>JAEAMG010000102.1_pt1 | contig 132293 bp, 155 predicted proteins | sample 8958741 | NCBI WGS metagenome assembly JAEAMG01 (sample SAMN16933256, study PRJNA681125) | bioreactor sludge metagenome | isolation source: anaerobic bioreactor treating anionic surfactant - SDBS | place: India: Bengaluru | collected 2019-02-28
ACATGCAGGCTGCGCCATTGTTGTGGCGATGCTTGTTCTCTTTTTTGTTCGATTAACAGGCGGAGTCGGCCGCAGCAGCGATATTGCTGTCGTTCTGCTTTTGGCTACTTTTTCTGCAACACGGGCGTCCATGGGGCATGCGGGCGAGGAAGGCTTCTGGACTATTCCGCTAGCGGTTGAAGCGATTCATTTTTTTGCCATCGGCCTATGGACTGGTGCGGTGATGGTGTCCGGCTGGTTTGTTCTACATGAGACGCGGATAAGGACATTTGATACGGGGTCCATCGATCAATACCTCGAACTGATGTCCCAGGCCGCAATGCTTGCAGTAGTTGCCATTGTTGCTACTGGTATCTACAGCGCCTGGCACCGTGTGGGGAGTTCAGAGCATCTTGTTCATACCACCTATGGCATCACTTTGCTGGTCAAAGTTGCAATGGTCTTCCTGGCCATCGTCTTGGGCGGCTACAACAAATTTCTTGGATTGCCTGCCGCCTCCCGCTCCTCCCGCGGCGTCACTCTGGTGAGAGTCGTTTTACAAGTAGAGACCTTGCTACTGCTCGGTGCACTGTTTGCGGCGGCAATTCTTACCACTCAACAACCACCTACCGCGATGTAATGTCGCGACGGTTTTCTACAAGGGAGTACGATATGAAAAAGATGACCTCAAATGCAATTGCAATAATGTTACTGGCCAGCTTGAGCACTTTCAGCAATGCTGCGGTACCGGATAGCAGCCCGGCAGCACATGGTGGTCATCAGCATGGCGCAAATGAGCAGAGCGTATCTCTTGTCGGCAAGGCGGGCGACCCGAAAAAAGCGACGCGTACCGTCACTGTCGATATGAACGACACCATGCGCTTTAACCCAGCGTCTATTGCCGTGAAACGGGGCGAGACCATTCGCTTTGTCGTCAACAATTCCGGCAAGATCAAGCATGAGATGGTCATTGGTTCTGAGAGCGAGTTGAAAGAACATGCCCAACAAATGGCAAAGTTTCCGGAGATGGAGCATGCGGAACCCAATCAGGTGACCTTGACGCCTGGAAAATCGGGAACCATTGTCTGGCAGTTCGACAAAGCCGGCAAAGTGGAATTTGCGTGCTTACAACCCGGCCACTTTGAGGCGGGCATGAAGGGGCAGGTAGTGGTTTCTGCCAAATAGATGACTTCATTCGGCGGGAATGTTCAATTCCCGCCGTTGCCGCAATAGCTGGTTCCACCACAGCCAACGAAACAGGCGAATCTGGCCAAGGAGTGATTCATGAGTAGAACTGACGCCGAGCATCATGCACACGAGCATCATCACGACAGCCACAGTAAAACTGAACCCGACGATGCGCGGCTGGCAGTAGACGAAAAACCATTCATTGACCCGGTATGCGGTATGCACGTTGGCGCAAATCCCGAAAAAGAAATCACCTACAAAAGTATGGTCTACCACTTCTGTAGCGGAAAGTGCATGACAAAGTTCAACGCAGCGCCAGATTCCTTTATCGATAAAGCGAATGCGGCACCCAACCCTACGCATGCCCCCCAGGAGGGAGCAGTCTACACCTGCCCGATGCACCCCGAGATTCGCCAGCCAGCACCGGGAACTTGCCCTATTTGCGGCATGTCGCTCGAACCTGAAATGCCGACGCTAGATGAGGCGGAAAACCCGGAGCTAGTCGATTTTCGCCATCGTTTCTGGTGGACGCTGCCTCTTACCTTAGTGGTGTTCTTACTGGCGATGTTTGGGCATGTGTTCCTTTCTATGGGGCTGCCAGGCCAAAACTGGATTGAATTCGCATTAAGTACACCTGTCGTACTGTGGGCCGGCTGGCCATTTTTCAGACGCTGGGCGCAATCGCTGGCACGCATGAGCCCGAATATGTGGACTTTGATTGGCTTTGGCGTAATGGCTGCTTATGGCTATAGTGTCGTCGCCACAATCGCACCGGGCCTCTTCCCGCTTACCTTTGCTGCACATGGCCGCATAGGCGTATATTTTGAAGCAGCGGCAGTCATTGTTTCGCTCACGCTTCTTGGACAGATACTTGAGCTGCGCGCACGCTCCCAAACTTCCGCCGCAATCAAATCCTTACTTGGCCTCGCTCCAAAGACGGCTCGACGCATTCAGGACGATGGCTCCGAGGATGACATCCCGCTCACGCACGTCCACGTCGGCGACAAACTCCGTGTCCGACCCGGTGAGAAGGTACCAGTTGATGGCGTAGTGCTCGATGGCGAGAGCTCGCTCGATGAGTCAATGCTGACTGGCGAGCCCTTACCTGTGACAAAGCGTGCAGGAGACACGTTGATTGGCGCAACGATCAATACCAGCGGGAGCCTGATTATGCGTGCCGAAAAAATCGGCAGCGACACGATGTTGTCTCAAATCGTACAAATGGTCGCGCAGGCGCAGCGCTCCCGCGCGCCTATGCAACGACTCGCCGATAGTGTTGCAGGCTATTTCGTGGTCGTTGTCGTGGCAATAGCGCTACTGACGTTCGTGTTATGGGGAATGTATGGCCCTGAACCGAGCTGGGTCTTTGGTTTTGTTAACGCCGTTGCAGTACTGATCATTGCTTGCCCATGTGCATTGGGGTTAGCCACGCCGATGTCCATTATGGCCGCCACAGGCCGCGCGGCCACCCAAGGTGTGCTCTTTCGGGATGCCGCAGCGATAGAAGACCTCAAGAAGGTCGACACACTGATTGTCGACAAGACGGGGACCCTCACTGAAGGTAAGCCTTCCTTTAACAGCGTGGTCGCAGCGCCCGGTTTCAAGGACGAAGACGTCCTGCAAATGGCGGCGAGCATAGACCAGGGCAGCGAACATCCGTTAGCGCACGCGATCGTCTACGAAGCGAACAGGCGAGCACTGGTGCTAACCAAACCTGACAGTTTTGAGTCTGCCAGCGGTATTGGCGTGCGCGGCACGCTTGGCGGGGTGCACATCGCACTGGGCAACACCGCGCTGATGGATGCTGACAAAGTCGATTGGAGGCCGCTTGCTGAGGTCGCTGAACGCCTGCGGACAGAAGGTGCTAGCGTCATGTATCTATCCTCTGACGGCGTTTTGGCTGGACTGATTGCGGTGTCGGATCCCATCAAGGCAACGACGCATGAGGCCATAGAAGGCTTGCGCGCTGAAGGGCTGACCGTAATCATGGCCACTGGCGATGGCGTCACCACTGCGAAGTCCGTAGCCGAAAGGCTGGGCATCACGGAGTTCTACGGCGAGGTGAAACCACAGGACAAGTTGGCCTTGGTAGAAAAACTGCAAAAGCAAGGCAAGGTGGTCGCAATGGCCGGCGATGGAATCAATGATGCCCCCGCACTGGCGAAGGCCAATGTTGGTATTGCCATGGGTACAGGAACAGACGTGGCTATCAATAGCGCTCACGTCGCTTTAGTAAAAGGAGATCTGCGTGGGATTGCCCTTGCCCGTCGAATCTCGGTCGATACTGTTCGAAATATGTGGCAGAACCTGGGCTTCGCGTTTGTCTACAATGCCTTGGGCATTCCCCTGGCTGCCGGTGTGCTGTATCCATTTACTGGCCAACTGCTATCGCCGATGATCGCCGCGTTAGCGATGAGCCTGAGTTCCGTGTCTGTCATTACCAATGCACTCCGGTTGCGCGGTACCGGTCGGCCTTAACCGCTGACTGTGGCACCGAGCGACATTCTTGTGGAAGCAAACATGAATATACCTGCGATAGTGAAAGCTGCATCGAATAATGGCTGCTTGCTTAGCAACGAAGAATTGAATTTTCTTCCGGCTGCACGCCTCAATAGAGACTGTTTCTGCACCAGTTTGGATAGCTCCGCATTGAAAATAGCGCTTTCTAGCGAACCGGGCATGGACGGATTGCACGAGTTGATCGAGGAGCGGTGTCCCTATCTATTTTCTGCGCGGCCTATTTTTGTCTCGTATCGCCAAAGCAAACGTATTGCGGACGTTATTGCAGCGATTGAATCCGTAATATCGCTGCCATCGTATCGTGCGCGCGTTCTGACTGATGCTCCTGACATTGCCAAGCATAATCCTGATGATGCAAAAGGAGTATTTTTTGGCTATGACTTCCACATCCACGACGATACCTTGGCGCTCATCGAAATCAACACAAATGCCGGTGGAGCGATGCTCAACGCCGCGATGGCAAAAGCCCATAGATCGTGCTGTCTCAGCGATAGTGAATTGACACGAGCCATTGATAGCGGTGCGACCCTTGAAGATACCATCTTCAACATGTTTGAGTCGGAATGGGCGCTCTCTCAACGTTCACAGCCACTTCGGACAGTCGCGATAGTTGACGATCATCCAGAGCAGCAGTATCTCTATCCCGAGTTTGTTCTTTTTCGACGCTTGTTCGAACGCCACGGCATAGAGGCCGTTATTGCCTCACCATCGGACCTTACCTATCGTGATGGCGTTTTACGTCATGGGGATCTTGCTATCGACTTGGTCTATAATCGGCTGACCGATTTCATGCTTGAGTCGCCCCAGTGTCTCCCATTGCGTTCGGCGTATCTAGAAAGCGCAATCGTGCTAACGCCGCACCCCCAAGCGCATACCCTCTATGCAAATAAGGCAAATCTGGTTCTGCTATCGGATAAGAAAGAGCTCGTAGCGCTTGGCGTAGCCCCCGCCGTGCAAGATATTCTGCTCAAGAGCATACCGCGAACGCAGATTGTGACGGCCTCCGATGCGGACCGCTTGTGGACGGAGCGCCGAAAGTTGTTTTTTAAACCTGTTGCAGGTTACGGGGGGCGAGCCACGTACCGTGGTGAAAAGATCACCAAACGGGTATGGCAGGACATTCTGGCTGGTGACTACGTCGCTCAGGCCCTCGTCATACCCGGTGAGCGCTCGATCGGTTCCACCGATAATCCTAGCTCGCTGAAATTCGACCTTCGAGTCTATGTTTATGACGGAAAGGTGCAGTGGACCGCGGCCAGGATGTATCAGGGGCAAACCACCAACTTTCGCACCCCTGGAGGTGGTTTTGCACCTGTTTATAGTTTGGACGACGAGCGCACTGCGAATGAAATCAGCTCTATCGCGACTAGAGCTAGTTCCCATCACGATTGAGACGTGTTTGATCCTTAAAGCGAACAGGTTAGTTAGTTACTCTATCCGACCAGCTCTCTGAAACGTCAGAAATCGAATGTCAATGAGGGAGGAATCCATGAATAAAATTGAATCGATCCAGGCATCTATCGGGCTCACAGTTAAGGGTAGCACCAGCGCGGAAGGCAAGACGGCAGGGCAAATGTTTTCTGCCACATTAGCTAATGCACTAGGATCGACGCCAATAGTGGCAATGGCCTTGCCTCCAGTGGCAACTATTCAACACACACAGTTTGACCTTCCATTGAATTTGACCGCTGCTAAGATTTGGCAGCAGGTGAGTATCAATGAACGTGCGCTCGGACTGCGGGCGTACCGTCAAGAACTTCTCGCATCCAATATCGCGAATGCCGATACGCCTGGATATGTGGCGGTAGATATTGACATTGAGAAGGCCTTAAAAACAGGAAAGTCAAAAGATGACGTTTCCCTGCAATTTCGTATTCCAGCCCAAGGTAGCATTGATGGAAACACCGTTGATATGGATGTTGAACGGGCCCAATTTGCTCACAATTCCCTCATGTATGAATACAGCGTTGATCGTGTCAAGGGACGCTTCAAGGAACTAGATGACCTTTTGAAAAATACACCATATTAGTAATCTCTTCTTGGAAATACTGACAGTAGCGACTTAATGCAACTACCGCAGGCAACGGAAAGATTAAGTCATGGCGTGATCGGGTAAGCACCTGAATGGATACGATCGCTGCTGGCCGCATATGCCACCAGCAGCGATCGCATCCAGCACTCAAAACCGCATTACTTTTTCTTCATCATTTCCTGACAGTCCTTCATCATTTGATCCATTTTTTCATACATTTTCGGATCCATTTGATGATCCTTTTTTGGCTCCATCTGATGTTCCATTCCAGCTTGCGGGGCTTTATTGGCCGCTCGCATCATTTGCGCCTGCTTGGCCTTGCGCCCTTGCTCAATCAGTTGCCAGTCCGGGCCAGCGAAGGCGGGAAATGCAGTGCTAAGAGTGCTGATACAGAGCAGCGTAAGTAGTAATTTTTTCATGATAGACTCCTCGATAAACTAATTTGATGTATGCATCGTCATCCCCATGGTCAAGTGGCTAATTCAACCATCGACAATACAAAAGCCGCAGCGCAACTGCGGGAACGTCTGACATATCAGAAAAAAAATCACTTCTATCCGTTTGCGAAACAAAACGCATCGTAGCAGTGGTAGCACCGAGATCCGGATAGTCGCCGCCTGCGTTATGGTCGGCAAAAGGTGGTCCCATATAGCAGAAGGCGCATGTCTGGCAGCTTGGCATGGCCATCGGCTGCGCAATCGCCGCAGATGCAGGCATGTCGTTTTGCAGTGGAAACGCCGGTATATGGCTGCACCAGATAAAACCGAACAACACCACCGCACACCTCACGAAATACACGAGGTGCTTAGCCGAGCGGTAGGTGCCGAACGGTCTCATGACGGCTAATTCTCCTCTGCTGCTGCCGAGCCGGCGGCACGGATCTGACGCCGACGAAGCAGCAGATAAACCGCAGGGACCACAAACATGGACAACAACGGCGCGGTAATCATGCCGCCAACCATCGGCGCGGCGATGCGCTGCATGACCTCCGACCCGGTGCCGGTGCCCAGCATAATCGGCACCAGGCCGGCGATAATGACCGCCACCGTCATTGCCTTGGGCCTCACGCGCAAGACCGCCCCTTCACGAATTGCATCGAGCAGATCGGTTTCACTAGCGTTACCATTCGCCAGACGTTCATCCCAGGCATGCTTTAAATAAAGCAGCATGATTACGCCGAATTCGGCCGAGACGCCAGCCAACGCGATGAAGCCGACGCCGCCGGCGACTGACAGGTGATAGTCGAGCAACCACAGTAGCCAAATGCCGCCGGCCAGCGCAAACGGCAGCGTTGCCATGATCAAGGCCGCTTCATCGAAGCGCTTGAAGGTCAAATAAAGCAGCACGAAGATAATAAGCAAGGTCGCTGGCACGACGATTTTGAGTTTTTCAGTGGCACGCTCTAGATATTCGAACTGCCCCGACCATGCAATGGAGTAACCCGCCGGCAATTTGACTTCCCTGGCGACGACTTGCTTCATGTCATACACAGTCGAACTCAAGTCGCGATCGCGAATATCGACATACACCCAGCCTGACAGCCGGGCATTTTCACTCTTGAGCATCGGTGGGCCGTCGTCGATGCGGATCGCGGCGACATCACCCAGCCGGATTTGCGCCCCCCGCTCTGTCAGCACCGGTAGCTGGCGCAGTTTCTCAATTGAGTCGCGCACCTCGCGTGGATAGCGCACATTAATCGGGAAACGCTGCAATCCTTCAACAGTTTCACCGATATTGTCGCCGCCGATCGCCGCCGACACCACGCTTTGCACGTCTGCTATATTCAAGCCATAGCGGGCGGCCGCGTCGCGATCGATGTTGACGTCGATGTACCGTCCGCCGTTCAGGCGCTCGGCCAGCGCTGAGGAGACACCCGGCACCTTCTTGACTGCGCGTTCTATCTCACCAGTGATGCGGTCAATTTCCTGCAAGCTAACGCCTGCGACCTTGACGCCGACCGGGCTTTTTATGCCGGTGGCCAGCATGTCAATCCGGTTGCGGATCGGCGGCACCCAGATGTTGGACAGCCCAGGCACCTTGACGGTGCGGTCCAGTTCCTGTATCAATTTTTCCGGCGTCATGCCAGGGCGCCACTGATCGCGCGGCTTGAACTGGATCATGGTTTCGAACATTTCCAGCGGCGCCGGATCAGTGGCGCTCTCGGCTCGACCGGCCTTGCCGAAGACGCTTTGTACCTCTGGTACCGTTTTAATCAGCCGGTCAGTCTGCTGCAACAACTGCGCGACCTTGCCGGCCGACAGACCGGGCAACGCCGACGGCATGTACAGCACATCGCCTTCATCCAATGGCGGCATGAATTCGCCGCCGAGCCGGGTCATGGGCCAGATCGTGATGGCTGCTACCAGTGCTGCCGCCAGCAAAGTCAGCTTTGGAAAACGCAGTACGACATCGAGCAAGGGGCGGTATAGCGCGACCAGGAAACGATTGAGGGGATTCTTTTGCTCATCGGGAATCCGGCCGCGGATCAGATAGCCCATTAAAATGGGAATCAGCGTCACCGCCAGTCCAGCCGCCGCCGCCATCGCATACGTCTTGGTAAAGGCCAGCGGCGAAAACAGACGGCCCTCTTGCGCTTCCAGAGTGAACACGGGAATAAACGAGAGAACGATGATCAAAAGCGAAAAGAACAGTGCTGGTCCAACCTCAACAGCAGCGTCGCCAATGACGCGCCAATGCTCATGACCCTTTAGCTGTTTACCTGGATGGGCATGATTCCAGGCTTCAATATGCTTATGGGCATTCTCGATCATCACCACGGCGGCATCGACCATCGCGCCTACAGCAATGGCGATACCGCCCAGCGACATGATATTGGCGTTGACTCCCTGGTAGTACATGACGATAAAGGCGATCAGGATGCCGATCGGCAGCGTGATGATGGCCACCAGCGCCGAGCGCAAGTGAAACAGGAACAGCGCACAGACCACAGCGACGACAATGAATTCCTCGATCAGCTTTTCTTTCAGGTTGGTCACAGCGCGCTTGATCAGGTTCGATCGGTCGTAGGTGGGGATGATCTCGACGCCGGGCGGAAGGCTCGCTTTTAGCTTTTCCAGCTTGACCTTGACGGCATCGATGGTTTCCAGCGCATTTTTCCCGGAACGCATGATGATCACGCCGCCAGCAACTTCGCCCTCACCATTCAAATCGGCAATCCCGCGCCGCATCTCTGGCCCGATCTGGATGCGCGCGACATCGCCCAGCCGGACCGATACGCCAGCGTCAGTCGTCATCAACGGAATCTTGCGGAAGTCGTCAAGCGACTTCAGATAACCAGAGGCCCGTACCATGTATTCGGCCTCGCCCAATTCCAGCACGGAACCGCCCGTTTCCTGGTTGGCTTTCTGCACGGCATCGATAATTTTGCCATGTGGGATGTTAAAGGCGCGCATCTTGTCTGGATCGAGCACGATCTGGTACTGACGCACCATGCCGCCAATGCTGGCCACTTCCGAGACGTTGGGCACCGCTTTCAACTCATACTTGAGAAACCAGTCCTGCAAGGCGCGCAATTGCGACAAATCGGTCTTGCCGCTACGGTCGACCAGCGCATATTCATAGACCCAGCCGACGCCGGTCGCATCTGGTCCGAGCGCGGTTTTTGCCTGCGGTGGCAGGCGTGACTGCACCTGGTTCAGATATTCCAACACCCGTGAACGCGCCCAGTACGGATCGGTACCGTCTTCAAACAGAATGTAGACGAAGGAGTCACCGAAAAACGAGTATCCGCGCACCGTCTTGGCACCCGGCACCGACAGCATGGTGGTGGTCAGTGGATACGTGACCTGGTTCTCGACGATTTGCGGCGCTTGCCCCGGATAGCTGGTGCGGATAATAACCTGCACGTCCGACAGGTCGGGAATGGCATCGAGCGGCGTGCGCGCCAGCGACCAAATGCCCCAGACCGTAATGAATACAGTCGCCAACAAGACCAGAAAACGGTTGCTGATAGACCAGCGGATCAGTTTTGTGATCATTTCGCCACTCCCGCGGGTGCTTTCATGCCACCCATGGGTTTATTTTCGGGTTTCGGCGCACCGGAGGTCGGCGCAATGGCCACGATCTCAAAGCTGCCATCCTCGCCTTGCTGGATGTCGAAGGCGACTCGGTCACCTATGCCAATATTGCGCTGCAAGCCCGTGGAAGACACTTTGAAACCCATCGTCATCGCCCCCCACTGCAGCGACGTGATAGGGCCATGCGAAATGGTGATTTCATCCTTGCCGATCTGTTCGACCTTGCCTACCCCATGGTGGCGCGGAAGTGCCTTGTCTGCGTCAGGGGACTGCGTATCGCTCATGCGTGTCGTCGTTCCCTTCAGGCTGGCCTCGGAATCGATCAAGAACTGCGCCGAGACGACCACTTTCTGACCAGCGGATAGGCCCTTGCGAATTTCGGTGAGACCACTGCCTTCGCTGCCGACCTCCACATCGACGGGCATAAACTTGCCGCCCTCCTGGGCAAGCATGACAACGCTGCGCGTACCCGTCTGGATGACTGCCTCCGACGGCACCTGCAAAACATCGGTGCCACTGTTTGACGCGAAGGTCAGAGTAGCAAACATACCGGGCAACAACTGAGCGCCGGGGTTAGCCAGCTCCACACGGGCTTTCAGGGTTCGCGTCGCGGCATTAACTTCCGGCAAAATGGCACCCACCTTGCCCTTGAAAATAGTTCCGGGTAGCGCCTGTACCTGCGCTTCGACGGCGTCACCAGGGCGAACCTTGGCCGCCACGCTTTCGGGAACCTCCGCGTTGACCCATACTGTCGCAAGTCCATTGATGCGAAACAGCGGCGCACCAGCGGAGACGGTCATTCCTTCGCGGGCGCCAAGCTCTGCGATCACACCGCTGATGGGTGCTGAAACCGTCAAGCGAGGATGGACCTTTCCACTTGACTCGACTAGCCGGATTTGCCCCTCACTCATACCAACTAGCCGCATGCGCTGGCGGGCAGCGTCGACCAGGGATGCTGTTTCATTGCCTTGCATACGACGGCTTGCCAGATAGTCTTCTTGTGCCGCGATCCAGTCAGGGACATACAAGTCAGCCAAGGGTTGCCCCTTTTCCACCGGATCGAGCAGGGCACGCGCATACAAGCGCTCTACAAATCCACCGCTACGCGCCTGCACCAGTGCCACGTCGCGCTCGTTATAGGCAACGTTACCGACGGCAACCAAGCCGGCGGACATCCTTCCTGATGTGACGAGCGCTGTGCGCACTCCCAGGTTTTGCTGGACCCGCGGGCTAATCGTAACATTACTGTCCTCACCATCCCCCGCAGCATAGACGGGCACCAGCGGCATATCCATGAACGGTGACTTACCGGGTTTGTCAAACTTCTGGCCCGGCACCATGGGGTCATGCCAATATAATGGTTTCTTGTTGGCAGCACTCGCGGCGCCTGCTGCGTTGCCGGATACCGCCTTGACGTCACCTGTAGATACTGTCTGATGTGCTTGTCGTAAACCAAACTGGTAACCGGCATAAGCGACCGCTGCAAGGGATCCCGCAAGTACCAGGACGCGTAATTTCTTATTGTTCATTTGAATTCCTGCTGGCGATGTACTGCGGAAATCTGCGTGATTGCGATGTCGGGAAAGAGGAAGCGAAGCTGTGCCCAGAACTGGGCTGTATTCATCTGCAACTGCAGCAACTGAACGTGCATGTCCGCACTGTTACGCCTGGCAGCGAGCACCTCAGCCAAAGAGGCTTTTCCGCCACGATAAGAGGCCAGGACCGCTTGGCTTCGCTTGTCGGCAAGGGGCAATAGCTGGAGCGCGTAGCGCTCGCTACGTTCTTGGCCACTCCTCCATTCGATGAGCAAGGCACGGATGTTGGCGGCATCTTCTCGCAGCAGTTCGTCGCGTTCGCTCCTCGCTTGTTCGACCAAGGCGAGTTTGGAGCCTAGTTCGCGGTCCTGCCGGTTTTTGCGATCCCACTGTAATGGCAGGGATAGGCCAACGGAGACCATGTTCGAGTAGGCCGCGCCGCGCTGCTGGAATGCGAACTCGATACTCCAGTCCGGATGCCGATTCGCTTGCGCCAGATTGACGTCGGCCTGGGCGACTTCTTCCTGCCGATTCAACACCATGATCTGCGGGCGGTGCGCCAGTTCAGTGTAGAGCAACACCGGGTCCAGAGGGATGGTGCCCAAGTCGGGCATGCTGGAATCGGCAAGTTCGCCGCTGCTGCCAGTCCAACGCACCAGCATGTTTTTTGCCGTATTGAGGTCGCGTTCGACCTGACTGGCTCGGTCCTCAAGGGTTAACAAGGCAGAACGCGCAGCCAGCACGTCGGCCTGGCTGCCACGCCCGCCCCGATAGGCGGCCGTAGCGGCGTCAATTTCCTGGCGGGAAAAGACCACTTGTTCTGTCAGAACTACTGACATTTTCCGAATGTAGTAGACGTTGAGCCAGGAGATCGCCGTGTCGCGCTGAATCGCGGCGAGTGCGACATCTTTTTGCGCCTGCGCCTTGTCGGCTTCGCGCTCAAGACGTGCGGAACGCCAGCGCAATTTATCGGCGCGTGTCAGTTCCTGCGAAATGCCGATGCGCCGCATCGTCATGAAATCCCCGCTCAAACTAAAGCGATCGGTGCCACTTAAGGGCACATTATCGATGCCGACCTTGAGAGTGGGATCGGGGCGCTGCGCCACTGCTACCGCCATTTCGTGTGCGGCGACAGTTGCCTGGTCCTGCGCATGAAGTTGGCGCGAGCGGGCGACAGCCTGCTGCAGCGCCTCGGTGAAGGTGACTGGCTGGGGGGCCGCGCGCGCATCATGAACGAAGGCAAGCAGCGGAACAGTAAGGGCGAGAGTTAACGCCGTCTTCATGAATGGGTGAAGGCGGACGACGCGTGCATTTGTATGCACGGTGTACGGGATTGACATGGCAGCTCCAGAATGCGATGGGAGGCATCGCCTTGTCGAACCCGACAAGGCGATGGCGATCTAGGCAGTCTGGAGTGTTAAATACGGAAACAGCAATGGCGGATAGCGATAGGCGGTGCCGTTGGCCTCGCCAAGGTAATGAGCAAAGGAGGTTTTGCTGAATACACTACGGGAGTGTCATAAATAGCTAACGTCAGAAGCAGGACAACAGGTACGAAAGATGGGTGGTCGGCGACAGGCGTCTTGTCCAGCGACTGCCTGGACGCATCCCCCACAGCATAAATTTGACACAACGTCGACTGGTCAGTGTCCATGCCGGCGCAGTCTGTCATCGCGGGCATCGCAGACACCCCAACACCTGCGGATGTAACGGAACTACCGACTCCCATCGGTACGCCGGGGCATAGGTATGAAGCGACCGCATGCTGCATGAACAGCATGCTAAGTATCGCGACAAGAGCCGTGAACAATCGCACTGTGCGGGAGGTCTTCATAAACTATCTAAACGGATGATATTCGTAGCCTAGGTTGTATCAAACCAACTGTCAAGCTATTGCTATGCTGTCACTTGACCGTGAGCAAGTACGGATCGAATGACAGATATCATCACTATACGCATTACCATAATGGGAAGGTCAATCAAAGACATATGTCGCCGGATTGGAATGCTTTACGTTTAATTGCTTGACAAAAAACTTGCAATCGATGCACCATTTCCAGCAATTCCTTCGCTGGACCGGTGTCGATTGATTTCAATGACGAATATCCATGAAACGGCTTATCCACGCCTGAAACAAGAGTTCACTGAGCAGGAGCTCGGGGCGATCTACACGCCTTCGCGCGCACAAATTGACCATATCTTCACGCTGTATCGCCAAGCATCGCATCGTACTTTTTTGCTGATCCAACTTATGCTGTTGCAAAGGCTCGGTTATTTCGTCCCTTTGTCGAGCATCCCGTCTATCGTGGTGCGGCATATCTGCGAACATAGCGGTCTGCGCGTTCCGGCAAAACGAGCGCTGGCGCAATACGATCAATCCGGTAGCAAGACAACACACCAGCGCCGTCTGCGCGGGTACGTGGGGATCCGGGTGATGGACTCGTCCGATGAATACTGGCTGGAAGATCAGGCCCTGCAGGCTGCCCATACCAAGCAGGAGCTACCCGACATTATCAATGTCCTGATTGAAGAGTTGGTCCAGCGTCGCCTGGAACTGCCTGGATTCACCTACTTGTTCAGGCTGGCTCGCCATTCCCGTACCAGCGTCAATGACGGCATCTATAAGGCGGTGGCTGGCGGATTGCCAACTTGCGTGGTCGAGCGTTTTGAACACATGCTCACTGCGGGTAAGAACCTGCGCATATGGGATAGCCTCAAACGCGAGCCGAAGCAGCCCAATGTGCGTGCGGTGACGGATTTCCTGGCCCACATTGAGACCATGATCGCGCTGGCGCAGGATCTGCCCAATACCGAGGCCATCGCCGCAACCAAGCGTGAACAACTCGTTTTGGAGGCGCGTGCCCTGGATGTGGCGGAAATGCGGCGGCTCAAGCCACTCAAGCGCCACACCCTCATCGTGCTGCTGATTCAAAGCCAGTTGCAAAAGGCAATGGACGATATCGCCGAAATCTTCATCAAGACCATCCGCAGCTTGCATAACGGTGCCGAGGAACGGTTGCGGCAATATCACCTGCAGCACGCCGAACAGATTGAGCGTTTGATCGGACAGTTCCGCGAAGTGCTGACCGTCCTGAGCGACGAGGGCAGCGACGAGGAGCGCGTCGCTAGGGTCGAGCAATCCCTCGACGGGGATCTTGGGGCATGGATCACTGAATGCGACGAGCACATGGCGTATGCTGGCAATAACTATTATCCGTTCATGCTGGTCGGGTATGTTGGCAAGCGCAGCCTGCTCTTCAAGTGCCTCGAAGCGCTCAGTCTGAAATCGAGCTCCCAGGATCAGAGCCTGCTGGCGGCGATCGCCATCATCCAAAAGCATCGCTCCAGCCACAAGGAACAACTGCCAGCGGCAGAAGGTGCGCTACCTGAATTGGCACTGGACTGGATGTCCGATAAGTGGCGCAAGCTGGTTTTTGGCCGAGTCGCAGCCGATGCCCCAGCGAACGTGCATCGCAAGTATTTCGAACTTGCCGTGATGACGCAAGTCATGGATGAACTCAAGTCGGGCGATCTGTACGTCGAGCATAGCGGCGACTACGATGATTATCGCAACCACCTGGTGGACTGGGAGCAATACGAGCGTGAAGTGAAAGCCTATGGTGAACTGGTAGGGCTGTCGGTGGAAGCTCCGGCGTTTGTCGCGCAGTTGCGCGACAAACTCGGCAGTCTAGCGCGCGACGTTGACAGCCGATTCCCGCAAAATAGCCTTGCCGATATAGACGAGAGCGGCATTGTGATCCGTCGCATGGAGCGCCCGAAGCCGCCACCCGAACTTGACGCCATCGAGCAGATGGTCACCAATGAAATGGATCCGGTGAGCATCCTTGATGTATTGACCGAGACTGAAAAATGGTTGGACTTGCATAAACTCTTCGGTCCGTTGTCCGGCTTCGAGGCCAAAGTAGACGATCCGCGCAAGCGCTTCATCACTACGTTGTTTTGCTATGGTTGTAACCTGGGCGCCACGCAAACCGCACGCTCGATCAAGGGACTGAGCCGCAAGCAGGTGGCCTGGCTCAATCTCAAGCATGTCACCGAGCAGCGTCTGGACAAGGCGATCGTCAAGGTGATCAATGCATACAACCGCTTCGCATTGCCACGTTATTGGGGGTCGGGAAAGAGCGCGTCGGCCGACGGTACCAAATGGAACATTTACGAGGCTAACCTGCTTTCCGAATACCATATCCGCTACGGTGGATACGGCGGCATTGGCTACTACCATGTGTCCGACAAGTACATCGCGTTGTTCAGTCACTTTATTCCATGCGGCGTCTATGAGGCGGTTTACATCCTCGATGGGCTAATCAACAACCAGTCGGACATCCAGCCAGATACGCTGCACGGCGATACCCAGGCCCAAAGCACGCCTGTCTTTGGCCTGGCTTCGCTGCTGGGTATCGACCTGATGCCCCGCATCCGCAATATCAAAGATCTGGTGTTCTTCAAGGCGGACAAGGCCGACCAGTATGACAATATTGGCAGCCTGTTCCGTGGATCGATCGACTGGGAACTGATCGCGCGCCATATGAAGGAGATGCTGCGCGTCGTTATTTCCATCAAAGCGGGCAAGATTGCGCCATCGACGATCCTGCGCCGCCTAGGGACCGCTAGCCGCAAGAACAAGCTCTACTACGCGTTCCGCGAGCTCGGTAGGGTACATCGGACAATGTTCCTGCTCAAGTACATCAACGACGCAGAATTGCGTCGTACCATCCATGCAGCAACCAACAAGAGCGAGGAATTCAACGGCTTCATCAAATGGTTGTTTTTTGGGGGCGAAGGCATCATTGCCGAAAACGTTCGGCACGAACAGCGCAAGGTTATCAAGTACAACCAGCTCGTTGCGAACATGGTCATCCTGCACAATGTCCATGAGATGACGCGGCTCCTCAAGACAATACAGGCAAAGGGATATGTGCTAACGGAGGAGGTGCTTCGCGGCTTAGCGCCATATCGGAAAGGGCACATCAACCGATTCGGCGAATATATGCTGGACCTTGAACGCGAGGTAGCCCCGATGAATTATAAAGTCGAATTTACCAAATAAATCAATTGGTTAGGTCGGTTTTTGCGAAAAAAACTGCAATCCCGGCCGGCCCTCAACTCCCAGCCGAAGGGACGCGGGCGAGGCTTCACTCGCGCACGCCATAGGACGAATCAACCAGAACCAAGTTTCCGCGCCTTGGGCCGCCAAATTCAAGCGACGCAGTGAATCGGAACGGATATGGTTCTGCCAAAATACTACGGCACCACAACTACCATTTTTGAGTATTTGTTCCGTCGTCCAAAGAGCGTCTCCAGTACTTGGAGCACGAACCCATATCAATCGATTCACATCGATACCCCATATCTTGAACGCAAGCGAATGCGGGATATAAGGAGGCTGAACCAACACAATTCTTTGCTTATCCGACAACTTGGCAAGCAATGGCTTAAGCAGCTGCAACTCTCCAATACCCGATTGCTGAACCAGCAACTCGATAAGCGACGAACGTGGCCAGCCAGCACCAGGCAATTCTCCATCCAGCAACGAATATCCGGACGAACAGCTAACGTCGCGCGACACTGCCAGCTCACTTGCACGCCAGACATGAGAAATCACCAAGGGATCAGTGACCTCCACAGAGAATTCAGAGCAAACTTGTGAGCAGAGCAAAGCCATGAGGAAACACAATCGTTATCATTACAGTACTGTATGTATGTACAGTGTATGCGTGATTGTTTGATTGTGCAAGAGTCGGCTTCAGCTAAAAAAACCCGCTGAACAAAAAAGCTCTTGAGCCTGCCTTCGCGCGCGGGCGTCCCCGCTTGCTTGCGCCCCGACGGAACCCCCGTCGCCACGCCCGGTTAACTTGGAAACCCATAAATTCAACATCCTAAAAACCAAAGCCAACAACACGCAACCGACTACATGCTGCAACCACCACCACCCCGAAAAACACGATGCTGAGAAAATCATCCGTCCTCGACCTGCTACCCACTATCAGAAACAACAGCAATCTGACAAACCACACCATCAATACACGCAAGCGGAACAAGTTGCAAAAAAGCAACCCCCACTGCAGGTACCTGATGTGTAGCAAACTTAACATCCGCCGGGGCTGCGCCGGCGCTCGATGCATCTGGCGTTTTCAGAGCCTGGCGGGCTTGCTCAACGAGCGTTTTGTAGGTGGCCACCGTCTGCCGGGTCACGCCGGCGATGCGTCCAATCGCGATCTGGGTAAGACTCTCTCCGCGTTGTAGCAAAAGCCTGCAGGCGGCGCGGATCCTGTCCGCTGTACTCTTCTGCCGTTCGCAGTGAGTGCGTTCTGCAGCCAGGCTTTGGCGCGCCGGAAGCGGCAGGTCCGGGTCGAGCTGCATGATGCCGCGCTTGCAGCGGCCACTGCCCGTGTAGTTAGTCCACGTCCAACGCGCGATCGAGCGTATCGTTGCCTTCAGTGACGATACAGGCAGATCCTGGGCAAAGCCTTGCTGCGTGAATCTATTCAAGTCGTGGGCTTTGGCATCGAGCCAGCGCACGAAACTGTCGTAGTTCCCACTCTGACGCTCGCGGTTGACGATGGAGTATGCGTAGTGACGCAAATGCTCGAACAACAGGCAATGGCGAGAGTGCGCAATGTCGTCTACCTTGACTCTCTTGGCCCAAGGGGCCGCCACGGCCAGGTCGACGTAGTCGGCCAGGGCGCCCAGCTCGTACACTGAGTTGTGTAACTCCTCGGTCGACCACCATGGATGTCCTGGCGTCTTGGCCACCGGCCCTGAGTGGAAATTGGGATCTGCGCGCAGCGCTATCGAGAATGCTGCGTAGACGGCCTTCATGAAAGCGATAGGCTTGTCGCGCGCGGCATCAGTCGTGCACACCGGGGGAATCGCATAATAAAGGTGGCTATTGCCGGAAGCGCGATTTCGCACGATCAGGTTTGGCGCAGGCAGGCCTGCATCTTCCCATATCATGGAATTTGCATGGTCGAGGTCAAAGATCAGCCAGCTGACAAGGCCTGGCCGATTGATTTGCATGTACGGATAGCGTACCGCATACTCGCGCGGGCGAGTGCGGGTCGCTGTTTTGTTGTCGCTGCAGCGCGGAATATAGGGCGCCTCTTGCAGCACCCGGTGCAGGGCGGTACCGTGCTCGAAGTATCGAACATCGGGCTCGGCGACGCTATTCACCACTTGCTCCCAGGGGGCGGCAAGACGGTGCCAACATGTAGAGCAAACACGGTACAACGCTCAAATTTTTGGGCGAGCAGGTACTCACCTCGGCCATGATTCTTCATGGGAGCTCCAGATGCCAAGTGACAGGCGTAAAAAATCCCTTGCACTGAGTTGAGCACCGAACTAGAATCACGGCTGAAGAGTACGTGATTCATGTTTTGGCACTGCCAGAGCATTAGCAGAGGCCCGGTTCCCGCCGGGCCTTTTGCTTTTTAGGGCATCAAATTGTTAGCGTTTCAGATTAGCTCGTCATCGCAGTCCTTATATTTCGTTGATCGACCGGTTATTTCTTGTTACCATCGGCCAAGGCTTGTAACGCCTTGGTAATTTCGTTCATCGCCAGTTCGGCATCCGCATCGCTGGTAAATTCAAGACGCAGCACTTTTTTGGCCTGATGGACCTTGCAGTAAGTTGCACGTCCCGAACGCACGGTCACCGGCGCCGGCGCTACGCGCGGTGTAACAGCACGCCGGGTTGACCTGGTCGCCATCGCCACTGCCTCGGACTGGGAGGACGTGCCGCTGATGATCGATTCAATCGCTGCCATGACCCCTTCCGTATGGCCTTTGGCATGGAGCGCAGCCAACTCGGCGGCCGCATTGCGGCCAAGCTTATCCTGCTGTGCATCGAGCAGCGGTATCGCCGCAGTCGGCAGTTCGCCGAACACCATCAGGTTGGCAACAGTAGTTCGAGGCACGCCAGCATGCTTTGCGACATCGGCAATGGTCAGCGTTTGATCTTCGTCCAGCAGTTTCTTGAAGCCTACATACTTGGCATAATCCGGCAGAGTGTTGTGAAGCAAGTTCGCATAGAAAGCATCACGGTCAGCGTGTTCATCGTCCGACAGATCCAGTACGGCAGGGATGGTTGCACGGCCACGGTCGACATAAAAATCAAACCGGTTATGTCCGGAAACCACCTCATACCAGCCGTCCGGGGCAGGGCGCAGCGTCACGGGCGTAACCAACTTGTTGCTATCGAGGTTGGCGTACAGCGCGTCCCTTTCCGCATTGGTCAGCTGTCGTTGGCGCCCAGGAATCTTGCGGATGCGGGCCACTGGCGCCTCGAAGGGCACACCCGCACTGCGGGCCGCCTCGTCAAGCGCGGCTTTAAGCGACTCGACTTCGGCCTGGCTTGCTTCCTGCAGTTGCGCAAGACGCACGCGAAGCTCAGCGGACTCGGCGTCAGAGCCGCCATCAGCCTGCTTGGCCAGCGCCTCGTCGAGCTGTCGCTGTAGTTCTTCAATCTTTGCCTGGTACTTCAGTGCATCAAGGCGGAAAGCGCCCAGCTGGCCGGGCATAGTCACATTGCGCTGGTTGGCGATCGGCGTCGGAGGATTTTCGCTGACATTGCGTTCCAGGTTCGCCGTCTGGCCAAGCAGTCGTGCCGCCAACTTATTGACGCGCGGCGGGCGCTTATCGTCTTTGGTGCTCATACTGCTTCCTTCATTTCGCGGTGCGCCCAGCAAGTTTGCAGGGACACGTCGAGTTCCGCCACGACAGCATTGAACGCCTCAATCGCACGGTTATAGGTGCGCTGGCTACCGTCATAGCTCTCGAGATCGTAGATAGTCTTGAATTCCGCGTAAGCGTTTTTCACCAGATCGGTCTCCGGAATCTCGGCCGTTCCTAGCAGTTCTGGATAAGTTTGCTTGATCCACGTCTTGACAATATCGGTCATGGACACTGACGACTTCACCTTCGACAACACGATCTTGATGAACTCGAATTCCTTGTCGATATCCTTGCCTTCCCGCATCGAGTTGAACAACTCGGAAAACTGCCTGAAGAATTGCGTCGACGACGCGTAGTCCAGCGTTTCCGGGGGGAGGGGGATGATCATGCCGTCGGCAGCCATGAAGCTGGCCAGCGCCAGATACGACAATGTAGGAGGCGTGTCGATAATGATCACGTCATATTTTTCGCGCAACGGCTGCATGGCCTTGTTCAAGACGTCCCAAAACTGAAAATTCGGATCGCTTGCCTGCTTGTTGGGCAAGTAATAGTCAGCACCAAACAGGTCTGGCGACGATGGAATCAAATCAATGCCGTCCCAGTAGCTGGGCAGTGCAGCATAAAGAAGATCCTCTTTGTCTCCGTAAACGACCGGCATGACCGTCATATCCTCGTTCACCTCCGCATCTGGCACAAAACCCATCAAGGTGGTGGTTGAAGCCTGCGGATCCAGATCGACCAGGCAAACGCTATGCCCCATCAAAGTCAACCCCTGCGCCACCGCAACCGTGGTGGTGGTCTTGCCTACGCCGCCCTTGAAGTTGCCACAACAGACGACCAGGCCCAGGGTGCCGGCCGGACGCCGTTTGTGCGGGCCGATCTGCTGCACGATGGCGCGCGCCTCGGCCAGGGTGAACATGCGACTACGGCCGTTACCCTTCAACTGACCCGGTGGTATGATGCCCTTGCTGCAAAGATGATTGAGCTTCGTTCGCTCGATATGACACATTTGAGCCAGTCGCGTGCCAGATATCATGGGGGACGTTTTTCGTGGCCATGGCGCCAACAAGTCGTCACGCAGCTGCAGCAGGGTCGCCTCAGCGCGATCGGCGATGCGGATCAGCCCGTCGATATCGACGACGTTTCGTGCAGGCAGAATTCGTTTGGCGGACATGCGCTTACCTCGGTGATTGGTGGTTTTTGGCACTGTCGCCGCTTTTTGCAAAAAAACACAGAAAGCGATGACGCGACCGGATATTAACGTTTACAGTCAAAAACGTATATAACTTTCCTTGGTTTACAAGCAAAATATTGCACAGCTGTCGAAATTGCTCAAATATTCACCAAAATTCGACTCAAATGGTTTCATTTAAAGCAATAAAAAGAGGGAAGACGGCTCGTACGAGGCGCCTTCCACTCAACATCAATCCAACGCATCCCTCAAGATGTCGACTTTCTGGAGCAGAAACCGAATCACATCTGCCGAAGTCCGATCGAACGCTTCGACGTTTTCCCGTACCCAATCCTCACGTTCGAACATCGAGCCCTGCAGTGAATGCCAGCGCTCGATACCGTCGCCGGCTTCTGTGGCGTTCACCGATCCCTGCCGTTGCGCCCGGTCCCCTAACCACTGGGTCAGGCTTTCGGGCAACCGCACTGCATGGATCGCGCGGGTCAAGGCCACATACAGGAGGTTGATTTCCTCCGGGTTGTATTGCTTTTCCGGTGGCAGCTGGATAAAGTCATCTAGCATATACACCTGCTCGAACTCCAGGCCTTTTGCACGATGGGCGGTCGTCAAAATGACATCCGCCTTCTCTTTCAGATTGACCTGCGACGCTTTCATGGCTTCGTAGATATGCGGAATCTGGCCTTGGTATTGCTCGACGGTTTTCACCAACGCAGCGATCTCCAGGTCATCGGCCTCCATACCGTATCGCTGGAAGTCCACGAAGCTATTGAACCTGCCGACACTTGGACTTGTGATCCGCGACCGTTCGTCAGCCCAAAGAAAATAGGCATCGAGAACTTTCCCAAAGACATAGCTGTCGAAGCCGCCAATGAAATGCAACTTCACGTCGTCCAGTACCAGCTCCGCCGCACTGCTGAACAAGCCAGCGTTTGTTCTGCCGATGATCGTAAATGGCTTCGAGCGATCGACGGACCAGGCATTACTCATATCGGCGCGGCCCACGATGGCCTTGTCTTCCCCCTTAAAGTCAGCGAGCAGCGCACTTGCGATACCCGCGATCTGCTCACTGAATCGGAACGACTGCGTCAATGCAACGCGAGATTTGGCCTGCACCGTCTCCATCGCGTTGACCGCACGACGAAAGCCATAAATCCCCTGGTGCCGGTCGCCCACCAAAACTTTCTGGCAGTCCTGTCGCATCACCACGTCCAGGGTCACCGGATTGGTATCCTGTGCTTCATCGAGCAAGATAATGTCGAATGCCAGATTCGGATGTTCAAGCGCCCATATCTTCAGATACCCGTCATGCGGCATCTTGATCGGTGAGCGCTTATCCTTCATCGCTGCAAACACTTTGCCGGCGAGTTGCACGATGTCGGCCGCGCCGGCCGGATCCCCCTGCAGCTCCACATCCAGGTGTTCGTCGGAGACCAAGGTATCCGCAGAGCAAAACCAGTTGGCCAAGGTCTGCAATGCATCCTTGGCCCTTTTGGTATTGCACTGGAAAGTCTGGCCAATTTCCCAAGCCTTGGGACTGCCAAGCTTTTCCTGATAACGTTTCCCCACCTGGGTGTATGCCAGGGAATGGGTGGTTCGGCACTGCACATTTTCCGGAAACCGCGAGCAGGCCTCCGATGCGACCGATTTGTTAAAGGCGATGTACAGGATGCGTTTATCCGGCCTGCACTTCGAATACTCAACGAGAGTAGTGGTCTTGCCTGTGCCGGCAAATGCATCGACAGCAAGCAACATGCTGTCGTTTTCCACCACGGATATTTGTTCACGAGTCATTGATGACATAGCATTCTCCTATAGATAAAAAATTGGCCGGGAGAACGCAGTCCCGGATGGGAAGGAGTTCTTCCCGGCCGGGCACATACGTCAGCTACAAACTTGTTAAAAATAGTGCGCAAGTGATTAACTCCAAGCAAAAATGCGCTGGAAAATCATTGAACAAGGAAGGTCAAAAGAGGCTCACATACCTCAAAAAAAACGGTATCGGCCATGCAAGGCGTAGAAGATTTCCTACGCGGGATTTACGTCGGCGACTAACCGAAGTAAAGTTTAAAGAGAACCGGAAGCTGCAAGCTGATCAGGAAACCCACCATTGCCTTGAGCAACGTCGTATCGCTACGAAGCTTCTCAAGCTCGGTTGTCATTTTCAACTGCGAGGTTTCGATCTTCTGCAATAGTGAGGATTCAAGTCTCATCATATCCTCCGGAAATGCAACAGATCTGGACAGAACTTCGGCCATGACCTTTGCGTGAACAGCAGCTTGTACCGCGGGTACACCCGCTTCTTGAAGACGCTCGGAGTACCCTAACGAATCAAATTGAAAGCTTGACATAAAAGCTCCTTTGGTCAGCAAAACTCCCGGAGCGTCGCCCTTAGGGCTGGCCTAAGGAGCGGTGATTGTGGACATGTACCCCGAGCAAAAAGCTGCGCTAGTTTCAGGGGTTGACTAGCTTGCGCCGAATCGAAATTCAGCGTACATCAAAGGTCAGTGTAGTCCCAGTGACCAAAATCGTCCACTACCATGACATGCTACGTTTAAGAAAATCAAACAAGCAACATTGGGTCGGACCTATACACGCTACCGACAAATCCGGATCTACTCGGCCTTGGGAACACGAATGGCATTCGCCATCCTTTTGCTGTCTTCAAGCAGTGCCGTGGTTATTGTGGGAAAGCGGTTAAATAAAAGCGCTTCTGCCAGTTCAATTCGACAGGCGGAGCGCTGCCAGTGCTTCACCCGCAAGTGCAATGGCACCTGGCCCCGTTCATGTTCGTGGGCGGTTTCAGGACCAGGCATCCACACGCCGCTCGGGTACTGCAGGCCGCGCATTTTATGAGCACGGCCGCCGATTTGCAGATATTTGGTGTACTTGCGGAGCTGGTCCATTGACATTCTCATCTCTGCCGCCAGGTCTGTACCTGTGATCTGACCCGCCGCCACGATCAAATTCTCGACGCGTTTTGCTACGCGAGGGCGGACGTCTTCATTTTTCTCGCACTGCACAGCACGTTTTGTCGAACCGCAGCTGGCATCTGGCGCGACGGCCGCACCATGAAAATCATTTGTAATCATTTTCATCACAACCTCCTGTAAACGCTAACTGGCTATCGCGTCAACCATGTTTCCGGATGGACGAGCTCCCAGCCGAGCTGACGCCGAATTTCGTTCTGCGATGGAGGCGGCAACGAAGAACACCGCCGATCCTCCATCCAGCGCCGTACCTGCTCCTTCGTCGGCCGAATCACCGAAACGGGATGCCGACTTGAAAACGTATCCATATCGTTAATCTCCTTTCATCACAAGAAAATCGAAACACCATGACAGGTTTTGCGTCGAGATAACTTCTTGACGCTGCTGCAGAAAAGTCGTTTATGGATTGCCCTGCCGCATGCAGCTAACTTAGCGTGAGGTGGGCATCAGGTCCTTGGAAAAAATGTCATGCAAGGAGCTGTTATGCGCTTGCGATCAACGCGAGCATCTGGTAGCGAACGGATTAAATAAATTACCTTCCACTGAACCGTACGCAGTAAGAAAAGTGAGGAGGCGCTTGGCGCCAAGACTGTGCCGGGAAGATAAGCAACGGAGGTAGCCATGTGCTTCCCTGGAAGAGACGAATGTCTCTTCCAGGAACCCATCTGGGACTGATGCAGTTTGAAATTTGCCTTCTCCGCAGCGGCCAGTGCCAATGAAGATCTGGCGGTGATCGTCATTATGCGACGGTGCTTCTCGGGTCACCCGAATGCGAAGGCCAAGGGTGGCGACAGGTTTGCGCTAGAGAAATCCTAGCAGCAAAGGCTACAGCTCTGGGGGCGGCTGCTGCCCAGTTTTCAGCTTCCAGCGGAACCCGCGGCTTTCGAATGGCGAGCGTGTGGCCGCTTGCGCCGCTGCCATGCGAAAGCCGCGTGGACATAGAGATTGCTCTTGGCCGGATAAAAGGAGTGGGAACTGTGACTGGACCCAGGCTTTAATGCGAAAGCAGCCAGTTCCAGACTGGCTGCAGATGGGACTTTGCTTCGAGACTCCAAACTCGGAGCTCACGATCCATGCCGTCAACTTGCGGGGTTGGCCGGAGCGGATCGCTCATTGCACAAAGACTCCAGGTCCGAAGACCGTACGCGTTCCAGGAGTTGACGCGTTGCAAAGACCCAGTTTTTGATACGTCAAAAACTGGAAAACACGTGGTGAAATCGGTGCCATTCTTTCCATAGCGTACTCTCCTCAAGTCTGCAATGGAAAGAATCCCCTCGTATTGAGGGGATTCGGATCAGACCATAAAAATTGAGTTGCTAAGGTTCTGCATACTCTCAGTTTGAAACTACTCGCGACCACGGGAATTGCTGCGGAACGCTGGTTCCGGAGCGTTGCGGGCCCCCCTGGCTGGCTGACTTGCCACCCCGCCTATGCGTGAAGGGAAAGGCTTAACACTACCAGCTGGCCCGTCCGGCATGGCATCGTCCGGATTATGTTGCTCTTCCATTTGACCATCGTCATCACCGCTACGATCGTCGCCAGCGTCCTGTCCACCATGCAGGTCGGCGGACAAATCATCGGTACGCTCTTCGCGATCGCGTTGAAATACCACAACGTCATCGATCGCAATATGGGTAATAAGGAGAAGGCGCCCTTTGATGACGGCGGCCGGCTCCTGCTCACCTGTTTTACGGCCATGCTCCTTGATATCTCGCAAATAGGCATGCGCATAAGTATCGCCGACGGTGAAGGCGACGAAGATCTTACGACCAGCTTCGCTATCCTTGATCAGCTCCGAGACGAGTTCGATCGCTTCTTGGCCGCTTACCCGCAGATCCATGTAACTATACTGTGGATCGACGATTTGTCCATGCAGTGCATTGATGGCACAGGCCAAAAACGCCTCTGCTTTGCGGCCGCTACCCTTGAGAGTTACCCAACGGATCCGGTTTATATAGCCGCAGCCCTTGGTGTGCAGATCGAAGTACCCTGACGGCTCAGGTGCTTTTTTTTCCTGTACGGCTTGACGCGCCGAACCAGGAGTTTTCGAAGAATTGTTGCGGCTGTTAAATATGTTCAACATGATGATCTCCAGTCAAAAAAAAGCGAAAGGAAGACCATCCGAGCCCCAGGGGATCGAGAAGAGGTCTTCCCGATCGGGGTGGCAGAAGCGCTACAGAGACTCTGATCCCGGCAATGCTGGCCAGGACGTGTGGGTTGCAAGAGTTTGACCCACCGCAGTTGCTCAAGTGCGAGCAAATTCAATATCAACAATAGGACGAGCGGACGACGGTGTCAACCCAATTTTACGCTTGTCTCGCCGACTGCCGCCCACTGCTTTGTAGGTAAGACTGATCGCTAATTTCACTGCCTGTTAGAGAATGCTCGTCAGCGACTTTGCCCTCGCTATTCCCCAGTTCCAGCACAAAGGAACGGATCTTCTCCGCAGCGTTACAGGCTCGAAAAATGGCCTGCGAATCGTCGCGAATGACCTTGATCCAGCTACCAACATAGGCGGCATGCTGGCTCGGGTCATGGCCCAACGCGAGCTCGTCGCCAAGCATCATGCTCGCGATTTCCGCACACAGTTCTTCATATGCATATTCCTGGCTACCAAACGGATGAAAAAGATCACGGCTGAGCCTGGACGGGTGCCCAGACCAGTGCCCCAGTTCATGCGTCGCCACCTCGTAATACTCAACGGCGGAATAGAACTGACAACGCGCCGGCAGGTGTATTACGTCATCGACAACAGCATAGAATGCTCTATCACGCTGGTCATGTTTAATGGTCGCACCGGATTGCTGCAGTATCCGTTCGGCCCTCTCGATTGGATCAAATTCAAGCCGAGCTGGCTGCAGGGGATCTAACCCGCTCACCTGTTCAGCGTTGAAAACCGTTGTAAAGTACATCTTGGGCTTCCGCCCGGCCGGCTGCGGACTATCGGATGCAACACAATCATCGGCATCTTCGGGCGCGGCAACCTCGGAAAAGATCCACCGCCGAATCGCTGTCCCACGCTCGTGTCTTCTGACGCGCGCTCCTTTAAAATTCGCCTGATTGAACGTCATCCACCGTGGATCTTCAAATGGCTGGGCCATGAGATTCAAGGAATTGATACCTTTGTATCTCCGCCCGGAAACAATGTTGTATGGTGCAGTGCCGCGCGAAGATGGTGCCCAAGGCTTTTGCCATGGAGCGGTGCCCCGCTCCAGAAGAGCAATTAATTTCTTCGCGACGTCATCGCAATAGTTGGATCCTTTTTTCATGAAGAACTCCCCAAAAAAATGGCCACGAGAAGTGGCCAGATTGAACAAAGGAAGCACGCAACCGTTCATCCGCCGGGATGGGCAGCAGTGTGCAAATAGGAATGGAAGGTTAAGAGCGGAATGCTCTTGAGATTGAGGGAAACTCCCGTGCGCTGGGCACGTGCAAGGAAACGGGAGCAACTTGCACTTGGTGATCTGAAAAGATCATCATGTAACGATGTTAGGCCAGTCTAAAGTGTATGTCAATCTGGCTCCTGACCGCGTTTGATTACATTTCCGGACAACGAGTTCCAGGGCGCAGCGCAGATACGTCCAGACGGCCCATAGCGACCGCAAGGCACACGCCATGGTGACGGTGGCCCACGTTACAGGTTAGGTGGTGGTAAATTCGGGCCCACACAGCATCTTCTGCATGTGAGCAATCGCAGCCTCGGCTTGCTGTTCGCTGGTCAGGCCACTCAGTGTCAGCTCGACGGCGTACTCGCCTTCGGCATGCCTGACCCAACGCATAGACAGCGTCCAACTAGTAGTGCTCTTTATGGTTTGCTCAGTGGTCACGAACTTTCACTCCAGTTTAGGTAATGTTGGGTCGTCGCTGTCCATAATTAATTTCCCATTAATCGGTAATTGGGCCGCAAACACGCTCCAGGGCCCAAATTTGGGCATTAAGTAGGGCTCTTTCGTACCATGGAAAGGGCACGTCGTCTTGCGCCTGCATGATGTACAAATGGTGGAGATAGCCAGCACGGGCCGTTCCGGTTTTGCGCATTAGCCAACCGGTGGCGTTCATGTAGGTCACGCGAAGGCGGCTCATGATTTGATTTTCTGGTTCAGTTGGTTGGGTTGAGCAAGGTCACTTCAAAACCCTGCGGCCAACCGAGAGGATTCACGCGCATCGCGCCTTCCAAGATCAACTCGGGAGCAACATCGACATGATCCGCATCGGTGCTAGATATCATGACCAGCGCGCAGTTACCGCCCTTTGCCGCGGCGATTAAGTCGGCCACACGCTTCAGTTCCGTGGTCCAATCTTGGACTTGCTTTTTCAAGATGGTTTTTTGTTCAGTTGCGCTAAGTGCCATGATCTTTTCCGGTATCAAATCAGTTCGTCGGCCGGATCAGTTGCCCGGAGTTTTTCCAGCACCTGCTGGTAGTTTGGATGCAGATCCGGCCAACCGGTTCCAGGGCGCAGGGCAGATGCGTCCAAACGGCCCATAGCGACCGCCAGGCGCACGCCAGGAGTCGATGACCCACGGTTGCCATCCAGCCCGCACATGCAACCTCGGCGCCATCCTTGGACTGGTGGCAGGCGAACATGCTCGCACCGAAGTCAGGCCCCATGTTGCGGGTACCCGGACAGCAGTTCACCAGGCCTTCCGCCAAACTTAAATCAAAGTCGGGGATGTCTGTCGCGTCCCGGTTGACGCGCCAGGGGCACGATGGGCAAGGCTTAGAGAGAGTGGTCAGCGTACAAGACGACATAGCGTTTTCCTTACACCACAAGCGCAGTTTCAACTACGTCTGACACCCATTCGCGAGCCGCAACGACTGCTTCCGTGTATGGCTTGCCAAGCATCATGTTGCAGGCCGTAGCGAAGTCCAGCTCGAACTCACGTTCGTCCCACATCACATCGGCCCGCTGCTGCATCTGATCTTCGGACAGATTTTTCACGAATTTTGCTCGCCCGGTTAGCTTGTCTGGTTTGGCGGAGATGCCCATGAAGTTATCGAACTCAATATGAAGGCATAGAACTCAGCATCGCTCATGTCAGTGCAATCTACCCACGATGGCGAGCACAGCTGAACTTCTGCTGGGTGAACCCAAGTTGAGCCAGGACCGTCTGGATTAACCATGTAACGGTATTCTTTATCTTTAAGGGTATCTGTCATGACTCTCTCCTATTTTGCCGCGCTTGCGCTTCCGTACAAAACAGTATGGATGCCTATTTTGACACTTTCAAATATGGATCTGTAGATTCCAATCGGCGTGTCCGAGCATCAACTAACACTCCCTCACATCTATTCTCAGAACCTTCACAGGAATTTCAAACAGTCGCACCTGCCGCGATGGCTGGCAGCCCTGCGCGCGTCTGGCATTGGTCGTGATCATGCTGCCGGTGTATTCAAAGTCCACCTTCTGCAACTGGTCGGCATCGATGTCGACGGCTGGCAGGCGGCGTTGGAAACGGTGCAGGAGCAGGTACGCCAGTGCCAGGCCCATGACGGCATGTTGTCGCAGCGGTACGCGTCAAGGCAGTCGGCCGCGTCGCTGTCGGCCGAGCTGGCGCAGACGACGAAAGCCCTGGCCCGGCTGCAGGGCGCGTACCAGGAGGAACAGATCACGGTGGCCACCCTGCGGTCAAGCAACGCCGACATGGAACAGAGCCTGGCCGACCGGGCGTTTGAAACCAAGGCGCTGGGTGAGCAGCTGGCCCAGGCGCGCGTCCAGTTCGAACACTTCCAGGAAACGATCGCGACGCAACGCTTGGACGGTCGGCGGGCGTTCGATAGGCACGCCGGCCGGCTGGAGCATGACTTAGCCAGCGCCCAGCAGCAGCTGGGCCAGCTGCGCCACGAGCTTCCGGCACGCGTCGACGACGCAGGCGCGGCGCGGGAAGAACTCGCCACGGTGCTGGCCAAGCGGGCGCAGCTGACGCGCCGTTTGGCCGAGGCCGAGGAAAGAAAGCGCTGAAGCGGTCGCGGCCAAGCTTGAACGGACTGCCCAGGACGCGATCAAGGCGCGCAAGGCGCTGGCGGCGTAGCAGGGCCAGGCGGGGCAGCTTGTCGGCGTCAGCGCCGAACGCGACCAGCTGGCCCAGGAGAATGCGGCGCTGCGGGAACGCGCGCTCGCTGGCGCCCTGCGCATTCCGCTCCCCTAACGATTAACCGTGCCTCACCCGCCGATCGTCGGCGGAAGCAGCTTACGCGTAAGCGTCGTTTCTTTCCGCCAGCGCCACCCGCTGCCATTCGGAGGTTCTGTTAGGTGCTCTAAGCCGTTCAGCGACCTCAGCCGCGGGGTGGCTGCGATCAACCACCTGCTTGACCGCAGCGATCTTAAATTCTTCCGTGTAACGCTTACCACTCATGATTTCTCCTTTGCCTAAATTATGGCTCAGGAGTGCCCACATAGGTCGGGCGATTCAATGGAACATTTGAGACATTTAGATAGATTTAAAGTACCGTCAGACTAAGATTACGCACAGAGATCAAAATAAATTTTGAAAATATCTAAAATATCTCTTGACATTATCAAGAAGTAAATCAATACTTTATCCACTTTGTTAATTAATAATTATAAAAATTCTACTAATTAAATGTGAAAATGGGTTATTTCTAATCACAATAAATTCCGTATGATATTTTATAGATATATTTTTTGCCATCATCCAGAATATTCAATTTTTATAGTTATTTAAAATTAATACTAGTGCATTGCAGCCTGTTTTTTGTAAAAATACAGATTTAACGAAACCATCTCATAGTCTGCTAATCAATTCAAACTAACGGAAAAATGGTCGAGCGAAATCCCGAACCAACGATGGCACTTTCAGCCGATTTTGTGCAATTTTTTTGTCTTTCTACAACCAAGAAAGACGGGCCACGGGATTCAGTAACCGGAACGCGCCTATGGACTAGCACAAAATTGGCGAAGGCTAACATTGAAAAAACTGTGCAGTATTCTTGGCAAAGCCACAAAAGCGCGTTTCACGATTGCAGAAAATATTCTTGATGACAAAAAATTAATGGCCTACTCTATTTAGCGAAACAAACCGAACGATATCAATGTCGGATTGAATTAACTAGAAGAATATAATTAATATTTTTTCCCGCATATAATTTATCATTTTTATTACATAACAAAAATGCACAAAAATAATATTTTCAATAATATTAAATGGATAAATATATGAAACATAAATATAACAAGATATACTTTTTCATAAATTTCAAAAAAAAACATTTTGCCCATTCATTTATTTTTATTCTGTCACTTATTGCAATAAACCCTGCACTTTCCAACACCTGTTCGTGGAATAATGTTTCGAATTCTACCTCGGCAACACATACTGTCGTAACGCAAGTTATTGCTACTCAAGCACAAATAGATTCTTTTTTACCAGTTCCCGACGCAATTTTAAATTGCGGTAGTTACATACAACGTATAAGCAATAAGTATGTCATGAGAGAACCCGTAGGTGGTGACGATGTCGAGCACTATGCGTCGCTGGCGCCGGCCTATCCATTCACACAGGCAGGTCGGCTCGGCGGTTTTGAACCATACGGTTGCGGGCGTCAAGCTGATTCTTCTGGAAATATAATAATTAAATTTCGTCAAGAAATTCTAGGGGGAAATCATTTTCCTACTTTTGAAGCGTTGGCCATGCACTATGTGTGGGGCTTGGCGTGCCCCAATTGGGATGCTCCAGGCTGGCGCCCACTATATTTCTTCAAAGAATTTACAATGTCTCCTGAGGCTGATGTTTTGACTTTCGAAGGAACGACCGTGCCAGGAGAATTAGAATTTGCTTCGATAGGCATGCATGATTTGCCCATTAATGATACCCATGGTTACATAACAACAACAACGACAACAACCTATACTCAGCGCTGTACTGCACCACGTGTGGCGAATGGTCCAATATGTGAGCTTCCGCCCAATACGGCAGACCCTAAAAAAAACCTCAGTGATTCTTGCAATGATGTAGGCGATCCTTGCAATGCTTGTACCGGCAATATGCACGAGCGTGAAACAGATTATATTGGAATTGGTCCATTCCCACTGCGTGCCGAACGTACCTACAACAGCGGTTTCGTTGAGCCATCGCATTGGGGGGGGCAATGGCGAGGTAGCTATGATCGCTCGCTGCTATTCTTTACCGATGGATCGATTAGTACCGTTACGCTCGTGCGTGGCGATGGCAAACAATATTATTTCAATTTATCCGGCTCTTCTTGGGTGGGGGACTCGGATGTCGTCGGAAGTTTGGTTAGCGTTCCCGCTGCCGGCAGCGAACCAACCGGTTGGATTTATAAAAATGAAGCGGAAGAGACTGAAGTCTACGATGCGGTCGGCAAGCTTATATCAATCGCTAACCGTGCAGGCTTGAAACAGAATCTGACTTACAACTATTGTGCGACAACTATATGTTCACCGGCCGAGGCGACGTTATTTTCAGTGGTTGATCCGGCAGGCCGGTCTCTCATCTTCACCTATGACACATCCAAGCATGTTACGTCTATGAGGGATCCCAATGGTGGAATTTATTACTACGGCTATAGCGATAGATCTATAGACGCAAATCTAACTTATGTTCGCCCCGCAGGAGGCAACGTGCGCGCATATCTTTATGCTGAGGCCCCACATGTATCGGATAATCCGGCTGCTGGTGTGAGTTTTAAAAACACGCTCACCGGTATTTACGACGATAACAGCGCGTATCGGTTCAGCACCTGGAACTATGATGACCAAGGTAGGGTGATTTCATCCGAGCTTGGTGAGGGAATTGAAAAAGTGATGCTGACCTATAACTCGGACGGCACTACCACTGTTGTAGATAGTTTGAATACCGCGCGAAACTATAGCTACAGTAACGTGATCGGTGTGACGAAAAACACCGGATCTACGCGGCCAGCCGGAGTCGGTTCCGCTACTGCGGTAACGGCTTTGACCTATGACGCCAACGGCAACGTGGCGTCACGCACCGATTTCAACGGCAATCTGAACACGTATGTCTACAACCTGACGCGCAACTTAGAAACGCGCAGGACGGAGGCGGTCGGCTCCCAATCCACCCAAGTTAAGGAGCAAGCCCGCGCAATTGCTGGCAATTCAATGAAATAGTGCTTGACGTGGCACTGGCTTTGCGCGGCCGCCGCCTTGCTGACCTCTCTTTTTTCGACAGCGGCAAGGCGGCGGCCAATGAAAGTCTTTTGATCTTCATTGGCCCTTCATGTCGCTCGCTTCCTTGCTGTCCGATTTCTCCGACCATCTTCAATCCGACCAGTTCCGTCTTATCGCCCGCCATCCTGATCATCCGACAGCGTTTCAACGGCGCCGCAAACTGCCGCTACCGTCCTTGGTGGCGCTCATGCTCACCGGCATGCGCAAGAGCGTGCAAACCGAACTTGATGAATTCTTTGGCCATCTGCAACAGCAGGCGCAACTGACGCACCAGGTGAGCGCCCAGGCTTTCGCTCAGGCACGCTCGAAACTTGCTACCACGGCCATGCCAGAGCTTAACGACTGGCTCATTGCTCAAGCACAGCAGCATGGCTACCTGCCGCGCTGGCACGGTTTCAGGCTGGTCGCCGCTGACGCCTCGACCGTTCGCTTTGGCTTGCGCGCCAGCCATGTCAAACGTGCCGCCGTGGCCGATCAGCTGGTGTTTGGCTTGTTTCTGCCCGGTGCCGAATTGATGCTCTCGGCCTCGCTATACAGCACCGACGTCGGTGAACGCCAGATGCTGTTCGAACAGCTCGACCGGCTTGGCAAGGATGATCTGCTGTTGCTCGACCGAGGCTACCCGTGCTATTGGATGCCTGCCGTATTGAACCAGCGCCGCATTGCCTTCTGCATGCGTGTCGAACAGGCGCGCGGTGGCGGCTTTCCCTGCGTCAATCAGTTTCTGAAGTCGGGGCTGCAGGAGCAGATCGTCACTCTGCGGGCGCCGGATCGACGCGATGCGCTTGACTATGAATGTCTCATTGCGCCGCAGACCGTGCGCCTGATACGCCACGTTGCCTCGACCGGCAAGGTGCGTGTTCTGATGACCAATTTACTGGACGTTGAACAATTCCCTGCCGCATTGTTCGGAGACCTCTACCACCAACGCTGGCGCATCGAGGAAGCCTTCAAGCGCCTCAAACACCGCCTCCATCTGGAGCACGTGACGGGACTATCACAGCAGGCCCTGATGCAGGATCTGGCCGCCAAGGTACTATGCGATAACCTGCAGGCGTTGGCGAGCTGTGCCGCCGGCCAGCAAGATGCATTGCCGACGGACAGACGCATCAACCGCGCCTATGTCCATTCGGTGCTCAAGCCGCTCTTGCCATCGTTGCTGCTTGGGCTGGCGGCAGCCCACTTGCTTGCCGACGCGCTGACTCTGATCGCCAAGCGAACGTTTCTACATCGCCCAGGACAATCAAGGTCACGGCAAACCAACGCCTACAAGCCACATAAATACATGGCCTACAAGGCTGCTTGATGGCAAGCCTGTTGCTTAACTTGGGTGGATTGGGTCGGCTCCGCACTGGTCAGGACGGTTTCGACGAACTGGCATGCTGCCTTCCGCTTGCCCACCAAGATCGCCGAGCCGAAACGCATCACCACGTTTACGTATGACGCATCTGGATATTTATTGTCGAAGTCCGTGCAAGCGACGTCCGATGAGAATGGCAGCCAGGGTTTCTCCGCACCGGCCATGGGGAACGCGCGGACTTGGTCGTATAGCTACAATCAGTTTGGGCAAATGTTAACTGCCACGGGCCCCCGCAGCGACGCTCTGGATATCACCACCTACGCTTATTACCCCAGCAGCAATTCGTCGGTGATGACCAGCGCCGTTCGCGAAGCCGCTATTCAGCCAGTTCCGCAAAAGATCACTATTGTTGGCCGCCAAGCCGCGTCACTGTCAAAATCGCTGACCGCTAACGCGGCTCCTCCGACCGTGTCACTGTCAACAAATCTGCTGAGTGTGACAAATGCGGCCGGCCAGATTACGACCCTGTCCAATTACGACGGGAACGGCCGCCCCGGCCTGATAGTCGGTCCCAATGGGGTGAGCATTGCTTTCACCTATAATCCACGCGGCTGGATTGAGTCAACGAGCATCAGCAGCGCCAACGGCGAGCCGGCATTGGCCACCACCTACAACTACGACTACGTCGGCCAATTAATTGGAGTGATTGCCCCCGACGGCGCTACGCTCACCTATAGATACGATGCTGGGCACCGCTTGACTGACGTCGCTGACAACCAAGGAAACACGATCCACTACACGCTTGACAACATGGGTAACCGTACAGTGGAGACGGTGAAGGATATAAACCTCACGCTGACGCGACAGACGACTCGCGTATTTGACGCACTGAACCGCTTAAACGTCATAACCGGTGGCACACAATGAATCTTATGATCTCAATATCTTCAATATCCAGGTCACTCGTGATTCGACGCCCGTTTGCCGTGCGCGCCATTCGCTGCGCAACTCTATTTTCGCTGATTTACACCCCTATTTTGGGCAGCGTGAACGCCGTCGCCCAGACAGTTCAGAATACGACCACCAGTTACAGATATGATGCCGGCGGCAACCTGACCACAGTCACAGACCCTATAGGCAAAGTGATTAACCTGAGTTACGACGCGCTCAATCGACTCAAGCAGCAAGACCATCCGCCGGCGATAGTTGGCGCCACCCGTCCCACTGTGAATTACGGCTACGACGGCCTCGACCAGATCAGCTCCGTGACTGATCCGCGCAATGTGACGACTACATACACGGTCGATGGTTTGGGCAACCGTAGCGCTCAAGCCAGCCATGACACCGGAGTCACAATCAACACCTATGACGAGGCGGGCAATGTCAAGACCCGCACCGACGCCCGCGGCAAGGTGCTCACCTACCGCTACGACGTGCTCAACCGTCTAGTCAGTATCATCGACTCCACGGGCGTCAGCGATATCTTCGAATACGACGGCGGTGCCAGTCCGGTACCGTCGGCAATCGGCCAGTTGACGAAGATGAGCGATGAGTCGGGCAGCACGGTATTCTCCTACGATGGATTCGGCCGCCTTGCTAGTAAGACCCAGAATGTCATCGCGGGTTCTTATCACCATGCCCTCACAGTATCCTATCTCTACGGACAAAGTGGCAGCGCCGCCGGCAAACTGATTAGTATGACCTACCCGAGCGGTAATCAGCTCAACTACAGCTACGACGCGGCTGGCCAGGTCAGCGGCATCGCGCTAAATCCGGTCAACGCCAACGGCATCGCTACGAACACGGAAAGCAATATCGCTCTGTTGGGCGCCATCGCTTATGTGCCATTTGGTGGGGTGACCGGCTGGCAATGGGGCGCGGGGCCGACCGGCTACGCCAGGACCTATGATCTTGATGGACGGGTGGCCAGCTACAACCTCGGTGACCCGGTAACGACCGGCGTCCTGCGCACGTTGAGCTATGACGCGGCCAGCCGCATCACCGCCTTTACCCATGCTGGCGCCAGCACCATGCCATCACCAGCTAGTTTGGATCAAACCTTCAGCTACGACGACTTGAACCGGCTGGCGGGCTTTACGGCCAGCACCACTAACGGGGCGTATCAATACGATCTAAGCGGCAACCGGACCGGCGCCACCTTTGGCGTGGCCAATTACGTCAACACCGTCGATGCATCGAGCAACCGGTTAGCCGCCACTACCGGCCCGCTGCCGGCGAAGACCAACAGCTACGACGCCAACGGTAACCTGCTTGGCGACGGCACCACGAGCTACCTCTATAATACTCGCAACCGAATGTACAGCGCCAAGGTGAGCGGCGTGATAGTGACACAGTTATTCAACGGCTTCGGTCAGCGCGTGCAGAACAACAATTACGGCAGCACGTATGTGTACGACGAGCAAGGACATCTGATCGGCGAATATGACACGACCACGGGTAACATGACGCGCGAAACCGTGTACCTGGGCGACCTGCCGGTGGCGGTGCTGAACCAGACCATCACGGGGACAGCGCCGGTCACTACAACGAATGTGTATAATATTTACCCGGATCACATCGGCACACCTCGCCTAATCACCCGAGCGACGGATGGCAAGATCGTCTGGCGATGGGACAATGGTGACCCGTTCGGACTGATTCAGCCGAATCAAAATCCGAGTGGGCTTGGCACCTTCACATTCAATCTGCGCATGCCGGGCCAGTATTATGATCGTGATACGAACCTGTTTTACAACATGTTCAGGGATTACGATCCGCAGATAGGGCGATATATCCAGAGCGATCCGATTGGACTTGGCGGTGGCATCAATACCTATATTTATGCGTTGGGAAACCCAGTAAAATACACGGACCCTACCGGTCGATTTGTTCCTCTCGTGTTTGCTGGCGTCTGCGCTGCTGGCGGATGTGAAGCGCTTTTCGCAGCGGCAGCGACAGGAGCCGTTTGGTGGGGCCTCAACCATAACAAGTTGAAGGGTCCGATTCGCAATGATTCCAAGGACGAGAAAGTTTGTCCACCCCGACCGGATTTTGATTGGAATGATCCGTCAGTCCCGCCAAAAGGCCCAGATGGCGTGGAATGGCCATGGCGTGGACCGGATGCTCCGGGAGGGGCTCTAGGGGGGTATGTGAACCCGAGTAACCCCGACCAAAGTGCTCATCCAGACTTAAATCATGGTGCGCCAGTGGGTCCACACTGGGACTTCACGGATCGAAAACAAGGCGGCTGGCGCATATTTCCCGACGGTTCGGTAAGGCCTAAATGATGGATAAGATAGTCTCAGAATCGTTACCAGTCGATGTGGCGTTTAAATACGTCCAAGAAGTTTTTCGCGTTGGGGGAGCGAGCGGAAATGGCTCAGAGGATTATAAACTGGCGGCAGAGAACATATTTGCCCTAGTGCCGGAAGGTACTGATAGTGGCCAACTCCTTGATTTTCATCAAGGTGGCATTTTGGCCCCGCTGCCGAAAATTTCGGACGGCCGCACATCCGTTCAATTCGTGCCCTCTACGGTCATGATGGCGGCAGAAATTGTGCACAAACAATTGGCACTATGCAAACACCCGAGGTTATGGCTACATGAAGCGCTTCTAACGAAAGAGCAACTAGTGGCAAAGAACTTGCCGCATGTCTCCGTTGAAGGAGCGATTTACCTTGTGTATGCCGGCGACTTAGGAGCGAGCCGTATTGCAGAGCTATTTCAATACAGCCTATTGAGCTGGCATTTTCTTGCTTTTGTCATAGACAGCACGAGCAACCCTGAGTCTGTCGCTGAACTTATTCGTGCCGCCAAGTTTATTTTGGTTGGTGCATACGATGGCGAGAGTTTTTTGTACCTGAAAGGCCCTCACGCAAGCTGATGGTCTTTGCCGATATTTAGGGACTGAGGGGAAATTCCAATATTGGAACGCGGCCTCGGCCGTAGCGCCAACTACAGAGGCCATAGAAGCAGCGCCGACGAACGAACCGAGCTTGCCGCGGTCGGTGGGATTGGGGCCGGTATGCTGTCCGCCTGTGTCATGTCAATCTTTCTTAGCATGTAAGAAAGGGCCAGTTTAACCTGCCCGGGCGATTGGAAGTTCATTCCATCGCGTCGTACAACAAGGTGTTTTGTTTTCGAACTCCATGGCCCTGCGAGGCGCCAGGCCGGCCGATGCCAGCGTCACCGAATCACGCCCAAATCGCTGATTCAACGCATCGAGCGCCGCTTTCACGCGGCCGCACTTCATCGAACAGCACGCCCTGCAGGGTTCCCCTGGGCGAAATGGGCATCAGTTGTACGCCGGCTTTTTAGATTCAGCGCAAAATGCGCCAGGCGTGACAATGCGGGTCCGGCCGAAGCGCCCGCGCTGCAATAGACCAGCGCGATGATCGCCAGTTACCAGATAGTCCGCATCGCCCGCGAGCGCCATCGCAAGCTTGCTCGACACCGACACAACGGAATCCGATCGCATCAGTAGTCTCTCCGCTGCAGGAATCGATGCATTCGCTTGCCGCGACATTGCAACCTGGGCCAGCTTGGCTTGCAGGCCCTCGTAGCCACTTGACACCCAAGCTACAGAGGCCCGCGAGGATCATTCCGGTTTGGATCGATAGTCATTTTTGGTAATGCACGCGAGGTTAGTGGCGTTCTCCTTCTTCGCACAGAATTCTTGGTGAACCGCGGCATGTTCTCGTTTATATTCAGGATTTTGCATAGCGGAGTTTAGCTCGTCATCTTTATACGACACACCGCGACGAATCTCCAAGCGATGCAAAGCTTCCGCGGCTACCGGCGACACTCTCTCGATCACTTCACGTTTCGTTAATGGTACTTTTTCGCTGGCTTTTGAGTGAGCCAGGGAAGCAGACAAAATAAGGATTGTTGCGTAAAGGTACTTTTTCATGGTTAATTCTCCGTTCAAAAAGGTTTGCCGTAGTAACTGTCAGGACGCGACGGCATGCACGTCGGTAACTTCAACTTCAATCATCAGATGGTCCATGCCATCATTAACATAGTTGTAGGTCGGTTTTCAGGACTGAGCTTCCGATGGCTCCTTAAACGACGACTAGCGACCGTCACCGCAAAAGCACCAAAAGCACGAGTAGCACAATGACAACTCTAACCTGTGTCTTGCCGACATAAACAGGGGGCCGCTTTCCTGATGCATACCCGCGATATGCGCCGACAAACGTGTAAGCCACCCATAGAAAGAGTACGGCTCCGAACAGCAACCTGAACAATTGAGCGAATTCAGCCATGGAGTAGCCGCTGCCAGCAGCGAACGCAGCATCCGGGTTCGAGAAGGACGGCGGCGTTGGAAATATGGGTGACGACGGCGATCCTGCGCCAGGGGTCGTTGGCAGTGGAAATGAGCCAGCGGCACCGGTAGGGTTCGCAGCGAGCACCTCCGCAAACGACGGCGCCACTGTAGCGAGCGCAAAGCCCCCGAATTGTGCGATGTACTGTGTCACGGGCACATTGTTGCCGTCCCGGGGTATAACGGCACCGCCACTGTCGAGATACTGCTTGAGGGAACCGATTCCGACCAGGTGGGCCCCTGCGATCAAACCCGAGGCAGTGATCTGGGTGCCATTGAGCGTTCTACCAATGTATTGGGACAAACCAAAATAGTTGATGTAACCCTGAAGTTTCCCATAGTAATCCGTGATTGCCTTGACCTGCAGGTCGGGATTGGCCAGGAACGTGTTCAGCGACGTCACACCATTCTTACCTGTGAATGTCCCTTTCCAGCTGTTGACCGCGCTACCGTTCGATCGATAGTAGCCGGCGTCTGTCATTGCCAAGGTGCCTATTTGGAATAGACCAGCATAGCCTTGGGTATTAACAATACCAGGATTGAGGCTGGACTCACGTTGTGCAATTGCTTTTAGAAAGTCAGCGAAGCCAGTGGCAGCCATGGCCAAGCCGATCATTCCAAATATTAGCCAGCTTACTACGCTGGAGCGCCAAGTTGTACGCGCAAGGTTGAAACCTGGCTTCAATGGGAGTCGCATGATTAATCTCCCCAATCCAAGTTTTGTGCACAGACAACGGCGGGCGCAATCTCGTCCGGCATGATCTCCTCCGCGGCACCTGGAATCACAGGATGCCCCAACTGGACTCCCCCTCCGCCCAGATAGATGCTCGCCCCCCAGGCGCCAGACCGTGGCGCGAAGCCGATGTAGGCTCGTTCAGCGTCGCAGGCTGTCAGGTTGCAACGGGTGAGCACGAGAACCGTTGAGTTCGCCTTTTTATGTAGGCGCAAGGTGCTCTTTGACAGGTCCATGCGCGAAAACCAAGGCGGCAGCTGCGCGGCACGGCGCAGGATCTCGGCCGTCAATCGAAGATCGACATGCGAATCGGCCACCGCCAGCGTGCCCGCAGAGGGACAAGCGCCGGTGGCATCCAACGGCCTGGCAATGCCGGTCAACGCGCACAGCGCAAAAGGCAAGGCGAGCAGCAAGCGGCTTACCAATTTCATCTTGGCCTCCATTCAACGCGCCGCCGCGCCTAATTGATCGATCATCTCCACCAGCTGGCCAGGTGGCAACGCGCCGACAATTCGACGTCCATCGGACAAGACAATGGTGGGCGTGCCGGCAATCTTGAGCCGAGCGGCGAGCTCAATCACTTCGTCAAGCGCCGATGCATCGCATGCGTTGTCCACAGGAGGATGTCGACCGGCCATCGCGGCTTCCCAGGCCTTGGCACGGTCAGCTTGGCACCATATCGAGCGCACGAGCGGCAACGCTCCTGGAGAAGCGATCGGCAACGGGAATGTGTACACCGTCAAATCTGGCAGCTGCAAAAGGAACTTGTGTACCACTTTGCATGCGGGACATGTGGGGTCTTCGAAGATTGCGATGGCGCGTTTGCCCGAGCCTTGGGTCCGCTTCAGCGCAAGTTGGAAGGGCAGGGCGCCGAAATCCACACTACTCAGTGCATCGATCCTCTTCTGAGTGAGATCTTCCTTGGTTACCAGATCCATCAACCGGCCGTCCAAAATCACGAAGCGTCCTTGGGTATCGGTATAGAAAATATCCGAGCCGGCGACCACTTCGTACAGTCCAGCGATCGGTGTTGGGGTGATTCTATCGATCACAACGCCCATGTTCGTGTGGCGCTCAATCGCCGCTTTCATTAGACCGGTGTCCGGTCGCACAGGGCCAGTCGATTCGGCACCAGCCAAACCGTGCAGCAAGCTTAAGCTTAATGCGAGCGATGGTACAAAAGATCGCAGCATAGATCCTCCTATGTGATGATTGTCTGATCTGTATCAGTCGATTTCTCTCACGCCTTTTTGCACACGGCAACGCTCCACATGTGCCCGGATAAGATCGGCTACCTTTGCCGGCGCGGGGATCGCGTTTAACACGACACGAGGCGTCGATCGATCCGATGTCAGCAAAACGATCTGGCCGCGTCCCAAGAGCCGCTGGCCGAAAGGCTGATGAACGGCGATATCCTTGACCCGATACAACTCAAGTTCGTCCACCTGGACCGCCAGTACACCGGAACGCTCCCTGAGCCGTTGAGTGGTTAGCGTGTAGGTATGGCAGGCAGTCCGAATCATTCGCCATGCCGTCCACAGTACTGGCACCAGCAGCCAGAACCCGACCAGCGAAAGGAACATCCACCGGGCGTTGACAATCTGGCCTTCGGTTGCTTTCCAGATAGGGGTGCTTTCCGGAAGCGCCTTTGCGGCACTGGCAAAGGGTGGTTCGATTACAACAGCTTCTGTCTGGTCGTCCATGTTGGCTCCATGTGAGTTGTAAACCTCTGCTTTACATCCTCTAGGGAAGATGTATGCTTGAAAGCGAGGGAGGTACATCGCGATGAAAACGAAGAAAATTTCTCGACTGCTATTTTGGTCCGCGGGGTTTTTGGTGTTTGCATTGGTTTGGGCCGGCAGGATTCTGATCGAGCTACTAGCGCTTTGCGCGGGAGGCATCGAAGAGCGCCCCCAAAGGGATGCGCGTGAGCGCCGCTTCTCGTGGGACAACGATGGCTACAGCTGGGAAGGTCGTCCCGACGAAATGAAGTAGCGTTCACTTTTTGAACCCTTTGACCACACCGGTCGCGATATTGGCTCCTGTTCGTCCGGCATCCCGTCCGGCGGTGACGGCATCGCCAAGCATCCGCTGCACCCCATTGCCGACGTTGATGCCTATCCACGCCATCATGCCGCTGAAAAGAATCGGCAGGCCGATGAACATCAGCATCAGTGCCATGTTGAGCACAATGCGCTTATAGGTGTTTTCGGTCGTGCCGTTGTCAAGCGCAAACTCCAGCAGCGCGTTGCCGCTCATACCGGGATACATTGAAGCGATCAGGTTGTCATCCATCCACCGGGCGACGTACCACATCACGGTCCAAAACTTCACCGAAAAAATACCGATAGCGCCGATGAACATGACAGCCAAGTTGTACCTGCTGAACACCAGGATGATGGGTAGGAAGATGTAAATCGCCATCAGAATAAGCGGTTGCGAGATCGTCATGAAATAAATCAAAGGCTTCATCGACGCCGATGCCTGGAACGCCTGCAAGCCGGCACCGACCGCGCCGACGATGTTCGCCGGCATGCGCATAATCCGTCCAAATGTCCCCATCTCGCTACCGATTCCGTTTGTCATCGATTCGCTGTCGACGTAAGTAGGAGCGGTCTTCTGGTAGGCCAGCCGAGCCTCCCAATCCCTGTGCTCCTCCTCGGATACACCTGGCACCAGAGAACGGACCTTGGCACCCAGCCCCTGCAGCCCGCCAATAGTCGAGCTCAACTGGTCGCGCAGTCCATTAGTACTTGCCTCCCACCACTCCTTGCAACTCGGCCTTCCCAGAGCTGGGCTGCCAGCAGATGTGTTGACATCTACGTCGCGCGAGGGATTGAATGGGAAACCGGCCACTTCACTTCGGGCATACAGATCGGCATACAACATGGGATCATCGCGAAACGCATGGCTTCCGATCCAGTCGGTATCCGCCTGTCCGTACTTCGCGATCTGCGCAGCCGCGACCGCCGACGGACTTCCGGCGGTTAGAAACCGGGATCTGGCCGGCACAAAGCACTCGCTATAAAAACGTTGCACTGAGGACCGAAGTTGTGGATCCTCGACGGTGGCAATACGGGCCAGATCCTCCAGTTGGCGGAAATCCCGAATGCCCCCCTGGATTCCGGCGCGCGTGGCGGCGTTAATGCCGCTGCTGATGCCGAGCACCGTGTACCACCATGGGGGAATGGACGCAATCCCTGGCACGGTATTGCCGAATACCTCGGGGCGGCCATAGCTGCTGTCCGATGCGCCCGGCGTAGCCTTCACCGGGGCCGGCTCAAGCGAAGTCGGCGTGGGCGCGTAATACAGTTTCATGCTCGACAGCGATGTGATGGACGAGGGAACGAGGCAAAGTGCAAACACGACAATCGCCGAAAACAACTCAACTTCCATCCGTCGGATCATCCAGGCAGTGCCTTGCGCATCGTCGTCCATCTCGTGCCCCTCACGCCAGACTTGCACGATTGTGACCAGAAACGGGAGGTAGATGATCCCGCTCGCCGATAAAACGCTCCAGATCACGCCGCTGTAGAACCACCCGTAGAGCGTGGTGTACAGCTCAAGGTAACTGTCGACACCCATACTTCCTCCGCTAAGCAGACTGGCCAACCGAAGACGCCAGCAAAATGAGTTGAAGCATCAGCAGCGCAGCAAACCACCGACCCTTCCGTTCGATCAAGGCCTGGCGCGCAGATTCCGGGACAAAACGGCGCGACACCAGCCACGCAACGACCTTCGCCCATCCAAGCCAGAAGCAGATCGTGACAGCCAGATGCATGCCGTAGGCATAAACGCGGTAACGGGCAATAAACTGAAAAAGCGCGCGGGCTTCGTCTGACACCAGCAAAAGAAGCAGGCCCAATCCGCCCAGCACTGCCATGGCCAGCATGGTCACCAGCACCATGCCCGCACCACGCAGCAGGACGCGACACAGCGACTTCTTAGGCTGGGGGTGTGCGCGTTGAATAGAGCGGATCTTGTCGGACATATCAGCCTCACCACCTCACCTGCCGGATGAAATTAACGGCAAAGGACTCGAGAAGCGCCCAAGCCTCGTCTGCCAGCCACCCTAGCACCATGCCCGATCCGCCCAGCACGACTAGGGCAAGCATCGCCATCAGCAACGTGCCCGCGAGACACAGCACGGTAAAATACGGAGTGTTCTTCAGCCGAAAGTATGCTTGTTTGAATAAATGGATATTGTTGAACATGTCAGCCTCACTTCACTCGACCGTTGGTCATGATGCTTTTATCTGCCGGCTGCTGCGTCGGTAGAGGGGCCGATATGGCCCGCCGCCCTTGATACGCCTGCAGCAGAGAACCGGCGGTGTCCGAGACCATTTCCCGCCGAACCCGGCTCTCGAACAGCAAATCCTGGATGAATTGGCTCAACATATCAGCCTTCGTTTTGGCGATCTCCAGGGCCGGCTCATGCTTCTGCACCTCGGGAAGGCTCATGCCAGATATCAACACCGCGCGTACTGCCAGCGCCTTTTCGATGGTCCGGGCAAGCGCGATCTCCTTGGCGATACGCTGGGAACTAATCGCCTGCATATCGGAAGGCAGCTCACGAATTGCGCGTATCACATCCGTCGACATCGAAACATCGGGCGCACCCGACGCAGCAAGCGTCGCATACGTCGGATTGCTGGTACTGATCGCGAGCTTGACCTGGTTGAGCGCGGTCGGGATCTCGGCGTCATATTTCGATTGCAAGCCAATCGCGGTAACGGCACCTTTTTGGGCGCAGGAAGGCTCGTCGCACGTGGCAATCAACTGGTCGCCAAGCACCGCGACGGCAAAATCTGCGGCGTCCTGCGGCCGCGGAAATGCCTTTCCTAGCGGTGTGCCGCCAGACGAATAGTCCGCCGTGTTGGAGGCGGCGACCGGCTGCATCATCGTCAGGTTATAGCCTGCCACAACGATGTCGTTCACGGGACGAATGGCCGGTTGCGCGAAACCGCCGGCGACCTTGTTACCGATCCAGGTGATCCCCCGTCTTCCGTTGTCCGCTTCGACCTTGCTTTTCGCCGAAACAACGTCCGCATTGGTGCCCGCTTCCACGTTCCACCCTTCGCCCTTGGCCAGCCCCACCCACTTCGCGTAGGGATCCTTCCCTTGCTTGATCTGCGCTTCCATCTGTTCACAGCTGTCCAGTGCCGCATTCACGGAGATCTCAGCCTTTTTGGCATACGTCTGGAAGAGTTCATACAACCCCGGTTGGGCTCGCTGCAGAAGGTAAAGTGGCAGGGCACTGATCCCGGCTTTAACGGCTCCCGTGATTTGGGTGCCGAGGTTACTGAATCCGTTCATCAAATTAGCCCAACTGAGTCCGACATCGAATTTGCCGCAGGTGTAGTTGGCGTTGAGCTTGAGGCCAAATCCCATCTTGACCGCCAGTGCGCTAGGATTCAGCGATCTTGAGGCCGGGGCACTGCCACCGATGCGGTAGTAAAGCTGGGATTGCGATCTCGGTACATCCTGCGTCTGAGCCATCACGGGTGCCGAGCCTGCACACGCCGCAACCAGCACGGCGAGCATACGATACTGGCAAAATGAGTTCATTGCCCCCCCCCCTGTTCAAAATGCGATTGATCCAATAAAGACGCCTTCGACTTTGCAGCATTCCAGGCGCCGCCATAGATTCCAGCTATAGGCCTCTTCGGCCGAACTTTGACCATCGCCCCAAGTAGTAAGGGAAAATGTGTCATTAGTACCAAACACTTCGCAGGTCGCGGAGGACTTCGGATACAGGCGCTGCCATTTCGAGTTTTTGGAATCGTTGGGTAGCACCGGCCCGAGTCCGAAGTACCGGTAGCCCGAGTCCGGAGAGAGCACGGCATACACATGCGGTTGTGCTGATTGCGAAATGATGTTTGCCACACGTTGCGCCAATACCGCAGCACCCTTGATCGGTATCTGCTGCGTGACCGCACCGATCCGGGGGTACAAGCTGCCCCACGTGTTGAGGCCTGAGTTACCAACTTCTTGCACCCCGGGCAGATAAGTCTGCGGGTACAACAGCTCGGCCGGCACAACGCCGCGCCATACCAACGCATCGAGATAGGAATGGAAGTGCACCATCAGAGCTTTTGACGTCGACGGGCACATCAAACCACTTGCGGCGGTAGGCGCCGCAAATCCCGTAGCACGCGCCAAGCCGCCGGTAGGAGCGTTGATAGTCGATGCGCCAGATGCTAATGTTTGACGCACTTGCGTTACTGCCGCCGCACCGCGTGTGTAAACGTCCGCCCCGTGTTGAAGCGCCGCGATATCGGATAATGCTGACGCGGTAGCGGTATCACCGCGATTGCCTAAGGGCGTTTTCTGCAAGAATTTTCTCAACTCGTCCACGCCCGGTATTGCTGGCTCTGAACGGCCGGCAATGCCCGGGCTGGCCGATGCCCCCAGGCCAATCAGCGACGTAGGATTGCCGATGGCATCGGCATCTCGATAGAGGACATTGCGGTCTGTTCGCTCGCCTGTGAACCTGGTACCTGCAGAATCGATTGCCATACCGACGAGGCCGGACGCGACGCTGCCTACCGTTTTGGTGACCGTGCGCCCGTAATCGGCCCAAGGATGGCTCGCCGCGTCATGCCAGGTGCTGACAACAACCTCGGGTGAAAAATGGGAGATTCTAACATTGCTGATCACGCGGCAATGCGGTGGAAATGCTTCACACTTTAGCCAGAAGCAAACGCCCGCCACCCTGTAATTGCTGCACGCGGGCACCGCCTTCAGCGTGTTTGCCACGATTTCCGCGGTATTGGTTTGCGCCCAAGCCCATGCCCCAGGCAGCGCCAAAGCCGTCACGAATACCGGTATTAGAGTGTTCACTTGCTCCCCCCACTTAAACTATTGCCGACTACTTTGGTAAAAAATGGCGCGCGCCACATCGATATCAGTTACTCCATAGATCACCGCCTCACCATTGACAACGACAGCAGGAATACGGTCAACACCGTACCGTGCAGATTGAACGATACCCTCGGCCGCCGACTTGGTTCGGCTGGCAAGCGCCGCGGCACCAAGGGCATGCAAGCGCTGGCGCAAAATGGTCTGTGCGTCCCGTTCGTTCGCCGGCAATCCAACCGAAAGCTCACTGTCGAGCACTTCCATCGCGTCCAGCAGATACACACGCGCGCCGCGGATATTTGTCAGGTAGATTGCTGAGTTTGAAAAAACTTCCACCGTTGCAACTCGGCGGGCGGTATCCGTGCCGACCGATGTGCGCTCAATCGCGACACTCGCGGGATCCGTGTTCGCGAGTCGCGCGCCCGGTACCACTACCGCGCTGGTCACTACAGCCAACAAAACCGATATGAGATTACTTGCCATCATCGCTACTCCCTTTTTGCTTACAACAGGGTCGCATCAGCGCTGTCATTTGGATCCTCGTCCCCATTTCACTGTTAGTTTGTGACCGGGCAAGGAGTTTCTGATCGGTGCTCACCCCGATAATCAGCAGAGTGCCATCGATCCCGGCGTCGACAAGACGTTTTGCGCTTTCCGTCAAAATCACCACCGTCTCCGCCCGTTGTGCACAGCAACTGATGAAGCGCTTTAGCCGCGCCGGCATGGTGGCCAGCATACTTTCCGGCCCATCTATGGCGATCAGTTCTGCCCCATACAATGCTTCAATCGGCGCGCCGGCCAGGTCGGCCAACGAGCTCCGTCTACCGCCACTGACAACACCGGCAGGGAGATGCGGATGCCCATACATGCTCACGTAGGCCTGACATACACGCCGGGTGTCGCGATCGACTAGTGCCTTGTCGATGAAATGCTCGGCCAGAGCCGCCCTGAACCTCGATTCTTCACGCTCCACGATGACAATCGGCGAGTGTCCCCTGGCTCTCACGATAGCGCCGCCAATACCGGTCCACAGATCAGACCTGTTTCTATTCATCTCATCATCCTTCACGTATCGCCGCGCTAACATGCTCACGTAGCACGTACGGCCAGCTCACGCGCGATGCGTACGGCTGCCTCCATCGCCGTGATCCCAAATTGATTCATAATCCGCTGGCGCAACGCTTTCTCGTGCCCTTCCGTCATCGCCAGTGCTATGGCCAAGGGCGGCGGAACGTTCCGGAACAGCGCCTTATGAGTACTACTGAGCAACACTCCTTCTGTGTACTTAGGTGGCTCCTTACGCGTTGACAGCATCAACAGTCGCTCCTCTTCAGTGAGCGACTTGAACCGCGACACTTGCTTCACTTCTTCCGCTTCCATAGTTAAGAGCAACCAGAACTCGCACATGTTCAACACCCGGTTCATTGATTCCGGGAAGTCCTTCATATCTTGCGTGGCGAGCCAGAACCAAAGGTCCAGCTTTCGCCACATCTTCGTTCCCTTCACAATTTTCGGCCCTAGCAGCGGATTTGTAGTGATTAAGTGGCCTTCGTCTGTCAGGAAAATATGGGGCCGCCCCTCATGCTGATGGGCCTCGCCGTTGGCGTGCACGTGGTCGAGCAGGCCCGTGTAGGCGACAGCCAAAGCGTCTTCGTATCCGTCCTTGACCAACGTGCCCAGTTCAACCAGGGTTATGTCAGCATCTGGCCACTGTTGCCCGTACCGGTTGAACAGCTTGCCTCTCAGGTCCAACGTGTAAACCATCATTGACTCACCCATGTGGTACGCGCGCTCGCGCCGCTCTTGCGGTAGCGCCTCATCTTGATTCATGTCCATGAGGGCCTTGGCCACGTCTTGCGTGAGGGGGTGCGGTTTACCACCTTTCTGCGCGCCCATCGATGCGGTGATGATGGCGCGGCTGACGACATACCGGTCTGCACGCGTCATGCGGTCAATTTCCCGTTGCTCGCCGCCGGTGATCATCATGATCGCGGCAATGGTCATCTCCCCAAGGAAATCGCGCTTCTCGTCGTCCTGGTCCATGGCGTCGGGTCCGGCAGCATCCGCCCCCTGGTCCAGCGAAACCTCCATCAAGCTTTGCTCGATTTGTTCTTCGAGCTGCTTGGCGACGGCGGCCGAGGTCTGCGCGGCGGTGTAAGCCGCAATGATTTCCGGATCCCTAACCAGCTTGGCGCCCATGGCAAACGGCGGAAGCGAGACATCGTTATTGGGCGTGAGCTCGACGTAGTGCGTAGTCAAACCCATCGATTCAAAGTAGTCCTTGAGCAGCTGGAACGATTTTCCCGCATCCGCGATTGTCAGACGTGGTCGGTGGATAGCCATTTGGAAGAGTGCCAGAAAATTCAACGTGGCCGATTTGCCTGCGCCGGTCGGGCCCAAGGTGAGCATATGAGCGTTTTTTTTCCGGTCCCGTGGATTCAGCGGGTCTATCCAAAAAGGTTCGCCACCGCGATTCCAAAAAGGAAAACCGGGATGGCCGGTTCCCCTTTGCCTTCCATACACCGGCAACATGGCCGCGATCTGCGATGCAAAGAGGTAGCGTGTACGCTTCATGTTCTTCGCATCGAAATGCGGGTCGAAGCACATAGGCAGGCCCCGAACAAAGGCGTCGAGTGAAGTCAGGTCATGGGCCGGTTCGATGAAGCGCAAACCCGAGGTGCCCATCCTGGCGTTGACTGCTGCAGTATCCTTGCGTAGCGCTTTCTCGCTGGTGCCGGAGAGGTAAAGCACCGTAAAGGTGGGCAGAAGCCAGTCACCCGTATGCATGTGCCGCAAAATTTGTTTGCATTCATCCGAGGTCTTTTCCGCATCGGGGCTCTTGGCCTTAGAATGATCACGGATCCGTTCCACTTGGTCGCGAACCACGTCCTGCGGAGTGATCACGATCGTCATCGACAACATGGCATTCTCGGGCATCCGGTCAAAGCGGGCGAACAGATGCTTTGCGTGCTTCCTTTCGGCCGTAAGGTGACCCACCTCGGGATTGGAGGTGATCTGCTGCAACGTGAGTGCTTTCATCAACACGCCGTCGAACTTAAAGCCTCCCCAGGCCGGGTCGGATTCCGGCAAGCTGAGATTGAGGAAGGTTGCGAAGTCGTGCCCAAAGACCGGCGCCTCGCCGTCAGTTTGGGATGGCGCGTCTCCGGGATAGGGAAAAGCCCTCAATAGTTCGGCAGTGGTGCCATATCTTCCGCTGCGGTTGAAGAATGGGAGCAGCCACTGATACAGATCGATTCCACCGCATCGACGCATCCGCGCACCAGCCTCCTCGAGGTTGGCCACGAGACTGTCGGCTGCTCGGTTGAGCAGGTCGGACGGCGACTCGACGCCTGGGACGACGACATAGCCACCCGGGTAGATCCGGTACAGGCAGCACCGGATTCGCCTAATCTGGCCACGCCAGGTGTGGCCGGACACCTGCGTGTCCTCGAACAAGCCACCATCCTGGGAGACGTTGGCAACGTGCAGGGCAAACTCATGCAGCACGGCCTGAGTCAGCTTGGAGCTTTTGATGGCCTTCCCACGATCAGGGTTCGCGGCATGAACCTCATCAATGTAGGCCTCCAGATCGTCCTTGAGTTGCTCAATATTGCGGTCGTCGTTGACGAAAAATTGGACGATCCAGTCTGGCGCCCCGGATTCCGGGAGGGTTTGCAATGCAGCTTGTACCTTGCGGCAATACTCCTTGAGAATCTCCTCCGCCTGGGCCTCAGTCGGTATCGGGGTCAGTTCGAAAAGCGCGCCCACGCTCACGCCGTCGTTCAGTTCAAACACCTGTGTCGATGGTTCGTAGTCGCGCCACGGCAACAGTTCTGTAAACGAGGGCGATCGGCTTGCCATATGCCTGCGCTTTGCGGTCGTCAGGGGCTGTTCCCCAGCGCCGTCGCGCGCACTCCCGTTCCGTACAACCGCGTGGTCTGCCCCACCAAGGATCGCCTTCGCTTTTCGCCATGCAAACATATGCTTCCCCAAAAACGGTCAACCTCAGTGAGAGACTGGAATCTGCTCCGCAGGAACGGTGCCACCTGGCGGGCGCGACACCGCACGCACACTGGGTGCAACTTCCCCGGGCAGGGCGTACTGGACCGATTCGAACATCGGAAAAACCGTTGCATACCCAGGAATTGGGTACTTTCCCTTCGCGAGATGCGGGTACACGTACATCTCGAGATCCGGGTTCGGTAGCCGGACAAAGCGGCTATTCATTGCGCCGACCGGACCGTCGCTGGAAGCGGTTGAGCGCGCGGGCTCGTCATACGGACGCCGTGGCAATTCCGATTGGGCAGATGCGGCGTGGCCAATGTTCTCCTCCACATGTCGCTCGTAGATGTCGATCATTTTCGGCCCACTTCTCGGGAGTGGGCTCTCGCGCGGACCAGACACCGAACAGCCCTGCAGCGATACAAGGCCCGCGATAACGGGCAGGGCCAAAATGGAAGTGAGCTTCATAGTGGAACCTCCCGGTCAGTCCAACAATTGAAGGGCGCTGGCGGGCGCCTCGCTGTTACCGAAATCAAGCTTGCGCCCATCCGACGCCTTATCGATCGCTATCTCCTGTTCGAAGTGCACGACCAAGCGATCACCAGCGGGCGTCACCACCGCGTCGAACGAATTGTTCAGTCTCCGCATGATCCAGTTGCTCACTTCATTGATACCGGAACCGGCTGCCTGGCCGAGCACATAAGTGCCTTTGTTTCCGGTCACAGCTGTGGTCGAGCCAAATGCGTTTTCTACCGTCATGGTCTCCGCCATTGCAGTCGCCTGGGCGGCGATGCTCAGCGTCTTCATCGTCACCATGTCGGCAAGATAGGATGGAGCATTCGTAACAAATTTTCCTCTGACACAAGGGTTGCCGTATTCATCTGATATCCAGGCCAACTTGTTCGATTGCGTGACCGACTGAATTGCCTGACCGCCGCCCGAGCCGCCAAGAGTCGGAGTCGCCCCATCTCTTTTCATCGACACGGTTTTAATGGTACCGTCGTCGAACACAAACGTGAGGGACTGGATCAGCCCTTCCGAGCAGCTCAACGCCATATCGCCAATCGCGATACCGGACATCACGATGCCAGCAACCGCATCCGGCACACGATGACCATTGGCGGCCAAATTATCCCTGCCTATCAGGAGTTTGAATTGCATGGGGTCATGGACCTTGCCATCGATCGGCACACGCCCCACCAGCGCGGTCATCAGCGTGGCCTTAGTCATGGTCGCATTTTCGGGAATGGTGTAAAAGGGACGCGGCGTGTGCTTCTCCTGACCGCTGGAGATACCGCGTACGGTTTCGACGCTGGAGTCGCCAGCCGCCTGTGTTGGTTCACCCTGGCGCACCGGGCGCCCCACCGAGTTCACGATGGCAACGGTGCCGTCGCCTGCCTTCGCTTCTTTATAGCCCACCGGCAGATGCCTGGTGTACGTAGCAATGGTTCTACCGTTGGACGCTGTAATTGCATCAGCCGTCTTGGAGTCATCATAGCCCAAGCCACTCGGGATACCCTTGGGATTGGATGAACCCAGCGAGTTCACCATCGTCGAATAGCCGCCAGTGGCCGCGTCCACAATGCCGCCGAGTGCAGTGGGCGATTGTTTCCCTGGCTTCGATTGTCCTGTTTGCTCGGTAACCCCAGCTTCCGGCGACACATTCGCATGCAGTCGCTGTTCGGCCAGGACCCGTTCCGTCACCTGGGCAACGATAGTCGCTTGGCTGTTCTGCAGCTTTGCATTTTCCTGCTTCAGCAGATCGTTGGCATCAATGACCTTTTGCACCTTGTCACGTAGATCGTTGTTGCTTGCCGTAACTGTCTTCAAGGTCTCGCTTGGACTATCCGCATCCGCACGGCGCGGCGCCGCTGACAGCGCCTCCACGCCAAATAGCCCACCCGAACGCGCAGGCGCCTCATCACCAGGTGCCGCCGGCACCACCAGTAGCGGATCGGCCACCTTGACGGGCGCTGATTGGCCGCCCCCGTACCGGGCAAACAGCACGTATCCCACGATCAGCAGCGCGCATATGCTGAAGATCGGTGTGAGCTTGTTCTGGGTTATCGCTGGCACAGTATCACCTCATCTGCATGAATGGAACGGCTGGCCACAGACCAGGTACAGCGTGGTGTTGTCATAATCGGATCCTGATGCCAGGACGCGATGATGCTGCAGGGCAGCAGCGATCCAGCGCCCCCTGATCTGCTCAAGGTCCAACGAGACGGAGCGCCCCTCCAGGTTGACTACCTGAACGGCCGTGACATATAGATCCCCCGAACGCCATTGCCCGATCGGGCGGCTTTTTGTACGTACACCCCGAAACAGTCCTTCGATACTCTTGTTATCGGTTGGTATGCTGCGCACGCCGTCGGAAGAGGGTTTCAGGCGCCGCGGTGCGTAGACGGTCTGCGCAGCGTACCGCGTTAGCTGAACCATATCGAGCGCAGGCGATTGCTCATCCGCGCGGTCCACCTGCTGCTGGTTTGCCGGAAGCTGATCCTCATAATAGACCTCGACTTCTGAGCTTAGCCCGTCGACTGTTCCCATTCCCAGCAGATCCATGGGAATTGTTTGTCCGGTAATAAGATCATCCACCAGCACCCTGATAGGTGCACTCCGTTGCGCCAACATCGTAAAGTACGCAGTCCGCCCGATAATTTGCATATCAACGTCTGTTTCCGCGCCGGATGGCAGCGAGATCGCCACCGGATTAGGGAATGTGACCAACCTTTCAGCCGTCCCCAGTACAATTCTCAGCGGATGACGCTTGAATTCGATGCGTTCCGGCTTTGTGTTAACGCTCCCGTCCGTCGCTGCACGTTGTCGAGCCTCCTTTGCTTTGCGTGGAGGGGGATTCGAGTTCGTCCCGGCCGACTTCGCCGGTGCCGGTGCCGCCATACCATCGCGTGATTCTGGCGCCATGCCGCTGCCGCTGGACCTCACCGCCGGGTTAGAAGTGGCATTTGCTGCTGCGATAGGTTCGACAGGTTGCGTGCCCACTTCTCCCAACTCCAGCGTAGGAGGACGGCCAGTTGCGGGCTGGGCATGTACCAAATGGGCTGCGGATATCAGGGATGCCGCTAGCAACACCATCATTGAATAAAGTCGGCCGTTCATGCCATTCTCTCCTTCGATTAATGGGGCACGCGCGGCAAGGTCGCCGGCGCCAGATCTTGGGGAGTCAGCTTTCGCTGCCCGCTGGGGATGGCGGAAGGTGGGGGCTGGATGGTCGTCGGTCCCTGCGTTTGCGGAACGCCCCCTCCCGCGAAGCTGCGATTCGCATACTCGTCGCTGTTCTGCACCACAGCGCGATTACCCTTCATAGCCACAGCCACAGCCTCAGGATCAAGCCGCTCCGGCTTTTTTTGCGCCGAATAGCAATCGATCGCCAGCTGAAACGGATTAATCTCGCGATCGACGTCATAGCGCACCACATGGAGCGGGTAGCGCACGTACGCGTCCTTTACCGGCACGCCGCGCGACGACTCGATGATCTGAGTGTCAAGCAGTACGTTCCACGACCCGTCCGCATGAACCAGCACCCGTCCATCGCGGTATCCCAGTCCGGGAATTTCCATGACGGAGCGCGTGCGCTGGTCAAGTTCCCCTTGACCCGCACGCGTTGTCATATCGTTGATCAGCTGCTGCTGGCACGCTGGCGTAAAAAACGCCTGCAGTTTGTAGATTTGGTTGCCATAATCCTGTTGCCCGTTTAAGCTCCACCGATTAAGTTGCTGCCATATATAGAACGCGAACAGATACACGTTCGGGGACGGCACCTCCTTCCGGCCCACTTTGATCACTGCTCCCGTCGTCAGATCTGGCGGGATATGCACTGTGACATCCCGCTCGGCGCTGCGCCAGCCAAACATGGCGATCACCGCCACCGTGGTCGATGCGGCAACCACTCCGAGGAGGCACTTGTTGAACCAGTTCGCCTGCGCCAGGGCGTCCGTGTAGCGTGCCATGACTAGCCTCCTGCCTTCTTGACGAGATGCTTTGATTGGCCCGACCGGCGTGGGACAGGCACGTCCCGTCCAGTCTCCCAGAAGCCGTCATGGTCGATGAAGCGACTCTTTTGCAGGCCGTTCTTAGCGAGCCACAACTTGAAGCGGTGCTGATAATAGTAGTCAGGTTTGTTGCGCTTCACCTTTGCCAGCCAGCCGGCCACTACCCACACAGTGAGCATGGGCGCCAGCGATGCGATCAGCACCCCCAGCGCCCAGATACTCGTCACAAACGCAACCACCAAGCCAATCACCGCATAAATCGGCATCACAATAAAAATGGCCATCTGCGCCTCAGAGGATGTCAATCCGCGCAGAATGACAGGCTCTCGATTTGCTCTATCGGTCAATGGTGCATGGCCACTGTTTGGATCCTTTGATCCGCCGTCGGAAATATCGTCCATGATCAAGCTCAGGGTCGCATCGTTTAACCAGATCAGAGAATGCCGGTGGCAGTCGTCAGCAGGTAAATCACCGTGACCAACATCACGACACCGATGAAGAAGAACCATTTCAGTTCGCTCAACTCGACTTTACCTCTGCGCCACTCGCCAAATTTGGCGATGGCGCCCCCGCCAACTTCGACAAAGGCCCCGGCCGCCACCATCAGTACAAGGACAGCAATGCCCTGCTTCCAGTATTGCCGTAACAGCTGCACGTAGTCCCCGGCCGCAGCACCGCCTGTGGGCTGTACGGCTGCCGGCAGCTCTGCCATTGCCGGCGCTGCCACGAACGCCGCAGCGAGCACCAACATTGCTGCGATGCAACGCCGATTTTCCGTGATGAGTGAACGAGCACCGGTTGATACCGTCTCCATTTTTTTCAAGTACGACATAGAACCTCCTTATTGAGGACCAACCAAGCGCCAGGCGTCGAACCGTCTTTTGCTTTTGTCCCGGATTAACATCAAAGATTTCGCGGTCATCAAAAACATCGGCGCCACCGCGTTTAGCACCAATCGGATACTCGCGACTGGGTCCCTATTGGCCCAGCATGTTCACTTCAAAAGATAGAAAAACACCATTAAAATTGTTACTACCCGCATCACCAGCCAGCCATTGCGGACAAACAGCTTGGGATGTTGCATGACTTCGATGAGCAGCATGCGGACGGCATTCGCTCCCCATACAACGAGAGAAGCGGCCAATGCGAGACCAATGACCAAGGCTACGCCTGCCGCGGTGCCGCCTGACGCGGCGTCAAAGGCAATACGCATAGTAGCGGTCATGGTTTAGCCCTCTCCATCGACGTTCTAGTTTCTGTAATCGCCCGCTAGCGGCTGCACACGTTGCGGCTGGCGTGGCCGTTGCAAATGGTCATCCACACCTGCACGAACCAGCCGCAAATCACGCGTGAGCAAGTCATATCGGAAGCGTGCTCCGCCACTGGTTTCCGCCTCTTTAGCGGCATCGCTGATCATTCTTTGCAGCTGGCTCAGTTCATAGCTGATCCTCGTCAGGTTCTCCCGCTCCGTATCTTCATCGGCATGCGAGACAGAGGCAGCGGTCATTGCAATCGATATGACCAGCAACGCGGCCGATCGGAATCTCTTTATCAGCAACACGGACGAAAATTTCATCACGCCTCCCCTCACAAGTATTTTTTGAAAGTGCTGACATACATGGACAGCGAAGCTGCTACCAGCACGGTAAAGACCAGCACCATGTACGCCGGGTTGAAGCCGCCGAAAGGCCACGCCAGGTATATCCCGAAACCACCCGATATCGACCAGACCGTTGCTTTTTTTGCTCGGTGGTAGACAAAGCTCGACTCGCGTCCACCGCCCCAGCGGCGCAGGTCACGACGCACCAGGCCATCGACGATCCCCAGCAAGCAGGCAAGCAGGAACGAAGGTAGCGCGAATATGACAACGAACAGTCGCATCGCTGTATCCATGGCGATGTACATCGCCACCATGAAAACCTTGGCAAGCTCCCGTTTGAGCAACGCTAGGGTCTTGCTGAGGCTATCGGCTGAATCAGGAATCGGCTTCAAACTGGCTTCGTAGTATTTCAACGCTCCCATCGCGATGAATGGGCGGGACACAGCCTTGATGACTTTGTGTTCGAACGCCACGGTATCTTGGATCAAGACCGATCGTGGATACTCGCTGATGAAACGAAGATTCTCCTCGACAAGTCCGCGAGCGTGATCTACCCCCTTGTCGGCCCACAGCCACGAGGTCTGCATGCCCCCGTAGGCAATCATGACCCCTATCCCCCAAGCAAAAATCGTCGCCAGCGCGCCGCCAAAAGCGATTTCGATGACAATGCCTACTGGCCCTCTGCTAACCGGTCCGACCGGGGCGGCATTGGTCCCAGAGCTCGCTGCGTGGGCTGTCATGTCTGATCTCCGTCACCATCATCCAGCGTCTCACCAGACGCAGTGGTGCCGAGATCCCGCAGCGATGCCAACACAGGCATATCAGCTTCAGGCTCAACATTCTCCTGCCCCTGCGCCATCTGGGCATCTAACTCAGTCGGCACGAAAATAGGTGTTGCAATCGGAAGCGTGACATCCGCATCGGAAAACCAGTCATTTTCCTTCCACCACTGCTCTGAGGTCCGATAGCGGCTACGCATATCTTCACAGACGGCTTTCAATGAGGCAGGGATATGCATGTCGTCAGTCGGATCGGCCAATGGAATCCGTAGCTTGTAGAGGCGGTTACCTTCGAGGAGCGCAAATGCCTGCCCGGTGGGCAGCTGCATGATGTCGGCGACATCGATTAGCGGCACCTCCTTGGTCGCCACCCGGTCTTGGTTGTTCGAGATGAAGTCGATGCCGTCACCCTCTGCTGCCTTGTCGGTAACGCCGGATACCAGCGTGAGGGTGGCAACTTCCACTTTCGGTACCTGGTCGGCGATGAACTTGGCGCTGTCGAGGTCTTTGGTGCGCAAGGTGATAACGTGGTTGAAGTTCCCCAGTAGCTGTTTTGCCTTGGCGGCGTCTTTCAACTTTGCCTGCAGGTCCGAAACGGTCTGGGTGTAGGCGGTCACACGCATGCCGGCGCCGCCCATTCGATTCACCATCGGAATGAACTCGTCTCCAAGTATTGCTTCGACCTCATCGAAATGGCCGCAAATGTGCGGAAGCAGGATCTTGCCGTCAGCTCTGTCCGGATCGATGCCATGCTTGTAGATCTTGCCGCCAATCGAGACGAGATCCGCGAGCATCGAATTTCCAACGGCGCCCGCGATGACAGGATCGGATAGCGCGTCGAGGCCAGCGTAGACGATGCCACCCTGCCGTATCACCTGCATCCAGTCGAAGATCGGCCGCGGATCTTCCATGTTGAAATAGTCGGGGCTGATTAACTTACCGATGGCGCCCGTCGTGAGTTTTTCCAGAAACGGGCCGAGCGAGGCAATGATCTTTTCGAAGAACGACTTCTCGTAACTGACTGCTGTGGAAAGTCCATCGAGTATCGAATCTTCGATCTTCTGTTGGAACTTTCTGGCTACGATAATCGTCGCCGCGAGGGTCGGCTGGCGGTCCTGGAGCGAGCGAGGAACAGGTATTTTCTTCTTCGCTATTTCGGTTGCACAATTGGCGACCACATTTTCCCAGCCACTGATGCGACCTGCCTTTTCTGCGCGGTCTAACGACAGTTTGGCGTACGCAATGAAGAGAGGCTCGATGTCAGTGATGTTGCGCAGGATGCCGTTGTAGGTGGGAACCTGGCCCAGTGCCACTTGCGCTTGCGCCACCAAGTTAGTGAACCGCCAAGAGAATTCCTTGAACGCGGCCGAGTTTCCACTGGATGGCAGCCCGTTGGTCGTCCGGGTGGCGATCTCGGTGATCCTGGAAAAGTTGCCAATCCCATTGTAGCGTGCGGAAAAATCCGGATAGCCGAGGTGGAACAGGTACAGATGATCGAGCCGTCCAGCCCTTGATGCCTCAGCGTATACACGCATCATCAATTCGGCATCCCCTTTGGGATCGATGATTATGACAACATAATGGTCATGGATGTCCTGAGTAACCAGCAATTCGAGCAGGCGCGTCTTGCCGACGCGCGTCGTCCCCTTGATCAGCACGTGGCCCGTTCGCGCCGACTGACGCAGTATTACCGGTTTCTCGTTCGGCTCCACGCCATGCAACACGCGTGAGCCGCCGAGATCGATCAGCGGGCGTACAGGATTCCATGGCACATCGCTCTTCGTGAGCGTCGCAAGCTTCTGGAGCATTGATGGCGAGCTGCGGCTGTCGCTGGCAGAGAACACCCAGCGCTCGTATCGTCGCACGGCTTGATCGAGCAACAGGCGCTTGCGAGACAGGTTGACGAATGGCTCCGCCTCCGGACGGTTCGCGTCGAGTTTGCGCTGGGTGTGCTTCTGGGTCCACAGAAACCCTTCGCCCAGGTACAACACATCTTTGCTACGCGCGATACGGTGCAACTGCGTGTGTGTGATCTTGTAGTGCTTCAAGCCGTACTGATACTTGCCGACACTTCGCGCCTGCTGAAATCTCACTGCAGCAAAGCCGAGCGCGATGGCGCCGGTTGCATAGCCCAGCCTTGCTGGCAGCATCAATGCCCAAGGCGCGCACAATGCCAAGATGCCGCACGCTGCCGCCACAGCCGCGCTTTGATACTCGACCTTTGGACGGAGCAAAGGCTCCAGCACGTACGAATGGTTGCTCATCGTCCGCTCCCGATGTCCCGGCCAGCTGGAAACTGGCCACGCAAGTCCTGGAGCACGTCCCCGTGCTCCAGCAGCAGAAACGGGTAACGGTTAATGCCATTGGTTTGCAATAGCCGAATCAGGTGCGGCGCTGGATGTGGCACCATCGGCAACGAACTGGTGCGACGCATTGCTTTGAACGTTGAAACATCGTTCACAGAAAGCACAATGCCGACAGCGCCATGACGCAACAGCACATCATGGTTTTCGGTGAGCCATTGTAAAGAGAGCGGATCGCTCCCCACGATAAAGATGGGCCGCGTGAGCCATTCTGGCATGTCGATGGCGTGATGAATGTCCTCGAGCTTTCCGGGTGACATTCCGTCGGCACGCACGGGAAAAGAGACGAGGGGTGTCTCAGTGTCGCTTTCCGAACTGTCCAGCACGTGTACCAGGTACTGGATGGAGCTCACTGTGCGCCCAGTATCAGCCAGTACCTGTGGACCGGCAATCGCAGTTCCGAAACAGGCAGAGACGACGGCGAGCATTACCTTCCAGGGGAGCCGAGCCATCATAGCTTCCCCCAATTAGATGGGATTCGACCAAGATGCCGGAATACCGAAGTGGCATAAGGATCTCCAATGGCTGGATCGGCGTTATGGTAGTTGGCTACCGCGCGAAACCAGTTTCCGGTCTTCTTGAAATGATTCTGGAGAAGTTCTGCCCCCACTTCCATATTGGGATAGGGGTCCAGCGCACGGGCCGGGTTGCGAAGCTTGATGTGATGGTACCGCCAGCATATTTGGAGCAGGCCAATATCGACGAGCAAGATCCCCATCCGTAAGCATTCGACCAAGGCAGCGAAAGCGGCACGGTAGCTGTCGAACCGCTTCGGCACGCCCTGAATGTTAAGTGTCCACGGATAAGGCAGGGCGTTTTTTCCGAAACGCATTTGTGACTCCTGCAGCGCAACGGCATACAGCACAGCAGCAGGAACACGCTTTATCTTGGCCACGTGCTGGTATCCAGGCGGTATCGGAGCAGGACGTGGCCATCGTCCTTCGGCGATGGCGTTGCTGGCGTACGCGCTGCCCAAGATAGGAGCGAAACCCAACGCCAAGAAGTTTCGCCGGGTGATCATTGTGCCCCCCCGCCTCCACGCCGGATTGGCCGTGTGCCATGACGCGGTAGATTTGCGGCATCAGTCGTACCCGTGGACATGTCGGCGGCTTGCAAGCCCGAAAAGTCGATAACCTTCTCATTCGGATACAGGCGTTGAATCGCGATTTGGTAGGCCATTGCCCAGGCCAGTACACGTTCGGTGTCCTCATGCATAGCCTTGGCGAACATTTCTGCATATTTGCGCCGTTCGGCGTCGCTGCGGGCGTGAATCCCCAGCGCTTCGACCGGTGATAGGTTCGGCACGGAGAAGCTAGCACGTGGTCCCTTGAGCAGCAGTTTTGCACGCTCAAGCTCGTCAGCGGTGAGCCCCCAAACTTGCCGTGCGATCTGGTCCGAGGCCTGTGTTGCAGTCGCTTGCGCCTCCATTTGGGCTATGGCTGTCGACTGTTGTGAGCGCGCAGTGATGGTCGTGTTCGACGATGTTTGGGCACTCACATTTGCGCCCATCAACAGGAACAAGAAAATAACGGGTTTCATAGGTGTCTCGCCGAAGGTCATTCTTCTCTGTTCAACACGACATCGCCACGGTCTGTCGCCAGAATTGCGCGTTGGCTTCCTACATCGGCTCGCTTGACAGTTACCCGTCCTTGCTTTTCACCCTCGTTCAAAAATGTCACTTCCGTACCGTCGCCGCGTTTGCGGCCTACCACCACGGAGGGTTTGTCGCCCCACAGGTCGATGGACAGCAATTGGGCCGAGTCGGGATCAGCGTTTGAACGGGTCGGCATGGTACGCGTTGGCGCTGCGGCCTCACTGGTTTTGACCGGCCGCTTTGGCACGTGGGTCAACTTTGCTACCTGCTCCTTCAAATCGACGATGCCTTGCTCAAGGCTGGCGAGCGCGTCGGCATTTTGTTGCAAGGCTTCAAGAATCTCCCGCGATCCAACATGCTCGACCGGATTGGACTGCTGGTTTCGCGCACCATCGCTTCCGGGAACTGGCCGTGACGCAGCTGCATCGGCCGAGGTCGAATTTTCCAGAGCTGGCACAGCTGGCACAGCGGGCGTTACGGCCGTTGCAGTTGCTGCACCTGCCGGCACGCTAGGATTCGCAGCCTTCATGGGTACTGGCACCACTTGAGCACTGGCGACAGGATCGGGAAGCTTTGGCGGCACTTGTGGTGCGCGTCCGTTCATCGCGAGTTGCACTGCCACTATGGCGCAGCACGCCGCAGCTGCCCACAACAGCAGCTTCCTTGACCGAACTTTCGCAGGTGCTTCCGGAGCGGCAGGACTGCCCACCGGGACCGTTGGTCCCGCAGTAGTAGAAGTTGTGTTTTGCTGGGTCATGGCATGGCCTCTTCCGGAGTCGTCTATACGTGGCTATAAATGGATTAGTCGGCAGCGTGACCGGACGCTACTGCCGCATCCGATTTGTTGCGCTGCTCGGAGGTTCCTGGCGCTCTGACAGCGGCATCGGTTTGCACCGCCGGATGAAAAGAAATACGCCTGCTGGCGTGATCGGTGCTTAAATCAAAAGCGGGGCCTATCAGGATTTTTAGCATTGTGTCCACGCGGTAAGGTCCCAGCGTCCGTTGTGAGTCCGGCAGCCGCTTGGCGAGCAGTGCAACAACCTGTGGATCCAGCTGGCTTTCTTCGACTAAGTCATATCCGGTGCGGATGAGGAGGTATCGGATCGCCTCACCGACAGTCTTGGTATTCATCCTGGGGAAATTAACTTGAGCAACGATCCGCGTCGGGTCAATGTCGGCTGCACCTGGCTGCAGCGATATCGCCGTGTAACGATTCACCAATGTTTCACCTTCTCCGGCCCGCGCTGCAATCTTGTCGAGCACCAAGTTTTCGGCATTGGCGGTGGCTGATATCGTCGACGTATCGGCCAGAACGTTCCCTGCCGTAAGAAACAGCGTGATAAGAACGGGATTAAGAAAGCCCAGCCGCTGATGCATATACGTCTCCTGAGAGAAACAGCAGTTTGTTCACGCGCATCAAACATAGGAGGCTGCCCATGCATCAAACGCCGAGTCCTACAGAATTCCCCGGTGCTGACCGGGTATCTGATCGTCGCAGCATAGGAACTATCGCCAGTACCGTCCCCGACAAATCGGTCCCAGGTTGTGCCATTAGATAGTTGGCACGGTGCGCGGAATGTGATAGACCACCGCTGATTATCTTGGGCTGCCATGGCGCCACCGGATGCCACACCTCTATTTATTAGTTGTCAAGGTGGTGCTATGCTGTAATAGCAAAGTGGGGAAAGGTGTCAAATGGACCATCGCACGGATTACGGGCAAGGGTTTGACCGGTTAAGGGCCTGATCTAAAAGGGTGCCGCACGCTGCTATAACCCCGCAGCGTGCGGCAAAGGGTTTTACCGGTACCCGACATACGGGTAGGCTTTGCTCCCGTGGGCGGGAGCAAAGCAAGGCGTGGAAGGAAAAATCGAAGGCGCTCCCCGGCCATGCACGCGCTACCATGCTTTGGTTTGCGTCACAAGTAAAAAGGGAACCTTTCGAGGTCTCCTTTCACGATGATGTCAACGCAGTGTCTCTATATCGTCATACCGGTGAAACATGCAATTCGAGCCTCCAACCTCTCGATTACTCGTCGCACAAGGATCGCGCAGTACCCCTGCAATTGTCTCGGATAGTCAATTAATCGGAATTTTTGAGATCGCTGAATTGTTGGGGGAGATTGGCCTAGCCACGTGGATGCATCCATTGCTGATCTTGCTTGATACCTACGCAGAAGTCGAAGTGTTCGCTCCGAATGATGATCCATTACCAGCGGTCCGATCTTTGTTGCAGCAATACAGCCTGAACGGCAGTCCCCCCTTGGGAGGGAAATTCGCAGATGATTTGTGTAGCCTGCAAATACTGTTGTATGGAGCAGCCTGGTTCACATCCGGTTCGGCGATTCCCATATTGACCTGGAACCCGCTCCAAATGACATTTAGAGAGTTCAAGGCGCTGCAAGGGCCTGGTGACGATTGGAAAGCTTGGAAATCCTCGGTGGTCAATCCCAGTCTGGGCGAGGTGAGAAGGCATCTTTTGGCAAATTACGTCAAGGTAAATGGCTTCGTGTGACGGTGTCCGAACTCGGGGGTGTTGTGTCAGAATGGTTATTTTCCCTCGTGATCGCCACGGTGATCTGTGCTGCCGCAGCGCTCGGAATTATTGAGATTCGCTGGACCAGCAAACAGACTTTGCTGAAACGATTGGCGCAACTACTGCGTGACGCGTCCCATCATCTCGATGCCGGTACACCAGGCCTAGACAGAGTTGTTACCAGTGACCACTCTCCACCAAACATCCCCAGTAGCATTACCGGGCCTCAAAACACTCCGCCCGTGACCCGCGAGCGCATCGCCTATCGGGGATCCGAAACTGGATGGTACAACGTGCTTCCAGCGAGGGATCTCATCCGCTGTATCGAAGGCGATGAGGTGATAAGTAAAATCATCCGAGCCACCCGCATTGCACCAGACATTTTCGCGCACGATCTTCAACCCGCATTATTGAACTTTGCAGAGTTCGTCCAATTGCTTCCAGCATCCGAGTCACACCACCACGCCAATCCAGGCGGTTTGCTGGCCCATACGCTCGAAACCGTTTTGTACGCGCTGACCATCCGCACAGGTTACCTGCTACCTCTCGGAGCCGGCGCCGAAGTCATCGCCGCTCAGCGAGATTTCTGGACCTATGCCGTGTTTCTCGCGGCCCTGTTGCATGACGTCGGTAAACCAATGGCGGATCTAAAGATTCAATGGAAGCGCGGTAGGACCAGCGAACCAACGCTCTGGTCGGCGACCGCCGGCTCGTTGAACGACTGTGCAGCCACCGAATATTTTGTCGGATTCAAGAAGAAGAGCGAACGCAACTACGACTCGCACGCCAAACTTGGCGCCATGCTGCTCCAGCGACTGGTGCCCGGTTCTACGCTTGCATCAATGGCACACGTGCCTGCGGGCCTTCAAGAGTTGAACCAATACCTGGGCGGCGAACGCAGTGGTGCCCTGCACGAGATTGTCCAAAAAGCCGATCAGGAATCCACACGCCGCAATCTTGCCACCGGCTCGCGCGCGAGGTTCAGCTCTGCCAGGGCGGTGCCGTTAATCGAGCGGCTCATGGGGGCCATGACCTTGATGTTCGTGGAAGGCGGCCACTTGCCCCTCAATCGGGACGGGGCGGCGGGTTGGGTGTACGACAACTGCTTGTGGCTGGTGGCGAAGCGGTTGGCCGACAGCGTGCGTGAGTTCATCTTGCGTCAGGAGGAGGATGAAGAAGCCGGCTTCCCGGGCGATGCCAAGAATGACAGGCTTTTCGACGCATGGCAGGAATATGGCTGTATCCGTATCAATCCAGTGACAGGACAGGCGATCTGGCGCGTGGTCGTGACTGGGACGGACCAGGCGGGCGAGATCGCCTACAAGCATGAACTCAGCGTTCTATGCTTTCCTGTCGCTAAAGTATGGAGCGATCCATCCCAAATTCCAGAAGCGATGTCAGGCATGATCGAGGCCTTGCCCGCCGGATCGCAAGGAAAGCCAAACCGAGATCAGCAATCCCAGCGCCCAGTGGAAAACGGTGCATCAGCTTCCGTATCTGGTGCCCCCCCGACCGAGCCGATTGACGCGAAGAAGGTGCCAGCGCCCAAGTTTGTCTCCAAGGATAGTAGGGCCATGAAAAATTCGGAGACAACAGATACCGAAGATCTTTTGGACGAACGGGACACGGCCGAAGCAGAAGCGCGTAACGCACGCCGCGACAAGGACCGGCGCAAGCAGGAAGCAGAGAGTGAACCAGAAACAGTTCCTGCCCATCAGAACGATGCCGAGGATAACGAATCGGAACAGTCCGTGCGGCAAGAGAGCATGCCGCACGCAACGTCGTCCCTTGTCTTTCCAGTGCCACTGCCTATCGAAAAATTGCCTGTTCTTGCGCATAAAGGAGCCAAGGAACCATCGGCACTGGCCATCGACTTCATGAAGTGGGTACAGCGTAATCTGGCCGACGGGTCGATGAAGCACAACGAGGCCGGCGCGCCGGTTCATTTCATTGAATATGGGATGGCACTGGTCTCCCCGCTAATTTTTCGCTTGTATGCAACAGCAACCGAGGCCCAAAGTGCACCATCCGACGAAGACGGCGATTTTGCAATGCGTGTTCAGCGGGAACTCCTGCGGGCGCAGTGGCATGCCACTGCGCCTGGAGGGAAAAATGTCTGGACGTTATTCGTCTCGAAAAAAGGGGGGCTGGTGGCGAGCAAGTTGTCGGCAGTCGTGTTGAAAGACCCGAGACTTTGGGTAATGCCAGTGCCCCCTCCGAACCCATTTATCAGCGCAAAAAGCGATTCTTCGGAACGGCAGCCATGATTGTGAGTTCTAGCTCTATTTCTGCACGTTCTATTGGCACCGATTCTGCCGTCAAGTACAGACAAGCAGCGTGACCGGGAGATTATCATCGCAACGATTGTATTCGGCAAAGGCATTGAACCTAGTGGCATGGAGCTGGAGAATGTCCATTTCGAAGAAATTTGTCCGGTTTGTGCCTATGAACGTGCACGGTACCGCATATGGGAAAGTGCACAGTCTGGCGCCATCAATCTGCATGGCAGTATTTCTTGCCCGGCATGTGGCTACAAATCGATTGACGACGAAGAGCAGTAAACGACTTCCGCACCACCGTCTTGTTCAGCATCGCAAATATTGGGATCTATACTAATTGACGACCTGCGGACAGCACTTACCTTGCATCTGCAGGGCCCAGCGACCACCGGTGCGGCAATATCCAGGCCAGATTCAGGTTGCCCATTCAGCGCAGCACCGCGTCGCTAGAGCTGGTCAGTTGGTGTTTTCCAGTTCATTGATCTCTGCACGGAACTTGTTCATCAGCTGACTAGGCGCCATAAGCGTGGCCCTTTCCCATCCTGGCGGCACCAGCTCATCGGCATTCATCACCCGCTGAGCCGCATGAAAGCGCGTCAGCCCGTCACAAAAAATATTGACTAACGTGTTGACCGCCTGGCGTGAGCAGTTGAATCTGTCACCAACGACGGCCAACGTCTCGCCATCGACCAATGCCGCCCTGGCGACAGTACAGCGCTTTTTGCTGATACTAGGCAGTAATACCTGGACCGCGTCAAACTCGATCGCACTCATTCTCCGTTTTGGTCGTGGCATTGATTACCTCTAGAGTGTGAGCCTGGCACAGCTGCACCCATGCAGCTTTGCGGACTTTGGCAATTATGCCTTGTTCACCCCTCTTTTACTCATCCATGCTGGCAATCAATCGTGCCTGCACGCGCTTGGAACGGTGCTATCCGTGTGCGCAGATGCAAAAATGAAGCATGGCCAATTGGGTCATGTGGTAACTTACTGATTTTATTAACGTCAGGAAAATGACATATGAATCTTGAAAATTTCTCTATTTCCGAACTTCGCGAACTGCAAGATCAGGTCAAGAAGCAATTGAAGATAAAGGAACAGAAAGACATCAACGATGCTCGCGCGCAAATTCTGGAAATTGCACAGCGAGTAGGCGTATCGCTCAAAGACCTTGTCGGAAATGGTGCTCCTCCGAAGGTGAAGCAAACAGTTGCTGTCAAATACCGCCATCCGACCGATCCGACGCTGCAGTGGAGTGGCCGCGGCCGCCAGCCGAAATGGGTAAAAGAATGGGTCGATTCCGGTAAAAAAATTGAAGAAGCGGGCATCTGAATAGCACTGAAACCACGCCGGCTTCCACGATGCCACAGGTTAGAGCTTGCGGCATCCTGGGTTCCGAACCTCCCACCCGTACTTATTCGCGGACTCGTTTTTCATGAGTTCAACAGCACACGAGTACCCTGGAAAAGTTGTTTTCACGGTTGCCGATTTGCCCTGCGACTCGACTACTTGGGTAGCAATTTTGTCATCAGTCACCGGGTAATACAATTTAAGATATTCGCGCGCAGCCAGCGTAGCGGCGAAATCCGTGCCACTGGTGAACTGCACCGAAGCGGAAGTATGCGCAGTGGGCTCTTGTGCATTGGCGCCGGCCGCGACCAGAACAGCAACCAAAATCAGGTTTTTCAGAATGGTTTTCATTGGTAAACCTTTCATGATTTGATGTTGTAGAATGCTGTGGATGGTGCCGATTTAAATAGTAATATCAGCACTTCCCTAGATGAAGCTGACCTCGATTCCCCATGAATCGAAGCCAGCTTTTACGCTTCCATATTAGAAACTTCTCCTAGTATAGGATTGGGTTAATTATCCAGCTTTTGCCTACATGCGTTTCACAAGCTAACGCTGAACTCTCGCCTGCAGCGCACCGTGGCCGACGGTTCTTTTACCTTGCAAAGCACCACGACTCAATGCTTCCTGGTCAGCGACCAAATCAATCCGCGGTAGTTTGCTACTTAAATGCGGGGGCGCGTTGTGTTCCTTGGCGTACTTATCCATCACTGCCAGTTCACGCATAACGTCGGCGTAGGCTGGATCAATTTTTCCAGATCGAATCCGGATGATCTGACCCAGTTTGGTTCCGCACAACGCCTCGGCGCCACCTTCCGACACTTCCAAACCAGTATGTTTCAAAAAACTATAAACGATATCGGAGACGGCCTTTTGTTCTCCAATTTGGTGAAGGCGCTTGAAAGCATTGCTGATGGTCGCGATGACAGGATTGGTGTCAGTAACTGCAGGCGCACTTTCTTGTGACATGATGATTCCTCCAAAGTTTAGTACATTCAAGCAGTACAGGGCTATCACCAAACACACAGCATTAACCATCCCAGCGAGGGTTGCGCGCCGCCCACAACAGCAGCGACACTCCCTGCACCAGCAGCGATACTCCCTGCACGTCCCGGGCGGTCGACGCACTGGGTCAGCAGTTTTGGACGGACTGGTACGGTTGTGTACCGGGGTAGCAGTTTTCGACGGACTGGTACCGCTGTGAACGGGTCCAGGAGTTTTCGAAGAATTGTTGCGGCTGTTATTGGTCATCATGATGATCTCCAGTCAAAAAAAAACGAAAGGAAGACCATCCAAGCCCCAGGGGATCGAGAAGAGGTCTTCCCGATCAGGGTGGCAGAAGCGCTACAGAGACTCTGATCCCGGCGTGGCTGGCCAGGACGTGTGGGTTGCAAGAGTTTGCCCCACCGCAGTTGCATGTTCACAGCAGTGCCAGGCTACGGCCGGTAAACCATCCGCCGACCTGGTACAGGTTAGTCCAAAGCCGCGAAAATTATTGCGGCGTTCGATTGCTGGGCGAGGTATTGCCACAGCAAAATATAAGCCTCCCCGAAGCAATCAGCGTCCTCGGAAAAAGATAGATGGCTATACGCCATAGCGCACGCGATGAGACCCGCCGTCTGGGCGTTCACTTCCCCTTCGAACATATTTTCGCAACGCATCCGGAAGGTAGTATCGGCTTGCGGTGACATGTAGAAACCGCCATTCGACAACTTATAGAAATCCCAGTAGCCCCCCTGGTAGTCTTGACTCATTCTACCGAGCATGTTGTACACGGTAAATTCCAACAATACGCAGCGTCTCCCCGCCACGTTGGGAAGGCATTCCATCCGTTCGTCGACATCGGTTACCAGCACCGCAGTAATAGGGACAACCTCGTTCCGGCCTTGCAGATGGGTGTTTGCATTCGTTTCCATGATGATCTCCATTAAAAAAAGCGAAAGGAAGACCATCCGAGCCCCAGGGGATCGAGAAGAGGTCTTCCCGATCGGGGTGGCAGAAGCGCTACAGAGACTCTGATCCCGGCGTGGCTGGCCAGGATGTGTGGGTTGCAAGAGTTTGACCCACCGCGGTTGCTCAGGTGCGAGCAAATTCAATATCAACAATAGAACGAGCGGACGTCGCTGTCAACTGGATTGATGGACGTATCGCTTCATACAAAAATCGGTATTCTGGTATGGCCTGTTGAGGAAAAGCATCAATATCTTTGCGTGGTTGCGGGTGGCCAGCGTCTGGAAACACCACGGCGACTATCCTAACTATCCTTCAAATCGGACGTAGGGCACTTGTCACGTGCCAGGTCGAGAACTGGCGCACAAGTGGTCGGGACTCGTAGCGCAACCGCCTGCGACGCTATTTTATGCGTGAGATCGTTGTCATCACCGGGCTCCCCAGCTGGATTGCGAGGCAGCGATCGCGATGGCAATCGGCTGCACCCAGATGGGCATTGCGTTGAGCATGAATGTCTCGCCGGCGTCTGCCAGCAGCAGCGTGGTGCCCATCACCTCCCCGATCGCCTGTGCTGCGAGGGGCGGGATCGCATTACCGATACGTTCACGCCAGGCGCTATCACTGGAACCATCAAGCAGCCAATGCTGCTGCCGCCGCTGCGCATGGAATGCATCGATTTCTCGTTGCGTCAGCGGGTCCGTCGACCAGTATTCGTCCGGATCGATCAGCGATTGCAACGCCGCCATTTCCAGCGTGGTGAATGGGCGATGCCAGGTGCCATCGAGCGCCCGGATCATGGCCACCACCTTTTGGTCCAGTGCCGGCAGCCTGATCACATCATCAATGCGGGGATCGGCCACCGACCAGGGACCATTGTCACAGCTGGCCGAGGCACTCACCGCCCCGCAGCTGGAGTTCCAGGGCATGACCCCGTAGTGACCACCTGTCAGATATGCGTCACCGGCGCGTCGATTGTTGATTTTGCTGCGTGGATCAGCTACAGCGAAGGCGCCCTGGCCGGTGGTGCTGCCGGCAATGACGGTACCTGCAGCCTCATCGAAACGAGTGACGTTGTATTTCCCGAATGCCTCGCCTTGTCGCCGGGGATCAACAACAGCATAGGCCCCTTGGTCATCCCCGCCGATCACTGTACCGGTTCGTCTATCCCACGGCGTGACGGCATACTTGCTAAATACTGGTCCAACTGGTGGATGGATATCTAAAACACCACCAGCACTGGTCGGCCTGTAGTCACCCGCTACCGTGTCTGGCGAGCCATCCCAGGGAACGATGCGATACACATTGGCGTGTCTGGCGTGTCGATCGCCCGAAGCGCGCGGATCCGCCACCGAGTACCGCCCACCACCAGGCGCCGACTGCGCGCTGATTACGCCGCTCGTCGCGTTCCACGGCATGACGCCGTATTGACTATATTCAGCGTTGGTTTCCATGCGAGGATCGGCCACACACTGTCCCGTCCCGTGCGCGCTGGATACAACCTTCGCGGCGTCGGACCACGGGTTGATGCGGCATTCGTTACCGTGCTTGTCCGGACCAAAGTGGCGCGGGTCGGCTACGGAGAAGGATCCGGTCGCAGGCCGGCTGTTTCCAGTAACCGTTCCGGTGGGTACTTGCCAGTCACGCACACCCAGTACGCCGTTGTGCATATCCGGGACGATCAAATAATCGCGCAGATGACCGTTGGCCACGGCCAGCTTGTTCAAGCTGCGCCAGTCGCTGCCCGCCTCCACAAAGGCCAAGCGCACCCAGGTTTTCCACTGCAGGCGCGGGATGCGATGCATTGGTCCAGCAGCATCATCGCCGGGCATTGGCATGCGGCCCAGCACCTCGCCGACGGCGCGCAGGCGCTTCTTTTCTGGTTCATACAGGAACGGCGGTACCTTCTCGATATGACGGGCGACCAGCAAAAAACGTTTGCGGCTTTGAGCCAGGCCACCCAGTTCGCCGCAATCGTGCGTGGTTTCGGCCACTGCGTAGCCATACTGCTGCAGCAGCTGGTTGATCTGGTCCAACAGATGGCGCCCTCGCGTGGCCAGCCGCGGGACATTCTCGAACACGATCAAGTCGACCGGATCGTCCGCCCAAGCCTCGCACATCAGCCAGATGCAGCGTAGCGTCAGTTCATTCAACGCCTGATATTTTGCAGTCCTGCTGAGCGTTTCACTCAGCAACCCGCTGGCCCCCTTGCAAGGGGAGCTGATGACCACGACGTTTGGACTCTCGAAACCGGCTGCACGCCGGATATCGATGGGGGTCGCTTCGCGCCAACCTGGGGGTGGCTCTTTGCCATGGAAGGCAATGTACTGCGCACGGGTGAAGAGATCGAGGACCGTACCCAGCCGCCCAGGGCCGGCATTGTTGAAATCGCGGATGGCCGCCGGATCGTTGTCGACGCCTCCGATACAGCGGAACACAGCGCCGACGCTACCAACCTGCGGGCGCGCCTTGTTGAACCCTTTCTTAGCACCGCCCAGTCCACAGCAAAAGTGAAAGTGCCGAAACTCTTTAACCTCAGTGACTAGATCGCGGGGCATAGCACCCCCTCTAACATACTACGGATAGTCATGCTGCCCCCTCGCTAAGGTGAATTTGACAGGCAGTGATGCTGTTGCCACCACGTTACTAGCGCCGGCCAAGGAAGCGTGTCGTTGAATTGGGCGGCTGCCTATGCCGCCTTTAACCAAACCTCATTCTGAGCAAAGCCCCCCTTGTCCTCAGCCGTTCCTCTCCATTGTCTCAAGGAGAAGGGGATGTCAGCTGCCGCACATTCTGCGCGCAGGCTGTGAACTGCACCACCTGGCATTGGCCAACCTCCGGTGCCAGATTCACCGCCGCATACGACCCAATTAATGGAAGTACGACTACCATCGAACGCCATTATGCTGTGGGACTTGGCCAGCATATTGGTCAGACTGACGCTTTCCAACAAGGGTTCTATGCTGAGCCATCGCAATTGCACAGGGGCTGTCAACAGCCTGGGCACGTCACGATCGATCTCTTCTTGTGTAGATACGCTAATGCCAAGTCCCACGTGGAGATTTCCCTCGCCCCGATGAAACGGGAGCATATCAACTACGTTGCCAATGTGCTTGGTCAGCATCAGCCAGTCCAACTGCGGTGTATGTTGGATCAGTGCCCATAACTCCGCCCGCCTGTACGGGTCGGCCCGATAGTCGAACACATCATCGAATAACGCGCAGAACACCCGGCGCCGGCGGCCATGCTGGGCGAAAAATTCGGCGTGGACGCTATTCCAGTACAGCGGGAGCTGCCAGTCAGCTACGACGCCACACGTGCACATTTTGTCATGCCGCCACAAAATGTGACGCGCACGCGCTGGCGTATCGACCTCAGGACAGCAACGATCGCATTCCGGTGAATTTCTGCTGCAGCCCCAGGGATTGAATGTAATATCGCACCAGGAAGTGTTGATTGTTTCGTCCATGATTTCCTCCATCACTTACCTTGACGTGCCCAGCGATGAACATGTAACTCGCAGCCGATCATCAGACACACGCCGTTTGCCATCCCAGCATGGGTTGCGCGCCGTCCGCAACCGCAGTGGCATTTCCTACGCGCGCAAAGCGGTCGGAGTACCGAATATCGGATATGTTGAGCTGCCGACCCATGTACGCCCCAGTTGAGGGTGCCGCCACGCATAGCAGCCGACAACTCCGTGGGAGTGAGTGCGGATAGATCGAGCGCGTGGGTCGGACCAGTATCCGATACGTGAGTGCGAGGGAGGAAGGAATGCCGGGCCCCATCCTCAAAGCGCTCTACATGGTGCCTGCACTCACTGCAAACCCCTGTCCCCGTTGTATAGTCAACGCGCAGCCACCAGCAACCCGCCGCGCACGCATGGCGATCATCACACCCACAGCCTATGCAGTAGGCGATGCCGGTGCTGATAGCCAAGCCGTTGATCGTCAGTTTTCCAGACTGATTGTCATCCGCAACCTTCTTGTACGCTGCGGCCAATTCGATGCGGATGGTCTGTGTGGATTTACCCTGGTAGCAGTGTATATGCCATACGCCAACCTGGCCGCAGAGGCATGGAGTACCGACCAGAGAATCAATTTCATGCGGTTTCATTTTCATGATGACCACCTGAGAAAGAGTTTTCGGTGAATTCAATATAGTCTATGGAAAGCCATTGACAACCTTTTTTAGTTGTCAAAATCGATGAATGTGTTTATCCTGCCCGCCGGCCACAGCGCCACACGGCGCCACCGGCGCGGTGCGGCGCGATACTGTCAACGATGCAGCTGCTGCCCGGCACTGCCGGCGCCGCCGGCGTCTTCCACCAGCTGCTGCTGCAGCCCGGCGTGGGCGGCCACGCCGCCAGCCCCTGCCCTGGGCCTGCCCGCCGGCCGCAGCGCCACACGGCGCCACCGGCGCGGTGCGGCGCGATACTGTCAACGATGCAGCNCAGCGCCACACGGCGCCACCGGCGCGGTGCGGCGCGATACTGTCAACGATGCAGCTGCTGCCCGGCACTGCCGGCGCCGCCGGCGTCTTCCACCAGCTGCTGCTGCAGCCCGGCGTGGGCGGCCACGCCGCCAGCCCCTGCCCTGGGCCTGCCCGCCGGCCGCAGCGCCACACGGCGCCACCGGCGCGGTGCGGCGCGATACTGTCAACGATACAGCTACTGCCCGGCACTGCCGGCGCCGCCGGCGTCTTCCATGAGATTCATTAGTTATCAAAATATATTTTTATTATGTTCAATAATTTTTCAAATGAAATTTTTATCGCTGTTCAATAACTTCCTTGCGTCAGCTCATAAGACAAATCGATAAAAAATATGTTGACATCCCGAGTTTTGTGCTAAATTAACTTTGCGGGGTTGGTCGGTGGAAGGTTGAATACAAAATTGCGTTAGCACAAAATGCGGACTCATCCATTTTGGGAATGAAAGTGTAGTTTCTACATGGCCAACTCCTCATGTTCGATGAACTTGAGGAGTTATCATGACAAACCAAAGCAAACCCATCATTTATTTTGTCCCCCCAGTTTTAAAGCTGGGGCCGCTTAATGCTCACAGATTGCAACTTAATATTGCAATTTCCTTCGGAAGCGACGTCCCCTCCACGGGACTGCTTCTTCATCCTATAGGCGCGCCCTGTCTATCAACTCTTCTCCGCTCCAGCAAAGAAGAGAAAACTCAATTCCTTAGCGTCATTCCGATCTCATCCATCGGTTCGAACCGCTATGCCAATAGCTCCCCTTTACCATCCGCATGGGGGAAAAAATGATCAGACTAAATATTAAAGATGCCGCAATCCGGGTATTGATTATCGAATCTCTATTGGATCAGGCGGACAACAATACCGCCTCCTTGTTGAGCCAAGGTATCGACTCCGAATGGGTTGAGAATCTACGCAGCCTGTCGTCACGGGACGCCCTCCGTGTATCACATTTTCAAAACGTAACCATGGAGGTTACCTTAAACGAGAAGCAACTATCCCATGCCTTCGCCCAGGCGGCAGATGAACGGCGGGTTCGCCATTTAAAAGAATATTTCGTACGACATGGTGCTTCAGTCTCGATGATCTGCAAAATGTTCAAGATGAGCAGCAAAGAAGCAAAGGCAGCAAAACATCTTCTACTTTCTGAGCAACGCTTGGGACGGCCTCCAATGCCAAATCCTTATGAACGCGAGGACATGCATGAAAGTTGGGACAAAATTGTTAAGGCAAGCCCAACTTCGCCAGTTCGGGAACAGCTTTTTTCACTTCATAATATTTTCCCATCTCATACCCTTGCGACTTTGTGGCTGGTAATTAATGAGTTCGAACCATATACCAATCAAGGCATCGCCAAGAATAACCAGCAACCCGCGCAACAAGAAACAAAATGGGATGGCGGTAGCTGCGTACATAAATTGGTTAACCTGTCCAAGAGAACGACTTCAAACATTACATAAAACATATTCCACTTACAGGGGACTAACATGACGGATAACATTCAGGGCGACTCTACAGCAACCGCCAATGACGCTTCGAAAAGAATTGTTTCAATAGCAGATATCTATTCCACTATTCCGTCTCCGTTTGTTACCACCACCGAAGTGGTATTCGAAACCGAAGAGGGCTCAGCATTTCCGGACGGGTATTCCATTCCCAAAGAGCGCGAAGCATTGCGTGATCTCTTAGAATCCGACACGCCGGACCAAAATGACCCACGATTTAAACGACTAATGATGTATGAGGAACGTCTCCTGGAATTCAATGTCATGCAGGAAGAGTACGAAAACCGGGCTGGCGCAGAAAAAATTGTCTCGACACAAGAAGCTGTGCATTTGCGAAGTCTTGGATCTCTAATTAATGAGGACCAAGACACGATGCAACTGCACACCAAGGAAGCTTTTCGCCTCTTTATGGGTCGTGCTAAAGATCCAAACGGGCTATACGCGCAGATTGTAGGCGGAAAACGTGTCGCCGCCGCTCTCAAATGCCTTTGGCTCTTATCGGGCGCTGATAATCCCTATGCAGATTGGGCACTATTACGCCACGAAGAACTGATGCAGGACATCACCCGTCGATTGGAACGGGAAGTCAATCGACTGCACCAAAAACTAGAAGCGCAGCGTGTCCGGGGCCTTCAGTACTCGATCTTGCGATCAGCCGAACCAAAGGTGCTTCTGTTGGGCTTCAAAAGCCCGTACGGCTACGCAATCAGCGATCTCGTCGTCCATTTTGACTATTACATTCGAACTGTAAAAACACTGGTGCGAAAAGATCAACTCACCGACGATCAAGGCCGGCAAAGCATCCGCGAATTAACACGTGTAATACGGGCGGCGTTCATTGAAACGGCCCGCTTCGAGCGATTCCTGATGCGTCCAGAACTTCGCGATTTATGCCGAGCCGATTTTGTGCCAAATGCATCCGGTGATGCGGCAAGACGCCAATCGGACGTAACTCAATTACTGGGCCTTATTCCCCCTGATGTGTACAGCGGCAAGCTCCAGCCACGTCACAGTCGCAGGCGGCTGAATTTGGCGCCACACGAAAAAGCAATACTGGCGCATGTCAGCTCGGAGATGGAAAAACAGGCCGGGAATGACGTTGAGACAACGGCAATCGACAAGCTGCTTTGATCAGCCGAATTAGGACCGCAGAGAGATTTCAGGAGGTAATATGGACTGCGACAGTTTTCCTTCTCCACTAGAGCAACCGGGTCGTGAATCCACGGATGCGCCAGTTGCCGTTTTTCCCTTCCGGCCCGTACGGCTACCCTCGTTGCCAGCGATGTCGCTTAGCGGCATGGATTTCGTTGCCCCCGATCCATCGTCAACATCAGCCGATATTGCTTCTGGTCTTGCCGGTCAACATCATGTAGACCGAAAAGCCTTTAAGGGTAGGGGCGACCGCCGCCGCCTGCTCAAAGCACAAGCTGCTGTTGACCAGGTCCATCAGGATATGCGGCGGCTCGCTGTAGCCACCAAATCAATTAAGGCGAAACGTTTCTATTTGGCCATCCACACTCGAGGATCCACTGGTCAGTTATCGCTTCGGTGGAGACGCGCCGGAACCACCAATACCAGCCACATCGCATGGAACGAACTTGAGGATTTCTTGTCGCCGCTTCCATCCGATCTTGTTCAGTGGTACCAGACTGTCAATGAGATGGTCACCTCTCTAAATGCCCAGGAGAAACACAATCGCTCGATTTTACGGCATTTCACGGAACTAATTCAACGGTAAAGCATAAGCCTAGCCTGATGTACTTCTTCCATTCAAACCCACAATAGGCAGACGCGCCGAGCCTCTTGTGGAAACACATGGCGCTTAATGAACTTGGAGGTTGGAATGCCAAACATATTTCAAGGTGTCGGTAATTTAGCGGACGCACCGTCCATTAAAAACATCACAGCAAGAACAGGCAAAGCGATGATGGCGGCAGAAATGCGGGTGTTTTTTGATGAATACGAGAAAAACGGGGACGGTTCTTATGCGCAAAGTGGTGGAATATGGCTCCCGGTAACCACATATGATCACACCGCTGAAAATTGCGCGCGGTTACTGCGCAAAGGTGCGCGCGTGAAGGTGGAAGGACGGCTCACGCAGTTTGAAGCGCATGACGCTGCGGGCAATGCCGTCACCGCGTTCTCAGTCGTAGCAAGTGCGGTGTTTTTGTCGCCTACGCGGGTCGATTCAGTCCAATTTGCTGAATCTCGCAATAAAAGCTCGCCAAACACCTCGGACGAACCGCCACCATACTATGGCGAGTTCGATGAGCGGCGAGCGTAAGCCTGATCCTGTGAAACCAGGGCCAGTGTCCCGGCCCTTTTTGAGGAGTCATCATGAGAATCATCAATGTACTGTTCGTTGGCGTAATCGCGACATCATACTCGGGCTGCGCAAATTTTGACCCGACGCTTAATGGTCTGGTAAAAATCGGTAGCGATTCAGCTAAGCCGTCAGGATCAAGTGATCGCACTATTGCAGCAACTTATATATCGACCGCCACCTCTTCCAAAGAAGAAGGCTGCACGATGCTGCCCAACCGAAAAAGTCGCGTCGACGTTGATACGCTCTACGGGCGAGCGATGACCCGCTTCGGCTTTAAGTCACCAGAGCAAATTGCGATTTATCGCAAAACAGTCGACAGGACTTATTTGGTCGATCAGGGGTACAAACATGAAAAGCAAAGTGGCGCTTTCTACCATCTGGCCCAAACTGTCCCATATGCCGTAGTTGGTGTGTCGCGAGCGATGTGGCTCGAATTGAAGTTTTCAAAAAATGGTACCGGCAGCAACGTCACGGCCGAATTTTGTGTCGATCCTGCTGATCCAATCGCGTCCAGCAGCAATAACCGCCAAAAAATCAGCGCCCGAATCCAGGAAATTCTCGGTGGTTAACACTGTTCCAGCGCCTTAAATATTGAAAGGAATTCCAATGGATATCTCTAGTTTGATCCTGCTTTTGGTGATTTGTGGCATAGGTGCCCATTTTGTCTTGAAATGGTGGTGGCCCATTATTAAGGAGCGCAAGAATTTGACGCCGGAACAAATGATTGAGCGCGCCCTCCAAGCGCCGGCCAAGGGCACGCAGCGGCAAGGCGTGAAGTTCGGCTCTCAGATCAGGACGTTGGTGATCATAGTTCTCAATGCTAGTCTGTTGTGCGCGTGGCTGTGGATCAGCCATGGCTCGTTTCTCGTGCTCTGGCTTGGCATAGGCTACCTCACTGTCGGATTCATGGTCCAGCACTTGGTCAAAGTGCCGACGGCCTCCAAATTGGCCGGCCTGAAGTTTCTGGATCGCTTCTGGCTCAGAATTTTCTATGCTTGGTTTTGGCCGGTCTATGTCCCATATATTTCTCGCAGGAATTAACCAACTTCAATTTATGACGAGCGCACGCCATGACGATCAAAATTCTTATCGGTGACGTGCGAGAGCAGCTGCGCACCCTGGCCGCCGATTCCGTCCATTGCTGTGTCACCAGTCCACCGTACTGGGGACTGCGCGACTATGGCGTCGACGGCCAAATCGGCCTGGAGGCGACACCAGCGGAATTTATCGCTGTCATGGTCGACGTATTCGAAGAGGTGCGTCGCGTGCTGCGTCCAGATGGCACCTGCTGGATCAATATGGGCGACAGCTATGCGACCGCCGCTGGGCGCGTCGGCAATCACCCAGGTGGCGGGGCGCAAGGCCAGGCATGGCGGGGGGCGCGCGGAAGTCATGATGAAAAGCACGCATACGGCGTCGGCTCCCGCGGCACCGGCACGCTCACACAGCCAAACCGCATGCCGCAAAAGGGCTTGAAGCCAAAAGATCTTGTCATGATGCCTCACCGCCTGGCCATCGCGTTGCAAGACGCTGGCTGGTGGGTGCGCCAGGACATCGTCTGGAGCAAGCCGAACCCGATGCCCGAATCCGTGCGAGATCGTTGCACCAAGAGCCACGAGTACATTTTCCTGCTTAGCAAAAGCGAGAAGTACTTCTACGATGCTGAGGCCATCAAGGAGCCGGCCGCCGGCGCTGTGGACCACCCGCGAAACAGCTTCGGCACCAAGGATTACGACGTGCCGGGCCAGAAACCGCAGAAGCGCACAGCACGCGGCGTCGGGTTTGGTCATGGCACCGATGCCGATGCGCGTCAACGTGGCCGCGTCATGTCGTGCGGCAAGGACGACGGGCGCGACGAGCAGCGCCTGCGCACGGCCGCGCGCATGGGCGGCAGCGCCGGCTTCCGCGAGGATCCTCCCGCCCGCCCTGATATACGCAACAAGCGCAGCGTCTGGACTATGGCGACGCATTCGTTCGCCGAAGCCCACTTCGCAACGTTCCCGCCTGAGCTGCCCGAAAACTGCATCCGCGCAGGCTGCCCGCCAGGCGGCGTGGTACTGGACCCGTTTTTCGGCGCCGGCACCACCGGTCTTGTCGCCGACCGCCTGCAGCGCGACTGCATCGGGATCGAGCTGAACCCGGCCTATGCCGAGATCGCGCGCAAGCGCATCCAAGGGGAGTCGACACTTTTTGCAGAAATTTCGGTAGCGGCATGACCAGTACATCACCAATGACATCCTGAATTGGCTTTGCAAAGCAGTCGGTCATTCAGGCTCTGACGTAGGCACCCAAGCGCGCAAGCGGGCGCCTATTCAGGTGCCAAGCCGTGGTGCTCCACCCGGGGCGCGTTCGCTGGCGAATAGTGGACCGCCAGGTTTTCCCGCTGCGCGTACGTGGGAGGCTCGTTGCCAGCCCCTTTGGAACCCGTGTCGAGCATGAGCCGGTCGTGGATCACGGCCTGCTTGGTCGCGTCGTCCAGTTGGGCCAGAAAGTAGGTGGTCGTCGAAAGTACCACACCCTTGTAGGTGCCATGCAGCTCGTCCACGTCGCCAATCTGGTACCCGACAGTTTCGAGATCGGCGATCAGCTGGTCCAGTTCTCGTTCACGCTGCTGCAGCGGATGGACCAGGCGCTGGATGACCCAATCCTTCGCATCAGGTGAGACTGAGAACTGCGCGTCGCGCTCGATGACGGCCTGCAGCTTGGGCTTCTCGAAATCGACGGAGTTGTCGTAGATGTAGACTGCATCGGCAATCTCGGCCGCGCGCGGAAGCAGCGCGAGCGTGCGGTGGTAGCGTTCGCGCACCTTGTCGGGCGCGACGTAGTGCCCCGTGGTCGTGCCAGTTTCGTAGCGCAGCGTCACCCGGGCGACGTTCTTCTCCGGGTCGTCGGTGGTGATGAAAGTCAGGAACAGACGGTAGTCTTGTTCCTTAAGCATCAGCATTTCGTTGATACGCGACGGATGGGACATGACGGTCTCAAAGGCGAACGGCAGCTTACTCTCGGTCGCTTCGGCACGGATGCGCATGGCAGCGCTCTGCGCGGCTTCATCCCTGGCGTTCTGGTCCGGGAATTCGCCCTGCAGATCCTTAGCCACCTGGTCAGGGTTGATGAAGTAGGCAGGAAGAGGATAGACGCCCCTGACGGTCGCCAGACCTGTCTGCTTGATTTCGTCGATCAGCGAAGTCTTCCCGGACCCATTCGGACCGGCGAACACCACCACATGCAGATCGAGCACATTATCTTTTTTTTCGTTGGACATATAAAAAACGCGGTCGAAGCCGCGTTTTCAAGTAAGGAGAAGGAAAATTATTTGGCATTGGACAAGCGTTTGCCGGCGAAGCTCGCCAGATCGAACGTGGTGGCCTTGGAAGCATCGCGTTTAGGGCCGTTGCCCATTGCGCGCAGTTTGACTTGGGCAAGTGTCTTGTCCATGTTGCCGGTGATCGCCTTGTCCCATTCCTGAACGGTGGCGCCGAGGAACGGGGCATCGCCCTTCAATATTGTCGGGGAGCTGAACCTACGCGCGCTAGTCCGGATTTTGAGTGTCATGATGGTATCCCTTCAGCTTCCTTATATAAACCATTATAGTCCATTAACGCCGGCCCCACTCACGAATGCGTCAAGAGGGGAGAGTCGACGCATGGAAACGGAATTTTCTCGTCCGGCGCCTCGGGGGGCCGGCACAAGGGTCGGCAGGGATTCGTGTAAAAATACTCAAATCCCGTCGTAACCATTTGATTTAATGAAGAATTATAATCTTGTAATTCATTGGTGGAACAGTTTTTTCCAGGTCCAATGTATAGAATTGAATCTTATCTATCGAGACTCCAGACACTCTGCAAGTGCGAAGAGCCCCATGCCCGCGAGCATGGCGACGAAGAAAACGAGCGGCTTGGTCCCTCCTGACGCCAGCGACGCCAGGGCCGGACCGGGGCAATAACCAGCCAGTCCCCATCCGATACCAAATGTCAGGCCACCAAAGACCAGGCGCCGGTCGATCTGTGTCGAGGTCGGCAAGCGCATTGCATCGCCCAACAGACTGCGGTCCCTGCGCGATGCAAAACGAAATGCCACAATGCCGACGCCTATCGCGCCACACATGACAAGCCCCAGCGACGGATTCCAATGCCCCGCCACGTCGAGGAAGCCAAGCACTTTCGATGGATCCGTCATGCCCGATACGATCAGTCCGATGCCAAAGACCAGCCCCACCAGCCCCGCCAGTATATTTTTCATGACGAGTGCCTTAAGCGATGAGGTGTCGGACGACAAAAACAGTGGCGAAGCCGGCAAGCATGAAGGCGACTGTCGCCACCAGTGAACGTGGTGACATGCGCGACAAACCGTAGACGCCATGTCCGCTAGTGCAGCCTGAACCATAGCGCGTCCCCACGCCAACCAGGAGGCCGGCAATGATCAAGGTGGGGAAATCGGCGTCAATCCGTACTTCCGGCAACGTCAGCACTGCGCCATACGCCAAGGGTGCGCCAATCAGGCCGGCAAGGAAAGCGACGCGCCAGGCAATATCGCCTTTCGGCCATTCCAGCAGGCCGCCCAGGATGCCGCCGATGCCGGCAATACGGCCGTTAAACAGCACAAACACCGCAGCCGACAAGCCGATCAGCATCCCTCCTGCCAACGCGGCCCATGGCGTAAAATTACTCCAGTCTATCTACACGCGACTTCTCCAATTCTGATGTGCAATTCATCCTGTGCCACCTCGAAGCGCCTCAGGCCGGGGCCGAGAATTCCTCGAATGCCGCCAGCGCATTGGCGCAATACATCGCCGACGGCCCGCCGCCCATGTAGATGGCCATGCCCAGAGTCTCTTCAAATTCGGCCCGGGTGGCGCCCAGCTTGACCAGTGCCTGCACATGAAAGCCAATGCAGGCATCGCAATGGGCCACGATGCCCAAGGCCAGCGCGATGAACTCCTTGGTTTTCTTGTCCAGCGCACCATCGCGCGTTGCCGCGCGCGCCAGATCGCCAAAGCCTTTCATCACGTCGGGAATATCCGCGCGCAGGGTCGCCAGTTGGTGCGACACCGACTGCGTCAAGGCGCGGTAGCCGCCAGATTGCGTGCTCATGTTGTCGCCTCCGTTGCCTGCCTCATTTTTTCACCGCACAGGTACGGATGCCAAACGGCAAATACGCGGGACAGAAGCGGAAAATGCCTGTCGCCAGGGGAATCACGCCCAGCCAGCCCCAGGCGCCGATGGCACCGGCCAGGGTGGCCACGATCAGGCCCAGCCCCAGCAGTATCCGAATGGCACGATCAATATTGCCGACGTTCGCGTTCATGGTCTTGCTCCTCAATGGTTAATCTGCTTAAGCGTTGCGATGACAACACGAGACACACCCAGGTTTCAGGTACGCGTCATGCTTTATCTTTGCATATTTCATGCCAGCGTTACACCATGTGAGGATAGGATAGAAAACAGGGGCTTAGGGCGATGCGGCAGGCAGTAGCGCGCTGCCACTCGCCTGATGACACTGCCACTCTGGCAGCATGGCAGTGCCGCCAGGCTTCTGCCAGGCGATGCCCAGCGCTTTCAGGCGGCACTACAAGGTACGCTCGCTGAGGCCCAGGTACGCCGCCAGCAGTTGCTCGACGCGGATCACGCCATCATCGGCAAACAGACGAAAAATAGTCAATCAAAGGATGGCAATGCTGGTTTGGCGACCGGTTTTCCGGCATCAATCCAGGCATCAATACCGCCGCTGATCGAAAGCACGTTCAGATATCCCATGTCGTGCAAGGAGCAGGCTGCGAGCGCTGAGCGTCCGCTATTTTTACAATAAAGCACGATGTTCAGATCCCGCGAAGAGAGCTCGGGCGTATTGCCAAGCTTGAATTCCAACAAGCCGCGCGACACATGGATGGCGCCGGCAATGTGACCGGCAGCATATTCGTCGGCTTCGCGTACATCGATCAGCACATCGGCATCGAGGATCGCTTGCTCGGCATGATCCAGAGATATTTCCTGGATGCGCGCCTTGGCGGCGGCAACCAGATCGTGGGCAGTCTTCATCAAAATTCCTTGTGAAAAATGGTTGGATGAAACGACGGCAAGCCTTCATGCCTGCCGCCCTGATATTACAGCGACTTGGTCGAGTAATACCAATCCACGGTGTCATAACCTTCAGAGGCGCGATTGTCAGCTGCTTCGGCAGTTTTAGGTGGCGGCACGATGACAGCCTGGCCTGGGCGCCAGTTTTCCGGTGTCGCAACTGCATTGGCATCGGAAGTTTGCATAGCGGTCAACAAACGAACGAATTCGTCGATGCTGCGGCCATTGCTCATGGGGTAATACACCATCGCGCGCAGAATTCCTTTGGGATCGATGAAGAAGGTCGCGCGCACAGCCTGGGTGTCGGCAGCGCCCGGATGCACCATGCCATAGGCACGTGCAACTTCCATTTTGATGTCTTCAATGATAGGGAACGGGATGGCGACGCCAAATTTTTCCTGGATGTTGCGTACCCACGCCAGGTGCGAAAACAAGCTGTCGATCGATAAACCAAGTAGTTCGCAACCCATTTCGGTAAATTGTGGCGCTGCCTTGGCAAAACCGATAAATTCGGTGGTGCAGACCGGCGTGAAATCGGCAGGATGGGAAAACAGAATCAGCCACTTGCCCTGGTAGTGCGCCAACGTGCGGTCGCCATGCGTAGTTTTGACATTGAAGTCGGGTGCCGGCGAGTTGAGTTGCGGAAAGCTTGCTGCTTGAGTGTTATCCATGATGGTGAACTCCTGAAATTGAAAAATATAGAAAGGATGTGATACAAGTGATCAGTTCAGCGGTCATGCCATTTCCTACATAAGCTGCTCCAATTCAATATATTGCCGGCGCCGCAGCACATGCGCTGCGGCCATCGGTATTGACCATATGGTCGGCCATGTCGCCAAAGGCGCGCAATACCGTCGCATGCAGGACCGGATCGCGCACTTGTTCGGCCAATGCCTGGCGCATGCACAGCATCCATTCATCGCGCTGGGCAATGCCGATCGCATACGGTGCATGGCGCATCCGCAAGCGCGGATGGCCGCGCTCGTTGATATACAGCGGCGGCCCGCCGAACCAGCCGCTGAGAAACTTGAACAGGCTATCGGCACTGCCGGCCAGGCTCTCCGGGTGCAGGCAGCGCACCGACCAAGCCTCGGGCAGCTCATCCATCAGCGCGTAAAAACGATCGACCAGCGTATGCATGGCTTGCTCGCCGCCCAAACGCAGATAGACGCTGTCTGGCGCCAGAGCGGACTCTTCTTTCATGACATTCCCTTTCATCAATTGCCACTCAAAAATTTTATCCACAGCGCCACGGCTAGCGCCACCATGCAGGCCCAGCTTGAAAATAGGCACCGCCAGGCCAGCGCCTGCGGCACAAAGCCGACGCCGCGCACGAAGCCGGCGCTCATCGCAAAAAACAGCGCCGTCATCAACCCATGGTCAGCCTTGCCTGTGGCATCCACCATCAAAGGTGGATACACGGTCGCCGCCAGCATGATGACAATTGCTATTGTCAGGCTGGGCGCATGGACGTGCGATGGCGCCGCAGATACTTTCGTGGCATTCATGGGTTTCGTAACGCTCATGGCAGGCTTTCGTGGAATTCGCCATTTTCTTCATCATCTTGCTGCGCGCGCGCGGCTTCGTTTTCTCCCCACATTGCATTCATGATGGCCAGCAGCAGCGCAAAGCCGACTCCCAGCATCCAGGCGAAATACCACATAATGTGTTTCCTTAATTGATTAACAAGTCAAACCAGGTCATCAGCCGAATCTGTCAAAAGCTGAACGCTTCAATACGCCGAATGTTCATTGGCCTCGATGTGCGCTACAGTGACCTTGCCGCGCATCACGCGATAAGTCCACGATGTGTACATCACGATCAATGGCAGGAGGATCAATGTGGCCCACAGCATGATGGCCAGACTCAGATGGCTGGAAACGCTGTCCCACAGCGTCAGGCTGGCATCGGGCATCGATGACGATGGCATAATGAACGGAAACATCGACGCCCCGGCCGTGCCGATCACGCCGACTACCGCCAGCGAGGACGCAACAAATGCAGTCAATGTCCAACGTGCCAGCAACAAGCTTGCTGCCAGCAGCGCGCCCGCGATACCCAGCGCAGGTAGCAGCCACAACAGCGGTTGCTTGGCATAATTGCCCATCCACGCGCCAGCTTCGCGCACGACCGTCTTGCCCAGCGGATCAGGCAGCGCTCCCATATCGATCACCGATGTGATCCGGAAGCCTTCAATGTGTTGCAGCCAGAAGCCGGCTGCGATGAAAGTGACCGTCAGCAAGATGGCTGCGCCGATGGCACCCTTGATTGCGCGACGCTGGAGCACACCTTCTGTGCGGTGCGCCAGGTAGGTGCCGCCTTGCAGCGTGATCATCGCGCTGCTGACGACGCCGACCAACAACGCGAACGGGTTCAGTAACTGCCAGAAACTGCCTGTGTAGGTCGACACCAGATAGTCATCGAAGTGGAATGGCACGCCTTGCAGCAGGTTGCCGAACGCGATGCCGAACACCAGGGGCGGCACCACGCCACCGATGAACAAACCCCAGTCCCATGTGCTGCGCCATGCAGCATTGTGGATCTTGCTACGGTAATCGAAGCCGACCGGGCGGAAAAACAGCGCCCACAGCACCAGCATCATGGCCCAGTAAAAGCCGCTGAACGCGGTCGCATACACGATCGGCCAGGCCGCAAACAAGGCGCCGCCGGCGGTGATGAACCAGACCTGGTTGCCATCCCAGTGCGGGCCGACCGTGTTGATGACGACGCGCCGTTCGATGTCGCTCCTGCCGACGAATGGCAGCAGCGTGCCCACACCCATATCGTGCCCATCCATGATCGCAAAGCCGATCAACAGCACGCCCACCAGCAGCCACCAGATGATTTTAAGAGTGGAATAATCGAGCATCTTGGTTCTCCTTATGCCTGTATGGGCGAATGACGAGCAACATCTTGCTGATAGCGGCCGGTGCCGAGGCTGCCCGGTCCCTGGCGCGCGAACTTGACCATCAAGAACATCTCGACGATCAGCAGCACCGTGTAGAACACGATGAAGCCGGCCAGCGAGCCATAAAGGTTATTGACGCTGAGCGTGGAGACGCTCATGTGGGTTGGCAACACGCCATAAATAGTCCACGGCTGGCGGCCATATTCGGCGACGAACCAGCCCAGTTCGCAGGCGATCCACGGTGCTGGCAGCATCCACAACGCCCACTTCAGTAGCCACGGCTTTTTCGAACACGTCGATTTCAGCGTACTCCAGAACGCGAGGCCAAACAGCAGCAGCATCGCCACGCCCAGGCCCACCATGATGCGGAAAGCCCAGAACATCGGCGTCACGCGTGGCATCGTGTCGTTGACGGCGCGCGCGATCATTTCCGGGGTGGCCTGATTGACATCGACGACATATTTTTTTAGCAACAGGCCAAAACCGAGATCTGCCTTATGCCGCTCGAACACCTGCAGCGCGACGGTGTCAAGGCGATGCTTGCGCAGCGTTTCCAACGCCGTCACGGCCAGCATGCCGTTGATGATGCGCTCGCGGTTCTTGATCTTGATGTCGTGGATGCCGGGGATTTGCTTGCTCACCGAGCGGGTGCCGATCAATCCCATGACCCACGGCACCTCGATTTCCCAATTGTTCTTCGATTCAGCTTCATTGATGCTGGCCACCAGGGTCAGGCTGGCGGGCGCTGGCTTGGTTTCCCACATCGCTTCGATCGCCGCCATCTTCGTTTGCTGGGCTTCGCCCACGGTGTAGCCGGACTCGTCGCCGAGGACAATCACGCTCAGCACCGACGCCAGGCCGAACGCGGCCGCCACGCGGAAGCTGCGCTTGGCGAATTCGATATTGCGGCCCTTGAGCAAGTACCAGCTCGAAATCGACAGCACGAACATCGCGCCGGTGACATAGCCGGCCGATACCGTATGCACAAACTTGGCCTGCGCCACCGGATTGAACACCACGGCCCAGAAATCGACCATTTCCATGCGCATCGTCAGGTAACTGAATTCGGAGCCGACCGGATTTTGCATCCAGCCATTCGCAATCAATATCCACAACGCAGACAAGTTGGTGCCGATCGCCATCAGCAGCGTCACCAGCAGATGCTGCGGCCGGCTCAGGCGGTTCCAGCCGAAGAAGAACAGGCCGATCATCGTCGACTCGAGGAAGAACGCCATCATGCCTTCGATCGCCAGCGGCGCGCCGAAGATGTCGCCGACATAATGCGAGTAATACGCCCAGTTGGTGCCGAACTGGAATTCGAGCGTGATGCCGGTGGTGACGCCGAGCGCAAAATTGATCCCGAACAACTTACCCCAGAAGCGCGTCATGTCTTTCCAGATCACCTTGCCGGTCATCACGTAGACGCTTTCCATTATCACCAGCAACCACACCATACCAACGGTGAGCGGCACGAAAAGAAAGTGGTACATCGCCGTGGCGGCAAATTGTAGCCTCGACAAGTCCACCAATTGTTCTGAAATCACTTTCTTGCTCCTTGAGAAGATGTTATGCCACTGATCCGGTCTGAGACGCCATCTCCATCGACGCTGACGCGGGCGTCGCGCACGAATGCCCACCACAGTGCGGTCAAGACAATGATCTTGATCAGCACAGCGATGATTAACTGGCGCAGGAGGCGGTGGTCAATAGGTTGCATATCTTCTCTACAGCAGTTTTCATGCCAATGAAATTTTTTCTAATTAATCAATTAAAAACAAGGAGTTGAAGATTTTTATTGATAGCAGTGCTGAAATATGGCAGCGCAATTTACCGTCACACTGTCAGTCACTGCCATGACTGACAGCCTCTGTCTTGATTGCGCCATGTGGCGTGACGGTGTGAAACCGGTGGTTGCTGTTTATTTTCTGGCTGGCAACCTCGATTGCCATGTCGCCGTAAATGGCAAAAGCGCCGCCCTTGCCAGCGAGGGCAATCTCACATGGCGTAATCGGTACCGATGCGCCTCGGACATGAACACAGTGCTTTTATGTAAAAAAGCTTCCTCGGAGGGAAGCTTTTCATCGGGATTGCGAATGCATTCCCTGAAACTGTTTAACCTGGTAGTCAGAACGCCAGCGTTTTCACCTCGGACTTGAGCAAATAAGCAATCACGTCTGCAGGTATGGCCGCTGTTACACCGTCCAGCAAGTCGCTAGCCTGGCGCCCGGCATTTGGCAAGTACAATGCGCAGACCTCGACCTTGGCGCCGCTCTTGATCAATCCCTGCAGCATTTGCTGGGTCGTCACATTGCGGGGCTTCAGGCTTGGCATTGCCTTGCCGATGACAGCAATGTCGCCGCCAGCATCACATAACAGCACGCGTACCGTGGCTTTTTGCTCGATCGCCTGACTGGCCAGTACCAAGCCGGCAGCTTGCGTCATGGGACTGCCGCTATTGATCGTCAAAAATAATTCGGCAGCTTGACCAGACAACGATACCGCCAACAAACCAGCACCCACCAACATCGGTTTTTTCATGCGAACTCCTGTAAAAATTACCTGCATAGCAGACCAGCTAAAGGAAAGATGCCTGTTTGCCCAGCAGCGCGAATGACAAAACATCACACGCTGACTGGCGCGCAACGGACGCCCCGTAATTTCATACATAGCAATATGCGCGCCATATCTACATTGAATAAATATTCCATCATGCAATCAATGACTTGCAATATCCCCCGCAGCTATTCTGCCTTGCAGAGACCGCATGGCAGTCAATTCTGGCAGAACTTGCTGCCAAAAGCTGACCGCCACTGGCAGTCCTCCGGCGCTATCAAGCCAGGCCTAGCTTCTTCAGGCGCCGGTACAGCGTGCGCTCGCTGATGCCGAGTTTCGTCGCCAGTTCGCTGCGGGTGCCGGTAAAGGTGGCGATAGCCTCCGTCAACGAGGCGCCGATCGGAATGGTGTCGATCGGCAGCGCCGGTAGTGGCGTAGACGGCCCCAGCGCGGATGGCAAATGTTCGCAGCGGATCACGCCATCGTCGGCAAACAGGCGCGCGCGCTCAAGTACATTGCGCAATTCGCGGATATTGCCCGGCCATGCGCGCAACTGTAGTTGCAGCAGCGCTTGTGGTTCAATTGTCAGGCGGCGCTGGCCGGAGATACTATGCTGCAAGAACGAATGAACCAGGAGCGCGATGTCATCGCTGCGCTCGCGTAGCGCCGGCAAGTGAATAGGGAAGGCGCTGATACGGTAATACAAGTCGGCGCGAAAGGCGCCCTCCGTCATCATTTTTTCCAGCGACTTGTGGGTCGCCGCCACCAGTCGAAAATTGGCATGCTGCGTCTCGATGCTGCCGACACGCCGATAGGTGCCAGACTCGATCAAACGCAACAATTTTACCTGCATCGCCAGCGGCACATCGCCGATCTCATCCAGGAACAACGTGCCGCCCTGTGCCGTTTCAACCAGGCCCGGCTTGCGCGCGGTAGCGCCGGTGAACGCGCCTTTTTCATGGCCAAACAGCTCGCTTTCAAAAAGCGTCTCGGTCAAGCCAGAGCAATCGACGACAACGAACGGTCCACTGGCACGCGCACTGCCCTCGTGCACGGCGCGGGCAAACAATTCCTTGCCTGTGCCGGATTCTCCCAGCAGCAGCGCCGGCAACATCGACGGGGCGACCCGCTGCAACGCCGACAATGCCAGATTGAATGCTGGCGAGCGACCGACCAGGCCATCTCCGCTGGGGCGCGCCGACGCGCTGCGCACCACGGTGAGCCGCTCGACGTAGGCGACGATCGCGCCGCGCTCATCGAGGATGGGACGCAATTCGACTTCGACATGCTCGGGGCCGCGCGGCGTGTGGTGGATGTGCAAGACCCGGTCCGGTCCGCGCAGTTCCAGGGCCTTTTTCATCGGACAATGTTCGCCAGCCTGGTCGCACGGGACATCGTAGTGATGCGAGACGCGGTAACACTTGCGGCCGATGTACGGCTTGTCGACGCTGGCGAACTGGCGCTGATAGGCGGTATTGGCTGCCAGAATGTTGTATTCAGGATCGAGCACAATCATTGGATCTGGCTCGTGTTCGAGGAAGGAAACCAGCGCCTGGACTTGTGGCGAATGTGGCTCTAAAGCGATGACGATAGGCGTTGTGATGGGCATGGTCTCTCCTGGCAAGACAGTCACCTTGCCACAGGCCTGCCATCGACGCCAGAAATACTGCCACCTGAGTGTCATTTAGCTGCCAATGTCAGCGCATAGCGCGGCGTTAGCGCAACGACGTGATAGAAATATGCATCAAATCAATTGCTTATAAAAATGCACAAAAAAAAATTGATTGGCATGATTATTGCGTGATACCGGCATGCCTGTCGCAACAGGCCAGCTTCCACAGGAGACCCATCATCATGGCAAACACCGTACACGCACAGGTCGAAGGCTTTTTCGACCCCGCCACCAATACCGTCAGTTATTTGGTGCTCGATACGACAACAGGGCAATGCGCATTGATCGACAGCGTGCTCGACTACGACCCGAAGTCGGGCCACACAGCCACCCGTTCGGCGGACAAATTGATCGCGCGCGTGCGTGAACTTGGCGCCAACGTGCAATGGATATTGGAAACCCATGTTCATGCCGACCATCTGACGGCGGCACCTTATCTGAAGGAACAACTCGGCGGCCAGATTGGCATCGGCATGCACATCACGACGGTGCAGCAAGTGTTCGGCAAACTGTTCAATGCCGGTGCCGACATGGCGCGCGATGGCAGCCAATTCGATCACTTGTTCGCGGACAATGAAACGTTTGCGATCGGCTCCTTAGAATGCCGCACGCTGCACACGCCAGGCCATACGCCGGCCTGCATGACCTATGTCGTAGGCGATGACTCAATGGCGTTTGTCGGCGATACCCTGTTCATGCCCGACTACGGCACCGCGCGCTGCGATTTCCCCGGTGGCGATGCGCATACGCTGTTTCACTCGATTAACAAGGTACTGAGCTTGCCGTCTGACACCTTGCTGTACATGTGTCACGACTACCTGCCCGGCGGGCGCGAAGTGCAATTCGTCAGCAGCGTTGCCGACGAGCGCGCCCACAACATTCACGTACGCAACGGCATTAGCGAAGCCGGGTTCGTGGCGATGCGCAAAAAGCGTGACGCGACACTTGACATGCCGACGCTGATCCTGCCGGCGGTGCAGGTGAACATGCGCGCCGGCCACTTGCCCGAACCGGAAGACAACGGCGTGCGCTATCTGAAAATTCCGCTCAACGCAGCCTGAACCATCCTATAAAAAATACACGGAGACAACATGGATATTCGCCCACTCGTGCCGGGACTGGCGGTCGCACCGCAGATCGCCGCAGCCGAACTCATAGAATTAAAGCAGGCAGGCTATCGCGCCATCATCTGCAATCGCCCCGACGGCGAAGGCGCCGATCAGCCGCTCTTTGCCGAGATTGCTTATGCGGCGAAAGCCGTCGGCATCGAAGCGCATTATCTGCCGGCCGAATCGGGCAAGGTGAGCGATGAGCAAGGTGTCGCGTTTGGGCAATTGTTCGACAGTTTGCCCAAGCCGGTGCTGGCGTACTGTCGCACCGGTATGCGCTCGACGACGATGTGGGCTCTGTCGCAAGCCAATTCGCAAGCGTTGCCGGCCCTCCTGGAGTCGGCGAAAAATGCCGGCTTCGACCTGAAGGGCGTGATCCGCCGCATCGTCAATCTTGGCCGCACGCCGGTCGAAGTCGCCGAAGCAAAGCATGTGGTGGTAATCATCGGCGGCGGCGCTGCCGGCATCGCGGCCGCAGCCAGCCTGCTGGCGCGCTGGCCCGGGCTCGACATCGCCATCATCGATCCGGCCGACATCCATTACTATCAGCCCGGCTGGACGCTGGTGGGCGCCGGCGTGTTCGATGCCGCCAGCACGGCGCGCACGATGGCGTCCCTGATTCCGCGCGGCGTGCATTGGATCAAGTCTGCCGTGGCCGCGTTCGAACCGGAACGCAATGCCGTGATCCTTGACGGTTGCCGCGTCGTCAAATACCAGCAACTGGTGGTGTGTCCTGGCCTGAAGCTGAACTGGAGTGCGATCGAAGGCTTGTCAGAGACGTTGGGACGCAATGGCGTCACATCGAACTATCTGTACCATCTGGCGCCATACACGTGGGAACTGGTGCAACAATTGAAAGGCGGGCACGCAATTTTTACGCAGCCGCCTATGCCGATCAAATGCGCCGGTGCGCCGCAAAAGGCCATGTATCTGTCAGCTGACCATTGGAAGCGCAGCGGCGTGCTGGAGCAGATCGAGATCGAGTTTTACAACGCCGGCGCGGTGCTGTTCGGCGTCCCCGCCTATGTGCCGGCGCTGATGGAATACGTGCGCGGCTATGACATCAAGCTCAATTTTGGCCACACATTGACCAGTGTCGATGGCGCGCGCAAGACCGCCACCTTCAGCCGCGCCACCCCTGATGGCAGCAAGGAGGTCGTGACGCGCGAATTCGACCTGCTGCATGTGGTACCGCAACAGGTCGCGCCGGATTTCATTCGCGTCAGTCCCCTGGCCGATGCCGCCGGTTGGATCGATATCGATCCGGCCACGCTGCGCCACAAGGTCTACGAGAATATCCACGCGCTGGGCGATGCCGGCAACTCCAGCAATGCCAAGACCGCCGCAGCGGCGCGCAAGCAAGCGCCGGTGGTGGCGCACAATGTGCTCGCTGCGCTGGGCAAGATCAAGGGTAGCGCGCAGTACGACGGCTATGGCTCGTGCCCGCTCACGGTGGAGCGCGGCAAGATTGTGCTGGCCGAATTCACTTATGGCGGCAAGGTCGCACCCAGCTTTCCCTCCTGGCTCATCGATGGCACCAAGCCATCGCGTCTGGCGTGGCTGCTGAAGGAGCGTATTCTGCCGCCGCTGTACTGGAAAGCCATGCTCAAGGGACGCGAGTGGATGGCCAAGCCGGAACTGGAGGATCTGTAGTCATGACAACGATACTGCTGCTAGGTTTTACCGTCGGTATCATTCTGGCACTAACTGGCGCCGGCGGCGGCATTCTTGCCGTACCGCTGCTGGTGTTCGGCGCAGGTCTCAGTATGGCAGAGGCCGGACCTATCGGCCTTCTGGCCGTTGGCCTGGCGGCGCTGCTTGGCGCCATCATGGGATTGAAGGCCGGCACCGTGCGTTACAAGGCGGCGCTGCTGATCTCGGTGACGGGAATACTGTTTTCTCCGCTGGGGCTATGGCTGGCCCAACGCATGCCTAACCGGCCTTTGACCATAGTGTTTGCCTTCGTGCTGCTGTTCGTCGCTTGGCGCGTGTTTCAGAAATCGATGCCAAGCACCGGACAAGATCAAACAGCCCAACGTATTCCTCCATGTCAGATCGATTCGAGCAAAGGCAAGTTGATCTGGACTGCTCCGTGCGCGCGCGCGCTAGCCCTGGCCGGCGTGGCCGCAGGTGGTCTGTCAGGCCTGTTGGGTGTCGGCGGCGGCTTCGTCATGGTGCCGGCGCTGCAGCGCTACACGAACCTGGCGACCCAATCGATACTGGCCACGTCTCTGGCGGTCATCGCGCTCGTGTCAATGTCAGGGGTCGTGGCCAGCACGCTGTCTGGTCACTTGCAATGGACGATCGCACTGCCCTTTTCGGGCGGCGCACTGGCGGGCATGATCGCCGGTCGCCTGGTCGCGGCAAGGCTGTCCGGTTCGCTCTTGCAAAAGGGCTTCGCAATCGTCTCGGCACTGGTCGCGGTAGCGCTGCTGATCAAGGCCCTGCGTTGAGCCGCGGAGGGCGGCGCTGGCGCCCCGGGCGTTCCAACTATTCCCTCCTCAATGTAATCAGAAAGGTTCGCATGACTTACACAAAAAAATTCCAGCAGCTCGCCGATTCCGCACGTGAACGGGCTATTGAAGTATCGCCGTGTGATGTCGATAAACTGATGGCTAACGGTGCCATTGCACTTGATATACGCGACAAGGAAGAGCACGACATCGACCATATTGCGGGCTCGCTCAACATCAGCCGGGGCAAGCTCGAAATGAACATCGAGCAGGCAATACCTGATCTTGATGCCGTCATCCTTTGTTATTGCAATGCTTACAATCGGGGAGCATTGTCCGCAGATACACTGCGCGCCATGGGTTACCGCAATGTACGCCTCATTGCAGGCGGGTTGAAGGCTTATCGCGCCAGGGATTGATATTGCAGGCTATCTATCGTTGAACAGCGTTACCACGCATGGCGCGCGAGTGCGTGGCAACGCATTTCAACCGATTTTAGCTACGCGCATCCTTAGGTTTGTCGCCTTTTGGCCAGTCCTTGGCCTTGCCTGGATAGACCGGGCGCACTTGCTTGGTGAAGTACTCGCTGACATCGAGCGCTTCCTGATCGCTCAGGCTGCCGCCCTGCCCTAATGGCATGTTGTACTTGACGAAGGCTGCGGCGGTATAGGTGCGGGCCATGCCGGCGCCATCGTTGAACGAGTCCTTGCCCCACACCGGTGGAAAGACATAGCCGCCAGCGCCATTCGGCAGGCCCTGTCCCTCGGCACCATGGCAGCTGGCGCACTTGGCGGCATACACTTGCTTGCCTTGCGCGCCATCGGGCTTGAGCTTCTGGTCGAACGAACCGAAGCCGCGCCCCTTTACATTGACGCCGGTTGGCACCCCCGTCGATATCCACTGCATGTAGGCGAGGATATCGTTCATCTCGTTCGAGGCGATCGGCAGCGGCTTGCCATTCAACGAACGCTCGAAGCAATCATTGACGCGCTCTTGCAGCGAAATGAGCTTGCCGCTGCGCGCGCGGTATTCCGGAAAAACACCCCAGATGCCGACCCACGGCGAGGCGTTCGGTGTGGCGCCGCCAGCCAGATGGCAACTGGTACAATTGAGACCGTTGCCGACATTGTTCGGCAGGCGCTGACGTGTCTCTGTCAGCAGCAGTTTGCCGTGCTTGATAGCATCCCCCTTGGGGCCAGACGGGATGCTGGCATCGAGCGGCGGATTGAAATCGGCGCCTTGCGCATGAGAGTTGCCGATGACAAAAACCGCGGCGCAGATTGTTGCAAGGATTTGCGCCCCCCACAGCGGCCGGTCAACCTTGCTCGACATGTATTTTTTTGACATCACTATCTCCTGTATTTTTTTAATTCTTGTGAACTGCCTGCTCGCAATGTTTACGCCGCCGAGAATTCCTCGAAGGCGGCCAAGGCGTTTGCCGAATTCATCGCGGATGGACCTCCGCCCATGTAGATTGCCATTCCCAAAGCCTCTTCGAGTTCAGCCTTTGTGGTGCCAAGCCTGACAAGTGCCTGCACATGAAAGCCAGTGCAGGCGTCGCAATGGGCTGCCACGCCCAAAGTCAATGCAATGAGCTCTTTGGTTTTCCGGGAGAGGGCACCGTCACGCGACGCCGCCCTCGCCAATTCGCCAAAACCCTTCATCACATCAGGAATATCGTTGCGCAATGTGCTCAGTTGTTTCGATATGGCAGTAGTCAGTTCACCGTAGGCGTTCGGATTTGTTGTCATTTTATGTACCTTGTTGGTGGGGTTATCGTTTGATCCCGTAAGTGCTTATCCCGAACGGTAAATATGCAGGGCAAAATCGGAAGATTCCGGTAGCCAAAGGGATGACACCGATCCATCCCCATGGGCCAATCAGGCCCAACAACACTGCGGCGATCAGGGACAGGCCCGCCACAATGCGAATTGTGCGATCAACACTTCCAATGTTTCTTTTCACGATAGTTCCTTCTGAGTAGGTAAATTGGGCGAGTGAGAAAATCGCTGAATACTGCACACGGTAGTAATGTTCACGTAAGCGGTTTGCGCGCAACCATGCCGAGTAAAGCCGAGCGGCCTACGTGCTGGATACCTTCCTTGAGTTCTTCTTCGTATTCGCACAATTCCACGATTTGGAGGATGGAGAACGCTACACGCATCATGTCGGCGGTATATAAGTGATCGAGTAGGCCCGGGCCGCCGGTTTTGTATTCCAGCTGCTTTGGCGTATAGCCCTGGATGATCAGGTAACCGCCGGGCTTGAGCGTGCCGATCATGTTGGCAAACATGCGGCGCCGCATTTCTGGCCCTGCAAATTGCACAAATATTGCGGCAACCACATCGTATGCCTCATGCTGCCAATCCCACGCGTCACAATCGGAGACGCGCAGATTAACGGTGACGTCGTGATGACGCGCAAGCTCCGCAGCCTTCGACACGCCTACTGGAGAGACATCGAAGGCATCGACTTGCAGGCCTTGTTTGGCCAGCCAGATGCTGTTCCGACCTTCACCATCGGCGACTGCCAGTGCCGTTTTACCCGCTTCCAGCAAACAGCGATGCGCCGCCAGGTAGGCGCTCGGCTCAGTGCCAAATAGGAAATCGGCACGGCGAAAGCGCTTGTCCCAGATTTGTGCTGCATCATTGAAAGAATTGTCATCCGTCATGTGGACATCCCTAAATTTCGTTCACGGGTACGGCAAGGTCAATCGGCTGCAGTTCAGCCCCCCCCCCCCCGTTCGCGTCGACACGGTCACAACGGTGCTGGCGCAAAGCGCGGAAGAGATGCAATGTCATCTTTTGCTCAAGCAGTTTGCTTTCGGCGGGTTGGCAGGCGCTCCAGCAATTCAAATACCACCATGCCAGCAAGCATTGCGGCGAAAAAAATGAGGGGCTTGGCGCCACCGCTGAGCAGTGACGCCAGCGCCGGTCCAGGGCAATAGCCTGCCAGTCCCCAGCCGGCGCCGAAGGCGAGGCCGCCCCATATCAGACGGCGGTCGATGTGCGACGCCGTCGGTACGCGCATGATGGCGCCGGTCAGTGCCCGTGTGCGCCCTTCTGCCCAGCGAAACGCCACCAGCCCGACAACGATGGCGCCGCCCATGACCAGAGCCAGCGAAGGATCCCAGCGTCCTGCCAGGTCGAGAAAGCCGACGACCTTGGCTGGATTGGTCATGCCGGAGAGAATCAAACCGAAGCCAAAAACGATCCCTGCAATAAGTGCCGTGATGCTATGCATAGTGCGCTCCTTATCCAATGACGTGACGAACGATGAAAACGGTGAGGAAGCCGGCCACCATGAAGGCTCCGGTCGCTACCAGAGAGCGCGGCGACCTTCGCGACAGGCCACAAACCCCGTGGCCGCTGGTGCAACCTGAGCCATAACGCGTACCGATGCCGACCAATAAACCGGCCGCGACCAGTGTTATGGCTCCCGCGTCCACTTGAACCGTGGGCAGCGGCGCAAAGAGGCCATACACTAGTGGTGCGCCAACCAGACCGAGCAGAAATGCGATGCGCCACGCCAGGTCGCCAGTCGGCCATTGCAGCAAACCGCCGAGGATGCCGCTGATCCCGGCAATACGGCCGTTGAAAAGTAAAAACATTGCTGCTGCCAAGCCGATCAGCATGCCGCCGGCCAGGGAGGTCCAAGGCGTGAAATTGACCCAATCGATCATCATGATGTTGCTCCCGTTGCTTTTTCACAATAGAGTTGATATAGCACCTGCATGACAGCCTTTGCCTCGCTACTGGCAATGCTGTAGAAAATCTGTTTCCCTTCGCGCTGCGTGGTCACCAGCGCTTCATCGCGCAACACGCCAAGCTGCTGAGAAAGGGTTGGCTGTTGTATACCGAGGACATTTTCAAGCTCACGTACACAGTGAGGCCCCTGCGTCAGCTGGCAGAGGAGAAGCAGCCGGTCCGGATTCGCGAGGACCTTCAGTATGCCGCATGCCTGAGTTGCCGCCGCACGCATAGCTTGCAAATCAAACCCATTTTCCAAGTCGCTCATAGATTAAATATAGAAATTAGACAGAACTTATATTATATGAAAAAATATAATATGTATAGTTATATTATTTGTCGCCTTAAACTAGTAATCGTGCCGTTGAAGATATAGCTTCAGAATCAACTTTTAGGGTAGGCCGGCTACCCTGGAGGAGCAGCCCAATGTCGTAAAGTTGCGCGAGCTGTCCCAGTGGTCGGAAGGCCAAGTCTGGTGCAGCTCTAAGCATGGCGCAGGCGGGCTCGATCGGCTTGCTGGCGGTCGGCCTGGCGGCGGCCCTGGGCGCGTTGATGGGCCTGAAGTCCGGGACGGTACGCTACAAGGCGGCGATGCTTATTGCCGGCGCGGGCACCATCTGCTCCCCTTCTGGCCTGTGGATGGCGCAGCGCAGTCCGAATCGGCCGATACTGCGGCGTCCGGCAAACGCGCGCCGCCCTGCCAGCTCGACGCCAGGCGCGGAAAATTGCATTGGACGGCCCCTTGCGCCAGGGCGCTGGCGCTGTCTATCAAGGCCATCTGATGGCGCCCATCAGAATACCTAGCGCTCAGCCGCTGCGACCGACATGGTCAATTGCTCTAGGTGGGCGACGCCCACAGGATCGTCCATGTGGTTAAATAGGTGCCTCCCAGCAACTAACCAATTTTTAACTTCGTGCCGTGCTACAGTTCGATAGCAGGACAGAAACGCGCGTAGATGATCCATCTGTCCTTCTAGGCACGTGCAATGGTTTCGGTCACAGCAACGATAGCTACATAGAGTATTTAGAATCGATATGAGTTGAAGTGACGGAGATTTCGACAATTCTGGCGTACAACCTAGCGCCAGAGGCTTAACCCGATTTTCCGTTACACTGCGCCTCAGACCCCAGATTGCGAGGATGCGTAATTTCAGCCCATGCCCGCCCTTTTTTAGCCGTAGTCATGAATGATCGTGCCGATGATGAATGTCGGGATAATGGGGATGCACATGGCGCAAAGGCAAATGTCGATGGGCGTGCACATGCGGCTCCTTGCCGTCCCAACTGTCGTCATGTGTGTGCTGGTGATGGGCATCGTGGCTGTGCGCATGGGTGTGGGACATCGGCTCATGCTCATGATCGTGCTCGTGATTTTCCGTTAAATGCAGCCAAATACCTGCTGCCATCAGCGCGGCGGCTAGCCAGAACAGCAGTCCGGGAATATCGCCCAGCATGAACAAGGAGATGACCGCGCCGACAAATGGCGCTGCGGAGAAGTAAGCACCCGTGCGTGCCGTCCCCAGATACCGTAGAGCCAGCACAAACATGACAAGACTCAATCCATAGCCGCAAAAACCGACCAATCCTGCGCTCAAAGTGACAGCAGCGCTGGGCAAGTTATAACCCAGGGCCAGAGCGATGGCCAGGTTGACGGAACCGGCTACCAAGCCCTTCAAGGCGGCAATCTGCAAAGCGTCGCTGGCCGACACCTTGCGCGTCAGGTTATTGTCGATGCCCCAGCACAGGCAGGCGCCGACAATGGCGATCGCGCCCCAAGGCACACCAAGCTTGGGCACTTGCTCCCACGACAGCAGGATGCCGGCGGAGACAATCAGCAGCATGCCTATGAAAATGCGGCGGTCGAAATTTTCCTTGAAGACGAACCAGGCAAGCATCGCCGTGAGCACGCCCTCGATATTGAGCAGTAGCGATGCCGATGAGGCAGGCGTGAGCGTCAGGCCAAACATCAGCAAGACCGGCCCCGCAATCCCGCCGAAGGCGATCGCCCCCGCAAGCCAGGGTAGATCCGCTCCCGTGAGCGTGGCGGGTTTGTCCTGATTGTTGCGGGTGAGCACCGCGCGCACCAGGAAGCAGGCCAGCAGGCCCAGTCCGCTGCCCAGATACAGTATGCCGGCCAGGGTCACCGGGGCGACCTGCCCTACCAGCGTTTTGGCAAATGGCGTGCTGGCGCCAAACAGGGCTGCCGCCAGTAAGGCGTACACGACGCCCTGATGCACACCCGCCCCAGGTGAAGATGATGAAGATGCCATGCCATGCTTTCATAACGTATTTTTTAACTTGGGTGCCAGTATGCACGATCTGGCACACGCTGCCAGCGCGCCCCTCATTGCGGCCCGGTGAGGGGCCGCATGGTCGTTTACTTGGCGACCAGCTCGGCCTTGACTGTGTTCTTGTCCGCGAAGGTGATGCTGGCCTGGGCTCGGGTGCCCGCGGCCAACGGCGCCGCCGTCTTGCCAACCATTGTATTGTCGGCGCCAGGCTGCAAGACAACGTCGGTCTTGGTACCACCCGAGATAATCGTCAACACACCCGTCGCGCCGGCCGTCGCATAGTTCTTTCCCGCGCTTTTGGCATACACCGTGGCTCCCGTCTTACCGCCCTTTAGTTCGAGCTTGATCTGCGCTGGCGCCTCATCATGGTCGTGGTCGGTGTGCGCCCACGCACCAGATGCGGCGGAAACGAGCAACAAGGCAGCCAACGTCAACATAACTTTTTTCATGCAATTCTCCATGGATGCGGCGATTTTGGTCGGCCTCGCCGCGACAAGCCGTCGTACATGTACGCGGCTCCGTGTTTTCAGCGCTGCGCACAGGAAACAAGCGGTACTACTTACTTTTTGTAAATGTCCGCGTAGAAACCGCTGGAGCGCAGCACAAGGGTCACCGGCTCGGCCGATTTGTTTTTCCAGTACCAGCCGTGTACGCCCGTAAATGGTGCGATCAGCGAGCCACTGGAACTGCTTACACCTTTATCGGCGATAAAGCTCTCGAACTCGTCCTCGCGCGCGTTGACTGGCTCGCCATGGAAATCATGATTGACCACGGCGCCACCCTTCGTTTCCCAGGAATAAATCAGCGTTGCTCCCTTGGCCAGGTGAGTTTTGACTTCTAGTCCCTTGCCGGGCGCCAGCGTAATTTCTTGCTCGTCCGAGCGATATGGCACCGTTTGCTTGGCGGCAATCGTGAGTGCGCGTTCCTCGCCGGGCGCAGATACTTGCGATCCTTGTGGCGCGGGTGCGCTATCGGCGGCCGCCGTTGCCGGGCGATGCAAGCTGGTCAAGCCCAGCGCCTTGCCGATTCCTGTCGGATCGATGCCATATTCGGCAGGCAGGACCGCGACGGTCAAAATGAGGCCGGCGACGAGGGCCGCCAGTCCGGTACCGCGCAGCAGTTCTTTTTTAGCTACCGAAATGCCGCCGTTCATTGGGATGGATGTCATGGGTAGTGTTCCTATTTGCTGAGAAAGCCGGTGAATTGAAAGCCAGCCAGAATGAATCCGGCCGTCATCAGGACGAAATTGCCGGTGGCGGCATGCCGTACAAAGCTGGTGGTGCTGCGCCAGTAGCGCATGGCGATCAGGATCATGCTCAGAGCGAGCAACTGGCCGATCTCCACACCGACATTGAAGGCAATCATGTTCGGCACCAGGCCATCGGCGGACAGGGCAAAGTCCTGCAGCTTGGTGGCTAGGCCGAGACCATGGAAGAAACCGAAGATCAGCACAGCCGCCCGCTTGTTCGGCTGCACCCCAACGACGCTCTTGAAACCGCCCAGGTTATCGAAAGCGCGGTACACGATGGACAAGCCGATAATTGCATCGACAAAATAAGCATTGATGTGCCAGCCGTTGATCACGCCCAGCAGCAAGGTAGTGCTGTGGCCAATGGCAAACAGCGTCACGTACAGGCCAATATCCTTCATGCGATACAAGAAGAAGATTACGCCGCACAAAAACAGCAAATGATCGTAGCCGGTGACCATGTGCTTGGCCCCCAGATAGATGTAAGGCAGGATTTGCATGCCACTGCTGGCCTGCAGAAAACCTTTGTCCGACTCGGAAACACCGTGCGCCGCCGCGATGGCGGCGCACAGCCACAGCAAGGTGCCGGTCAGCCAGCTCCACCGGGCGCCAAGGCCCGGCTTGTTCGTCATCAATTTCACGTAGTGCTCCTGTTAAAAGCCATGGCGTCGGGCGACGCCTGGAAAAATGCCTTATTCATGCTCCATATCCCAGACTACATGCGCATCGACCAAGACCCCGTAATACGCACGCGCCGCAGCGATACGCGCTGCCAGGGCATTTTGCTCGGCAGTGGTTGCCTGGCGCCGCGCCGTCAATAGCGTAGGCAAATCGGTCTCGCCCAAGGTGTAGGCGCGTTGCAGCAGTCGAGCGTTGTCGCGCATGTCCGCCGCGCCCGCTTCGGCCACCTGCCAGCCTTCCTGTGCGCCTTGCGCGGAAGCCATCGCCACGGCGATGAGCCCGTCAAGAGCACGTCGCTTCAGCGCGACTTCATGCTGGGACACCGCCATCGCTTGGGCGGCTCGCCCATCGCGCCCGGCCCGCTGCGCTCCAGGCAAGGGGATGCTGAACATGATGCCGGTGATGCGCTCACGTCCACCCACTTCCGATGCCGTGTACAGGCCAACGGTTGGGTCTGGCGTGCGTTCGGCGCGCATGCGCGCGCTGACGGCTTGTGCCTTGAGCAATTGCGCCTCGGTAATTTTGAGTTCATCACTCTGTGCCAGGATCCGTTCACGCCAGAACGTAGGCGACTCGGCAAGCGGCAGCGAGGATGGCAAGGTGGCTAACACGCGGGGGAAGCCCGGAAAACGCGCATGCAGGCGCGCCCACGCAACAGCAGCCGCCGTTTTGGCTTCAATACCGAGGCGTTGCTGGTCGGCCAGGTCGCCACGCGCCAGGCCGGCATCGAGTGCGGCGGCATCGCCAGCCTTGACGCGCTTGTTAACTGCTGCCAAATTGTCGCTGGCCGCCTGCTGGTGCTCAGCTGCCAATACCAGTGCCTGCTCCGCGTGCGCCCAGTCCAACCACAGCCCCAGCAGTTCTCGGGCGGTCTCGTGCAAGGCCTCGCCATAGCGTGCGTCACCCTCGTCCAGCAGCGCCTGGCTGATGCGACGATCGGCACTGGCCTTGGCCGGCAGGCGCAGCGTGCGTTCTATGCCCGCATTCCACTCCTTATAATGGGGGCCGGCTTCCACGGTACGCCGCTGGGCCGTGACCTTGGCGGTCCACTCATAAGGCGAGTCTTGCGCAAGCGCGGCATCCTGGCGTAACATCTCGCGCCCGGCACGGGCGGCGGCCACCTCCGGATCCTGATCCAGCAAGGGACGGACTATCGCTGTTGGCGGCAATCCGGGCGCAGGCGGGAGAGGAGCGGCTTGGACCGCACCAGTTGCCAGCGCAATGAGTAATCCATACTTCATAGCAGCTCCCCCGCTTCGGTAATGGGGGTGAGCCAATAGCGCACACCGCCGCCCTGCAAGACTTGGCGCAGCATAGTCAGCACCTTTTCCCGATGCGCTTCCGGCAAAAGTGCATCGATGCGCGTCATTTTGGCTAGGCCAAGCACTTGCTCGGTGGCGCTGAGCCGGTCGTGCGCCAGGCCGTGCGCGGCGGCCGCCGTACTGGTAAAAAGCGAAATTTCACTGCTCATCAGCAGCGTGTCGAGCACGCGCTCTTCCAGCGCCGGAGAACACAGCAAGGTTAAACACAGTTCAGTCATGGGGTTTCTCCTGCTTCGCCACGGCGAAGCGCAAATAAAGAATGGGCAACAACAGCAGAGTCAAGGCAGTCGCCGTGATCAAGCCGCCTATCACCACAATGGCCAAGGGGCGCTGGATTTCCGAGCCCGGCCCGCTGGCGAACAGCAGCGGGATCAGACCAAAGGCCGTAATCGAGGCGGTCATCATCACGGGGCGCAGGCGGCGGCGCGCCCCCTGCACCACAAGCTCTGCCATGGCCATGCCTTCGGCACGCAGCTGATTGAAGTAACTGACCAGAACGATTCCATTGAGCACCGTAATACCCAGCAAGGCGATAAAGCCCACCGATGCCGGCACGGACAGATACTCACCCGTGGCCCACAAGGCAACGATGCCGCCCACCAAGGCGAACGGGATGATCGACAGAATCAGCAGCGCCTGGCGTACCGAGCGGAAGGTGGAAAACAACACGATAAAGATCAGTCCCAAGGCCACCGGAACGACCACGCCCAGGCGCGCGGCCGCACGCTGCTGGTTCTCGAACTGGCCGCCCCAGGTGATGCGGTAGCCGGTCGGCAAGGCAAGGGTCTTGGCGACGCTGGCCTTGGCCTCGTTGACGAAGCCCACCAGGTCGCGCCCGCTGACATTGGCAATCACCACGCTGTAGCGGCTGCCCATCTCGCGGTCGATCTTGACCGGTCCTTCGGCGCGTTCCAGCTTCGCCACAGTGCTGAGCGGCACGCTGCTGCCATCCTTGGCGGTGATGCGTACGGCGGCGAAATCCGTCGGCGACAGGCGGATGGACTCGTCGGCGCGCAAGACGATCGGTGTTCGGCGGTTGCCCTCGACCGCATGCCCGGCCTGCTGGCCTTCGATCTGCACCCGCAACGCATCCTGGATTTCCTCGACGCTCAAGCCCAGCCGGCCCGCCTGCAGGCGGTCGACCGCCACCCGCAGGTATTGCACGCCATCGTTTTGCACCGTGTACACATCCTGATTGCCCGGTATGGTTTTCAGCACGCTTTCCACCTGCGACGCGAATTGGTTTAGTTGCGCCAGGTCGGGACCGAAGATTTTCACGGCGATATCGCCGCGCACGCCAATAATCATCTCGCTCACGCGCATTTCGATCGGTTGCGTAAAACTGTATTTAATGCCCGGCAGCTGGTCGAGTACCTTGCGGATCTCGTCCATCAGCGCTTCCTTGCCCTTCATCCGCCATTCGCCGCGTGGCTTGAGCAAGAGATAGGTGTCGGTTTGATTCAAACCCATCGGGTCGAGGCCGATCTCGTCAGAGCCCGCACGCGCCACCACGCCCGTCACTTCCGGCAGCGCCTGCATCAGGGCCTGATGAATCTTGAGGTCCAGTGCAGCGCTTTGCTCCAGGCTGACGGAAGGCAGCTTTTCGATGCCGACAATCAGGTCGCCCTCATCCATGGTTGGCATGAACGTCTTGCCCACCTGTGTGTAGAGCAAGCCCGCGCCGAGTAGCATGACTGCGGCGCCGATAGCAACCACCCGTTGCCGGCGCATGCTCCAGGCCAGCACGGGTTCGTACCAGATCAGCAGCTTGCGCGGCAACCAGGGTTCCTGATGCGCTACGTCGCGTAGCAGATACGAGGCCAGCACGGGAATGACGGTCAACGACAGCAGCAGCGAGCCTGCCAGTGCAAAGACGATGGCCAGGGCGACCGGGGCAAAGAATTTGCCTTCCAGATCCTGCAAGGTCAGCAGCGGTAAAAAGACCGTGATAATGATGACGATGCCGGAAGTGACCGGGACGGCCACTTCGCGCACCGCCCGGTATATCGTATGCAGGCGCGGCAACTTGCCCGCCGTCGGGTCGTGCGCCAGCCTTTGGACGATGTTTTCCACCACCACCACAGCCGCATCGACCAGCATGCCGATGGCAATGGCCAAGCCGCCCAGACTCATCAGATTGGCCGACATATTGAAGCCGCGCATGAGAATGAAGGTGATCAGCGCCGCCAGCGGCAAGACCAGTGCTACTGTGAGAGCCGCGCGCATGTTTCCGAGGAACAGGACCAGGAGGACGACGACAATCACCGTTGCCTCCAGCAGCGCCGACGAGACGGCGCCCACGGCTTTCGAAACGAGCTCGGCCCGGTCATAGAAAACATTCAGGGTGACGCCCTTGGGCAAGGTCGGCTGGATCTCGCCGAGCTTCTTGCGCACACCCTCAACCACTTGCTGCGCATTGGCGCCGGCAAGACCCAGCACCAGTCCCTGCACCGCCTCCCCTTTGCCGCTCTGGGTGACGACGCCATAGCGTGTCAGCGAGCCGATACGCACGTCGGCCAGTGCGCCCACGCGTAGCGGCGCCCCGTTTTGCACCGTGACGACGACCGCGCGCAGATCATCGAGGCTGGTGATGCTGCCCTCGCTACGCACGAGTAGTACTTCATCGCCTTCACCCAGGCGTCCGGCACCGTCGTTGCGGTTGTTGGCACGGATGGCCTCGCTCAACTGCGCCAGGGTGACACCGCCTGCCGCCATGGCCAGTGGATTGGGCACGACCTCGAAGGCGCGCACGACACCGCCCAGGGCATTCACATCGGCCACGCCGGGCACCGTGCGCAAGGCGGGCCGGATCACCCAGTCGAGCAAGCTGCGGCGCTCGGCCAGGGAAAGACCGCCGCCCTCGATGGTAAACATGAACATTTCCCCGAGCGGCGTGGTAACCGGCGCCATGCCGCCGCTGATGCCACTCGGCAAGCTGTCCGTGATGCCGGCCAGCCGCTCACTGACTTGCTGGCGTGCCCAGAAGATATCGGTGCCGTCCTGAAAGTCGATGGTTACGTCGGCTAGGCCGTATTTCGTCACCGACCGCAGGACCTTGGTCTTCGGAATGCCCAGCATTTCAACTTCAACCGGCACCGCAATACGGCTTTCCACCTCTTCCGGCGTCATGCCGGGGGCTTTCATGATGATCTTGACCTGTGTACTGGAAACATCAGGAAAGGCATCGATGGGCAGCTGCTTGAACGCATACCACCCGGCGCCGCCCAGCATCAGCGCTGCGAGCAGGACAAACAGGCGTTGCGAGAGGCATGCCTGGATCAGGCGGGCGAGCATCAGCTGCCCCCTTTCTCGCCCAGCCAGGAGCCTTTCAGGGCCACAACACCGGAGACGGCAATTTTCTCACCGGCCTTGAGCATGCCGGACACCCGCACGCGCTGCCCTGCGCTACTGACGACGGCGACCGGACGCGCTTCAAAACCGTCCTTGGAGTGCACAAATACATAGGCTTGCTTGCCGTCGTGCGCCAGCGCGGCCAGTGGCACGTCCCAGGCGGCCGTATTGGCGCCCAGTGGCAATTGCACTGTGACCATTTCGCCGGGCCGCAAGCCGCTGGTGCCGGCATCGAGTTCCGCGCGGATGGCGACCGTCTGGCTGCCTGGCGCGACGACGGGGCTGATACTGACGATGCGTGCCTTGCTGTTGCGCCCCTCGACCTGCAGGGTACCGCCTACGCGCCAGGCCGCAGATTGCGCTGCGGGCGCCTGGATTTCCAGTGCCAGGCGATCGAGTTGCGTCAGATGCAGCAAGGCTGTGGCAGGATCGATGCGCTGGCCTGGTTTGACTTCGATCTGGGTCACGATGCCGGCCTGGGTGGCCGTCAGCGTCACTCCATCCTCCAGCTTGCCGCTGGCAATAATGCGCTCAATTGCCTGCGCCGGCAGACCGGCCAGGCGCAGCGCAGCTTTAGCCTGCCGCAATGTCGCTTCGCTGTCCTGCAGCGCCGTCTGCGCTTCCTGTACGCGGCGCTGGGCGATGATGCCTTCATCGAACAAGGCGCGTTCGCGCTGCGCAGTCTGGCGGGCCAGGCCGGCCCGGCTCGCAGCTTGCAGCAATTGCAATTGCAAAGGCCCGAGTTCCTGGCTCACCAGGCGCAGCAATGGTGCGCCGCGCTTGACTACCTGGTTCGGTTGTACGTACAACTGCACCGCCAGGCCCGTCACAGGCGAGCTGACAATCTGTTCGCCACTGGCGGGCAACGTGACTTGTGCAGGCAGGCTCAGCACGACCAACTCGGCATCGCGCTGCAATGCCCGCACTTGAATATCGAGGGCTTTCATCTGCTGTTCCGTGACAGCAAATTTGGCCGAACGCTCCGCAGCGGACGACGGAAGGCACAATGCCAGCGCAAGCGCCAGACATAGGGGCGAGAGTATTTCTCTTGTTTTCATGATTCTTTCCTGAATGAGACAGACAGGGCTACCGGGTAATCGAGGCCATGGCCCGCAGGCCAGGCACGCCAACGCTCCCCAGACGCGCCAGAGTGGCGGCTGTGAAGGAAGGCAGCAAAAGGTAAAAGATGCAACGAGGACAGAGACGCACGGCGCATCAGGGCGCGCGTCTACTCCGGCAGATGCTGGATGGGGAGCGCAGGCTCCCCGTCTTGCAGACGGAGTTAGGCTGTCAGCGCGTCGCTACAAGGCGGGCGGAACGGTGGGTCGTACGACGGCAGCGGCAAACGCAGGGTGACAAATTGCGGCGGGACATTGGCGTCCGCAGCCAGCATGGAAAAACCACCGAAGGCGGTATCCGGGAAAAACTGAAGGTGGTCGACGGCGTGCAAGGCCTGGTGTCCGGACTTGCTGGGCACCTCATTGTTGCGATTATCATGATCGCCGTCGTCGCTGTGGCCCAGGTGAGCGTGCTCATGCTCACCGGCATCCTGGTCAAGTTGGCCGATATGCGCCATCTCATGTGCCAGGCGAACGCTGCTCCCCGTCCATGCGCCACTATTCGTCATGAACATGACGAACAGAAAAAAAGCGAGGTAATGGGAGAGTGACTTGCGCATGCCGCGAATGTATCACGCCTGCGACGACTTTGCGAGGCCTACTTATCGGTGAAAAAGTTCACCAAAAGTATTAAGGAAGCGTCCCAGAAGATGGGAAATAATCACCCTAAGCTATTTTAGAGCGACTCAGTGCCAGCTAAGTCAGCGTACGTAGTCTCTCCATTGCGCAAATACCTGCGTTCTTTTTGGAGAAGCACTATGCATCGCTACAGCAAACTTTCCCTACTGGTTGCCACCATAACCACTGCGGGCACCGTCGCCTATGGTGCCCAAGGTGGTATGGAAAACGAAGCAATGGCCATTACAAAGGCCAAAATCCCGCTTGCACAAGCTGTCACCACTGCCGAGCAACACGCCAACGGCAAGGCTACACGCGCCGAGTATGAGAACTCGAAGCAAGGATGGGTCTATGACGTGGAAGTCGTCAGTGGGGCCAAGGTCTTTGATGTCAAGGTCGACGCTGACAAGGGCACGGTCATTTCGTCCGCTGAAGACAAAGCGGATCGCGATGACGATCACGACAAACAAGACTGACTACACGCCAGTACGATCGGGGCATCCCCGTGTGGAGATCCGACCACGGGGATGCTATCGGAGACTGCAATTACGCACTATTTCTCTAGCCGAATGCCCCAGAACACCCAAGCACGCTGCTGCTAACCTTAGCCACCTTTTTCGCTGAGTATGCCATTTGAGGGCTACCGGCCATCATCGGGTTCGGTGGATACGTAAATGATTGCATCTATGACTGAGCTAAGTTTGTCTGGCAATACTTGTATCAAAACCCATACGCTTTGGACGGAGATAACTCTATGAATGCGCTGGCTACACATCCCACATCAAATTGGCTAAACAAAGTCCCCGACGTTACCCTCACGTTCTGGATCATCAAGATTATGTCCACGACGGTCGGAGAAACCGGAGCCGACTTTCTGGCCGTCAACGCAGGCTTCGGCCAAGGCGTAACCCACGCAATAATGGGTGCACTGTTGGCTATTGCCCTATTCATGCAGTTACGCACGCGCCGCTACACACCCTGGATTTACTGGCTCACAGTTGTTCTGGTCAGTGTAGTTGGTACCCTGATTACTGACCTGCTCACCGATGGACTAGGCGTGAGCCTGTATGTCAGCACGTCAGCATTTGCCGTGGCGCTGGCAGGGATTTTTGCGGTTTGGTTTTGGGTGGAACGTACTTTGTCCATCCATGAAATTTTCACACGGCGCAGGGAGTTGTTTTACTGGTCTGCCATCCTCTGCACGTTTGCACTGGGTACGGCGGCAGGTGACTTGGCGACCGAAGCGCTCGGTCTGGGCTTCACATGGGGGGCGATGTCATTCGGCATATTGATCGCTATCACCTATGCGGTATGGCGAATGGGCGGCAACGCCGTTCTGACCTTCTGGATAGGCTACATCCTGACTCGCCCCTTCGGTGCCGCACTTGGCGACCTGCTGACGCAGGCCAAGGCCTATGGGGGCCTCGGCATGGGTGCCATGTGGACCAGTGCTCTATTCCTGACCGTGATCGTGATACTGGTGGTCGTCGCGCAGTTTAGCGTTGGCAATCGCATGAATACACAAGCCGTCGAATAAAGTCTATCTAATAACTCAAGGAAAAAACATGCGCCATTTGCATTCGATGACTCACTCCGTTGCCACTCTATCTGCCATCGCCCTCTTGGCCCTTGCTAATGGCTGCTCAAAGTCCACCAGCACCGGTACGGCAGGCCCTGTTTCATTTAAAACAAGTCAGGCTACTTCTGCACCGCAGGCAAAGACTGCATCCAAGCTGGGGAATCTGTCAGCGTTTCGAACCATCGCCGCAGAGGTTGTGGCCAACGTCGATAAAGGCGATCTGCCAGCTGCTAAAACGCGGATCAAGGAGTTGGAGGTCGCATGGGACTCGGCGGAAGCAGGCTTGAAGCCACGTGCAGCGGCTGACTGGCATATGCTCGACAAAGCCATTGACCGCGCCCTTGGCGCCCTACGTGCAGATGCGCCCAGTCAAATTGACTGCAAAAAGGCTTTAGCTGACCTGTCGACCATTTTTGATTCCCTCCAAGCCAAGCCCTAACTAGCAAAAAGGAATTGATGTGAATATTTCAACAGAAAAAGCACTAGGCAAAGTCCCAGAAGTGACGCTCGCTTTCTGGATCATCAAGATTGCAGCCACCACGCTCGGCGAAACAGGTGGAGATGCTGTTTCGATGTCAATGAATTTGGGCTACTTGATTGGTACGGCTATTTTCTCAGTCATATTTCTGGCGGCGGTCTTTGCGCAAATTAAGGCCAAGACCTTTCAGCCCTTTCTTTACTGGACCACTATCATTGCAACTACCACAGTCGGCACGACGCTGGCTGATTTTGCAGACCGATCCCTCGGTATTGGGTATGCTGGTGGCTCTACCTTGCTTATAGCTTTATTGTTCGGTTCCCTGTCTATATGGCATCGAACGCTAGGCTCAGTTTCGGTCAGCACGGTCAGCTCACCGAAGGCCGAGATGTTCTATTGGGTAACTATCATGTTTTCTCAGACCCTGGGAACGGCACTGGGCGATTGGACAGCGGATTCAGCAGGCTTGGGCTACACCGGCGCCGCCATAGTGTTCAGCGCGTTGTTGGCCCTAGTCGTTGCAGCTTACTATTGGACAAATGTGTCGCGGACCGTGCTTTTTTGGGCAGCATTCATTTTGACCCGCCCTCTCGGAGCCGTAGTGGGGGATTTTCTGGATAAGCCGCTCAGTGCAGGCGGTCTGGCCCTGAGTCGTTACTCAGCATCAGCAGCACTATTCGCCTTCATTTTGGCTAGCATTTTGCTATTCAAGCAAAGGGCTGCCAGAACGGCGCATTGAATTATCGGTATCAGTAGGAGAAATAATGCGAGTATTGCTGGTCGAAGACGACACCATGATTGGTGAAGCTATCCAAGGGGCGCTAAAAGACGCCTCCTATGCGGCCGACTGGGTAAAAAACGGTCAAACTGCTCTTACGACACTGGGTTGTCAGCACTATGACCTGGTGCTACTCGACCTTGGACTGCCCGGCAAGGATGGGCTGGAGGTGTTGTCCAACATCCGCGCCAAGGACAACCCCGTTCCACTGCTCATCATCACCGCCCGTGACGGCCTTGACGATCGACTGCGCGGTTTGGATGGCGGGGCCGATGACTATGTGCTCAAGCCCTTTGAAATGGCCGAACTACTAGCCCGCATGCGCGCCGTGCTACGACGCAAAGGAGGAAGCGCAACACCTCTGCTAAGCAACGGTGTTGTCTCGCTCGATCCGGCCACGCGAGAGGCTGCAGTCACCGATAGTGCACCTGTGCAACTATCCAACCGTGAGTTCTCCTTGTTGCAAGCCTTGCTGGCACGTCCCGGTGCAATTCTTTCCCGCAGTGATCTGGAAGATCGTATCTACGGATGGGGTGACGAGGTGGAAAGCAACGCCGTCGAATTCCTGATCCATGCACTGCGGCGCAAGCTGGGTGGCGAAATCATCAAAAATGTCAGGGGGGTAGGATGGATGGTTTCAAAAAACGCTTGAACGAGTCAGTCCAGTTCAAGCTGTCGTTTTCGCTGTCGCTGGCCATTTTGCTCATCGCATTGGTAGCAGGCATATTTTCTTTCCTATCAGCATTCGACGAAGCCCACGAGTTGCAAGACGACATGCTGCACCAGGTTGCGGCGCTGTTTGATCGACAACACCTACCGCCTGTACATCTTGGAGACAACGGACGTGCCAAAGACAGCGATGAAGAATCCCGCGTTATCGTCCAATATTTAGTAGATGACAGCAAGGCGGCCGAAAAAGGAGCGGAGAGAGCACCGCTGCCACTACCAATCACGCTACGCGATGGTCTGCATACCATTGAAGTCAATGGCGAGCCGTTCCGTGTGTTGGTTAAAACAACGTCCAACGGCAGGCGACTCAGCGTGGCGCAAGAAACCGGCGTTAGAGATGAAATTGCGCGCGACAGCGCCTTGCGTACCTTAATGCCGTTACTGATTTTGGTTCCAATCCTGCTTTTGATCGTAGCTGATCTTGTGCGCAAAATGTTCCGACCGATCGCTTCTTTGTCGGTGGAAATCGACCAACGCGCCGAACAGGAGTTGCACCCAATCGAAGAAAAGCATCTTCCTGCTGAAGTGCGCCCGTTTGTGGTGGCGATCAACCGTCTACTTGCCCGCGTTGAGCAATCAATGGAAAGCCAGCGCCGGTTTGTCGCGGATGCGGCGCATGAGCTTCGGTCCCCGTTGACAGCCTTGTCGCTGCAAGCGGAGCGACTGGATCAGGCGGATATGTCTGACCTCGCGCGTGAACGTCTCATTACACTGCGTCGAGGTATAGAGCGCGGACGGAATCTACTGGATCAGCTTCTCACCTTGGCCAAAGCTCAGGCTGCGCTCGACCGACCCAAGTCGTCTGTATCGGTGAAGCAGATCTATCGCCGCGTGCTGGAAGACCTCATGCCTCTGGCTGAGGACAAGCACATCGACATTGGCGTGGAAGGAGAGCAAGACGCCCAACTCTGGGTGAACGAACTGGATGTAATTGCCGTAGTCAAGAATTTGGTCGATAACGCCATTCGCTACACGCCGGATGGAGGCAAGGTAGATCTTTCTGTCACCACGGAGGAAGGTCATGCAATACTGAGAATCAAAGACTCAGGGCCAGGTATTCAAGTCGCCGAACGGGAGCGGGTGTTTGACCCGTTCTATCGCACTCTTGGGAGCGATCAAGTCGGGTCAGGTCTGGGCCTTTCCATCGTCAAGGCAGTCGCGGACCGGATTGGCGCTGAGATTCAGCTGGGGTTCTCAGACGAAGTGAGGCATTCCGGTCTTTGTGTCTGTGTGCTCGTGCCGCTGGCTAAACCACTTTAAGGAAATGTATGGTGACATCAACCGGCTGGTTCTATTGGGCAATTCTGTCCGCCGTTTTTGCGGCACTGACTGCCATTTTTGCCAAGATCGGCATTCAGAACGTCGATTCTGATCTGGCCACATTAATCCGAACGGCAATCATTATGGTCGTACTGTCGGTGTTCGTGGCTTACACGGGCAAGTGGTCCAACCCCTTCGAGCTTTCGTCGAAGACCTGGTTGTTCCTTGGGTTGTCCGGCCTAGCCACTGGCGCATCTTGGGTATGTTACTTCCGGGCACTCAAGATAGGAGATGCATCCAAGGTCGCGCCGGTAGACAAGCTCAGCCTTGTTCTAGTGGCGGTGTTCGCGTTCACGTTCTTGGGAGAGCGACCATCGCTGCGCGAGTGGTCGGGTATAGCGATGGTCGCCGGTGGCGTTCTCTTGTTGGCCTTCAAGCGTTGATGCGTCAGATTGAGCTATACCCTAACCTGATGTCAGACGACCCCAGCGCAAGCCGTCAGGATAGGGTTGGTATTGCAATTACCTGACATATACATTGAACGGTCATAGAGTCTTTCCTGACACATCTTGTTAAGGAGGCACATTTGCGAGGTCAACGCATCGGTTATATCCGGGTCAGCAGTTTCGACCAGAATCCAGAGCGTCAGCTCGATCAGGTTCAAGTTGACAAGCTGTTCAACGACAAGGCCTCGGGCAAGGACACCCAGCGCACGCAGCTTGACGCCTTGCTTTCGTTCGCCCGCGAAGGCGACACGGTAGTCGTGCATAGCATGGATCGTCTGGCGCGCAACCTGGACGATCTCCGCCGGCTGGTGCAGACGTTGACCAAGCGCGGGATACGAATCGAGTTCGTCAAGGAATGCCTGAGCTTCACCGGCGAAGACTCGCCGATGGCGAACCTGCTGCTGTCGGTCATGGGAGCGTTCGCGGAGCTCGAGCGGGCCTTGATCGGCGAGCGGCAGCGCGAAGGGATCGCATTGGCCAAGCAGCGCGGCGTCTACCGAGGTCGCAAGAAAGCGTTGGTGGACAACTAGGTTATCGATCTGCGTCGCCGTGCCGGTGCCGGCGAGCAGAAATCAACGCTTGCGCGTGAGTTCGGCATCAGTCGGGAAACCCTGTATCAGTGCTTGAAGGTGACGCCAACTCCTTAACCCGGTTTTTCGTTCCACTGCACCTAAAACCCCGGATACCTCAGCGAAAAAATGCCCCGCACACCAGAACGCACAACTCGTCCCGAACCAAGTGTTGATGGCGACGGCGCAGGCGATATGTGTGCATCCCCCAAAAAGTGTAACACTGCCCAGTTGAGCTCGGATAGCCGCATTGGGCACTCATCGTAATGGCACTCCATGCTTCGCGACCACTCAATCTCTTCGGTGCTGTCCAGTGGGTCATCAAGACCATCCTTGAGGATCCCCTTGATCTTTAGTAACGGGTTCATCGTGAATAGTCTAGTAATCATGACTAGATTGCAGAAAAGGGCGTTCAGCACCTTTTGGGACACTAACAGGACAAGCAGCAGCCTGCTCCGGCAGAAGTCGCATGTTAGAGAGAACTCAACGTCTAACCCACACTATAGACAGAGATAGGCGCCATTAGAGTCTGCCATTAAAGCACAAGCAGCCGCAAGGCATTCCCATCGTATTACCGCAGTGTCTTTACCCCCCACTATTGGATGAACAGCCAGTGATCGTACCTGCCGGGTACATCGCTTTCATTGGCTTGCTTCCACTTCGCTTTACTTCCTTCCCATTGACCAATCTTTTGACCTCAGTGCGCTGATTTAGCCGCTGGGAATAAATCCCGGTGCTAGACAAGCCAGACGACTGTTTTAGCCGCCAGGTTCACGCTTGACTCCGGCACCAGTGCTTGGATTACTGCGCCATTGACATCGGCCAGGGATTTAACACATGGAAAACCCACCAGAGGAATGCAGGTCGATTGTTCAGCATGATGTGTTGAGAGCTTGCACGGACAGCAAGTCGTGACAGTAGTTTTGAGTTGTACGCAGCCTGCGCAACCGCACAGGTAGTCGTGTGCGACGCCGGCCAAGTGATCAAGCCGAGGGCGGACGGCGAAGAAATATAAAACCAGTAGCTGTAATAAGCGTATGGCCCATTTTTTAACCTTTAGGAGAAGTCTATGACGCACAAATCGAAACCATCCGCGCTCGCAATTGCCCTGGCAAATGCGCCCGCCCTGCTGAACTGGTACAAGGCTTTTAAGGACTTGACGGAGCAATTCGTTGCGTCTGAAATTGGCAGACAGCTGCTTACTGCCGCTGCACTTCAAGTCCATCCCATCTACACCTGGGACATTTGGCCTATCCTGGGAAAAAGCCTTTTCGGAGGTTGAAGGGAAGTTTGAGCTGTACTGTCAAGAGTGTCCGCTATTGACAGTACAGCTCATTCCGTACCGCTACAAGATTGAGTAGGCAGGCGCGGCCGGCGTACCCAAGCATGTTGTTGCAGGCAATATCTGCAGCGAATGCGGCTGCTAATTTTCCAATCGGGGAATTCGAAATCAGACGGATGGCAAAAAATCGTGCCTTCGTCACATCGTTCGAACCGCTCACTTGCTCATAATTAAACTTGCTTTGCTATTTGGAAATTATTACCCTATGCTATGGATCAATTTAGCGGACGTGAGAGGGCTTTTGAATGGGCGGTGAAACTGGACCTACAGCTGAAATAGCAGCGCAAGTTTCAAATAAATTGCTGAAGTGGTTCCGCTGGGAGCGATTTCCCTTGAAGGATCGAAACTTCGACTGCTTGAAAACGGATAAGCACGCGCGGGCTAACAAAAAACAGAAGCACACGCATCCGACGGACGTAGTCTTTTTCTACCGTGACCCCTACCTAAACCGCCGGATTCTCTTTAATACCGACCTCAAGAGCTACGCTAAAAGCTCCATTACTGGACCGAATGTCCGATCCGCCCTGCGGTCGCTAGCCCAGACAATCGATTGCGCACGCGCAAGTAGTGTATGGAAGGTTAGGTACGACGTGGAGGAGTCGGATGAAATTAGAGGACTACTCTTCGTCTACAACCACGACGCAGATTTCGACGACGGATTCGAGCGCTATTTTGCTCCATCAAAACGAAAACCGCCAAGTGTGGAGGACGCGTCATCAGACGTCGGAGGAATTCCGCTTGAACCCGGCCAGCTAATACATATTATCCAGCCGCGGACTATCGCCTACATGCAGACCATCCTCAACGATGTCAATGCGATGCATATGGACGGAACATTTCCCAGGGCAAATTACTTCTTTTATTATCCAGACCAAAAACTTCACAAAGTTAGACTGGAGCGGCAGCATCGGCCGGCAACCATTGAAGCGTTGAGCGGACCGTATTTCATCGTTTCTCATGATGCTGTGGTTACGCGCGACGAGACCTCCGGAGAAAGCAGTCAAACGTTTGGAGAAGGGGCTGTCGTCTACTACAACCGTCCTGGGAAAACGCACTCCGAGTTCATGTATCTTTTCGACGTGCTCTCTAGCTGCCAGCTGTTAGACGGGGAAAAGCAAATTCGTATTCGAGTTGCACATCACAATCCTGACCCTGCTATCAAAAGTCACTATAGGCGAGCAATAAAGGCGTTTGTACATGATTGGGGGTTCGATGATTACATTCAATCAAAGCTGGACGCCATTAGTTTTGAAGTTCTGGACATTCAAAAGCAATCGTTTTCATTGACTAAATTGGGATGGGATCAATAATGGCATCGGGATCAATCTACAGTGCGAGTGACAAAGCGCTCTTCGATGCGATCAATCAAAGCTCTGTGACGGCGTCCGATCTTAGGGAATTGTTTCTCCGGCACGGGATGGTGATTGCTACGGGGACGCCTCGTAGGCAGCTTGCAATGCATTTTGCACGCCTGTCTCATGACTACGATGATTTCGAAACACTCGCACGTATTTTCGAGTCGCCCAAACGCCGTGAGCGTATGGCCCCGACGCGCATTACAGGAGAGGCAAATCTGCAGGACATTGAGGCAGCGGCACATGCTGTGGTGGCCACCCTTATCGATCAGAACGACGCCGCGACTGTGACCGTAAATCCCGATGGAACAGTGCAAATTAACGTCAGGTATAAACAACTGCACTTTAACAAAAGTGAGTTCCGACAAGTCGAGAATAAGGAAGCTGTCATAACTATCGAGCAGGAAGGCGGAACACTCGTCCTCCGGGGGCCTCAGAACGAAAAAGTCGATGAAGTCTCTGATGGGCTGGTTGACTATCTTACAAACGTCCTTAAGGTGGATGTCGAGACTGAACGCATCGATCTCAAAAGCGTTCCATCAAGCAAGGACAGGATTCAGTTTTTCCGCGCACTGATCGATGGCATTCCAGGCTACCAACGGAGCGATGTGACCGATTTATATTTGTTTAACCCGGACAAGAGGCGCACGGGCACTGCCATAGCGAATGAAGAAGACAGTTCAGAAATTGCGGGTGACGAAGAAATAGATCTTGGGATTCACATCAAGAGCGCGAGTATGAAGGGAGGTAATGTGCTGGAGTCGCCTCAACTTCGCGGGTTCTTTTCCCAGGGTTTTTATGTATCGAAAATAGTTTGGCAGTGCCGCGAAAAGGGAGCGTTCGACTCCGATATTGTCGAGTTCGAAGCGCAATTCGGCGAACCTGGATTTTGTACGAACTTTTCCTATCTCGTCCGCGGTTACTATGAATATCAAGAAAATGGCGAACACAGCAAGAGTCGAAAGCAGTTCGGCACTGAAGGTGATCGCGAGGTAGGTAAACTGATCGAGTCTGCTGCGCGTGCAGCGGTACGTCAACTTCTCGAAAACGCACGAGGGAAAAATGATACGGCTTAAATGGCTCGAAATTTTCACTGATTACACAACAGCGAACCTTGCGCAGCTTCTAAGCGAACATAGCTTCAGCGAGAGTTCCTTATTCGGTTTCGAATTAATAGATGTTGCCCGGCGAAAGATTGTCGCTCGTTTTGTTCAACAAGAAACCATAACTGAGACCTCGCAGAACCCGTTTGGCGAACATGTGGCGACCACATATGTCCGATACACTCGTTTTGACTTCAGGATACTCAAGAATAGCTCACGGCACGTGCTGTGCATCCACTCTCCCCCACGTTCTTTGCGAAATTTCTTGAGTGCGTTGAACCGGGCTCTAAATGGGGACTGCGCTGTTGGCGAGTTGAACGTAGATATTTGTGAATTTATTAAATTGGCGCGAAGTAATCTCGGCTCAAAAGGAGTGAAAGTTATCCAGGCAGTCTACTTCGATGTTCCCCTTACGAACGAAAGTACATGCAAAGTGCAGATCGCATCCGAGCGCGACGCCATAAGCGATTTCGAGGCCAAACTTGTATCAGGGCGTTTAGAACGAGCTACGATTCAAGTCGGAACTCCGCATGCGAGTACTGTCCAGTTTGATATAGGACGCCGGGGAACTCTTCGTTTTGATGAATCGCAATGGGAAGATCTCAGTGCCCTTGATGAGTTGGTCTTGAGTGCTGGACTTTAGCCTGCGATCGATTGTGATGCCCCAGATGCGATCTGAGAAATGGCTGGCAGATGAGCTACATGGCAAGACCCGACTTTATTATTCATCGACAGCGGCGTGCCACCTCCCCTTTCATTTAATTGGTACAAGGTCGTTTCGATAAAGCATGCCTGCAGCCTCCGCCAGACGCTTCTCGCGCGCCCTAACATACACCGCCGTGGTACCCGCGCTGGCGTGGCCGAGGATTTCTTGCACCACGTACAGTTCCACACCGCCCTCCACCGCCAACATGCCGAACGTGTGCCGGAAGGCGTGCGGCGTGGCCTCGATCAGGGAAAACATGTCCTCTGGTGACAGTTCCGCTTCGGCACCCAGGGCCTGCAGGCCGTCGTGCACGCGCCGCAAGGCCCCTGTGACAACATCGTACAGCGCTCCTGCCGTGTACCCACGGTGGCCCGCCGTTCCATCACCATGGCGTGCCAGCGCTGCCGGCGTGGCTGGTATGACCAAGGGCGATAACAGCGGGCGATCAGCGCCGGCCTGGTCAAAATCCGCACCCAGATCAGCCCAGTGCGCGCGCAGCGCGTCAATGGTGCGGGGACTGACGGGCAACACTCGCTTCTTCCGCCCTTTGCCCAGCACCTTCAGCATCCATATGCCTGGCACATGCCGACTGGGTGTGAGCGAGTTGCGGCGGGCCGATACGGCTTCCGCGCGGCGCAAACCCGAATCGCCCATCAGCAGCAGCATCGCAAGGGCGATCCGGTCCCGCCCGCCGTCGGCTTGCTGCGCACGTCGCTCAAGCGCCGCGATCAAGACTTCCCAGGCCTCGGCCGTCAACGCCTTCTCCACCTGGATCGGGTCGGTCTCGATATTGACGACAGGATCTTTGACCGCCAGCCAGGGATTGCCACCCAGGTAGCGCACGCGCGCCAGATACTCGAACGCGGCGCGGAGGATTTGCACCGTCTGCTTCTGTGAGGCCGACGACATCGCCAGGTCGGAGAACGGACGCCAACGACGGCTGGTGCGCGGCGCGCGCGGACCGCAGAAGCTCGCCGCCGGCATGGCCAGGAACCGCACATAGGCCTGGCATTCATCGACTAGCAACGACGAGATCGGCTTGCAGGCGATCAGCGCGCTCCACAGCACGAGGCGCTCCAGCTCGCGCCGGTACGCGCGCAGCGTATGCGGCTGCCCCTCATACCGCGCAAGGTAGCACTCGATCGCCTCCAGGTCGTTGGTGGCGCTGATGAAGCAAAACCGCTCGGCGCGATTGATGCCACGGCTGCCGTCGTAAAGCGCGGGAAGCGTGAATGTCCCAAGGGGTGGCAGCGTGTCATTGGCAGCATCAAGCACAGGTAGATCGTTGCGCATTACAAGCGCGCGCGTATCCGTATCAATGGCGCCAAGCGTTTCGGCATGGCGTTGCAGCCAGCGCGCCAGCACTTCGGCGCGGCCGAACCCGACGCGCGGGACCGCCCGCCACCAGGCCGGCCCGCGCACCCGCATCATCGCCATCAGTTCGCCGAGCGTGCGCACGTCCTCACCGCGCAGCGCGGCTGTCAGCCGCGGCCGGAACCATCGGCCAATCGCGTCATCCGGCATGGGGACCGGTTCCGGCAGGTCCGCCGCCTGTACCAAGATGGCGAGCGCCTTGACAGAGATCGTGCCGCCGCGGCGTGCATTTTGAAGGATGTCCGCGAACGCCGGATTATGTCCGATCGCGCGTTCAACCAGCTCGTCGCGCATGTGGATCAGGAATCGTTCGAGTCCCTGTTGCACCTGAGGGCTATCGTCTTGGTAGTACAGGTCGGCGATACGTTGAATAGGCACTTTTTGAACGAAAGCGCGCAGTGCCGTGTAATCGGTCCGGTTGTAGGCGATCGGCGGGATCACGACCTGGGTATTTTGCGCCATTTATTCGCCTGCGTTCGCCGAGTGGTCGGTGGCCGTTGAATCAGCGGTTCCGGCCGGGCGCTCCATTGCGGCGCACTGCTCCAGCACTAGGCGCAGCACCAGCCACCAGAGATAGATGCCATATGGTCCCTTGACCAGGCTCTCGTCGGCCAAGCCGTGGGCCACCATATTGCGCAGATTCGGTCCTGCCGGATCGCACATCAGCGCGCGTATCGTAAAGGTCAGGTCAACATCGAATGCATCACGCATTTCAGGACGCTCGATCAGATTGGACAGGCCAATCTCGGTATCAAGACCAGCCGCGTCATGGGTCGTGGTCAGCGCGCCGGCGGCTTTCAGCTTCATGCGGACGATATGTTCGAACTGCGGCACGAGAATATGCACCGCCTGTACGAAATCACCACACCAGCCAGCGTGCAGCCCCTGGGCGACCAGCGCAGCGCGCTCGTTTGGCACCAGCGGTGCCCTGCTGGCCAGCGCCTCGAACGTTCCGAGGTCAACATGCATTTCCCGCCACATGGTCTCCAGTGCCGGCAGTATCATACCGATTACCGTGGTGGTACACAGCAAATGGCATGCCTGAGTGGCCTCGGCCAGCACCTGGGCATCGCGAGCCGCACGATCCACACCGGAACCCTGCCGCCGGGCGACGGCCCGGCCGTCATTGGCCAGTACCACCGAATCGAACAGTCTGCTGATACGCCCTGTTGGCAGTGGCCACTCAGCTGCCGCAATCAACTGTGCACGGTTCGGTAGCGCATGAATCCGGGTCAGTGCCCATAGCGCGCCGAATGGCGACCGGCCTTGCACCCGATCCCGGGCCTTTGCGGCAAAAGGCGACAGGTCGATTACATGCTCGAACGATTCCATTTCGTTCAGGGCCTCACGCCCGGCCGCATCCTGCTGCGCGCGCACTGCAGCAATCATCGTATGAACCTGATGCTCTTCCCGGTACGCGCCCGGCACTGCGCGATACATCTCGATCGCTTTCGCATACCAATATTTTCGAGTGATCGCGGCGCCGGCGGCGTCGCCGATCGCCGCCATGATTTGGCCGACCAGGACCAGCATGGCAGCTTCGCGCGAGGCACCGGCGGGCGCTCGCGTGAACCACCGTGCCGCCGCTTCGGCATATTCCAGTGCATCGGCATGCTGGCCCTCCCGCTGTCGGGCTTCGGCCTGCGCCGCCAAGCGCTCACCAATGTCCTCCGCGTGGGCGCGCCCGGCATCTTCCGCCCACATTGGACCGAGATACGACAAAGCAATACGATCAGGTGCAGCGACGGCATCGCGAAATGCGTGCAACAAGCTGGCCTCGATAGACGCCACGCGCCCGGCATCGCGAATGGCACGCGCCAGCTGCAGCGCGCGCCGCCATCCGTCTCGCCCCGATAGCAACCAGCTGTCGCCGTCTAGCGGAAGCTGGCAGTAGGTGTCGATGGCCATGTGGGCAAACGCGATGCCGCGGCGCCGCTCACGCAGCCAGACGATATCGGCTACGCGCGCCTTTAACAGGGTGTTCTCCACACCCTCGGCGAACCACGACAAGGTTGCGATCTCGTCAGATGTCAGGTCTTCAGGCATGAATCCACATCGGCCGTCAGGCGCTTTCCACTCCGGCATAAATGGCGCCCTCTTGTTGTCCGGTTCCAGCTGCAGCGAGCAGATCCTGGCGAGCAGAATCAGCGCGCGCTCACGGGTGCAATGCCCCTCCCGTTGCGCCGTGCCGATCTCCAGGTTCAGTTCCGTCGACATCCCAAGGTACCAAGGCTCAGGATCGCGCGCGAAGGCCTGCTGATAGCCGCAACTGGCCAGGTCGTCGGCCGTGAGCGGCGGCTCGGACGATGTGGAAGGGGTAGTAGTCATGGCGGCGTTGCTCCTGGGCGACCGGGACCGTGGGACGGCGCCCGGCATGGTGTGTAATGGGTGGCCTCATCAAAATGGGGGGTTTACCCGGCCATCATACCCGTTTCACGCGCAAAAAGAGCAATAATCCTTCCGTGATAATATGGATTATCACGGAAGGGCAGGCGCATGCGATACGTTGTTTTACGTTCTACAGCGGCTTGCCGAGCGCCGGGGCGGTATGGTGGACCCCGACCTGGTGCTCGCCCCGTCCGCCTTTGGCGACGAGCGCCCTCCTCTGCCGCTGGCCATCCACCGCCGGCTTGTCCCCGCGCTATCGTTCCCCCCCCCGGTATCTGCCCGACATGCCGGCACTTCCCGCCCGGTGCTATAGCCTTCTGCAGGTGCCAGGTCCGCCGCCACTTCCCCGCCGCTGATCGAACTAACGGTTTCAATCCATTTTTTGCTTGAACAATGTACCGACGGCTACCGGCTGGCCGCCATCCACGCCGGCCAGCGCCTGCAACCGTGCCGCGTCGGCCATCGCGCATTTGACCGGCATCTCCTTCACGCCGTGAGTCAGCAGCCAGATGGTGCGGGTGACCCCGTCGGTGTACGAGAGGACCGGGTGCTCGGTCACGTCGACGCGCACCAGCACCTTCCACAGCAACCAGCGACGCCACACCGGCGTTTCCAAGCGTCGCAGCTCACAGCTGACGGTGGCCAGCGGCACCGGGTGTGTACGTGAAACCACTAGGGCGCTACGACGATTATATGGTGGCCTTCTCATCCCTCATTTCAGTCGCAGCGAAACGCTAAGCCTAGTTGCCTGCTATTAGCGGAACTCGGGGGCAATGCGACCCCGAGGACGCATAGGAAGTTCTAGAAAAGTTAAGGATCAACACCAAATGCTCCACCGGCGTAGGTGCAGTCCGGCTTAGCCACCCACTCGAACACGTGAGCCATGTTCTGTGAGTCAGGTTGATCCGCAATTTGGAAGCTAAACGCCGGCGAAGTGCATTCTGTTCCAAAGAAAACAGTGAATTTTCCGGCTTTTACACACGCGCTGTAGCTATCAAGATCGCAGTTATGCGGAATACTAGGGATGTCCCACCACTTCCCCCACTCGCCTTGATTATTTTTCGTCCTCACCATCACAAACACGAGCGGCGTTCGATTTACTAGAGCTAGCCCCCATCCTTTTTGCAATGCAGGCGATATGCCTTTGCCTTGACTGATGTCAAGTTTTTCTTTCCTCACTTGGTTCACGGTGACTGCGGTGGTAACTTCAAATACGGGCTTATTCATACAATATCCTCTGCAAGAATAGTTCACTTTAGGAATTAACGCCCTTCCGGATCAGTTCATGATCTGAGTTTTGCACATAAATGCTGCGCCAAAATCCGATCATCGCTGGTGAACGTGTCGGCGTTCATACTGTACTGACGCCACGCTTACTCCGTAAATATACACTTGGTTCGCAGTACTTAAATTAAAAGCGTATGTTATTTTTTTGATATAGATTAAATTCAGCATTTTCTTTCGATGGGTACGAAAATGATCGGTTACGTACAGTGCAGCAAACATTGGACGCGGCGGCGCGGCGATCGTGCGCCGCCGGCTTTTCCGAGGACGTGAGGAAACATGCGGTGGTACACTAGAAAAAGAGCCTCAACGGTTCTCACTCTGAATGCAGCACATTTCGACACCTATTCAGAGGATCAATATGGCACAAGCCACCGTCTTACGTCCGGGCCAGTACCGGCACTTACTCCGCGTCACAGCAGCCATCAGTCGCGATCCCGAACGCGATACTCTCGTCCTGTTGTTAGGGATCATGTGCGGTATGAGGGTGAGCGAAATCGCACAAATCGAGGTTCAGGACGTATTGTTTCCGTCCGGGGCGATCCGGCAAGAAGTCTCGCTTCGGGCAGCTATCACGAAGGGATGCCGCCAGCGATGCATCTATCCCACGAACCGGGCGCTCATCGAGGCGTTGGAATCCTACCTAACCTACCGAATAGAACGGCGTTGGCGCATGAGTGACGACCCCCTGCGTTATCGCGGCCTACGACCCGATAGCGCCTTGGTGCTGACCTTCAAGGGCTTCAAATACAGTATGAATCGAAAGCGCCGGATCAACCAAGCGGGCGAGCAAGTCGACTACGCAGCCTGTGACGCCTTGCAAGCCCATGTGACTAAGTTGTACCGGGACGCGGGCATTAAAGGAGGCAGCAGCCATTCTGGCCGGCGCACGATGGCATCCCGATTACTCGGACAGGGACATTCACTGGAAACGCTTCAGCTCTTGCTGGGGCATGCCGATCTGGACCATGTTGATCCATATCTTGAAGTAGATAACAAAAAGCTGCGGCAGGCTTTCATAGACGTGCTACCATAATTTTATGGAGTACAAAAATTGCTCTACTCTCCCAAATTTATGGAGTACATTATTAATTATGGAATTTGTTCCAAAAAAGCCCGGTCGTCCACCGATTGCACCTGAAAAACGCCGTAGCGCGAGATTGCAGCTAAGGGTTTTTCCAGATATCGCCGAGAAAGCGGCACGGGTTGGAACCGCTGCCGTTGAGGAAGCGATCCGTAAGATAAAAGAGCCAAAATAGGAAACGACATGCAGATATTCAACGCGACCCCACCAGCCGACTTCCCGGCCCAAGTCATCGTGGCGCACGACGCAAAATTCGCAGCAAGTCACCCGAATGACGTGTACTGGTTGCGCGTTAAAGGCGACGGCGCGGATGTTCGCGCTCACCAATTGACCGGCGCCATCGGACCTGGCCACGCGCGTCAAATTGCCCGCACGATGGGTTTTGAACCGACGCACTGGACGCTGCCAGGTGATGGCCGCGCCTATTTGTTCTGATTAAGGAAGCCGCACCATGGCCATCGAAGCAGGCAAAACCTACTTTTTTACGAAATCCGGCAACCAGGTTCGCGCCATTGCACCGACCACGCCGTATCGCGGCGTGGCGATGTGGGAAGTCGAGCGCACGGCTGGCGCCAGCGCCGGTAAGCGCATGGACGTTCCAGCACGTTCCCTGGTAACGCAATTGGACTGACAAGGATAATCATGACTCGCACAATTCAATTTAGGCTCGGACGAGTTGAAAACATTGTTCAGCGTAGCAGAGAGATCGGAAGCAATGAGGAAGTCGTCGTCGGTGTCCGTGAAGCCGAAGTCATCTGTGCTTGCGGGCACAAGTGGGTTGCCACGGAGGGAAAGGATTTACAGAACGTCTTCGGGGGCATCCACCTCACTTGCCCTGCTTGTAAGGCAAGCGAAGTAACACACGCCCGCCTGTTACGGGCGCCATAAAGGAAATCGACGACCATGTTGGACGAACTGCAATTTGACCTGCTAGAACTGATCGACCTGGTGCGCCAGGCCGAGAACTACGACGCGACGATGGCCGCCGCCGCGCTGGCAGGGGCTTCGATCACCGTCGATGCTGACGCTGCGGCAGAACGTCAACGCAAGCGCCTGTGCTGTAAGCTTCGCGAAATTGCGGAGAAGATATTTGGGCCAGCGCGTCATGATTGGACACTTGGTACGGTTCGAATCGCCGATTTCGGGCCGTGCACAATTTACATCCCCGAAGGGCGCTTCATAGACATTCAATTGAGTCCTCGCGCCGAGAACGATTTACTGCAAACGCTTTATCAGCTGGCGCACGAAGTTTGTCACACGTTGCATCCGTCGCGGGACGGTAACTCACTAATTGCTGATATCACGTCTGTTCTAAATGAAGGGATTTCCACCTGGTTTTCCTGCTATATCTGTGACCAGTTCGTTTATGGTGAGGCTGTTCGAGCCAGTACCGCTCAAACGGCATACGGCCGTCCCATGGACTTGGTGGGAGCAATGCTTGAGATTGATGGTGACAGTGTCAAGAAATTGCGAGTCTATCAGCCGCATATTGATCGTTTGAGTCCATCCGATTTCCACATTGCGGGTGTGGAGATACCGGACGAGTTGGCGCAGTCACTGACGCGCTCGTTCAGGCCATAAAGGGCAAGGAAAAGAGCAACATCATGGACGAAGTCATTTTGCAAATATGGAAGGCGGCAAGCGGTCAATGGGCTGGCCGAATTCTTCGTGGCGATGTTGAGGACGGCCGGGTGGCTGGCTGCACGTTGAAGGACGATGTAGAACATTAGGTGCTTGAAGCCGGGATCGAGTTTGACCGCGTCGAAATGCTTGGCTCGATGCCACCAGTACAGGGATAGGAAACCGAACATGCCACGAACCGTAGAAACCATCGTCGCAAATCATCAAGCAGCCGCTGCGCTTCGCGCTGCCGGCAAGCCGATCTGGCCGCGCAAGGTCAACATCAAGACCATCCTGCGCGAAGATCAGTCCAGCGAAGACCCAGCGGTCATTGCTGATAAGGCTAACCGCATCGCGAAGCTGCTACGCGCACAGGCGCCTGCCCGTTTGTTCGACTGCACCGACCCTGACTGTGACTACGATTTCGTGGACGCCGTGGAGATGATGGAAGAGTGCACGGTAGCCTCGCTCGCGGTCGACCTCGAGAACGGTGTCGAAGCGGTAGATATGATGAATGGCTGGCTGGAGGCTGTGTATGACTGGGCCGACGCTAACCGCGTCTGGCTGGGCAACTAACAGATGAAAAGTCGACCATGCTGGTAAGCGATATCGAGGAAGGCAAAAGTTACGTTGACGGCGCTCCTTGGACGTACTGTCGGACAGTCGAGATGATCGTGGCTGCGTCGAAGCGTCCGGGCGGCAAGGTAGTCGCCTGGAGCACTGAAGGTTTCTCTGTACGTGGCCGCGTTAAGAAAATGCACGGTAAGTGCGGAATCAAGACTTTCGCCACCTGGGCGATGTCAGAAGCTAAATAGGACGGAAAATTATGGAAAAAAGTCAATCCGGACATTGGGTGAAAATTGAATGGAAGATGGCGCTTCCAGAGTCTGGAGATGTTCCAGTTTGGGTGTCTGTCGTCAAGCTAGAGCATGAATGGCAGCGCAGTACGAATGAATATATTCGAGCTGGCGGCGATAATGGAATGCCTGGCAAGTACGAAAATTTTGCAAAATGGATAATGTCAGCGAGGCCTGTGGAGATGCCTGAAGTTTGTATCGTCGACGGCTTTGTGCGGTTTAATAACGGTCGACATCGCTTTGCTTGGCTGCGCGATCACGGTATGGCTGCATTGCAGGTCAATGTTCAACCCATCGATGTGACTACTTTTGAGACGAAGTTCGGCTCCCAAGAGCAAACGTCTCAATGGCTCAAAAGCTAGCAAGGAAAACGCGCGCTGGTGGCGCCCGGTTGCTGGCCGCTGGCGTCATGGATTGAATAAGGGCCGGACGCAATGTGTGGCAGACGAGGGAAAAATCTTGATTAATCCATTTCGTTTCGTGCAGCTTAGTCTGTTCCTTGGTGGGGGTGTTGCATTTCGATTGATCGGTGCTGTAGACATTCCAATGAACTCAGCTTTGGCGAATGAACGCTTGGATTCAAAAACATGTTTTTCGGTCGTGAAAACGCAGGGTCACCTAGTAGGATATGAATTGAGTGACATGCTAGTGTCGTCCGGTGGACGGCTTGAAGTGCTTCCTGCAACTGGCAGTTTCGATGTTGGCGACGGAAAGCGTCGCACATATACCAATGGAAAAATTACTGTTGCGATTACACCGATCAGCATAAAGAGACATGATATCGAAAAAGACGTAGTGTTTGAGATTATCGAGAAAGCAGAGGCGGTCATCAGCGAAGGCAAACGGCGTCAGCGGTTAAAACTACACGTAAGACTGCATTGTTCACCGTAGATATACGAATGCTGTGGTTCTTCGCCCGTAAAGGTGAATAAGGCAGGGGAAAATCGGTATAAACCATCTTTAAATTAACGTATCGAGTAACGGGAAAAATCAATGAACCAAAGAACTGAAACTGTACAGTCGCAGGCTGGTGTTGAACTCAAAAAAATATCCCTTTATAACGGCGCTGCAGTAGTCTCAGAGAGCTTTACGGTATCCAGTTCGCGCACTCCCGAAGTAAAAGTATTCGGCCGCGATCTATCGGCCGCGATGAAATTTTTTGATGAAGAAGTCAGCCTTTGCAGCTAAAGGAAAATAGCCCCCGCCCCGTGGGCGCCCACCAGCCGGCCGGCCGCCGGCGACATCGAATAAAGGCAGAACAATGACTCTGAAGATATTGGAAGCACAACGGACGCGCTCGCCTTATACCCCAATTGCTAACGGCAGGACCGCAATGTTGCTCGGGGGCCTTGAAAACGCGAAATTTGAATGTGGATGCGGTCACGTCTTTACCGCTTTCACTAGCCAGTCACGCCTAAATGGCGGATTCTTCTTCCAGAGTAGCTCCGGGGTCACAGTTGAGTGTCCGTCGTGCAAAACTATGGGGAATCTTGCAACCGAGGACTACGACGACGTGCTTTGAACACCCTCGATCTGAAAGGAAAGCAATGACCAACGAAGTAACGTTCCATGAGCATCAAGAAGGCTGGACGCACGAGTATGCGCGATGAACGATGCGAATGTACAAACTGGCAGCATCGAACCACACATTGTGCAGATGGAGCCGGGGGTGAAGGAATCTGCCACAATATTATCTGCACAGCTTATCGATCTTCACATTATATGGACGCAATACTGCCAACTATACGAAGATGCTGGAAGTGTTGAGGTTCTTAATCGAAGTGCTGGGTTGTTCTTCAAGATCGTCCAAGATGTGCTGTGGGACAGGGTTTTGCTCGGGATTTGCCGCTTCATTGATCCGGCCGAGGCTAAAGGAGGCAAGAATAAGAATCTTACTTTACGTTCATTGGCTCCGTTGATTGCCGACATTGAGCTCAAAGGTAAAGTTCAGGATGCCTGCAATGCGGCTCTCTCTTCCGCAGAGTTTGCGCTAAATCATCGTAATAAGCGGATTGCTCATCAGGACCACTACTATGCGACCGCCCCTGAACTGTTTGAGATGAGTCCCGTCAGTCGCCGAAGCGTTGAGGAAATGCTTGAAAATCTCCGTGCCGTGATGCGACTTATCGACAGCCACTACAACGATACAGATGTGCTTTACGACAAAACCGTGTTGGTTAGCGGGGCTGACAGGGTTGTAGTGAAATTGAAGAAGCTAGAGAAACTAGTCGGCCCGTCCATCTAAGTAAAAAAGGAAAAATATTGGACACGAAAAGTGAGCTGACTGTCGATGTCGAAGCTAGCATTGCCAAGGCATATAACACGGCATTGCCTATGAAAGAACAAGAGGCAGTACGAGAACATCTTGCCTATATCCTACCCAAGCTCCGGGGACCCAACACGTTGATAGAGCAGATCCAAGCAGCGCTGGGAGCATTGCAAAGCCGAACGCCGGGGAAGCCCTGGCATGAGCATGTTGTAGTCCGAGTGATGGGCGGCATCGTCCTCGCTTTAGTGATTGCGGGCCTAACGAAACTGCTTGGCTGGAATTGAGCAGGGAAAACGCGCCACCTGGCGCCATGTACCGGCCGATTGCCGGGATCACACGGAGAGGTATTAATGATGAGCGGTTTTCAAACAGAAGTGCGACCAGATATGCGGACACCAGCGGAGGTCGCTGCTGATACGCCAGTGGAAATCACGGTGAACATGCATCCGGCGGTTGCGTACCAGCTGGCGCAGTTCGCAAAGCGCTCGACATACAGCATGTTCTACGAATTCACCGAAGCGCATCTGTCGGAAGAGGAGCGCATGACCCTCGCTTACCAGATGCTCAACGGTATTACTGCAGTAGGTGCCGCCTTGGCCGATGCTGGCTATGCTCCACGCTAAATAGGTCGGAAAAGAGCTACATCATGGAGGAAGTTATTTTGCAAATATGGAAGACGGCAAGCGGTCAATGGGCTGGCCGAATTCTTCGTGGCGATGTTGAGGGCGGGCGGGTGGCTGGCTGCACGTCGAAGGACGATGTAGAACATCAGGCGCTTGAAGCCGGGATCGAGTTTGACCGCATCGAAATGCTTGGCTCGATGCCACCAGTACAGGGATAGGAAACCACCGCCATGACAGTTGATGCAGAAATCGTCGTACTTTTTACTACGGCTCAACCTGGTGAGGTTAGTGCGCCTGGTGTAATGGGCCTTTCAATGATCGAGGACGCAGACTTGCACTGTTGGGTTTCTCCTACTGGTCAACTTGAATATTGTTCGGATGCGCGGTCATCGCCGTTGCTCGGAGAGTCCAGCCTTGAGGGGCGTATGTGGAAAAGGACGTTGGGGCGCCATTGGACTCCGGATTATCCAGAACATGGTGGCCACCCAAGTACCTATGCCGACGCCATCCGCACGCTGGCGGCTATACCTGGTATTCAGTATGTTTGGTATGGCGTGCTAACGGATGCCAGTGGGTGTCGCGATGTTCCAGCAGTTACCGATGACTGGATCACGTCATATTTTGGCGCGGCTCCGGCTGCGTAACGGTCGAGGAAAACGCCCAGCACTACCCTAAGGTCCGCGAGACGGGCCTGGTGCATTGAGAAGGCCAGCGCTCTGCTGGACAATGAGGAAAATAATGAGCACTTTGCAAACCATTCAATCCAACATCCCGCTTCCGTCCCCTCTTGAGCAACTGGTCGGCATGGTGAATTCCGAGGCCATTGAGTACGCCGGCCGGGACGACGATACACGCCAACTGCAGAAGTGGCTCGATGCCGGTGACTTCCGCATGGTCGAGCACTCGGCAAGGTC
>JAEAMG010000103.1_pt1 | contig 132263 bp, 116 predicted proteins | sample 8958741 | NCBI WGS metagenome assembly JAEAMG01 (sample SAMN16933256, study PRJNA681125) | bioreactor sludge metagenome | isolation source: anaerobic bioreactor treating anionic surfactant - SDBS | place: India: Bengaluru | collected 2019-02-28
TTCTAATAGGCATCTGTCTCGGTATCCTGTTAGGAATTTTCGGACATGAATATACTATCTATACAAAATGGATGGGGGATCTGTTTCTGAACGGATTGAAAATGGTTGTGATTCCCCTTGTGTTCAGCGCACTGGTTATGGGAGTCTCAAGCATAGGAGAGACAAAGGACCTTGGCAGGATTGCCGGTAAGACTTTTGCGTATTATGTACTTACAACTCTTATAGCATGCGTGCTTGGGCTTGTGCTTGTAAACGCATTCCAACCTGGTGTGGGAGTAAATCTCAATCTTCAGACAAAGGTTGAAAGCATCTCTACTACTGAGATCTCTATGATTGATCAGATAGTGGGTATTGTACCTACTAACATATTCAAGGCTATGGCTGACGGAAATATGCTACCGGTAATTTTCTTTGCCATTTTGTTCGGCACTTTCATTACCCTATCCTCTCAGAAATCGAGGGTTTTGCTGACCGATGTCTTTAACAGTGTTTACGAAGTGATGATTAAAATGACCTTCCTGGTAATCCGTTTTGCCCCATATGGTCTTTTCGGAGTAGTTTCTTCAATAATAGGATCCCAGGCAGGAGACACTGCTGCCCTAAGTGAAATGTTCGGGAGCCTTGGCATATATGCAGCCATTATTGCCGGAGGTTGCCTTATACAAGGTCTTGGAGTCTTGCCGGCCATATTTGTCACTCTTACCCGCAAAAATCCTTTTAAGTTTATGAACCAGATGGGCACAGGCTTGCTTACAACATTCTGCACAGCTTCCTCCGCTGCATCACTTCCTATAACCATTCCGGATATTCAGAAGAAAACCGGTGTATCACAAAAGATAGCGGCTTTCTGTCTTCCACTTGGGAACACTATTAACATGAACGGAACCGCTCTTTTTGAGTGTGTGACAGCCATTTTTGTCGCTCAGGTTTATGGGATAGATCTTACTTTAGGTCAACAGATCGTCATAGTTATGACCAGCCTCCTCGCGGCCATCGGTGCAGCCGGAATACCTCTTGCCGGTCTTGTAATGCTTGCAGTTGTCCTGAATGCCGTGGGGCTTCCGTTAGAAGGAATCGGACTGGTCCTTGTCGTACAACAGCCACTTGATATGATACGTTCTGCGGTAAATGTCTGGGGTGACCTGACCGGAGCAGCAATAATTGCACACAGTGAAGGAGAAAAATTAACGATATAAATATGAAATGTAAATTTATCTGCCCCTCATGCGGGGCAGAATATTCTACCGAAGAGCCAATCTGGCGTTGTAAATGTGGAAGTTACCTTGATCTTGATTACAATCCCGTTTTTGATAAGACCAAGCTCCCGGAAGAGAAAACATTATGGAGATACAGCCAGGTTCTCCCTTTGGACATTAAATCCGCAGTATCTTTCAATGAAGGATACACTCCTCTGATAAAAATGAATTTCTGGGGAATGGATGTATTGGGAAAATTGGATTTTCTAATGCCTTCTGGCTCTTTTAAAGACAGAGGAGCTGCAATTATGATAAGCAAGTGCCGCGAACTCGGCATTAAAGAGATAGTCGAAGACTCATCCGGAAACTCCGCATGTGCAATATCAGCATATTGCGCAAAAGCCGGTATTAAGGCAAACATCTATATGCCTGCCGGCAATTCTGCCGGAAAAACCGTTCAGGTCAGGACATACGGGGCATCTCTGCATCTGATTGAGGGAAACAGAATTGATTGTGCCAATGCTGCACTTGAAGGGGCAACAAAGAGCTATTACGCAGCACACGCCTGGAATCCCTATTTCCTTCACGGAACCAAGACTGTAATCTATGAGATACTTGAACAGATGAATTGGCAGGCACCTGACTATTTCTTTGCACCTGTCGGAAGCGGCTCTCAGATTTTAGGTGTATATCTCGGGCTGAAAGAGCTTGCGAGTGCGGGTATCATCAAGCGCATGCCTAAATTGATGGCTGTTCAGAGCGAGAAGTGCTCTCCATTAAAAGATTATGTAAATGGCAAGGAGACCCCAATATCATCCCACAATCCGTCAATAGCAGAGGGAATAGCAATACACAGGCCTGTCAGGCTGAAACAGATTGTTGAGGCCGTAATCAAGACCGGCGGCGATTTCGTCACTGTTAATGATGATACAATAGTTGAGGCTCTGAAGGCTTCTGCGGCCCAGGGTGTATATATCGAACCAACATCTGCATCTGCTGTTGCCGCATTGAAACAATATGCAAACGACCTTCCTGCAGATTCAAAAGTTGTTGTTGCCCTCACCGGAAATGGCTTGAAGGCTTCAGCTAAAATAGACGGATTAATTAGTTAAGAGAGTTGCAGGATTAAAGCCTGCACTCTTTAATAATAAATTTGGCCAACTCTCTTCCTGCCTTGGCAAAAGACTCCTGAACCCTGTAACCGACATCATAGTCTTCACCCCAGAAGTTATTTGCAGAGGCATCCATGATTGTAACCACGGCAACTTCTGTACCGTCAGCTTTGTTGATAAGGCGACATGTCAGGTCAATAGAGGCGCTTTTCCTTGCCACACCGACATTGAATCCAGGTTCAATAAAATCTGCATTGATGACAAATATGTAATTTGCATCTCCATTAAGATTAAAGCCTTTTTCCCCGAGATATTTACCGAAAAGCTCATTAAACTTAGGTTCATATCTGGCAGAACGGTCATTTATCCAGTTCTCATACCAGGTCTCCCCATAGCCTGATTTTTTGTTATTGTACTCACTTACCTTCTTTTTCACATATTCACTCTCTGTCAACTTACCCACTTTCATATTTTCATATGTAAATGAAGTGGCAACTACCTTCTCGCCTTTGAGAACCGCGAGAGACCCTGAACGCACTTTTATACTCTGAGCTCCGGCAGTCAGACAGAGCAATAGAACAGAAAAAGTCACAAACAATTTTTTCATGGCCTTAAATTTTATATGATTATAATATAAAGATAGGTAAATTATCTTCCGGTGAGATCAAGTAATCCGTTGATTATTGTCAATGGGTGTGCTGGATTTCCCGGAATGTATAAATCGACCTTATGATTTTCCAGAAAAGATCTGTCAAGTTGATCCGAATCCTCAAATATGCCACCACTTATAGCATCTGTTCCGACTAAAACCACAATCTTTGGTTCAGGAATAGCCTCGTAACATATCTCAAGTGCCTGTGCCATATTTTTGGTTATAGGCCCGGTTATCACAACTCCGTCCGCATGCCTTGGTGATGCAACGAAATCTATCCCGAATCTGCTCATGTCAAACTGGACATTATTCGCAGCGTTTAGTTCCAGCTCACAACTATTGTCTCCACCCGCCGATACTTGCCGGAGTTTCAATGATTTTCCAAACAGGGATTTCATCTCCCTCCTTATCTCATTCGTATCAAACATGATTTGATCTTCATCTCCCTCCTTTACTATCAGCCTCTCCCTGACATTTGAGGCTATTCTGTAATCCTTGGTAAACTGAATCTTTTCCGGAAACCTCAAAGAACACTCCCCGCAGAAAGTACACCTCCCAAGATCGATTGATACCGGAGAGAGTCCTATTGCCTTTGTAGGACAAATCGCCGCAAGTGCGGCATCTTCAACGGCAACCTTTGATATTACGGGTCTTCCTCTGAAAATGCCGGGCACTTCCACTTTCCTGACATCCGGTATAAACTGTTTACCTTGATGCCACAATATTTTCAAATGATTAAGCATAAGAAACTGTTTTTATCTATAAATCATGACCGCAGTAAGAAAGATTAAAGCTCTTATTACATACCGGAAAATCGGAAATCTCATTGTTCCTGACCGCCTGTGCCAAAGCCATCCAGTTATGGTGAGAAGGATCCTTTATTTTGTATTTAATCAATTTTCCCTCTTTATCCGTGAGAGCGCAATGGCATATCTCCCCTCTCCAGCCCTCAGTCAGAGATATTAAAAATGAGTCAGCTTCCGGACATAACTGTGTTTCTGAAGGATTTTCGAAATCCGGAATGTTATCCAGCATCTCTCTAATATACCCCAAAGACTGTCGTATCTCCTCTCTCCTTATCTGAACCCTTGAGTACACATCACCGTGTCTTTTCAAAAGAGAATTATGATTTATCATCTGACCATACAGATTAAAAGGGTGAGACTCCCTTATGTCTCTCTTAAGTCCGCTTGCTCTTGCTGCCATTCCTACCGCTCCAATTTCAGACATTACTTCAAGTGTTACAACACCTGTCTTTTCAAACCTTGATAATGCACTTGGAAGGCTTGCAAGTTTTGAGGACATTTCATTAAAATCCGCCTCATATGCATTGAGTGCTTTTCGCAACCTTTCAGCCAATTTGTCGGAGAATGGGTAGTTTACCTTTGCCGGCCTGATAAGGCCTTTCGAAAGCCTGTTCCCGCACCACTCCTGCATAAAATTCACAATAGGAGTCCTTAGTCTTCCATAAACCGCACTTCCCAGCTGGTATCCTATATCTCCACAGAGTGCAGAGAGATCACCGGTGTGAACAGCAACTCTCTCCAGCTCCATCGCCAGCGTTCTTGTAAAATCAAGGTACGGCTTTCTCTCATATCCGCACAGGGACTCCCATAAGTTGGAAAAGGCAGATGCATGTCCGACGACAGTATCTCCTGTAATACCCTCTGCAAGTGTAGCCTTTTCAAGTATTCCTTTTTTTTGTTTTATCAGATCTTCAACACCTCTGTTCTGATATCCGAGAGATATCTCAAGATGCATTATCTGTTCACCGTTACATATAAAACGGAAATGGCCCGGTTCAATAATGCCGGCATGTATCGGACCGACCCCAACCTCATGAAGCTCCTCGCTTCCAGGCCTCAAAAAAGGGTAATCCTCAATCTTCCTGTATGGTTTTAGCCAGGGATGATCCGAATACTCAACACCTATACTCTCATGTATCTCCCTTTCAAAATTTTCGAAATTGTGGTTTACAGCAGTAAGTGAAGGATATTCAGTTTTTTTCTCAACCACAGTTGAAGAAACCAATATTCTGTGAGACAGATCATCTGCAACACAACATATAAGAATTACCTTCTCCCCCTCCTCAAAACCGAAAAAACTCACGCAATGTCTGTGTGGCTCTCCTGAAAGCAATCCGGTATTCAGTTCAAGGAAATTCATATAATCCAGTGTGGGAATATCTTTCCTGCAAACCTTTTCATTGTTGTATATAGATATATAATCCATTTTTCGCTAATTAATTATCCGGACAGCTTGTTCAATCATATCTACAAACCTTTCTGGTGTATTGTACGCAAAATATACAGATATAATAATCAGTATGTATTGTAAAAGAGATTCCCAGGGACTGATTTTTGGAACATTTGTGTCATCAAACGATACCGGAGGTATAAAAAGAAGCCTGAAGACATTTGTTGCAAACCCCCATATGATAACAGTAAGTAACACTAAAAGAATTATAAGCAGAAATAGATGATGTGACTCAAAAAGGGATTGGAAAATCATGAATTCGCTGACAAAAAGGGCTGAAGGTGGCATGGCAGTTACTGAAAAAAAAGCTAACAGTATGAGTAAGGCTCCAGTTTTATTGTATTTAAAATAATTGCCCAGATCATAGATACTCTTACTTCCGTACACTCTGTAAATCTGGTTATACTGAAGGAAAAGTGCAGGTTTTATGAGAGTATGAAGCAGTATGTGTAAAATTGAAGCATATATACCTATGCCTCCTGCAGCAAGCCCCAGCATAACAACCCCCATGTGTTCAATACCGGAATAGGCAAAGAGCCTTTTGATATTTTTCACACGTGTCATATATACTGCAGCAACAAAAACAGTCAGAATAGCTGCAATTATAATTACACCATTGGCCCAGCCACGATAAGGTGTATGTGCAATTACTGCATAGGTTCTGTAAACAGAGACAAAACCCACATTCATCAAAGCACTCGCCAATACGGCAGATACAGGACCCGGAGCCTTATCCTTGGCATCAATACCCGCAGTATACATCGGAACAAGCCCTAGTTTTGCGGTAAATCCGGTGAAAATAAAGAGAAAAGCCAACTTCAGCCAAAAAGGATTCAGAAGATTGTAGTTCCTAATCAGAGAGTCGTATGACATATCGTCAATTCCGGCCTGCTTCATTGCCAGACTGAGGAAGAGAATTCCGACATATACCAATGTGATGCTTATAGCGCAGATGAAGACATATTTCCATGTACCCTCCAGCGCCTTTACGCTCCTGTGGTGATATATCAGCAACGAGGCACTCAGAGTGGTTATTTCAATTAGAATCCAGGTTACAGCTATATGGTTTGATAAGTATGCAGCTCCGGAGGCCGACATAAGGATTAACAACGCTCCGAAATACATTCCCCTTGAATGAGGTGTCTCCTTATCCTTGTTAAGCTCTATGTATCTGTAACTATGGAATAGTACAGGTAATGCTATAACACATAACGCCGACAGAAGAAGAACACCAAGAGAGTCGGCCTTGAAAAAAAGAGACTGGGATGTGTCTGACTTAATAAATTCATATATGCCAAAAGTAACCAGGAGTATGCCATAAACGGATACAAGCACATAATTGGCTACTCTGTTCTTGTTTAAAAACAGACTTAAAGCCAATAGTGCCGAGCATATAAGAAACAGATAAACCATACAATCAATCCTTTAAATTTCTTAATACATTTACATCCGGATCATTGAGAACATCTCCTATTTTATTAAAAAACACCCCCAGAATGAGCACACTCGCAAAGATATCCAGCATGACTCCAAGATTGACTAAAACGGGCATTTCATTACCAACGGCAAGAGAAAGCACAAACACACCATTTTCAACAACTATGTACCCTATAACGTGTGTTATTATTTTTTTCCTGGATACAATCAGATAAAGACCGGTAAACAGAGTAGAGAGAGCCACTACAAAAAAAGTCTTGTCGAGGTTTATATCACTGACCGATCCTGAAAGCACAATAGTGACCAGGATAATCAAAGTTACAACCATCAGTGATGCAAAGTTAGATACGTAAGGCTCAGCAACTCTTGTAATCTTATTTCTTTTAATTATATATCCTATAAACCATGGAACAGCAATAGCCTTGAAAACAATTGTCTCCAGCATTATAAAAAGAAGGTTTGCCGTTTTTACTTCTGTCAGCGTCAGATATGTCGTGCCAAAAAGTAAGAACCCCTGGAAAACAAGTATATTCAGATATGTCTGCAACCGGTTTGCTATACTCATGTATAGCAGCGTAATGGCAAGTGTTATGAGGAGTATGTCTGTCATCTGATGTTCATTTAAATAAAAACTCCCTTAACCATAAGAACTCCGAAGAAAATAAGCATCGACACAGAGGTGAGAATCAATATAAACTGCGGATTATGAGACATCCTGAATCTTGCCATAAACGATTCTATTACGCCGGCAGAGACGGCAAAGCAGAATTGAACTGCGAAGAACAGAGGAATTGAAACCGAAAGCGGAAGGGCTCCAATGAAAAAATTGGAGATAATCGCACCATACATCGCAAATTTGAGATTTGTAGTATAGAGTATCGTTCCCAGATTAAATCCACTGTTATCAAGAATCATCACCTCGTGAATCATTGTCAGTTCAAGATGTGTTTTTGGATCATCCACAGGCATCCTGCTGTTCTCAATCATGGCAATCATAACAAAAACAAAAGTTGCCAGCGCACCAAGCATATAGGAGACGTTATCTTCATAATGAAGGGTGCTGAACAGGTCATGGAATGACGTATGGCCTGTAAAAAAAGCAAGAGAACCCATCAGAACAAAAAAAGCAGGTTCCGCAAACAATGAGAACAGAGCCTCCCTGCTTGCCCCCATACCCTCGAAACTACTCCCGGTATCAAGGGCTGAAATTATGACCATAAACCTTCCGCACGCCAATAAATAGGCGAACATCACAAAATCTCCGTCAAAAGATATCATTCCTGGAATACCCCCGTGAGGTACCATTAATATTGCTGTCAGGACAGAAGTGATATAGATAACCGGTGATATCCTGAATATCAAAGATGTCTCCTTGCTGAACACGGTGCTCTTTTTCCACAATCTGAAGATATCCCACATCGGTTGAAAAAGACCAGGCCCTTTACGTCCCGAACAAAGGCTCTTAGTCTTTACCACTACCCCCATAAAAAACAGGCTGGTTATCAATATGAGTATCAGACTTACCATCTATATCCTTATTAATAATTTAAAAAAATCAGTAATATGCTCTGCTATATACGGTATCACAAGAGCAAGTCCTATAAAAAGCAATCCATACAGTATATATGCCTGAATATTTCCATTCTGAAGAAACGCGAATCTATTCAGCAACCATCTCAGAAGGAACAGCGGTTTATCAATCAGACTACTTTCAATCCGATCTTCCGGGTGAGTTATGTGAACAGTCTTTTCCGGGTACAATCCTGAGGCCTCTGATTTTTGTTTATTCACCTTAAGTATTGATCCTGCTATCTTTCTGTATGATCTCACATAAGAAGATGCAGTGTATTGCATACGAGAGGAATCTCCTGTATATCCGCAACCCCATGTTGGTGCAGTAACACTGTATTTACCTGAAATGCGCTTCTGACTTATATAATATATTATTAAAGCGAGAACAGCAAAAGCAACAGAGCACCATCCGGTTGTTGTTATTATTCCAGTTATATGATTTATCACACCACTTTGATCTGCCATATACCCGAACATTGACACCTGTTTCATTATTACAGGCATGAACAACACCGGAAGAATCCCTATAACAATTATAAAAAAGGCAATAGCATACATCGGAATCACTCTTCCAGAATTTTCATCCGGATGACACAACTGAGCCTCATTACGGGAGTGGCCTAGAAAAACGACACCAAAAGCCTTTGTAAAGCAAAGAAGCGCCAGCCCGCCAATCAGGACAAGACCTATCAATGCCAGTAAAATAGTAAGTGAGGAGAGGTAGTGCGTCGCCATAACCCCTTTAATAAGGCCTGAATAAATAAGAAACTCCGAAACAAAGCCATTGAATGGAGGAAGGCCACAAATAGCAAGCGAGGCAATAAGAAAAAGGTAAGCGGATTTCGGCATCTTCTTTATCAGCCCACCCATCTGCTCAATGTTCATGCTATGAATAGTCTGGTAAATATTACCGGCAGCAAAGAAAAGCAGAGACTTAAAAAGTGAATGATTCAGCGTATGTAAAAGAGCTCCGCCATAGCCGCACACCATCATTACGGAGTTACCATAGCCCGATCCCAAAGCCCCTACTCCCAGACCAATACCGATTATGCCTATATTTTCAATACTATGGTATGCAAGCAGTTTCTTCAAATTATGCTGTACAATTGCAAGCATGACACCATAGATGCCTGTTATTACAGATATAGCCAGAATAAAGTAACCCACTGTTATCATATCCGTCTTGACCAGCAACAACATTCTAACTATTCCGTATATCCCGATCTTAATTATCACACCGGACATTATCCCCGAAATATGAGCCGGTGCAGCCGGATGGGCTAAAGGAAGCCATGTATGGAATGGAACAAAACCGGCTTTGATTGCAAATCCCGAAAAAAAGAGGAGGAAGAGTCCCAAACCCACAGATGCAGGCTGGTTGGCTGTGTACTCTGTTATAGCCGTAAAATCAAAAGAACCAGTCTTTATCTTAACCCACATAAAACCGATTGTGAGCAGGAGAATGCAGATGTGTGACTGAATCAGGAAATTAATACCTGCCTTAATTGTATCCTTCTTCTTATGCTCAAAAATCACAACAATCAGTGACGAGAGTGCCATTATCTCCCATATGACCAGCATTACGAAACCATTTTGAACAATACAAATATCAATTAAAGAGGTGTATGCAAAGATTAAAGCCACGGCGTGAAAAGCTATCTCACGGCTCTGATCTCTGTAACTCTTCATATAATGGAATCCGTACCATGTCCCGGTGAGAAATGTAAAACTTATGATTAACATAAACCAGGCTGACAGGTAATCAATCTTTCCCGAAATCTCTCCCGAAATCCAGGAACCGGGATAGGAATACTCAATGGAACCATTCGAAAAAACGGAAAATGCAACAAAAGCGCTTAACACAATCTGAAGCATGACCACAAGCAACGTGAAAATCCCTCGGCCCTTTGTCCTGAGAAAAGGAAAAACCAAAACCGCTGTAATTGCCAGCAAGTTTACTATTTCTACAAAAAATTTCTCCATTGGATTTGTGTAACAAAGTTAGAGTATAATAATTAATAACCCAAAAGATTTAGAGTTATCTTTGTACTATATGGCTTCACGAGATATGACTATAATAAAGAGCATTTTCCACATACCAAACAGGAAAAACAACAAAGTTCCCTATTACTTTATAAACTCAGTAAGGTACCTCATTCCCGGCTTTTTCCCGAGAATGACAAGAGAACTGATACTAAAAAAGTATAACAATCTCGAACTCTCCATAAAGAATGAAATAGCAGATCGGGTCAATTATTACAACAAACTTGAAGGAGTTGTGCGATATCCTGAATCAGCCTCTGATGGTTCAGAAATGATCTCACTGGACAAGCTTCGTCTCAAAGCAACCATTTCCGGCAAGAAAGCAAAGAGTGTGTATGTATTTGACTCCTATAGATACATACGTTATTTCAAAAAAAGTATGAAAGCAGGATTTCTGTTCGGAGACATAACACATGTGCCTGAAATTCCATCATTTGTCAAGAGTCGTCCTGTCAACGGAGACAATTCTCACTCCGTATTACTTCCTCTAAACAAAATAAGGCACTTCACAACAGTGAAGGATAAATGGAAATTTACTGAAAAAAAAGATATGCTTGTTGGCAGGGCTCATGTTGCTCAACCACAGCGTATCAAATTCTGGGAGATGTACTTTAACCACCCGATGTGCGATCTGGGAAATATCAATTCCCGGCTAGAAGGTCACCCCGAATGGAATGTCAAACCAATGTCAATTGAGAAGCATCTAAAATATAAATTTATTCTCTGTATTGAGGGAAACGATGTCGCAACTAACTTAAAATGGGTCATGTCTTCAAATTCACTGGCAGTAATGCCCGAACCAAAGTACGAGACTTGGCACATGGAGGGACGTCTGATTCCCGGACATCATTATGTGGAGATAAAAGAGGATTATTCGGATCTTGAAGAGAAACTCAAATACTATATTGAGCATCCTGAAGAGGCGGAAAAAATCATAAAAAACGCGAATAGTTACATTAAAAAATTCTCCAATAAAAAAATTGAAAAAATTATCTGTTTAATGGTGATTAATAAATATTTCCTATGTACAGGCCAATTCTGTTGCGCTTAATCTAAAATTTTGATTCAATTTTGCAAAAAAAACGAGATTTTTTATCAACAATTCTTGTTTTTAATTGTAACTATATCTAGATTTGTAGAATAATAAAAACTAAGATGAAAAATATCGTCACAAAACTAGCACTATTGCTGTCCATAACTACAGCTTCCCTGATGGGATGTGTGGACCTTAATCCTGACGACAATCCTATAGAGTCACCTATCGGGATAATTCCTTCAGATTTTGACTGGAAGACTGTGACAACAATAAATTGCACCGTTCAGGTACAACCTGTAACAGGTGTCAGCGACACCGCTGCAAGGACAATTAAAATATTCAACAGTCCCCTTCGCAGCTCCTCTTCTCTGATAGCTTCGGGCTCTGCAAAACCGGGAGTACCATATAATGTACCTTTAACGCTTCCTCAAGCTTTGGAGAAAATATACCTGCTCGAGACACTACCTGATGGTACAAGTATTACAAAGACTGTAGACATTACATCTGATAACCTGACTATAGCATTTACAAAATCTTCAGGCTCAGCATTCGGCGCCCCATTAATGTTAGGAGCAGACCCAGTCCCAGCTGTCACAATTCCAACCAATTTTGATGCAACCATTACAACATCAACAAGTGGTTCTCTGTCCGGGTTTAATTTAGGCGAGACAAGCGCATACGGGAATAAATACAAAGCTTACTACCTCCCTTCAGGAGTTACAAACACCAAAATAACAGGTCTTAGCGGATGGAACAACCATCTTATTATATATGTTGCAGGAACATTAAAGGTTTCAAATCTATCAGTTTACCGTGGATCAATCTTCGTTCTTGACGGTGGTGTTGTTGAAGTTCCGTCTCTTGGCACTTCTGCTCCTTTAGAAACAGATGTCCCGACAATTTATGTCGCTCCGGGAGGAACACTTAAACTTACAAGCACAACAAGCAGCACTAGCTTAAGCGACGGTGTATACTCTATAAATAAGGGGAATATTATCGGATACAGAAATATAACTGTTTCCACAGGTACTGATTTTTACAATGCGGGAACGATTACCCTCTCTTCCACAAAAAAGACTGTCTATCCGACACTATTCATCACAAACAATTCCAGCTTATATAATAGTGGTACTATCGACACTTACGGAGTGGATTTCACAGTTTCCTCAAATGTGACAAACACATCTGGAGCAGTAATAGATGTTACTGATTATTCACAGACTAACAGTACAACCGTCAACAATTACGGAGAAATAGCAGCGAGTGAGACTTTTGAGATATCCTCAACTGCAACACTCAACAATTACTGCCATATAACAACTGCTGCAGCTTCTTTAGGGACTACAACATGCAATATGTATGAAGGGTCTCTGTTCCATTGTCAGTCCCTTGATCCGAATTCCCTGACTATAAATCTTTTTGGAGGCAGTCTGATGCTTGTAGACGGCAATATCACCGGTGTATATAATTTGTGGATAAACAACAATGCGAGTACTTTCTCTGTTTTGAAGTGTTCAGGAACTATAAGTAATGGATTTACATCAACTTACGGGGCGGGGACAACATCTGTCAACGGAAAGATTGAGTTAGTCCTAACAAACCTGACAGAGGGTTCCGGAACTAACGGGAGATTACGTTTTGAACCTGCGTTTACGAACGGTGCAATTCTTACATCTTCACAAACACAAAATATTCCGGCTACGACATGTAATGCAGGTCTCGGTCAGATTTCCGGCGGTGGCAGCTCTTCCGATGCTGATAGTGACGGAATACCTGCAGGTACTGACATAGATGACAATGATGCCAATGTTGCATTTGTATCATACTTCCCTGCAGAGGGTACCTGGGGTACATACGCATTCGAAGACTTATGGCCATCAAAAGGGGATTACGATGTGAATGACCTCGTGATGGACTTCAGGATTGCAACCTACACTAATGCGTCAAATCTCGTTACAAAAATGAAGATTGACTATAATGTGAGGGCTAGTGGAAGCACCCTTGTTTTGGGAGCTGCATTCCAGCTTGATCAGGTCAGTTCTTCCAGCATTACGTCTGTTACAGGCCAGAGTTTAGGCTCTTCAGGGTATTTTACAACAGCAGCAAACGGTGCTGAAAGTGGCGTAAACCTTGCTGTTATTCCTCTTTTCAACAACCAGAGGTCACTCTTAAGTTACAGTGGGTTCCTGAATACCGACCCGGCAGAGTCACACTACAACACCCCTGATAACTCTGTAGTAGTAACTTTCAATACAGGATTAGAGCAATCCAAACTATCAATGGGGGCTTTAAACTTCTTCCTGGCAGCAAAATCAAGAGGAAATGAAATACACCTTCCGGGCTATACAACCACATCAAAATTCACATCAAGCGGAGCATCGACAAGCGGTGACATATACAAGTATGCTGATGGAATGATGTGGGGTCTAATGATACCTCAGACTTTCAGCCATCCGATCGAGAGATCTCCTATTAACACAGCATATCTGCACTTTGCAGAGTGGGCTACATCAGGTGGATCATCTTACGCAGACTGGTATATGCCAAAAACCGGTTATACAAATGATGAGTTAATATACACTTACTAAATACAATATAGTCTGTAGCTACAAAATCAAAGGTTGCCTGCCGATCAGTAGGCAACCTTTGATTTTTTATAAAAACCCACATCAGTATTTGTCATTAAAAGACAGGCTAACGAAAAAGAGTCCGGTGAAACACTGAACTCTTCAATAACTAATGCGGGTATAACTGTTTTGAATCCTCTTATGCGACTTCAGATTAGAGTTTCATAATGTTTGCCAATGGAGCAACCCAATAGTTCCGGAGCCCGAATCCTCCTGATTTTCCCTGAACTCTGTCAGTAAACAGAATTCTTTTTGTCTTCACATTAAAACAAACGACAACAAAACGTCCGATTGCATCCTGACGATCCAGCATCTCAGCAACATAAATGACACCATATCCTGTATCTTTTCCTGTATTGAAAGATTTTATCAAGGCTGAGATATTCTGATCTGTAAGTTTATATTGTTTATTGTACGTACTCATACTGTTTCCGTCCATAACACGGCTCCTGTAGATTGCCTCATCAATATTTACATTGTCAAAGCTCTCAAATCTCTGCCTCTTCAGTTCATCTGCATTGTCCAATTCATGGGCATATTTAGTGAAGAATGTTGTGAACGGATATTTGCCGGACTCTGTAATAATAAGTTTATTAATTTCTTCAAAGGCTTGTATGAATTTATCCGGGCTCTCTTTAGCGCCAAATACCTTCACCATTGAAAAATCAACGCCATAATAATTCATTTTTGGCGCATTTTGCGAACTGTTGCCCGCAAATAGATTGCTTGCCGATACGAACAGAACAATCAGGATAATTATCTTCTTCATCGCTTTGCTTGTTAGGTTTATAACAAATTTAAGAAATATTTTTAATTTTTCTTTCTATAACTAATTATTGCCCACAAATTAAATGTAAAGGCAAATAAAGTCAAAGCAACTATCTGTCTTGTAAGATCAGCCAGTCCGCTTCCTTTCAGATAAAGCATACGCATAATCTCAATAAAATACCTCATGGGATTGAACCCGGCTATTATTTTAGCCCACCCCGGCATACTGTCTATCGGTGTGAACAGGCCTGCCATCATTATCATTACAAGCATAAAGAAAAACATTACAAACATTGCCTGTTGCATTGTATTTGAATAATTAGATATGACCAGACCAAAACCTGAGACAACAAGGACAAAAACTGAGGCAAGAAGATAAAAGGTGGCAAGAGATCCTACAGGAGAGACTCCGTAGATGATTTTTGCCAGAATTATGACTATGGTAAGTACTATGAATCCAATAATCCAGTACGGAATCAGTTTTGACAAAATAAAGGTAAATTTTGGTATTGGAGTCACATTCATCTGTTCTATCGTGCCAGCTTCCTTTTCCGAGACGATATTCAAAGCAGGTAAAAAACCGCAAAGCATGGTCAATAACATTGTCATCAGTGCCGGCACCATAAATTTCTTGTAATCCATAGTCGGGTTATATCTTGTCTGGGTTGCGACATCAATAATAGCCGCCTGACCCGGCACGTTTCTCTCTGAGAAGAACTCTGTAATTATATTCGAAAGATATGCACCACCCATAGCACCTCTGGTCCCATTGACAGCATTCACCGAAATATTGACTTTTGCGGTTTTTTCTATTATCTTATCTTGTTCATAATTTTCTGGAATTTCCAAAATGATGTCAATCTCATCTTTTTGAATCATCTCTTTTGCTTCTTTGTAACTTTTGGCATATTTCTCAACAATAAAATACGAGGAGGAGTTGATCTTGTTAACAAGCTCCATCGATAGTGAGCTTCTATCATTGTCCACAACAGCAACTTTAATGTCCTTTATATCCAGATTTGCTGCCCAAGGCATCAGCAGCATCATCATTACAGGGAACACCAGTATAAGTTTTGGAAGAAACTTATTCCTCATTATAGCCTTGAACTCTTTTTCTATCAAATATTTCAGCATATCAGGCAAGTCTTATCCTGAATTTCTTCAGGCTTATTATTGTAAATATCACGGCCATCCCTACAAGTACTGATATCTCAGTCAGCACATAACCGACAGGCAAACCTTGAATCATAAGTTTTTTTACAGCCACTATATACCATTTTGCCGGAATAAATTGAGCAATCGCCCTTAAAATAAAAGGCATATTATCTACAGGGAATATCATACCTGAAAGTAACATTACCGGCATCATAAATACAAGTCCGGAGATGAGCATTGCCGCAACCTGTGTGTCCACTAAAGTTGAAATCAGTAATCCTATTGATAGTGCAACAAGTATAAATATTACTGAGACTATGATTAGCCAGAAGAGACTGCCGCTTATAGGAACATCCAGAAGAAATACAGAGAGAAGCAGGACTGTTGCCAGGTTAACCAATGAAAGTGTGAAATATGGAACAGCCTTTGAAAGTATAATATAAATCGGTTTCATCGGAGATACCAGCAAAACTTCCATTGTCCCCACCTCTTTCTCCCTGACAATTGATATAGAGGTCATCATTGCACAAATCAGCATCAATATCATGCCCATAACTCCGGGCACGAAGCTGTATGAACTCTTCATCTGAGGATTATACAACATGCTTAACTCTGCAGTAACTGGCAGGGATTTATTTGTCAGATCAAACTGTGCCTCGGCAATAATTGCCTGTACATACCTGGTCACCGCATTCGATGTATTAGGATCCGTTCCATCGGTAATCACCTGAACATTTCCTCTGCCTTCATGCAAAATCTTATTATATAAATTACCTTCAAACACTGCAACAACCTTAGCCTTTCCAGACTGAAGCAATCTATTGGCATCATTCAGATTATCTGTCGATGCAATAAGATTGAAATAGGGACTTTCGCTGATTTTGCGAATTACCAGTCTTGAAGCAGCGTCATGCGACTGATCGTATATAGCTATGTCAATATTTTTCACCTCATTAGATAAAGCAAAACCGAAGAGTATTATCTGAATAGCCGGCATCAGCAATAAAATCAGAATTGTCCTGGGATCTCTGAAGATATGCATGAACTCCTTCTTTACAAAAATTAGAAACTGTTTCATCTTAAATCTCCTTTCTATTTGCTCCTCTTGCGAGTTTGAGAAAAACGCCTTCCATTCCGCCCACATTAAATTTTTGTTTCAACTTGTCTGGAGTATCAAGAGCATCAATCCTTCCGTCTACCATTATAGAAACTCTGTCACAATACTCAGCCTCATCCATGTAGTGCGTTGTTACGAAGACTGTGATACCTTCATGGGCGGCTTTGTATATCAACTCCCAGAACTGTCTCCTTGTTGAAGGGTCTACACCACCTGTCGGTTCATCAAGAAAAACAACCTTCGGTTTGTGGAATATTGCAACTGAAAATGCCAGTTTTTGCTTCCACCCCAAAGGGAGTGATTTTACCAAAGTCTCCTTTTCTGACATGAATCCAAGCTCATCAAGCATCAAATTACTTTTTTCTGCTATTTCCCTGTCATTCATTCCATATATCCCGCCAAACAACCTGAAATTTTCCCACACCTTAAGATCCTCATAAAGAGAAAATTTCTGGCTCATATAACCGATATTAGACTTGACCTTATCTGATTCCCTCATTGTATCAAAATTTGCCACAAGAGCCGTTCCCGATGTCGGGATGCTCAGAGCGCAAAGCATCCTCATTGCAGTTGTCTTACCTGCCCCGTTTGCTCCCAGAAAACCAAATATCTCCCCTTTATATACATCAAATGAGATATTGTCCACAGCAGTAAAATTCCCGAATTTTTTTGTCAATCCCGTAACCTCTATAACCTTATCCCTATCTGAAAATTTCTTAATCATCTTCTTTTAATTTTCTGATTTCATTTTTGACAAAATCATATAGCAATCTTCTATATTAGCCTCAATTTCACTTACCTCCAAATTTGCGAACCCAAGGTTGCCCATCATTTTCATGACATCATCTGTTGTTGTAGAGGAATCTTTTAGGGTTATATGATGCATGTCTCCAAATCCGAATGCCATATCAACCAATGGCAATTCTCGCAAAGTTTTAAGAATTGGATACATATCTTCACCCCGGACAGACATAATTTTCTTTTCCAGTGAGCCTATTATCCCTGCCGGTGTGTCTATCCGCATAAAGGTTCCTTCATTTATCAAAGCTATTCTGTCACACAATTTAGCCTCATCCATATATGGTGTTGACACGATGATTGTTATTTCCTGTTCTTTAAGCCTTCCCAACATCCCCCAGAACTCTTTCCTTGATACAGGATCTACTCCTGTGGTAGGCTCATCGAGAAACAGGACAGATGGTTTGTGTATGAGAGCACAACTGAGCGCCAGCTTCTGTTTCATTCCACCGGAGAGATCCCTGGCCTTTCTCCTTTTGAATGGTTCTATCTGGCTGTAAATATCTTTTATCAATGAATAATTTTCTTCAACCGTGGTTTTAAAAAGAGTTGCAAAAAAATTGAGGTTCTCCTCAACAGAGAGATCCTGATAGAGCGAAAATCGACCCGGCATATAACCGACTCTTTCCCTTATTTTTTTATACTCCTTTTTCACATCAAAACCGTCAACAGTTACACTTCCGGAATCAGCCAGCAGAAGTGTGGTCATAATCCTGAACAGAGAAGTTTTTCCTGAGCCATCCGGTCCTATCAGCCCGAACATTTCACCCTTACGGGCCGAGAAACTCACCCCTTTGAGAGCCCTGACAGCCCCGTAAGATTTAGTTACATCCCTGACAATAACCGACTCCATTTACTTCATATTTAGAAACAGCAACTCCCCGTACATGCCAATTTTGAGGTAACCGTCATTTTTCACTCTAACCTTTAAGGCATATACGAAATTCTCTCGCTCCTCCTTTGTCTGAATTGTTTTTGGTGTAAATTCAGCCTTATTGGATATCCAGGAAATAACTCCCTCATACTCTCTTCTCTCTTTTTCTCCGAAATCTGCAAATACTCTGACTTTATCCCTCAACTTTAGTTTTGTAAGCTGACTCTGTGTCACATATGCCTTTAACGTAATTGTATCCAGATCTGCTACTTTAAAAAGTGGTTTTCCCACTGTAGTGAATTCTCCCTCTTCAGTATACTTCCCTATTATGGTTCCCTTAACGGGAGAATAGATCTTACAACGGCTTATCTGATCTTCCAATTGCCTTATCTGCATCTCTATTGCCGAGCCTTCACTATCTGCACTTAAATTGTTCCTTTGCATAGATGAGAGTTGGGCACTCCTTTGTTTATTTAAGGTAGAAATTTGCGCATTAATATCGTCAAGAGTCTTTGTGTTTCCTGCCTCCATCGAAATGAGCCTTTCTGCTCTGTTTTTTTCAATATCGAGGTTAGATATCTGTTGATCAACAGCAGCAATCTGCTTTGATATATCTGCCTTTCTGCTTCTAACAGCCTGAGCAGTTGCCACAAGCCTCTCCTTCTGCAATTGTAATTGGATTGTATCCACATAGCCCAATTGAACATTGAGATTAACATCCTGACCCTCTTCTACAGCAAGAGTTAATATCTTACCTGTTGCTTCGGATGAAACTATTATCTCTGTTGCCTCAAAGTTCCCGGATGCATCAAAATTTGCATCTTTATCACTGCACGAGTAAGCAGAAAATAGCATCATAGCAAATATCATACAACTTATCAATCTATTCATTGTATTCATTTTTAATTATTTGTAGTATTTTTAAAATTGTATATAGCCAACATTAATTCCACCTCGTGCTTAGCTTTAATCACTCTTGCCGCATCAAGCTGATTCATTTCATGTATCATATCAGACACAGATATTGTCCCCTCTCCCAGTTTTACCTCTGCTGACTTTTGTATCTTCTCTCTCAGAGCAATAACTTCATCATCTCGATACATTAACTCCTTTATCTTTTTTATCTCTTCTGATTGCATTACTATCTGGAGGTTTGTATTGTATATGAAATTCTCTCTTGAATTCTCCACACTCTTTTTGTTCACTTCAATTAACCCCAGATCGCGTTTTTTCGTATAAAAGCCTCCGAGATTCCATACAGCTTTAAATCCGGCTATATAAAAAGGAGAGAATGCGTTATTCAACATATTAAGCCCGGGGCGTCCGTATCCTGCCTGAAAATATGCACCGAATTTAGGATTCAGTTGTGATTTGACGAGCCCGCTCTGGGTATCCAGAAACTCATCCTGGATATTAAGCAAGTCTAACTCCGGCCTTTTAATCTCATTTGAAGTCACCGTGTCCTGAGGTATCTCGAACGTTGAATTATAATCAGGATCAACACCCATCATTGCAGAAAGAACTGAAATATAAGCCTTTCTGCCTGCCTTAAGTTCTGTCTCCTTTTGCCTTGCATTTAATACCTCAACATTAATCACATCTAAGTCAGATTGATTGGCAAGTCCGCTACTCATAAACGCATTTATTCTTGATACATTTCTTTCCAAATCTTTAAGAAGAAGCGACACCTGCTCTATCTGCCTGTCTATCAAAATTATTCCAAAATAGACCTGATTAACTCTCTCTCTTACGGCATACATATCAACATCCAACCTTCCCTTTTCAAGATCAGACTGCTTTTTTATCACGCTTTTACGTGAAGATGTTGCTCCTCCGTCCCATATTACCTGATCTACCTGCATAACCGCACTGTACTGGTCTTTATTAAATGGTTCTATATTTACTCCTGGCAACGAAAATGGGATCTCTGTAACTTCAGATTGATATGATGCCTTTGCCTGTAATGTAACCTGAGGCAAGTAGGCCATATTTGCATTCTTAAGATTGAAAGAGCGTGATTGCTCAATAAGGTCATACTTCTTTACCAGCGGATAATTAGCCTCTACTTTCTCTTGACACAGGCTGATTGTGTACTGTGCAAACAGGTCACTTCCCGTAATTAACAGAACGTTCACTGCGATTAATATCCTATACAGGTTTCTCATAAATATATTCCTCCAATAATAATTTTTATAATCTCATCTTTTCGGGCATTAATAAAAGCGACATAAGTTTCATCGTTCATCTCTCTTATATTCAGGAGTAAAGGTTTTGCAATAAACATAAATACATTAAGAGAAATTATATTGAAAATCAGATCAAAACCATTTACATCACGGACAAGCCCCTTTTCCCGTTCTTTTGCAATCTCCGTCTCCAGCATCCCAACAATACGAACTGCATGAATCTTCATCTTCTCAAAAATATGGCCTATATGATCGCTGTTCCTGTTTACTTCACTGAGGAGCAAAAGTGGAAGACCAGGGTTCTGACAAAGAAAATCTATGTGTTTTGTGACAATATTCTCAATCCTCTCCTTAAGGCCACCTTTACACTCTTCATCAATAGATATAGATTCAATAAACATCAGGAACTTCTCCTCAAACAATTTGTTGAAAAGGTTCTCCTTAGTCCTGAAGTAATAATGGACAAGAGCCTGATTACACCCGGCCTTTTGCGCAATTTCAGTGGTGGATGTCCTTGTAAATCCCCTTTTCAGGAAAAGCTCCTCAGCAGCATCGATTATCTGCCTCTCCATATTTTGATTCTTCTCACTCATTTAATAGTTTTATTTAATAGACTTATTAATTAATGCAAATTAACAGTCTCTAAATCATTTTTCCAAATATTTTTTTAATTTTGTATAAAGAGTTAATACGGTTAATCCAAAATGAAAACTCCGGTTCTTATATTATCGGTCCTCCTTTGCACCTCATGCTTCAAGATGCCGGATGACTCTTATATCCCTCCTGTAAATGTCCCTCTTGATTTTGACTGGAAAACAATTGAGTCAAAACAATTTGTACTGAACACCATATCCTCTATATTGAACGAGAGTGGCGATACCGTAGCGTCATTCCTGCCTGCCGGGACTTACGACATTGTAACAGGGAAAGGATCTTCACTCACAGTCAAGGCAGAGACTCAATCTGTACAAACTAAGGCTGGAAACAATAATTTTGTAAGAGTCTACTTCCCTTCAAAAAACAGGTTCGCTACAGTTATGTATGAGGATCTGTTCCCCTACAAAGGAGATATGGATATGAACGATGTGGTTTTTGGACTTAATATAGAATATAACCTTACAAATCAACTTCTTGTTAATTCTGTAAAGATAACAATACAACCCCGGGCAATTGGCAGTTCATATGAAACGATAGGTATAGCTGCAAATTTTTCATACAGATTCCCTATCGACATAATTGATTATGTGCTGTATAACAATGGCCCCAACGTCAGCTCACTTTTCAGCATTAACAGAGGCAATAAGGGTTACACTCCTGAAATGTACAACTATCTATCTCAGGTTGTTCCTCTAACCGGTGATTACAGGGAGTATTTCAACAATGAAAAGGATCTCTTTCTGAATGTGAGAAATATAGATGCATTTACAACATCCGAAGAATTTTCAACTTTAATTTACTTTAAATCTTCAAGTCTTGTTTACTACTCAAATTTTACCTTTTTGGATGCAACCAACACTTCTAAGATCAATCTTGATTTGTTCACAGTGTTCAAATACAGGGGGAAAGAGGTCCATTTTAAAGACCAGCTTCCCACCGAAAGGTTCGATCCTTATCTTTTCGTGGAAACAAGGCCTTTGACAAACTTTTCAACAATTGACAATTGGGTTTGGGCTATAATAAGTGATAAATCAATTCGTCATCCAAGAGAGTTTGTAAAGATTTACAAAGCTTATCCCGATTTTAAACTTTGGGCTGAAAGTTCCGGAAACACCAATTTAAACTGGTATTCCAACTCAGTTATAGATAGTCTATACACTGCCGGGAACTTTAGCTATATCAATTAGGATACCTTAAATATCTCAAGATAGGACGAATTATATATGGTTTTATTCTTGTAAGATGCGGAAAAAGAATTATTAAAAGATTCTTTAATGTTATGTATTTGACACATTTTAGATTTTTCAACCTTACTAAAATCCTCATCCTCAAATATAAAGAGAACACTTCTGCCTGATATGCCAAAGAATTTGCCAGCATCGCTATCTCTCTATTTATTAACACTCTTTTGTCACTATTGATATTTACTGAATAAAGTCTTAACTCTTCAATTACTCTTAGGTATCCCTCCGCATTCCTGTCCGAGAATTTCTTGGTCATTGTAGAATTTGGCCTTACTCTTCTATGAAATAAAATATGCGGAATCAGAGCAACTCTTTTTGCTTCTATAAACAATTTTGTTGTAAACAACTCATCTTCATGAATAATGCCAGGGAAAAACCTAAGTTGAAACTCCTCTATAAAATTTCTCCTTATGAACAGAAGCCATGGCGCTACCCGAAATCTGCCAATATTCAACAGCTTTTCCATAGCCTCACAGCCTTGTAATATCTCTTCAGTCATCTTTCCTGTGCGTATATAATCCCATTGCAATGTACTGCCGTCCTCAGAAAAAACATCTGCATCAAAAAATCCGAAGTCAAGATTATCTGTTTTGGATCTTTGATAACAAATTTCGAGTGCATTTTTTTCAAGAATATCATCACTATCCATAAAGTAGACATATTCGCCGGTTGCTTTATCAAGGCCCGTATTCCTTGCTACCGATTGTCCCTGATTAGTCTGATAATAATACTTAACTCTGCAATCTTTTATTTGAAATTCATCAATTATTTGCCCACTGCTATCCGTAGATCCGTCGTTAATTATTATAATCTCGATCTCCTCCAATGTCTGCTCAGAAACAGACATAAGCGCAGATTCAAGATAGCCGGCTGTGTTGTAAACCGGTATTATTACACTAACTTTTGGCTGAAGAACCATGTTGTTTGTTGTATTCCTCAAATGAAACGGGCTTTTTGTATATCCCCAGGAGTCTTACCAATCTCTGTTTCATAAAATAACACAATGCCTTTGTTGTAACTAGAAACTCTTTTGAAGTGGATAACTCAGGAAAGATCTTTCGTACCATGGAAGGATCCCATTTTTTTAAAAAGAATGAACTCATGTATTCATCTGAAGGATTAGCTACTATATCTATAGAATCTCTCCATTCGTACTTAACTGCATTAAAGTTGTTTTTTGTAAGGATTTGTAACCTGAATGGTAAAGAGTGATATGGAAGATAATTCAGAAAAAGGTCACCGAAGTCCGTTTTAAAATCATAGGGCATCTTTGATTTCTCAAACATTACAAATTTATTGTCAATCTCCAGAGAGACCCATTTATGTGACTCTTTCGGAGCTAAAAGCTCTCCAATCAGGCTCGGAGCCTCAAGATATCCGGCTTTGGCAACACGGCTCTGCTCTGCAGCAAATTTTGCCGGGTCATCCACATGCTCAATCACGTGACTGCAGACCACATAGTCAAACAGTTTATCTGCAAATGGCAATTCATTTGCGTCTGCCTGTAAAATAGTCTGATGGGGGTAAATCCTGAAATCCCCTCTTCTATGATGATTATCATCAATAAATTTTTCTACAAGGACGTCAGCATCTCTTGTCGGGTTGCTTCCAGGGCCTATCTCCAGCACCATGCCCACTTTTTTTATGTGAAGACTACTTTTCTCGTAAGGGTTTCCTACTTTCATGGCATTATAAATTATCGTAAATTTAAGAAAAATCTTAAATTTGATATATAAACGGCCCGGAAAAGAATATAAGAGGAAAACCCATGAAAATAGCTTACTGCATACCATCTCTATATTCCGTAAGCGGAATGGAAAGGACTCTCTCTATAAAGGCTAACTATTTTGCGGAAAAGCTCGGGTATGATATCTATATCATTCTTACTGACGGCAAAAATCGAGAAAATGCCTTCGCTCTTTCTGACAAAATAAAAGTTATTAATCTTGATGTCAATTATGATGATATATGGAGATATCCCCTTTATAAAAAGGTATTTTCATATTTATTAAAGCAGATTAAATTAAGAAGAAGACTAACGAAGGTACTTTTTGAGATCAGACCGGACATTACCGTCTCCATGCTGAGAAGGGAGATAAATTTCATCACAAAGATAAAGGATGGGAGTAAAAAGGTAGGTGAGATGCATTTCAATAAAAGCAACTACAGGGATTTTGCCAACAGTGGTTTTTCTTTTCTAAAAAAGTTATTTGCAAAAATCTGGATGTATCAACTAATTGTAAACCTTAAAAGACTGGATAAATTTGTAGTATTGAGCAATGAGGACAAGGAGAAGTGGTTTGAACTAGATAACCTTGCCGTAATATACAATCCGCTCCCTGAGTTTCCGGAATCAATATCCGACTGCGCAAACAAAATAGTTGTAGCTGCCGGCAGGTTTGTCAGGCAAAAAGGGTTTGACATGCTCATAGATTCCTGGCGTCTCGTCGCTGAAAAGCATCCAGACTGGAAATTGAAGATATACGGAAATGGAAACAAAGAGTCATTCCTAAGCCAGATTAACAAAAACGGCAATCGGGAGAGTTGTTTCCTGTATGATGCAGTCCCTGATCTTTCAGACAAACTGTCAGAAGGGTCCATATTTGCTTTCAGCTCCCGGTTTGAAGGCTTCGGAATGGTCATAACAGAGGCTATGGCATGCGGACTCCCTCCAGTAGCATTTGCATGTCCTTGCGGCCCGAAAGACATAATAGATGATGGAATTGACGGTTTTTTGACTAACCCGGGAGAGATAGAACCCCTTGCCGAAAAAATTAATTTTCTCATAGAAAACGATGATTTCAGAAAGGAGATGGGCAAAAAAGCAAGAAAGAGGGCTGAAAGATTTCGCATTGAACTAATAGCACAGGAGTGGGATTCCCTCTTCAATTCATTATTAGAAAAACCTAAATCAATCTTATGAAATGGTATAAAAAATACCTCTCAGTTTTTGAAAAACCTTTCAGTGAGGCACCCTCTTCTGTCATTGATGAGGTAAGGGAAAAACTTCAGGCACTGCAGAGCAGCAATCCTGTCGCTTCAGTTGTTGTTATTGCCTATAACGAGGAGAAAAGGCTGCTAAGTTGTCTGTGGTCGTTGAGTGACTCCAAGTGTAAATACCCGATTGAAATCTTAGGGGTTGACAACTCATCAGCAGACAGAACCGCAGATGTATATAAAGCCACAATGCTTCCATATTACAATGAGGAGAAAAAGAGTTGCGGATATGCACGAAATAGGGGGCTTCAGGAAGCCAAGGGCAAATATTATATTTGTATTGATGCCGATACGATGTATCCGGAAAAATATGTAGAGACTCTGATTGAAGCTCTTATGAAACCCGGTATTGTTGCAGTCTCGTCACTCTGGAGCTATGTACCGAGCAAGGAGTACCCGCGTTTCTGGATGTTCTTTTATGAATTTTTAAGAGACATAAACTTATTCCTACTGTCATTTAAAAGTCCGGAAAGAAGCGTAAGAGGACTTGTTTTCGCATATGAGGCAGAATATGGAAGAAAGGTGGGTTATCGTGTACAGATAATCAGAGGAGAGGATGGTGCAATGGCATACGGATTGAAGCAATATGGCAAAATTGCATTTGTAAGGAGCAGAAAAGCAAGAGCTGCAACTTGCACTGCTACAGTAGCAGCAGACGGCTCTCTGAGAAAGGCATTTACGAACAGGGTGAAAGGGGCATTTAAGGGAATAAGAAAGTATTTTGTCAAAACCACGGGAGAGGTGAAAGATCAGCCTTCAAATTTAGTAAACAAAGAATGAGAGCGTTATTTATCCATTTCTTCGATTTTGCCCCACATAGTGGCATAAGCAAAAAAATTCTTTATCAGGTGGAAGCCCTAAGGCAATGTGGACTTGATGTTGACTTGTGCTACATTGACATTGACAAGTATGGTACACAGAGAAGAATGTGCGGCGAGGTAGTTATCGACAATTTCGGAAATGGGCTATATGCCAAACTTTTCAAATGGTTTAAATTCTCGAATCTTACCAGACATATCCTAAAAGTGAGATATGATTTGGTTTATATAAGATCCTTCTATAACACCAACCCACCTCTTCTAAGAATGCTCAAAACATTACACAATGAAGGAATTCGCGTTGTAATGGAGTATCCCACATACCCGTACGATAAGGAGACAGAGGGAGCCAGTCTTAATTACGCAATTATTTTCCTGCTTAACCGGATATTCAGAAAAAGGTTACCCGGGCATATATCAAGGATTGTAACCTTTACAGACCTTGAAAAAATTGAAGGTATCCCAACTATAAATATCTCAAATGGAATAGATTTCAAGAGTATAAGATTACGAATCCCCAGAAAGGGAAACACAAACTTTAATATGATAGCGGTTGCCGAGATTCACTACTGGCATGGTTTTGACCGTATAATCAAAGGTCTTGGAGAATATTATAAAGAGGAGCATTCAGAAGAGGTTAACCTGGCAATTATAGGCGAAGGAACTTCCGATATTATCAATTCATTGACCAAACTTGTCTCTGACTACGGAATAGAGGAACATGTCAGATTTCTCGGATTCAGACACGGGGAAGAACTGGACACCCTTTTTGATGACGCTGATTTCGGAATAGCCAGTCTTGCGCGTCACCGGTCCAATATCACAAAGATCAAGACACTTAAAAACCGGGAATATGCAGCAAGAGGTATCCCATTTATATACTCCGAAGTTGATGAAGACTTTGACTATATGCCATATATATTAAAAGCCCCCTCTGATGATTCTCCTATATGTGTAAAGTCAATCATTGATTTTTACAAATCTCTAAAAATGACCCCCGAAGAGATACGAGAGACAATCGTTGATACTCTTTCATGGAATGTGCAAATGAAACGAGTCGTAGATATAATATTTAATGAAAGATGAATGTGCTTGAGATATATTTTTGGCTTGCCCTCTTAACAATATTCTACACATATCTGGGATATGGCATTATCATTTTTACCCTTGTAAAAATAAAAGAATTACTGTCAAAAAAAGCTTATAACGGAGATAGAGATGACTTACCGGAGGTAACACTGCTTATTGCTGCGTACAATGAGGAGGATATTATAGATGAAAAAATGGAGAATTGCCTTCAGATCAAATACCCCGAAGATAAATTGAAAATAGTATGGGTTACAGACGGCTCAACTGACAGTACAAATGTAAAGCTCTCCCAATACGATCGGGCAAAAATCTGTTTCTCTCCTGAAAGAAAGGGGAAGTCTGCAGCCATTAACAGGGTTGTCCCACTGATAGAATCACAGATAATTATTTTCACCGATGCAAATACAATGATTAATGACCTGTCAGTCTCTTTAATCGTTGAAGAATTTAAAGACCCTAAGGTCGGGTGTGTGGCCGGAGAGAAAAGAATATCAATGTCTGACAAGGAGAGTCTTTCAGCCGGAGGAGAGGGTATCTACTGGAAATATGAGTCATTCCTTAAAGATATGGATTCAAGGCTCTATTCTGCCGTCGGTGCTGCCGGAGAGCTATTTGCAATAAGACGTTCTCTATATGAAGAAATACGCCCGGATATTCTGCTTGATGATTTTGTACTCTCGATGAAAATTGCAGCCAAGGGATATGTAATCAGATACTGCAAGGATGCCTGTGCCGTAGAGCAGGGCTCACTGAACATTAATGAAGAGAGAAAGAGAAAAGTAAGAATTTCTGCCGGAGGAATTCAATCTTTTCTAATTCTCAGCAAAATACTTAATCCGGTAAAATACCCCACTCTGTTTTTTCAATATATTTCTCACAGAATATTACGATGGACGATCACACCTGTTGCACTTTTTTCTCTTCTTCCTGTAAATCTTGCTATAGTTATCATCAATCCTCATGTTATCTATATAACGACGCTTGCATTACAGGTATTGTTCTATTCTCTGGCATTTTTAGGCAAAAAAACGGAGGGGAAGGAGACAAGCATGAAAATACTTTTCGTCCCTTACTACTTTCTTTTTATGAACTATAATATTTTCCCAGGTATAGTTTATCTTTTAAGAAAAAAGAGAGGGGACGGAACTTGGGAAAAATCCCGCAGAAAATAATTAAAGAACCCTTTCCCATTTCCCGGACTCCTTCGAATATTGTTTAAGTAACCTGGCAGGGTTACCACCAACTATACTAAACGGTGGTACATCTTTGTTCACCAGGCTGCAGGCTGCTACAACCGAATGTGAACCAATTCTGATTCCTTTTGTGATAACACTGTTTGCTCCTACCCACACATCATCCTCAATTACAATCTGTGAAGTGGATACACCCTGACTTGAAATGGAGTAATTAACATCCTCATAATTATGATCCAATCCAGAAACGGTCACATTCTGGGCAAGGTTTACATTATTTCCAACAGATACAGGCCCTATAATTACATTCCCTATTCCGATTCTTGTATTATCTCCTATCTCAATATCTCCCACCATATTGTTAACTGTAGCATAATCCTCTACAACAGAATTTCTGCCGATAATAAACTTATTGAAAGGCACTATATCTTTCCTTGCACTGCCACAGATAACAGAGCGACGTCCTTTCTTTATGTATAGGGGTCTTAACAGGCGAAGCCAAAGTCTCGGCCTTGTCCGAACGGGATTTACAAGGAGATTGAGCACGAAATGTTTTAACTTCTCGTTTTTCTTCAGCTTTTCAGATATAAAACCGTAACTCTCCATTACATTCATATTATTACAAATTTAAAATATTGCAGTCAATAATAGACATATTGTCTGTTTTTTTATTACTTTCAAAGTGAAAATAATAAAACCGCTGAATTTTGTTCTACTCTAAATACATATATGGCCACAATTGGAATATAGGTTTCTCGGAAACTAGCCCTGAAAGCCTTATTAATAGTGGGAAGTTGGGAAAAATAAAGTGGTTGAGTCATCGATATAAGGATCGTTTTTTTGCAGATCCTTTCGTCATTAGTTCAGATAGTTCAATAATAAATGTTCTTGTAGAGGAGCTTCCTTTTTCCATGAAAAAAGGAAGAATAACCAGACTCGTGGTAGATAGCAAGAGCAAACGTCTTATTGAAAGAGAGACTGTTCTGGAACTTGAAAGTCATTTATCATATCCGGCATTTCATAGAATAAATGACAAAATCTATCTATTTCCCGAAAACAGTGCTTCAGGCAGACTAACAATTTATGAGTACAATGAGACTCTCAATTCAGTCAACAAAGTAGACACAATGGTTCCTGAGCCATTGACTGATGCCACACTATTTCATTCTGAAGGCAGGTATTGGCTTTTTGCCACTAAACTACCGGAATCTAACGAAAAGCTCTTTCTTTATCACTCATTGGATTTTGCCGGAAATTTCATTTGTGTTAATAATGGTGATCCGATTATAACCGGGCTTTCATCATCAAGACCTGCTGGTAATATATTTACAGCAGACGGAAATCTGTACAGGCCGGCACAAAACAGTATAATGCACTATGGCGGGAGGATGATGATTCAACAAATTGTAAAATTAAGCAAAGAAGAGTATGCAGAAAAGAACATACTAACAATAAATCCTCATTCATTCAAATACAATCTAGGGACACACACCGTAAATTTTTATGAAGGTGGCTGTGTAGTTGACGGATATGGATACCTGTACCCTTTAATCGGTCATATGGCAAATTTCCTTATAAAGAAGAGAGATATAATCTTTCGCTCAAAACGCTGATAAAATTTTAACAATGAATATTGCAATCATAACAACGGGGATTCTGCCTGTACCGGCTATTAAAGGTGGTGCTGTCGAGACCCTGATAGATATTCTAATAAACTATAACGAAGATCATCCGGAACATTTTATCACAATATTTGGAACCTACGACAAGGAGTTTGAGAGAATGGATTTCTCAAAATATAAAAGAACAAAATTTGTTCTGACAAATAATCATTCATTTGTGACAAAACTAAGAAGGAAGATATTCCAATATTCCCACAGCTCTTTTTTTTACAATTACTATCTGGATTTTTTTGCCGCAGAGGTCAGCAAAAAAGTTGCCACTGGAAATTATGATGTGTTGATTTCAGAAAACAGACCCGGATTCGTATTACCTTTAAGAAGAGCATTCAACGGAAGACTATTTCTTCATCTTCATTACGACAATCTTTACAAAGGGGTTGAATTCGCCGAAGAGGTTGTCTCGGCATGCACCGGTGTTTTAGCGGTATCATCCTATATTAAACAGCGGGTTTGTACACTTGAATCTTCTAAGAATAAGGTGAATGTGATATACAACGGAATAGACCTGGAAAAATTCACAGACATATCAGAGCTTAGTGTTACAAGGTCACAATTCAGATTAAAAGAGAATGATTTTGTAATTGTATATACCGGAAGAATCGAGCCTATTAAAGGTATTAAAGAACTTCTTGAAGCTTTTGCCTCTATAAAGGATTTTCCGGACATGAAATTACTTATTGTGGGAAGTGCCTCAGTAAATGATATGTCTAAAAACCAATATCTTGAAAAAATATATAAAATTGCGTCCACCCTAGGAGAAAGAGTAATTTTTACAGGATTTCAGCCATACAAAAATATACCTGCAATATTAAAATTTTGCAATCTGTCAGTCATCCCGTCTACTTGTGAGGAGGCATTCCCTTTGAGTGCAATAGAGAGCCTGGCATCAGGACTTCCAATTATAGCAACACGTTCAGGAGGAATGCCTGAAGCAGTTGACAGCAATTGCTCAATCATTCTGGAAAAAGACGGGCACCTCACTGAAAATCTAAGAAAGTCTATAATTACAATTTATAAAGACAAGAATTTACAGCAAAATATGTCCAAACACGCTATTGAACAATCCAAAAAATTCAGTAAGGATAATTATGCCTCGAATTTCTTTGCATCAATAAAGATCACTGACGACGGAACTTTTTAAGGAACTCCTTAATATCTATCATTCGATCCAGTAATCTGAAAGAATAGACAATAAGCACTACACATACCAGAGAGCCTCCAATGTATCCGTATATATTTTTCAAAAAGAATATAAAACAAAATACTCCCGAAGTCAAGAATGACTGGATGCAGAATTGCTTCCATAAATCACGATTCATTACAAATGAATATCTCTTTCCTGTCACAAGAGCGACAAGTGCAAAATAGCAAATGTGCATTATAACATATCCCCATGCCAGTCCGTTTAATCCGTCCAATTTGTATCCAATAACACATGATATTAAAAGACTGAAATTTGCGAAGATTCCCTCAACATAGAAAAAAACCTTTTTATCTCCCTTCGCAAACAATAAGGCACCTATAAGATATCCGGGAACCTTGAAAACCATTGCAAGACATAGTATCCTGATAAAATTATTTATAATCAGATACTCTTTTGTCCAAAGTATATGAATTACTATCGTTGAGGTTAGCATTATAAGGCAAAGAATAGGCAAAGCAATAAGCAGCGCAATTTCAGTCTGCTGATTTATCATCTCATTCGTTTTATCCCTGTCATTGCATACTGCCGCAAGTCTGGGATAGTAATCGACTGCCATGGCTGTAAATACCAAACCTATGGATTGTGAGACAATGCTTGTTCCTGCCTGATAAAATCCAAGATCTGCTATTGAACCGATACTGATTATATATGAATTGACGAGATAGTTAACCAAAGACCCTATCGATGTCGACATCAACATCAAAACACCCAATTTTGCCATATCAAGACCTTTCACATAAGTCTCCTTAATCGGGACCTTTACCGGAGTCATCTTAATCCCGGACAAATAATATCTGCTGAATAAATAAGTAACAAATGACGATATGATAAGTGCCGGCACTATGGCTTTCATCCCCCATAACGCATATAATGGAACAGAGACTATCAATGAGACGAGTGAGCCTGTAAAGGAATATAGAGCAAATTTTTTCAGATTCCTTGTCCCTTGCATTACTGCAGCATTACCCATCGATAAAGTGTTAAAAACAAGCATTAATGAAAGAAAAATAAATGCTAAGGTATAATCATGGCTTTTAAAGGTATACTGGCTTAACAACGGAGAGAGAGCCATAACCAGTATAAACCCGGCAATCGCAGAGCCATAAAGCCATCTTCTGAATATAAGTACTGTGGAGGATAGCTTCTGATTGTCACCGGCTTCATTTGATTGTGATATATCTCTAACCGCACTGTAATTCAGTCCAAGGCTGGTGATATTGTTTATCATTGTAATTGTTGATGTGAACATGGTGTTCAATCCCATTCCGGCGGCACCCAAAAGTACAGCTATAATCTTCCCCCTGATCAGATTAAGCAATATCTGGATTGCCTGCACTCCTCCAAACAGAGATGTGGCCTTGAATATGTTTCTATATGAGGATTTTTCGCTCAATTACTATATTGATTTATATATTTTAAGAAGTTCTTTTGCTGTGTATTCCCATGAAAAACCGGAAGATCTTTTTATTCCGGCATTTATAAGATTTTCCCTGAGATCTTTATCATTTTCAATTTTCAAAATAGCATCTGCTATCTCTATCTCATTGTTCGGATCTACCAGCAATGCAGCGCTCCCGGCAATCTCAGGCATAGCCGATGTACACGATGTCACTACCGGAGTGCCGCAAGCCATAGCCTCAAGTATCGGTATGCCAAAACTCTCTCTCAAAGAGGGGTATAAGAACACATATGCATTTGAGTAAACTGTTGGAAGATCTGAATTATATATATAGCCTGGTGTGTTAATTTTCTCAATTATTTCAGAGATTCCTGATTTTTCAAGAAGCTCTTTCACATATTGCATATTAAGATCTGCTATTAAGAGAGGCATCTTCTTATCAGAAGTCTTAAGATATTGTGAATATGCTCTTAAGACTCTCTCCGTGTTCTTTTTAGGATCAGTATTACCCAAAAAGAAGATATAGTTCTTCTCTTTTGTGGCAACAGGTGCAAAATGCTTGCTGACACCATTGTAGACAGCTATTAACTTTTCCGGGGAGAGTTTTAATTGTTCTGCTATTCTATCGGCCTCATATTTTGATACTGTAATTACCCTGACACATTTTTCAAGTACCCTTGGCACGACCATTCTTCTATAGTACCAACCCATTGTCTGATACAAAGATTTGCTTGTACTTCTCTTCTTTTCAAGAAAAATTATATCATGGAGTGTAAGTATCAGGGGAACGTTACAAAAAAGAGGTGCAGTATTACTTGTACAATGCAACACATCCGGCTTGACTTTATTTACAGCCATAGGAAGAGCAACTTGTTCCCAAAGAGGATATGTAGGACATTTCAATTCAAATATTTTAAAATTGGCTGTTTCTTGCAACACCATGTTATCCTTGCCAGGGCTTACGAATATAAAGTATTCATTCTCTTTGTCTATCTTCTGTAGCTCCTTTATCATTTCAAGGGCTACGAAGTCCATGCCGTGCTTGTTCGTTCTGAATATACGTTGTGCCTCTATTGCTATTTTCATCTCCTAACCTTTTTGTGTGTGAATGAATCTCTTATTTGCCCCTTTACTGCGGAACAGATTTGCAAACATTAACAAGAAAATGAGAGGCACTCTTTTTAACGTATGCAAACTCCTTTTTGTTAAAAGATATTGAGGTATTGCCATTAAGAAGGCTACTATAAGACTGACTAGCAAAAACATCCACTTCATTGACAACTGCCATTCTATAATTAACATAACAACTATCATTATAGATATTAATCCAAGAATAACAACTCTTGGCAACATCATCCACTGTATAACTTTGTCTACATAATCGAAATTAAAGGTCAAAAGAGCCTTGGGCAATCCTCTGAGACCTCTGGACAATGAGCCGAATTGCGTTGCAATCCATCTTCGCCGCTGATTATAAAAGACTTTCTCTCTTTTTACCTTTTCATCATATACAGGCAGATCGTCTATGTATTCAATATAAATCCTATTTCTGAAAAGAAGAAGTTCGAGTTCCTTATCCTCGCCCGATGTCTCAAGTTTGTTTACATTATCCTTGAACCATCTGAAATCAAATGCCATGCCCGAGCCTATAAGAGCCGATGACAGACCTAGCGATGTATGTCCTTTTCTGAATATTGAATTGTTTATCTCTTCACTTATAGCATCAAGGATCTCCATGTCATTCCCGGTATTTTTTGCCATTCTGTGCGCTTGCAATGCTCTGATACCGGTATTGAACACGTCATTAATCTTTGATATAAAATCTTCATTTACACAGTTATCGGCATCTAAAATTACAACTATGTCATAGTGCGTTTCGGGAAGTGTCTCCATAGCACAACGCATGGCAAAAGCTTTCGAACTGAGTTCCGGATTTATTACCAATAACTTTATCGGGAGTTTTGAAAGTCTGTCATTTGTCTGTTCTGTCATTTTATCAGAGATAACCATCACATCAAGCAACTCCTTAGGATAATCCTGACTAAGCATTGAATTCACCGATTCCATTATTACAGCATCCTCTTTATAGGCAGGAATAAGTACTATCAACCTGTTTTTTATCTTTTTGGACAAAATATTCTCTTTCTTGCTCCACAAAGAGTAGAGGGAAAATACAAAAAGATAGAAGACAGAGAGTGCCATCAGAACAAACAGGATTTGATCAAAGAGATAAAAAACCTTCATAATTTCAGTCCTTCATATTTATCCGGTATTCTATAATACTCGACTATACCCGATAAGGTTGCCCTTACAAGATCTACCCTTCCTTTTACCATTGAGCAGCATACGGCTTTAATATTTGCCACCATTATTTGGTACAAGACAGACAAATTTGCCGCACCATTTGCCAGATTCCTCCTTGCAAAAAGAAGCCTGTTCCTGGTCATGTAGTACCTTTTTAAAGGAGAATCCTCCCCGGTTGTCCTGCTCTCCTTATGGACTATGCATGCAGAAGGTACATACCAAAGTTCATAACCATGCCTTTTCATATTCATGCACCAATCAATCTCCTCATAATAGAGAAAATATATTTCGGGCATATATCCAATTTCATCTACCACATTTTTTCTGACAATCATTGCAGCTCCGTGAGTTGCAAATGTTTGCCCCTCATGATCATAAACTTCATTATCTTTCTCTCCTCGTCCTATAGATTTGTTTCTGAGGGTAATCTTTGACATCGGTGTAAAACCCGCATACTGAATAACCTTTGGCTCTCCCGGGAAATAAATTTTAGGAGAGGCTGCTGCTGCTTTTATGTTTTTATCCATAAAGTCAACGAGCTTTAATACGGAGTCATCAAAAAGGAGTGTATCGTTATTAATCAGAAAGATATAGTCACCCGAAGAAATTTTGATTCCGAGATTGTTGCCTCCGGCAAAACCGAGATTTGTATCACTCCTTATAGCAATGACAGAAGGAAACTTCTCCTTCACATAGATAGATTCATCTTTAACAGAGCCATTATCGACAAGAATAATCTCATATCCGTATCTGGTTGGTATATGGGTATATATAGATTCAATCAATTCACACGAATCTTCCTGGCCATTATAATTGACAATTATAAATGAAATGCGCTTTATTACCTCTTTCATAGTTCTGTCAATTGATTTTTATCTTGTATCTCTTTGTCATACATGGGACTCAGGAAGATAAATGTCATAAGCGTATACATGATTACCCCTGTAGGAAACTGGCCTATAATCTCAAGACTGTAAGAAGCCACATAAAGACCGGCAATACCACAGGTGAATGCTGCAATAATTCCCCTTAACTCTCTGTCTTTTAATTTAAATAAGACGATAAAACAACCATATCCCAACACTGAGAGTAAAATTACAATATGAAGTAATAATCCGACTATACCCGTTTCCACCCATATCAAAACATACCAGGAATCTGTAGCGATTTCTGCCAGGAATGGATTGGGTCTGTATGTATATGCTCTGCCTCTCGACATACCAACTCCTGCACCAAACGGCTTATCCACCATATATACTCTAAGTTTCGCCTGATTTTCCACCCTTACTACGAAAGATGCGTCTTCTGTGTCGAAAACAGATCTCATCCTTCGTATATATTGATTCCCGTGACCTATATACGTGTATTTAAGAAATACGAACGCCACAAGTACAAGTGCTGCAGTAGGAAGAGCGAATTTCAGATTTTTGGAAAGTACCACAAAAAGGAAGAGTCCGACAAAAGGGACAGATATTGAACCTCTTGTACCTGAAAGCAGCATACCATAAAAGCAAGCTATAGCGGTTAAAAAATAGAAAACCTTTAATGCCTTAGACTTTATAAAGACAGATACAATGATGAATACAACCCCGGAGAATGCTATTCCTGTCCCGAAGTTTGCGGCATCAGTAAAAAAAGAGAAATATCTTATACCGGAATATATTATGTGTGTAGTTCTTCCCCCTTCCGCAAGCCACCGGGATTCAGCAAAATCAAACCCGAATACTTTTTGTATCAAAGCCTTAAGCACCGCTGTCAAACAAAGGAGAGCCCATACAAACAGAAGTTTTTTCATGTCTGCGTAACGCCTCATCAATACGGAAACAACAACAGCAGTAAGAATGAAATATGTACCTAAACCCCTTACGTTAGTAAACCAAGCCACAGGAGATGACATATTCGGGTTAAAAATCTCGAATACAAGATAAAGCAACCAAATGAAAGAAATTAAGGTAATCGCATTCATTGAGTTCTTAAACCTTACCTCCGATTTCGGATTGAACTGACTAAGGAGTATTATAGTAATAATCAGAATGAAAAATATATCCATAGTGATGCCCGGGGGTAGAGCCCTGATATATCTTGATATTCCTGATATGTAATAATTAGTAATAAACAGAATTATAAAACCCAGTTTTGGATTATTAATTACTACAACTATGAATATCATCGCAATAGGCAGTAAAGATACCAATACACCAAATTCATATCCGATTCTGGTGGTAAGGCGTAAAATAATAAGAATGCCAATTACAAGTACTGATGCCACCAACCATTTATTCAGGTTGTCATATATGATATCCCGGAATTTCACGCAATTAACTACCTTGAGGTTAAACCTAGCTGAGTCAATTTATATATAAACTGTCTGAACTTTGTTACAGGAGGTAAAAGACCCATAAAGTTTGTTGCAACATCTCTGCTTACATGATTGAGATAAAGTGTTACAGGTGCACTTTGTGCCTGTTGCTTCAATCTGTCCAGAGCAGTTGCGTCAATCTCCCTCCACACTTTATCAGCTCTGACAACAATAAGATTGATTGAAGCTTCCCTTAATAATCCGACAGGAATCGAAGATTCAAGTATCGATTTGTGCTCTACAATTATAATATCTTCATTTGCAAATTCGTATAGTTCAGAAAATTTGCGTGACAGAATAAATTCTCTCGATTCGGGAGAAATCCCCTCGTGCCATGAGAACAGTTTAACCCTAAGACCTCTCTCTTCCCAATATCTGACAAGCTTTTCTGCCAAATAAGATTTTCCGTACTCGCTTCCGGAGCTAATAAAATTAATTATATCCGGTCTCTCTCCTGTATTGAGATACGGGATAAGGGCATTTGCAAGATAATTAGTTGCAATTTCCTCATATTGTTTATTGTAACGTCTGTATCTCAACAGGTTTTCTTTAGGGAAAGCTCCAAGGACTTTAGTGTTGGTTATCCTTTCAGCCCTGGCTTTATCTCGGACTGTCCTGTCAAAAAGTTCCAGAAGTATAAAGAATGCTATTATGAAAACAAAGGTGCCGAAGTAAGTTGAAAGTACGATAACCTTTCTTGCAGTTGGTATTGGAGATACAGGAAGCAAAGGAGGATTAATCGCCTTAAGGTTGGCAGAACTCATTTGAAGTGTTTTCTGTCTCATTAAAGCGGCGTTAAGGCTCGTCAACACTGATAAGTATGACTGTTCTGTGAAACTTATATCACGCTCTTTTCTTTTTAACGTTGATCCGATAGGAGAGTAATAACCATATTCAGATTCGAGGCTTTTCCTTACCTCCTCCATAACTCTTAATTCGGCCGATGCCTTTTCCCTTGTTATTACAGATGATACCCATTGATCTACATATGCCGCCGAGGCCACGCCATCTTTTGAATACTTCTGTTCATTAATCATTGCTGTAAATGACCTCAAATCATCTTCTGCAATCTTTTCCTGCAATTTATACTCATCAAGCAATTTACGGTTAGCAGGAGAGATATTTAATGTATCTGTCTGTAATGATTTAAATCTGACTATTCGAGAACTGATTTCAGAAAGAGAGTTTAATTTTTGTAAAAATACGGTGTTGTTTTGTATCGCTTTCACCTGACCCTCTATTCTCATCTCAAGCTGTCCGACAGATGTGCTTGCACTGGTATAGCGGAGCAATGCATCATAGTACATTAATTCATAGTCCCTTGCAAGCGCTGTGACCTGTTTTGTCTGCTCCTCGTAGTTGATTATCTTCTTATCAACATAATAACGTGTTAGCGAATCTTCCGACTGCTTGAGTTTTTCACTTAACCTTGCTAGTTCCCTTTTGAAGTACTCCACCACATCATTTGTCTCACCAAACCTCAGGAGTTTATATTGCTTAACAAATTCCTCGTTGAGAATTACAAGTGTATTATAGGCTATCCCCGGATCATCTGCGGAATATTTAATATCGATCATGTCGCTGTCAAAAATTCGTTTCACCTCAATATTGCTCAGCGCTGTGAAACTATAGTGGCGGTGATACCAGTTAAACAATCCATATACAAAGTTCTTCGGTGAGGCTTGCTCATATTTTTTCAGATTGCTGACTGTAGAATCTATCGAACTCTTGTCTATTAAAGTCCTTACCTCCTTTGGAGTTATTCTGAGAAGCTCCTTGTAGTTGTTTGCCTGAATATAATTGTTGTTTTGGGTAGAGTCGCCGTATATCATATTCTGCGCATACAGCCTCAATGCAACTTCATGAAGAGTGTTTTTTGATTTAATGATACTAATAAGGTTATCCATACCATTATTTACACTGCTCCAGTCAATCCGGCCTGGTTCTACTCCCGATTCTATCGTGAATCCAGATGCTATACCCGTATAAATTGTAGTGTTGACCTCATAAGTCCTGACCATTTGCCTGGTCTGGTAAACAGCTACCAAAGCTGCAAATGCCGGCAAAAATATGAGCCAGTATTTTATCCTGTATAGCAGTTTGATTATCTGAAAAAATATTTCCATTATTTATCAAGTAGCTTGGTACACGAAATGATTTCCAATTTTAAAATGGCGACCTTTAATTCGGATTTTATCTTTCCTATCTGCTGGATTGCCATTACTTGTTGTCCCTTTGCAATTCCCAATGCCGATATATTAATGCTTCCCATTATATAGTCCTTCTCAGCCATCTCATACTGTGCCTGAGAAAGAGAGTATTGTTCAATTGCACTCTTTAGATTAGCAAGCATCTCCTCAGATTTTACATAAAGCTCTACAATCTGCATCTTACGATCCTCATACCAGACCTCTAACTCCTTTTCTGTTTGTTTTACGGTTAGTTTCTGCGCTTTAACCCTATTCCTCTTGTCCACCAGCTTGTCAAGCGGAAAACGAATCGATGCCCCGGCATTGTACCATATCTGCTCACCCCCGCTATTCTGATAAATCAAGGGATAATTTGCTCCAAGATTGGTGTAGGAATTCATCCCGACAACGCCATATTGATATGTACCGAAGAAATCCACAAACTGATACCAGCTTCGTTTTTCCGTCAACAATTTCCTGTTAAGCTCCTCTATTTTTAAAGTATAAAGATCCCATGACGGCCCTTTCTTAGCATTCTCAAATAATAGATCTAAAGGAGGAAGAGTAAAATTTAAAAGCACATCATTTGTGTCCACCAGATTTTTAGAAGAGGATACCTGTGCGTTGGCATTTATCGGCAACACAAAAAGGACAAACAATATGATAATTGCTCTTCTCATACATTCTCTTTTTGGACAAACGCAGTAAATGTTTTCAGTAAAATTTTCATATCCATCCAAAAGTTATAATTATTGGCGTAATATATATCCAACTGTTTACGTTCCTCAGGAGATAATTTACCGGAATCTCCCCTCTTCTCAACTTGCCATAGACCTGTAAGGCCCGAAGGAGCAAGAAATCTGTCTATATATTGATCGGAAGTAAGCTGTTCAGCTTCATAAAGTGGAAGAGGCCTGTTACCGACAACCGACATATCTCCCTTGAGGATATTGATTAACTGTGGTAACTCGTCAATACTGAACTTCCTGAGAAATCTCCCGACTTTTGTTATTCTGGGATCATTCTCGTATTTTACAAAGTTATTTCTCTGCCTGTTGGATTTGTCTCTCATAAATGCAGCCTCTGAAATCACCTCATCATCTGAGACAAAGAGTGACTGATTATCTTTTTCCACAATTGGGATTTGATTAGAATTATAAAAATCGTATTCGGAACTTGTCTCAATATCACAATATTGATTCATACTCAAAAGCTCCCGAAGTCTTTTATCCGCATCACTGTACATTGAGCGGAATTTGTAAAAATCGAACACAGTATAATTGCTTCCGACTCTTTTCGATTTGTACATTGCCGGCCCCTTACTTTCAACCTTTATGAGAATAATTATAATTATAACAAATGGCAATAAAACTACAATCGCAAGCGATGCAAAAATAATATCGAACAATCTTTTCCATAAAGGTGCCTCGTATGTACCCAAGGATCCCTTCTCTACAAGTGAGGCAAGGATGAGAGACTGATTCCTGTCGACAAATTCAATACCATTGAGCAGCCTGGCTTTAGGAATATCAGTATGCGAAGTATCGTTGACGCCTGCTTTTTGGTAATGAGACAACTCCTCTCTGTCTATTGTTTTAAAGACCAGTACGATATAAGCTTTAGGAAAACTTTTCTTAAGAAGTTCTATGCGCGGTGCATCAACTTTTAAAATATCCTTTTGGTAAAGAATCATCAAAGGAGATTCTCCGCAATTTTCAGATATGGATCTGATAGCTTCAGCATGATCCCTTGCCGTAATCAATGTAGCATTCAGGAATGAACTGAAGCGTTTAATTGTCGCCTCATCGTTTCCTACGTATATAGTGTAAACACTCACGAAATAATCTTTTTTAACCTGACCTTCAGCTCCATGGGATTAAATGGCTTCGATATATAGTCATCCGCTCCTTTCTCGAGCAGGGCGATTTTCTGTGATGTACTATCTTCACTTGAAAGAATAACGAAAGGGATAGACTTGAACAGATCATTTTTCTTAAGATAGTCAAGAAACTCAGCGCCAGTCATGTTTGGCATATATATGTCTGAAATTATAAGATCGGGAATATTTCCATCCTGTAGCCATGCTATTGCTTTAATAGGATCCTCAAAATACACACACTCAAACAATTCGGCAATATAAACTTGTATAACTTTGGCTATAGTGGATTTGTCATCAACAATTAATACTCGCTTTTTCACAGTTTCTGGGGTTAAAGTTAAATTACAACTTGCACTTAATTATGTAAAAATAGTAAAATTATTTGAGAGTATATTTAATCTTAATAGCTTTGTTAGCAAAACAACTGTAAATGGAGAGATGCACACTTAGAAGCCCTATTTTTTGCGTCATGATTCTTGCATCTATGGCTGTTCTTATTCTTGCTATTATGGGATTTTTAGCTGCACAGGTAAATCCTAACGACAACACGCTTTTTATTTATACAGCTCTCGGCCTCCCTTTTACACTTTTAGCAGCCTTAGCCCTCATTATCTACTTTGCTATCAAGAGAAGCTGGTATTTTTTAATATCTCTGATGGCAATCATTTTAAACTTTCAATTCATAACAGCAAATTTAAGTATTGGAAGAATTTTTAACGGGAACTCATCCTCCGGCAAGCTTATAATAAAGGTTGCAACCTATAATGTACACAGTTTTAATTTACAAAACGACTTTGTTCCCGTCAACAACATTGCCGATTATATCAGCAAAGAGGGTGTAAATATACTTTGCATGCAGGAGTATAAACCTCACGACATGTATAGCGAAGAAGAGGTGCGGGGAGCATTCGGATTTTTTAACTATTTGGCTATCCGTGAATCTTCAATGAGCAGAATCGGCCTTATCATATACAGCAAATTTCCGATAAAAGCTACCGGTATTTTAGATTTCCCCAACTCAGCCAATGGAGCTATATGGGCTGATATATCGATCAACGGAGGTAAACTCATCCGGGTAATAAACATACACATGCAAACCACCGGTCTTAAAAATGTATTCCACCTGGGCATACTTGGCTCAACAATGAACCTTACAGATAATGCAAAGATTCGGGCAAGCCAGGTTCAACTTGTCAGAAAACTAATAGACACAACAAAACACCCGGTTATACTGGCAGGAGATTTCAACGATCTGCCATCAACCTATACATTCAAGACTCTAAAAGGTAATTTGAGAGACAATTTCATCAGTGGCGGACTTGGAACAGGTGGTACATTTAAAGTAAAGTTCAATTTCCTGAGAATTGACAACATATTAAGTTCTAAATCATTCATATGCACCAAATATTACTCTGACAGGAAAGAGTGGAGCGACCACAATCCGGTCATTGCAGAATTTACTCTAAAAAATTGAGAGGCACGCCCCTGCGTAATATTTTTTTACGTTATGTAAATTATTTCTTTACATTTTGTTTGTCTTGTAAAAATATTTTTTATCTTTGCTATAGAAACGCAGTGGATATGAAATTTTTTACGATATCAATCATAATGACTTTAGCTCTCATTTTGTCGGCAACATTATCATTATCTGCCCAAACAACAGTCATTGGACATGTCTCTGCAGAGATAGTGGAAGCAGTCAGCGTAGCTTCCAATGCAACAACAGACCTCATAATTAATAACACAACGGCAAGCCAGAACGGCCTCAATCTTGGAAATGTTACAGTGAAATCCGGAAACTCGGTAAGTTGCAATATAGTAATCAATCCAGCAACAGTATCCTCCAAATCCGGAAATAGTTTCACATTGGTTCCATCCGCCGGTATGTCAAACACCTTATATGGGAATAATACTCTTGCGCTTAAGGGAGTTGCCGAGATGCAAAGTGACACCTCTTCCGGAGAATACAAAGGTTCCTACTCGATAATTTTTGCATATAATTAATAAATAGTTGATTGTTAGGTTAAGACCAGTAGGATGACGGTAATACTGTCATCCTTTTTTTATTTAATTTTCAATCTCCCTCATCCCATATAACTTCATTCATTTTATCCGAAAGCCAATGTTTAATTTTTTTACATTTTGTAAAATAAAATTTACGTATTTGATCTTGGATTTTTTTGTTGAAAAAGTTTTCCAAAAATTATTTACATTTTTATATTCCTGATTTTCTGCTTTTTAAAAGGCGTTTATATTTAGTTTTAAATCGTTTTGTTAAATTTTTTTATGCCGATGGCACACTTTCTGTCTTAATATAGGACGTGGCAGGGAGGAGTGAGGAGTGAAAAGAGAAAAGTGGAGAGTGAAGAGTGAGGAGTGAAAAGTGAAAAGTGGAAAGTGAAAAGTGGAGAGTGAGGAAAAAAAATAAAAGTAAATAAAGGATATTAACAAATAACAAAAAATTAAAAAACAAAAATCATGAAAACAAAATTCATCACATTAGCTATCGCAATCTTAGGATTTTCAGCAAGCTCATTCGCACAAACAGGAACTAACGCTACTGCAAACGCTAGCGCAACATTGCTTACTCCACTCAAAATTGAGAAAACCCAAGATCTAAACTTTGGTAAGATCGCATCAAGCATGGAGGAAGGTAAAGCTATCCTGTCTACAGCCGGAGTAGTTACTCGCAGCGGTGGTGTTGCTGTTCTAACAGGAATTCAAGCAACAGCTGCCAAGTTTACTGTTACCGGAGATGCTAACCAGAAATTCACAATGAGTGCACCTGCATCTATAGGACTATCATCCGGAACTGGTTCTCCACTCAATCTTGTTTTAGATTATAAGACTGATTTAGGCGCAACTCTTACAGCACCATCATCAACAGGAGTCGTTCTCACAGGTGGATCAAGAGAAATTCTTGTTGGCGGTACTCTTACAGTTCCGGCCAATACTGTAGCTGGAGTATATAAAAATGAAACCGAGCTTAAGATTACTGTAAGCTACGAATAATAAGCACCTTATACTTTAACAAGGAAACGCTGCTTATTATTGCAACGTTTCCTTGTTAAATAAAAAAACCACATCATGAAAAAGAGTTTATATATTACATTGTTTGTGGCTATTATCTCCTTAATATCAGCTTCATCAGCAAAAGCTCAGGTTAGCATAATAGCTCATGCCTCTGCTGAAATTATTGAGGCACTCACCGCTACTGAGAATTCGACCCTTAACTTTGGAAGATTCTCTCCGGAAACAAATGGCGGTGAAATAATACTCACACCCGACGGCGTCAGAACAGCAACAGGTTCTGTGGCTCTGAGCGGTGGATCTTATAATCCGGCTACCTTTGTACTAACAGGACAAAATGAGGCAACAGTGACCATAGCCCTTCCCTCAAGCTCTGCGATGCTTACAAACAGCACAAACGGAAAGACCCTTGAGGTTTATGACTGGAAGTCTTATCCTGAGGCAGGGGTGGGAACAGGAATACTAAACAATGGATTACTTTCTGTAAATATTGGAGCAACCCTTAAGGTTGGTGACATAGAAAAGAATCCTGTTGGCATCTACTCAGGAACTTATACGGTTACATTTTCTTATAATTAATCATTTATAGCAACATATCTTACAATTTTGCTATATTTGGATTAATTTATGAAAATCTAAAACCCCTGAAAATGTTTAATTCTGGTATTAACAATAAGTCAAACAACGATAAAAAATCAATATCTTGTTTGTTTTTATTAGCATTATCCCTCTTCTCACTTATAACTTTTAATGACGCAACCGCCCAGGGCAATCTTTTGATTACTCCGCGGCGCGTTGTTTTTGACGGAACAAGAAGAGTTATGGAACTCAACCTGGCAAACACCGGCCAGGATACATCTAAATACAACGTATCGATTATTCAATACAAGATGACCGATGAAGGAGCTTTCGAAGAGATTACAGAGCCTGCTCCGGGACAGAACTTTGCAGATAAGTATATCCGCTTCTTCCCAAGAACAGTCACTCTTGCACCTAATGAATCTCAGGTAGTGAAAATGCAGGTTACAAACACCTCCAATCTTGCACCGGGAGAGTACCGTTCCCACGTATATTTCAGAGCCGTTCCAAAAGAGGCTGCCCTTGGAGAGGAAGATCCAAATCGCGATACTACAGCATTAAGCATCAAACTTGTACCAATTTTTGGTATTACAATTCCGGTTATTATCAGAATTGGCCAGTCCGACACTAAGGTTTCCTTGGCTGATATGCAGCTAGAGATGATAAACGATACAACAAACAGATTATCTATGGTGTTTAACAGGACCGGCAATATGTCAGTATATGGAGATTTACGCGTCATACACATCTCTCCTTCCGGAAAAGAGACCACTGTAGGCATTGTAAATGGTATAGCTGTATACACACCAAATACCATCAGAAAATTCAAACTTGACCTAGATAACTCAACCAAAGCAGATTTTAAGACAGGAAAGATCAGAGTCACCTACTCTTCCCAGTCTGATACACGTCCCGAGAAATTCGCCGAAGCAGAATTAACCCTTCAATAAATTATAATACACCGACTTACACAAACATCACGATGAACAAAAAGTGTGCATATATACTATCTCTCTTGTTTATTCTTCTGTTCTCCATGCCACTCAATGCTCAGGTTAAATTAACAATAGATCAGGGATTAAACTTTGGTTCATTGTACCCGGTCGGATCGGGAGGAACTGTAACAATAAGTGATGATGGAGTAAGAAATAGTACAGGAAGTATAGTACTATTCCCTTCAACTTACTACGAGTCTACCTTTACATTAAGCACCACAAAAAGAACCAGAACATACTACGTTTTCAGTTTAACTATACAGAGCCCTATTACAATGACAAGAACTGGGGGAGGAAGTATGACTCTTTACCTAAATACCAACGGGAGCAATGATGGTTGGAGTGTAACTCAAAAAAAACCTGTAACTTTACATATGGGAGGTACTCTTTATGTAGGATCAGTCACAGCAAATCCTCCTGGCAACTACTCTGGAAGTTTCAGAATAACAGCGAATTACTATTAGCAACATGCAAACAAACAAGAGAACCGAATTAATCCATAAATCAAAAAAATTGGGTTTTTCTGTTTTATTTGTATTTTTTACCAGCTTGTCATTATTATTTTCTAATTCTGCAAGTTCTCAGGAAAACGCTGATTATGAGGAAATTGTTGTATCCTTCAGCGTTCCCAGGATAGGCGGGGCAGATGTCAGTGCCCTTGTGAAGGATGAGACACTTTATCTATGTCTCAATGATGTCTTCAATTTCTTAAAGATTAAATACAACACAGACTCTGGATTCAATACATTTTCCGGCTTTTTTATCACAGAAGATGCCCCATACAATATTGACCGCACAAAAAATAAGATAGAGTACCAGAAAAAGGAATTTACCCTAAAGGAGGGCGATCTTATCCGGACAGAGACCGGACTTTATCTTAAATCAAATTACTTTGGTCAGATCTTCGGACTGGATTGCATTTTTAGTTTCCGTGCACTCACTGTCACCCTTAACACCAAGGTGGAACTTCCTATTATCAGGGAGATGAGACAGGAACAAATGCGTAAGAGCATCAATCAGATAAAGGGAGTTGTCGAGGCTGATACAATTATAAAGAGGAAATATCCCATTTTTAATTTCGGTAATGCCGACTGGACTCTCAATTCAACACAAGAGAGTAGCGGAAATGTTAATTCGAGACTTGCCCTTGATATTGGTGCAATTTTGGCCGGGGGTGAGACAGACATCCGGCTGAATTATGAAACGGGCTCACCATTCTCTATTAAGGATCAGTACTATCAGTGGAGATATGCAAACAATGACTTCAAGGCATTCACTCAGGTAATTCTTGGAAAAATCCAGTCTGAAAGCATATCAACGCTTACATCTCCTGTTGTGGGTGGAAAAATAACCAACACACCTACTACATACCGACGGTCATTCGGCACATATACATTGAGTGATATAACAGAACCTGGCTGGTTGGTAGAGCTATATGTCAACAACGTTCTAGTTGATTACAAAAAGGCAGACGCTTCGGGTTTTTACACATTTGACGTACCGCTTATATATGGCAGTACCGACGTAAAATTACAGTTTTACGGCCCCTGGGGAGAGGAGCGATCACAGGAGAAGAACATAGAAATTCCTTTTAATTTCTTGCCAAAAGGGAGGTTTGAATACGACATATCTGCCGGTATGATTGAAGACTCTACCGGAAGTGTATTTTCCAGAGCTAACTTCGATTATGGAATCTCGAGATTCCTGACTATCGGCGGTGGCGTCGAGTATCTCTCTTCACTTGACTCAATGAAATATATCCCTTTTGCAAAAGCTTCCATAAAAATTGCACCAAACCTGCTTTTATCGGGAGTTTACAACCATGGTACGAATTTCAGCAGCATATTGAACTGGAAGTTAAAATCAGACATTCAGTTTGAGCTTAACTACATCAAATACAACAAAGGGCAAACCGCAATTACTACAACCTATACCGAAGAGCGGAAATTTCTTTTCTCAATGCCTATCAGGTTGAAAAAGACATCTTTCTACACTAGACTTTCACTTAACCAATCACTCACAGAGACATCCAAATTTACCAATGCAGAGTTGATCTTTACTGGTACTGTTCTTGGTGTCAATACAAACCTCACCACAGGTGCTCAGATATATGGAGAGGGTGACCCGAGAGTATACAGCAACATCTCATTTTCTACAAGATTACCGGGTGGCTTTATATTGACCCCTCAGGCTCTCTATAATTACAGCTCGGGTAAATTTGAAAATGCAAAATGCGGTATCGAAAAAAGACTTTTTAAGAAAGGATATTTGAATCTCTCTTACGAGAATAATTTAAGTAACAAGACCTCAAACATAGAGGTCGGCTTCCGGTATGACTTCTCTTTTGCCCAGACCGGAATTAACGCTAGAAGAAGTGGTCATGCTACAACTGTTACAGAATCTGCAACAGGAAGCCTAATCTTTGATGCACGCTCCGGGTATATCTCTGCCAGCAGCCGCTCAACCGTAGGAAATGGGGGTCTCGTACTTACACCATTCCTCGATATTAACTGTAATGGAATTAAAGATAAAGGAGAACCGAAAATTTCCGGACTTCAGGCACATATAAGCGGCGGAAGGATTCAAAGCGACGATAAAGACACCCTAGTAAGGGTCTTTGACCTGGAACCATACGCAAATCACATCTTAACTATTGATGGTGTTAATTTTGACAATATTGCCTGGCAGATAAAGAATAAGAACATGAATGTGGTTGTTGAGCCGAATATGTTCAGAAGGATCAACATTCCTGTATCAGTTATGGGAGAAGCTTCCGGAATGGTTTATCTTTCAGGTAGGAGTGGAAAATCCGGCCAGGGCCGTATTTTAATCAATTTCCACAGGATTGACTCAACCCTTGTTAAGAGCACTCTGAGCGAAGCTGACGGGTATTTCAGCTTCCTCGGGCTTAGACCGGGCAAGTATTATGCTCAGATAGACCCTGCTCAGATGGAAAAGGTCGGAATGACAGCCTCAAAAGCAATAAATTTTGAAATTCACTCTCTGATAGATGGGGACATAGTTGACAATCTTGAGTTCACTCTCAAGAAAATCATTGAAGATGAAGAGGTTGTTCCAGAGAAAGACACCATTAATACTATTAAGACAGATGTTCCTGCCCAACAAAAACCTGTTCAGCAAAAATCTACCAAAGATGATACTGTAGAAAGGAGAGCAGAGTCAGCCGGCACTTTCAGGATTCAGCTTCTGGCAACCAGAACAAGGATAGAGAAGGAGGGTGTATTTGAATATATCATTTCTGCCATACCGGATTTAAAAATCGAAGAGATTAAAGGAAATGATGGTTTTTACCGTTACATTACGGGTGGATATAAAACCAAAGCCGAGGCTGAAAAAGTGATACGAGAGATACGCAAAAATGGATGGAAGGATTGTTTTATTACTGTCGATGAACAAAAAGATAAAATAGAAGCAAAAGCAGAGAAGGGAGAATATCGATATAAGATTCAACTAATAGCGACGAGCAAACCTGTGGATAAAGCTGAGACATTCGGAATGTTGCTCAATAGCATAAAGGGCATTGAAATAGATGAAACATTGGAGAGTGACGGACTCTACCACTACTCAACAGGTCTTTTCAAAAGCAAAAAAGCAGCCTCTGATTTTGTGAAGCTGCTTAATGATGCCGGATGGAAAGAGTGCTATATTTCTAAACTCTGACTGATTCTTTATTGAACAAGATTGTATTTCTCAATCTTTGCATTCAGTGTCGGTCTTGAAATATCAAGAATCTGAGAAGCCTCCAGTTTATTCCAGTTTACCAGGTCAAGAACTCTCTTAATGTGAGCTTTCTCCACCTCGGCAAGTGATACAATAATCTCTTTGCTGTCACTCTTTTCCTGATCACCTTCAAATCTGTTAATCAGAGAGATATTCTCCTTTTCCAGAACGTCATTTTTTGCTACTATCATAGCCTGTAATATCGTGTTTTCAAGTTCCCTCACGTTACCTGACCAATTATGCTGTTGCAACATTTCTATAACACCATCCCCGATCTTTGTCACGTTTCTGTTAAACCTCTTGTTCAGTTTATACAAGAAATGGATCACGAGATCGTTAATATCATCTTTCCTCTCACGAAGAGGAGGCATATCTATGGTAAATACCTTAAGCCTGTAATAGAGGTCTTCCCTGAATTTACCATCCTGAATAAGCTTTTCCAGGCTCTTGTTCGTAGCTGCGATTATTCTTGCTTTCATAGGAATCGGCGTTTCACCTCCTACCTTTTCAAATTCCAGCTCTTGAATAACGCGTAATAGTTTGACCTGAGTATTGTGTGAAATTTCTGATATTTCATCCAAAAATATGGTGCCCTCTCCTGCCAGCTCGAATTTTCCCTTTTTATCTCTTATTGAGTCTGTAAATGCTCCCTTTACGTGGCCGAAAAGCTCACTCTCAAGAAGAGTCTCTGTAAGGGCGCTACAATTCACTACAACCAGTGGTTCAGAACGTGTTATACCCGAATAGTGAATTAGACGTGCAATAAGCTCTTTTCCTGTACCAGTCTCTCCTTGAATAAGTACATTGACCTTATTCATTGAAATAAGACCTATTGATTTGAAGATATCCTTCATTTTTGCGGTCTTTCCAACTAATATACTGTGTTCAAGCGTGGTGTCAATGGGAATCTCTTTTTTAATTACACCTACAAGCTTATTGCTTCTGTTGACCGAATCTAACGCACTTTTTATCGTGCTCCTTAACAGGTCAGGACTTACTGGTTTTTCAAGAAAATCGAATGCCCCCAACTGTATAGCTTTTATAGTAAGGACAACATCTCCGAATGCGGTTAGAATAATAACCGGCATATTGGTTTTTGTCTTTCTTATCTCTGCAAGAACTTCAATACCATTCATCCCTGGCATCTGATAATCAGTAAGAGTAAGGTCAGGATGTTCGGAACGTATAAGCTGTAATCCTGTCGGCCCGTCTTCTGCTTCAATGATGTCATATCCCTCTTTCATTAAAGTCATTTTAAAGACTTTACGAACCAACTTATCATCATCTATAATCAGTATTTTTTCCATTAGAATTCCGGTTATCAGTTAAATTAATGTTTTCAGATATATCATACTATGCTCTACCACTCTAACAATCTTATCTACCCTCTCCTTAAGGTCGCTCATCTTGGAGCTGCCTGTATTAATAAGTTTAACATCCGGTATGACTGAAGTTATGCCGACGTATGTAAGTTGAGTTACGAGTTTATGTGTCGAGAACTTCAAAGAGTCATGATCACCTGAATCGGCGCTCTCTTTCATAAGTTGCATAAGGCGTGGGGCCTCATCGAGAAATATTGAAATCACCTCCTTTAATGACTCTTCATCTCCATCCGTCATATCTCTCAGATATGTGAGATCCGGAATAGGGTACTCCTGATTATCCTTACTATTTTCCATATGCTTATTAATTAATTGTTTTTTACTGATTTATAGCTGGTGTGGGTATGTCAAATGTAAAAGTAGAACCGTCTCCCTCCTTGGATATAAACTTCAATGTACCCCCGTTTCTTATCACAAACTCGTTGCAAAGCAGCAGTCCCAATCCGGAACCCTCCTCATTATCTGTTCCGAAACTTGTAAAATGGCTATCCGGTTTAAATAATTTTTCCTGATTATCCTCACTTATTCCTGTCCCGCGATCACGTACATAAATCAGCACCTTGTCCTCCTGCTCTTCAATCCCTACATCTACCTCAGAGTTTTCGTAGCTGAATTTTATTGCATTGCTTATTAGGTTTCTTAGTGAAGTCTTGGCCATGTCAATATCAATCCTCGCCGTCCGGTTAGTAGACCCAATAAGGTTGAGACGGACATTTTTCAATGATGCCACGCCTCTCTGAACCTCTACGACTCCGGTAATCATATTCATCAAATCAACATTGTCTTGAAATACAGTATTTAGCCGACCCGTCTGACTTTTAGTCCATTTAAGAAGGTTGTCCAACAGCGAGAAACTGTCATCAGTGAGCCTGTTTGCCATGGTGAGCAACTCAAACATATCATCTCCGATGCTCTCTTTCTTAACCTCTGAAATCAACACCTCCATCACCATTCTTATAGATGCTATTGGTGCTCTCAGGTCGTGGGCAATTACAGAATAGAGCTTGTCCCTGCCTAAAATTGTTCTCCTTAGCTCTTCTGTCTGCCTGGTTATGATTCTTTTTGCCTCTATTAGGGATATCTGGTGGTTTATCCTTGTGAGCAGCTCGTCTTTGTTGAATGGCTTTGAAACATAGTCTGCCGCTCCGAATCTGAAGCCCTGAATAATATCCTCCGTTGAGTTCAAGGCAGAGAGAAATATGATCGGGATATCTGCATATTCCGGCTTCTCTTTAAGCTTTCGTGCGACCTCATGTCCATCCATAATCGGCATCATAATATCGAGAAGGATAAGATCCGGTCTTTGCTTTTCTACGGCATCGAGAGCATCCCTTCCATTAAATGCCGTCATAGTCTTATACCCTGCTTTTGAAATCAGCAACTTTAGAAGTAGCACATTAGCATCAACATCGTCTACAATCAATATTGTATAATCAGGATTGTTTACTTCCATTGTTTATAAAACCTTTGTTTTAAAATAGTTAATAGTCTTTTGCAATCCCTGATCGAGTTGCACTGTCGGCTCCCAGCCAATCAAATTCCTGGCAAGAGTTATATCAGGCTTCCTTTGCTGAGGATCATCCGATGGAAGGTCCTGCTTTATAATTCTGGATTTTGATCCGGTTAGGGCAAGGACTCTTTCAGCCAGCTGTATGATTGTAAATTCATTCGGATTGCCAATGTTTATCGGGCCTATAAAAGAGTCATCAGTATTCATGACTCTGATCATCCCCTCAATAAGGTCGTCGATATACTGAAAGCTTCTTGTCTGTGTTCCCTCACCATAAATTGTTATGTTTTCATTCTTTAAAGCCTGAACAATAAAGTTTGAAACGACTCTCCCGTCACTTGGATGCATGTTAGGACCATAAGTATTGAATATTCTGATAATCTTTATCTTGACATTATTTTGCCGGTGATAGTCCATGAACAAAGTCTCGGCGCACCTTTTGCCCTCATCGTAACATGACCTTATACCTATCGTGTTGACATTCCCCCAATATGACTCGGGTTGCGGATGAACAAACGGATCTCCGTATATCTCACTGGTAGAAGCCTGTAAAATTTTTGCATTTACCCTTTTTGCCAGCCCCAACATATTGATGGATCCCATCACAGAGGTCTTTATAGTCTTTATGGGATTGTATTGGTAGTGTACCGGTGATGCAGGGCATGCCAGATTGTATATTTGGTCAACCTCAACGTAATACGGATGTATTACATCGTGTCTCACCATCTCGAAGTGCGGGTTTCCAATAAGAGGAACAATATTGTCTTTATTACCTGTAAAGTAATTGTCCAGGCAGATGACATCATTACCTTCTTTAAGAAGCCTTGCGCAAAGGTGAGACCCTATAAAGCCCGCTCCACCTGTTACTAAAATTCTTTTCATCTTACTTGAAACCAGTATTTATATGACAAGCCTTATACAGCAAATAACAAATATAAACAAAGATAAAAAAAAATTATACACTGTAAAGAAAATTTACAGTTACAATTAGTGGCACAGATTTTTCTATTTATGTAATAATCAGGGCAAAATAAAATGCGTCTAAACAAGGTTTAAACGCATTTTTTTGTTTACGTGATAATTACAGTATGAGATATCAGTTTTTCAAGGCTGCAATCTCTTTAACCGCTGTTATTGCGGCATCTATATCTTCTTCTGTTGTGAAGGCTCCGACGCTCATCCTTACAGTACCGTGGATATCGGCTGTCCCTATATGCTGATGAACCTTCGGCGCACATTGTAAACCAGTTCTCACTGCAATATTGTAGTCAACATCCAGCATTGTTCCTACATCGCCGGCCTCAAATCCTTTAATATTGAATGAAAGTACAGGATTCTTGTTCTCTTTTGATGTTGCACAATATGTAGTGACACCCTCTATCTGTTGTACAGCTTTGCGCAGTTTGTCCCAAAGCTCTATTTCCCTGTTATGGATATTCATCACACCCTGCTCGGTTACCCACTTCACACCTGCATAGAGTCCACCAACACCAAGGAGATTCAAAGTACCATACTCAAGTCTGTAAGGATACTCTTCGAGATGCGCCGGATAAGCAGAGCGTACACCTGTGCCGCCGGCACGTGTGTGGTTGATGTGAATACCCTCTCTTACATAAGAGCCGCCAATGCCTGTAGGGCCCATAAGACACTTATGACCTGTAAAGCAATATACATCTACATTACTTGCCTGCATGTCAAAATCAACAGATCCTGCTCCCTGGCTACCATCAGCCACGAAGATCACACCCTTCTCCTTGCATATCTTTCCTATCTCAGCCAATGGTTGTATAGTTCCGAGCACGTTTGAACAATGTGTAACTATTACAAATTTTGTATTACTCTTTATAGCTTTTTTGATATCATCAGGGGCAACATACCCTGTCTGAGGGTCAAATGGCACATAAGTAACCTCGATAGTGCCTGCCTGTTCATGCATGTAAAGTGGTCTTAAAACAGAGTTATGCTCGAGCATAGTAGTCACAACATGTGTGCCCTTCTCTACAAGACCATTAATGATAAGATTCAGGGAATCAGTTGCATTATAGCTGAATGTGAGGCGATTATGGTCAGGGCCTCCATTAAACAGCTTAGTAAGCATCTTACGTGTATTGTTAACTACCTCTTCTGTCTCAAGTGCAGCATCAAAGCCCGATCTTCCGGGACTTACACCCTTGGTCCTATAAAACGAATTCATAAAATCGTATACAGCATCAGGTTTCGGGAAGCTGGTAGCCGAATTGTCAAGATAAATCAGTTTGCTCATATTATTAGTCTTATTTGTTGTTTATTATCAAAGCGTCAGCTACAATCTCGGATATCGTGACAATCTTTACACCAAGCTTGTATGTGTGGTTAAGTTGAGTAAGCTGGTCAACACAATTGTGACAAGGTGTTATCACAACTTTTGCTCCTGTTTTCGCAATCTGATCTGCTTTTATCTTCCCTATTTTCAACCTTCTGTCATTATATTCGCTCATAGCAAGGGCACCTCCCCCCCCTCCGCAGCAAAAATTATCCTTTCCATAAGGATTCATCTCCACAAGATTCTCAACGGCACTTTTTACCACAAAACGGATTTCATCCATAAGGCCACCGTTTCTAACAAGGTTGCAAGGATCGTGAATAGTATAGATTTCCTTGTTAAGGGTTTTGTCCAGAGTTATCTTGCCACTTCTGATATACTCAGAGATGAGTTCAACTACTGTTACAGTATCAAAGTCATACTGTTTCTTAAGGTAGTTAGGTCCCTCCCACCTGTTCGCCCTGGATCCGTGCCCGCACTCTCCTAAAATCAACCTTTTGCCGTGTAACCTGTGAACTTCATTATAGAGGTTTTCAGCTATGATAGTTGCCTCTTTGGTATTTGCATTGAAATATCCGTAGTTGGTAACATCGTAATATTTTGAGGAGAGAGTCCACTCTGCATTCGCTGCATAGAAAATTTTTGCCATAGCCGAGATTGAGAGCGGAAAAAATTTGGGTTCCCTTGGATTTAGAGTATAAAACAACTCTTTATCCGGCTCATCAAGCGGAATCCTGGCCTTTTCGTCCTGCATCTCGTCTGTAAGCTCCTCTTCCATCCATTTTATGGTGTCAACAAACTCCTCTGTCGGGATTCCCATATTGTTGCCGGTATTGACAGCAGCATCGACGGTCGATTGGAGTGTCTCCGGAACCAGATCCATTGTGGCCAGCATCTCCCTTCCCTTTTTAACCAGGAATGGTATATCAACCCCTATAGAACAATGCTTGACGCACCGGCCGCACATTGTACATGCACCAAAAAGAAGATCAACCATTTCGGCAGCCATCTCTTCGTCAAGTTTCTTTGCATTTACTAGTGCCGGAGCAACTTTTCCCTCAAAAGTGCAGTATTTGCGATATATAGAGCTTACCATATTCACCTTGACAGAGGGAATATATTTTGGTTCCTTCATGGCCAGATAGTACATACAGCTGTCAGCGCACAACCCGCAACGCACACAGGCATTCAGATGAGTTACAAGTTTACTGTCGGACTCCGACCTGAGCAAATCTATTGCTTTATCTCTTTTAGTTTTATCTATTGTTACCATGTTCCCCTCCATCCATAAAAATATCCAAGGTGATACCTTGCAAAAAAGAAATACATAAGATGTCTGGTCTTGCCAAATGGCAGCCAAAGGAAGAACAGAGTCATCACAATATAATAAATGTCGCCGGCTTCCGGTAAAAGAAGGAAAATAGCGGTTAAAAGCTGGGCCAGAGTAGTGACTATATTTGAAATATAATCATCGGGACCGGACAAGAGAGAGAGCTCTTTGCTGAAAATCCTCTTTATAAGGATTGAAATCCCTGAAATTACTGCAGGTGCCAGTATAATTGACACAATTAGTGACACAGAATAGGGTATCGGTATCTTTGTAAAGGAGATTACAATGAATGCGACAAAGGAGATAAGAGTAACAAAGGTCCCTATGTGATACAGAATACCGGCGATATATGTAGGAAGATGGAGATAGGCAGACTCTTTATTCTTAGGCATCATAGCCTCTGTAAAAGAATACTTGACAGCTTTCTTTGTATCGCCACTTTTTTGGGAGAAATCCTTTGGATTTCCCAATCTTACCAGATGAATAAACCTGGCTAAAAATATCAGGAAACATATGCCTGAGGCTATTAAAGCACAACAACCAGAACAGTCCATATACAGCAGAAGTCTTTATACGCAACCATCCGGTTTTGGAAGACCTGCCACACGACAGGCACCTCTTGCCGGGCCTAATGGAAACAGTTCATAAATCTCGCGTAACTTCAAACCAGTCTCCTGGCAGATAGTTCTAATCATAGGGGCATTACCCTTCTCTTCGAAATTTTTTCTGATGATTCTTACAACAGCCCAGTGTTTTTCAGACAAGTCTTCTATACCGTCATACTTTGCAAAGAGCCTCGCTACATCGTCATTCCAGACTGCGGGGTCTGTGAGAAAACCATCTCCGTCCACTTCAAATACCTTACCTTCAACTTCTAATTGTGACATAATCCTTCTTTTAATATAAATTTTACGATTTACGAATGTAAAAAAATATTTTTTGAAGTCAAAGAACTTTTTCAGTAATGAATTATAAGAATCTCCACACTCTACTTATGCCTCTTGTAAAGTTCCTCTTCAATTTCAGAAATAGATATCCCCTGATTTTCCATTAATACAAGTGAGTGATAAAGAAGATCCGACATTTCATAGACCAACCTCTCCCTATTGCCTTTTACCGCCTCAATGACTGTCTCAACAGCCTCCTCACCGACTTTTTGCGCGATAGCTGAGACCCCGGCAGTAAAGAGTTTTGTTGTATAAGAGCCCTCAGGCCTGTTTTTGTTACGTTCTTCAATAACTTTTGACAGCGTTCTGATAAAACCCTCACTATTTTCAGCTCCGAAGCAGCTTAGGGTTCCTTTGTGACACACCACACCTTTTGGCTCTACTTTTATGAGAATAGTATCTCCGTCACAATCTGCATCAATCGAGACAACCTTCAGGAAGTTGCCACTTGTCTCACCCTTAGTCCATAACTGTTTCCTGCTCCTGCTGTAAAATGTTGCCAGTCCTGACTCCAGTGTCTTTGCAAGAGAACCTTTGCTCATATAGCCGAGCATAAGCACCCTGAGAGTCCTGCTGTCCTGAATTATTGCAGGAATAAGACCATCACTGTTTTTTTCGAAATCCAGCTCATTAAAATTTTTCATAACCTTATCTCTATATTTTTTGATTTTAAAATTTTCTTCAACTCTGTAATATTTATCTCTCCATAGTGAAATACGGATGAGGCGAGTGCTCCGTCTGCACAATTATTGAGAAATAACTCCGTAAAATGCTCTGTCTTGCCGGCTCCTCCTGAGGCAATCAATGGTATTGAAATGCTTTCAGAGAGCCTTTTAAGTGTGTCACAGGCATATCCTTGCTTTGTACCATCATGATCCATAGATGTAAACAAAATCTCACCGGCACCGCGGTTCTCAACCTCCTTTGCCCAGGTAAAGAGCTCCAGATTCGTCTCTCTGTTCCCGCTGTGCGTTACCACAACCCATTTTCCACCCTTCAGACGTGCGTCTATAGCCACCACCACAAATTGAGACCCGTATCTTTTGGCCAGATTGTATACCAGTGTGGGATCCTTCACTGCAGCCGAGTTAAGAGACACCTTATCGGCTCCGGCCAGTAAAAGTGCTGAGGCACCCTCCAAAGAGGATATTCCTCCTCCGACAGTGAATGGTATATTGAGATTTTGAGCAACAGAAGATACCATCTTGAGAAAAGTTTCTCTACCCTCAATTGTAGCACTGACATCAAGATAGACAAGTTCATCAGCACCCTCAAGTGCATACCGGACTCCCATCTCCACAGGATTTCCGACCTCTTTAAGGCCTAGAAAGTTTACACCTTTAACCGTTTTCCCGTCCTTCACGTCAAGGCATGGAATAATTCTTTTTGCTAACATCTGCTCAGCTCCTCTATATTTATTCTACCCTCATATATGGCCTTGCCTACAATAACACACTCTATCTTAGTGCGATCTATCCTCTTTATATCGTTTATAGAAGATATACCCCCGCTTATGGTAATCTTCAAGTCCGGAAAAATCTCATTCAATTTGTAGTATTTCCGGTAATCAGGGCCACAAAGCATACCGTCTTTAGAAATATCTGTAGCAATCATCTGCCTTAATCCCCTCGTATAAAAGTTTTCGATAATCGTATCAAGGCGGAGGTCCGTCTGTTTCTCCCAACCGTTCACTGCGACAAAATCGCCCCTGAAATCAGCACCAAGAATCACTCTCTGAGAACCAAAATGCTCAAGCCATCCTACAAATAAATCCGGAGATGTAACTGCAACCGTACCGCAAATTACCCTTGACGCACCGGCATCGAGCACACTTCTCAGGGAGGTCTCTGTTTTAATACCTCCCCCATATTGAATATCCAGAGAGGTTGCCGAAACCATTTTATCCAAAACACGCAAATTCTTTGGGGCAGAACTTTTTGCCCCATCCAGGTCAACCACATGAAGCCTTTTAAAACCCAGTTCCGAATACATTTTAGCTACGTCTACGGGTGATTTGGAATAGACCTTTTTTGTGTCGTAATCACCTTTGGAAAGCCTCACACACTCGCCGGAAATAATATCTATTGCTGGAATTATATACATTTTCTAATCCTTGATTTTTATAAAATTTCTTAATAATATCTCTCCCGTTTCACCGCTCTTTTCAGGATGAAACTGAGTGCCGTAAAAATTATTTTTTGACAATGCTGAACTGAAAATATCTCCATATTCTGTTGTTGCAGCAGTAAACTCATTACAAACAGGAGCGAAAGAGTGAACAAAATAGAAATATGCCCTCTCCTCAATCCCGGTAAAAAGTGGAGAGCGAGTATTTGCGACGCTATTCCACCCCATATGTGGTATCTTTATTCCTTTACCTCTCAGTTTAATAACTTTATTGGGAAAAATGTTGAGACATTCGGCATCACCCTCTTCACTGCTCGAACACATTAACTGCATTCCTATACAAATGCCCAGAACAGGAGCCTTTATAAGTGGTATGACTTTGTCAAGTCCTCTCTTTCTGAGTTCGGACATAGCATTTGATGCCTCTCCCACTCCGGGTAAAATAACCGAATCAGAGGATAAGATCTCTTCGGAATCTGATGTCAGCTTATAATCAACACCCACCCTTTCTAGTGAGGCGATCAGCGAAAAGAGATTTCCCGTATTGTAATCTATAATTGCTGTCATAGTATTCCTTTTGTAGTTGGCAGACCGTAACTATTTTCCTCTCTCCTGACAGCCATTTTCAGTGATCTTGCGAAAGCCTTAAAAATAGACTCTGCTATATGGTGATCATTTTCACCTTTTGCCGATATATATATTGTTGATTTGGAAGCTATTGCCAGCGAGTAGAAAAAATGACTGAACATCTCAGAAGAAATTCCCCCAATAGTATCTTTCAAAAATATGACATCCCAGTTAAGGTAAGCTCTACCCCCAAGATCAATCGCAACCTGCGCCACAGAATCATCCATAGGAAGCAGAAAACCATATCGGGCGATTCCCTCTTTGTTACCCAATGCCTTCATTATAGCTTCGCCAACCACAATTGCCGTATCCTCAATCGTGTGGTGCTCGTCAATCTCAAGATCACCGGCAACATTGAGTCTCATGGAGATTCCGGAATGAAAGGCAAGTTGCTCCAGCATATGGTTAAAAAATGGAATTCCTGTTTCAATGGATGTGTCCATTGAGCCATCAAGGTCCATTTTGAGATATATGGATGTCTCCTTGCTCCTTCTCTCTACAACGACACTCCTGCAGTTATTGATTTCCGGTTTTTCTCCCTCCAGGACACTTAATAGTCTGTCGTTCTCTTTGACCAGGCCAATTGTAAGACGCAGACAACCCTCGCACTTTGGTTGAGAAGAGCGATCCCTGACAACAATCCCGTTTTCAATGAGTTTATCGTAGACGACTTTACTCTCCCTGAATTTAACCAGAAGAAAGTTGGCATTACTCGGGTAAACTTTTTCTACTCCTTCCACCTTAGCTACTCTGGCTGCAACCCGCTCCCTCTCCGAAACTGTCTGCCGGATCTTCTCTGCGGGGTTGTTCTTAAGGAATTTCAGAACTATTTTCTGTGTCTCTGAGCCAATATTGTAAGGGTACTTCACTGATGAAAAGAGTCGGATAATATTCTCGTCAGCGAATGCAAGTCCTATTCTGAGACCGGCCATTCCCCACGCTTTAGACAATGTCCGGAAAATAACGATATTGGGATATTTGGCCAACTTCTTTACAAACCCCTCTCCTCCTGAAAAATCTGAATAAGCCTCATCTACAACCACCAACCCGGAAAAAGCAGAGGCCACTTTCTCTATGGCACTTTCATCCATCAGGTTCCCGGTCGGGTTATTGGGAGAACAAATGAAGATGATTTTTGAAAAGCTGTCAACAGCTGCAAGGATTTTATCCGGGTTCATAGAGAAATCATCCTCAAGCAAAACTTCCCGGTATTCTACATCATTTATCTGGGCTGCAACTTTGTACATACCGTAGGTAGGTGATATAGCAATCACATTGTCTCTTTTTGGCTCACAAAATACTCTGTATATCAAATCAATAGGCTCATCACTGCCATTGCCTAAAAAAATCTTCTCACACTCTATCCCATAGATTGAGGAGATTGCCTTTTTCAGCTCCTGTTGTTTAGGATCGGGATATCTGTTAACTCCATTTTCAAATGGGCTTTCGTTTGCATCAAGGTATACAGAGAAGCCGGCTTCAGCCTCATCTCGTGCAGTAGTGTAACTTTTAAGACTCTTTATATTATCCCGGATTATATTATTCAGTTCCATTTTCTATCTCCTTTAATCTGATTGATACTGCATTTCTGTGAGCAAGCAGCCCTTCGGCTTCTGCCATTACCTCAATTGTTCCTCCTAATAATTGAAGTCCCTCCTTGTTTATCTGCTGAAAGCTTATCTTGTGCATGAAGCTGTCAACAGATATTCCTCCGAATGATCTTGTCCAGCCATTTGTCGGTAGGCTGTGATTTGTCCCTGAGGCATAATCTCCTGCGCTCTCCGGGGAATAATTGCCAAGAAAGATGCTCCCTGCGTTTGTTATTCTCTTTGCAACCCGCCATGGCTCCTCTGTTGAAATCATAAGGTGCTCTGCACCGTATTGATTGGCAAAAGCTGCCATCTCATCCTCACTATTCATAATTATTACAGAACTGTTTTCCAGAGCTGCATTAGCAATCTCCTCTCGTGTGATGGTTTTTATTTGTCTTTCTAGCTCTTTATTGACATCGAATCCGAACTGTCTCTCTGTTGTAAGGAGAAAGAGCTGAGAATCAGGGCCGTGTTCTGCCTGAGAAAGAATATCAGCCGCAAGGAATGAGGGATTTGCGGATTTATCCGCTATAATCATCAGTTCCGAAGGACCGGCGACCATGTCGATTGCAACATTACTGCTCACCTGAAGCTTAGCCTGTGCAACATAACTATTCCCGGGTCCGTAGATTTTATCTACCTTTTTTATACTTTCTGTTCCATAAGCCATCGCAGCTATTGCCTGAGCCCCTCCGACCCGTATAATCTCTGTTATCCCGAACTTACCTGCCACATAGAGAATAGAATCAGCAACCTTTCCCTCCTTTCCCGGAGGGGTGAATATGGCAATCTCTCCACATCCGGCGATTAATGCAGGTATGGCAAGCATAAGTAGAGTTGAGAAAAGAGGGGCAGTGCCGCCCGGAATATAAAGCCCTACTCTTTTTATCGGAAAGGATTTCTGACAGCATTTTATTCCCGGCATAGTCTCAACCTCTATTTCAACCGGTATTTGCGCTTTGTGAAAGAGCTCAATATTCGAGGCAGCGACATCTATCGCCATTTTTAAGCGTGCATCCAAATGCTGAGAAGCGGCAGAAATCTCCTCCTCAGTAACGAAGAGAGAATCAAGGGAAACTCCGTCCAACTCTCTGGTAAGCTCTAAAAGAGAGTTGTCACCACCACTGATCACGCGGTCGATAATCTCACTAACTCTCAACCTTACCGTTTCTGCACTTTTCTGAGGTCTCTCAGAGAGCTCTTTCCAAAGATCCCTCTGCGGAAATTCTATAATCTTCATCATGGCATCATCTTTTCAAGAGAAAAAACAAGAATTCCTTCAGCACCGATTGCCTTCAGACCTGCCAATCGTGTCCAGAGATCCTTTTCAGAGACCACCACGTGAACCGAGCACCACCCCTCCTGCGCAAGAGGAAGGATTGTCGGACTTCGCATTCCGGGCAGAATACTGGCTACATCATTTACCTTATTTTCAGGCAAATTCATTAGCAAGTACTTCATTCCTTTACTTCTTTCCACAGCCTCAAAACGGACAATAAGCTGATCCAGCAACTCTCTCTTTTCTTCCGTAAGGTTAGGGGTTGCTATCACAACTGCCTGCGATTCCATTACTGTTGTAACCTCTTTAAGACCATTTGAAATCAGCGTACCTCCTGAACTGACAATGTCAAATATCGCATCAGCAAGTCCGACCGAGGGGGCTATCTCCACAGAACCGGCTATTTGATGTATCTCTGCCTTAATACCCGATTTTTTAAAAAATCTCGCTAAAATATTCGGATATGAAGTTGCTATCCTTTTCCCTTGAAAATACTCCAGACCTGAATACTCTTCACTTTTTGGCACTGCAAGGGAGAGCCTGCAATTGCCGAACTCCAGCTTATGAATCTTATCTACTTTAAAACCTCTCTCAACAATTTCATTAAGCCCCACTATCCCCACATCGGCAACACCCATTGACACTGCCTGTGGAATATCATCATCCCTGAGATACAGAATCTCCAGAGGAAAAGAACCACATCTTGCGACAAGTTTCCTTTTACTTGCCTCTACCGGAAGTCCTGCCTCCTGCAGGAGTTCCATACTCTCTTCGTTTAAACGGCCTTTGGCCTGAATTGCCAGTCTTATCATTTTTTCCAATCATATAAACAAAAAGAGCCTGCCTATCCGGCAAGCTCTTTTCACTATTTTAATCTATTAAACTATATCAGTTATTTATCAAACAGAAAACGCAACCTGCCACTTGTGATGACGGTGATGATGATGCAATGCGTTTATGTTTGTTCTTTTCGACATTTCGGTCTTTTATCCGGTGCAAATTTATAATTAAATTTCTGCCTAATCCAAATTAATTTAAAAATATATTCAATAAGTATGAATACTATTGACAGCCGAAGGAAGATAACTCACTCCAAGCCAGGTAATCATAAGGAATAAAAATGCAATTGGAATAAGCCACATTATTAGTTTCAAATTGATAGTCATCCTCCGGAGATGAATATATACCAAATATGTTGCAGCAGTTATAAATGCCCAGATCTCCTTTGGATCCCATGTCCAATAATCACCCCAGGCCTCTTTTGCCCATACGGCACCCATCAGCATTCCCATAAGAAGGAAGCCAAGTCCTATCCTGACAAGGTTGTCGGCTACACCGACTAAAGCCTCTTGTTTCACACCCTTTCCCGAAAGGAATATGATTGAAGCAATCGTAGCGGCACCCATTATTGCATAAGAGAGGATGTAGACTGTCACATGTGGGATAAACCAAGGGCTTTGCAGGGCAGGCATCAAGCCTGCAGAATGAATTTCCGGTTTTAAAATATTTATAAGGATAAAAACAGCTGACACAAGTGTGCTGTAGCCCATGAGCCATTTATAACTCCATCGCAGCCATGTGATATAGCCTATAATCACAATAAAAAGTGAATACCACAGTCTGGTTTCACCCATTGTCCTCAATGGCGGGTGTCCGTTAGCCACCCAAAGTTTTATAATAAATGCAATAAAGACGACTACTCCGGCAATAAACATGATGTTGGGAAGTAACCTCTTTTTCGATAAATAGATAGCAGCAACACCTGACACCCAGAAAAAGAGACTTATCACAGCAAAATAGATGAACTCTCTCCAAATCATAGTTTACCTCCTTTCCAGAAAAGTGAAACAGCACCGGCCATAAGCATGAACAAACCTATATATGCCGGTATAATCCAAGGGTCACGGACAAGTTCCAGAATTGAATATTTTGAATGATTCCCCATTTGCCGGTCATATGAAAACTGGTATATACACCAGTTGCCAGATTTCACCGGATGGTTTACCCTAATCTCCTCTCTGCGCCCTGATTCATTATCCCGGCTCAGAACCACCCTGGAACAGTAACTTTTTGTCTCAGGATCTCCCATTGATATATACCTGAATTGATCAATCTGCATTAGTTTACGAGGTTGCATATAACTACCGCTGCTGACCCATCCTGCAGTGTCTACCCCCGGACCTTTCACGGATATCAACGCTTCGGGTGCAAATCCTGCCTTATCACTCAATGAATCGGTTGCCACCTTATAGCCTTGGGAAGATTCTTCTGACAGCTGCTCCATTATGCCTCTTTTTGCATCAATTAGGAAAAATTTAGGAGGGTAATACTCCATACTGAAATCCTCAAGGGTTATGTTAAAAGGAAACACTAAGGCATCTCCTGTCTCATAATCTTCGGCATAATCCAAGCTCTCCCCCTCATTTATATTCATGAAAAGATGCCGTGAATCGGCTGCTCCCAGTCCAGAAGCTATCAGGAGTATAAATAAACCGGCATGATTTAATATGAACCCTGTGTCTTGGAGCCTGAAAGACCGGGCTCTCCTTCCGACAGTCAAAGCCAGGTTTATCAAAAGCATGAAGTATGTCATGGCAAAAGGCCACGAACCTTTAAGCGAGTTATCCGTCATCAAACCCATGACGATTGACTGTATCGCAATCAGAGCTATAAGGAATACCGAGACCGGCAATGAACCCGCTATAGCAAGTATTTTTCCCTGCTTTAACGCGGCAAGGGTTATCAATACCATAATTATAATCAGATTAACGGGAAATCTGATCAATTCATAGGGGAACTGTCCTGTGGTAATCTGCAGCAGTACACCTGCAGTAATTACTGCAAGGATAATTGTATATTTTACCGGAGCAGCCTTTTGTTTGCTGTCGCCTTCTCTTTCCATGACGGAACTATGCTCTTGTTGAATTCATCCTTTTTCTCTCTAAGATCTTTCATGTCCAATCCGATATATGACTGAGCCTTCTCTTTTGTCGATATGTCCGGCATTGGGATTTCTCCCTTCACGCCCAATGAGGAAAGAACCTTGTTCAGTTCTATCTGCGCCTGATATGTTTTATCCAATGAATGAGCCAAAATCCTCTGTGTTTCAACCGGCGCATGGAATGATGCCCCGTGAGAAGCCACTGCAAAATCCCACCTCCATTGCGCCGCCCTCAGCAATTTCAACACCTTTTCCATCTGCTTCTCTCCGGCTCCGTTATCCCAGGCAAATTTAGCCCCTATATGTGTCTTTGCAAGCTCCGATTCAACTCTGTCTCTAATTTCAAGTGCCTTATCCTGGTATTCGTAAACATAAGATACGAGTTTTTCGGTTGTTTCTCTATGACAGGTCTGGCAAGTACGGTCAATATATTTAAGAGGCGAAACAAGCTGGTGATCACTGAATTTTATTGCACCCTCCGTTTTATATGGCATATGGCAATCGGCACACGCCAAACCTCTCTGTGCATGCGGCCCCAGTCTGAACAACTCGAAATCCGGGTGTTGCGCTTTGAGCATCGGGGCTTTGCTTAATTTATGAGTCCAGTCGGTAAACTCAATATTGTCATAATATTTTTCGATTGCTTCAACCGTCATACCGCTATCCCACGGAAAAGTAAGATATTTTCCCTCACCTTTGAAGTAGTATTCAACATGGCATTGTGCACATGCTAGAGATCTCATATCCTGTATGGGTGATGCAGAAATATCTTTACCCATTCTGTCATAAGCCTCCTTAAGAGCCGGTCTTGAAATCTGCAGGTTCATGGTCTCCGGCTCGTGGCAATCTGCACAACCGATTGGATTGACTATCTCTGAACCAAGTGAACCCCATTTAACAGAATAAAATTTTTCGACCCCCATCTCGGCCATCATCCTCGGCACATCCGGACTCTTGCAACTCCAGCATGTCCCGGGCTGAGGCCCGTCCTTGTCATTCATAGGCGCACCTGTTCGTAGTGTGCGGACCACATCGGTTACCGCGTAGCTGTGACCTCTGGGTTCTCCGTAATCCTGAGAAAAAGCATATCCTGCCCATAATATAACCATTGCAGGCCTCTGTTCCAGAACATCCTTCTCTGTATTCCCGAGATGCTTGCTTGAAAAATCCATTTCTGAAGTCTTCTTCCAGGTTTCAAACTCTCTCGGGTAATTTTCTCCCCAAATCTCGTTCCTTGGTTCAATTCCTTTTATTTCAACCTTCTTATTCTTATAGAGAGTTGCAATCTCTGCCCTTCTCTCATTTATTGATGCTGCCAGTAAGCCCAGCAGGAACACTGCAACAACAGTTGTGACAAAAACAGACCATAACAGGGCTGTCTTGTGCTTCTCAAAGAATAGCTTAAGTTTCATCTTGAAAGTTTTTTATTCCAAAGTTTAGGTAATGGAGCAATTGCATTAGGACTCATGGCGATATTCGAAATTGTTCCATGAGGAGTATCTCTGTGACAGTGCCAGCAGGCAACTGTCTTTCCTTCTTTTACTTGCGAGTATTTTACCATCCCGGTCTTTACGAAATCCGTATTGAGCTCTTTATGGCACCTGATACAGTTTTCCATAATAACGGTATAGCTCGAATTTCTGGGTCTGATAACCTGAGGTTCCGCCCTGGCAGTAAACACAGCGGCATGATACATGCCATCCTTTGCTTTGAATGCATATCCTCTGACAATGTTATCCTGAGGAACGTGGCAGTCATTGCATTGGGCATGAAGATAGTGAGAACTCTTTTGCCAGGATTGGTAATAGGGAGTCATTATGTGACAATTCACGCATGCCGAAGGGTCATGGGAAAGATACGAATGAGCCCTGGATGCATAAACCAGGTATAAAAACAGCCCGGTAAAGCATCCAAGAAGCAGAATCAACGGGAGTAGCAGTCTCTGTGGGAACGTCTTCTCCATAATCTATTTTTTTATTTGACTTGCAATCTGTCGCCGGCATCACTCTTTACAGCTCGCTTCCACATTTCTGTATAACCCGGCTGTATTGGTGGTGCAGGAATGGTCCTGGAAGAGCCGTTATTGAGGAAATGGCCGTCAGGTCCTGTCCTTTTCACGTTTCCGTCAATATACTTCACAAGCAGGTGCCTTTCAAGTTCAACCCATGTATTAAACATATCCTGGGCAGTATTTACAGAATAATCTGTCACAAACTCCCTGGCCTCTTCCGGAGATTTTTTGTAAAAAGTCATTGCAGCAGCATCTATGACAGAAATTCTCTTCAGGAGCAGGTTCTCACGTTTATCTATCAAAGCACGCACCTCCGGAGCTACAATATTATATCTAAGATACGAAAAATTTGATATTCTGTTGAACAACCAAAAAGCTGAAGTAGGAGAATATGTCATCATATCACCGTTGCCAACCCTGAAACACTCCGGCACTCTTTGGATTCCGACATAGATTGGTGTCAAAGTTGAGGTTGAGGCATCATCGACCCCAAACCATAAAATACCGCCAATCTCATCAGGGAGCCAGCTCCTTGCCTGTCCGACCATCCAGAAACCTGTTTGTTGTGTAGCAATAGCTCGTTCGTTTGTATAACTCAGTGAGTCCACGGTAAAGGTCATAGGCCTCCATCTGTAAGGCAGGGCATTGCCACCAGCTCCGACATCCTTTGTCATATCGAGAATAGTACCTTCATAATGGTCTCTCATAACATCGGCCACCATTTTTACACTTACTTTCTCTTTTGGTTTTATATATAACGGAAGTCTGTTTGACTTATTGTAACCCATAGCATAGTCCTCATAAAAAGTATAAGGCTTGTCGCCAATCATTCCTCCTCCAAGAATGTTAAAAGCTGCCCATACCCTGGCTTCACAGCCGCGCATAGATCCGAAATCCAGCGGTGCATATGTGTCTGAAAAACTGAAATCTTTGTTTGAACCCTTGTAATAACCCATTTCACGGGCAAAATCTATCACATCCGGAGCATAAAGGCAATTTTCAGGGTCATTTAAAGGGAATGTCGTAATTCTCGCATGGTTTGCATGAGCAGATATATAACCATCAGGGATTCTTACGGCAACCCAGACAGCACCCTTATTTACATTTTTTCCATTTACCATTTTTACGCCCTTGCCTATCATCTCAAGAATCCAGGCCTCATCCTTATCTGCTATTGAGAATGACTCACCTGCGGAATAATAACCATATTCCCTTACAAAATCAGTCATTATCTTTATCGCCTCCCTCGCACTTTTTGCCCTTTGCAAAGTCACATATATCAACGAGCCGTAATCCATTATTGCAGTACTGTCCTCCAGTGGAAGCCCGCCAAAAGTAGTCTCAGTTATAATCACCTGATGCTCGTTCATATTACCGACCTGCGTATATGTCTCAGTTGCCTGAGGTATATCTCCCAGATATTTACCCGAGTCCCACTCATAAATCCTGAGCATCTCTCCGGGATTGTGCTTAGATCCTTTTACAAAATATAACTCTCCATAAAGCTGATGCGAGTCAGCAGAATATGAAACCAAGACAGAGCCGTCCTTTGAGGCTCCTTTAGTTATGATTAAATTGGTGCACGCTTCACCCCTGACTGTTAAGAGAAGGAAGAAAAACAGTAAGGATAGGCATAAGGTCGTTTTTTTCATATAAACTCATTTTTACAAAGATAATACTATTTTTGTATAAAAAATATGTCATGAAAGTTGCTTATCGCATAGTTAATTGTTTGCTATTGTTACTATTAAGCTCTCGGCTTGTTGCTCAACAACAGGAACAACCACAGAAAAGCCCTGCCGAGATGGCCTCCATTCAGGCGGACGATATGCAAAAACAGTTAAAATTGAACGATGCTCAGGTTTTTTATATTGACTCCATTTTACAGCACAACTATACTGCCGTATCTGCCGAGTTTGAGAAAATGAAAAAGGCCGGCATACAGTCTCCGGACAACTACATGAAAGTCCAGAAAATGTGGAATGAGAAGACAGAGGATGCCTTCAAGAAGGTTCTGACCGAAGAGCAGTTTATCTATTATTTGAAACTAACCCGCCGGTACAAAGATTACAAAAAACGCATGGGAATAAAGTAATCAGCCTATCTTCACCCTGTTTGCCTTACGTCCCTTAAAGTGAGTTATAGTGTCAAACCCGCAACTCTTTATTACTAAGGAGTAGAGTGCAAATTGCTCACCTATCCTGTTCAGATCGTGTGCATCTGAACCAAGTGACACATACTCTCCTCCCAGTTCCCGGAATCTACGGAGCACATCGGTATCAAGCTGCGGAACTCCTCCGCATTTTTCCCTGTATGTATTTGTATTGATTTCCAAAGCTTTTCCCTCTGAGGCAAGAAACTTTAAAATCCTGTCCAGCTGTATGGGGAAATCCCTGTAATATATTGACCTTTCTGTGTATGGAGCATATCGCGCTATATAGTCATAGTGCCCCAGGATATCAAAATCACGGTAGGATGTGATGCACTGATAGATTATATCCAGATAACGGCCATAAGCCTTTGTAAAATTTTTTCCGTCATAATATGGTTGATGGTAAGGATCCACTCCATCTACAAAATGGACAGAAGCAATAACCTGATCAAAAGAGGATTTCCCGATGTATCTATCCAACTGATCAAGAACCTGGGGTTGCATACCAATTTCAATCCCTTTCAGAACCTCAATCCCCTCTCTGTTTTCAAGATTATCAATTGCCGCTTGCTGCTCTTCGGGGTCGAACATAAATGTTCTGTCCTGCGTGGGAGTATCTATATCCATGTGGTCTGTAAAGATTATTCCTCCCAATCCTTCAATCTTTACCTTTTCAACAGCATCTGCCATTTTCATCCTCGAATCGGGAGAAAATTCACAGTGTGTATGAGAATCAACAAATTTCGCCATCTTCTATTTTCCCAGTCCTGCTATACGCCACTCTTTATTCTCTTTCACAAGGGAAAGTGATTTCTCCAAAGGCGTCGAGCCCTTCGGCATAATAACACGATAATCAACTCTTGCAGAATCACTCCCTTTAAATTTTTCAACGGATAATATCTCGGTCTTAATCTCTTGTGATTGTGCAATTAACATCTTTTTTACCATAGGATCCAGAGACTCTATGCTCCTAAGCATCTCTTTGAGCTCTGTTGCCATTGACTGTGTACAGAAAGTACCGGCAAGAGCGTAATCTGTCTTGAAATACGCATCCAGAAATGCAATAGTGCTTTGCGTAATTGCCTTCTCCTTTCCCGAGCATGATGTCATCAGAATTAAAACCAATGTCATTGACAGTATAAGTAACTTTTTCATATCTGTAATTTTATTGTCTATATCAATTTTACAACTGTTATTCCGGCTCCGCCGAGCTGAATATCCTCATCCTTTGCACTTTGAACAACACCCATGGCTTTCAGATATTTTCTCAACTCCTCTCTGAGAATACCATTCCCCTTACCATGAAGAATCTTCACCTCACCCACATCAACCATTATGGCATCATCAATAAAACGAGTCACACTCTCGATAGCCTCCTCCAATCTTTGCCCCCTGACATCTATTGTCGGCCTGAAATTAAGTTTTCTTTCGGAGATGGACTCACTTTGCACAATAGAGGCTTTTGTGCGAACCCCGGCACTCCCTTTCATCTCCTTAGCGCTGATTCTGGTAAGCCGTTTTGCGGGAACCCTGCTTATAATACTTCCTATAGCAACGCTCACATCCTTCCCTTCAATCTTGATAATCTCACCTATCACCTCTCCCTGATCTATCCTCACCTTATCACCCGCCCTAAGTTCCCGGGTCTCTTCACTATTCACTTTCCACTTTTCACTATTCACTCTTCCCTTTTCACTATTCACTCTCCTCTCCTCACTTCTCTCTTTTCTCTTAAGAAGCTGCTCCATTTTTTTGGCAATCCTCTCATCCTCTGCATTCTGTCTATCAGCTTGCACATTGTTACTAAATTCGGACAACTCTTTCCTGAGAAGCTTCGTGTGCTCTTTTTCTGCCTGAGACTCCTTAATCTCCTTAATTGTCTGCTCTATTTTTCTGTTAGCCTCGGCTATTATTGATGCTGCCTCATTTTTTGCACCCTCAATTATGGACTTTTTAAGGGACTGTATATCTGTTAGTTCTTTCTGGTATTTGTCGGTAATATTCTCAAGCGCCTTATCGGTACTCTTTATTCTGGCAAGCTTTTCCTCCCACTGTCTTCTGTTTCTGGCAATCTTGCGAAGATGCCTCTCAAGATCAACAAAATCGCTACCCGCCTTCTCCTCTGCCAGTTTTACAACCTGTTCCGGCAAGCCCATCTTTCTGGCCAGTTCGAATGCAAAAGAGCTGCCAGGCGTACCGATTTCCAGTTTAAAAAGAGGTTTTATATTCTGAACATCGAACTGCATTCCTCCGTTCAGTACACCATTGCTGCTGCTGGCATAAAACTTAAGGTTACTGTAGTGTGTAGTAATAACACCAAAAGCTCCCCTGCGTTCAATCTCTGTAAGAATAGCCTCAGCAATTGCTCCTCCCGCGGTCGGCTCTGTCCCGGCTCCGAATTCATCTATCAATACAAGTGAACGGCTGTCTGCCTGCTGAATTATATCCCTCATATTTTTCAAATGAGAGCTATATGTGCTCAGGTCGTTCTCTATCGACTGCTCGTCACCAATATCAATGAATATGTTGTTAAAGACTCCCAACTCGGAGATTTCTGAAGCAGGAATTAAAAACCCGCATTGAAACATATATTGAAGCAAGCCTACTGTCTTGAGACAAACCGATTTGCCTCCCGCATTCGGACCGGAAATGAGCAATATATGCTTCTCCTTTTCAAGATTAAGCGAAAGAGGAACAATCTCCTTGCCCTCCTTTTTGAGCGCAGATTCCAGCAAAGGATGCCTCCCTTTGTTCATCACAAGTATCTGATCCTTCGATATAATAGGCTTACCAGCCTGCATCTGCATCGAAATCAGAGCTTTGGCCCTGATAAAGTCAATTTCCGCCATAAACATAGCAGACTGCAACAGTTCAGGCAAATATGGCCTCAGAAAATCCGAAAATTCGGCAAGAATCTTTATAATTTCGCGTTGCTCTGCAAAGTGTAATTCCCTGACAAGATTGTTCAGCTCGACAATTTCAAGCGGCTCCACAAAGGCGGTCTTACCGGAAGCGGACTCGTCATATACAAAACCGGGGATCTTTCTCTTATTTGCCGCCAGAACCGGTATCAAAACCCTTCCGTCTCTCACAGATACAGATGCGTCTTCATCAACAAGTCCTTCCGATTGTGCACTTCTTAGAATCGAGTTTATCCTTTTTGAAATCTGCCCCTCTTTATCCTTTATGGCTCTTCTTATTGTTTGAAGTTCGGGTGAGGCACTATCCTTCATGTCACCGAACTTATCAACAATTGCATCTATTCTTCTCGATATTTCAGGATAAAGTACAACCGGCTCTGCCATCTTTTTCAGTCTGAGGTACTGTCCATCCTTTGTATTCTTGAAAAAGGCCACTATCTGCCTTATTGTGTCAAGAGAGTTCCTCAACCTTACAACAGAGTTCAGATCCAGAAAAGAGGAAGAGGCCTCCAGATGTTTGAGGAAAGGATATGTGTCAACAAAACCGCTGTCGGGGAAACCGGATTCAAACATGACTATAAGCCTCATTTCATCCGTCCTTGACAACTCCTCTTCTATCTCTTCGTAAGAGGTGCTGAACAAATCACTCCCACACCTCTCCTTTGCAAGGGAGGTAGAGCATCTGGACTCTGTCATAGAGCGTATGCGGTCAAAGCCAAGCTTCTGTTCTAATCTCTCGTTCATCTATTTTTTTGCATTCTCTATTGCAAGCCTGAGTTCATTTATACTATTCATCTTTCTGATCTCCCCATTATATACAAATGATATGTCTCCTGTCTCCTCAGATACAACAATCACACTTGCATCGGTTATCTCAGATATGCCCATTGCTGCCCTGTGCCTCATACCATATGATGCGGGGATGTGCGGGTTTTCTGATATCGGAAGAGTACACCTTGCCGCAATAATCTTATTAAAACCTATTATCATAGCCCCATCATGAAGAGGGGCATTCTTGAAGAAGATATTCTCGATCAGCCGTCTGCTTATAATGGCCTCAATCCTGTCGCCCGTTTCGATAATGAATTCCAGAGATGAGTTCTTTGCCAGAACAATCAGTGCTCCGGTCTTACTCTCCGACATCCTTCTGCAAGCCTGGGTAACCTCATCCAGCAATGTAAGCGACACACCCTTTCCCTTAACCCCAAGAAATACATTTACCAGCTTTAACTTCTTCTGGGAATCCATATATCTTGTTCCCATCATCAGCAAAAAACGTCGTATCTCTTGTTGGAAAAGTACTATCAAAGCCATTACACCCACACCGATTACCTGGCCAATTATTGAGCCGAGCAACTCCATTCGGAGAGCCTTTACAGTGAGCCACACAAAGTAAAAGACAATGATTCCGGTAAAGATATTCAGAGCAGCAGTACCGCGTATAAGCTTATATACCTGATAGATCAAAAGACCAACAAGTAAAATATCAATTACATCGATTAAATCTATCTTTATAAAATCAAGCATTTTCCTGCCAAATTACAAACACAAACTTACACATTATTCCGCAAAAGCCAATGTGGCAAATGAGACTCTGCAGCCCTCAACACTCAATATCTCAAGTGCGCAAGCTCCCAAAGTAGCTCCAGTTGTAAGTACATCATCCACAAGCAAAATATGTCGTCCTTTTAACATATACCCGGACCTTAACCTAAATGCACCTGAAACATTAATCTCCCTTTGCTGAGCATCTTTTTTTGTCTGAGTTCTTGTATATCTTTTTCTTATCAGCAAAGAAACCTCAACCGGTTTTCTTAGAACTTCAGCAACATTACGTGCAATAATCTCAGCCTGATTATAGCCCCTTTTCCATTTTTTAAAAGGATGCAACGGAACAGGAATTACGATGTCCACATCATCGTAAACACCACTTTGTAAGAGTTTTTCACCTAGCAACTCCCCGAGATATGCCCCAAGTTTACCTCTTCCCTTATACTTGAAGTAATGAATCAGATTTTTGTAAGGGCTTTCATCCCTATAGTAAAAAAGTGATGCTGCGTGTACAAAATCCACTCTACCGGAAAACCGCTCCCCGGCAGGGTTCCCCGGCCAAGTCCAGAAGTATGTGAGGGGCATTTCAGAAATGCATTGCAAACAAAGATATCTCTCCCCCCTCAACAAAATCCTTCCGCACACAGGACATATCCTCGGCAAAAGCAAATCAAGAAACATTAATATATCAGTTTTACATCCAATGCTTTTTTTACCTGATAGTCATTCCGCAGAATGCTCTCTATCTGGCCTCTTTCAAAATAGTATCTGTTGACTATCTCCTCTTCGAGAAATGCTTTAATAGTTCCGGAATCCCTTTTCAACATCTGCTCTTTTGTAAGCTTTACGCTCTTCTCAAGTCCGGCAATTTCATCCTTCACCTCATCGTATCTCGATTCCTGCTTAAGTGTGGAAATCAGTTTGTCCAACTCAACCTCTGATGCACTCCTTCCGTCAAACTCCTTCGTGGCAGCAAAAGATACAAACTCCTCATACTCCTTGTCTGTAAGAGTAAAATTCTTAGGATTTGCAATTGAAAGGTGGTTCTTGAAGTAAACTATGGAATAGTCCATTAAAACCTCTCCGTAAATAAGTGAGAGCACTATTCTCGGAATTGCCTGAGGTTCTATTATAATATCAGGAGTAATTCCGCCTCCGTCATATACAGTTCTACCCTTCAGGGTTTTGAATGCTTTTTTGAGAGAATCGGGAATATTGCCCACACTTCCATCCTCATTTCTCTGAGAGTAGTCTATTGCCTGTACACATCTTCCGCTAGGTGTGTAATACTTGGCTGTAGTAAGTTTTATCTTGTTATTGTATCCGACATCCCTTATAGCCTGAACAAGCCCTTTGCCGTATGTTCTGGTACCCACTATCGTTGCCCGGTCAAGATCCTGAAGCGCTCCTGCAACTATTTCGGACGAGGAGGCAGAACCTGAATTTACAAGTACCACAAGAGAGAGCGTTGTATCAACAGGCTCATCTTTTGTAAAATACTCCATATCTGCCTGTTTATATTTTCCTCTTGCCGATACCACCTTTGTTCCCTTCGGAACAAACAGAGATACAATATTGACAGCCTCATCCAGCAATCCCCCGCCATTTCCTCTCAGGTCTATAAACAGTCTCTTCATTGCCTGATTCTTCTTTAGCTCTGTCAGATCCCTGCGAAAGTCCTTAGAGCCGCCTATCGTAAAACCGGTCAATCTTATATATCCTGTTGTGTCATTTACAAATCCACTATATGCCACATCCGGGAAATGCACCTTATCTCTGGTTATTGTAACCTCCATTGTGTCTCCGCCACGCAGCCTCGATACAAGAAAACGGACCTGTGACCCCGCTCTTCCCCTCATTCTGGCACTACATGTGTCAATATTAAGATCTGCAACACTTTTTCCGTCAATTTTCAGGATTATATCTCCTGCCACCAGTCCTGCATTCGCAGCCGGCGAATTCTCATATATTTCGCTTACAAGCACTCCTGTCCCTTTTTTTCTTACAGTTGCACCAACACCGCCATAAGAACCGGTTGTCATCAGCTCCACACTTTCCTGATCTTCAGCAGGTATATACACTGTATATGGATCCAGGGACTCAAGCATTGCATCTATTCCAGTCTCAATTAGTTTGTCTACTTCAACGCTGTCAACATAAAACATTGCAAGCTCGCGGAGTACAGAATACTGGACATCCAGACTCCTGCCTGTTCTGAAACTCTTTGATTGTGAATAGGCCTGATTAGCAACAAGACACGCCATCAAGATTATGCAGATAGATTTGAATCTGTTCATGTTTTTGATTTTATGATAAAGGTACACAAAAGTAAAGTTTTAGTATCTTTGATGCAATATTGTTTTATGAATATTGTATTTGCAACAAACAACCGGCATAAGGTAGATGAGGCTCAGGCTATACTGGGCAAGGATTTTACCCTGACAACCCCGAAAGATCTCAAACTTTTCGAAGAGATACCGGAGACTGCAGGCACTCTTCAGGGCAATGCATTCATGAAGGCCCATTTTTTATGGGAAAGGTTTCATGTTGCTTGTTTTGCAGATGACACCGGACTTGAAGTGGAGGCACTTAATGGTGCTCCGGGAGTATACTCCGCAAGATATGCCGGAGAGGAGCATGACTCAAAGGCTAACACTCAGAAGCTGCTTAAGGCCCTTACAGGGAAAAAGAACCGTAATGCGAGATTCCGTACTGTAATTGCGCTGATTATTGACGGGGACACCTTCTATTTTGAAGGCATTCTCAATGGCAAAATAGGCGAATCTCCTTCCGGAAATGGCGGATTCGGCTATGACCCGGTCTTCATACCTGATGGTTACGACAAGACTCTTGCAGAGCTCACACAGGAAGAAAAAAACGCAATCTCACACCGAGGCCAATCCATGAGACAGCTTTCCGAATTCTTAAACAACCATATATGCTGATGTCAGGTAAACTTCAGATAGTAGTCCTGCACACGTTAAAATATAGAGACACCTCCCTGATTTTACAGGGATACTCCAATATATACGGAAAACACAGTTTTATAGTCAGGACAGGCAAGGGGAAATCATCCAAAGCAATGATATCTCAATTGCACCCTCTTGACATAATAGATGCGGAACTTGTACCGGGAGGCAAAGGAGAGATGCCTGTTATAAAGGAGTTTACTCCCGCTTACAGGCTTGAGGCTATCAGGTGCAATATGGACAAATGCTCCATTGCAATGTTCATTAGTGAGTTGATTTACCGAACAATTAAAGAGGTGGAGTCTGACCCTGATCTCTACAGATTTATCAGAGATTCTGTCTTGCAGCTTGAAAACCTCGGATCCGGCTTTGCGAACTTCCACCCTTGGTTTGTTGTTGAAATGTGCAAAAAGACCGGTTATGACCCGGTTTTGTCAGAAGCCGAGTTTCCGGGAAAGAGTTCCGAAATTCTGGCAGCACTTTTGAATACAGATACGGAGTGTTTATCATCGCTCAGAATAAACGGCAAAGAGCGATATATATTTATAAAAGATATGCTCAACTACCTCAGCAATCATATTGGCTATACACTCGAGATTAAATCCCTTGAGGTACTCCACCAGGTATTGGGACAAGAATAGAGACTTATGTCATTTACAACATTTATATTCAGACAGCTTTCAAAAGGAAGACTTGCAGTTCTCGATAAGACAAGGCAGGATCCCCGGCATTTTCAAAGGGAGTGTTTCGACAGGCTCTTATCTGCCGGTAAAGAAACATCTTTCGGGAAAGAGCACAATTTTTCTTCCCTTAAGAGTATCCGTGACTTTCAGAAATCTGTTCCACTGAGGAACTACGATGCTTTCGAACCATATATAGAAAGATTAAGGGCCGGTGAAGACTATGTGCTCTGGAACCAGAAAGTAAAATGGTTTGCAAAGTCCAGCGGTACAAGTTCATCAAAAAGCAAATTCATCCCGATAACAGAAGAATCTCTGTACAACTGCCACTACAGCGGCATGAAGACTCTTCTTGCAAGCTATACTGATACAAACCCCGAATCCAGCATATTTGACGGCAAGGCTCTCACCCTGGGAGGAAGTGCCACGATTGATGAAAGAGGCATCGGAAACACATCTTACGGTGACCTGTCAGCAATATTATTGAAAAATTCCCCTTCGTGGGCTGAATTAAGGAGAGTCCCTTCAAAAACGATTGCACTCATGTCCGATTTCGAAAAAAAGGTTGAGGCGATGAGTCGTGCGGCTGTTAATGAGGATATTACAAACTTCTCGGGAGTTCCTTCGTGGAATCTTGTGCTTATGAATAAGATTCTTGAGATCTCCGGTAAGAACAATCTGTTGGAAATCTGGCCGAATCTGGAGCTTTTCATGCATGGCGGTATCAGTTTTGATCCATACAAGGAGATATACCGGAAGCTAATTCCGACAAGCAAGATGAACTACCGTGAAAACTACAACGCCTCGGAAGGGTATTTCGGATTTCAGGATGACCCTGCCGATGAATCGATGTTGTTGTTGGTAGACAATGGCATTTTCTACGAGTTTATACCGATGGAGAAGCTTGATAAAGCACTGAAAGCTGAATTCATAGATTTCGACACAATAGAAAGTGTAGAGAAGGATATAAACTATGCAGTAGTTCTGACTACCAACGGAGGGTTGTGGCGTTATCTGCTGGGAGATGCTATAATGTTCACAAGCATGAGGCCTCATAAATTTGTAATAACTGGAAGAACCCAGCTATTTATCAATGCTTTCGGCGAGGAGTTGATGATAAATAATGCTGAGAAAGCTCTTGCCAAAACATGTTCAGAAAAAGGGGCAGAGGTCTCCAATTATACTGTTGCGCCGGTTTTTATGGAAAACGGAGGTAAAGGCTCACACCAATGGGTTATTGAATTTGCAAAAAGTCCTGTTGATCTTGAGGGTTTTGCCGAAGAACTTGACAAGAATATAAGTTATTTCAATTCTGACTATGAGGCGAAAAGAAGAAACAATGCCACTATGGTCCGTCTGACAATCACGCCGGTTGCCACCGGGACCTTTTATAAATGGATGGGGAGCAGAGGAAAGCTCGGCGGACAGAATAAGGTTCCGAGACTATTCAACAAGAGAGACTATGTCGAACAATTACTTGCAATCAATAAAGGAGAGGATATTCAGAATTGATTCTCCTGAAGAGTTTAATGGAATCGCATTAGAGATATTCCGTCATCAGTCTTTTGAATGTGAACCCTATAGACAGTATATAGAGTTAATCGGAGTCGACGCTTCCTCCGTGAAAGACGTGATGAGAATTCCATTTTTACCTGTTCAGTTTTTTAAAAGTCACCGAATCTACTGTGTGGCTGAAGAGCCTCAGAAACAATTTACAAGCAGTGCAACAACCGGCATGGTTCCATCTGTGCATTACGTTGCCGATCTCTCCATTTATCAGGAGAGTTTTACAAAATCGTTCTCAATGGCTTACGGAGATCCTTCAGAATATGCAATACTGGCACTTCTCCCTTCATATCTTGAGAGAGAGGGATCGTCGCTTGTATATATGGCAGATTCTCTGATAAGGCAGTCCGGCAATATTCACAGCGGTTATTATCTGTATAACCACAACGATTTTTATAATAAGTTGGAAGAGCTCCGTGAGAAAGGTCAGAAGACGATACTGCTTGGAGTAAGCTTTGCCCTGCTTGACTATGTCGAGAAATTCACCTCTGTTTTTCCGTCACTGACAGTGATTGAGACAGGCGGGATGAAAGGCCGGGGTGTAGAGTTACCAAGAGAGGTTATTCATGAGAAACTCAGGAAAGGATTCGGAGTTGAGCACATTCATTCCGAATACGGAATGGCTGAACTTCTCTCACAAGCATATTCTAAAGGTAATGGTTTGTTTGCAACACCTCCCTGGATGAAAGTTTTAATCAGAGATCTGAACAACCCGTTCAGGCTAATTGAAGATGAAAAACTTGGAGGAATAAACATAATAGACCTGGCTAATGCAGGGTCCTGCTCATTCATAGAGACTCAGGATATGGGAATAAAAACAGCCGGGAATCTTTTCAGTATTCCCGGCCGTATAAAAGGTTCAGAGTTGAGAGGTTGTAACCTCCTGATAGGTTAAAATCAACCTTGCAAAGCGTTCAAATACTGCTCAATCTTCTTTTCCATATCAGCAGACAACTGCTCTTCACCACAATTCTTGAGAATATCAGCCAAATGCAATATATAGGTAAGATTTTGCTCAATATCGTATTTAGAGAGATACATGCCCTTATACTTTTTAGAGAACAGATCAAGAGCCTTATATGTCTCATCTATAAAGGCATTTATCAGGGCAACACCTTTTTCTCTCTCTCCTGCCTTTAAATAAATCTCAATAGCCTCCATAATCGAAATCTCATTGAGAGACGGCATTAATGAGCAGTTAAGAGGGAATTGTGACGGTATAAAATACTCCTGCATCTTATCCAGAACCGCTACTGCCTCTTTTGTCCTGCCATTTTCCATCAGAGAACTGGCAGTTGTTGTATATATATTTCTTCCCGGCATCAAAGCGTTGAATGTGAGAAGGTTCTGGTAATCTACGTTAACTTTCGGATCATTCAGGTTACCCCACTTGTATACATTCATACACTTGTCATACATAACATCAGGCAATACTCTGCCAGGACTTCCGAGAGATGTTGCACTCTTTATAGGCACAAACTTGTATGCAAAGCCGTCATATTCAAGATAATCCCTAAGCCCCAGCTCCAGTTCACCACCCATAGATACAAAGTATATAGGTCTGTCCCACTCATAATTTGCAAGCATATCCAATATTATCATCTCACATTTAGTGAGTGCATTTTTACCTTCAGGAATATTAAGCTGAATGACATCCTGAATCTGTGCTGAATCAGCTTCCGACACTATACCACAGGCCAGTGCATTCTTTACATTTACAGGTATAAGAAGCTGTCTTGAAGCAATAAAGCTGAATTTTTTACCGTTATCCGCCTGTATCTTCGCATCAGGATTTGAGATAAGGTCTATTACAGCCTTTATCGGAACCGGTTTATTTATCCTGTCTACAACATGTATCATATCATTGGTCCCGTAGAGGTAATCCTTCTTCGGAATAGATAGTTTAACAGGCTTTGACTCATAGGTCTGATACTTCATCTGGTCTATGTACCAATCAGTACCAAGCAGTGAGGTGTTCATAATTCTTACATCAGTCCTTACACCCTCAACCTCCTGGATATACCAGAGAGGAAATGTGTCATTGTCCCCGTGTGTAACCAGGATTGCCTGCTCGTCACAAGAGTTGAGGTAGTTGTATGCCAGATCCCTTGCACTGTAACGATTGCTCCTGTCGTGATCATCCCAGTTTTCGGCTGCCATGAGAACAGGAACAGTAAGCGACGCCAATGTAACTACTGAGGCAGTGACAATACCGGATAACCTTTTTTTGAATGCATCATATAATGCAGGAACTCCTAATCCAATCCAGATAGCAAAAGCATAGAAAGAGCCGGCATAAGCATAATCCCTCTCCCTTGGCTGGTAAGGCGGCTGGTTAAGATATACAACAATTGCAACACCAGTAAGGATAAACAAGAGAGCTACAATCCATGAGTTTTTCCTGTCTTTCGCAAGTTGGTAGAAAAGGCCTAAAATTCCGAGGAACAGAGGAAGCATATAGTAATGATTCTTTGCTTTACTGTCAACAATATAAGCAGGCCCTTCGCTTTGGTCACCCAACCTTGCCTTGTCAAGAAATCCAATTCCACTCTCCCAGTTTCCTCTGAATGCATCGCCGGGAGTTGAACCGTGGAGGTCATTCTGACGACCAGCAAAATTCCACATGAAATAACGCAGGTACATCCAGTTTAACTGATAGTCAAAGAAGAAAGAGAGGTTATCACTCATAAGCGGAAGTTTCTCTTCAGAGCCGGAAATTGACTTGCCCCTTCCCTCTGTATACATCTTGTAGAATTTGATGTGATCCGCTGATGATGAACTCCACATACGAGGGAACAACATCTTTGAAGAGGCTTCGTATACAGGCTGTACAGGACCTATTACCTTCTCATATTTATCACCTATCTTGGCATAATAGCTCTCCTGCTTGACATCATAAGGAGAAGCATAAGTCTCGCCATAAATCAACGGGTTGCTTCCGTATTGCTCACGACCGAGATATCTTACAAGAGAAAAAGCATTATCCGGCTGATTCTCGTTTGTAGGTGTGTTCGCCGATGATCTTATAATTACCACTGCATATGTAGAGTAACCAATCACAATCATTGAGAAACACAAAAGGATTGTATTGGCAAGAACTTTTCCCTTTTTGTGTGTATACCAAACGGCAAAAAGAGATCCAATAAGAAGCAGCAATAGGAAAAATGCAGCCCCTGAATTAATTCCGAGTCCTAATACATTCACAAAGAGAAGGTCAAACCATGATGCAATCTTTGGAAGATATGGTATTATACCGTAAAGTATAACAACCAGGATAACAGCCGACAGCATCAGAACCCAAAAGATTCCCTTTTTGGTGACATTGTATTTTTTATAGTAATATATAAAGACAAGGGCCGGTATAGTAAGAAGGTTCAAAAGATGGACACCTATAGAAAGTCCCATCAACAATGCGATAAGGACAATCCACTTGTTTGCATAAGGTTTGTCGGCATTCTCCTCCCACTTGAGCATAGCCCAGAAAACAGCTGCCGTAAAAAGAGAGGACATAGCGTAAACCTCACCTTCGACTGCTGAGAACCAGAAAGTGTCAGAAAAAGTATAGGCCAGAGATCCTACAACTCCTGCCCCGAGTATTGTAATGGCTGAGCTGAGAGACATTGCGGACTCGCTCTTTTCTGAGATCCTTCTTGCAAGATGAGTTATGGTCCAGAACAGAAACATAATGGTAAGTGCAGAACAGAGTGCACTCATTGCATTAACCATCATGGCAGCATGTGTGCTGTCAGCAAAAAGAGTGAAGAACCTCGCTATAAGCTGGAAAACAGGGTTTCCGGGCGGGTGCCCTATCTCAAGCTTATATGATGACGCTATGAACTCACCACAATCCCAGAAGCTTGTAGTTGGCTCTATTGTAGAGAGATACGTAATTGCTGAGATTACGAAAACCAGTATACCTAACAGGTTGTCTATCAGCTTAAATTTTTTCTGTTCCATGATTTTTTATTCCTGATTTATCGGGATTAATGAACAAAGATACTATTTTGAATTTTTCTACCTAAATTTGTGCCAAAATTATGAAAAATGGCTCAAAATGATTGGAAAAGCAGACTTGGAGTTGTCTACTCTTCAAATCCTGATTTCAGTTATGATACTGATGGTGAAAGAGAGGAGACTACAACACTTCCTCCTGAGAGACAGAATCTCATAATCAGCATTGACCGCAAACAGAGAGCCGGCAAACAAGTGACACTTGTAAATGGGTTTAAGGGTTTGGATGAAGATCTCGAAAATCTGGGAAGGATTCTGAAAAGCAAATGTGGTGTTGGTGGTTCTGCAAAAGATGGCGTTATAATCATACAAGGTGATTTCAGAGACAGGCTGATCCCAATCCTCCAGAATATGGGTTACAAGGCCAAAAGGGGGAATTAGATGGAGCAAACCTGCGCATACCCAATAGAATATAACTATAATCCTCAGAGTGACTCCGTCATGTCTGTTGCTTCTCTTTGGAGTTCAAAGACTGAGTATTACACCATTGATAAACATAAAGAGGAAATCCAGAACGGGCTTTCGCAAAACGACATAATTATATCCGGCATTTTTCTGGCATTTTTTGTTCTTCTAATCATAAGCTCTAAAGAGATATTAAATGTATACCCGGCTGTATTAAAGTCATTTTTCACTCTAAAAAATCATGTAAAGCTCGAAGAGCGATTGGCCATTTCCAATCAAAGAGACATTGTTGCCGGTGTAGTTTTGTTGTATTACCCCATATTGATCACTCTAACTTTTGGTGACCTTATAGTTAAAAAATACAACATCATTCCTGAATTATACCTGCTTATTGTCTTTATAGGCTTAACCGGCTTGTGGCTAGTCCGTAAGGGTCTTTTCAAGCTTCTCTCCTGGTTAATGAGGGAGAAGAATGCGTTCCGTTTCATTGAAAAAATTAGTTACAATTATTTAATTTCATCAGTAATTATCACTTTTCCTGCGGCAATGATAGGATTTTTCTGGCCGGAAATCTCAGACAGGACTATAGTCAACATACTGCTTTACTGCTGCTTATTTGTATATTTCATTTATTTGACCAAAACATGGCAAATAATAATTTCACGCCGGCTTTCTCTGTTTTTTTATATTTTGTATCTTTGCACCCTGGAATTCTTACCTATAGCACTTATTGTGAATTTAATTCTCTCTATATAACATGAAAGCCAAAAAGATCCTGATCTCACAACCCGCCCCAGCAAACGGATCTCCATACACAGACCTTATTTCGAAATATAAGCTGAGTATTGATTTTGTCCCGTTTTTCAAGGTTGAAGCACTGCAGGCCAGAGAGTTTCGTCTCCAAAAAATAAACATACTCGACCACACAGCTGTAGTTTTTACTGCAAGAACCGCAATTGATGCCTATTTCAAAATATGTGAAGAGATGCGTATAGCGGTCCCTGAAACCATGAAGTACTTCTGTACTTCTGAATCGATAGCACTCTATTTGCAGAAATACATTGTCTATCGTAAGAGGAAAATCTTTTTCGGGAATGGTACAAACGCATCAATTATTGACATAATAGGCGCAAAACACAAAAATGAAACTTTTCTCGTCTGTGTTGCTGATTCAAGTAAAGCCGACATTCACAAAATATTTGTAAAGGCAAAGGTTAACCATACAAGCGGAGTTTTTGTCAAGACTGTTTATAGCGATTTGAGCAATCTGGAGTTGAATAATTATGACATGCTTGTCTTTTACAGTCCTTCGGATATAAGGTCACTGCAAGAGAATTTTCCTGATTTCAAGCCAAACGGGATGCAATTTGCGACATACGGTCCCGCGACACTTAAAGCTCTAAAAGGTGCAAAACTAACCTCCACCGTTGTTGCTCCCACCCCGGAAGCACCATCGATTGCGAAAGCACTCTCTATATACTTTGAGCAGAAGTAATAATAAATTTACAAAAGTCGAGAGACTGGTTTCGAAAACAGTAATTAAAGACGTATTCGAAAAGGGGAAGCAGTTTTTTCTGTTCCCCTTTAAGGTTTTTTATACACCAAACAACCTTGGATACAACAGAATTCTTATTTCTGTTCCAAAAAGAGCACATAAAAGAGCTGTAGAGAGAAACCTGATCAAGAGACGCATCAGAGAGGCGTACCGGTTGAATGGCAACAGAAAGTTTCAAGTAAACTTCTTTGACATTAATATTGTTTATATAAATAACAATATTTCAGATTTTGAACAAATTAAAGAGAAATTCTCGGATGTACTGGAAAGAATTCAGAAAGACAGCATTAAAGCTGATATCACTGCCGCTGCTGTTTCTGATTAAGTTTTACCAGTACGGCATATCGCCACTTAAACCACCTTCATGCAGGTTTACACCTACATGTTCCGCATATTCGCTGGAGGCAATAAAAAAGCATGGCCCGTTTAAAGGATTATATCTTTCAGTCAGAAGGATACTCAGATGTCACCCGTGGGGTGGAAGCGGTTATGATCCGGTGCCTTAGTCGGCCTCTATTCCAAATCTTTTGTAAACCCTCTCCTTGTTAGGTTCGTCTTTTGAGAGGTTCATTACCTCTTGCTTAGCAATCTGGGTAAGATCAAGAAGGACAAGTCCGTCAACACAATAGTTGAAATCAGGGTCAACATTGAACTTTATAATTTTAGAGTTAATCTTCAGATATTTCTTGACTAATGTAGGCAGACGATACTCATTGTTGCTTAGCCTCATCATAAAGCGATCGAATTGTTCAATACTATCCATCTTGTTTTCCATGAGGTCGTCGATTTTAACTCTTAGATAGTCGGGGAAAAATGGATTTCTTGGAACTATATCCTCTTCCATACTCTTTATAGAGTGTTTTTTCTGAAGATAATAGATCATAATGCTACGATAGAACTTAGGATACCAAGAACTTATACTTACCGGTCCTATCAGATATCTTACACCCGGATCATTCAAAACTGAATAAAAGAGCCCCTTTATAAGCAGAATAAGTGGCAGAGCCTCTTTCTGATAGTCAAGGACAACAAATGAACGCCCCAGTTCTATTGACTGTTTAAGAATATCATGGAATGGTTTCTCATAACCAAATAGTGTATTGGAATATAGTCCTTTGATACCTCTCTTTTCAATTATATCTTTACCGAACCCGAGACGATACGCACCGACAAGACGCTGTTTTTGTTTATCCCAAAGTATCAGATGTTTGTAATACTCATCGTACTCGTCCAGATCAAGAGGACGCCCGGTTCCTTCTCCTACAGCCCTGAATGCCTCTTCCCTTCTTCTCCCCAGCTCGTGCATCATCAAGGGTATTGATTTGTGTTCAGCAAGGTAACACACATAATTACCGGTTGTAAAAAGATAACAACTTTGAGGAAGAGAGTTTATCTCCCGTTGAAGGTTTCTTCTGTTGTTTGGCAAAGCTATCGGAGTCAATGTTCTGTTTTCAACTTTTCTTGCAGTAGTGATATTTGCCTCCAGAGCATATGAGCGAGCTTTCAGGTATGATCCGAGAGATTTCAGGTCTTTATATTCAGCGATTTCTGTAGCAGATATAGCCTTACCTATTCTGACCGAGACCACCCTGCCCTCCTTATTCATAAGCTCTCTTGGCAGTCTTAGAGTTCTCAGCATAGGATGAATTCTGCCAAGCCAGTGAAAAAAACGCGAGTTTGTCCCATGGCAATACACAGGAATCACAGGAACACCTGAATTTTTTATAAGTTTTATGACAGATGTCTGCCACTCCTTATCCTGAATAGTCATCCTTCCATAATTCGTTGAAACTTCTCCTGCCGGAAAAAGCCCCAGACAGCCACCTGATGCAAGTGTTTCGCTTGCTTGCCTCAACCCTGAAAAACTTCCGTGTATCTCAGGTTTATCAGTAAATGGATTAACCGGAAAGAAATAATCCTTCAGGTTTGGAATCAAAGAGAGTACAAAATTTGTAAGAAGCTTTATATCAGGCCTGACTGATGAAATTATGTTTAGAAGAATTATACCGTCAATTGATCCGTACGGGTGATTGGAAACAAGAATGAACGGCCCCTCCTGCGGTATATTGCCTAATTGTCTGTCATCCAACTCGTAGCTAAAGCCAAATTCCCGCATAATGGCAGAAGTGAACTCTTGTCCCTCGTATTGGCTTATTCTACTGTACTTTTTGTTTAACTTGTTAAAACCCAAAATGCACATCACAGCCGAGGCTGAAATGTCACCAAGGACTCCTTTAAGTTTTATCGCTTTTTTAACGTCGTTTGATGTTACTACTCTATTCATAAGTCTACACAAATATAGGATAATTGTTAATTTTACGAAAAAATATGTACCCTCAGACAGACATAAAAGAGAAGTTAAAACTACTCCCAGCCTCGCCGGGAGTATACAGATTCATTAACAAAGAGGGAGTCATCATATACATAGGCAAGGCAAAGAATCTGAGAAACAGAGTCTCCCAATATTTCCAGTCCGAAAACACCCTTACGCCAAAAACAAGGGTGATGGTTTCAAAAATAAGCAATATAGAACACACGGTAGTGGATTCAGAGGAGGATGCACTTTTGCTTGAGAACAATCTTATAAAGAAACACCTTCCGCGTTATAATATACTGCTGAAAGACAGCAAGACATACCCCTGGATCTGCATCAAGAACGAGCCTTTTCCAAGAGTTTATGTCACCAGAAAATATATTAAGGATGGCTCCCTATACTTCGGCCCGTACAGTTCTGCCATGCATGCCCACAATCTGACAGAACTAGTAAGCTCTCTTTACCAGATAAGAAACTGCAAGCTGTCACTCACTCCGGAAAATATAAAATCCAAGCATTACAGGCCATGTCTAAACTACCATCTGGGAAAGTGCAATGCTCCGTGTGTGGGTTATATATCATCCGAGAAGTACCAGATGCAGATTGACAGCATAAAGGCTCTTCTTAAGGGGGAGACCTCTCAACTTGAGAGAGAGTTCAGAGAATCAATGAGAAAAGCTGCTGCAGAACTGAAATTTGAAGAGGCTCAAAAGTATAAAGAGAAACTGGGCCTGCTTGAGAAGCATTACAGCAAGTCAACCATAGTAAACCCTTCTTTGACAAATATTGATGTGTTTTCACTTGCATCAACAGACAGCATTGCATTCGGAAATTATATGAGAGTTATAAACGGCTCAATAATACAATCGTTGAACCTTGAGTTCAAGTTACCGATTGAAGAGAGCCTCCCGGCAATAATTGGTACATTTATAAATGAGATTCGCTCTAAATTCGGCACACTCTCTCCGGAAATTTTAGTACCGGTAATGCCGGAAGATATCTTCGACCGCAAGAATATTCATATACCACTAAAGGGAGACAAGTTGAAGCTTCTTGAATTGAGCCAGAAAAATGCAACAATGTTCAAACTAGAGAGGCTTAAACAAGAGGAGACACTAAGACCCGAAGAGCACAAGACAAGAGTGCTGACCACCTTACAGAGAGATCTCAATATGACAGATCTTCCAACTCACATCGAATGTTTCGACAACTCTAACATCCAAGGACGTTTTGCGGTTGCAGCCTGTGTCGTTTTCAAGGACGGGCATCCATCCAAGAGTGATTACAGACACTTTAACATAAAAAACGTTGTGGGTGCAAACGACTTTGCCACAATGAAAGAGGTTATAAACAGACGCTATTCACGATTACTTGCAGAAAACGGAGAGTTGCCTCAACTGATTGTAGTCGACGGAGGAAGAGGACAGCTTAACTATGCTTATGAGACATTACGGGAACTGGATCTTCATGAGCGGATAAAAATAATTGGTATAGCAAAAAGGCTGGAAGAACTTATAATACCGGGAGATCCAAATCCTCTCTTTCTCGACAAGAACTCATCATCACTCAGATTGATAATGCAACTTCGTGACGAAGCCCACAGATTTGGCATCACACATCACAGAAACAGGCGCAGCAAGGGACAGATCAACTCGGAACTGAGAGAGATAAAAGGAATTGGAGAGAAGACCGAAGAACTGTTACTGAAGAGATTCGGAAGTCTCAAAGCTGTCAGGAAAGCTACTTACCAGGAGTTATTGGATGTTGCAGGTAAAAAAGTTGCAACAATTATTACAACTTATTTCTCAGAACGGGAAAGATGAAGCCATGTATACCAGCCATTTATGGAGTTTGTCAGATAGAAAATCCACATTATTACCATTAGCATTGAATGCATCTCCCCATTAATAAAGGCAATTATCCACATTATCACACTTATCACATTCACAACTACCCACAACACCCACTGTTCCATATATGCCCGAACCATCAGGAACATTGCAATAACAGACAGTACCGTAGTTGCTGAATCCTTGAAAGGTTGAGGGTCATTGAAATACTTCAGACAAAATCCGACCAATACAACTAATACAAAGGAGAAAAATCCCAACATCACTCTCTGCTTTCCGTTCATCACCCTCGATGTAACCGTGACAGACTCCGGATTCTCCCTTCTTCTGATCCAAATAAACCATCCAACGAACTGCATTGGAAGGTAGTAAAGTATGTTAAGGGCAGCATCTCCATATAGTGCAGCTTTATATGATATATATCCATAAAGCGTTACGTTAATCAATCCGAACAAATAGTTAAGTATATTTCCTTTGGCAACCATAACAACACATACCACCCCGGTTATAGCTGCAACAGAACCAACAAAATCCACCTCCTTTTGAAGTACTGAATAGACTATGTTTGTGGAGATAACCCCCAAAATAAGAAACCAGTCAAAAATCTTTAAAGTGTTTATGTGTGTGAACTTTATCATTATATCGGGATATTGAATAACATCTGGAAATAATTCTTGTTTTCGGCTGTCCGTGCATATCTTATGCCCGCAGATAGTCCCAGAGGTATATTTAGTGCATTAAAGTCCAGCAACAGGTCTGTACCGGCTGAGAACATATTTTTATTTTCTCTCAGGCCGACATTATATGCGTAATCCACAAATGGTATGATTTGCAACCTTTTGAGATATGCCAAAGTGCCGATTTGAATATCACCGAGATACAGTGGAAGAGCATAATCAGCGGAGACAGAGTAAAATCTCTTGCCGTAAAGTTGATCATAACCTCTAGGAGAGGTCGCAATATTATAGAAGAGATAGTTCTTCCCCACATAATTCTGATATTGAAACGCAAAATCAAGTTTGAGGCCATGATTTCTAAACAGACCCGGCATATATGCATAAAGCCTTGAATAGAAAAGATAACCGTAGTTTTCATTTGAGAATGGTACCTCATTTAGTTTTAGAACCAGACCAAGACCCCACTTCGGAAATATATCCCTGCTTGATCTGTTAAGAATACTGTAATACTGAATTCCTGAAGACAGATACTGGTAATAGTTGTAACTGCTGTTTTTTATAGAGTAGTAAGCATCATTACTGAATCGCCACAATATGCTGGGAATAAAGCCTCTGTTCCAGCCTCCGCCCGAAAAATTAAGCGGTAGATAGGCAAGAAGAGATGATGTGAATTCCGGCGAACCCTCAACCGGGTCAACCAGCTGAAATCTCTTATTGTTTATATCTTTTATAAGCCTGACATTTCTTTTCCACCTGGTATTGTAATCCATGGAAATCTCAGCCACCGGATACCAGCCGGTATATCTAAAACTCATATGGCCGGCATGAAAACCTTGTGAATATGAGTAACCAAGCATAGACACTGCTGTACCAAGAAGATTCTGAGAATAGATTGTGGCTCCGGGAGAAACTACATCGTATATCGTGCCGAAGGAGAGGCTCATAAGCTTGTCTACATTATAGTAAACAGGAGCCCAGCTGTGAATCTTAAATAAATTCTCCCCTTTTCTGAAAGGGGTTGAATTGTAAGTGCAATCCTTTCCAACCATCACTGTATCTATACAATAGCCGGCCTCAAGAGATAACTGGTCTGCAACCTCATCTCTTGCAGGATTGGAAAAAGAGGCAGGTTGCCATCTTAAAGAGTCTCTTTCTGCCTTTGCAATAAAGTACCCCCTGCTGTCATATTCAGAATAGAAGATGTCTCCATCTTTGTCAACACATGGTTCAAACGCCCCAAATCTGGCGTTTGTAAGCCTTTGCAGATATTTTAAATCAGGGTTGTAACAATATAGGTTGTTCGTACCATTCAGGTCACTCTCAAAAATAATCCCGTCAGAAGATCTGTTAAGCCTTGTTATATATCTGTTCTGACAAGGAACCTCACAGATCCACTTGTCCGCATGTGAATCAAGTCTGTACAAACCCATACCGGTTTCAGTAATTACCGTTATGAACAGCTCTCCATTGTAAGACACAGACTCTAAGACCTGACCCCCTTCAGGTATTTTATAAGAACAAATTTTGCTGAAATCCCCTTTATGAAGTAATACAAGCTTTGACCCACCCTCCGGCAGATATTCACTGACAGCAACAGTGTCTCCTGTCTCGGAAAATGACGGATTGTAATAACTAGTCTTATTTGAAAGGGTGCGAACCTCGTCAAGGGATATATCATAACACCTCAGCACCGAGTAGCTCTCCAACTCCCATCTGATGGAAGGAATCTGCTCAGTCCAGTATATCCTGCCTCCTACGTATGTAAGATAACTGCTTCTGTTTCCAACATAAGTAACCCTCTTCTCCACTCCGTTTGAATCAATCATCAAAAGCCTTCCAGGTTCATCCATGTCGCTTTTTATCGCAAATAGAGTATCAGGAGATACCTCTACAACAGACCTGTAAGACGAGTAGTCCTTACCCCTTAAGGATATTCTCCTGTATGGAGTGAAAGGTCTCTTTAAAGAATCCTCAACTCTCCATTTGTTCCCGGTCTGGTGCTTTATGTTTTCAAAATGTTGCCTGATAGAATTTCCCGTAGAGCTCCTGTAAGCTTTTCTTGAAGCCGAAGGGTTATAGAATCTCTTTACCAGATATTCAGTAAGATCCCCCATATACATATCATTCCCAGAAGCAGCCCTGATGTGCGAATGGACAAAATAGCCCAGGCTATACATGTCCGGAGTATAGAGGCGACCGGACCCAAGTTTCCACTGATGCCAGTTCCTGTAATCTCCGTCAAGAAACGAAGCTTTGAAAAAAATCATCTGTTCCGGATCCCTTCCTCTCCCGGATCTGGAAAATTCGGTCTCAGATACTACTGCGTCTCCCTCGAGTGCCCACTTGTCAATGTACAGACCGACTGCAAGGCCGACAATCTGCTCACCAAACAACCAGGAGAGCGGCCTGAACACACCCTCTCCAAATTTTGTCATCTGTGCCACATGTCTTGTCTCATGAAGTACAAGCTGTTTTTCCCAGTTCTGGGAATAGCCTCTGAACGCCAAGGGTCGGGTCATAAGCTCCATCCTCTTTGGTGCCCATACTACAACTCCGTTGCTCATTGTTGTGTATGGATGAAGTATAACAGGAAAAGGTTTTATTTCTGCACGAAGCTCTTTTGGAACATGGCTTATCACACTGCTCATAAGGTATGCATACCTCCGGGCAATCGAGTCTATCTCCTGAGGATATATTATCCTGAAACTACCCATGTCTATCTCTCTCCAGGATTTTCCTGCAGGATCGTTGCCAATATTATAAAATTGCGCAAACGACCTTTGAGCAGAAAATAAAAGAGTTACACACAAAAGTGTCGATAAAAGGATTCCCCTCATGTCAAAAAAAAATATTCCAGATACGAAGGTAATTAATTTTATGCTCTATATTTGCACATCAATCTAAGCTATATGGACGTACTTTTACAAGTTGTAAAACTCCTCGGATCACTCGGACTTTTCCTTTATGGAATGACACTTATGAGCGAGGGACTTCAAAAGGTCGCCGGTGACAAGATGAGAAGCATCCTTGCTTCTATGACCTCAAACTCATTTAAGAGGGTATTAACCGGACTATTTATTACATCAATTATCCAATCTTCCAGTGCCACGACAGTGATGGTCGTCAGTTTTGTAAATGCCGGACTTCTCTCACTTACTCAGTCGGTGGGTGTAATTATGGGTGCGAATATCGGTACGACTGTTACAGCATGGATAGTAACCCTTCTCGGATTCAAGATGGATATCTCCGCAATATCAATCCCACTCGTTGGTCTCGGATTTATATTGCTGATGTTCAAGTCTAAGAAAAAGAAATCGACCGGAGAGCTTATAATTGGTTTTGCACTTTTATTCCTCGGCCTTGCATACTTGAAGGATTCCGTACCATCAATCGACAAGAACCCTATGATATTTGAGTTTCTCAAACAGTGGACAAGCTACGGATTCTTATCAGTTTTAATGTTTGTTGGTATAGGAACGCTTTTGACAATTGTACTACAATCTTCAAGTGCAACCATGGCTCTTACACTGGTTATGTGCAGCTATGGCTGGTTGCCATTTGAGATTGCAGCTGCAATGGTACTAGGAGAAAACATAGGAACGACAATAACAGCAAACATAGCCGCCACTGTAGCAAACACATCTGCAAAAAGAGCTGCGTTAGCCCATACCGTGTTTAATGTTACAGGTGTTTTATGGGTCCTCTTATTATACAAACCAATTATATACATAGTTTCACTGATTGTCACCACTCTTTTCGGAGCAAATCCCCACGAAGACACAGGAGCTATTTTATTTGGAATAAGCACTCTACACACACTTTTCAACACTGCCAACACATTGTTGTTAGTCGGCTTTACTCCGCAGATAGTCAAGATTGTAACCAAACTTATCCCGGGTAAGAAGACTGAAGAGATTTTCAGACTTCAGTTTATTGAAGGAGGAGTACTAAGTACTGCGGAACTTTCACTTGAGCAGGCAAAACAGGAGATTGTAAGCTATGCAAAACTCAGCAAGAGAGAGATAGCATACGCCAGAAAAGCCGTTTTCGAAAGCGAACAGGAGAGTGAAAAGGGTAAATTCGAAGAGTTGTACAATAAATTAGTTCATTACGAGCAGGTAATGGACAACGTTGAGATAGAGATAGCAAATTATCTTAATAAGATAGGAGAAGGAGAGATTAGCGAAGAGAGCAGCCGCAGGGTACAGGCTATGTATAAAATAATCAGCGAGCTTGAAAGCATTGGAGATTCAGGTGTAAGCATTGCAAAGATACTTCAGAGGAAGATATCCCATAACGCATCTTTTGACCACTATATGCTCGAAAACATCGACACAATGATGTCGCTTCTGGAAGACTCAATTGATGAGATGATTAAAAACCTGGAATTGGGATACACTAAAATAACCAATATCAACGAGGCTGAAGAGTACGAAAACAAGACAAATGTACTAAGGACAAAGCTCAAGGAGGAGCATATGGCAAACCTCGAAAACAACAAATACAGCTATCAGTCCGGAGTACATTATATGGACGTAATAGAGGAGTGCGAAAAAATCGGTGATTACGTTGTAAACGTATCAGAGGCTGTACTGGAGATACAATAATTTCCAATAAAATATAAGATTATGAAAAGGCTTATCCTGACAATAACTATTATTTTCACAGGTTTATGCCTGTATGCCCAGAACGACTCCTCAACAATAGTTAACTCGGCATGGAACCGCAAAAACGTAACGGAAGGAGTGACATATCGCTTCATCCACTTCAACAACGGAGAGTTATTCAACTCAAACCAGTTTATCTCAATAATAGAGATATCAGACTTTCCGGCAAATAAAATCGAGATATATCCCTCTCCTGAATTAAAAGAGACAAGTGTAATGGCATCAGAAAAAGGTGCCCTCGCAGCCATAAACGGATCCTTCTTTAAATTCAACTACTCATATAACACAGAAGATTACAACTCTGTGGACTACATACGCAAAGGAGGCAAGCAACTTGCACCCAACAACACAGAGCCGAACAAAATACGCCTCATGCACCAGCTCGGAGCACTTGCCATAAACAAGGGTGAACTATACATCCTAAAGGCTGATGAGCTGAAAAACTGGGAAAAATACATACTGGCCGAAGATATTCTGACAACAGGGCCAATCCTGATAGTGGCAGGCAAAGACGAGGCGCTCGCCCACTCATCATTTTACACAACACGTCACCCCAGAACAGCTGTAGGCAAGAGAGCCAACGGGGACATCCTTCTTATAACAGTAGACGGCAGGGCAAAAGAGGCAGCGGGAATGAGCCTTGAAGAGCTCCAGAAATTGTTGAAATGGCTGGGATGCAACTATGCAATAAACCTTGACGGCGGCGGATCTACAACAATGTATATAAAAGGCTTTTCAGACAATGGTGTAGTGAACCACCCTACAGACAACAAGAAATTTGACAATAAAGGAGAAAGAAAGGTTGCCAACGCAATTCTTCTCTATCATGAATAAGCAAAAAGCCCTTTTTATCTACACACGTCTCTCGACATTTGTAAAAGGAGACCTGGATATACTGTCAGAGACCTTCTCTGTAACGACACTACAGGTCAACAACACCTCACAGTCAAAGCAGCTGCTCTCTCTTATAAGGCAATTCATTTTTCTTCTGTTCAACATCCGCAAATATGACTTTGTCTACATCTGGTTTGCCGATTACCACTCATTCCTGCCCATCCTGTTTTCAAAACTGGCCCGTAAGAGATCATACTTAGTAATCGGTGGTTATGATGTCTGTAGGATAAAAAAGGTCAAATACGGCAGCTTTATAAATCCCATAAGAGGATATTGTGCAAGGTTCTCAATGAGCAACGCGACACTTTGCCTTTGTGTGTCAAATCATATACAGCGTATAGTACGTTTCATCACTAAAAATGCCAAAACAAAAGTAGTCTACAACTGTGTAACATTCAAGGACGAGACCCCGAGTGAACCGTCACTCCCGGGCATCCTCTCTGTAACTATTGCAGCCTCCCTCCAAAGCATATATGTAAAGGGTGTGGACAGGATTGTAAAACTGGCTGAAAACATGAGCGACATTCAGTTCACATTAGTTGGTGTGGACAGAGTGATTCTCGAATCAGTCTGCGGGCCAATTCCATCCAATCTGTCCGTCATACCGAGAATAGAACATGAAAATCTGATTTCATACTACAAGAGAAGCAAAGTATACTGCCAGATGTCAAGGAGCGAGAGCTTTGCATTAGCCCTTGCTGAGGCAATGTATTACAACTGCATACCTGTTGTCGCAAACACCGGAGGAATGCCTGAAGTCACAGGAGGTTTGGGGTACATAGTTGATGCAAATGACACTGAAAGTTGTGTTAAGACTCTCTATACAGCATTGGAACAAGAAAATTCAGGACAATACCGTCAGATAATCGAAAAAAAATTCTCATCCGGCAAACGTGCCTCAATGCTTTTAGAGATTATAGGCCCCGAAATAAAATAAGCCGCTTTTTCAAGCGGCTTTTGTTGACCTACCAGGATTCGAACCTAGATCGACAGAGCCAGAATCTGTAGTGCTGCCATTACACCATAGGTCAATAGATTGCCCGAAAATATTACTTTTTTAAAGTTGACCTACCAGGACTCGAACCTGGGCAGACAGAACCAAAATCTGTAGTGCTACCATTACACCATAGGTCAATTGTGTAATTTTTTGAGGCGACAAAGATATTGCTTTTTTTATAAAGAGCAAAATTTTAAAGAAACTTGAAATCCAGGACGTGCTCTCCAAAATAATGGTATAAAAGTGCCCAGAAAGCAAATCTAGCACCCTTGCCAATTAACATGAAAATGGCACTTTTGGTAAAATTAACCTTATAAAACCCCAGAGTAACGGCAAAAACATCCCCTATTATTGGCAGCCAGGTGAGGAAAGCAAGCAGTGAACCGTATTTATCAATATTGTGCTTCTGTTTGAGTAATGTCTCCTCCTTTACTTTGAACCACTTCTCGATCCAGTCCCATTTTCCTATAAATCCTATATAATAAGAGGTCAATCCGCCAAGCCAGTTAGCGGCTGTTGCCACAATAATGGCCAGAACAGGATTAATCCCGGCAATCAGTACTCCGACCATTAAGAAGTCCGAACTGAAAGGCACCACTGTTGCAGCCAGAAAACACCCCAGAAAAAGGCCTATAAGACCGAGTTGAGACAATAATTCCATAACCTATCTCTTTGCCTTGAAAAAACTTTTCATCAAATCTCCGCACTCCTCTGCAAAAACACCGGAAACGACCTCACACTTGGGATGCAGAAGAGAGGGAGAGAAAAGAGAGTATCCCCTTTTCGGATCATCCGCACCATATACAAGTTTTTTCAGCTGAGCCCAGTTGAGGGCTGCAGCGCACATTGGACAAGGTTCCACCGTAACATACAGGGTACAGTTGTCGAGATATTTACCGCCAAAGCTGTTAGCAGCCATTGTAATCGCCTGCATCTCAGCATGTGCCGTAGGATCATTCAATCTTTCAGTAAGGTTATAAGCTCGTGCTATGATCTTGCCTTCGCACACAACCACGGCTCCGACAGGCACCTCATCAGCGTCAAAGGCCTTCTGAGCCTCTTTAAGTGCCTCATACATGAACTTTTCATCTTGCGTCATGCAAGCAAAGTTAGAATAAAATCAGAAAAACGAAATATAGCGACATTTTGTCAGTGGACTCTTTTGGCATTTGTTTTGCGACCTTTCTATCAGTTAAAATAAAATTCTTAAATCAAATATTTAAAAAACAATTAATTATGAACATCAGACCATTAGCAGACAGAGTTTTGGTCGAGCCTAAAGAGGCCGAAACAAAAACAGCAAGCGGACTTTTTATCCCTGACACAGCCAAAGAGAAACCTCAGGCAGGAAAAGTCGTAGCAGTCGGAAACGGCAAAAAGGATGAACCAATGGAGTTAAAGGTTGGGGACAACGTACTTTACGGAAAATATGCAGGAACCGAAATCAGTGTTGACGGCAAAGATTATCTAATGATGCGTCAGTCAGACATCCTTGCAGTTTTATAATTAATAATCATTAGAACTTAAAAAGAAAAAATTATGGCAAAAGAGATTAAATTCAACATAGATGCCCGCACCGAGATGAAAGTGGGTGTTGACGCTTTGGCAAATGCAGTAAAGGTTACACTCGGCCCAAAAGGCAGAAACGTGGTTATTGACAAAAAGTACGGTGCGCCTCAGATTACCAAGGACGGAGTAACCGTTGCAAAAGAGATAGAGCTGGAAGACCGTTTTGCAAACATGGGTGCACAGATGGTAAAAGAGGTTGCCTCAAAGACAGGTGACCAGGCTGGTGACGGAACAACAACTGCAACCGTGCTGGCACAGGCTATCATCAACGTCGGCCTCAAAAATGTGACTGCAGGTGCAAACCCTATGGATCTGAAAAGAGGTATTGACAAGGCAGTGGCTGAGGTTGTAAAATCGCTGAAGGCACAGAGTCAGTCAGTTGGAGACGACACAACTAAGATAGAGCAGGTTGCCACCATCTCTGCAAACAACGACACCGAGATTGGAAAGCTTATCGCACTTGCAATGAGCAAAGTAAAGAAAGAGGGTGTAATTACAGTTGAAGAGGCCAAAGGAACCGACACTGAAGTTAAGGTTGTTGAAGGAATGCAGTTTGACAGAGGATATATCTCTCCATACTTCATGACCAATCCGGAAAAGATGGAAGCAGTGCTTGACTCGCCACTAATTCTTATCACTGACAAGAAAATCTCATCAATGAAAGATCTGATGCCGGTTTTGGAACCTGTTGCACAAAGCGGCAAAGCGCTTCTGATTATTGCCGAGGATGTTGATGGAGAAGCTCTTGCAACATTGGTTGTAAACCGTCTTCGCGGTACATTGAAGATTGCTGCGGTTAAAGCTCCGGGATTCGGTGACAGGAGAAAAGAGATGCTTGAGGATATCGCTATCCTGACAGGCGGTACTGTTATATCTGAAGAGAAGGGTCTCCGCCTTGACGCTGCAACAATTGATATGTTAGGTAGAGCGGAAAAGATCTCTATTGACAAGGAGAACACCACTATAGTAAACGGTGCAGGTGAGAAAGAGGCTATTGAAAAGCGTGTCGGACAAATCCGCAAACAGATGGAGACCACCACAAGCGACTACGACAGAGAGAAGCTTCAGGAACGTCTTGCCAAACTCGCAGGCGGGGTAGCTGTTCTTTATGTTGGTGCCGCTTCAGAAATGGAGATGAAAGAGAAGAAAGACCGCGTTGACGATGCTTTGAGTGCAACTCGTGCTGCAGTTGAGGAGGGTATAGTACCGGGTGGCGGTGTTGCATACATCCGTTCAATTGACACCATTAAGAATCTTAAAGGTGAGAATGAGGATGAGACAACCGGTATCGAGATTATTGCACGTGCCATTGAGGAGCCTTTACGCATGATTGTTGAGAATGCAGGTGTTGAAGGCAGCATTGTAGTACAGAAAGTTAAAGAGGGTAAAGGCGATTTCGGTTACAATGCCCGTACGGATAAATATGAGCATCTTCTCAAAGCCGGTGTGATAGACCCGACTAAAGTAGCACGTGTTGCACTTGAAAATGCTGCATCGGTAGCCGGAATGTTCCTGACAACAGAGTGCGTTCTTGCAGATAAGAAAGAGGAGAATCCTGTACCAATGGGTGCTCCCGGAATGGGTGGAATGGGCGGCATGATGTAGTCCTGAATAGTATCTAAAAATTAAAACCTGTCTGTTTTCAGACAGGTTTTTTTGTGTTCTGACGCATGTTTTTTCACCGGAAATGGTGCAACTTTTGTGTAACTTTTTTAAGGTTTGACTCTGTATTTCTGGTGTTTATGTGATTTTTAGCGCAACTTGAGTGCAACTAAAAAAAATGAGTGGCCAACAGAAAATTATTTGTTTACTTTTACATGGGTTAATATAAATTTTACACTTCCGCTTTCACTTTGCATCCTCCTTTCTCAAGAGGGTGCAAAGTTCTTTTAGCACACAACCAAAAAAGGATTTATTTTTGTAACCATGAAAAGAACATTTATATTTTTCTTGTCATTATTTCTTATCTCATGTTCTACAGATGTGAGAGAGCAAAAAACTTTTACAAATAAATTAAAAGCTATTGATGAGATAGTCTATAATAATCCATTTGGGGCAAGAGACAGTCTGAACCTTATTTCAAAGGATCTGCTATCTGAAGAGAATCTTGCATATTACAACCTCCTTTGGAACATAATGAAAGACAAGTGCGGCGAATTCTCTCAGATTACTAATGACACTCTCATATATAGATCACTCAAATGGTATCGGCAGTCATCGGATAAATACAACCTGTGCCGGACACTGCTTTATAGTGGAATGTCAAAACATAACTCCGACACTTCAGGCTTTACAGAAATCTCAGAGGCGGAAAAAATCTTTCAAAAAGAGTCTTTCACTGATATTGAGACAAAAGCTTCTATATATCGATATCTTGGAAATATTCTCAATTATAAGTATTGGGTCATCGTTTTCAGCCCAAAACTTATAGGAAACTTACCGGATCAATATCTTAACCTGAGCATGAACCTATACAAAAGTATCGGTAAGGATAATGCAGCCGATCTGGTGAAAATAGACATGTTCCGGGTAATAACTTACGCTCACAGGCCACAGCTCGAATTGCTCTCAGAGATGGATAAGATGGCAGCAAGGAGAGATTTATCAGACGAAGTTCGATTTACACTTTATAAACTGTTCAGTTCTTACTACCAAGGCAAATCAGACTACGAAAAAGCAATATTTTACAAAAAAGAGATCATAAATAATAATCTTGCTCAACTACCTTATAGCGATGGGCTGACTTCTGAATATGAAGAACTTGCCAAACTATACAAATTTACAGGGAATCTTGACAGTAGTATAGTATATTCTGACAAGGCCATTGAATCTTCTAAAGAAGTCGGGAATTATTATTTTATGGCTTATTTAAACAAATCAGCCTGTTTAGAAGAAAAAAAAGAGAAAGAAGCGGCTTATGAAGCTTTTCGAAAATACTATGATTACCATGTAAGTCATATCGTCTTTGCTAACATAAACAAAATCAAGGAGATTAGGAGCAGAGCAACGACAGACCTGTTATACGCTAATTTATCAAAAGAGAGATATAAACGGCACTTGCAGGTCTCATTAATTATATCCTTTTTAGCAGTTTTATCCTCTGCTTTGCTACTCTATATTTATCTTAGAAACCGAAAAAGGTGTATAAAGGTAAAAAACGACACCGATCACGCCATAAATGCCGTTAGCCAAGAGATTACCAAGATGCGTCTGATAAACGATATATTGAGAATCCCCACCGCCAATATGTCGCAAACACTTGACAGTGTGAGTATTGAAGCGGCCAGATTGAGAAAGGTATCTAAAGAGAGTTCTGATATCCTTAATAACTTTATAATTGACATAAGGAATAATACAAAAAATGATATCTCGGAAATTGCTAGGAGCGAAAAGTTTGCATCTCAATTTCCCGAAGTTGCATCTTTAAATGAACTCTCTCCTTATGAAAAAATCATTTTGGTACTCGCCAACTATGGCTATTCCAACAAAGAGATAGCGGACATTCTGGCCAATAACCACAGCAGTATCCGAACTCTAAAATCAAAATTAAAAGAGAAAATTTTAATCTCCGGAGACCTCTCTTTTGACCCTACAACTACCTTTCCGTTCCTGAACAAAGACCTTAACAAGAGTTCTGATGTGTAAACTTACCGCTCCAAAAAAAAATTGGAAACTTTGCTTTTCAAGCATTTAAAACAAATTTTAGCGTAACTTACCGCTCCGGCACTCTCTCAGGCAAACATTTTCACCACTTATGACCTAATTTCGTCACAGAAACTAGATCATATATCATGTCAAGCAAAAACGTATCTCCGCTATTTATTTTTCCTGAATTCAGAAAATTTTTCAGCAGGTCTTCCATATCTGTTACGATTCAGAACATTGATAACTGCACCGGATGCGGCCTTTGTTCTCAGATCTGTCCGACCGTCTTTGCTATCATTGATGACAAAGTCAGGATACTAAGACAGCCGACAGAGGAAGAAACAGAGTTTGTCAGACTCGCAAAAACAAGCTGTCCGTTCGACTGCATTGTGATAAGATGATTATATAAAAGAAAACAACGGAGAGAGGTGCCTATACTTTGGGTTAATATGGGGTTTTAGTCGATTTACAGGCACCTTCTCCTTTGCAAAATAAAGTATAAATGAAAAACATATTTAACTCACCATTAAGACGGGTAATACAAACAGCAGTAATTGTAATTATTATAATATTCTCTTATAACTTATTTAATATAGGGAAGGACTCAAATCCGGAAACATATTGTCCATTCGGAGGTATTCAAGCAATATCGACATACTCAATAAACAACTCGTTGGCATGCGACATGACAACAGTGCAGATATCAATGGGTATTATTCTTATCCTCTCGATTATTATTTTGGGCAAAATATTTTGTTCTTACATATGCCCATTAGGCTTTTTGAGCGAACTGCTTATAAAACTTCGGAATTATTGTAAAATCAAAACAATAAATATTAAGGAAAGATCTGTATTTGACATAATACTGCGTTCGTTTAAATATATTCTTCTATTTATAACTTTCTATATATCTATAAATTAATAGATTTTTCACATGAGCTTATGAAAAAAATTTTCTTTTTGTTGTTAATATTTCCTCTTACTCTTTTTTCTCAAACACACGAGATTACAAGCCTGCCTAATATTTTCACATATAAGGGCGAAGAACTCCGTACTATTATAAAAGCGAATCAGTCTATTGTAAAAATTTCTGATGTGGAAATAAATGCAATAATAAAAACACTTGACGGAAGGAAAGAAGAAAAAAACAAGTTAATAGATAAAATACAAAAATCAATTCCTGTAGACAAAGATGGGAAACCTATAGGTAAAGCTAACCCGGAATTTATAGGTCAATACAATGCAATAGTGACAGAAGTTTCAGATTCAATTCTAGAGCTACTTGGAGAAAAAAGATTTCGACAATTTCGCAGACTTATTATTGATGATCAGGAAAAGAAGAACGCTGAGTCAGTAAGAAAAGCCCTTGAAGCCAGGAAAAGAAAGAAATGAGACGGTATATATTAGTTATTATCTCAGTAATAATTTCCGTATCTGCAGCAAATGCCCAACGTGCCGGAACGATGAAGGCAAACATAACCCTATCTGTAAGGGATAGTTCTACCAATACGCCTTTAGGGCTGGTTACCGCAACTCTAACAAGAATAGACTATAATAAGAACAGGGAGGTATTTACATATGCAATTTCTGACACGCTTGGAGCAATAAGGTTCAACAGCGTTCCCGTTTCTGAATACGAGATATCCTTGCAATATATGGGGTATTTCATGAAAATTATCCCAAACATCAAGGTTGAAGCAAATGAGCTTGTACAAGGGAATAATATAAAGGACCTTGGGGTGATTAAGTTGAGGGAAAATGCCGCCGAACTGAATGCAATAACAGTTAAGGACCATGTAGTGCCTATAAAATACCTCGGTGACACCATCCAATACAACGCCGCTGCATACAAGCTTTCTGACACCGATGTACTGGAGGATTTTTTCAAGAAGCTGCCCGGATGGAGCGTGGATAATAATGGAAGAATCACAGCCAACGGTAAGGTAATTGAGCAGATAACCGTTAACGGAAGGATTTTTTTCTTTAATGACCCTGTTTTTGTGAGTAGGAACCTGCCGGCTAAAATTCTGAAGAACATAAAACTCTTTGAGAAGCAGTCCGAAAGGTCCAAGTTTACCGGCATTGATGACGGAGCCCGGACCAATACGGTTGATGTCGCAGTAAGAGAGGATATGCTTAACGGTTGGCTTGGTGATGTGAGTGCCGGGGGTGGCACGGATGAGAGGTATAAGGGAAAGGAGTTTATAGCCAATTTTAACAAGTATAATCAAATTGCAATCATTGGTAATATCTCAAATCTGAATGAGCCGTCAATATTTCCGGGAGCTCCGTCCCAGACTAATTCGGCAGACTCCCGCAGTTATTCACTTGGAAGCAACCTGAACCTTTCAAGCGCGAAGAATAAGTACAATACCGACATATCTTACAATCTCAAAGGGAATGACAACATTATAGAGACAGAGGTATACAGACAGAACTTTATAAAGGACAGCTCCTTTGTCTACGAGAGTAGTGCCAGAAAAGAGAATAACACGACCTCTCATATATTAAACGGTGAAATCAGCCGAAATGATAAAAAAATCATGCTAGTCATAAAACCTATGGTAAGATACACCTATGGAAATTATTCGAATTCCACCAATTACAAGACAATAGGAGGAGAGTCCGGGGTTGTAATAAAAGAGGGGGAGAGCAACGATTCCGGGAAAAGAGATCAGGAGTCTTTCTCAACAGATTTCCAGATTACTAAAAGAATGAACAAAGCAAGACGCACATTGAGTTTAACAGGGAAACTGGGTTTTGACAGAAGTGCAAATGAAGGAAGGAACCGCATCTCAGACGAGAGTGATCAGAGATACAATGTGGATAACAATTCAATCAAATTATCAACACAGCTCTCATATACAGAGCCGTTAACCAAAAAAATGATTTTAGCAGGCAACTGGGGATTCTCTACATCGTTTTCAAATCTGAACAAAGAGACATTCAACCCTGACAACAGCGGTAATTTTACTATACTGGACCCTACCCTTTCTGACAGGTCGGATAATACCGAGCTACGGCAGAATTTTGACCTTCAACTTCAGAAACCAAAGGGAAAGGGAGAGAGAAGTTCCTATATGGTGGGGGTATCTCTGATGCCTTCATATATCAAGAGAAATTCAGCAGGCAACAGCTTTGATAAGTGGTTTGTTAATGTGGCACCTAAGGCTGAATTCAGGATAACAACCACTAACTTGCTTCAAGCTTTCTTTACTTACAAGGCCAACGTCAGAACCCCTGATCTCTCTCAGATGATGCCCGTCCCGGACAATACAGATCCTCTCTATTTCAGGATGGGAAACAAGAATCTCAAGGGTGAATACGAACATTCGGCTTTTATGAGATTATCAAAAATTTCCGGCAGTACAGGCAGTTATGCGAACGGTTATTTTTTTGATATTGATGCTTCATACTTTACAAACAGGATAATCAACAAATCATGGTTTGACGAAAATGGGGTGCAATACTCAATGCCATTCAATGATGGTGGAGATTATTCAGTACAGTCCAGATTGATGACAAACTTGCCTTTTTTCAAGGGAGTACTTGGTTTTTCAGACATAATTACTGCCGGCCACTATAACAACATCTCTTATATAGATGGGGCCAGGAATGTTACAAAAAGAGTTGTATTCGGAGAGAAAGCCGACCTGACCATTAACTATGGTAACTTAAGGATTGACGTCGGAGCTTCGTTTAATTATGAATTGTCCGAAAACTCAATCTATCCCGGAAAGAAAAACTCTACCTGGAGAAATAATATTGACGGAAGCATAAGCTATATATTGCCTCTTGAGATTAACTTCAGGAGTGATATATCATATCAGTTTTTCAGCGGTTACAAAGGGCAGAACGACAAACCTTACCTTCTGTGGAATGCAAATTTATCCAAGTCAATTATAAGGAACAAGTTGATTGCTACCCTATCTGCCAGGGATATTTTAAACCAAAACAAGAACATACAGAGAGTTGTCAGCGATTTTTACATACAAGAGACACGTTATAACATTGTAAGACAGTACTTTTTATTCACCTTAACTTATAAGTTTTTCACAGGTGGCACTACAGGCGCTTTTAAGGAGAGGGTGAACAGTATATTCAGGAATCAAGAAAGGAACGCATTTATAAACGAGATTAACGACATTAAGAGGTAATATACGGAACAATACAGAGGGGGGTGCATTTATTTTGGGTTAATATTAGGATTTGGTCATTATATGCACCTTCTTCTATTTTCTTTTTGCTTAAACAACAATAATTGAGTATATTGGCATAACAAATTCTTTTGTTATGGACATTAATCCTGAAAAGGTTCATTTGCTTACCCTTGACGGTGGTGGAATCAGGGGGATTATTCCTGCTTCAATTCTTGCGCATCTGGAAGCAAGATTGCAGGTTGCGAGTAAAAACCCGGAACTAAGAATTGCCGACTGCTTTGATCTGATAGCCGGAACTTCCACTGGCGGTATTCTTACGTGTTTATACCTTACTCCTGACGAAAATAATCCCGGAAGGCCTAAATACACCGCCACCCAGATAAGGGATTTTTACAGAGAGTACGGCCCGTCTCTGTTTCATAAAAGTCTGGGCTATAAAATCATCTCCGGTTTAGGACTCTTCCGGAGCAGGTATTCAGAAAAGGCTTTAAACTCATTCTCAAGGAGACTCATGGGAGATACCTACGCATCTGATGTAGTAAAGGATTTTCTAGTGACATCGTATGACCTCAGCATGCGTAAAGCTTTGTTTTTCAGCAAGTATAATATTGGAAAGCACGGCAAGGCCGCGGATTACAAACTTGCTGATATTGCCCGTGCCACATCTGCCGCTCCCTCTTATTTCTCTCCGGCAAGGATATTTGCCAGAGACTCCACATCAAGACACCTTGTAGATGGAGGGGTTTTTGCCATAAATCCATCTATGTGTGCTTATGTGGAGGGTGTAAAACTCTGGCCTGACAAACCAATACGAGAATACTGCATGCTTTCGGTAGGGACCGGCAAGGTAATCCGCCCATATGATTGGGAAAATACCCATAAATTCGGATTTATTCAATGGTTGTATCCGATAATTGACATTCTCTCCTCCTCTGTTGCAGAGACTGTGGATTTTCAGATGCAGCAACTGTTCGGGGCGGGCGGCGTTCCGGAGAGTTATATCAGGATAGAACCTCCCCTGCTTTCTGCAGATCCGCGCATGGACAATGCCTCAGAAAAAAACATTGAGGCCCTCGAGGAGGCCGCCCGCTACTATATCGAAAACAACGAGCCGCTTTTTGACCGTATAATTGAAGGAATGCTATCGTAGATGAACATTCTTTGTGCCTGTTTTGTTTTACTAAAAAATTAAAATTATGTTAAAACCTGGAGATATGGCACCGGATTTTACCGGTAAGGATCAAGACGGAAATATTATAAATCTAAGTGATTACAAAGGAAAGAAACTTGTACTCTATTTCTACCCGAAGGATAACACACCGGGCTGTACAGCAGAGGCTTGCGACCTGAGGGATAATTACAACAGGTTTGAAGCTGCCGGTTATAAAATACTGGGAGTAAGCAAAGATTCAGGGAAATCCCACAAAGGGTTCATTGAAAAGTTCAATCTGCCGTTTCCATTAATCTCTGATACAGAGGCAACAATCATAAAGGCTTATGATGCATGGGGCAGAAAAAAGTTCATGGGACGGGAATTTGACGGTATCCTTCGCAAGACTTTTGTAATCGGCGAAAACGGAGTTATTGAGGATATTATTGAGAAGGTAGAGACAAAAGCCCATTCTGCCCAATTGTTGAAGTAAATTGTTTATCCGACCATCCAGACCATGACATGGTCTTCGAAGATGGTGTATTCAAGTTCAAATTCAATCTCTTCTCCGTCCGGCATGGTAAATACTGCCTCTATCTCTCCATTGTCACGGGGTGTGAATTTTTTTATCTCTATCTGGCTTGAGAAGTCAACGTCAGAGATTGACATTCTTTTGTATATTGCCTCTTTTGCACTCCAGTAGATAGCAAGGTGAAGGTCTCTGTTTTTCTCGCTCAGATCTTCAATCTCATCCTGCGAAAGTGCCTTTTTCTCTACGGCTGCAAAGTTTCTGTCAAGGGACTCTATATCGATACCCACACTCTCCTCTGCGTGTGTTATGACAGCAACAAACCTTTTTGTATGTGAGATACTTATCTCAGTAAGGCTGTTCTGGAGAAATGGCCTTCCATTGTCATGATGACCCAGATATACCTTCTCTCCGAAAAGTTGATTCAGAAGGGCTCTGACGGCCAGTTTTTCCCTTCTTCTGTCTACACTTTTGATCAGTGACAGTTCCTCAAGTTCATCACTTGGTACAGAGCTTAATGAGAGTAGCTCATCTTCGCTTTCAACAATCTCCCACACCGATATCGCCGCTCCACTATCCAATTCTCTGTTTAAAAAAAGTGCCATAACTATTTACAGAATTATATTTATAATACATCCGATTCATCTGAAATCTCTCCCACAATCTCTTCAAGAATATCTTCCAGTGTTACTATTCCCTCCGTTCCTCCGTATTCATCTGCAACAACAGCAAGGTGCATCCTTTTTTGACGGAACTCCTCGAGAAGGTCGTCGATCTTCTTGCTTCCTGGAACGAAGTAGGATTTTCTTATGTACATACGCCAGTTAAAGTCGTACTCCTTGTCTCTCAGGTGGCTTACAAGATCCTTTACATAAAGGAATCCCACTACCTTGTCGGGGCTTGCGTCATAGACCGGCAATCTGGAAAAACCACACTCTATAGCCTTCTCTACCACCTCTCCGGAGTTCATGCACACATCCAATGATGCGATATTGACCCGAGGTGTCATAATCTCGCTTACACTTTTATTTTGCAACCCCACAATACCTTTGATCAGCCGCTTCTCCTCTACCTCCTGTATCTCCTCTATAGACTGGGCTGTCATCTCATCTGCAACCTTCCCGTATCTGTTCATTAAATATTCCAGTAATGAATTCAATGGTCGCCCGATCCATATCACTATGGCAAAAAACCAACGAAGTCTTTTTAATAAAGTCTCGCCTTTGTTTACAGATGAATATTTGTACAGAATATAGCCACTAACGGTCAGAAGAGATATTGTAGCTAAAAAAGAGAGAACAAATAACAGAAATGGACTCAGCAAATCGCCAATCAGAAGATTAAGCGTGGAAATAACCGTGATTAAAGCAGAGAGTTTCAGTACGATTGCACTTTGCATTATTGCACATTGATCCGACTCCCGGACTTTTGTCTTTTTGCCGGAATTAAGCAATGCAAATTCAATTCCTTTGAGCAGGGAATAAGAGAAGAGGATGAGGATCAACAATATCCCCAAGGAGAAATAATCGTCTGTCAGATTGCTACTGGGAGGTTCCAATTCTCTAAACTAATGGTTTATGGTGCAAATATATATAATTTTATATTACAAACGCAGCATACTTCTCCAACATGAATGCAGGAATATACGATTCCTTGGCATTTCTGAGCCCTTCGTCCCCGGCATCGTCCTCCCTGTTGACATATTTGAATCCGGAGGCCTCTCTTGTAGCAAACTCCTTGTTTATCATCGGGTAGGCCCCCCTAACAGAGGCAAATGCCTTTTCAATATGCACTATAAAGGTATCGGAGTTAATCTGTTCCCCCACAGTATAGGCAACGATTTTACCGTCAACTCTTAAAATACCGCCCTTTAGATTCATATCATTATAATTTGAGAGGCATTTGAATACTGCTGCAGATTCAAGGCACAAGGACTGATCTTTTCCACAGTCGATATCTTTACACCACTCTTTTGTGAAATCAACCACCTCGCTTAGATTGGCGGGCGTTATCTCCTCATAGCTCCATCCCGGAACAGAGATAAAATGGTTTATGTGGTTTCGCTTCGGCTGAAGTTTTTTCCCGGCTAGTGAAATAAGCTTCTCGCTTTCATATATGTAGTCAAAGCTGTTCCTGACAGGCTTGAAGCTGAATTTCCCGGGAAAAAGTTCTTCCAATTCCGATTTTGTATCATTGGTAATACCAATCAGTACAAACGGCACACCTCTCTCAGAGGCATCCGCCATTAAAGCCTCTATCACCTCTTTTTTGTCCCCTCTCCCTGCGGGATAAAGATAACGGGTATCCTCTCCCTTTCCGGACATTAAAACAAGGAAATCCTTGTACTTGGCGCATCTTGAGAGGAAAGCCTCCTCCCAAATAAAAAGGCTGGTAAAACAATACTCTGCTCCTCTGTAATCTGCATAACGGAGCAATTCGTCAATCCATTTCTTGTCTGAGACAGTCAGCTGTCTGAAATCAATCATATATTACGTTTATTCGGAAAGCCAGCCTTTGATTATCTCTATAGCTTTATTTTTAAGACTATCAGGCATATTGCTTATTCGGGCCCTGTGGCTTCCCCCTGGTTGCACCATTACAACAACGTTATCATTTTTTGGTTCATCAACTTTTACGGAACTCCATGGATCAAACTCACCATAAATAAAAAGCATCTTCTTATCTGTGGTTGCTACGAATTTTTTCAACTTCTTGTAGAGAGATTTATCAAACTTAAACTCTGAGCCCTCGGGCAAAAACAAATTTGTCAAATAACCCTTGGCGTTTTTTATGGTCAGGAGTCCTTTAAAGGGCTTGGTATCATAACCATAGTAACCTAGTTCCCGGGCTGCCTGCACAAAGAATGCTGCAGTAGGACTGTTATTCACGAAATAGTCAGGAGAACACATTCTTATCAAATACTTAAACAACTGGTCATCCGAAGCATCGGCCCCGGGTATTCCACTTACAGAGCTTCCCCATTGCCAGAAAGAGAATGAGAATTCGAGAACGGTATAGTCGTAGATATTCTCAAGAGGAAGGTTGAACTTGTAATTATTTGCCAGGCAAAGTGAATCGAACTTCGGTTGAAGTGTCGCTCTTTTTTCAAGAATCCTCTTTTGAAAATTAAGTATGGCATCCCTCTGCTCCTTTGTCCCGGCAAAATTGCTGATGAACGGCTCATGACGTCCATCCTCACGACTTTTGCAAAGCGGAGCGACATAAGGAACCGTTATGTCTACATCTTCAGGGAAGAAAGCTCTGTATATCAATGCTGTCTGACCTCCTTTACTTATACCGGTGGCAATCCATTTTTTCTTATATATTGTTTTGAAAAGCTCTGTAATCCTGTGAAGATCGCAGGCTGAATTCTCTGCCGTAAGATATTTCCAATCAAGAGGTTTTGGTGTGGACTCAAGAAAATAGCGATGCTCTACGAAGATCAGATTTGCATCAAGGATTTTTGAGAGCTCCTCACGGTAGCGGGGCATTGAAGCATAAGCTGCACCATAACCCTCTGTTACAATCACTGTTGGCCTGTCCATGCCCACATTCATCACAAAGACTCTTTGCCTGAAAGTTCCGGAAGCAGGATTCTTGTGATCGAGCGGCTGTTCCACGAAAAGCACATACTTATCCTTGAATGCTTCTGATTTGAGTCGCTCAACCTTGCTTACACCGGGCAGAGATGAGATGGTCTCCTTTAGAGTATCGTTTGTATTCCGGCCATAGTTCAACTGCACATTTGTGCAGAGAACGGATCCTGTAACAATAAACAGGATAGCTATTTGTCTGAATGTTGTTTTCATAAGGCAAAAGTAAAGAAAAAACCCTATTTTTGTCAAATTATCACGATATAAAAACGACGATGAACAATTTTGTCCAAGAACTTACCTGGCGGGGAATGATTCACAATATGATGCCGGGTACTGAAGAACAATTACAGAAAGAACTTACCTCTGCATACGTTGGAATTGATCCTACCGCAGACTCACTACATATTGGTCACCTGGTAAGTATTATGATGCTCCGCCATCTTCAGTCATGCGGACATAAACCGATTGCACTTGTCGGAGGTGCAACCGGAATGATAGGAGACCCTTCGATGAAATCTGCAGAGAGAAATCTTCTGGATGAAGAGACATTGAGACATAACCAGAATGCCATAAAAAGCCAGCTTTCAAGATTTCTCGACTTCGACTCCGATGCACCAAATGCTGCTATACTTGTAAACAACTACGACTGGATGAAGGATTACACATTCCTCCATTTCATAAGGGATATCGGCAAGCACATCACTGTCAACTACATGATGAGCAAGGACTCTGTCAAGAAAAGAATATCCGGGGATGAACGGGAGGGAATGTCTTTTACAGAGTTCACATACCAGTTGGTTCAGGGGTACGACTACCTCTACCTGTATCAGCATCACGGCTGCAAGCTTCAGATGGGAGGAAGTGATCAATGGGGCAACATTACAACCGGTACAGAACTTATAAGAAGAAAGGAGGGAGGAGATGCCTTTGCGCTTACCTGCCCGCTGATTACAAAGGCTGACGGCGGAAAATTCGGTAAGACAGAGAAGGGGAATATATGGCTGGACGCAAAATATACCTCTCCTTATACATTCTATCAGTTCTGGCTGAATGTCAGCGATGAGGATGCACAGAAATATATCAAGATCTTCACCATGCTCCCTAAGGAACAGATTGAAGCCGCAATAGCAAGCCACCTTGAAGCACCTCACATGAGGGAACTTCAGAAACTTCTGGCCAAAGAGGTAACCGTTATGGTACATGGAGTTGAGGAATATGAAAAGGCTGTCGATGCGTCACAGATACTATTCGGGCAGTCTACTTCAGAAAAGCTCAAAGCTATCGATGAGCAGACATTCCTCTCTGTTTTTGAAGGTGTACCTCAATTTGAGATTTCCAGAGAGGACCTTCCTGCAAACGCCACTGATCTTCTCTCTGTTAAATGTTCTATATTCCCTTCAAAGGGTGAGTGCAGGAAAATGATTGCTGCAGGCGGAGTTGCGATAAATAAGGAAAAGTGCCTCTATGCAGAAGCTCCTGTAACAGAGAGTGACCTGCTCAACAATAAATATATCCTTGTTCAGAAGGGTAAGAAAAACTACTTTATAATTAAACTGCTATAACCATGGAAGGAGAGAGTACGCGACAACAGAAAGTCGGAAAGCAGATCCAGAGAGATCTGGCTGAAATAATCCAGGGTAAAGGGATGGCATCTTTTGGCGGGGCAATGGTTACCGTGACCTCTGTCAAGGTAAGCCCGGACCTGGCGGTGGCAAAAGTATACCTCAGCATTTTTCCTTCGGCTAAATCCCAGGACACATTGAAGCTTGTAAATGCTGCATCAAGATACATCCGGGGTGAGCTTGGAAAGAGGATCTCGAAGCAGCTGAGGATTGTTCCGGAACTGCTCTATTATGTAGATGACTCTCTCGATTATGTTGAGAGAATTGACGAGCTCCTGAAGAAATAAATAACAGATAGTTGAATCTTTCGTTTTTCATAGCCGGGCGCTACCTTTTTGCAAAAAAGTCGCATAACGTTATCAATATAATCTCCCTGATCAGTGCTGCAGGGATTATGTTGGGAACGATGGCCCTCATTGTCATACTATCTGTATACAATGGGTTTGACGGACTTATAAGATCTCTGTACAGCACCCACGAGTGTGACCTTCTGATTGTTCCCGCAAAAGAGAAGAGCTTCATCCCCCACTCCGCCGCTTTTGATCAGATCAGGAGTTCGGGTAACGTGGCCAGCTTCTGTGAAGTTGTTGAGGAGAATGTTTTTGTGAAGTATGGAGAAGAGGAGTCTGTCGCCACAATTAAGGGGATTGATTCAGTATTGATGAGCATCTCCACCTTGGGCAACTATCTTGTGGAGGGAGAGTTTTCCCTCTATCACGGAGAGGTTGCGCAGGCTGTAATCGGGCGGGGAATAGCACAGAAACTCGGTTTGAGGGTTCATTTTGTGAGTGGAATAGACCTATATTTTCCGTCCAGATTCAGACCGGTATCTTTTATAAATCCGATGGCCTCTCTGAATATTGAGAGGGTGTTCCCGTCCGGTGTATTTTCATTGGAAAAGGGTTATGATGAACGATATATCTATATTCCCATAGATGTGGCAAGAAACCTCACCGAATATTACGATGGCGAGGTAACATCGGTGGAATTATATCTGAAAGAGGGCGCCAACACGGATAAGCTTCAAAAAGAGTTCAAAACACTACTTGGAAAAGATTACATAATAAAGAACAGATATGAGCAGAACGAGACTCTCTACAAGATGATGGGATCTGAAAAACTCTCGATATACCTCATACTGCTTTTTGTAATTATAATAATCTCCTGCAATCTTTTTGGCTCACTCTCGATGCTTATAATGGAAAAGAAAGAGGATGCTCAAATATTGAAAAACCTTGGGGCAAAAGAGAGAGATATCAAGAATATCTTCCTTCTCGAAGGGTGGATGATATCATTCCTGGGAATTATAGCAGGGGTTGTTATAGGGTTGGTTATCTGCTTCTTACAGCAGAAATTCGGCTTCGTCAGGATGCCCGGGAATTTTGTTATAGATGCCTATCCTGTAGTCATTAAGTGGAAAGATGTAATAATGACAGTTGTCGGAGTCGGGATTATAGGATTTTTTGCAGCAAGGCTTCCACTTCTTTTTTTAAAAAAAATGAAAAATTTTGATTTTTAATGCAACATAACAGCCTGCAAATGCATCTTATTAGTGTAGGTTTAGGTTTTAGTACACTAGTAAGGGCTGATTTCTGTAGCAGGGAGTCGCCCTTCGTTTTTTATACAACCTGATTTTTCAGTCCCTGAAGAGACCGTATAGGGCAGAACCACTTCCTGACATTGAGGCGTAAACTGCTCCCTTTTTGTAGAATTCCTGTTTTTTAGCAGCCAGAACAGGATGCTTTTTAAATATGTGTCCCTCAAAATCGTTCTTGACAACACTCTTCCACTCATCAACCGGTCTGCTCAGTGTCTCTCTAAGCGTTTCAGGGCCCTTTTGGGGGCAAACACCGGCATATGCCTCAGCCGTTGATACAAAGACATCAGGAACCTCTACTTTAACAGAAATTCCGGCCAATTCCGGTATTGTCATCGGGGTTAAAATCTCACCCTTTCCCTCACCGTACATCCCCTCTCCCTTTTTTGCATCAAGATATGAGGCATGAATAAAAAACGGACAGTCACTGCCCAATAGAGATGCGTATGCACAAAGCCTCTCCCTGTCCAGTTCAAGATTAAATAGCCTGTTTAGAGCAATCAGCATATTTGATGCATCTGACGATCCTCCGCCAAGCCCCGCTCCCGAAGGTATTCTTTTAAGCAGATGTATCTCTACCGGTGGCAGGTCAAAATCCTTTTTAAGAAGATTGTATGCCTTGAAGCACAAGTTGTCTTCCATCCTGCAGTCCAATTCGTTGCCATAGACTGACAGCGTTGTCTCCTCTGCCTCTACTACCTCAAGTATATCCGTCATCCCTACGGGAAAGAAAAAAGTCTCAAGGTCATGGTAACCGTCAGGACGTTTACCAATAACCTTAAGACCGATATTTATCTTTGCACAGGGATAAACAATCATTATCCGCACTTTGAAAATCCGCAGTTCATGCAACTGAGACACCCCTCCTGGTAAACAAGCTCCGAAGATCCGCACTTATCGCACTTCTTACCTGTATCATCCTTTGTTCCGTCAGGAATATATCTCTTGAGAGTTCTCTCAACACCATTCTTCCATGTGTTGATAGCCTCACTGTCCAGTTGCAGTCCGTTAACAAGGTTGACGATATCTACTATCGGCATCCCGTTCCTCAATACGCCGGAAATCAGTTTTGCATAGTTCCAGTACTCTTTGTTGAACATATGGGAGATACCTCCGACAGTATTTCTGTATCCGTAACGGTCGATATACTGGAAATCGTAACGTGAATTGCCTGAGTCGTCTTTCTCCTTGACGATGAAGCCCATTGTTACAGATTTCGGAATATTTCTTGTATCCTCGTCCAGAAGACCTGTAAATATCTCATAAGGAACTCCGTTCATGAGGCCCACCAGTGCAATCCACTGCTCCGGGCCATTTTTAAATCTGATTACCTCTGCATCAAGAGCTTTAGGTCTCTCCACTCTCCTTACTGCAGGTTTGGCATCTTTCTCCTTTGTTGAGACAAGTACCCCGGCTCTTGAACCGTCCCTGTATACAGTCACACCCTTGCAACCATACTCCCAGGCTGTCTTATATACATCTGCCACCAGCTCCTCGGTCACAGTGTTAGGAAGATTCACGGTGACACTTATCGAGTGGTCCACCCATTTCTGCATGCGTCCCTGCATTTTAACCTTGGCCAGCCAATCTATATCATTGGAGGTTGCCTTGTAATAAGGTGATTTTGCAACCAAAGCATCAATCTGCGGTCCATTCATGGCTAACACCTTAGCCTTGTCATAGCCGCTAATCTCGCACCACGTCATGAACTTATGATGGAACACATAGTATTCTTCCCACACATCTCCCACCTCATCCTTAAATGTAACCACTACATTCTTGTCGTTAGGGTTTACCTTCCTCCTTCTCTTGTATACGGGCAGGAAGACCGGCTCGATACCCGATGTGGTCTGGGTCATCAGTGATGTAGTACCTGTTGGGGCTATTGTCAACATGGATATGTTTCTTCTGCCATATCTTACGATAAGATCGTACAACTCCTCATCTTCCCTCTTAATTCTTTGAATCATAGGGTTATTTTCCTCTCTCTTAGGATCAAAGATAGGGAAGGCTCCTCTCTCCTGCGCCATGGTGTTTGAAGACCTGTAGGCCTCAACTGCAAGAGTTTTCTGAATCTCAACAGCTAAATCGATAGCCTTATCGGTACCGTATATAAGTCCAAGTGCTGCTAGCATGTCACCCTCGGCTGTAATTCCAAGCCCGGTACGTCTGCCGCCCAATGTCTTGTTCTGGATTTTCCTCCAGAGATTAAGCTCGGCCTCCTTTACCTCCTGTTCCTCAGGGTCTGCATCGATCTTTGCTATTATCTGATCTATCTTCTCCATTTCAAGGTCAATAAGGTCATCGTTGAGCCTCATGCCTTTCTTCACATGGTCCTTGAAAAGCTCTTTGTTGAACTTTGCCTCGGGAGTGAACGGGTTTTCAACATAAGAGTATAGATTTATGGCAATAAGTCGACATGAATCGTACGGACAGAGAGGTATCTCTCCGCAAGGATTTGTACTTACAGTCCTGTATCCCAGGTCTGAATAACAATCCGGCAATGATTCACGTATAATGGTGTCCCAGAACAGAACACCCGGCTCTGCCGATTTCCATGCGTTGTGGATGATCTTTTTCCACAATGTTGACGCGTCAATCTCCTTGACTACTTTTGGGTTATCCGAATCAATCGGGTACTGCTGAGTATAGGTTTTACCCTGTAACGCAGCCCGCATGAATTCATCGTCGATTTTGACCGAGACATTTGCCCCGGTTACCTTTCCCTGTTCAAGCTTTGCATCGATAAAATGCTCTGAATCCGGGTGTTTAATTGAGATGCTAAGCATAAGAGCTCCCCTTCTTCCATCCTGCGCCACCTCTCTTGTTGAGTTTGAGTAACGTTCCATAAAAGGAACAACTCCTGTAGACGTAAGTGCGCTGTTAAGTACTGGACTACCTGCAGGTCTTATGTGTGAAAGGTCATGGCCTACGCCGCCCCTTCTTTTCATAAGCTGCACCTGCTCCTCATCAATACGCATGATTCCTCCATACGAGTCTGCAGGTTTGTTGTGTCCTATTACAAAACAGTTTGACAATGAGGCAATCTGGTGATTATTACCGATTCCCGTCATTGGTCCCCCTTGCGGAATAATATATTTAAACTCCCTGAGGAGTTCGTATATTTCCTGTGCTGTCATTGGGTTTGGGTACTTCTCTTCTATCCTCGCAAACTCATTAGCCAACCTCCAGTGCATGTCTTCGGGAGATTTCTCATACAAATTGCCGAAAGAATCTTTCATGGCATATTTGTTAATCCAGACAGATGCAGCAAGCTCGTCCCCCTTGAAATACTCAAGGCTGGCAGCCATGGCCTCTTCGTAGGTATAAGTCTTCATAAGTTTGTAATAATTAAAATGATAGAAAAAGTCGAGAGATTACTCTTCCGACTGTTACAAAAATATAGTAAAATGATGGAGAAACTGAGTGAATGTGTTAAATCTTATCAACACTTAATCAACAGAAGGGGCTTTTTCCCAAGTCTGATTCCTTCCTAGAAGGCCGGACTTATCAAGTGATCCTCTGACCTTTAGCTTACTGCCCCCTTTGTCCAGAGAGATTGTACAACTATATATCTTGCCGTTTGCAGGATCAAGGATTGTTCCTCCCGAAAGCTTGCCTTCGCCCGGTCTCAGATTTTTAATAAAAATCATTCCGGCTATCGGTTTTCCTTTCTCCGCACCTGTGCAATTTACGCACTTGCGGGCAGGGTCTCCTGTAAGCAGTTTTTCTATAACGCCTTCAAACGTTCCATTTGTTGCCCTGTATATTTTAACAAGTGATTTCTTGTTACCATCTTCATCTATAGTGTACCACATGCCGACGATCTTGTCGGTCTGGGCATAGATTGTCTTGCCTGCAAGTAAAAATAGCAGCACAATGATAAGTTTAGAAAATTTCATATCTGTAGGTTTTAGTGTTTAACAACAATTCATACTGCAATTGGTGCACTGTCCGAATTCTCCTCTCAGCCTTGATTCTACAAGCTCCTGGAGTCTTAATCGTAGTGTCTCGTTATTGATCTTCTCAAGCACATCGTAAACAAAAGCCAGTTGCTGAAGCAATTTTGCCTCTTGCATTCCGATTCCCCTTGAGCGCATATAAAATAGTGCCAGCTCATCAAGCCTTCCGCTTGTTGCCCCATGCGAACACTTTACATCATCTGCATAAATTTCCAGCTGAGGTTGGGCATATACTTTTGCCTTTCTCGAAAGCAGAAGATTGTGGTTTGCCTGGTATGCCTCTGTTTTCTGTGCATCCTTTGCCACGTTTATCAATCCGCTGAACACAGCTTTTGACTCGTCATCGAGGATTCCCTTGAAAAGCTGGGAGCTATGGCAATGAGGAACAAGGTGCGTCATATTTACCGATGTGGCTATCTCCTGTTTCCCGTCAACAAGATACAATCCGTTTAATTCACAGACAGCTCCCTCACCCTCGAGTGTGGCACTCACAGCGTTCTCAAGCTTTGCTCCGTGAAGTGAGATTATATTCATTCTCAGATACGAATCCTTTGATTGTTTTATTTTAAAGTTCATCCTGTGTGAGGATCCGTTATGCTCATTCTGCATGACCACAATATTTGCCCGGCTTCCCTCTGAAAGGTTTATGTCAATTTCTGATTCTGTACGGAACTCATCCATCGATAATGTATGAGTACAAAGAAGAATTGAAGATTCCGAGCCCTTACCGAAGGAGAGTGTGTTGGAAAACCGCAGGTCTTCGACATCGTTTGAGTCTCTTACACTGATAATCTGCAGAGTATCCGCTACAGTAGCTCCGGGATATACAGACACACTGAATCCGGTTTCCGCTTCCGCTTTCAATTCAAGTTTCTCCTCAACCTCGATATTTTCGCGCAGACGACCGTTCAGCAAGTATGCCTGATTCGTACCGGGCAAAGGGACCCTGCATCGGAATACCTCCGGTATTTCAGGATTATATTTATACTGTAATGACATAGTCTAACCGTTTATTAACCAATCATATCCCCTTGTTTCAACCTCCAGGGCGAGCTCCTTGCCTGCAGTCTTGATAATCCTTCCGTCATACAACACATGTACAATGTCCGGAACTATATAGTCCAGCAATCTTTGGTAGTGTGTGATAACGATGAAGGCATTGTCAGGTGTCTTCAGCTTATTGACACCTGATGCAACTATTCTGAGGGCATCTACATCCAGACCGCTGTCTGTCTCATCCAGGATTGCAAGTTTCGGATCCAGCATAGCCATCTGAAAAATCTCATTTCTTTTCTTCTCTCCTCCTGAGAAACCGACATTCACACCCCTGCTTGAGAAAGAGCTGTCCATCTCCACAACCGCCATCTTCTCTCTCATCATCTTCAGAAACTCTGCTGCCGTAAGTGGTGGAAGATTCTCGAATTTCCTCTTCTCATTTATAGCTGTCTTCATGAAATTCACATTGCTTACTCCGGGAATTTCTACAGGATATTGGAATCCCAAAAATATTCCCATATGGGCTCTCTCTTCAGGAACAAGTTCGAGAAGGTTTTCACCCTGATATCTCACCTCTCCGGCTGTTACATTAAAATGGTCCCGTCCTGCAAGAACTGCAGAGAGTGTGCTTTTTCCCGATCCGTTCGGACCCATGATGGCGTGAACCTCTCCTGCCTTTACAGAGAAATCTATCCCTTTTAAAATTTCCTTGCCCTCTACCGAAGCACGCAAACCTTTAATTTCTAACATATTATTTAATATTTACTTTTTTAATTATTACTTTTCCACTCCCTTCTCCACATTGAAAATCCAAAGAATGCCAGCACAAGGTATCCTGCACTCACAAGAGGCATAAATACCAATCCTGCCAGAATATAGAGTGTTATATTTGTTGTATTGACAAGGAACCAGGCTCCCCAGCACTCAAGTCTTTTCTGGGCTGAAAGATATTGAGCCGTGAGAATTGTCATTGTAATAACCGCATCAAGATATGGTGTTCTGGCTTCACTGAATACTGATGGCCAGATGTTGTCGAGGAATGTGAGGGCTGTCCCCCATATTGCTCCCAGAACAACGATCTGTGCCAGGAAATAAACTCTCTTTTTGTTTGACATTACGGATATCTTCAGTTGGTGCTTCTCGTTCTGCTCTCCGGTACGCGGGTGGGTCCACCTGTAATGTCCGTAAAAGTTTATTGCGAATGAGATCGGCTGAACCAACATGCTGGAATACAATCCTTTTTGATAAAAAAGAATGAACAGCAATATATTATATGCATAGCCTACCCAGAAATTGGCAACCTTGGCTTTTGTAGCCAGATAGACACAAGTAAGCCCGGCAAACACAGATATCAGCTCTATCAGGCTCACTCCCTGACCCCCGATTGAAAACAGTATGTTATTTATGCTGAAAAGTTCCATTTTCTATTTTTCAGATTTAACCGACACTTCCCTCAAGTGTAACCTGCAAGAGTTTCTGTGCCTCTACGGCAAATTCCATAGGAAGCTGATTAAGAACCTCTTTTGCGTAACCATTTACTATAAGTCCCACAGCATCTTCCATGCCTATGCCTCTTTGCTGGCAATAGAAGAGTTGGTCATCACTTATCTTAGAGGTTGTAGCCTCGTGTTCCAGGATTGCAGTCTCATTCTCGTTCTCTATGTATGGGAAAGTATGAGCACCGCATCTGTCGCCCAGGAGCAAAGAGTCACACTGTGTGAAGTTTCTTGCACCTTCGGCATTAGGGAGTACCTTTACCAATCCTCTGTAGCTGTTTTCACTTACACCGGCGGATATTCCCTTGCTCACAATCCTGCTCTTTGTGTTCTTTCCTATGTGAATCATCTTTGTGCCGGTATCTGCCTGCTGATGATGGTTTGTCACTGCAACTGAGTAGAATTCAGACATGGAGTTGTCGCCCCTTAGTATTGTGCTCGGATATTTCCATGTTATCGCAGAGCCGGTTTCGACCTGGGCCCAGAATAGCTTACTGTTTTCCCCTTTGCATATTCCACGTTTTGTAACAAAGTTGTATATACCACCCCGGCCTTGTGAGTCACCCGGATACCAGTTCTGAACGGTTGAATATTTCACCTCTGCATCTTTCATTACCACGATTTCAACCACAGCTGCGTGAAGCTGGTTCTCATCCCTTTTAGGAGCCGTACAACCCTCAAGATAACTCACATAAGAACCCTCTTCGGCTACAATGAGAGTTCTCTCAAACTGTCCTGTCCCTTTTGCATTTATCCTGAAATAGCTTGAAAGTTCCATCGGGCACCTTACACCTTTTGGAATATAGCAGAAAGACCCATCGCTGAAGACTGCAGAGTTCAACGCTGCAAAATAGTTATCGCCATATGGCACAACAGAGGCCAGATGCTTCTTTACAAGATCGGGATAGTCCCGTACTGCTTCAGAAAAAGAGCAGAATATAATGCCTTTCTCTGCCAGAGACTCACGGAAAGTTGTCTTAACCGAGACAGAATCAAATACGGCATCAACAGCTACTCCGGCAAGTACGTTTCTCTCATCCAGAGGAATTCCGAGTTTATCGAATGTAGCCTGTAATTCAGGATCAATCTCTGTGCCCGCCTCCTTTTTCTTAGGAGCTGCAAAATAGATAATATCCTGATAATCAATTTCCGGAATTTTAAGATGGGGCCATGTGGGCATCTTCATTGTCAACCATTTGTTGTATGCCTTGAGTCTGAACTCAAGCAACCACTCGGGCTCATTTTTCTTTTTGGAGATATTTCTAATAATCTCTTCGTTCAGCCCCTTCGGGAAGTATTCCTGATCGAGAACCGTCTCGAAACCATGTTCGTAATCGGCCTCGGTTACCTTCTGAATTATATCATTTTCGCTCATCGTGGTGCAAAGTTATATCTTTTTAAGCTATTTTTGCGTACAAAATAAATACCATGACTAAAGCAAACGACAGCACTCCAAAAAGAACACCGGTAGAAGAAATTGGCAAGGTCGGGCTTATAGACCGCCTTCTAACTACTGTCGGCACTTCACTCTCCGATACTGTCTGCTTCGGTGAGGAAGCCGGGCACCACTGGATCTCTTCCCAAAAACTTCTCCTGGAGGGAATTGACTTTGACCTCATATACACACCATTGAAACACCTTGGCTACAAAGCCGTTCTGAGTGTGCTTGGACCAATTGTCGCCCATAATTACACCCCTTGCACTATTTCTCTAAACATCGGCCTCTCCAAAAGATTCTGTATAGAGGACATTGAAGAGCTCTGGAGTGGAGTTTCCGCTGCCCTGCAAGAAAACAAGATTACAAATATATCTCTGGATTTGTCCTCGTCCCTCACAGGGCTTACCATTAGCTTATCATCACAAGGAAAACAAAAAACGGAGGTGTTTGTTCAAACACCAAAACCACAATCGGGCGAGCTTTTGTGTATAACAGGAAATGTCGGAGCCGCTTTTATGGGTCTGCAGCTTCTGGAGAGAGAGAAGCTCCTCTTCAACAACAATCCCGCAGTTCAGCCACAGTTGGAGGGATATAAGTTCATACTTCAATCATACCTCAGCCCTCAGCTTAACACAACTGTAGGTGAATCCTTCGCAAACAATGACATTTTGCCATCAGACGGAGTTTTCATCACAAACGGGCTTGCAGATGCAGTCAAATATCTTTGCAAAAAGAACAATCTAGGCGCAAAGGTCTTTCTTGATAAAATTCCCATTGCCTCCCAGACATTCGAAATGGCTGAAGAGTTGCATATGGATGCCATAACAGCCGCGCTGAACGGGGGTGATGATTTTCAGATACTCTATACCGTTCCTCTGTCAAAATATGAGACAATCAAGAGAGAATTGCCGCAACTTGACGTGATAGGTCACCTGACATCTGATAACGGCTATGCCTGTCTGGTCACACCTGACGGAGCGGAGATAGAGCTAAAAGCTCAGGGTTGGAGTGAACGAACAGCCGATTGAAACTGAGCTCAGATAGTTCAGCATCTCCTGATCCAGAGAAACCTTAAACTTTGTAGAGATAAACTCCACGCTCAATTTGTTTGTATAGTCAAGCACGTTGACTGTCAAGACGGCCGTTCCAGGATTCTCCTTTAACCTTTTGACAAGGTTTTTCCTGACATCTGATGTAAGAGATGTAACAGGGAGATCCAGTGTCACCTGTTTGATAAAGTCCTCCTTGGTATTGGCCAGATGTCTCATACCCTTAATCTTCAACTCATACTCCTTAGGTGCCTCCTGTTTATTTGCTCCAAAAGAGAACCTTGGCAAAATCGCACACTTGATTAACAGCGGAAGATTTGGTTGCATATATTGCATATAATTCTCATAATCCTTAGAGAAGAGGGTAAAACTGAAAGTTCCGCCGTAATCCTCTATCGTAAAGTTGGCATAAGGCTTAGAACCCACCTTTGTGTAGGAGATCTTGACATTTGTGATGATACCTGCAATTATAACCTCCTTGCCCTGTATCGCACTCTCTTTCGGTGCCCTGTCAAGCAACTCCTTGATCTGTGAAAGGGTGTTTGTAGTGAAGTGGTCAACCTCAAAAGCAAACTGATCCAAAGGGTGAGCTGAAAGGTACATCCCGACCAGCTCCTTTTCGCGGTTGAGCAGATCATATTTGTTAACCTCTACTGTAAGAGGCGGAATCTCGGGAGGGGTCAGTTTGATTGTCTCGCTCTCTCCGAAAAGAGAATTTCCACCATTCAGGACATCGTACTGAAACTTGTTGCCATATTTGAGAAGCGCATCGAGAAATGTATCCTCCTTTGGCGTTGGTAACATATATTGTGCTCTTTTTACCTCCTCGAAACAGTCCATTGCTCCGGCAAAAATAAGTGACTCTATCGTCTTTCTGTTTACTACGCCTATGTTTATTCTCTCAATGAATTCAAAAACCGATGCAAACGGGGCATTCCCCTCCTCCCTTGCTTTCACAATACTGTCAACTGCAGCTGAGCCAACACCTTTGATCCCGGCCATACCAAAACGGATATCACCTTTTTTGTTAACAGTGAAGTTGTTAGCGCTTTCATTGACATCAGGACCCAGCACTTTCAGCCCCATTCTCTTGCACTCATCCATAAGCTTGGTAATCTCCTCAATATTGTTGAGGTTTCGGCTTAACGTGGCAGCCATGTACTCTGCAGGGAAATTTGCCTTAAGATAAGCTGTCTGATAACCGATCCATGCATAACAAGTAGAGTGAGACTTGTTAAATGCATAAGCAGCAAAAGCGGTCCAGTCTTTCCAGATTTTTTCAAGAATTTCCTCGGAATGTCCTCTTTCGGTTCCTCCGGATATAAACCTGGTTTTCAGCTCATCCATCAGCTTCTTGTCCTTCTTTCCCATCGCCTTTCTCAACTTATCGGCTTCACCTTTGGTAAAGCCTGCAAGTGCCTGGGAAAGAAGCATGACCTGCTCCTGATATACAGTTACTCCGTAAGTCTCAGAGAGAATCTCCTCCATCTCCGGAAGATCATACTCTATTTGCTTTCTGCCCTGTTTACGGTCAACAAAATCGGGGATATAATCCATAGGGCCGGGTCTGTACAAGGCGTTCATGGCAATGAGGTCTTCCAGTTTTGTCGGCTTTAACTCCCGCAACCACTTTCTCATGCCGTCACTTTCAAACTGGAACGTCGCCACCGAGTCACCACGGCTGAAAAGCTCGTAAGTAGGCTTGTCGTCAAGTGGTATAGCGTTGATATCAAGGACAAATCCTCTGGATCTTTTTATATTCTCGATAGAGTCTTTAATAATTGACAAAGTTTTCAGACCGAGGAAATCCATCTTTAACATCCCGACTTTCTCTATATGAGACCCCTCATATTGCGAAACCCATATATCCTCGCCGCTCTCCTTGTCTTTTGCCGTAGAAATCGGGATAAACTCCCGAAGGTCATCCCTTCCGATAATTACAGCACAGGCATGAACTCCGACATTTCGGACATTACCCTCAAGTTTCTTGGCATACTCCATTGTGTCTCTCACAAGAGGGTCTTCAGACTTGAAAGCCTCTGCTATCTCCGGCACATGTTTTATACAGTTGTCAAGCGAAACTTCAACTTTATCACCGTTGTCATCATCACTGAACCTCATCGGCACCAGTTTGGCAAGCCTGTCAGACTCATTCAGCGGCAACTTCTGAATCCGTGCGATGTCCCTGATTGCAGTCTTGGCACCCATGGTTCCAAAAGTAATAACATGGGAAACATGGTCTTTTCCATATTTTTCCTCTACATACCGGTAGACCTTTGACCTTCCGTCATCATCAAAATCAATGTCAATATCAGGCAGCGATATACGGTCAGGATTAAGGAAACGCTCAAACAGCAGCTTATACTTGATAGGGTCAACATCGGTAATAGTAAGGCAGTATGCAACAACCGATCCGGCAGCAGAACCTCTTCCCGGCCCGACTGAAACCCCCATGTTCCTCGCTGCAGAGATGAAGTCCTGGACAATGAGAAAATAGTCAGGATACCCCATTCTCTTGATTGTCTCAAGCTCAAAGTCTATCCTCTCAGTTATCTCCGGAGAGAGATCTCCATAACGGCTTACAGCTCCTTTGTATGTTAAGTCACGCAGATAGTCATCTGAGTTGTCATATTGTTCCGGAATCGGAAAAACAGGAAGAATCGGGTCAGATTCTATTGAATATTTTTCAACCTTTTCAACTATCTCGAGAGTGTTCTCCAGCACTTGAGGCACGTCACTGAATATGGCCTCCATCTCCTCCTGGGTTTTAAGGTACTCCTGCTTTGTGTACCTCATCCTTTTCGGATCATCTACATCAGAATTTGTCGTAAGGCAGATAAGGCGGTCATGAGCATCACCATCCTCCTTGTTTACAAAATGGACATCATTTGTTGCAATGCATTTTATACTATGCTTTTTTGCAAGTTTTAAAATCTCCTCGTTGACAAACTGTTGTGTGATAAACACAGTAGAATTTGCTCCCGGCAGGTTTGTCTCATGCCTTTGTAATTCAAGATAGTAGTCTTCTCCGAAAAGATTCTTGTACCAAAGAATTGTCTCCTCAGCTTCTCTGAGATTCCACTCTATAATTGCCTGAGGGACCTCTCCTCCAAGACATGCAGACGAACAAATCAGATCTGATGAGTATTTTTCAAGGAGCTCCCTGTCGATTTTCGGTTTATAGTAGAACCCCTCTATGTATGCATAGGAGGCAAGTTTGATCAGGTTTTTATAACCATTGTGGTTTTTTGCCAGCAAAATAAGGTGGTAAGCACCCTGGTCCTCCCTGCCTCTTTTATTGAAACGTCCCTCTCTTGTCAGATAGAACTCACAACCCACAATCGGCTTTACATCGGGATGCTTTTTGGCTGTATCTAGAAACTCCTTGACTCCGAACATATTCCCGTGATCGGTAATCGCTAGTGCAACCTGTTTATCCCCGGATGCTTTTTTAAAAAGGTTCTTTATGTTAGCTGCTCCGTCAAGAACAGAGTATTGAGTGTGAACGTGAAGGTGAACAAATGGCATTAGAAAAATTGTTTTTCAAGTCGGATAAAGGTACAAAATTTAGGCTGACCCGAAGGACAGCCTAAACAAGAAATTTATTTTTATTCTCTCTTTTTAGATTAACGGTTGTCCTGTCATATCTTTCGGGGCAGGGATTCCCATTAGTTTAAGAATTGTCGGAGCAATATCGGCAAGAATTCCGTCTTTTACAGATTTCACATCATCATCAACAACAATGAAAGGAACCGGATTCAGAGAGTGCGCAGTATTTGGAGTTCCGTCCGGGTTAACGGCATAGTCCGCATTGCCGTGGTCTGCTGTTATGATGACAGAGTATCCGTTTTCCTTTGCCACCCTGACAACCTCCGAGGCACACTCATCAACTGTCTTGACAGCCTTGCGTATTGCTTCGTATACCCCTGTATGACCCACCATGTCTCCGTTTGCAAAGTTGAGAATTATGAGATCTTTATCTTTTTTTGCAAGCTCTGCTACAAGGGCTTCCTTGATTTCCGGAGCACTCATCTCCGGCTGAAGGTCATAGGTTGAAACTTTTGGTGAATTAATCAGAATCCTGCTCTCGTTTTCGAATGTAGCCTCTCTTCCACCCGAAAAGAAGAATGTGACGTGCGCATACTTTTCTGTTTCTGCTATTCTTAGTTGCTTCTTGCCAGCGGCAGATACAACCTCACCAAGAGTGTTCTGTACATTCTCCTTATCATAGAGGATATGCAAACCTTTGAATTTATCATCGTAAGGCGTAAGTGTGCAGTAGTAAAGTGGCATGGTCTTCATACCCTGCTCAGGCATATCTGTCTGAGTAAGCACACTTGTAATCTCCCTTGCACGGTCATTACGGAAGTTGAAGAAGATTACAGCATCTCCCTCATTTAAAAGCCCAACCGGTTTTCCGTCACCATCTACAGCCACCATAGGTTTGATAAACTCATCTGTCACACCATTATCATAACTCTTCTGCATTGCTTCAACTCCACAGGTGAAAGGCTCTCCCTTGCCCTCAGTCAGGAGGTCATAAGCGAGTTTAACCCTCTCCCATCTTTTATCGCGGTCCATAGCATAGTAACGTCCGATTATCGAGGCAAGCTTTGCTTTAGACCCTGTGATATATGTCTGGAGCGTGTCAATGTAGCCCTTACCACTCTTGGGATCCGTATCCCTTCCGTCCATAAAGGCGTGTACATAAACTTTTTCAAAACCCCACTCTTTTGCAACATCCAGAAATCCGAAAAGATGCTCCATAGAGCTGTGTACACCTCCGTCACTCATCAGACCGAAGAAGTGTAAAGCTTTCCCCGATTTCTTTACATATTCGTATGCAGCTTTAATCTCGGGATTCTCCATAAGCTTCTTTTCGCGGCATGCCTTATTGATCTTAACCAGATCCTGATAAACAACCCTTCCTGCGCCGATATTAAGGTGACCCACCTCTGAGTTGCCCATTTGTCCTTCAGGAAGTCCTACATCCTCTCCGCAAGCAGAGAGTTTTGACACAGGATACTTTGCTCTTAAAGCATCAATATTCGGTTCCCCCTGGGTATAAATAACATTTGATTTGTCGTGTCTGCCTTCCCCCCAACCGTCGAGGATCATTAAAAGTACCTTTTTATCCATATAATTAATTAATTTTGTTGTCATAAATCAGGCAAAAATAGAGAAAAAATGCATAATAAAAGAAACGAAAAAAACTCCGGAAAGTTTAACAAAAGGGGTAAAAGTGTCTCAAATACTCCCAAGGAGGAGACTATCGGACGCGTAAGCATGACTAGAGAGGGGTACGGATTTATTATCCGGGAGGGTTTTGATGATGACATTTTCGTTAGCGCCAGAAAAATGAGACACGCCTTGCATGGTGATACCGTCAAGGTGGTAATGACAAGCAAGAAGACAAACACGAAAAGAATTGAAGGTGAGGTTATTGATGTAATAGAGAGGTCTAAAAAGCCTATAATCGGCATTTTACAGATTGCAGGATCGCAAGCCTGGGTGATTACTGAAAGCAGAAACATGCCGTACGACATAAGAATACCTATAGAGAGCATTGATGTTAAGGAAAATGGGCTAAAAGTAGCCGCTCTTGTGGATGACTGGCCCAGAAAATCCGATGAACCAATCGGCCACATAATTGACATACTCGGTGCGCCAGGTGACAACAACACTGAAATGCACGCTATACTTGCAGAATTCGGCCTTCCATACAAGTTCGAAGCAAATGTTGAGAAAGAAGCAGATAAAATATCAGAAATCATATCTTTAGACGAGATCAAATCAAGAAGAGATTTCAGGAAAGTTCCAACCCTGACCATCGACCCTGCAGATGCGAAAGATTTTGACGACGCTCTCTCATTGCAAAAACTTGAGAACGGAAATTGGGAAATCGGGGTACATATAGCCGACGTTACACACTATGTCAGGCCCGGATCATTAATTGAGACAGAGGCTCTGGACAGGGCAACTTCCGTTTACCTGGTAGACAGAACCGTTCCGATGCTTCCGGAAAAATTATCAAACAAGCTTTGTTCATTGAGACCGAACGAGGAAAAGCTCTGTTTCTCGGCAGTATTTGAGATGAACGACAAAGGAAAACTTATAAATAAGTGGTTCGGTCGTACCGTTATCAACTCTGACATGAGATTCAACTACGATCAGGCACAAGAGATAATTGAAGGCGGGAACGGGCCTATGAAAAAAGAGGTTCTCAAACTCCATGAACTGGCCACAATACTGAGAAATGAGAGATTCCGCAGCGGTGCAATCAGTTTTGAACGTCCGGAGATGAAGGTAGAGGTTGATGAGAACGGCAAACCGCTGGGAGTGTACTCAAAAATAACAAAGGAGTCCAACTGGCTCATTGAAGAGTTCATGTTGCTTGCAAACCGTGAGGTTGCCTATTTTATCGGAGGCAAGGGAAAGGAGGCAAAAACCTTTGTATATCGTATCCATGAAGAGCCAAACATTGAAAAAATCATTGCATTCAGAACATTTATTAAGCATTTCGGCTATGAGATGAAGCCTACAAAGAATGCCAGAGAGATCTCTTCAGAGATAAACAAGCTTCTTGAGACAGCCAAGGGCAGGCCTGAAGAGGGTGCAATTGAAATTATGGCTCTCCGCTCTATGGCCCGCGCGCGATACTCTACAGACAATGTCGGCCATTACGGACTTGCTTTTGATTACTACACTCACTTTACATCTCCTATAAGAAGGTATCCGGACATGATGGTTCACCGCCTGCTGGCCATGTACCTTGACAAGGCAAAATCTCAGGACAAGAAATACTACGAGGAGCGTTGCAAATACTCGAGTGAGAGAGAGCAGCTTGCCACCGAAGCAGAAAGAGCAAGTATCAAATACAAGATGGTAGAGTTCATGCAGGACAAGGTGGGAATGGAATTCGAAGGAAATGTATCCGGAGTTACAGAATGGGGAATGTTTGTTGAACTTGCCGAAACGAAGATTGAAGGACTCGTTGCTCTCAGGGACATTAAAGAGGATTACCTGGAGTATGACGAGGATTCAATGTCCCTTAGAGGTAAAAGGAGCGGAAAGAGATTCACTCTCGGGGACAAAGTCAGGGTTAAGGTTGACCGCGCAAACCTTGAACAGAAACAACTTGATTTTCTGCTAATTTGGGATAAAGGCGAAGAGAATGAGACTACTTATGAACCTCAAACCTCAAAAAAACCATCCGGTAGGGGTCCGCGAAAATCAGGCAATCCATCTAAAAAGACAAACAGCACTCCTAAAAAGACAAACGGGTCATCAAAAAAGAGCTTCAAAGAGAAAGACAGCAAGAAGCCTAGCCGCAGAGAGAAAGGGTGATAGTAAATCCTAACTTCAAACCCTGATTATGGATATTGAAATTCATCCTTTAAAGCCTTTTCTTCCAAAAGGAGCTAAAATTCTGATTCTTGGAAGTTTTCCACCTCAACGAAAAAGATGGTCTATGGATTTCTTCTATCCCAATCTGCAGAACGATATGTGGAGGATTTTCGGCATCACTTTTTTCGGGGACAAAGAGCATTTTATAACAAACGGAAAGTTTGACGCCGGCAGGATTATGGATTTTTGTGAGAATAAGGGCATTGCACTATATGATTCGGCAACATCAATTAGAAGACTGAACAACAATGCTTCAGACAATTTTCTTGAAGTGTTGGATAAGGTAGATCTTTCAGCACTTCTTATGAATATCCCAAATTGTAAAATACTGGCAGTCACAGGACAAAAGGCTCTTGACACAGTTTCGGAACTTATAAAAATCGAAAAAACCGAAATTGGTAATTTTGCTGAGTTTGAATATATCGGAAGGAAGATGAGACTTTATCGTTTACCCTCATCATCAAGAGCTTATCCAAAACCTCTCGAGCAAAAAGCGGAGATCTACAAGAGAGTTTTTGATGAGATTCTGTAATTTTGGAAGTCCGGGAAATAAGCCGCAACCTGTCGTTCTTCTTTAGGCTATATGTTTCATTCGCAAAAAC
>JAEAMG010000104.1_pt1 | contig 131615 bp, 83 predicted proteins | sample 8958741 | NCBI WGS metagenome assembly JAEAMG01 (sample SAMN16933256, study PRJNA681125) | bioreactor sludge metagenome | isolation source: anaerobic bioreactor treating anionic surfactant - SDBS | place: India: Bengaluru | collected 2019-02-28
ACCTACGCGGGCCTCTCCACCTCGCTCAGCGGCACCGGCACCGTCAACGTCACGCTCGGCATGGGTTCCACCAACACCGTGCTCAGCGGCGACTACAGCGGGTTCACCGGCGTCTGGAACCTGGGCGTCACCGGTGCGGGGGGCAAAGCGCAGATGAACGGCGCGGACAACGCCGCCGCAACCGTCAATGTCCTGACGAACGCCACGCTTCTCGTCAACGCTCCTTCCACACACAACGCCACGGCGTTCCTGTACGGCGGCACCACCGGTGAATCATATGGCCAGCTTCGCCTCGAGGGCTTTGCTGAGTGGGCCGGTCCGGTCAAACTGGTCGGAAACTGCCTTGACCCCTCGAAGGGTTTCTTCGGCTGTAACTCGGGCACCGGTATTGTCAGCGGCGTCATCAGCGATATCGGTGGCCAGCATCCCGTGAATAAGGTGGGGGGCTCCACGGTGGTCCTTTCCGCCACGAACAACACCTACGAAGGGCAAACCTGGGTGCGGCAAGGAACGCTGGTCGTTTCAGCGCTCAAGAATGTCGGTGAGGCCAGCAGCCTCGGCCAGCCTGCAAACGCTGCAGACGGAACCATCAGGCTCGGCAACAGCACCTCGGCTGCACGCCTCGGCTACATCGGCACGGGCGACACCACCGCGCGCGTGCTGGACATGGCCGGTACGACAGGTGGCGTTTATCTGGATCAGGCAGGCTCTGGACTCCTGAAGTTCACGAGTGACTTGACCTACTCCGGTACGGGCTCCAAGTTGCTCACCCTTCAAGGCTCCACAGAGGGTGTCGGTGAGCTTGCGTGTGTCTATGCCAACGGCTCCGGCGCAACCAATTCGCTGACCAAAACAGGAAAGGGTGCTTGGCGGCTCTCCAATGTCAATACGTTCTCTGGCGAGACGGATATCCAAGACGGCATTCTGTCGCTGGCAAATCCCAACGCGCTCGTAAACTCCAGCATGCTCCGCTTCTCGACCACATTGAACGGCGTGCTCGCATTGGACAACGACGGCGTGGGAGAACCGCAAAAGAACCTCACGGTTGCTGCTGGCTTCAGCGGCACCGTCGCTTCCGGTGCCGGCTTGGACGGCGTCGGCGTCACGCACGGTTTCAACGACTGGGCGCTGAGCCGGGCGACCGTAACGGTCTGCCGCGCCGACAGTGTCCTGAGCGGCGCCCCCGCCGTTTACGTGCGGACCGTCAATCTCAGCGGCGGTAATAGTGGTTATATCACCGGGTTGAACCCGACCGATGCTGACCTGATTGTCGGCTCTGCTGCGATCCTGTCCGGCAATTACACAAAATCGCTGTCACTCGGCGGTACCAGTTCTGGCAACGTGGTGACCGGCATGATTTACAACGGGATAAACACGATGTCCTTGTACAAGGACGGCCCCGGCATCTGGACGCTGTTGGGATCCAACACCTACAGCGGCGCGACGACGGTAAATAACGGGATGCTCGTCCTTGCAGGTTCAGACGGTGCCATCGTCTCCAATGGCCTGATAACGGTCCAGTCAGACGCTGTTCTGTGTTTGAGCAACTCCCCGTCCGCGAACAATCCCAACCGTCTGCGCGACACGTCCTCCGTCAGCATCAATGGCGGCACGTTAGACTTCGTTCACGCAGGCGGCTCGGCCAATTACGGCGAGACGCTCGGCGCGGTGACGGTTGCCAGCGCCGGCACAATCATCCGTACCGCGCAAGCAAGTGAGTCGCAGTCGTCAGTCCTTACGCTGGGGGCTTTGGCCCGCACGGCAGGATCGACCGTCAATTTCAGCGGACCTGGCCTTGGCGCGAGTGACCGTAACCGCGTCTTCATAACCTCGCAATCGCCCGGCCTCATCGGCCCTTGGGCAACGGTTAACGATTCCGCGTTGGCGATGTACAACAGCACGCTGGGTGTCTATGCGGGCAGCTTCACCACGACTGAAATCGCAGCACGAGGTCCCGCGTCCACGATTCCCGACGATGCCTCCGCCAAAGCCCGCATTACCACTGCCGGAACCTCCGGACCGATCGTGCTGGCCGGTGCCACCGTCAACAGTATCGGACAGTTGCAGCAGGCCACGGATACGCCTGCCGAGGTGGATATGACCGGCAAGACGCTTCGCGCCTACGGCATCGCCATCGAAGCCGGGCAGGAATCCCTCAAGCTCGGCACCGCCGCCGGGCAGGGAACCCTGACCGCCTTGGCAGCGGGCGGCAACCTCAACCTTGTCAACGATTCGACCAATACGCTGACCGTCAATGCCGCCATCACGGACAACGCCGCGCCGAGCGCCCTGACCACCAGCGGTACGGGCAACATCCTCCTGAATGGCCAGTGCTCCTATTCCGGTCCCACCGCCCTCACAGAAGGTTCGCTGACGTTCGGCAGCGCGTTGGCGCAAACCCTCTCAGGCGTGGTCAGCGGCGACGGCACGCTCATAAAGAGCGGAACCAACAGCTTGTATCTGACGGCTGCGAACACCTACACCGGCCCTACGTATATCAATGAAGGCATTGTCCGCGTGGACCAGAACACCGCCTTCGGCACTGCGGCGGGCGGCGTGTTCATCGCCGACGGAGCGACACTTGATGTCGGCTGCACACCGGATGTCGGCGGCACGCGCGGCATTAACCTGCTTAATCTCGGCACTGAAGTATTCACGGTTCGCGGTGCGGGCGTGTACGGAAAAGGCGCGATCGTGAACAACTCGACCGGTTCGCAATACAGCGTATTCGGTAAAGTGACGATGGCTGACGACACCACCTTCGGCGGCTCGCAGAGCTCCGGACGCTTCGACCTCCGCAACAACACGCCGACGCTCGATATGAACGGGTACACGCTGACGAAGGTCGGTCCCAACCTGTTCGGGTTGGTCAATGCGATCGTCAATCCCGGTGCCGGAAATATCGACGTGCGTGAGGGGTCGTTCCGTTTCGAGCAGAACGTGCGGATGAACGGCAGCGCGGCCAACACGCTCACGATCCGCAGCGGCGCGGCCTTTGAGCTTTACGCGCACTATCCTCAGAGCGCCGCCGTCTGGAGCCTGCTGTTTGAGGACAATGCCATCTTCCGTGCGGCTCAAGGCACCGCCACCTCGAATAACTGGGCCGGTCCGGTCACCCTGCAAGGCACGCTGCTCATGACCGGAAGCGGCAGCTATCATCACACGTTCAGCGGTGACATCTCGGGATCGGGCTCGATTGTCAAATACAGCTCGTCGACCGCCAACATCACCGGCACGAACAACACCTACAGCGGCCTGACAGCGATAACCAATGGTGTTTTAAGCATCGCCTCCATCCGCAACGTCGGTGCGGGCGCGAGTTCCCTGGGTGCGCCCGCCACGGCTGAGACGGGCAGGATCCGCATGGGCTACGGGGCGACCGGGGCGACCCTGATCTATACCGGCACGGGGGACACCACCGACCGCATCCTTGACCTGAACGGCACCACGGGCGGTGTCACGCTCAACCAGTCGGGAACCGGACCGCTCACCTTCACCAGCGACATGGCCACGTCAGGTAGCGGCAACAAGACGCTGACACTCACGGGCTCGACTTCCGGCAGTGGCGCAATCAGCGGCGCAATCATCAACTCGACCGGTGGCAAGACTGCCGTTTCCAAGACCGGTTCCGGCACGTGGACGCTCTCAGGCAACAACGCCTTCACCGGCGATGTCAGCATCGCGGCCGGCACCCTGGTTCTTTCCGGCACGAATGCGCAGGGGCAGGGTGCCATCACGGTGGGCACGACGACCGGAAATGCCGTGATGAAGATCCTTCCCGGCACGCAGCTGACCGGTGGCCTCGGTGCCGGAATCCGGCTCTGTAACAGTGGCGGTAGCCGCGCCGCCTTGTACATGACGGGGGGCACTGTCACCCGCTCGCCCAAAACCGGTGACGATCTGGCCTTTACGGTTGGCAAGAACGCGGGTTCGTACGGCTACTTCAACATGAGCGGTGGCGAAATGAATATCACGCGTATTCAGACGGGACTCTCCGGCACAACGTCATCCGGCAGCAACACGGTTGGCAATGTCCGCATGACCGGCGGCATGCTCGCTCTTCCCGATTACATCCTGATCGCCCGTAGTATTGGCAGCCAGTGCGCGTTCACGGTGGACGGCGGCACGATTTACCATACAAATGCCTTGAATAATCTCTCCATCGGATACGAAGGCGGCCGGGGTGAACTCAACCTGACCGGCGGCACGATCGAAAACTACGGCAAACCGCTCACCGTGCGGCAAAGCTTAAACAATTCAACCGGCATCGTGAATCTCTGCGCCGGTTCTCTGTCCGTGGACTCCTTCCAAAACACAAGCCCCGGCATCGCCTTGCTCAATTTCGCCGGCGGTACGCTCAAGGTCGGCAATGCGGACTCGGCCGTCTTCATCCCCACCAGCATGACAGGTGTCTACAGCTATGGTCCCTTCGGTGCCTACGCGGGTGGCGCGGTCATCGATGCCATGAACCGGACCAATACCGTCACGGCCCCGATTCGTGCCCCGACGGGCAACGGCGTCTATGCCATTACGCTTACGGACAAGGGTTCCGGCTATATCGGTGAACCCTATGTCGCGATCACGGGACCGGATGGCTTGGGTGCAACTGCGGTCGCCAATATGGAGGATGACGGCTTGGGCAGCAACACCTTCCGGGTCGCCAGTATCACAATCACCTCTCCGGGCGTCGATTATGTGACCACGCCGACCATCTTCTTCCGGGGAGGAGGCAATGGCTCAGTTGCGCCGACCGTCGGCACGGTCACGCTCTCTGCCAATGCCAGCGGCGGACTGACCAAGCTCGGCGCGGGTATGCTGATTCTGAGTAACGCCAACACGTATGCCGGCTCGACAATCATCAGCAACGGCACGGTCAAGCTGGGCAACGCCAAGGCGTTGCCGACGGGTACGAAGGTCGTTCTTGCGGGCGGCTCGCTCGACCTGGGCGGGTACACCGTCACCAACACGATAACCTCCCTCGGCGGCACGGTCGCTAACGGGACGCTCTACACGGACATCTCGCCAGCCGGCACGAATGTGGTTGGCACCGAAACCCTTTCGGTTAACGGTGTCAATGTTCAGGGCAAGTATCTGGCTGACGTGACGGCGGGCGGCGCGAGCGACCATGTGACGCTGCAGGGCAACGTCAATCTCTCTGGTCTGTCGCTCGAACTGGTTAACCCGGGCTTGCTCGATTCCGACAGGGTTTACGTGATCGCGCAGATCAACGGCACGCGCACCGGCACGTTTACGCCGCTTAACCTTCCTGAAAGCCGCTGGCATGTCATTTACGCGGCGGACGGAACCGTCAAACTGATGTTCGTCAGCGGAACTGTCATGTTCTTGCGTTAATCTTACTTGAAAAATGTGCGGCTCACGGGCGACTCTGCCCGTGAGCCGTTTCCATGTGGGGTGTGCGTGCTTTGCCTTCAAGTTCGAAAACGGCTGTTCCGATCAATCCTATCCGTTCAATTCTTTAAGGGGCCTTTCATTGTGAAAATTAAGATGCTGTTGAGTTTAGTGTTCCTGTCGTTTCTGTCGGTTTCTGCCGGCACGCCGAACGTGACCGTGATCAATAAGGGCTTCTCGGGGCGCAACAGCGGTAATGCGCTCCAGCTCCTGGACAAAGAGGTGCTTCCGCTCAAGCCGCAGCACGTGATCGTCTACTTCGGCATGAACGACGCGATGAACTCCGGCAATCTTTTGCCGCTGGCGCAGTACGAGGCGAACCTGCGGCAGCTCGTGAAGAAACTGACTGATGGCGGGGCCAAGACTGTGGCTTTGATGACGATCAATCCGGTGATAGAGGATTATGTGCGGGCGCGGCACCCGAAACACCCGCAGCGCGATAACTTGCAGGCCTATCTCGCCGAATACGACCAGGTGGTGCGGAAAATCGCGAAGGAGAAGGTGTTGCCTCTGATCGACCTGCGCGCGCTCATTGAGCGGCAGGGCGGGGCGGTTGTTTCAGAAGAGAGCCTGATCCGCTGCGAAAAGAATGGTGGCGGCAAAGACGGCGTACATCTGACGGCGACTGCTTATCAGCTTTTGGGCAAACGTGTCTTTGAGGTGCTTGGCGGTCGCGTGAAAACCGGCGAAACGGTCGTTTGCTTCGGCGACAGCATCACGTTCGGGGCGGGCGTGAAAGGGGCAGGCACGGTTACAGGAGAAACCTATCCGGCGGTCCTTCAGCGCTGCTTTGACCTGCGTCAATGAGCACTGCGTGCTGTAATCCGCTTGTCGATTACCTCATGCTCAATGACGAGTACGAGTAGGGGTAGGAGTGATGATGGCCTTGCGTGGAGCACCCGGCTAAGTTTTTGAACGTGCCTCCAACTGAAACACGTGATAGGACCAGGCCGACATGTCAAGGTAGAGTCCCTGTGAGACGAGGTCGCATCCTTTCCGCTCGTAGACCGCAGAGCCCAACCGGTCGCTCAAGAGCCAAGTCTCCTCCTCCAGGTCGAGCCAAGGCATCGTTACAAAGCATTGGCTGGCATGATCCGAGTCGTTGACGGCAATCAAACGCTTCTCGCCCTTTTTTCCACACCACGCGTAGGCCAAAAAGCACTCTGAAGTCCAGTTACCTGTCCAAGCGGGACGGCACGGCAACAGCCGCCAGTCACCTTCGCGAAACACAGGGTCACGCAAGCAGGAGAGCAGCGCGGAGTAGAATGCGCAAACGGTCTGATCCGTCGGTTCCTGCGGCCCACGACGCAGATGAACGGGGATTTTGATTTTTCGGCCTTCAAACTGTCCCATATGAAAGAGTCGGAGACCGGGCGCAAAAAAGGTGATAACCGCCGCCGCCCGATGGGCTTCCTGTGTGAACGCCATCGACGCGCGCGGCTCGTCATGGTTTTCGAGGAAGCGGACCAGCCTGTCTTGGAAAACCATGTCGGCCTGCAGGTGTTCACGGACCTGGCGAGTCTGCCCGGCCACCAAGCGGTCGTAAAGCCGCTTGTCGTAGGTGTAGTCGAAGCCTTGCCGCTGGAGTGTCCACTCCAAGTCCCAGTAGACCTCAGCGAGAAACAGAAAGCCGGGAACTTCATCGCGGACAGCCTGTGTGACACGTGGCCAAAAAGGTTCCGCGCGAATACCCCAGGTCCGTTCGAACACCTCCGGCAAGACGAGCATCGCCATGTCGCAACGCACGCCGTCGCACCGGGTGGAGATCTTCAGCAATTCGCGGCTCAGCGCCTCTTGGAGCGCGGGGTTGCCGTAGTTGAGTTGGAGCGTGTCCGGCCAGCCTGCGAAATAGGGATCGCGGCCGTAAGCGAAGATGCGTCCACCATCGAAACGGCCGTAGTTCTGTGGCTGTGCCGCCAGTTGCTCCTCGGTACCGCTCACGTAGTACTCAGGATGTCCACTCACCCAGGCGTGATCCGGCGCCGTGTGGTTCGGAACAAAATCCAGAATCAGCCGCAGGCCACGTGCGGCTAGACGGGCGCGGAGCCGGGCGAGGCTCTCGTCCCCTCCGAACGCGTCGTGAACGCGATAGTCTTGAACGGCGAAGCAGGAGCCGCAAACATCGTCCGGATGAAAATCGGGTAACACCCGCCGGTACTCCGCCAGCCACTCCTGGTTTGTCTCCGAGACACGTCGGGCGGCGGATCCCGTCTGCCAGACGCCCAGGAGCCAAATCATATCGAAACCTTCCTGCGCCCAACCTTCAATCGCCTGGTCCGGGACATCGTCCAGCGTCGCAGGATGGCCCAGTTTGGCTGTCCGTTCCGACAGATAAGCACGGGTGTTGACTTGGAACAGAACAGGGTATTTCGAGTGCGTCACGGCTGCTCCTTCACTCCGCTGTTCGCTTGCCGCCCACTTGCTCATCGACAATGCGGTTCATGATATCATTGCAATCGGTTTCCAGTAGTGTTTTGGCATCGTTGCGGCCGAAGAAATCGAGCAGGGACGCAACCAGTCCCGTCCACCCAGTCTGATGGCTGGCGCCAAGTCCCGAACCGTTGTCGCCATGGAAGTATTCGTAGAAGAGGATCAAGTCGCGCCAGTGCGGATCATTTTGGAACTTGGCTGTCCCGCCGTAGACGGGACGTTTGCCGTCGGCATCGCGCAGGAAGGTGCCGGCCAAGCGGCGCTTGAGTTCCTCTGCCACCTGGAACAGCGTCATGAGTTGGCCGGAACCGGTCGGGCACTCCACCTTGAATTCGTCGCCGTAGAACATGTAGAGGTTCACGAGCGCACGGATGAGCAGCATATTGACCGGCATCCATACCGGACCGCGCCAGTTGGAGTTGCCCCCGAACATCCCCGTGTTTGATTCAGCCGGCAGGTACTGGACTTTGTACTCCTGAGAGCCGACCATGAACGAGAACGGATGTTCAAGATGATAGCGAGAGAGCGAGCGGATACCGTGTGGCCCCAGAAACTCGTTTTCGTCGAGCATCGTGCCGAGGATGCGCACCAGCTTATCTTGATTCACAATCGATAGCAGGCGGCGTTCTTTATAACCGATAAAACCCGCGTCGGTTGGGGCCACATGGTCGACCAGTTCCGGATGACGCTTCTTAAACAGGGCGATCATCTCCATCAGCCGTGGGTGGCGCGTGACAGACTGGGCGTCAAAAACCGTTGAGGCGCACAGTGGCAGCAGCCCCACCAGCGAGCGTACCTTCAGGCGCATCGCCGCTCCGTCCGGCAGCCGCAGCAGATCGTAATAGAAGCCGTCCTGCTCGTCCCACATCTCGTCCTTGTTGTCGCCCATGCGGTCCATCGCATAGGAAATCCACATGAAATGCTGGACGAACTTAAAGGCGTTTTCCTCGTAAAGCGGGTCGTGATCGCTGAGAATCAGCGCGATCTCTAGCATGCACTGGCAATAGAACGCCATCCAGGCTGTACCGTCCGCCTGCTCCAGCGAGCCGCCTGTGGGGAGCGTCGCGCTCCGGTCAAACACGCCGATGTTGTCGAGTCCCAAAAAGCCTCCGGCGAAGACGTTCTTGCCGGAAGGGTCTTTGCGGTTGACCCACCAGTTGAAGTTCAGCATCAGCCCTTGAAACGAGCGTTCCAGAAAACGAATGTCCGAGCGGCCGAGCGACCGCTCGTACTTGTACATCCAGAGCGTGGCCCAGGCATGCACCGGCGGATTCACATCGCTGAAGTTCCACTCGTATGCAGGGATCTGCCCGTTGGGGTGGACGTAGAGATTGCGCAGCATCAGCAGAAGCTGCTCCTTTGCGAAGTCAAAATCCACCTGAGACAGGGCGACGGTGTGAAAGGCAAGGTCCCAGGCGGCATACCAGGGATACTCCCACTTGTCCGGCATCGAGATCACGTCGGCGTTCAGCATATGGAACCACTCCGTATTCCTCACGCCGGGCCGGACACCATCGAGGAGCGGATGGCTGTGGTGCTCTTGAAGCCATTTTTCAAGATCGTAGTAGTAGAACTGTTTGCCCCACAGCATGCCTGCCAGCGCCTGTCGGTGTACTCGGCGCTGGTCTTCGGTCAGCGAGGACGGCGTGATGCGCTGATAGAATTCGTCGGCTTCGGCGATCCGACTTGAGAAGGTCACATCGAAACCATCGAAGGCGCTCTCTCCTGACATTTTTCTCAATCGCAGGCGTATGGTCTGGCTGCCGCCGGACGGCACGTCGAGCCGATAGCAGGCGGCGGCCTTTGTGCCCTCGTGCGCCGGGTTCACCGCTTCGGCCTGTCCCGCGATCACACGTGCGTGGAACGCATCCTTTACATAGGGCGAAGCGTTGGGCTCGCCCCACAGCAGGCTGGCGTTGCTCTCATTCTCGGTGAAGAGCAATTCGGGCTCTCCTTCACAGGAGAGTTGATACTCTCCGAGTTGCTGATGCGCGGCAACGAGCACTCCCGGTGCCGTCTGCCGAAGGGATGGCTTAGGACTCTCATCGCCCCACGACCACGTGTTCCTGAACCACAGCGTGGGCAGCAGGCGCAGGCTGGCCGCCTCGGGGCCCCGGTTGTGAACGGTGATCCGGATGAGCATATCCTCCGGCCCCGCCTTGGCGTACTCCACGAACACGTCGAAGTAGCGGTCCTCGTTGAAGATGCCCGTGTCGAGCAGTTCGTACTCGAACTCCGCGCGCGACCGTCCCCGGTTCGTCTCGACCAGATTGCGATAGGGAAACTCCTTCTGCGGGTACTTGTACAGGTACTTCATGTACGAGTGCGTGGGCGTGCTGTCGATGTAGAAGTAGTACTCCTTCACGTCCTCCCCGTGGTTCGCCTCGCTGTTGGTCAGTCCGAACAGACGCTCCTTGAGGATCGGGTCCTGCCCGTTCCACAAAGCCAGCGCGAAGCAGAGCCGCTGCTTGTCGTCGCTGATCCCGCCGAGGCCATCTTCCCCCCAGTGATAGGCGCGCGAACGCGCCTGCTCATGGGTGAAATAGTCCCAGGCGTTGCCGTTGTCGCTGTAGTCTTCTCGGACCGTGCCCCACTGCCGCTCGCTGAGGTAGGGGCCCCATTTCCTCCACGGAACACCCGCCTCACGAGCTTCATTCAGCCGACTCTGTTCCGTCACGTCAACAAATTGTTTCTTCTTCATGCTTCATTCCTTCTCGCCCCGTATACTACTTCAATGTGTAATTATTTTATCACCTGCAGATGGTTGTTAAAACAGGGGAATGTTCCCCATTTTTTCACCACGGCTTGAGTGTGAAGTTCGGCGCGTCTTCAACCTTGCGGTCAGGAGGCGTGTTGCCCAGTTCGACCAACTGGCTCGCCCACGCCTTGATGCTGTCCTCGGCGGAACCGTACCAGGTGACGGCTTTGGCATCAATGATCCGCAGGGGCGGCTCCTCCCGGTCGGCAAACATCATCAGCACCTCGCCTGTGATGGAGTCGCGCAGGCGGCCTTCAATCGCTACGCAGGTGCTTTTGCCCCCGACTTTGCTGCCGACCGCGATGAGCGGCGCGCGAACGAACGGAGCGACCAGCCCGAGCGCGCCCAGCGCAGCGTGGCTGGGAACCAGTTCCACAATGGCCAAATCGAGCACGGCGACGCCCATGCCGGGGCGGTCAACGATCTCGAAACGCTTCTTGGGGTCATTGCGAAAGGCTTGGACAAAGGTGTCGCCAGTGAACCGGGCCAACTTCTCCGCTTCCTGGTTCAGGGTGTCGTTTGCCGGATTGGCGGCAGCCCAGCCCGTGTTCTCCAGCAGGTAGCGTGTACTGACCTTGCTGATGATCAGGGCGGTGTACGCGCTCTTGCGGAAGCCGGGTTTCACCCAGGCGCGATCGAACGGCGCACGTTCGCGCTGTTGGGTCATCAGTTCCGGATTGGCCAGAAATCCCGAATCGGGTGCCGGTTTGGTCGTGCAGGCCACAATGAACAGCACGGTGGTGAGCGGCCAACATTTGCCTAACATGCGAATATTCATACGAAATGCCTGCTTGGCTGTGCGTGTGTCAGGCGAGTGACGGCTTTTCTTTCGAATCGCCTCTGCCCGTTGCAGGGTTGCGTCCGGTTTCAGTGTCAGTACCAGATGAAGCTCCCTTCACACTCTCCTAGACTTATCATAACTGAAAACGTAAGGTGTGACAACCGAGATGTCCGAACCGATCACGCTTGTTCAATAGAGTCCATGCGTTTCTGCTGTTTGTTTAAAGTGTTTTAGCAGTGCGTGGCCGTTTTCAAAACTTCAGGTGTTGCACTGGCCGATCGCGTACGTTGGGTTGCGGGCGCAAGCCCGCCTTAGATAGCATGAACGCCGACTGAATGAGGGAGGGGTAACCTCGTTGTTTCAACAGTAGGTGCTGGTCCGAATAATAGGCCCGAATAATACAGACTAGTAGTTGACTTTTTTTTCCATCCCGGCATAATGAATTAGAAATGATGGCAGCTTACATGTTACCGGCTAGCCTTATTCGATGCTGGTGTGGCAAAGAATGACAACAAGTCACCTTGATATGAAACGCCATTTCTTATCAATCATGAAACCGAATCAGTCCAGGCACTTCAAACCGACACGGTCGCACCGGATAGACTTCACACCTTGTCGTGTCTCATAACCGTTGTGAAAGCTTTGGTTCAGTCGTGTGGGGTGGATTTTGCGGCGTATGTGTCAGCACCACCGGAAAGAGATTCTTCATCTCTTAAGAAAGGAAGGCGGATGATGCCGATAATCTTTATGTTTGCCGCGTTGGGGATTGCGGCTGCTACAATCGTGCCACCCGCACGGGCGGCGGAGGCGGCAGCGTTATTTCGTGTCATGTCGCCTACGACAACGGTGATTACGGCGTTCAGTCCGGATGGGGCGATGGTCTGGTCAAACGCCGCCGTCGGCGTCACCGGACGCATCCAGCGGGCAACCACGCTGATGGGCCCTGGCAACTGGATGGATTTTGCAAACTACATCGTCACGGACCCGATAATGTCTTTCGTTCCGTCGGCGTTGTCCGACACCTCGCCCTCTGTGCAAGTGACGGTGGCGGACGTGGCCTTGACGCCCGGCGCCGATGTGACCTTCCGGTGGCAGGCGCAGGGGCGGACGAACGACCTTCAGCTCGTGTTCTGCCTGCACGCACCCGGCACGGTATACACGGTGCCCGGCGGTTTGTCGCAACTGCCCGGCACGCGGCCGGCCAACGGCGCTGTGTCTTACCTCCGGCCGGACCGCACCTGGAATGCCACCCGGACCCACTACGCCGAGACGGCGGCACCCGGAAGCCTGACCGTGCCTCTGCCCAGCGCGGAGACCGGAGAGTGGCGGCTGGACGTGCTGCTGCAGGAGCCCTCTGGCGGGGCTGTCAAGGCGGTGGCCAGCCAGGCTTTCCTCGTCAGTGCCGGTCCCGCGCTGCGGCTGCGACTGAGCCGTCCGGTCGCTTCCCTGGCCGATCCGGTCAGGGCCGAAGTGATGACGAGCGCCGGCGTACCCGACCGTCCCGTTAAACTGCTGGCGCTCTTGACCTTGGCCGACGGGACGGAAGTGAGTCTGCCCTCGTGGAGCCCCCGGCTGACGTTCGCGTATGAGGGACCGTCCACCAACGCGCAGTTCAAGCTGTTCGACGACCTCTTCCTGAATTACGGGGAAGGGACGTATCGGCTGAGCTCGCGTTTGCTCGACGGAGAGACCGGCGCCCTGCTGGGCATGGCGAGCGCCGACTTCCTGATCAGCGACGCGATGCGTCCTCTGTTGGGCGTCGTTTACAGCGCGACGGGGCAGCCGCTGGGAGGCGGCGGTCCCGGCATCGCCACCGTGAGCGCCTTCGACGTGGACGACGCGGCCACAACCGTAACAGGGCCGATTGACGCGGAGGGCCGTTACGCGCTCAGCCTGCCTGCCGGCCGGTACCTGCTCTCGGCCCGCGTCGCGGATGCCCAGGGCTATCACGTGGCCATCGACGGGAACGTGCTGCTGGTCACGGCCCGGGGCTTGAGCTACAGCCTGGATCTGCGGGCGCAACAGCCCGTGCAGACCGATGCCGGGGTCCTGCCCGACCCGCCGGCCAGCGCGCAGTGTGACACCACGCCGCCTGCGGTTCCTCCGACATCGCTTGCGATGACCAACGCCAGCAGTCCTAATGCCGTGGCCGATGGCCTGCCCAAGCCCAAGGTGATGATCGTGACCGACCCGTTCAACGTGACGACCGACGATTTGATCGCCATCCTCAACAATCGCTGGCTGGAGAAGTTCCGCGACTGGGTGACGACTGCTGCGGGATCTGATGTGACGTTTGCCTTTCATAGCGAGGTGATCGCAAACCTAACGGCTGCGGCGACCGCCATTTCCAATAACCCTACAGCGAACGTAGACCTGGGAGGCGCAATCGACAGGCTTAGCACCGAGTTCACGCTCCTCCTTTCCTTCAAGCACATAGTCGATGTCACGGGAAGTGATATCGTAGCGCCTCGGATTGAAGTCAGTGTCATTAGGAATGTGAATAGTCAGGTCATCTTCAGTTCATCGGTGCACGGCTCGTCGTTTTCGGGAGGCCTGGTTCTGCAACTGGCCAGCCAGACCGGCATCGGCTTGTTTGAGAAACTGCGGGCAGCGCAAGATCGACCCATCCTGCCTGTCATCCAACTGGCGGTGGCCCCTTTCGCGGTACCGCGCATGGGCAATGTCGAGGTAACAGGCACACTGAAGGAGAAGACGGGAGAACTCATGCCGGACAGAGCCATTCAGGTCACGCACTCCAGACCCGCCGATCTTTGGGAGGATGAGTTGCCCCTGACAACCGATCCGTCCGGCGTCTTCCGGACGACCGTTAACGTCGGGACCCGTCACGGAATCGGGACCGTCCGGGCAGCGTGTCGAACTTTCAAGTCCCCCGTCAAATTCTATGCCGTGCTGGCTGAATCAGAACTTGCCTTGGACGTGCCCGCAGTCAACGGGCGTATCGACATGCAGGCAGGAGAAAGCAAGTGGATTTACGCCAGGGTCCGCTATGCAAGCGGCCCGGTGCCGGGAGCCGCGGTGGACCTGACGGTTTTCGGCGGCACGCTGGATGTGGCCCGGGTCGTGACGACGTCCAACGGGGAGGGCGCGTTCCTCTTCACCGCAGGCAGCACCAACGGGATGGCGACCATTCGGGCCACATACCTGGACAGCCAGCAAGTCCCTCCGGTGTTGCGGACGGCTGAGGCCAGTGTCCCCATCTACGGCGGAGTCGTAGCGGATCTGTCGGCGACTGCGACGAACGTGGTAAACGGCGCCTTGGTCGGGTTAACGGAGGACGTGCAGGTCCAGGGGAGCCGGGTGCCGGGGCTGCCTGTACACTTCAGTCTGCGGAGAACGATGTCCTTATCCGCGCAGGATGAGGGCGTACTCGAAGCGACGGACAGCCAGACGGATGAGAACGGCCAGGTCCATGTCTTCTACCTGGCACCGACCAACGGAACCGGCTCCGCCATCATCACCGTCGAGACGACCGTGGAGGATCAGACCTACACCAATGAGGTCACCATCACGTTCCGGCCTCCGCCATACAGCATCATCGAATTGGGCGCATTCTACCCCGTCGACATCAACAACCGGGGACAGGTAATAGGACGTGACCAAACAGATAATGGCGTACTGTGGGAAAATGGAACCGTCCGTGCCGTGCCTGGCTACGTCGTTGCCATCAACAACGCGGGGGTGATCGCCTTGAACATATGGGGAAATGATCATGGGAATCATAGCTCCTTCACGTGGTCGAATGGCGTCATGACGCAACTCGAGAAGCGAGGTGCGTTTTGGCCGGGGACTCAAGCGTATGACATCAATGACGCCGGACAGGTGGCGGGAGAGACGCATACGTATGATATTCTTGGAACCTATACGAACGCCTGGGGCGAATTAGTGACCAACTTCTACCAATCTGTGAAGGCTGCGCGTTGGGAGAACGGCTCCCTGAGTGCCCAGGGAGAAGAATACAGCTCGGCCTATGCTATCAACTCAGCCGGCACAATGGCTGGCGACAGCAGCGATAATGGGCTTGGTTATGCGACCATGTGGAGGGGGAGTAGCGCGACCACCTATGGTGCTGGATCATTCAAGCTCATCAACGACGCAGAGGCGTGTATCGGACTTGATCCGGGTGGCTATTTTTTTTGGCGGAATGGAGCATCTACCTACCTGGGGCATGAAGTGAACCCCAAAGGAATCAACAACTCGGCGGTGGTGGTCGGTTATAGACTTAATAGCTCGAAGGGATTCCGGTGGAGCAACGGGGTCATGGAGGATCTCAAGGACTTGATCCCTGCCGATTCCGGTTGGTCTGTTCTCTCAATGGGCTGCGCAATCAATGACTTGGGACAGATCCTCGGGTATGGTGTCAGCAGCAACGGTGCACGCGCATTTCTGCTGACCCCCTGCAGCCCGTGATACTGCCGTACGGGCTGTCGCCTGAGAGTGGTAGGTCGGGATAGCAGTCCCGACGGGGATGCCTCGCGATTCTGTCCTGTCAATACGTCGACAGGTTTTCCTAATCGGATCCTTTTTTTGTGCCTTACGGCTGAGGAACGCCAATAGAAGACAAGTTGTTTGCGCAATCTACCGGAGACAGGATTTAGAATGGTATGATCGATAAATAGAGCAACTTTCATTCTGACTCCTGACTCCTGACTTCTGAATACTCAGGTTGCTGCCGCAAGCCCGCCTTTGGTTGAATGAACATAAGCCTCTCACCTGCGAACAGTGATTGAAAGCCTGTGAACGCATGATTCGCCGTGCAGAGGAACTTGACGGGGACTTTGAGAGGTGGCAAACTGAAAAATTAGATGAGTCGGTGTGGGCAGGTAGATGGCTTCCGGTCCCCCGGCAGAAAGGCGCGCCGGCCACGCGCTCGTTTCCACAATTTAAAGGGGGGCTATGCGCAAGTGGTATCAAGGGTTCTCGGGGGTGTCGACAGCTTCCGTCATTTGGATGCTGTCTTGCCGCATCTTTCAGCTGCACGCCCAGTCGTACACCGAACAGGACATCGCCATGCGCCACACGGTTCCGTACCCGGTCCAGCGGATCCAGCGCGACTGGATCTACCAGGATATCGGATCGCTGGACGTGAAGCGCGTCTTCGCCTCCAAGGATTCCAACTCTGTGGAAAAGAAGTTGATGGCCTCCGTTCTTTGGAAGGTCAAGGCCATCAGCGCCGACCCGGCGATCGGCGTAATCGAGAATGCGTTCCAGGCGCTGTCCGAAGCCAATAAACCGGGATGCGACCCCGCGTGGCGAGACCTTTATTTCCGGGCATGCGGACTCCGCCGCAAAGAGCGTCTGGCACACGCGTTCAAAGACCAGCCCCGAACGTTCATCTATGCGAAGCACTTCGTTTTCGGCGACGCCCAGGCCATGTTCGCGCTGACCGACCATCTGACCGACGCGGTCTTCCGTGAGACGGGGAACGACTACCGCATGGGCGCACAGCTGTGCAAAATGCGCGTGAACGAGGACGGCACCGTTTCCACGGAGGTTATCCTCGACTGCCCGAACGGCATCGTCCGCGATCCGACCCTCTGCCACGATGGGAAGACGCTGGCTTTTTCCATGCGCACGGCCGACCAGGACCATGGAGGTGATTTCCATCTCTACGTGATGGATCTCGGGCAGAAAGAGCCGAAGCAGATCACGTTCGGCGACGGCGTCGCCGACATGGAGCCGGAATGGCTCCCGAACGGCGATCTCGTCTTCACCTCCACGCGCTGTAACTTTTCAGCGCCCTGCTGGTGGTCGAGCGTCTGCAACCTCTACACGTGCGATGCGCAAGGCCGTTACATCCGGCGGCTGGGCGTGGACCACGGCCACACCGTGTTCCCTCACACGACGAATGACGGACGCGTCACGTACACACGCTGGGAGTACTCCGACCGCACCGCCGGCTATCTCCACTCGCTTTTCGTCATGAACGCTGACGGCACCGGACAAACCGAATACTACGGAAATAATTCGCAGTTTCCCGCCGCCTATATCCACGCGCGTGCCGTCCCGAATTCGACGAAAATGATCGCCGTCTCCGGCGCCCATCACATCGATCAGCGGGGGAAACTCATCATGATCGACCGCAAGGTTGGAACCCAGGCCGGCGTCGGTGTCAAGCTGCTCGCGCCGGAGAAAGACTATCCTTACCAGGAAAGCCAAGGCACGGGCGGAGCGGTCACGCACGACACGGGCGGCGACCAGTGGCAATATCCCTACGCGCTCGACGAGGACAACTACGTTGTCTGCTACTCCCCTGAAGGCGGACCGATCCGCGGTCTGAAGGGCATCAACGCCAAGGGGACCGTCGGCTCGCCAGCCTTCGGCATCTACTGGCAGCACCGCCACGGCGCGCGCGAACTGCTCATCTACGATCCGACCGTCTCCTCCGGACAGCAGATCCCGCTCATCGCCCGTCCGCAGGCGGTGAAGCGAATTTCACAAGTGGACGAACACAAGAAAACGGGTCAGTTTTACGTGCAAGACGTCTATTTCGGCCCGGGGCTCAAGGGTGTGAAAAAGGGGACCGTGAAAAAGCTCCGCGTCGTAGCGCTGGACTACCGCGCGAAGGGAACCGTCGCGCTCGGCCTTCATCCTTGGGGTGGCCATCAGACATCGCCCTGCTCCATCAACAACGGGTCCTACGACGTAAAACACGTTCTCGGCGAAGTCGACGTCGAAGCCGACGGAAGCTGTTCCTTCGAGTGCCCGTCCCGCGTCCCGGTCTACTTCCAGTTGCTGGACGCGCGCGGACGCATGATCCAGAACATGCGCAGCTGGACGATGGTCCTGCCGGGCGAGACATTCGCCTGCATCGGCTGCCACGAGGACAAAAACAGCACGGCCACCGTCCGCAAGCACGCCACCGACACTCAGCGCAGGGCTCCGCAGAAACTCCAGCCGCTTGTCGCGCCGGACGAAGAGCCTGTTCAGGAAATGGCCCGATTCCAGACGGAATCCCAGAAAAGGGCCATGGCGTACCTCGGCCCCAACGCACCGCAGGGAATGGACGTCCCGAAAGGCTTCAGCTACACGCGCGAAATCCAGCCGATCTGGGATGAGCACTGCATCCAGTGCCACGCCGGAAAGAAAAACCCTGAAAAAGCGAACGTGCCGCTCAGCCTGCTGGGGGACTACCGCGCGATCTCCAACCAGGAGATATACGGTCGCGCCAAATGGCGGCTCACGCGTCGTCCCTACGGTAACGTGACGCAGGGCAACCCCGGCCGCGCCTTCTCGGAATCCTACATCGCGCTGACCGATTTCGGCTACAACGCGAAGATCCCGAACGAAGGAATTGGCGGAAAAGCGACAGCTTCAACAGACAGCGTTTATCTCTCCTACTTCGGTGGCAAGACGGAGAACGTCCCGAACCCCGACGCTCAGGGCTATTGCTCGGACGAGTACGCCGGCAAGGGGATCATCAACTGGCTCCACGTCTCCAGCACCTGCGCGATGCTTCCGCCCTGCAGCTATGGTTCGATCTCCTCGCGACTTCTGGATTACCTCGAACCCTCCCACTATGGCGTTCAGGTGTCCGATGAGGAAAAGCGAAAAATCGCCCGCTGGATCGACCTGAACGTCCCGTACTGCGGCTCCTGGATGGAACTCAACTTCTGGGACAAACTGAACCACGCGACGCACTCCGGACTGACACCGTGGTACGTCTACCGCGACAAGATGCGTCAAATTTACCTCTACTTCGAGGCCAAGCGCCTTCGCGCCGCGGAGCTCGAAACGGATGCCATCGCCAAGCTCATCGAACACGCGGACACGGGCAAGGCGTTCGCGCCGTCCGAGTTCCCTGCTTTCGACTTCGGCGGCCAAGCAACGCAGGCGAAATTCGTCGCGGACTACGACAATCTGCCGAACATCGTCCCGATTTTCGGATTGGCCGAGGGGCGAGACGCTCGCGGAGGGCACAACGTGTCTGGAAATCCGGTCCGCAATCTCGCGCTCAATCCCGAGGCCTACACGTACTGGCTGAGGAGCTATCCACGCGTCACGGCCAACTCGCACTTCAAGTACCTTCCGAGGTGCTCACCAAATTGCGCAATCGACGGGAAGAATGACGGGGGCTGCTGGCGTCCCAACCGCCGCACGGATCTTTGGCTCGACGTCGAGTTCGGCCGCGCAATCACGACTGAGAAGGTTGTCCTGACGCTGGCCTTGGACCCCGGCGCAACCCGCACCTGGACATCCGCCACGCTGGAATTCTCGAACGGCGATAAGTTTGACATCGTGCTTCGCTGCACCCCGGAGCCGCAAACATTCGTCTTTCCGGCTAAGACCTGCGTATCGGTGAAACTGACAAACCTGATGCAGCCCTTTCCGCTCACAAGCAACGGCGTCTTCGAGTTCGAGGTCTGGGGAACCGACAACTAGGAAGGGATACGCGTTTCAGCTTCCCGAAGTTTCCCTTGCTCATTTCGTGCTGTTTTCAGGGCAAATAGACGGAGTGTTTTAGCTTCCAGTCAGCGCACTTCGACAGAAACTATGGAGTGGCCATCGTGCGTCTGACGGCCTCTGCCAGACGGTTTATCGTCACGTCACGACCTTGCAACCTAACGGTCTGACGGTTTTGGAAAATGTTACAGAATGTTACATAATGTTACACTTTTTGGTGGGGGACAAAACGATGAGAGAAGCCGCCGAGCTTCGGCTGTCCCGATACGTCCGCTGTTGCTTATTTTCGATGTGATTTCATTTGAGGCAACCTTAAAGTCGCATTTCCCGAGACTTTTCTGTTTCGGTGGCATGAATTGTGAGGCAACGCTCGGTGAATTTCTTGCGGGGCTACGGGGTTGACTCTTTTCATTCTTACAGGCATAATAAATACATTTGTTGCAAACGGAATTTTCCGGGTCGCCGTACGGGACGGTAGTGGATCACTATAGCAACAGGGAGAAGAGCGTGAACAAATTAGTATGCCTTCTTGCATGTATAGCCGTTTCACTTGTAAGCCAGACACAGGCGGAGTGGACACGTGTCGCCACCGGGTCTCACGATCCGGTATCTGTCTCGGTGGATTTTTGTATCAACGGACCCGATTCCGATGATTTCTGTTTGTTTATTAATGCCAACGGACCAATCGATTCTGAAAGTCCAACTACTGGTTATCAAGTTTTTCTGGCGCCCCTGACAAGTGACAATCCGAACGCGACAATCATCCGACATGATGATGCATATCGAACTGCCGTCATTTTGACCTCTAGGCCGCAAACGATTCGCGCAGGCGAGACTCACAATGTCCGTGTGGAGCGTGACACATTCGGGAACTTGCGGGTTTATCTTGACCAAGCGTTATTCATGTCGGCAACGGACTCAACTTATGACACAGGTGATCTCTATGTTCGTTGGTGGGGCTCGGTATCGTATAATAATGTTCTCATCTCGAATGGCCCCGTAGTTGCACCTGAAATAACTATTTTATCAAGTAGCGGGCAGATTAGCGATGGAACAGGGCGTGTCAAGATTGATTATACGATCAGTGTTCCAATGAATAATTATGCTCAGGTGAATGTTGTGTTCTCGTCAAACGGTGGCGCATCATGGAGTTTAGCTCCGCAAAATGGTACACTAAATGGCGATTATGGCAGCGTTTCTTCAGGCACACGGTCGATTATCTGGAACGCTGCAGCACAGTTGCCAGCCGACACCTACAACAATAATTTTCGGGCACGACTCACGGCAACGGCAGGTCAAGCCACAGCTACGAAGATTTCAGCACCATTCCCGGTTGACTTGAGTAGCTTGCTGGGCGGATTGGCAGTTTCAGGCAGGGTCAAAGACGCGAACACGGGAGTTGCTTTGAGCGGCGCCTCGGTCACACTTGCGCGGCAAAGCGCGGTAACGACGGCTGATGGGGGTTATGCGTTTGCGAATGTGGCGCTGTCATCAGGCAACACCCTCACAGTCAGCAAGTCGGGTTACGTGTCACATACAGAAACCATTTCCATACCGGCGGGTGCGGCTACAGTCACAGTGCAGGACATTGGGTTGAGCACAGGTTCTGCTCCGATCATATCTCGGGTTGCAGCCAAGTACGATGGCATTTTTCTCGGCGGGGTTCCTGTGTGCAATACCTATACCGCGTATGTGAACTGGAACGGGGCAATTCCCGGAGAGGTCCATTTTTTCGCGAACGGATAGCTTGTCGGCGACGTCACAGGCGAGAAAACCTCCTATGTTTGCGAAGTTGACATGGCTGAGAAATTCCAGCCAGCGCTGCGTGTCGATGCCAACACGCTCGAAGTTTTTGCCATTTCTTCTGAAGGGGTGCCGTCTTTGCCTGTTACGCGTAACGTGGTAGTGGTGCCTCTGCCGAACGCGACTATGCAACTGCTGCCGAATTTCAGTGTTTATGCTGAAGACAGTGAGGTTCACGCGGCCGTTGACTGGAGCTTTCCCGAGCCGCCCATCAAGTCGACCATCGATCTGCCGGTTGTAGGCAAGTTTGGCTTGGAAATTGCCGCAAACACCAGCTTCGATTACACGGTCACGGACGGCGGCTGGGAGGCTGCTCTTGGAGTCGGCGCAGAGGGCAAACAGGGCAAGCGAGGCCGACGGCCGAAGGTCGAGGGGCTAATTCGATATCCAAAGATGAAGCTATACATCGGCAACAAGGAGATTTCGGGGAATTTTCGCGGCGGTGCCTGCGGTACTGCCACGGTGGCGCAGGGCATCACATTTGACGAGGTGTTTGGTTCGGGTTCCATCAATGCGAAACTAGAGCTCGGACGTGTCGGGCTCCCTGACTTATTTGGCCCTGGGCTCTCCACATTTCTGGGCAAATTTCCCATGGTGTCGGATGTCGTTAAGACCGTGACCGTGCTAATCTATGTTACGCCTGGCATCGCGGGAGAAGTAATTTATGAGTTGCAACCCCAATTCGCATTCAAGAGCGCTGAACTGACTGGCAAGATCGGGGTGGAGGCCTCCTACGAGCCGGATCTGGAGGTTGCTAAGATGCGTTTATATTTAGGAGGGGAACCGAGCGCGACGTTTCAACTTCCTCCGCCCTTGTTGAAACAGATGCGTTTTAAAGCATATGCTGGTGTCGAGTTTGAGATTTGGCTCCTCAAACTGGGACCTTACGAAAACGTGTTTGTTGATAAGGCGATTCCAGAAGGAGAAAGCGTAGCAACTGTGTTGCTTAGCGCTGATGGAAGCGCAATCTTCCGATGCATCTCGGGTGTCAATGCGTCCGCATGGCATCAGTTGCGGCGGGACTATCTAGCCGAAGGACCTGAGTTTTTTGTTGCGAAGGGCGATAGTGGGCGAGAAACCGTGTCAGCCTTTGCCGGTGCAGGCGCTCTTGACGCGTTCCGCAAGATAGGCAGCGTACCGTTGCGGGGGGCGGTGGGCAGGGGAGTGTCGCAGGTGGCGGCTATTGACGGCATTGTGCCGCTGAATGTCCAGCCCCCTGCTGCCGCGCCGCTGCAGGCCGATATGACGCTGTTAGCGAACGTGTTTCCGAACGGCGAACCGGCCTTGGCTGGACGTAGCGAAGAGCTGATGCTGCTCTACGTGGGCGACAATGGGGTCACTAACACTCTCCAATGCACAGACATCCGCTGGATGCGCTGGAACGGAACGGCGTGGAGCGTTCCGGCATCGATTTTGGCAGATACGCGTGCGGAGTTTGCACCGCAGGTGGCCTACGACGGCAACGGAGACGCTATCGCCATGTGGGAACGGGTTGCTGATACGAACTTCGATCAGGTGGACTTGACCGCCATGGCCGCGCGAATGGAGATCGCCTGGGCACGCTGGGACCACGCCACGGGAACTTGGACAGTACCGCAGAACCTGACCATCAATGCGGTGCTGGATCACGCGCCTCTACTGTGCGGACCGCTGGACGACGGCAGCGTTCAAGCCGTCTGGACGCGCAACAATGCCAATCTACTGATGGGTACCAACGGCGCGCCCGACCAGGTGTTGCAGTCGCGTTGGAACCCGGTTGCCGGATCATGGTCGGCTGAGCAGACGCTGCTGGCGGCGGTGACCAACCGGCTCTCGCAATCGCTGGTATGCTCGACGAACTACGCGGCCTATGGCTGGTGCGCCGACGCGGACGGCGTGCTCACGAATGACACGGATCAGAAGGCATTCCTCTGCGAATGGAAATCCGGCGCGTGGGGCGCGGCACAACGGTGGACAACGAACAGTGTGGCGGACAAGACCATACGGCTGGCGGTCGTGCGGGGTACCGGAATTGCGCAGGACGGTTTCGAGACGGGTAATTTCACGCGTCTGCCGTGGACGTTCAGCGGTAATGCAAATTGGGTTGTGCAGACCAACACGGTTCAGACCGGGATATACGCCGCCGCTTCTGACGTAATCGGACACAGCCAGTCATCAGTTCTGCGGCTGAACGCCATCTGCGGTGTGGGTTCAGTCACTTTTAACTATAAAGTGAGTTCCGAGAGAAATTACGACTTTCTCCGGTTCTATGTGGACGGTATTCAGAAGGGGTCGTGGAGCGGTGGGGTAGAATGGAGTCTGGCTTCCTATCCTGTTACGGAAGGATCGCACACATTCGAGTGGATATATTCTAAAGACGGTTCGGTCTCAAGCGGAAACGACAAGGCCTGGGTGGACGATGTCGCGCTGCCGGGCGAAGAGTCCGACGTGCCCTTGGCCGTGTGGCAGCAGGAGACTAATCTGGTAATGCGGCGAGGCTTCCAGGGAGTGACAAGGACGATCCGCGCAAACTCCGGGACGGCCGGATTCGCCGACTTCGCGCTGACACAAGGACCGGCGGGTAATCTGGTCCTGCTCTGGCAGGAGATGACCGAGTCGGGTTCGGATGCGCATTACATGGTTTATGATCCGGTTTCTGACTTGTGGAGTCGCGACGCGGTGCTCTGTTCGGACGCGCCGCTGGAGCGGTCGTTTTCGCCGATCTGGGACAATGTCGGAAATCTGACCGTGGCCTATAACAAGGTGGAGATCGACAAGGTGACCAAGACTGTTGAACTGGAGGTCGGTGGTACTGTCGCTATCGATAATGTGCCCCAGCCGGGACAGGTGGACCTGTGTGTGACTAAGCGCGCGTTGGTACGCGACTTGGCGATCAATATGGGCGATTTCACGGCGGACGGGGTGAACTTCCTTCCGGGAGACGCGGTGATGCTTAATGCTCTGGTGCGCAACCTAGGCGACGTGGCGATGTCCAACACAGTGGTCGGCTTCTATGACGGCGACCCGGATGCGGGCGGCGTGCTCGTCAGCAACGTGGTGATGGCGGGATGGTTCGGGGGAGCGGCAACAAATGCGGTTCAGGCGCTCTGGGTGGTGCCTGAACCGGCTACGAAACATACGCTCTTCGTGGTGGTCAACCGTGCTGGACTGGCATCAGAGTTTAATCCGATCAATAATGCGCAGTCGCTTTTTGTCAGCGGAACAGATCTGGAAACATCGCTAATGACCTACGACGCCGAGACCAACGGGACGGTTCGGGTCTATGCGCGAGTGCGCAATGTCGGCGCGCCTGCGGCTACGAATTCCGTGTTGTCGATTCGTCGATGCAATGCGCTGGGGATGCCTTTGACGGAAACTGCGTTGGCGACCATGGAAATCCCCGTGCTAGAGCCTGGGCGTTTGGCGCAGGTAGCCCTTGATCTTCCGGCAGGTACGCAGCCAGAAGAAGATGCATTCTATCAGTTACAGGTAAGCGGTAATGGCGTGTCAGCCGATATCGATATCAGTAACAATGTGACGGTATTCAGCGTGCATCTGTGGCTGGATACTGACGGTGATGGTATTCCCGACCATTGGGAAATTGCACACGGGTTGAACGCAAGGGATGCTGCGGACGCGGCGGAAGACACGGATGGAGATGGGCTGAACGCTCTGCAGGAATATAGGAACGGCACGAACCCGCTACTGAGGGATACGGACGGCGACGGTGCGGATGACTGTCAAGAAATCGCGGCAGGCACCGACCCCAACAGCGCGACGGACGTGTTCAAGATCGTGGCTGCGGACGGGTCGGAAAGCTATTCGATGAGTGTGACCAAGTCGGGGAGCGTATATCGCGTCGAGGCTGCACCTGTTGTGACAGGGCCTTGGGACACCGCGCCGGACAATGCGGGCACATACGGGGCGAGTCTGCAAACGGCTGTATCGAACGGCGTGCTTAGGTACTGCGATTCGCAAACCGGATTGACGAACCGGTTCTACCGGGTCAGACTTGTCGTACCCTAGACATGGGGTCATGAACAGGCGGACACAGGGGGATCGCGGGACGGAGAAATGGATGAAGAATGTAATGAAATGATGACGTTGCGTTTGTTGGCGGCGGCGGTGATGGTTGTCTTGATGGTGTTCGGGGTCTGGTTTTCCGGCATGTGCGTGGGGGTGACGGACGGGGACACGATCTTGGTGATGCTGTACGAGGCGGCGATGAAGGTCCGGCTGAACGGGATCGATTGCCCGGAGTTCTCGCAGGATTTCGGAACGAAGGCGAAGCAGTTCACCTTGGGCCTGGCGTTCGGGAAGGACGCGCGGTTGGAGTGGAGCAAGAAGGACCGGTACGGGCGTATTCTCGGCACGTTCTATGCCGGTGAGAAGAACGTGTGCGAGGCGTTAGTGGCGAGCGGGATGGCCTGGCACTACGTCAAATACTCCGACGGCAAGAGGCGGAGCAAGCTGGAGGCCGAGGCGCGGACGGCCAAGGCTGGGGTCTGGTCGATGCCGAACCCGGTGCCGCCGTGGGAGTTCAGGAAGCAGAAGCGGAACAAGGGGTGAGGGCGGGAGTTCGTTAGTTGAAACGGCTGCGTTTACAGCCTTTGCCCAGTGTGCAATCAGGACCCGCGCACTCGCTTGGTCGCTCACGGGTCGCCTGCTGCCGTACCGCCACTCCCTGAGAAGCGGGGCGAAGAGCAGCCACGCGCCCCAGAGCGAGAGCCGGACCCAAATGATCCGCTAGTGCCCCATCTTGGGCCCCCGGGGCTGCCACGGGTGGGGGATTGTGAACCAGGTGACTTACCACCAGTCCGGATAAATCGCGATCTTGCGCACCCAAGGGATCAACCAGTGGAAGTGCCCGTGGGAGATCAGGTGGGGTTTTTGTTTGGGAGGCATGGCTGGTGTGTCCTCGATGAACTAGGATTTCGTCAGATGCCAACGGTTGCCGTATGGGCAGGCGTAGGCGCGTAGCGGCACGCCGCTCTCTTTTGCGGATGATGGTGGCCCGGCGCTTGGTGTCCTGCTCGGTTTCGTAGGTGTCCTTCGGCTGGCTGTCAGTCCCGGCGCAGAAGGCGCATTTCTTGGAATGCGTTTGCCGGTTGGCGGGGGTTAGGTTCCATTTGCGGTAGGTCTGGCAGAGATAAGGCCTGAGGTGGCGCTTGTCTTGTATTCGACGTTGGCGTAAAGCGCAGCCTCGAGGGCTTCGCTCTCGGTTCCGTATTCCGTGAGCGGCTTGCCCGTCTTCTTTCCGGTGCAGGTCTTGCTTTTGAGGCTCATGGTATTAGTGGTAGGGGGTGTTAGCCCTGCGCCAAGCGCGTTTGTCTTTTGAGTGATTGCAGGCGGTATTCCTGTAGGGCCAACCCCAAGCCCCGTACCGTATTCGTGAGACAACAAAGCGCATGGCAGGGCACACAAAAAGCCGCAGTTGGGTCATGTTGCGGCGCTTGTTTACTATTATTAACCAGTTGATTATAAATAACGTATGAATAGTATAAACTCGCTTTGCAACCCACAAAATAGTCTCTTTCCGGTTACAGAACTTTTTCGGAAAGTGTTTCATTCTGTTTCATTTTGTGCCATTTCCCGGGAATCTCGGTCCTTGGCTGTTTGTCGGGCACGCAACAACGTTGAGTCTAAACCGCGCGTATCCACGTCTGACGCGGAGCGGGTATATACCTGTAGGCTGTTGGCGAATGATGACGGAAAATTTGAGGACTGAGGGCGGAGGTCAGCGAGGCAAGACAGTCGGGATTGCGATCCTGACTACTGCTGGTCTACGCGCTCAGGATCAGTTTCTTGAACTGGTTGAAGAGGTAACGCGAATCGTGAGGGCCGGGTGCGGCTTCGGGGTGGTACTGCACCGAGAAGACCGGCTCGCGGCGGTGACGCATGCCTTCGACCGTGTTGTCGTTCAGGTTGATGTGCGTGACCTCGACGTTCGACTTGGCCAACGACTCCATGTCCACCGTGAAGTTGTGGTTCTGTGAGGTGATCTCCACCTTGCCGGAGGCCAGTTCCTTGACCGGATGGTTGCAGCCGTGATGGCCGAACTTCAGGCGGCAGGTGCGCCCGCCCATCGCCCAGCCTAGCAGTTGGTGGCCGAGGCAGATGCCCATCATCGGTGCCTTGCCAATCAGAGCACGTATGTTTTCAATGGCGTAGGAGAGGGCCGCGGGATCGGCCGGGCCGTTGGAAAGAAAGATGCCGGCGGGCTTCATCGCGAGCACGTCCGCTGCCGGGGTCTTGGCGGGCACCACGGTGACGCGGATGCCCTGCTGACGCAGGCGGCGCAGAATGTTGAACTTGATGCCGAAGTCGTAGGCCACGACCGGAATCTCCGCTTCGGGCAACGGCTCGTCCAGAAGGCCCCAGGTGCGCGACAGCTTGTCGTCGGGATCGAAGACGTAGGGCTTGCCGGTGGAGACCTTCTGCGCATAGTCCTGACCGTCGAGGCCTTCCCACGCCTGGGCGCGCTTGACGCCTTCTACGGCGGTGATGGAACCCGTGGCGCAGAGGTAGCCTTTGGGTGTACCGTTGTTGCGTAAGCGAATGGTGAGGGCACGCGTGTCGATACCCGCGAGGCCGGGGACGCCGGCGTCTTTGAGAGCTTCGCACAGGGAGCGCTCGGAACGCCAGTTGCTGGGGTCGGTGTAGTGGTGGACGATCAGCCCTTCGGCGTGGATACGGGCCGACTCGTAGTCCGGGGCGTTAAAACCCGTGTTCCCGATCTCCGGGGCGGTGAGGGTGACGATCTGGCCCGCGTAGGAAGGGTCGGTCAGGATCTCCTCGTAACCCGGCGTGCCGGTGTTGAACACCACTTCGCCGAGGCGGTCAACGTTGGCGCCGAACGACCAAGCCGGATAGATCGTGCCGTCCGCAAGGGCGAGGAAGGCGTTTTTTTCGCGCTGTTGTTTCCAGTTATACATAGCAAAGAAGGGGTTAGGAATGAACATTTAGGCGTGGTGGGAGTGGGCCGCTTTGCGGTTGTATTCCTGAAGGGAGAGGACCTCGCAGCGCTTGAGCATGCGCAGGCGCTTGATGCCTTCCACGGCGGACTGGAGCCCGCGCACGGTGGTGGTGATCGGCATGCCGCGACGGATCGCCTCGGTGCGCATGATCACCTCGTCCCTGGCGGGCTTGGCGCCGGACGGGACGTTGACGATCCACTGCACCTCGTTGTCGATGATCAGGTCGAGCGCGTTGGGGCGTCCGTCCGAGATCCGGAAAACCGCGCGGGCCTTGATTCCCGCGTCGCGCAGGGTTGTGGCGGTGCCGCGGGTGGCGTAGATCGTATAACCCAGGCCGATCAGCTCGCGCGCCATCGCTACCGTGTCGCCCTTGTCGTGGTCCGCGATGCTGAGAAAGACGCTTCCGGAATCGGGCAGCGGGTTGCCCGCCGCAAGCTGGCTCTTGACGTAGGCCATGCCGGGGTCGGGGTCCATGCCCATGACCTCGCCGGTGGAGTGCATCTCGGGGGTCAGCAGCGCGTCGCAGCCGGGGAAGCGGTTAAAGGGCAGCACGGCTTCCTTGAAGGCATAGTGGCTGATGGGGACCTCGCGGGTGAAGCCGAGCTCGCTGAGCGTCTTTCCGGCCATGACCAAAGCGGCGAGGCGGGCCAGCGGCACGCCGATGGCCTTGCTAACAAAGGGCACCGTGCGCGAGGCGCGCGGATTGACCTCGATGATGTAGACTACATTACGCTGCACCGCGTACTGCACATTCATCAGGCCGATCACGTTCAGCTCTTTGGCGAGCGCGTGCGTGGTGCGGCGGATCTCCTCGCACAGGGCGGGCGAGAGGCTTCGGGGCGGGATGCTGCACGCGCTGTCCCCTGAGTGGATGCCGGCTTTCTCGACGTGCTCCATGATCGCGCCTAGCACCTGGATCCTGCCGTCAGAAATGCAGTCCACGTCCACCTCGATGGCGTCTTCGAGGAATTTGTCGATGAGCACCGGGTGACCTTCGGAGGCTGCGAAGGCCTCTTTTACGAAATCGGCGAACGACTCTTCGTCGTAAACGATGGCCATGGCACGTCCGCCGAGCACGAAGGAGGGGCGGACAAGCACGGGGAAGCCGATGCGGCGGGCCACGGCGAGCGCGCCCGCATAGTCTGTGGCCGTGCCGTTGTCGGGCTGTCGGACGCCAACCTTGTCCGCGAGCTGCTTGAAGAATTCGCGGTCCTCGGCCTTTTCGATGCTCTCGGGCGAGGTGCCGATGATGTTCACACCGTTAGCGGCAAGCGCCTTGGCGAGGTTGAGAGGGGTCTGGCCGCCGAACTGGACAATCACGCCGTCGCAAACTTCGCGGCGGTAGATGGCGAGCACGTCTTCCAGCGTCACCGGCTCGAAGTAGAGCTTGTCCGAGGTGTCGTAGTCGGTCGAGACGGTCTCCGGGTTGCTGTTGACCATGATGGTCTCGAAGCCGGCCTCGCGCAGGGCGTAGCAGGCGTGGACGCAGCAGTAGTCGAACTCAATGCCTTGGCCAATTCGGTTCGGGCCGCCTCCGAGGATCATGATTTTCTTTTTGGGCTTGGCCGGAACCGGCAAGTCCGAAAGGTCGGCGGCCGTGGACCACGTCGAGTAGAAGTAGGGGGTAAAGGCTTTGAATTCGGCGGCGCAGGTATCGACGAGGCCGTAGACCGGAAGAAGCCCCAGCGCGGTGCGCTTGTTGCGCACGTCGGCTTCGCTCGAACGCGTGAGGTGTGCGATCTGTTTGTCCGAATAGCCGAACTCCTTGGTCTGACGGAAGAGGGTCAGGTCCGCCGCGAGCGCGTCCAGCGAGCCCGTCTTACGGATCTCCTCCTCGAAGGCGACCAGCTCGTGGAGCTGGTTGAGGAACCACGGATCGATCTTGGTGATGCGCTGGATACGTTCGATCGTCCAGCCGCGCACAAACGCCTCGTGGATGTGGAAGATGCGGATGGGGCCGGCATGGCGCAGGGCGTTTTCGAGCGACTCGTCGGTGAAGTGGTGGCTGACTTCGTTGTCCTTGCCGTCCGCGCCAAAACCGCCGCGTCCGATTTCCAGAGAGCGCAGCGCCTTCTGGATCGACTGCTGGAAGGTTTTGCCGATGGCCATGGTCTCGCCGACCGATTTCATCGAGGTGGTCAGCGTGGGGTTGGAGCCGGGAAACTTCTCGAAGGCGAAACGCGGGACCTTTGTGACCACATAGTCAAGCGCGGGCTCAAAGCAGGCCGGCGTCTCGCGGGTGATGTCGTTACGCAGTTCGTCCAGCGTGTAGCCGATGGCGAGCTTGGCGGCGATGCGGGCGATGGGGAAGCCCGTAGCCTTCGAGGCGAGGGCCGAGGAGCGGCTGACGCGCGGGTTCATTTCGATGACGACCAGCCGACCGTCCTCCGGGTTAATGGCGAACTGGACGTTCGAGCCGCCGGTTTCGACGCCGATGACGCGCATGACGGCGATCGAGGCGTCACGCAGGAGCTGGTATTCACGGTCGGTGAGGGTCATGGCCGGGGCGACGGTGATGCTGTCGCCGGTGTGGATGCCCATGGGATCGAAATTCTCAATGGAGCAGATGATGGAGACATTGTCCTTGCGGTCGCGCATGACCTCCATCTCGAACTCTTTCCAGCCAAGCACCGACTCTTCGACCAGAATCTCGCTGACGGGGCTGAGGCTGATGCCATTGGCGCAGATGGCTTCGAACTGCTGCGCGTCGTAGGCGATGCCGCCGCCGCTGCCGCCGAGGGTGAAGGCGGGACGGATGATGATGGGGAAATCGCCGATCCGCTTCTTGATTTGCCACGCCTCTTCGAGCGTATGGGCCGTGCCGCTCTTAGGCACGTCGAGACCGATTTGGAGCATCGCATCCTTGAAAAGCTGGCGGTCTTCTGCGCGGCGGATGACTTCGGCGTTCGCACCGATCATCTCCACCTGATAACGCTCAAGGATACCCTGATCGGCCAATGAGATAGCGAGGTTCAAGGCGGTTTGGCCACCGAGGGTCGGCAAGATGGCATCGGGGCGTTCGCGACGAATGATCTCGTGCAGGATTTCGACGGTCAGAGGCTCAATATACGTGCGGTCCGCGAACTCGGGATCGGTCATGATGGTGGCAGGGTTACTGTTGACGAGAACCACCTCGTAACCTTCTTCGCGGAGGGCCTTACAGGCTTGGGCGCCGGAATAGTCGAATTCGCAGGCCTGCCCGATTACGATCGGCCCCGCGCCGATGATCATGATTTTCGACAGGTCGTTTCTTTTGGGCATCGTATGGGCTCCGGTCTAACGTGTACACTGATACCCGCTTACAGTAGCAGGGGATATGCCAATGGCGCAGAGACAACGCGTGTAAGGTTTATCGGTTCAGATCGGGCGTAAATAATACACAAACGGCAGGGGACTTTCCACGAGATTCTAGCCCTTTGTTGGGGGTCAGAAAACGGGGCTGACGAAAATGTCGGAGACGCCAAATTTGGCGCATCTTAACGTTCAAAAATGTAAGCCGCACGTGGAATCTGTGTAGGGGGGCTGAGTGCGTTTGGCGTCATAGATCGGCAAGGGCTGCCATAAAAACGGATTTGTTTAATGCAGAGTCGGAGAGACGTAGAGCGTGTCATCTTGCTGGAACACAGGCATCGTGCTATTCTGTGAAGCATCAAAGAAAGCGAGTTTCTGTATGGCCTATCGTCGGGGGTTTTCGGTGTTGGCGGCGTGGGGGATCGCTGTTGCGGCGCAGGCGGCTGGGTTGACGGCTGAGCAATTGGAGAAACTTTCAACAGCCGGAGCGGTTCGGTTTGTGAGCCCGTGCGTGTATGCGGCAAAAGAGCCCAAAGCAACAGAGCTTGTGGCGGATGTCACGGGGCTTGAGGAGGTGTCGCTGGTGACCTGGACGGGAGGTGATGCGTCTTCCTGCGACTTCTCCGATTGGATCGATGCGCGCTTCGAGGGTAGCGGGCGGACCGCCTATGTTTCCGATTTGCCATGGGCATTCGCCTGGGGATTCAGCGGCATCCAATGGGTGTGTCCTGATTTCATGCAAACAAAGATCCGCAAGGGCCGTTCCGCATTGGACACGGCACTCTCCTCCGGAGGCCGCACCTTTGCCAAGGGCTTCGGTGTCAATGCTCCGGCGCTGATCGTTGTTAAAGTGCCGGAAGGCATGACGCGGCTTATCGCAAGCGGAATCATTGACGACGTGGCCGCCAAGCATCCGCAGGGGGCAAAGGCTTCCGCCCAGTTCATCGTGCTGGCGGGGACACCGAGCCAAGCGGTCACCGCCCTTTTGGATCTGCCTCAAGTCCTCCCGTCTGAAACACGCTCGTTGATCGCGTCTCTCGAAGGACGCTGCGCGGCTGCTCTGATCCGTGACTATGAAGGGATGTGGAAAAGCCTGCTGTTTGAGACACGGGTTCTGGCGGGATGCTTTTCGCGCGAGATACGCGATCGGCAGGCGTACAACGAAAGCGCGCTGATTCTGTCATCCGACCGTGATCCTGCCGACATCGTCGCGCGGCGCACGCGGGCACTGTGGAACGATTTGTCGTCACTGACCGAGCTGAAAAAAGAGGGCGCAGCTTTGGCAAGGATGGAACAGGCGATCTGCTCTACGCCGGCGACGGATGGCGCGGCGCGGACGGAGCTTTACCTCAAGCTATGCGCGGTGCGACGCTCCATTATGTTCGCCAATCCGCTCCTTAAGGGAATCGACCGCCTGGTGTTCGTTACGCGCGAGGCGCTGCCGCCCGAGGAGTTCGATTTCGGCACGCACATGGCGGACCAGTATTTCGGATTCCACGCGACGGTACGCGGCACGACGCGGGGCAACGGCCTGTACGTGCTGGATAACCCTTGGTCGGAGGCTCCGAAGGCGCACAACCTGATTGCTGATTCCGCGGTTGAATCCGGCGCGCGGAAAGGGCAGAAGCTCGGCAACGGCGGCTACCTTGCCCCCGACGTATCGTATGACGGAAAACAGATCCTGTTCTGCTACACCGACGGCGACCCGCAACTCCGTGTTTGGAACGAGAAGACCACCTTCCACATCTTCCGCTGCAACGCCGACGGCTCGGGCTTGACGCAACTGACCGACGGCAGCGTGAACGATCTGGACCCCTGCTGGCTGCCGAACGGGCGCATCGCCTTCATCTCCGAACGGCGCGGCGGCTTCGGACGCTGCCACGGGCGCGAGGTACCCACCTATACGCTGCATTCCATGTTTGAGGACGGTTCGGACATCGTGTGCCTCAGCCCGCACGAAACCAACGAGTGGCAACCGAGCGTGGACAATAACGGCATGATCATCTATACGCGCTGGGACTATGTGGACCGCGGGTTCAATCAGGCTCATCACCTGTGGCTGACGGCGCCCGACGGCCGCGACGCCCGCGAATTGAACGGCAACGAGCACCGCTCCGAACGGACGGCACCGCATTTGGTCGGTGACGCACGGGCGATCCCGGGCTCCGGCAAGTATATCGCGGTGGCCGGGGGGCATCATACGCAGACACGCGGCTCGCTGATCGTGATCGACCCGAGCGTGGTGGACGATGGCGAGATGTCGCAGATACGCCGGTTCACTCCGGATCAGGTTCTTCCCGAGGCGGAGAGCCCGCTCCTCTATGACAAGGCTTCCGGCGCCTACGCTACACCGTGGCCCCTCAGCGATCAGTATGCGCTCTGCGTATACGATCCCCTGGCGAATGCGCAGTACGGATTCATCGATTGGCGTGCGCGGCGTTATGCGATTGCCTTAGTCGACGCATTCGGAAACAAAGAAACGCTTTACACGCATCCCGATATCTCGTGCCTCTCGCCGATTCCCCTGCGGGCCCAGGCAAAACCGCCTGTTCTGACACACGGCACACTGGTCGGCCACCCACGCCAGGAGAACGGCAAGAAGCCTGCTGTGATTCCAAAAGAACAATTGCCCAAGACCGCAAAAGTGGGGCTGGTCAACGTTTACAGCACGCGCTATCCGTTCCCGGAAGGGACAACGATCAAAGCCTTGCGAATCTGGCAGGTGCTGCCCAAGGTGAAACCCATCGTCGGCAACCCGCGGCTGGGCGTTTGCGATCAGATGTGTGGCCGCCAATGTCTCGGCACGGTTCCCGTTGAGTCGGACGGGAGCGCTTATTTCGAGGTGCCGGTAGGCGTGGAGATCCTCTTCCACGCGGTGGATGAGAAGGGATTGGCGGTTCAGGGCATGCGCAGCGCGACCTACACGGCACCGGGCGAGACTCTCATGTGCAACGGCTGCCACGAACAGCGGGTAGGGGTCTCTCGCGCTCCCTCGCGAGAAACGCCACTGGCGATGCGGCGCACGCCTTCCGTGATAACTCCGAGTCTGGAGGGGGCCTGCCCTTACAACTACCCCCGACTGGTTCAGCCGGTACTCGACGCCAAGTGCGTGTCCTGCCACGGCGAGAAACGGAAAGAGACAATGCCGGATTTCCGGAAGGGTGATTATCTGAAGGACCGCTATCTCTTCTACACTTCTTTTTACGGCCTCGTCGCGCACGTCAACTATTTCACCAGCGCCTACCGCGGAAACTGGCGCGATATGGGGGTTCAGCGAGACGCGTTTGTGCAACCTTATACGGAACCCGGCAAGTTCGGCGCTTACGCGTCTCCGCTATACGCCCTGCTTTCCAAAGGACATCATGACGTGAAGCTGAGAGAAGAAGAGATGCGGAGGCTCGTGTTGTTCATGGAATCAAACGGTGCCTATTTCGGACACGACGCCGACGTGCGGGCACAAGCTGACGGCCTGGTCGTCCGTCCGGTTTTGCAGTAGTGAGAGAGGTAGACAAGGAGTGGGAACAATGAGCGGATATCGCTGCCTGATGCTGTTGGGACTTTTGACAAGCGTGGCGCAAAGTGCCGAGGAAATCGGAAGGGAACGTGTCGAGGCTGCGCTGGGCGTGCCGATTCTGGAGGAAAAGGCTATCGGCGGTCCGGCAACGCTCATGCTGCACCGTGTGCTGTCGGAACGCATGGCGCAAGCCGGAGCGTCGATCCGGACAACGCAAGAACAGATCACGAACCTTGATCAACTTGCAGCTTGGCAGAAACGGACGCGTGCCGCCTGCCTCGATGCGCTGGGGGGATTTCCTGAGCGATCACCCCTCAATGCCCGCATCACCGGTACGGTCGCCAAAGACGAATACAGGATCGAAAAGATACTGTTCGAGAGCCGTCCCGGCTTCTATGTGACCGCTCTGCTTTTTATGCCTGACGCGGCCCGTTTTGCGCCGCCCTATCCTGGCGTGATCATTGCCTGCGGACACAGCACGGACGGCAAGGGCAGCCTCATCTATCAACGCGGTGCGGTTCTGGCAGCGGCGAACGGGATCGCCGCGCTGATCTACGACCCGATCGATCAGGGGGAACGGTTGCAGGGAAGCGGCCCTGGCGGCAACTGTCCCGGACACAACACGACGGGCGCCAGCGCGATGCTACTGGGCTGGAACACGGCGACATTCCGGATCTACGACGGCATGCGGGCGCTGGACTATCTGACCTCGCGACCAGAAATCGACTCCAAGCGTCTGGGCTGTATGGGAAACAGCGGCGGTGGAACGCTGACGACCTACATTTCCGCGTTGGACGAACGGGTTGTGGCTGCCGCACCGAGCTGCTATATCTCCTCGCTGCAGACTGTCTGCGAGAAAATGGGGCCGCAAGACGCAGAACAAAATCTGTTCGGACAAATGGCCTTTGGGCTCGAGCACTCCGGGTGGCTGCTGTTGCGTTCGCCAAGGGCCACCTGCTTATGTGTGGCACAGAAGGATATGTTCCCGGTCCAGGGAACGTATCAGACGCGGGACGAGGTGCTGGCGGTTTACACGCGTTTGGGCGTTGCTGAACGCTTCGCGCTTGCCGAATATGACGGACCTCACGCCTGGGCGGAGCCACTCAAACGCGCGGCAGTGGGATGGATGAACCGGTGGCTGCGGCAACAGCAGGGCGATCCAGTGATCCCTCCGGAAACCGAGACCGGCCTCAAAGCCGACGAAGTCAATGTCACCGAGTCCGGGCAAGTGATGAAACTTGCTGGCGCACGTTCGGTTTACGACCTCCTGCGCGACGAGGCGGCACGACTGGCGACGGCACGCGGATGCGCTGAGGCAAAACCGTTACGTGATTCGGTGCGGCGCCTGGCGGGTATTCGCGAACTCAGCATCCTTCCCGTGCCGGTCACGGATGAGCGGGGTGTAACTGCCAGCGAAAACGTCATCATACGGAGCGTGGCACTGTTGCGGACGAACGAGGTTGCCGTGCCGGCCGTACTCTTCATGCCCAAACAGCCGAAAGGCACGCCCGCGCTGGTTGTGGATGGCTTCGGAAAAACAAACACGTCAGCAACGGTCCTTGCGCTGGTGCGCGAGGGACGCCCTGTCCTGGCGGCGGACGTTTGCGGCTTCGGCGAGACGTATGGGGCGGCGCACACGTTTTACGGAGCTTCGAACCGAGACGAAGGCCCGGCGATGATGGCTTATCTGCTAGGGCGGTCGCTGGTGGGGATGCGCGCGGAAGATATCCTGCTGTGCGCTCGCTGGCTGTCGGTCGCCAGCGGCACAGACAAGGTGGACCTGCATGCAGGGAACTGGGCCGTAACGCCAGCACTACACGCGGCAGCGGCAGAACCGCAGCTATTCGAAAAAGTGATTTTGACCGATGCGCCGCTGGCGTGGGAAGGGGTGGTCGCAAAAGGAGAGCGTCACCGATTCTCCGATCTGGTACACGGAGCTTTGCGTGCGTACACGATTTCGGAGCTGAAGAAAAGCGTGTCCGGGCAGAAATGATCGGGCGTTTTTAAAGCACGTCAGCGAAAAGGCGCGGATCATCAGGTTTCGGGTATTTCACACACGCCTGACGCACCTCTTCCGTAAGGGATGCGGCGGCGGGATCTTGCTCGCGCCGCTGCTGCTCGATTTCACGGGTTGCGCCTTGGCGTACCAATAATTCTGGTGGCTTTCTTGGGGGGCGAGAGAGCGGCTATTCGGGACAGGGTTTCGGGGGGCAGGTTCGTACAGTTCTGAAAGGCATTGATGCCGATGGAGGTGACGTTGGCGGGGATGGTGACGGAGGTCAGGGCGGTGCAGTGTGAGAACGCCGATTCGCCGATGGAGGTGACGGAATCGGGGATAGTGACGGAGATCAGGCCGGTGCAGTACCAGAACGCCGCAAAGCCGACGGAGGTGACGCCGCCGGGGATCGTGACGGAGGTCAGGCCGGAACAGTCGGAGAACGCGCGGTTGCCGATGGAGGTGACGGAGTTGGGGATCGTGACGGAGATCAGGCCGGAACAGGAGTCGAACGCGCCGTCGCCGATGGAGGTGACGGAGTTGGGGATCGTGACGGAGGTCAGGCCGGTGCAGGAGTCGAACGCGCCGTCGCCGATGGAGGTGACGGAGTTGGGGATCGTGACGGAGGTCAGGCCGGTGCAGCGGTAGAACGCGCCGTCGCCGATGGAGGTGACGCTGCAGGGGATCGTGACGGAGATCAGGCCGGAACAGGAGTCGAACGCGACGCTGGCGATGTTGGTGACGCTGGCGAGTATGGTGTATGCGCCGGTTTTGCCGCCGGGGCATTGGATGAGGTTTTTGAGGCTTTTGTTGAACAGGACACCGTCCGAGCTGGCGTATGCGGGGTTGGCAGGGTCAACAGTGATGGCTGTGAGGCGGGGGCAGTGGGAGAACGCCTCCTTGCCGATGGAGGTGACGCTATTGGGGATCGTGACAGAGGTCAGGCCGGAACAGCCGGAGAACGTTTTGTCGCCGATGGAGGTGACGCCGGAGGGGATGGTGACGGAGGAGAGACCGGTGCATCCGGCGAACACAAGGCTGGCGATGTTGTTGACGCTGGAGGGGATGGTGACGGAGGTCAGACCGGAGCAGCCTTCGAACGCCCATACCTCGATGGAGGTAACGCTGGCGGGGATGCCGACGGAGGTCAGGCCTTGGCACTGTTCGAACGCCCTTTCCCCGATGATGGTGACGCTGGAGGGGATGGTATATGCGCCGATTTTGCCGATGGGGTATTCGATGAGGGTTTTGAGGCTTTTGTTGAACAGGACACCGTCCGAGCTGGCGTATGCGGGGTTGGCAGGGTCAACGGAAATGCTGGTCAGGCGGTAGCAAAAGTAAAACACGGAGTCGCCGATAGCGGTGACAGAATTAGGGATCGTGACAGAGGTCAGGTTTTTGCAGCCGTAGAACGCGCTTGAGCCAATGGAGGTGACGCTGGCAGGGATCGTGACGGAGGTCAGACCGGAACAGTCCAAGAACGAGGTGTCGCCGATGGAGGTGACGCTGGCTGGGATCGTGTATGCGCCGGTTTTGCCGCCGGGGTATTCGATGAGGGTTTTGAGGCTTTTGTTGAACAGAACACCGTCCGAGCTGGCGTATGCGGGGTTGGCCGGGTCAACGGAAATGCTGGTCAGGGTTATGCAGTCGAAGAACGCGGAGTCGCCGATGGAGGTGACGCTGGCGGGGATCGTGACGGAGGTCAGGCGGTTGCAAAAGTAGAACGCGCGGTTGCCGATGGCGGTGACGCTAACTGGGATCGTGACGGAGGTCAGGTTTGTGCAGCTAGCGAATGCCAAATCGCCGATGGCGGTGACGGGGCAGCCGCACAAGGTGTTGGTGATAGAGAGTGCGCCGATGTATTTACCTTTGAAGCGGGTGATGGTGGCCTGATTATTGGTAACTGTGTAGGCGTAGTCGCCTTGGGTCAGGGCGCGGGAATTAAGCGGCGCAAAAGAGAGGAGGAGGGAGAGTGAGAAAAGGATGAAGGCGGAAGGATGAAGGATGAATCGGAAGACGGAGGACAGAAAGAAGTGCGGTAGTGCATGAGTGCGGTCGTGCATGAGTTGGGATAGGTTTAGCCACGAATGAACGCGAATGAACGAGAATGGGGAGAGGGAGAGAGAGGCTGTCATGGCGGGGCCTTTCGTTTGGGTGGTGAGAAACGAATGCAATGTAAATATATGGCAGGCGGGGAAGGGCGGTCAAGAGGAAGTTCGTTAGGCATTAGTTGGGGAGACGGGAAGGAGGGAGAATGCGATAGTTATTGTGTGTGCGGAGTCGGGCGTAAACAAACGCGGGGGGTGTAACCTTTTGTTGTAAATTCAATAAAAGGTCTTGCGGTCCCATTCCTGGCGGCTGCGGCTTGAAAAATGGCAGATCATGGCTGTGTGGGTGGCCGGTGTACGTTTGATATTTAGCAGGCTGATGGGCAATTCCTTGAATCTTGGCTACCCGAGCTAAACCCGATCCTAACAATCGACTCGCCGAAACAGGGACGAAAAAGACATGATCACCCAGCGGATTCGCGGACGGATGCGCCGAGGGCGCGCAACTGGTGAGCAAAGTCGGGGAAGGACTCGTTCAAGATCTCCGCATGATGGACGGTCACAGGCGATGGTGCAGCCAAACCGGCCAACGCGAGTGACATGGCAAGCCGGTGATCGCCCCGGGCTTCGCACGCTCCACCTGCGAGCGTCCCTCCATGGATCGTGAAGCCATCCCGATGTTCATCGAGCTTCACGCCGAGTTTCGTGAGCTCGGCGCAGAGGACGGAGATACGGTCCGTCTCTTTAAAGCGCAACTCTTCGGCATCCCGCACTTCTGTAACGCCACTCGCGAAACAGGCCGCTATGGCGAAAACAGGGAATTCGTCGATCATGCGAACGACGGTGTCCCCGCAGACGCTCACGGCTTTGAGCGGGGCCGCCGTCAGGCGTATATCGCCCACAGGTTCACCCGCTATCATGTGCCGGTTGTCCACGGTGATGCGGGCACCCATCGCTTGCAAGACGTCGAGGATGCCGGTGCGCGTGGGATTGACGCCCACGTCGCGGATACGGAGCAAAGAGCCGGGGACAAGTGCGGCAGCTACGAGGAGGAATGCCGCAGAAGAGATGTCACCCGGCAAGGTCAGGTTCAGCGGCGCAAGCGGCCGGGTGAGTGGCGAGATGGAAACGGCCCGGCTACCAGACCGGATATCCGCCCCCATGGACGACAGCATGCGCTCGGTGTGGTCACGAGAGGGGCCCGGTTCCTGCAGCGTGGTCACGCCATCGGCGGCAAGCGCGGCCAAAATGAGGCAGGACTTCACCTGGGCACTGGCCACAGGCAGCGTGTAATCGGAGGCTTTCAGCGGGTGCGTCGCGCCGCGGGCGGCAAGCGTGAGCGGTGCGCAGCCGTTGGGTGTCGAGATGGGAACACCCATGCTTTGCAGCGGTTCCGTAATGCGATTCATCGGACGCTTGCGCAAACCTGAGGAGCCGTCAAGCACGCAGGGAGTACCGGCGGCGGAGAGGGCGCCTGCCAACATGCGGATGGTCGTGGCCGAATTGCCGCAGAAGAGAGGTGCGTCCGGCGGCTTGAAACCACGGAGGCCGCTGCCGTGAACAGTGAGGCGAGTGCCTTCCAGATGCCATTTAATGCCCAAGGCCGTGAGTGTGTTCAGCATGGCGCGAGTGACACCCGAGACGAGAAAGCGGTCGATGATGCTGGTGCCTTCGGCGAGTGCGGCAAAAAGGGCTGCCCGGTGCGACAACGATTTGTCTCCGGGCAACTGCAGATCGCCAGCCAAGGGAACCGAGGCCGATAAAGAAAGGTCAAGCGCTTGTTGCATGGTTTCTATTTTTAACATAAAGTCGCTTAGACACGAAGAGAGAAAATACGTATCGTGCGCTTTTTTAAGCCAGTCATCAGGGTTGGAAGGCGATCGGACAACGGCGATTGACGGCTACCGGATTCGCAGTGTAGACTGTATCATGAAAAAACGGGTGGCTCAAGTTACGGCTGTCGAGCAAAGGAGACCTAAATGGGAAGCGGGGACGGTTCGGGGGGACAACGACTGCGCTCGCTGGATGCGCTGCGCGGTTTTGACATGTTCTGGATTGCCGGGGGTGGGGGGCTGTTTATCGCTTTGGCCAATCTGACGGAGTGGCCGATACTGATTTGGTGGAAATCGCAGCTGACACACGTTGCCTGGCATGGCTTCCATTTTGAAGACATGATTTTTCCCCTGTTCCTCTTCATCGCGGGAATCTCTTTTCCCTTTTCCTTGGCTAAACGATACAGCGGACCCGAAAGCAGGGGAGCGCTCTATCGGCACATTGTTCGGAGGTGTCTGGTTCTGGTGCTCTTAGGCATCATCGCCGGCAACGGCATACGCTTCAATTTCAGCGAGCTACGCTACGGAAGCGTCTTGGGGCATATCGGGTTTGCGTGGATGTTCGCCGCGCTGATTTTCATGACCAGCCGGAGAAGTACATGTCTTATCTGGTTCGGGGGAATCCTGATCGGGTATTGGCTGCTGCTGCGGTTGACTCATGCTCCTGACTTGGGTTCGACTGATCCCTATGCAATGGAAGGCTGCATTGTGGGATACGTGGACCGATTATTGCTGCCGGGTAAGCTCTACAAGGGCATTCATGATCCCGAAGGAATCCTGAGCACCATTCCGGCGACCGCAACCGCACTCTTGGGCATGCTGACCGGACATTTTGTGAGGCGCCAACACGATGCGGAAGCCAAGCCTAGCGACACGGTGATTCAAATGGTTCTGGCGGCCACCGGTCTCTTGGCAACCGGCTTGCTTTGGAACTTCGTTTTCCCGATCAACAAAAATCTGTGGACCAGCTCCTTCGTATGCACTGTGGGGGGACTCAGCCTTTTTCTTTTCGCGCTGTTTTACCTGGTCATCGACGTCTGCAAGTTCGAGAAATGGTCCAGGTTCTTTATCGTCATCGGGATGAACTCCATCACGATCTATCTTGCGCCCAAGATCATTGATTTCAACAAGGCCGCCCAGTTTTTCTTCGGCAGCCTGATCGGGTTGTTCCCCTCCGAGTGGTCGGGCGTTCTGAATGCTGCCGCGCACCTGAGCATCGTTTGGGCGTTTTTGTATTTTCTTTACAGGAAGAAAATTTTCCTCAGCGTATAAAAGGAATTTTGTCGGGTGACGCATCAGCTTTGGATACCGGCAAATCGAGCAGAAAGGGACAAATGAAGTTTCCGATTTTTGAAGCCATCATGTTGGTTTGTTTCGGAATGGCATGGCCCGTTTCGATCTTGAAGTCCTGGCGGTCACGAACCAATAAAGGCAAAAGTTGTTTTTTTCTGTTCATCGTTTTTTCCGGTTACCTTTCCGGACTGATTCACAAAATGTGGTGGCAAGAGCAGATCGATGGCGTGGTCTGGCTGTATTTGCTAAACGCTCTGATGGTGGCGCTTGATGGAATTCTATTTTACCGGAACAGCCGGCTCGAAAAACGGGCAGCCATGCAAACCAACTGAAGGAGCGCTCTACAATGACAGAAGGCAAACGAGAACGGATTCTTTCCATCGATGCGGCCCGAGGCTTTGACATGTTCTGGATCATCGGCGGCGGCGAGCTGCTGATCCGTCTGGCCGCGGTCATCCATCCAGAGGCAGGCGTTTTTATTAAGACGCAACTTGAGCACGTCCCTTGGGAGGGGTTCCGATTCATCGATTTGGTGATGCCGCTCTTCATTTTTCTGGCTGGCTGTTCGCTGCCTTTTTCAATCGATAGCCGGAAACAGAGGGGCCATTCGGTTGCTAAAATCTATAGGCACACCCTCCAGCGTCTGCTGATCCTTTGGGTCTTCGGGATGATGCTCCAAGGCCGCCTGCTCGAGTACAACTGGTCCCGGCTGGTTTTTTACAGCAATACGTTGCAGTCGATTGCGGCAGGCACTTTCTTCAGCACCACCTTCCTTTTACATTTCAGTAAAAAGGGTCAGATGATATTGACCGCCGGCTGCGTGATTCTATTCGGGCTGCTGCTCCGATTTGCGCCGGTTCCCGGTTTTGGCCCGGGCGTGCTTACGGCGGAAGGGAATTTCGCACATTACGTTGACGTGCTCGTCTTGCGGACCCTCGACGCGCCCTCCTACACCTGGGTGTTGAGCACGCTGGGTTTTGTGGCAACGGCCATGCTCGGAGTCTTTGCGGGCCACATCCTGCGTTCGGGGTTAGCAAAAACGCGTATTGCCGCAACGCTTTTCGCCGCCGGAACAGCGCTGACGTTTGCCGGATGGTTGGGAAGTACTTGCATTCCCATCGTCAAACACATCTGGAACGAGACGTTTGTGCTGTATTCAGGCGGTTTGAGCTTTGTCTGCCTGGCCCTCTTTTATTATCTGATCGACGTTTTAGGATGGCGGCGCTGGTCCCTTTTCTTCGTGGTCATCGGGATGAACGCGATTTTCATCTACCTGGCAACCCATCTCTTCAACTTAGGATGGTTCAGTGACCGTTTTGTCCAAGGGTTGAAGCCTCACACGGGGACCTTCTATCCGCTGATCAGCGCGGCGGCCAAATTCGCCGCGGGTTATGCGCTATTGGTTTGGCTGTACCGGCGTAAGATTTTCTTTAAAATCTAGCGCGAGCGAGCCCAAAAAATGCCATTAAATTCTCAGAGCAACAGGGGGCACAGGGTCAACACCAGAACTCCATGCACTCTACCCTCTGTGAGAAAAAAACAACGTGTACTTTGTTGTGATTTTGGGTTTAAACGGCAACTCATGCCGCAAGGAGGGACGTTTCCGGAGCGGAAAGCGTGTCGTAACAGATGCGTTATTTGTGGATACGAAAAGCAATGAGGAGGATTGACCATGAGAGGATGGAAGTCGATCGCCAGCGTCATGATCCTGGGGCTTGCAGCGTTCGCTGACAGCGCCTTTGCCGAGGCAAACGAACGGGGGGCGACACACGTCGCGCAGCCCTTCTTTCCGTTCTGCATCGATTGGCATGACGCGAAAAAGCGAACTTTCACCGAGCAGGCGGCCATGCTCAAAGAACTGGGCTACGACGGTCTGGGGCACATCTGGCTGGACAAAGTCGAGGAACGTATCGCGTCGCTCGATGCGGTCGGCTTGAGGCTCTATCAGATCACCATGCAGGTGAGCTTGGCGGCTGATAAACCGCCGTACGATGTGGAGCGCTTCAAACGCGTGCTTGCTCTGGTCAAAGGACGTAACGTGCAGTTTCTCCTGATCATCAACGGCGCGAAAGCTTCAGAAACCTCGATGGATGAACGGGCGGTGGCGATCATGCGTGAGATGTCCGACCTCGCCCGCGAATCAGGCGCACAACTTCTGTTGTATCCGCACACCAACGATTGGATCGAGCGCATTGAAGACGCCGTACGCGTCGCGGAGAAGGTCGACCGGCCGAATGTCGGCACGATGTTCAACCTTTGCCACTGGCTGCGCGTCTGTCCAGACCGTGACTACAAGACGCGCCTTCAACAGGCGCTACCGCGCCTCTGGGCGGTTTCGATCAACGGCGCGGACGAGACCGATGAGAAAGCCGGCTGGTCACGCTACATTCAGCCGCTCGACAGCGGGACTTTCGACATGGCCGCTTTTCTTAGAACGCTGCGAGAACTCGGCTACACGGGTCCGGTCGGTCTGCAATGCTTCGGCATCGGCGGCGACGCCCGCGAGCATCTCGCCCGCTCGCTGACCGCTTGGCGAAGCCTCAACGCAGCCCTATCAACACGCAGCAAAGGAGCGACAAAATGATGAAGAACACTCTCTGTGCAGCCCTAGCCGCCGGATTGCTGACAGCTTCGGGCCTTCACGCGGCTGAAACTTCAGCCGCCAAGAGCCGGCTTCTGATTCTCAGCGGGGCCAACAACCACAACTGGAAAACGATCACCCCCGCACTAAAAAAGCTATACGAGAGCAGCGATTTATTCATCGTGGAGGTGACGGATAACGTACCTGCCCTGACCGGGGAGGACTTCAAGAAATACGACGCCATTGTCTGCAATTACACCAGCTATCCGAAGATCGAAGGACACCGATGGCCCGCCGAAACGGAAAAGGCGTTTCTCGACTACATCGCAGCCGGACACGGCTTTGTGCTGTTCCATGCCGCCAGCACGGCGTGGGGCGACTGGCCTGAATTCGGTGACCTGATCGGCTTGACGTGGCAGAAAGACAAGGCCACCGGTAAGAACATCAGCGGGCACGGCGCCCAACATCCATTCGCAGTGACGATCACGGATAAACAGCATCCCATCACCGCCGACATGCCTGATTTTCAGCATGTGAAAGATGAATTATATCACCGCCAATTTTTGCATGCGACGGCACACGTGTTGGCAACAACCCTTTCTTCCAAGGAGATGAGAGGGTCCGGCGAGCAAGAGCCCATGGTCGTGGTGACTGAGCATGGCAAGGGCCGCATCTTTCATTGCGCGCTGGGGCACGACGAGAAAGCGATGGCCGGACTCGGTTTCCAGACGCTCATGCTGCGCGGCACCGAGTGGGCCGCGACCGGCAAGGTCACTGTCCCGATTCCACCAAACTGGCCACGCCTCGGAAGTCCGCAGGCTGAAACGTTAATGCGCACCGAAGCACCTCATCCAGCCCAATCATCAGGCCATTAACGTTGAGATCCGCTGGAGGTCAACAACGTCGGAAAACAGGATGATGAAAACATGACACCCAAAGAACGCATCTTGGCGACCTTGGCGCGTCAGCCTACAGACCGCACGCCGGTCGATCTCTGGCACACACCGGAAATCGGGGAGGCTTTGCGGAGGCACTTCAAGGTCGCCGACGATATCGACGTCTATCGCGCGATGGGTCTCGATAAAATCGTCTGGGCCTTTATCGAGACCCGGACAGGGGGCGGCAACCGCGCCGGCGCGCAGTCCGGCGCCGGTGCGGAGTCGGGCGGCAGCCGAACGATGTGGGGCGTACCGCTCAAGCGCGTACAGGTCGGCGCGTCGCATTACGCAGAGTTCGGCGAAGCGCCGCTTAGCGGATTCGACACTCCGGCGTCCCTGGACACCTATCCATTCTGGCCGGACGTCAACCGCTTCGACTACGACAGCGCTGTGGCCAAGGCGACGACGGCTTCGAAAGAGTTTGCGGTTATCGGCCCCTGGGTCTCCCTGTATGAAATTTACTGTCAGATGCGCGGCATTGAACAGGCGCTGATGGATTTAGCTTTGGAGCCGGAGTATGTGGAGGCGGTGCTGGACAGGATCGAGTCGATTCAGAGCGAGATGATGAGTCGCCTCTTCAGCCAAGCAGGCAAGGCGCTTGATCTGGTCTTCATCAGCGACGACATCGCGGGGCAGACCAGCCTCATCATGTCGCCAGAGATGTGGGGGCGGCACTTGCAGCCGCGGCTGAAGCGCTGGTGTGACCTGATCCACGCAAACGGACTGAAGGTGTTTTATCACACCGACGGCGCGGCGCGACCCTTACTCAAACCGATTTTGGACTGTGGCGTGGACGTGCTCAATCCGATCCAGCATGCCTGTCCCGGCATGGATACGGCGGAACTCAAAAAGGCGTTCGGTGACCGCGTCATCTTTCACGGAGGCATTGACAACCAGAGCGTCCTGCCCTTTGGCACTCCGGATCTCGTGAGGCGCGAAACCCGCGCGTGTCTGACGACCTTGGGTGCGAACGGACAAGGGTACATCTGCTGTTCCTGCCACAACGTACAGGCCGGCACGCCGCTGAAAAACATCTTCGCGATGGTCGAGACGGTGCTAGGAACCTGAAAAAAGACTTTTTTTTAACGACGAAAACCTCTTCTTTATACGACGGAGTTTATGAAAGGGAAGGCGATGAGATTTGGCAGGGTGAAAACATGGCTGGGGTGGATGGGCGCATGTACCGTGTTGACGGTCTTCGCGGCTTGCAGAATGTTGAACGCGGGGTTCGACGCCGCTTGGGTGAACACGGCCAAAGCCTATCTACTAACGCCGAAATCAGACCGGGTGCTGCCCGCATGCGTCGTCCGGACCGAAGGCAGCGTCGAGTCCGCCGACGCGATGCTGCTTGAGGACGGAAAGAGTTGCCGACTGACATTCGAGGCCGGAGGAACGAGGCCTGTGGCGGTGCTCGATTTCGGCAAGGGGAGCGTGGGTGGCTATGCGGTTTTCACCGTCACAGCCAAACGCGGACAACCCGTGGTACGCCTGTCCTATGCGTGCCATCCCGACGGACTCTCAGAGACCGGATGTTTCACGCGCGAGACCAGCGCACGATACCTCGGCAAAGACTTCGACTTGCCGGTCTTGCCGGGCAACATCAACCGTCATGAGACTTACACGGTACCGCGCACCGGCAGATTCATTGCTCCGCTCATCCAGGGGCAGGTTCGATACGTGCGTGTTCAAGTCGACACGCCAGGGACCGCGGTGGACATTGATGCCGTAGCGATGGTGAACAGCGAGGTCTACGACCATTCACCGAATGACGGTTTCTTCTTGTGCAACGATGAGCGGCTGAACAAGCTATGGGCGATCAGCACATGGACACTTCAAATCGCCTCGTTTCCGAACCATGACGCATGGAAAACGGTTGACGGTTGGCTGCTGCCTCGCAAGTTGGAGAAAGCTGAGGAGATCGGACTCAGCGCAACAGGCGCACAGTGGGGGAACGTTACGATTGAGACGCGATTCGAGTTGCGTTCCAACCCGCACCACCTGTCAGCGGCAGGCGTCGCTTTCCGCGCGCAGGATACGAAAAACGCCTATCTGGCGGAGATCGGGCTGGATGGTGCGTTCAGGCTGATCCGGCGATCGAACGGCGAAGACTCTGTGATCAGCGAGCGACGCCTGTCCTCAGCACTGACAGACGGCCAGGCGTACTCCTTTGAAATCGCCGCCCGCGGCCCGCTCCTGACGACACGACTGGACGGCAGGATCATTGACGAGACACGCGATGGCACCTTCGCGACAGGACGGGTGGGATTCTACACACCCAAAGAGAAGTGGCCGCTCTTTGACTTCATTCGCATCACCGACGGCAACGGCAAACCGCTCTTATCCGACGACTTCAGCGGCGATCTTTCAAAGTGGCAGTTCGCGAGGACGCTCTCATTCGTGGCAGACGGCGCGAAGCGCGATCGGCTCGTCTGGTCCGGCGACCTCTATTTCGCCCAGCGCAACGCTTACTATGCCTTCGCGAACCCCACCTATTTGCGCGATTCGCTCAAAATGCTGGCCTTAAACCAGACTCCCGAGGGGTACGTCCACGCCTCTCCCTATCCCGAGCGCAAGGCACCTCCGCCATCAGGCGACTACGGGCCCTTTCCGTCCGACGAGTTTGCCGCCTGGCTGGTGCCGGTGGCATGGGAGCATCTGCTCTACACGGACGATGCGGCGACACTGCGGGAAATCTGGCCAGCGATCGAGAGGTTGCTGGCATACCTGGACCGTCACATCGGGCAGAACGGATTATTCATTCAACGCGCAGAGACCTCCAAGCATGCGGGAAACCTGAACCCAGGTGACGTCCGCACGCGGTCCTACATGAACATCCTGCTATGGGGCGTGTTTCAGGATGCAGCCCGCATCGCCGACCGGCTGGGAATGAATAGCGAGCGCGATGACGCCCAGAAGAAAGCGAGCACCATCAAACAAGCCCTCTACGCACATCTCTGGGACGAGACAAACGGATTCTTCAGAGAAGCTCTGGAGACGCCACGCTTCGGCCCCGAAGCGAACGCGCTGGGACTAGCGATGGGGCTTGTCAGTCAGGAGCAGGCGCGGCGACTTGCACCACAGTTCAAAAAGATCGGGCATGGCAAGTTTCAAAGTCTGGCCAGCCGAGGCAAATTCGAGTACGGATACGCGCAATCCGGGCTACAGACGCTCTTCGACCACAACTGGCTGAAGCTGCTCAATGAGGATTGGAAAGGGGCGTGGACGACAACGGAGTGCATGGGAATGATGACGCGCGGCTGGGGCGACGAATCGCATCCCGACACCGCGATCGCCGCGCACTTCAGCGCCTACATTCTCGGCGTGTTGCCTGTGGAGCCGGGCTACCGCCGATTTACGGTACGTCCCAAGCCCGTGAAGGAAGTCACCTGGGCCAAAGGTTTGGTACCCACGCCGCACGGGACGATTGCCGCAGACTGGGAACTGTCGGGAGGCACTATCAAGCTCGCGCTCACAGTTCCGCAGGGAACCGAAGCAAACGTGATTCTGCCCGCGTGCGCCCGACTCTTGGTGAACGGCCGTAGCGGAGACGTACGATGCTTGTCTGCCGGTTCGTATACGATTGAGGCGAGCGGGTTTGCGGCGGACGCACTGGAGGACCCGACGCTGTCCTCGGCTGGTGAGACAAGGACTCAAAACCGTACATTCAAGGCTTCAAGCTCGGTTGAAGAGAACGGATGGGGGATCACTCATCTGCTTGCGCCGCAACAGGATAAGAGTAAAAAAGGCTATCGTTCTGCCGCACACCCCTCAGCCGAGGCGACCGAGTGGATCGAGTTGGATTTGGGAGAGGAGACCACACTGGCCAAAATCCTATTGATCCCGCATGCCGACACCCTGACGGCGGATCACAAAATATCCGGATTCCCGCGAGATTTCACGGTGCACATTGCCAAGGAACCGGGTCTATATACAACCGTCACCCGTTTCAAGGATTGCGCCACACCTGACGCCAAGGGAGTGAGCGTTGACCTCTACACGGTCATCAGTTTTCCAGCGGTGCGATACATACGTCTCACAGCAACACGACTCGGGGACCCCGCATGTGATGAGGCTGGCCAATACCGTTTGCAACTGGCACGAATCGACATTGTCCCCCCCGAAGAAATTCGCCGAAAATAGTCGGCTGATTCCCATGTTGGCGAACGCGGAAGGAAATGGTATCCTTTCACGGCATGTTTACCCGCGCTCTGCTGATGCCCGAAAAAGGGGTGACGTTGCCTTGAAAACAATCGATTTTTCCAATTACCTGACGGTGCTGGAAAACGGGCGTAAACCCTGGCACGAGAAATACTTTGCCATGTATTCCAGCGTCTTGGGCGGTGTCGTACTGGAGCCCTTGCTTATGCAGGTGCCGATCGACGATCACCTCGTACACCGCGGCGACGGGGTCTTTGACACCTTCAAATGTGTGGCGCGCGCGGCTTATAATCTTGATGCCCATCTGCGACGGCTGATGCGGTCCGCGGCGGCGATCGGACTGAACTGGCCTAAAGGTATTGACGACATTCGTCGGCTGACGCTGGAGACACTGGCGAAGGCCGATCATGACGCCTGTTCCGGTCGGGTCATGATGGCCCGCGGTCCCGGAAGCTTCGGCGTGAGCCCGTATGAGTGTCCCGAGCCGGCACTCTACATTATCGTTTATGCGCTGGGGACACCCTTCATGAACGCGCATCTCGCAGGTGCGCGTGTCAGACGCAGTCTTGTTCCCGCAAAACCTACACACTTGGCCACTGTCAAGAACTGCAACTACCTGCCGAACGTGATGATGAAACGCGAAGCTGTGGACTGGGGCGTGGATTTTGTGGTTGGATTTGATTCCGAAGGAATGATGGCAGAAGGCGCAACCGAGAATTTCGGCATCGTGACCCGAGCCGGTGAGCTGCTTTTTCCGCGCGCGGGAACGGTGCTCGACGGGACGACCATGGCGCGCGTCATGCAACTGGCCGTGACGCTGGTGGAGTCGGGCGCCCTGAAGAAGGTCGAATTCCGCGACATCACCGAGCGGGATATCCGACGGGCTGCGGAAATGCTGGTCGTTGGAACCACGATCAATGTGGTTTCTGTGCGGGAGTTCGAGGGATCGCCTGTGGGTGAAGGAAGGCCGGGACCTGTCGGCCAAGCGTTGAATGATTTGCTGGCGCGTGACATTTCGTCAAACGACGAACTCCGCACCATTTACTGATTTTGGAGCGATATGGTGAAATTCGATGATATTATTTTGAAGAGTCTCGTCTGCTTGAACATGGCGGACCCTGACGGCCAGCAGGTGATTACAACTCTGATCAAGACGGCTGTTCGAGAGGGGGTGTTACCTGCGCAACACATGGACGAGGCGGTCAAAGCTGTTCTGAAGCGTGAAATGAGCGCTTCAACCGCGCTGCCGGACGGAATCGCCCTGCCGCACGGGCGAACCGATTGTGTCAACGACATCGTCTGCATGTTGGGCATCCATCCGAAAGGAATCGATTTCGGCGCTCCCGACAACCAAGCCTCACGCATTTTTGTGCTGCTACTGGTACCCGCCACCGTCGCCTGTAACCATATCCATTTTCTGGCGAACCTCAGCCGCAGGCTCATGGAGCAGTCGGTCCGCAACGAACTGTTGGCGGCAACGACGCGCGAAGATGTGCTGCAGACCATTTTAAGTCACTCGGATGAAGGGTCTATTTAATGAAACCGTTGATGTTGCAGGGAACCGTTGCCTATTCGCAATTCCGATTGGACACGCTCGCCGAAAAGATTGCGGCGCTTGTGAAGGTGACGGGTAAAATCCACATTGAAACTCACTTCGTCTATATCCTCGACTTGCAGCGAGCGCCCGATCAAGAGACGTTGAGTCGAGCCGGCTACCTGCTGGGGGCGGGGGGCGATGCACACATGCCGAGCGGTTTTTATGTAACACCGCGGAAAGGCACCCTCTCACCCTGGTCGTCAAAAGCCACGGACATTTTTCAGAACTGCGGATTGACGTCCGTCAGCCGAGTGGAACGCGGGGTGCATTTTCGGATTTGCGCGGGAGAAAAAGAACTGACACTTGAGATTTTGCGGCCCGCGCTGAACGTCTTGCATGACCGCATGACCGAGGGCATCTATCTGAACCTCGATGATTTGTTCGCACACCGCCCACCTGCGCCGGGGCGCTCTTTTGACGTGCTGGGCAAAGGCCTGGACGTGCTCGAAGAGGCAAACCGCGCGCTGGGCCTGGCGCTGAGTGCCGAAGAGCTGCATTATCTGTGTGACAGCTACACCAAAGCCGGACGCAACCCGACTGACACCGAACTGGTGATGTTTGGCCAGGTCAACTCCGAGCATTGCCGCCATAAGATATTTAATGCCGAGTGGATCATCGACGGCGAGAAGAAGAGCCAGTCGCTTTTCAAGATGATCAAGCATACACACGCCTGTCATCCGGAGGGAACGCTGGTGGCCTATTCCGACAATTCCGGCGTGGTCGAGGGTTTCACGGCGGAGGGGTTCGAGGTTGACCCCCTGACTCACACGTTCCATTTCGAGGAAGACCAGATCGACATGCTGATGAAGGTCGAGACCCATAATCACCCAACGGCGATTTCGCCTTTTCCCGGAGCAGCTACGGGTGTAGGAGGGGAGATCCGAGATGAAGCGGCAACGGGCACTGGCTCAAAGACCAAGGCCGGGATTGCCGGTTTCATGGTCTCAAACCTGTGCGTTCCGGGATTTGTGATGCCCTGGGAAAAAACGTATGCGGAATTTCCTAAGCGTCTCGCATCCCCGCTGTCGATCATGCTGGAGGGCCCGATCGGCGGCGCCGCCTTTGGCAATGAATTCGGAAGGCCACAACTTTGCGGATTCTTCCGCACCTACGAGGAACTTGCAGCAGGCGGTTATCGAGGCTATCACAAACCGATCATGCTCGCAGGCGGCATGGGAAATATCCGCCGCTGTCAAGTACACAAGAAAGCCGTTCCTCCGGAATCGCTGATCGTGCAGCTCGGCGGGCCGGCCCTGCGCATCGGCTTGGGGGGAGGCGCGGCTTCTTCCATGGTCACCGGCAGCAACGATGAGGCTTTAGATTTCGATTCGGTTCAGCGCGGCAACGCCGAAATGGAACGCAGATGCCAAGAGGTCATCGACGCCTGCGTGGCTCTCGGCGACAAGAACCCGATCTTGAGCATTCATGATATCGGCGCCGGCGGGCTCTCCAACGGCTGTCCGGAGCTTGTCGAGAAGACCGGAGCCACTTTCGACCTGCGCGAAGTCCACAACGAAGAACCATCCATGAGCCCCATGGAGATCTGGTGCTGTGAGGCGCAGGAACGCTACGTGCTCGCCATCGCTCCACACGACCGAGCGCTCTTCGAGGCGCTTTGTGAGCGCGAACGCTGCCCTGTCGCTTTCATCGGCGTGGCTCGCAACGACCAGCGGCTTGTGCTGAACGACCGCCATTTCAATGACAAACCGATCGACATGGACATCCGGGTGCTGCTAGGCAAACCGCCCCGCATGCTGCGCGAGGTGAAACATGAGGCGGCAAAGACCGCACCGCTGAAACTGAAAGGTGTCACCCCGGCCGAAGCTCTGGAGCGGGTGCTGCAACTGCCTGCCGTGGCCGACAAGACATTTTTGATCACCATCACAGACCGGACCGTGACGGGTTTGGTGCACCGGGACCAGATGGTTGGGCGCTACCAGCTACCCGTCGCGGACAGCGCCGTGACGGTGACCGGGTATCAGGCCTATACCGGCGAGTCGATGGCGACGGGTGAACGTACGCCCATCGCGCTGATTGACGCGCCTGCAGCCGGGCGCATGGCCGTGGCCGAGGCGATCACCAACCTGGCCGGGGTCCATATCGGTAAGATCGGCAACATTAAACTCTCCGCGAACTGGATGTGCGCGTGCGGCGAAGCGGGGGAAGACGCCAAGCTGTTCGACACCGTGGCTGCTGTCGGCCTCGAGTTCTGCCCGAAAGTCGGCGTATCAATTCCGGTCGGCAAAGACTCGCTCTCGATGCGGACGGTCTGGCAGGACAAGCAGGGCATATCGCACCGGCAAGTCGCGCCGCTCAGCTTGATCGTAAGCGCCTTTGCGCCTGTGAGCGACGTGCGCCAAACCGTGACGCCGGATCTCAAGCCCGGGGCAAGCACGCTGCTGCTGATCGATCTGGGCAGGGGACGCAACCGACTTGGAGCCAGCGCTCTTGCACAAGTGTACAATCAGTTGGGCGACACGACGGCAGATGCGGACGATCCGGCCTTGCTGAAGGCTTTTTTCGAAGCGATGCAAGAGCTGGTCGCACGCGGGCTGATCCTCGCTTATCACGACCGCTCCGACGGCGGGGTGGCCGTTACGTTGGCCGAAATGGCCATTAGCGGAGGCTTTGGCCTGAACGTTGAGCTGCCCTGCAAAGAACCGCTCAGCGCTTTGTTCAGCGAAGAACTCGGGGCCGTCCTGCAAGTTGCCGACCAGCAGCTTGACGCGGTGATCGGCGTCTTCTCCAAATACGGTTTGGGTGATGCCGATGTATGCACAAAGATCGGACGCCCTACGGAGGACCGCGCATTTCAACTATCCGCTGGCGGTAAGCGTGTGATTAACACGACCCTCACGTGGCTACGACGGACATGGTCGGCGCTCACATGCCGCATGCAGGCTTTGCGCGACAACCCCGACTGCGCTTGGCAAGAGTACGACAACGGGCTTGACGAGGCTGATCCCGGGATGAGCTTCGCGCTGACTTATGACCCCGATGCCGAGGTTGGGGTCGAGGTGCGCCAAAAACCGCGGATGGCGATCCTGCGAGAGCAGGGGGTGAACGGCCACGTAGAGATGGCCGCCGCGTTCGCGCTGGCCGGCTTCGAGTCTGTGGACGTTCACATGACCGACCTGTTGAGCGGGCGGACTGAGCTAGCCGCATTCAATGGCGTCGTGGCTTGCGGCGGCTTTTCCTATGGCGACGTCTTGGGAGCCGGATCGGGCTGGGCCCGGAGCATCCTCTACAATGCGCGGTTAGCCGAGATGTTCAAAACGTTTTTTGCGAGACCCGATACGATAACGCTAGGCGTGTGCAACGGATGCCAGATGGTGTCGCAGCTTAAGGAGATCATTCCCGGTGCGGAACACTGGCCACTCTTCCGCCGCAACCTATCCGAGCAATTCGAGGCGCGCTATGCAACCTTGGAGGTTCTCGATTCGCCTTCTGTGCTCCTCCACGGGATGGCGGGGTCGCGTCTTCCGATTGCCGTCGCGCACGGCGAAGGCCTCGCAGTGTTCGAAAAACCGCACGACGAAGCGAAGGTGATCGCTGCCCTGCGCTTTGTGGATGGCAGAGGCCAAGCCACCGAGCGTTATCCTTGGAACCCCAACGGATCAAAAAACGGTTTAACCGGGTTCACGTCCCGTGACGGCCGGGCGACAATCCTGATGCCGCATCCGGAACGCGGGTTCCGCTCTGTGCAACTTTCGTATAAGCCTGCCGCCCAGTTCACGGGTGCGGCAGGACCGTGGATGCGCATGTTCCGTAACGCCTACGCCTTTGTCACGAAAGGCTAAGTGGCCAGAGACCTCTTGTTGGGTTGTTGCGGCTGAGGAAATCCGGTATAATCGCGCCCATGATTCGCACAGGAATAGGCTATGATTCCCATCGGCTGGCTGAGGGCCGAAGGCTGGTGCTGGGCGGCATCGAGATCCCTTATGAGCGAGGCCTTTTGGGACACTCGGACGCAGATGTTTTGATCCACGCGCTCTGTGACGCCTTGCTGGGAGCCGTGGCAGACGGGGATATCGGCCAGCACTTTTCCGACAAAGACCCGCAGTGGAAAAACGCAGACAGCACGGTTCTGCTCGGCCGTGTGGTTGAACGCCTTGCCCGGGCGGGATGGCGCATACTGAACACGGACGCAACGATTGTGGCGGAAGCGCCCAAGCTCCAGCCACACATCCTCGCGATGAGGGCGCGATTGGCAGAGGTGATGGGCATCGACTCTTCACGTGTTTCCGTGAAAGCCAAAACCAACGAAGGCATGGACGCCGTGGGACACCGCGAGGGTATCTGCGCCATGGCCGTGGCTACCGTAACCCAGCAACCGACCAGCGACTGATTTTACAGGGAGACACACGACGATGCAGGTTTACAACAGTCTGACTCGCAGCAAGGAAACGCTACAACCCATTGTGCCGAGACAAGTGAACATGTATACGTGCGGGCCGACGGTCTATAATTTCGCACACATCGGCAATTTCCGCGCGTACACTTTTGAGGATATTCTCCGTCGCATCCTACTTTTCAACGGTTACCATGTGACGCAGGTCATGAACCTGACCGATGTGGACGACAAGACGATTCGTGGCGCGTTGGCAGCCGGCGTTCCTCTCAAGACCTTTACCCAGCCGTTCATCCAAGCCTTTTTCCAGGATCTTAAGACTCTGAACATCCAGCCCGCCGAAGTCTATCCTGCCGCGACTGATCATGTCGCTGAAATGGTGGCACTGGTCGAGAAACTGTTCGAACGCGGTCTGGCTTATCTATCCGAGGACGGTTCGGTTTATTTCAGCGTGGCGAAGCTACCCGGTTATGGCAAACTCGCGCATTTGGACCGTGACAACCTGCGTGCGGGCGCACGCGTCGCTCAGGACGAGTACGAAAAGGAAAGCTACGGGGATTTCGCCCTGTGGAAGAGTTGGGATTCAAATGACGGCGATGTGTTCTGGGACTCGCCGTGGGGAAAGGGGCGTCCCGGCTGGCATCTCGAATGCTCGGCCATGGCCATGAAGTACTTGGGCGAGACCTTTGACCTCCACACGGGGGGCATCGACAATCTATTCCCTCACCATGAGAATGAAATCGCACAAGCGGAGGGAGCGACCGGCAAACCTTTCGTCAACTTCTGGATGCACTGCGCCCACTTGCGTGTGAACGGCGAGAAGATGTCCAAGTCGCTCGGCAATTTCTTCACCTTGCGCGATTTGGTGCAGAAAGGATGGTCCGGCCGCGAAATCCGTTATGTGCTGATCAACGGCCACTACCGCCAGCCGCTGAATTTCACCTTCGATGCGCTGGATGCGGCACGCGCATCACTCGCACGCATCGACGAGTGTGTCGACGCGCTCACTGAACTGGCCGGTTCGGCGAAAGCTGGCGTGACGCCGCCCGCGATGGAAAAACCCCGCGATGCATTCGCGGAAGCCATCAACGACGACCTGAATCTGCCCGAGGCGTTCGCCGCGCTCTTCGCGCTTGTGCGTGAAAGCAACAGCGCGATGCACCAGGCAGCGCTCAAACCGGACGAGGCCGCGGCTGTTCTGACGGTGTTCGATGCTCTCGACACGGTCTTCGGCCTGATCCGGTTCGGACGCGTTACCCGCAACGCGGGCATTCCCCGGGAAATCGAAGCTCTGGTGCAGGCACGTGCGGCAGCGCGCGGGGCAAAGGACTGGGCCGGCTCCGACCGCATCCGCGATGAACTCGCTGCTAAAGGGTGGGAAGTCCGTGATTCCAAAGAGGGGCAGAAGGTCAAGAAGCTATTATCATGACGAGCGGCAAATTCATCACTTTTGAGGGGCCCGAGGGCAGCGGAAAATCCACGCACATCCGTCTGTTGGCGGACTATCTGCGTGAGTGCGGCCTAGAGGTAACCTGTACGCGCGAGCCGGGCGGGACTCCGACGGGCGAGGCAATCCGCACCTTGCTTCAGCACAACGGCTCCGGGGAGGCACCGGTTCCTCGCACCGAGGTGCTGCTGTTCTTGGCGAGTCGTGCGCAACATGTCGAGCGACTGATCCGACCTGCGCTTGAACAAGGCACCTGGGTGTTGTGCGACCGCTTCGATGATTCGACTTTTGCTTATCAGGGCTATGGACGAGGCTTCGACCTCGACGAGCTCCGAACGGCAAACCGTTTCGCCACGCATGGGCTTAAGCCTGATTTGACCGTGCTTCTGGATGTGAAGCCTGAAACGAGCCGCGCCCGCTTGCGCGTGCGGCAAACACGGACAGCGGCGGCCTTGGACCGGATCGAGTGTGAGGCGGACGATTTTCATATTCGTCTGAGAAACGGTTTTTTGGAATTGGCGCGACAGGAACCCGAGCGGTTTGTGGTGCTCGTAACGGAAGGCGCGCAAGAACTGGTTGCCGCCAACATCCGCGAAGCCGTCACCCGCCGCCTGCTAGGGGGCCCCGATGCGCATTGACGACACCTTCCGGATGATGAAGCGGGCGATCGAGGCGGGACGACCGGCACACGGCTATCTGATTGTCGGCCCCGTGCGCGGCGTCGCGATGGAGCTCGCTGTGCGCATCCTGCAGGTCCTGTTCTGCCGAGCTGCCGAGAAACCTTGCGGCGTGTGCGACGGGTGCCGGCATGTGACGGAACGTTTGGAAGCCGACATCCATTGGATTTTCCCCGAGAAGAAATCCCGCATCATCAGCGCAGAACAGATTCGCGAAAAGCTTATTAACGAAGTGACGCAAACCTCGTTTTCGGGAGGCTGGAAAGCGGGCGTTCTGGTTGGCGCAGACCGGCTGAACGAAGCTTCCGCGAACGCTTTTCTCAAGACACTTGAGGAACCGCCTGATCGCACACTTTTCCTCCTGCTGTCCGACGCACCCCAACAGTTGCTTCCGACGATCACGTCACGTTGTCAGCGAATTGACCTTGACGACCTCCGCGATTTGAGCGAGCCCTGGAAGGGCCGAGTGGCGGACGCGCTTGCGAGCACTCAACTGACGCGTCCCCTCGAAAAATTGGCGATATCGAACATTTTGTTTTCCATTCTGACGGACATCAAAAGCAAGGCTGAGCAGTTGGTCGCCGACGACGAAGCGCATAGCGAGGTCGCAGACGAAGACGATAAAGATGTGTTTGAGGCCAAAGTGAGCGCCCGCTATCGTGAGTTGCGCACGGATTTTTTGGTGGCCGTCTTGCGCTGGTTTCGCGATTTATTCATTCTTAAGGCCGGAGGTTCTGAAACTTTGGTTTATAATCATTCCCATTTGGACGTGCTCAGGGAGCGTGCAGGCCGGTTAACGCTGGCACAAACGCTTTACAACCTGAACGCGGTCGAAGAGCTGACGCGGCAGATGGAGAGAAACCTCTCTGAAGAAACGCTCTTGGCATACGCTTTGGACCGCATGAACCACGGAGTCGCATAGGATTGTCGAATGCAGACCGTCGCACATATACGGATGCAGGAAAGCGGCGTTTTTCTTTGCCGAGTCGCTCCCTCTCTGGCGGTTCTTCCGGGCGACTTCTGCATGGTTGAACTTGATTACGGGCTTGACACCGGCACCGTCTTGGAGCTCTTTGGAATCAATGAAAATGCGCCGGGCGCAGAGAAGATGCCGACGTACCGCGTGGTTCGTAAGTTTGCTTCAGAGGATGAGAAGCGAATAAGGGAAAACGCGGTCTTAGCTGAGAAGGCTAAACAGGCCTTCATGCTTTCCGCGAGCCATGAAAAAGGACACGTGAAAATTTTACATTCGCGTTTCTCCTATGGCAGGGACCGTTTGTTTATCCGCTATTCCGCACAAATCCCGGTTGATCTGCGGCGCTTTACCGGTCAGCTACAGCGTGATTTCAAGACACATGTAGACTTATGGCAGGTGGGGGTTCGTGACGAAGCGGCACTGGTTGGCTGTCTCGGCCCGTGTGGTCGAGCGGTTTGCTGTTGCACCTGGCAACACCAGTTCCAACCTGTGAACGTGCGGATGGCTAAAATGCAGGAAATGTCGCTCAACCCGGTTGCCATCAATGGGAGCTGCGGGCGGCTGAAGTGCTGTCTACGATTCGAGTACGAACAGTATCGTGTTGCAGGCGAGCGAATGCCTGAGCACGAGAGCATCGTGACGTGCACCGATTATGAGGGCGTTGAAGGGCTTGTCGTAGGGCGCGATGTCATGCGGGGACGGCTCACCGTGCGGACACGCGACGGACGCTTCTTGACGGTGTCGGCTGACGCGGTTACTATTATTAAAGCCGCGCGCGCTGAAGAAAATGGCAAGGAGGAATTGCATGAAGATTCTGTTGGTGAATGGTCCTAATCTGAAACTGCTTGGCACACGTGAGCCCTCCATTTACGGGTGTGAAACACTCGCGAGCATCGTGAAGCGGGCCGTGACTTACGCAGCGGGCAGGGGCGTGCTTGTGGAGTCTTTCCAAAGCGATTTGGAGGGCGAATTGGTCGCTGCGATAGGCGCCGCCCGTGATGTCTTCGACGGCATCGTGATCAACCCTGCCGCGTATACCCATACCAGCGTCGCGTTGCGCGACGCCATCTCGGCCTGTGGCGTTCCCACCGTCGAGATTCACCTGTCGAACACGCATAAGCGAGAGGCCTTCCGGCACGATAGCCTGACCGCTCCGGCTTGCGTTGGGCAGGTGATGGGGTTCGGAGGAAACGGATACATTTTGGCCATAGAGGGACTCCTGCAACATCTTGAAACCGTGAAAAAGGAAACGACGAAATGAAGCTGAAGAAATGCGAGCCTATTAGGTTGTGGATGGTTGGGTCGATCGGCATCGACGATGTTAAAACACGGACCGCGGACCGAAAGAATCTGATGGGGGGCTCTCTGCCGTTCTGCACGGTTGCCGCATCTTTTTTTGCGAAGTCAGGGGCGGTAGGGGTTGTGGGAAACGATTTTCCGGTCTCGTTCGATCGACGCTGGCAGGCCTTTGGAATCGATCTGGCGGGGGTGCAGCGAAAAGAAGGTCCCACCTTCCGATGGGCCTGTGAGTACGACGACAACATGATCGAGCGAACCACACTAAAGACGGAACTGGGTGTGTTTGCTTCGTTTATGCCGATACTTCCTGATTCTTATAGAGCGGCGCCTTTCGTTCTGTTGGGAAATATCCAACCTGAACTGCAACTCCATTTGCTTAATCAGGCCAAACGCGCGAAATTTGTCGCCCTTGACACCATGAACCTCTGGATCGAAATCGCCAAGCCCGCTTTGCGAAAGGTTATTCGGCGCGTTCATCTGCTGACGCTGAATGATGGTGAGGCCAGGATGCTAACCGGAAAATGGAATCTTCGCGACTGCGCTGAGACTATCCTTAAAATGGGTCCTTCTTATGTTGTCATAAAAAAGGGCGAGCACGGCGCGTTGCTGTTCTCAAATAAAGGCGTGTTCATCGTACCCGCTTATCCTGTCCGTAGACTTGTCGATCCGACTGGGGCAGGGGATTCTTTCGCCGGAGCGTTTATGGGGTATCTTACGAAAGCCGGCCGCGTAACGGACAGCCTGATGCGTGAGTCTCTGGTTTATGCGAGCGCTGTAGCTTCGTTTGGCGTAGAAGGTTTCAGTCTCGAATTTTTTGAAAAGCTGACACGGACTGAGATTGAAAAGCGCGTCTCCGAGTTAAAGCGAATGATGAAGGTTTGATTGATTGAATTTCTCAGTTCTAGCAAAACCCGCTTCGGCTGACTGTAACCTGCGTTGCGAGTATTGTTTTTACCTCGACCATGCAGCGCTGTATCCCGGGACGGACGTTCACCGGATGTCGGAGGCTGTGCTTGAACGTCTGATCCGCAGCTATCTGGCGACCTCTCAGCCGGTTTATTCTTTTGTCTGGCAGGGGGGGGAGCCGCTCCTGATGGGCAGTTATTTTTATGAACGTGTCGCAGACCTGCAGATGGCGTATGCGCGGCGCGGCGCCAAGGTGTCGAACGCCATACAGACCAACGCAACGCTGCTTACAGACCGACTTGCGCGTCAATTCCGGTCCTGCCATTTTTTGACCGGGGTCAGTCTGGATGGACCTGAACGGTTGCATGATCCAGCGAGAAAGGATGTTGCCGGGCACGGCTCACACAAGCGGGTTCTGGAAGGAATCGCGTGTTTAAAACGCAATCAGGCCGAGTTCAATGTCCTGACCTTAGTCAGCAAGCAGAACGCGAATTTTCCAGTCGAGATTTACGACTATCTAGTGGACGATGTCGGTGCGTCCTTTTTACAATTTATAGAGTGTGTCGAACTGGACGGGCAGGGGAGGGTCGCCCCCTACTGCGTCACTGCTGACGAGTGGGGGAGTTTCCTTTGTGCGGTGTTTGACCGATGGTATGAGAAGGACACACGGAAGATTTCGGTGCGCCTTTTTGACACAGTCATTGCTAAGCTCGTTACCGGCGATAACATCTGTTGCACGGCCGGGTTAGATTGCCGTCAGTATTTTGTTGTGGAATACAATGGTGATGTTTACCCCTGTGATTTTCACGTCCTGCCAGAGCTAAAACTGGGCAATGTGCTGACGCACTCATGGGAAGAAATGGCTGAGTCTGAAGCTTTTAAGGCGTTCGGCAGGCGTAAGAGCGAAACCGCCGAGGCGTGTTCTCATTGTCCGTATTTCCGATTATGTGCGGGAGATTGTCCCAAGAACCGTGTTGGTCACAGTTTGGGGCACGCAAACAGGCTCAGTTACCTCTGCGAGGGCTGGAAACGTTTTTACGAACACACATTGACACGGTTCAAGGAACTGGCCGAGAGCGTCCGGAACGAACGCCGCGGGAAATGAGTCTCGCGTAGCCATTAGTTGACATAATATATATTATGCGACGTTATGGAATAAGCCGAACACACTTCCTAACATCAACACGCAGCGTGACAACAGCACCGCGCGATCGACGGCCGTTTATGGCCAATCGATAAACCACTTGGTATCCTACAAACGTCACCGTGCACCCCACCGGTCAGCCGCACGTGCACGTATCACCGCCATGTTGCAGTCACGGATGCCGGGAACTCACTCCCATCAGAAGGAAATGGCACGTCCTGTAGCGGAAGATTCGTAGATGGAGCGAATCAGGGACACCGAGCGTCGTGCAGAATCGCCGTTGACACGAAACGGGGTATCCGATTCAAGCGCCTTGATAAAATCCCGGAAACAGGCCGCATGCAACGCATGCGTCATGGCGGCAGGGTCATTTACCCCGTGCGCCGTTTTCACATTCCCAAAGCGCTGCAAGATTTCGGCATCCGCAGGACGTTTGTCGCGGAACTCGAAAACGGTGAGACAGTCATCTAGAAAAACAACCGTGCCACCGGTGCCCGTGATCTCCATCCGCTTCGCCTGACCAGGCCAAGAAGACGTGCTGCCGTAAATGACTCCTACCGCACCACCCTCAAAACGCAACGCGGCACTGGCAACGTCCTCCGTCTCAAGGCCCGGATGGCCTATGCATGCGGTAAAGCCAACCACCGACTCCACCCGCGGCATCAGATCGCACAACAGATCGATCATATGGATGGCTTGATTCATCAGGGCACCTCCCCCATCAAGCTTCTGTTTGCCGTGCCAAGGTGAGTCGGCGTAATACTCGTTTGAACGCCACCACGGCACGTACACACCTGCATATGTGAGCGTACCGAAACGTCCCTCACGCAACGCGTCGCGAATGGGCTGCAACGCCGGCGTGTAGCGTATCTGAAACGTACACCCCAACTGCGTGCCCGACTCGCGATGCGCGGCGATCATTGCATCCACGCGCTCCAACGTCACGTCCAGAGGCTTCTCACAGAGAACGTGTTTGCCAGCTTGGGCCGCTGCCACCGCAGGCTCCATGTGCGAGCCAGACGGCGTGGCGATGATGAGGACGTCCACTTCAGCCTTCGCAAGCATCGCATCGAGGCGGTCAAACGCTTGGCAGTCGAACTCCGCAGCAAAGGCCTTTGCACGCAACATGTCACGGCTGCAAACCGCAATCAGTTTCGCCTCAGGAAGTTCCCTCAAGGCGCGGGCATGAAACTTTGAAATCATTCCCGTCCCCAATATCGCAAAACCGTAAACCTTCTTCAAATCGCTCATACCGCACTCCGTCTTATTCATTGCATGCGCTATCCCAAACCATCCGGCCGTTGAAATAGGTACGCATTACTTCACATTTTTCGATCTCAACCGCCGGCACCCTACGAGGGTCGCGATCCAGCACAATGAAATCGGCTGAATAACCCGGCCGTAATGAACCGCACACATCCTCACAACCCATCAAATACGCGCCATTGCGAGTATAACTCGTCAACATGCGTTCAACACTGACGCGCTGTCCTTTGCCCAGCAGGTGCCGCTTGCTGTCGGCATGAATGATGTCGCCCACCCCATACCATTTGGCTGCCGCCAGATTACGCGTCACGCCGATCTCGATGGCAACAAGCGGATTAGGCTGCACCGTTATGGGATGGTCCGACGACGATGCCACAGGCACGTCCGCATCAAACAAGGCACGCAGCGGATATTCGCGGGCCGCGCGGCGAGCGCCCAGCATCGTCGCGTCCACGCGCCTCCACCAGCCGGGCTCCTTCATGTGCCAGAAAGGCTGGACTGAAGCCACAACCCCCAAACGCTTCATACGCCTGATATCCTGCGTACGCACTAATTGCAAGTGGGTGATCACCGGACGCGCATCGCGCCAGCTCGCAGCGCCCGCAGAACGCAGCGCATTCAACACACGCCGAGTTGCCGCATCACCGATCGAGTGTATAAAAATCCGGAATCCCCCCCTATTTACGGCACCGAACGCGACAGCCAGATCCTTCAGCTTCCACACGGCATCGTTATGTTCGTCGCTTTCACGTCCCAGCTTCGCAGCATATGGTTTGTGAAGAAAAGCCGTTCCTCCTTCCACCACACCGTCCGCGAAAAACTTGGCGGCGGTTACCTTAAAAAATTCGCCCTCGCAACTTGCCTTCAGCTCCTGCAACGCAGCCACCTGTTCAATAATTGGAAACTCGGGGTTGATCTCCTGCGCATAATGGACTCTCAGCGCAAGCCCCTCCTCTGCTTCCAAGCGCGCAAAGGCCGCGGCGGGCGCACCCAGACCAGCTCCACATATGCTCAGAACGCCTGTGATGCCATAACGGTGCATGCGCGTCTGATAAAGCCTAAGCGCACGGATGTATTGTTGCATGGTGTACGCTTTCGGCGGCAGCAGTTTGGTAGCCTCCTCCTTGAGCGTGCCCCACAACGCGCCGGTGTGAGGGTCTCGTTCGATCACACCGCCTGCCGGATTGGGCGTGTGTGTTGAAATTCCATAGCGCGAGAAAGCGGCGCTGTTCATCCAAACCGTATGACCGTCGTACGAGCGTAGAATGATCGGGACTACAGCTGAAATCTCATCGAGGCGCGCCTTGCGAGGACCATGAATCAGTTCTTTGTCGGTGAAGCCGGTGATATCCCAACCTGCCCCGCGGATCTCCACAGCCTCGGGATATTCTTGGAGAAAATTACGTACGGCCCGGATACAGGCTTCCGGCGTTTTACAGGTATAGAGCGAAACGTCATAGAGATCCGAAAGTGCCGTGCCCGGCGCATGCGAATGGGAATCGATAAAGCCAGGCATCACAAAACGTCCGCGCAGATCTTCCGATTCAGTATTGGGACCTGCAAAAGCCGAGACATCAGAATCGGAGCCGACAGCCAAAATGCGGCCACCTTTGACCGCCAATGCGGTTGCAAAATCTTCTTCCGTGCCGGCCCCCATCCAGACAATCGCGTTGGTGAAAATCCAGTCCGCCCGTCGTGCATGATCCGTTCTCGACAAACAGCACACCCCTTTCGTGGACCGTAAACAGGCCTTTTAAAACCTCATGATTTTTAAATATTAAACGATTGGGGCTTCGAGAGGAAGTCAGTAAAACCGGCCGCGAACAAACAAAAAACGCATTCAATACAATTTGCGGTTGAAATGCCGTCCATATTTGCTATTGTGTTGGTCCACATGTCTACGATGTAGGCGGACGTGAAGAGGAGAAAAGGCGTAAATGAGTCAGCATACCAGCTTGAAGGGTTCAGGCAAGATTACGGCAAAACGCAACGTTTTGAAGCGTTTCGAGCGTGTTAATGTGTTGAAAAAACGCGGTCAGTGGAAAGATGGCGACCGCGGGTTGGGTCTGCGCAAGACTAAGCCGGACGTATAAACGTCGAGTCGTATAGTTTGTTTGTTCCTTGTGCCGCACGCGTACCGGTCTCCGACGGAGACGTACGTTTGCGGTTTTTTCAGTTTGAGACCAAACTTAACTGAGCTAATGACTCGTGATGTGCGGAAACATGAAGGGACGATACCATTCGATTCGGACCGCGGTTCTGCTCGCCGGTTTTGCCGGATGGGTATGGTCCCAAAAGGCAAATAAGCCGGAGCCGTTGTATGTGAGAGGGGTTGAGGGCCGCGTTGCAGTTTACGCCGCAACCAACACGCCACGCGAGGCAGTCGCCTGGCTCCCCTCCGACACCGTCTTTACCGTGCGAGACGAACTAGATGATGGCCCATGGGTATGTGTTGATCCTCCCGATGCGATCAGCGCATGGATTTACCGGGAACTGGTCCGAGACGGCCAAGTGATCGTTGACAAAAGTCAGGTACGTGCTGGCGCGGGGATGACCTATCGGCCCATCGCGAGCGTTGGCCGGGGAGATCGGGTTGAGGTGCGAGGCGTATATGGGGATTGGCTCAGAATCAAACCGCCTGCAGGTGCCAGCTTCTGGGTTTTACGCGATCAGGTCGAACCGCTCGCAACGCCACTTCCGGAGGAGAGTGAGGCCTCTATGCCTGATGTGCTCACGAGTATGCTCGATGCTCTCACCAATGAAACTGCAACGCTGATTGTCACGAATAGGGCTCGGGAAACATCCAGCTTAGAGACTCCCCCACCCAAAGTCATCCTATCGCCGCCGCCCGAACTTGCCGGATTCGTGTTGGAAGAGGTGGCGGTGCAGGGACAAAAAGTTGTCCTTAAAGGAACACTCGACTGGGGCGGAATGAGTTCGATCTCGGCACCATTTAGCCTTGTGGCGCGCCAGGAAGATGGTGACATGATGCCGATCTGTCACCTACTGGCGCCAGAGCTCACCTACGGTCCGCATGTTGGCTCCGCCGTGACGGTCGAAGGAACCCGCTGGTACGTGAAAGGCTCCAGCCTCCCGTTCGTGATCCCCCAAACGCTACGCATCGGCAATTGACGACTTTCCTGCTTTCAGCAGCCGCACAAAGCGCTTCAGGATATTATCGTGTTGGAGCGCCGTTCCAAGCCCCGCGCGCGGCATCGCTTTCAGCGTCTCATACATGGCCGCGTTTTGTGCCGCACGCTGCGCAACAAGCTCCGCCAGCTTTGCCGGAATGTCGGAGCGTAGTCCAAGAAGCTGGACAAACGCTTTGCCGGGTATCTCAAGCAATGTCACTTCGCCGACGGCTTGCAACGTGGCCGTGCGAGGGAGTCCCGTCACCAGACTCATTTCGCCAACTAATGCCCCGGCTTGCAGAGTAAAGGTATGAGGTGCAACATCGGATTGAAACTCGACGCGTCCAGAGAGTTTACCGCCGACCAGGACGTAGGCGGTGTCGCCGATTTCCCCCTGTCTAAACAGCGTCTCACCAGCAGTATACTGCACACGTCGCAAAGCGAGTGCCACCGGCCGCAACTCGTCATCCGTGACCAGGGAATGCCCGTCAGAATCAGTCAGCAGTCTACGGCAAAAATCGCTCTGATGCAGATCGGCCAGGTGCTGTTCGACCGCCTTTTCTTCGGGCGGCAGACATCGCTGGTGATTGACGACCTCCATAAAATCGTTTAAGAGCTTATCGCTCATGGGAAAAGGTATTTCGATTCCGCGCCGCTTAAACTGGTACCATATCCGGCACTGCACATCACTCATTAACGTCGTACGGTCAAAATAGCGGTTTGTCCAGAAACGCAAATCGTAATTGATACCAAAGTCCTTGTACTCAGTCAGTACGGCTGAGGGCTTAGGATCACGCAACACATCAGGCACACTCAGAGCGGCTGCCTCGAGCGCATCAATGACAGCGGCAGGCGCATCAGAATAACTCGCGCCCACACTTACGCGGACACGACGCAGAGGCACGGGGTGAGTCATGTTGTGGATCACCGACTCGGCAACTTTGCTGTTGGGCACAACCAGCATGTGACCGCCGACGGTACGCAGGCGGGTCTCGCGCCAGTTGGTCTCCATCACTTCACCTTCAATGTCACCGATCGCCACCCAGTCTCCCGGCACTGTGGAACGGACGATGTGCATCGACATGCCAGCCAAGAGATTACCTAACACCCCTTGCAACGCAAAGCCGATGACTGCGGTCAGCAATGCCGTAGAAGCCAAAGCTGTGGAAATGTCACGGTTGAGAACAGCTTTCGCCACCAGTAAGAGAGCACCCACCACCAAGAAAAAGTGCAAGATGTTTCGGATCAACGGTGGCAGAGGAAAGGGCTTCCCTCGCACGGCGAAGACAAAACGCAAAGCAACTTCACACCCATCGAGCAGAAAGACGAGTACCCAAAACACACACCATGCTTTGATAAAGGAGGCATGAACGTCGATCCAAACCCTGAAGCCATCATGCAAGCGACACACAAATAAAACAGGCAAAGTCAAAAGCAGAATCGTAGCCGCCGGCACCAGAAGTCCCACGATAGATGAACGTTTGTGGTGTGACACGTCGCCGTTCGCATGGGCCACGATGCTTGTCCGGAAAAAAGCCGCACGCAACCCATACGCCACAAATAACAAGGCCATTGCAGCACCCGTCAAAACACTAAACCCACTATAATCAGTCATGGTTACCTCCCTATCCGTATGTCGAGTCCATCGTATGCCAGACGCGCCCGGGTGAAGGCACTCCGGAGTTTTTCAACGCGCAGATCCAGAACTTCATCGCTGCTCGCCGGCGCATGATGAGTGACGACCAATTGCCCCGCCCCCACACTTTCGGCAACCTCGACCGCGTCTTGCCACGTGCTATGGCCCCAACCCGAAAACCGTGAGCCGTCAGCCGCGTCAAACTGCCCATCCATGATTAGCAGATCAACCGGCGTAGGCATTTGGCAAAGCTGAAACAGCGCATCGCGTTCCGCACCCGCGGACGCTTGCCACTCGAGGTCGGTAGCAAAAACGACGGACGCACAGTCTTCGCGCGAGTCAATGCGATAGGCATGACAACCATTGCGGTGATGTACCGTGCACCAGCGCACATCAAACGCGCCGTGCCGCCAAGGCGCTTCCCCGGAGGATTCGGATAGCACCAGATACTCACAGTGTGCAGAAAAATTAACGGGCCAGAACGGCTTGTCCATCAGGCGCCTGATGGCGTCCTCAGTTGTGACCCCTTCTCGCACGGGCGAAGCAAACTGGACACGCGCGTTCGGATCATACAGCGAGGCGAACGACGGCAATCCGATAAGATGGTCGAGATGATAGTGTGTAAATAACATGAGGTCGGGCAAGTCGTTGGTCTGACGCATGAGGCACGGCTGCAGGTTCTGCAGACCGGTTCCTGCGTCAAGAATGATGCGCGTTCCCGCACGATCCCCGATGAGCACACATGTCGTAGCTCCACCATACTTCATGCAATCACGATGCGTAACAGGACTCGTCCCCCGCACTCCACCTAGCAAGATCTGCATGGTGTCTTCCCCTCTCCGAACGTGGATACGCCGTTCATTTTTCGTTTAGCTCCCAAATCCCAGACCAGGCCGCGGTGACACTGCCGAACAGAAGTCGACACTTTTCCAAATACGCCCGCGCCACAGGATCATCCGGCATGTGTTGCAACAGGTCGCACGCTTCTGCCAAGCGCCCCTCCACAAACAACGCACGCGCTTTATCGAACTCCTGCCAAGACTTAGGGCACGCCTCTCCCGACAAGCCTGTCACTTCAAAGACGCGCACGGGCGTCTTTCGTCCGACCACGCGCAAAAGCGCCAATTCACGCCCGGCCCAGATACCGCCCGAACGCTGCCACGTGCTCTCGGAAACCATCAGATATGTACCGAACGCTTTGTTCGCACCTTCGAGGCGTGAGGCGAGATTTGCCGCATCACCAAGGACGGTATAGTTGAAGCGCTCGTGGGAACCCATGTTGCCGACAATCGCCTCACCTGTATTGAGGCCAATCCGAGCCCGCAATACCACACCCGTGCGGAGCTCAAATTCGGCACGTCTCTCCGCCAGTCGACTCTGACAGCGTAGGGCGGCACGACAGGCGCGAGCGGCATGATCGGGCTGCGGCACGGGTGCATTCCAGAAGGCGACGATCGCGTCTCCGATATATTTATCGAGATAACCGCCTTCTTCCTGGATGATCGCACTCATGTCGCTGAGGTAATCGTTCAGCAGAGCGGTGAGTGCGGTGGGATCGAGCTTTTCGGAGAACGTGGAGAAGGCTTCGATGTCTGAAAAAAAGACAGTCAGCTCACGCTTCTCTCCCCCCAGTATCAAACGGCCCGGATCAGCCAAGATCTGGTCGATCACTTCCTCGCCAAGGTAATGACGGAACGCATTTTTAATAAAGGCCTTCTGGCGGCCCTCGGTGGCGTAGTTCAGTATAACGGAGCCGATCAACGAGAGCACGACAGCCAGAAATCCGACCATCACGGGCCACCAGTAACCGAACGCATAGGCGACATAGCCCAATCCGACTGGCACCGGCAAACAGAAGACGAAAACAAGCACGTTCTGGCAGGTTCGCCGCGCGTTCAGCACGAACCACGCGGCAAGGCATGCCATGAGAAGTGTGGAAAACGCGCACAAAGGTTTCGAGGTGTCGCGCAGTCTGTTTGAAGTCAGAAGATTATCCAATACCGTCGCGTGGATCTCGACACCCGGCGCGATACGGCTAATCGGAGTCGGGCGTAAATCCATCAGGCCGGGAGCGCCGAAACCAACAAGGACGTAGGCATTGCTGAACACCGACGGAGATACCGAGGGATTGTCCCCTGCCTGCAACCGCATCTCTGACTGAACAACTGCGGCCGCGCTGAAGGTCGCATGCACTCCGTTTGACCCCGCGAAGTTGAGAATAAGACGGTTGCGGGCATCCAAGGGCAAGGACCGGACATCCGGCTCGGTTGTGCATCCGATGCCAAGCAGCCAGGCGGCATAGCCGAGAGAAAAGACCTTCTGGCCGTTATGATGGCGCAACAATGTGGCCCGGCGGAAGACGCCATCGGGGTCCGGTTCATCGCTGACATTCGCCACGACGGTTGCATTGGTCGCCACGGCGGAAATGGGCTTCGTTACGCGGTCGCGCCCGTAAAAAGCCGCGCCAACGAACCTGCCCGTGCTGCGGCAAATGGCATGACCGAGCGCCTCGTCATCCGCCATTCCGTAGATAGAAGGTTCAGTAAAAAGGATATCAAACGCCACAACCTTTGCCCCGCCGCGACGACAAAAGTCAAGTATCGTCGCATAGACCTCGCGCGGCCAAGGCCAAGACCAGCCCATCTCTTTGGACCCCCAATCCAGACTGGGCTGGTCGAGCAGGATGATTTTGATGCAGGATGATGGCGACCTGCGAGGTGCGAACGCGTTGACGCGCCAGGCCCAAGTTGTATACTCGAAACGGTCGAGCGCCCCACCAAGCCAAAGAAATAACGCAATGCTTGCGGCGCCAAAACCGATCCCGCAACTTTGGAGGGCCCTTTTTGTCATAACCCGTACGTGTCGTTTCAGCGGATCATGCCGACCGCCGCTTCGAACCGCTGCTGACGCATGGCAGGCACCGCATCTGAGGGCCGTGTATCAATTAGCCCACTCACGTATTGGATGCGCGATTCCGGTGAAGGATGCGTTTTCGCGAAACCTCTCGTGTCAGCCGCGAGACGCGTCTTCATTTCGGCAAGCATATTGATCAAGGCACCCGGGTTGTAGCCTGCACGCTTCAGGATCGCAACAGCGGCCACATCCGCAGCATTTTCGAGAGAACGGGAGTAGCCGTTGTTCATTAGCGTGTTGGTCACATCTGTCACGCTTCCCTCGAACGCCTTAACCACTTCAGCCAGATCACCTCCGACGAGATTCTTGCCAGCCTCTACCGCAAAGATGGTCAGGGCCGAATTCAGACGCCCCCGTTTAATGGCTTGCAGCCCATGCTGATTCTGTACATGACCGATCTCGTGTGCCAACACGGCTGCCAAAGCATCCTCGCTGCGGCAGCAGCGCAACAGTCCACGAGAAACAAGGATGAGCCCCCCCGGTGCGGCGAAAGCGTTAACCTCATCGGTTTCTATGACCAGGAAATGATAACCGCCGAATGTTTCGGGCTTATCGGAGAGCTGCGCCAATGTCTGTCCAAGCAGATTCAGATATTGGTTCAGAGCCGCTTTGTCATATGGCTTGTAGGTCGCAAGGACGGTGGCCGCAACGGACCTTCCGATGTAGTATTCCTGTTCCGGAGTGATGTCCTTAAACGTCTTTTCAACAGCCACCGCCGTTCGGTTGATCGATGCGGCTTGTTCCGAGGTGATCACCCCCGCAGCCTGCCCCGCCATCGCACCGACTTGCGCCACCGTTGAACAACCGGACTGGAGCAAGACCAATCCAAGCGCGCAGCCCGCCAGAATCAGGGAAGAGTTGTTCATTTCGTACCCCCGTCTTGCTTGAGGCCACCCACCTTCATAAAGTCCGCGATTTGCGAGGGCGAGGCGTTAAACTTGTACATTTTGTCCACCCACGTGAAATCGACCTCCCTATGATCGGCTTTGAACCGTGCTTCGACATCGGAGTTAAAACCTTTTCCGGCCAGAGCCAACTCATCGCCTGACGCACCAGCGCTTACCGAACCGCCGCCGCTCTGCGCCTGAAGGCGTTTGCCCGTCAACGCCGAAGCATGCAGCCAACCGACCTTACCGTCCGGTGTCCTTACCTGTTGCCAAGGTCCCTGTCCACCCAGCGTTTCCACAGACTGGGCATACGGTACAGTTGTGACTACTTTCCCTAGGAACGACGGCGTTTCGCGCACTTGTCCGCTCTGCACCTGAACGCTCAGGAGCTCCGCCCGAACGCCACAGGCCATACTTGCCATGCAAAAAAACAACATCATTGGTTTCATCAAAAAACATGCTCCTCTCATATTAACAACAGTATTATTTTACAGCACTTCAGAGGTCGACGCAAACCTGAATATTTCATTTATCTGCACCTCAATGCTGTCTCGCAATCGTAACGGTCTTTCACTATAATTTCCGCCCATGAACGGCAAATTGTGTCTTATCTGCGGCGATGACGATTACCTCGTCGATTCGACTGCTCGGGAACGAGTCAATCAACTCGTTGCCGAGCCGGACCGCGCGTTGGGTATCGAGATCATCGACGGGCGTAAAGACACAGCCGATGAAGTACGCCGTGCCGTCGACGCCTGTATCGAATCGGTTCAGACGCCGGGTTTTTTCGGAACGAGCAAAGTGACCTGGTTTCGCGATGTGACTTTTCTCACGGGGGGCGGGCGCGTGTCGGAATCCGCTGCAGCCAAAGAAGCGGTCGACAAGCTTTCTGTATGGCTGAAAAACGGGTTGCTCGACGGTCAATCTCTCATTATCACAGCCACCAAAGTTCTGCGCAATTCGGTGTTTTTCAAGATTTGCCAGAAGCAGGGAGAGATTGAGGACTTCGGCGGCGGGCTCAAGAGCTGGGAACTCGAGAAACTGGCAGATCAGCGACTTGATGCGATGTCGAAGAAAGCCGGGCTATCGTTTGACCCTGACGCCCGTACGGAGTTCCTTAACCGTGCAGGCTTTGACACACGGTTTCTCGTGCAAGAGGTAGAAAAACTGCGGCTCTTTTTGGGGGAACGCAAGCGGGTGGCCACCAACGATGTGCGCGAGATTACTTCTATCGGCCGCGAAGCCGAAGCATGGGATCTTTTGGATGCATTCGGCGAGCGGGACGCTTGGGGCGTGTTGATGACCTTGAAGCGTTTGAGCGGACAGAAAGGCATCGGCATCATGCTGGCTGCAATGCTCGAAAAGGCCGTTCGCGAACTGTTGGTCTTGCGCGAAGCCTACGACCGAAAATGGGCGTATGGCAGCAAAGGCGGAGCGTGCGGCTGGAACACCAATCTACCCCCCGATGCCACGGCTTTGCTTCATGTTTTGCCTGTGAATCCAAAATCAATGAACGCATGGTCCTTGAAGAAAAAACTGCCCCACGCGCTTAACTACACGTTGCAAGAATTGCGTGTGGCGCGATTCCGCATTCTCGAATTGCGCGAAAAAATGGTTTCGACGTCGCTCCCCGAGATGTTTCTTTTGGAAACCTCGCTGTTGCGGATCATCGGCACTAAAACCAAGACGGCAGCTGCATCAGGAGCGCGATGACCCGGATGGTTCAACATATCGTGCTGTCTGTTTTGTTATCTCTTTCGGGGCTTGCGTCTCTTTCCGCGTTCGCTGCGGATTTGGACGGCAACCGCGACGGGATGATACGAGTAGCATTCCTTTCAACGCCCCTGCAGAGCGGAGGCATTGAGGCTTTGGCAATCTGCGCCGATCTTGAAAACATGATCAAAGCGTCGACGCCAGGCAAGCCCGTGCGGGTAACGCACGAATCCATTACGCACAGCCGAACGCTCATGGGGTGGTGGTATCATCCCGATTCGCAAGCGGCACGAGCGCAGCTTTTCGCCGGACACTATGACCTGCTGCTGATGGCTGAGGATGACGAAATTGTGCGCGGATATCCCGAGTTCTTCTTCGAAGGCGTGAGAGCTGTCACCCGCGAAGCCCGTGCAAAAGGTATCCGCACGGCCTTAGTGCAAATGGTGAAGCCGGGTAACACGTTTCGTGATACGCGTGTCCAAGCGGTTGCGGAAACCGTGTACCGGGTTGGTGACGGATGCGGAGTAGAGGTGATACCTGCGGGATTCGGCTGGCGCGAGGCACTGACGAGGAATCGCATGACGGGAGATTCACCAGTCAAAACGCGAGCCTGCGCGTATCTGACCGCGGCTGCCGTTTATTGCCAAGTGACCGATGCTAAGGTACCTAAAGGTGCTTATGAGGCCTACTGGACCACTAAAAAAACCACAGAAGTGCTTGCACTTTCGGCACGCGAGGCCATCGCCAACGAACGTGTAAAAAAACACTATCAAGGACCTTTTTCCGGGGTGATACGTATTGAGCCTAAGATCACTAAGCGGCTCAAAGTATTTGTTCCGAATACAGCCGATGAAGATCCTGTCCGCCAAAACCTTCAATACATTTTAGACGCTGCATTCCAAGATTGGTTTTGGAAGACCCCCTCCGACTGGTATCGTGATGGCTTTGACCGCTACTCGTCAGCCTTTGATCTGGTTTATGGCAACATGCAGCAAATGAATCAATACTTGGACGTGTCGCTTTACACGTCATGGAACAAGGCGCCAACCAATCAGCCGCAACCTTGCGCCGCTGTCTTTTGCAGCAATCCGGCTGGCGACATGGACGGGCTGGATACGCTCAGCAAGCTGGAATCCATTTTGTTTGAAGGATACGATTATGCCAAGAGTAAAAAATTGATCTTCATCCCCTATCAACTCGCTTGGGCACGCGTTCGGCAAACGGATCCGCGCCTGGTGCAAAAAGAACATGTTGAGCGAAACAACGATTGGATGAGCTATATGATGGCCAACATGATCTACACGATTGTTACCGACAGGTATCAACCGCCACCGGATAAAGCTAAACCTCAGTATGCCAATGCCAGTCATCCGCGAGGTTTTCATGATGCCTGCGCGAAAATCGGCTACGAGACCGTCACGCAACTGGCCACGTTAACGGATTCTCTGAATGCCATTCTGCTGCGGAGTGAGACGTATCGCATCACCGAGGACAATCCAGGTTTTGTCGGCATCCGGCTACTCGATCGCCCCTCGCAAGAAGTCCGTGTTTTTTGTGCGACGGACATTCCCGGCGTGGCCGCGCTTTCGCGCGAGTCGCTGGTTTTCACTCCCGACAATTTCGATATCGAGCAGACAGTCCGCGTCTTGCCGGCCACAAACACCCCCACCGTTTTCTTTCATTTTATGGCCAGCGTACAGTCTGAGGACAAGTCTATAGACGGCGCAAACGACTTGCGTCCCTTCATTCTTAATTTTAACGAAAATGAGACGGGAGCATTTATCTTTGACTGCGAGAGCGTTTCGCCTAAAACAGGTTTTCACGCTCTGCTCCGACCGCTCCTACGCCCGTGCGATATCGTGTGCGCCAGCATTGAGCAGAATGGACAAGTTACGGAAGAGGTTTATTACAGTCCTGATCATTTTGAAGGCACGGAGGTCCGACTGCATCCCACAGCCAACGATTATGCGAAAGGCGTCTTAAAAATCAAAGTGCGGACCACCTCGACTGACTTGCGATATAATCTCAAACAATTTGATTTTGTTTTTCGTGTTGCAAGTGAGGGAGCCCCCATTCCATGCGTTTCTGTTATCGTGCCGGAAAATGGGCACGTGATTGACGGACCCGCCTTTGTAACGGCTCGGGCTGAAGCCGACATCACGAATGGTGTTCAAACAGTTGCGCTCTATCTCGGACATAAAAGACTTGGCCGTTCACAGACACCCGTGTGTTTGGCTGCAGTCGAAAACGGACCGCCGCAAACCCGTCTGGGCAGCGGCAAGTATACGCTCTGGTCTGAGGCGATCACCACAAACGGGCTGTCCGTTGCATCCGACCCTGTCACGTTTTCCGTGCGTGACTCCGTCGAGACCGCAGGCCTCCCGTAGGCGTGCTGTTTGCCTGCACAATTTACTCACACTTACGGACACGATTCATCTGGGGGTAGAATGATTGGGATTTCAAAATTATATCTGGGTAAAGTGGAAGTATCAGACCCATTGCGGTATGCGCGCAAATCGGCTCAACTTCCCAGTCACCTGCTTCAGTTCTCCGAAGACAAGAAACCAGTCGTCGTCTGGAATGTGACATCACGTTGTAATCTGAAGTGTACGCACTGTTATGCGGCCACCGAAGGCGTTCCCGAGGAGCTGACAACGCGTGAAGCATTGGCCTTGATCGATGATCTGGCCTCATTCGGTTGCCCGGTGTTGCTTTTTTCCGGCGGAGAACCCTTCGTTCGCCCCGACATTCTGACGCTCGCACATCATGCGGCTTCGAAGGGATTACGCGTGGTATTCTCCACGAACGGGACACTAATCGACGCCCCGCTGGCAGCAGAAATCAAGGCGATCGGAGTTTCCTATGTCGGTATCAGCATCGACGGGATGGAGGCGGTGCATGACCGTTTCCGTGCCTATCCCGGCGCGTTCCAAAGGTCCTTGGACGGCATCCGTCACTGTCGGGATGAAGGCGTCAAGGTTGGCCTACGCGTGACCATGACGAAGGACAACGTCGACGAGATACCCGCGATCTTCGAACTGATGGAAGCCGAACGCATTCCCCGAATCTGTCTCTATCACCTTGTGTACTGCGGACGCGGCGCTGAGATCGCTGCCCATGACTTGAGTCCCGAACAACGCCGCTCTACGCTGGACCTGATTATAGCACGCACCGCGAGGTTACATGAGCGAGGTTTTCCGGTGGAGGTCCTCACCGTCGACAACCACTGCGACGGACCCTACCTCTATCTACGCATGACGCGCGAGAATAACCCCCGCGCCGGGGATGTAATGACCCTTTTACAAATGAACGGCGGGAACAGTACTGGCAACGGTATCGGGTGTGTCAGTTGGGACGGCACCGTTTATCCAGATCAGTTCTGGCGTAACCAGCCTGTGGGCAATGTGCGCGTCAGACCGTTTAGCGAGATATGGGGGCATCCCGAACCGGGTAGCCTCCTCGCCCTGTTACGGCAGAAGAAAAATCACGTGACCGGACGTTGTGTGACATGCCGCTTCCTAGACGTGTGTGGAGGTAATTTCCGAGCACGCGCCGAAGCCGCCACCGGCGATCTCTGGGGTGTTGACCCGGCCTGTTACCTGACCGACGACGAAATTTCTCCTCACCTCGTATGAAAACATCTGAACATCAGGAGCACACCCTCGACCGTCCCCTTGATCCTTCCGGCCCTCGCGTTGTGGCCTGGGAAATTACACGGCGTTGTCCTCTCGCGTGCAGACACTGCCGCGCCGGTGCCAAAGATCGCGCTTATGAGGGCGAGTTGTCAACGGACGAATGCCTTCGAGTTCTTGACTCACTGGCCGCATTCAGCCGACCTATGATCATCTGGACCGGTGGCGAGCCGATGTACCGGGCTGACATCCTTGAATTGGTCCGCGGCGCGACAGCGCGGGGCTTGCGTTCGGTGATTGCGCCCTGCGGCACGCTCGTTACACGCGAGGCGTTGCTGTCGCTCAAAATGGCAGGAGTGACCGCTTGCAGCTTCAGCCTTGACGGTGCCTGCTCAGCCTCTCACGATGCCTTCCGCGGTGTTTCGGGCGCGTTCGAAAATGTGACCCGTGCCATGTCGATTGCAGTGGAAATCGGCATGCCGTTTCAAGTGAACACTACGGTCTCTACCCTCAATCAAGCCGAGCTACCCGCCATCCGGGAACTGGCCATTAAGCGCGGCGCAGCAACGCTTGACCTATTTTTTCTTGTGCCCGTCGGACGGGGTGCAGGACTTCGCGACCTCTCGCTGACGCCTCAAGAGACAGAGTCTGTCCTACGCTGGGCGTTCGAGCAGGACCGGCAAGGCCCCATCCGCGTGCGTGAGACTTGCGCCCCGCAAGCCGTACGCATCTGGCACACACTCAACAAACCAGGGAAAGCTCCCTCTGGCTGTATGGGTGGGCGCGGATTTGTTTTTATTTCTCACATCGGCGTCTTGCAACCGTGCGGCTTTCTTGACGTTCCCAGCGGCGACCTTCGTTCGCAAGGTCTCGATTTCAAAAAGACGTATGAAGCGTCCCCCGTGTTCCAGAACTTAAACAGACCTGACCTTTACGGGGGAGCATGCGGCACCTGCGCATTTCGCAACAGCTGTGGAGGATGCCGGGCGCGAGCCTATGCGGCCTCCGGCGATTACATGGCTGCAGAAACAAGCTGTCCTCTCGCGGCACGCTAGCCCGCAGCGCCCCATTCCTGAGACTCAACTTAAAAAGGTTACGATAAACAATGAAAAACATACTCGGTATTCTGTTAACCGGATGGATCACAGGTTCATGCGCGTGGGGCGCGAGCCAGGTGTTTGACACTCGTATGGTGAAAAGCGAAATTCTCGTCAAGGAAATGAAGTATGCGGTGTATCTACCAGACGGGTATGCCTTTTCCGAGCGCGCTTATCCGGTTCTCTATCTGTTGCACGGGTACAGCGATGACCAAACCGGTTGGATCCAGTTTGGCGAGGTACAACGGATCGCGGATCAGGCTATCGCAGAGGGTCGCTCCTCACCCATGATCATCGTCATGCCGGACGCTGAAACGACTTGGTACATGAACGACCTGAAGGAGCAGTACCGTTTTGAGGATTACTTCTTCGGCGAGTTGATTCCCCATATCGAAGCCACCTATCGATGTCGCACCAAGAAAGAATACCGGGCTGTTGCAGGGCTTTCCATGGGAGGGCTAGGTGCTTTCATGTATGCGTTGCGTTACCCTAACCTGTTTGCCGCAAGTTGTCCCCTGAGTGGAGCCTTGTGGGGGCGCGAATCCATGACCACGCGTATGAAACTGAACGAAATTGGAGAGCCGGAAGGGAAGATCAACGCATATCTTGACCGGTATTGTCCTGTCACGCTTGTTGAGCGACTTCCTGAGGAGCAGAAAAAAGCAGTGAGGTTCTACATCGACTGCGGCGACGATGATTTCTTGGCTGCGGATAACGCGCGGATGCACATCCTCTTGCTCGAAAAAAAGATTCAGCATGAATACCGCACGAGGGATGGCGGACACTCATGGGAATATTGGCGCAACGCACTCCCCTCGGTTCTGGAGTTTGTTTCCCAAAGTTTTCGCCGCTAAAAAACCGTAGCGGGTCTGGGCATTGGCCCCTGCACAAGCGGCATATTTCTGTTGCCGAGAACGCAACATGATTTGTATAGTATTCAAAAATGAAGACTCAATATCGTAAAGGAGCGTGCAACAATGCAACTAACGTTTAAACCGCTTTTGTTGATTTCCTATGTGTCCGTAGCGTTACTCATTGAAACACCGGTGCTATTTTTGACGGGTTGCAAACCCTCGCGAGAGAAAATTGCCGCGCAAGAGGCGGTGCTTAGCCAAGAGATCGAGGCTCTCTTTGCAAGGGTGCAGGTCTTGCAGTCTGAAAATCAAATTGATGCAGCCATGACGCTGATCGACAACGGACTTGCAAACCCAAAATATGCGGGTCAAAAAGCACGTTTCGTCACGCAAAAAATCGAGCTCTTGCTTGTCCAGAATAAAGACCAGATGGCAGGAGCGTTTATCCTTCAGACCTTGAAGAGCGAGCCGGAAATCGTACGGGCGGCCTTCGGAAACATTTACAACTATTACCAACAACGGAATCGCCATCCGGATATCAGAACATGGTGCAAACGTCTGTTGGAACCCGACTCCGGACTGCCTCAAGACCTGAAAGGCCAAGTACTGAGCTGGCAACTATCCGCAGCCCTCGCCATGGCTGATGAAGAGGGATCAACTAACAGCCTTGGTGAAATTCTGACCGGCCTCAAGCCTGAAGATGCAGCCCCTATCATTCAGCAGGCTTTGGACGACTTGATCGATGCAGGACAGCACAAGCTCGTTTTGACGCTTATACGTCATGTGGAAGGCAAGAAGACCGAATCACCGCTCTACAGTAACTTGTTCGTCACCCTGTCTCTGAGGTGTGTGCTCGCTGCCAAGGATTGGGAAAACATGACCCCGACCTTCAATGTCTGTGTTGCACAACTGTCCGATGACCAACTGCTCAAGCTGTCGCGAGCTGTTTTTCCCGCGCTGCAAAAAAACGGCCAACTGTCACTCATCGAGCAGTTAAGCAAACACGTTATTGATACCGCCATCGAAAAAACAAACTCCGTGAATAACGCCTCCAGGATTTGGGTGGAAAATGGCGTGCTCACCAACAAAAAAACACTGCCTGAGCGTCTCCTCACCTTGCTGAACGCGAGGGTTTCCCCCGTTCAGGTCGGCAGCCTTTTCGACCGCTATTTCTATGAAATGACTGACGATTTGGAAATCATCCGCAGTTTGTGCACATTGGGCGAACGGATTCTTGCCGTCTGTTCGGACGAGGCGACCGTCAACAACGTTAAGGTGAAAATCCTCGACGGTGCGTTTATCACTGAAAATTTCGATCTCGCCGTGCATATGCTGGAACAGGGAATCCCCGGCAAAGACAAGGCCTGGCACGAAATGTCTCTGCCCAAAGTCAAAGCCCACCGTGCTATGGCCCAGAAGAATCCACGTGAAGCCGTACGATACTTCCGCGACTTCATGAACGCCTGGATTGCCTCGGATCAGAAAGAGGAATTCGACCCCACGAGCGGCATCGCCTACAGCCGAGAATGGATACTCGGTCGTAACGCCAACCGTATCGCCGGCATTCTCGAAACGATCCCCGACAAGACCGAAGCCGATAAGGCGCGTGCCGAGGCCAAGATGTACTTTAAGACCGCTATCGAGAAAGCCGCTGGCGACGCCGAAGCCTCCAAGCTTCTGAAAGAAGAGACGAGAAATATGGGGCTCTAACGTATATAGCAAGGCACGGTACGGCGGACGAGGCTTTGCAAAACCAAAACCGGACTCTCAGGTGCTCCACTTCTTAACAAGCGAGACGATCATTTCTAACGCCTCAGCTTCTGGTAATGTTTTGACGCGCTCACCGTGCACGAAAAGCGTAAAGGTGTTGTTGCCACCCGCCACGGCAATGTCCGCATCTCTGGCTTCACCTGGGCCATTGACCACACACCCCATCACCGCCACATGAGGTCTTGCCGCATCCGGATGTTCGCGGTAAAAACGCTCCAACCGTTCCTCCACGCGAGCCGCCAGACCGGCAACGTCGACGCGCGTACGACCGCACGTCGGACAAGACGTTACTGACGCGCCCGGTGCCCTAAGGCCCACACTGCGCAACAACTCAACTCCTACGCGGACCTCTTTCGCAGGCGTATCGGTGAGTGAGACTCGAATCGTATCGCCGATGCCATCCAACAAAAGAGCCCCGATCGCAACACAGGAACGCACGGTTCCCGGTATAAATGTCCCGGCTTCTGTAACTCCCAAATGCAGGGGATAAACAGTCCTTTCGGAAAGTAAGCGATAGGCTTCCAGTGTGCGCGTTACGTTTGAAGCTTTAACTGAGATTTTAATCTCCCGGTAGTCTTCGGCCTCCAGCAGCGTCACATGCCTCAAGGCGCTCTCGACCAACGCTTCGGCTGTTGCAGATCCATGTTTAGCGAGGATGTCTTTTTCGAGTGAGCCGCCGTTTACACCAATACGGATCGGCACATTCCGCGACCGGGCTGCAGCCACCACGGCTTTGACACGCTCAGGTCCACCGATGTTTCCAGGGTTGATGCGCAATCCGTCCGCGCCAGCCTCCAAAGAGGCCAGTGCCAGCCGGTAATCAAAATGGATGTCCGCCACTAAAGGAACTCGCGACTTCATCCGAACCTGTTTTAGAACCTTCGCCGCCTGTGCATCAGGCACAGCCAGCCTAACGATGTCACATCCGAGGTCAACCGCTTCATCGATTTGCCGTAAGAGCGCCGCCGCGTTGTGCGGATGGGCATTGGTCATGGTCTGCACACTGACCGGTGCGCTGCCACCGATCGCGACCGTGCCAAGCATAATCCGCCGGGTTTCAGCACGGGGCCGAAGCATTTGTAACCCTCCTGTTAAGGTTGTAAGGCGGGCGCGTTGGTTATCGCCCCTCTCGCCGCCTCGCTGCGTTCCATCGCGCGTAAAGCCTTGTTAAGTTTTACGCGCTTGGCGATGTCGCTGTAAACCAACAAAGCCATCAGCCCGATCAGCAACACCGCGCACGTATTTACAAGAACCGCAACCACTTTCGGATGTGGCTTACGGCGTGTGATAATTTCGAACAGGGCAAAAAGGATATGGCCGCCATCCAAGACCGGCAACGGCAACAGGTTCAGTATCGCCAAATTAACGCAGATCATGCGAAGGAAACCGAAGCCATCCATTAAATCGCCGCGTACCGTATCATATAAACCCATCACAATTGCCACAGGCCCGCCAACATTTTTTGCGACCGCCTTGAACTCCTTCGGCGTCACCAAGGCCTGCAGTACACGCACAACCGACATTGAGTCCCATTTCAACTGCTGCCAAGGGTCACGGTACATCATCCAGCCTTTCACGCGTTCCAAGCCGTCTCGCGGGCTCACTCCAATGAGGTGCCGAGCCTCCTTCTCGTCGTAACGCGGGGTCACAGAAATGCGCATCTTCGAAGTGCCGCGTTTGATGGACAATAGCGCCGGCACGCCGCCGTGCTGCTTAATAAGCAAGGAAAAATGGTACGCACCCCTGACCGGAACATCGCCGACCGCCTGGATCACATCGTTTGTGCGCAAACCGCTGATTTCGGCAGGTGACCCCGGTACAACGGAAGACACAATACAGAGCATTTCGGGATAGACACCTTCCAGCATCCGCAGACCGATGACATTATTGGTCTGGAAGGTCAACTCCAACTCACGCCTATCTTCGCCGCGCTGGATACCGAACACGGCACGTCCCGACTCTCCGGCCAGCTGATTCTCGACCTGTAAATCAGTCCATGTCGAAACGCCTTTGCCGTTCACAGTCAGGATAAGGTCACCTGCACGAAGTCCCTTTTTCCAAGCGTCAGACTCCTCTTCCACAGAGCCTATTCTGGTATTGACAACACCGGTTTTCACACCCGGAACGGCAAATATTATATAGGCCAGTATAACCGCCAGAACCATATTGCCGAACGGCCCCGAAAATGCGACAACAATTCTTTTCCAAGCCGCGATGTCCGGCAAGTCGCGAGGCTGCTCATTCTTGTCACTGTGATTCTCACCCTGCACCTTTTCCATACCGGACGGATCCAGCTGCGGCAGGGCCACATATCCGCCAAACGGGATACACCCAATCTTGTATTCAATCCCGTCGACCGTCCGTTTCCAGATAGCGGGGCCGAATCCGATTGCGAACGCATCAACCTGCAACCCCAGCCAGCGCGCGGCAAGAAAATGTCCGAACTCATGGATGAAAATCGCCAGACTGAAGAGCAGCGCCACACAGACACCCGCTAAAATCGACCACACTAATTCCATTGTTTTTTACCTATTCCCCCGCAATGCCGTGTCCGTTACAAAGCAGCGAGTATCATCATCCGTTAAAGACCGCATTCCGCAGAGGCTTGCCTACGTGCCCAAGCATCTGCCTCAAAAACCTTATCGAAGTCGTCACACGGACGCACGTCATGTGCGGCCATCACCGCCTCAACTGTGCGCCAGATTCCAGAAAAGGGGATCGCGCCTGCAAGGAAAGCCTCCACGGCAACCTCGTCCGCTGCGTTAAGGACTGCGGGCAACGTGCCGCCCGCTTGCGCGGCTTCCCGGACAAGTCGCAAACTCGGGAAGCGCGACTCATCCGTGTCAAAAAACGTCAAACTCCCCTGTCTCACCAGATCCAAGCATGGTAATTGCGTGGCTGCTCTGTCTGGCCATGTCAGCGCGTATTGTATCGGAAAACGCATGTCTGGCAACGAGAGTTGCGCCAGCATCGAACCGTCAACGAAGGTCACCAGCGAATGCACAATGCTCTCCGGATGAACGACCACGCCGACCTTCTCGACAGGGATGTTGAACAGCCATCTGGCTTCCAGAATCTCCAAGCCTTTATTCATCATCGTAGCGGAGTCGATCGTGACTTTACGTCCCATGCACCAGCGGGGGTGCGCCAGCGCCTGTTCCGGCGTAACACGCTCGAAATCCATCTCCTTTCGCGAAGCGAAAGGCCCTCCCGATGCGGTCAATACCAGTCGTGCCACACGATCCTCAGCCCTTTGATTTGCGTCCCCAGGCTTTACAGCATGTCGCTCATTCCTGACGCAGGCGGGCTTATAAGCGGGCGACTGGAGACATTGGAATAGCGCATTGTGCTCGCTGTCCACCGGCAGGAGACTAACTCCCACGTCCGCACGCCGCCGCATAACCAATTCACCCGCAGACACCAGAACTTCCTTTGTGGCCAAAGCGACATCGTGACCGGCATCCAGCGCTGCCAGCACGGGACGAAGCCCCGCAAGCCCTACCAGCGCACAGATTGCGATGTCCGCTTGCGCGTATGCCGCTAAAGCCGCTACGCCTTCAGCGCCTGGCCATACGGCGATGCCGTGCGGACGTGCCAGTGTTTCAGCTTCGCGTGCCGCGCGAGCGTCCTCGACCGCGATGACATTAACTCCGAATTGCAGCGCCTGATCGATCACGCGCGTGACCTTTGTACGCGTTGCAAGTCCGACCACACGCACAGCATCCGGTAGTTCCGCCGCCACCTTCAGCGTGTTTTCGCCGATCGAACCGGTACTCCCGAGTATGACAATCGACCTCATGACGCCACCGTTTGTCCAACAAACCATGCCAAATAAAAATAAAGGACCGCCGGTGTAAAGGTCAGGCTATCGAACATGTCCAAAATGCCACCCATGCCCGGCAAAAGCCCTGCGGAGTCTTTTATGTTTGCGGAGCGCTTGAACATGGATTCGACCAAATCGCCCAAAACCCCAACTAATCCTAATACCAGTCCTAGCGCCAGTGCATGAAAAAAGCCCAAATCCCGCAGCGGACCTCCAGGGATCCAAGCGCAATGCTTCGACGCCTCAACCATGGCTACGCTTACCGCCATGGAAGCGACGAGCCCGCCGACAAACCCCTCCCACGACTTTTTTGGAGATATGCGAGGAAACATCTTGTGTTTACCCATCGTCATGCCAACCGCAAAGGCACCCACATCGCTAAATTTTACAACAGCAGCCATGTAGGCTGCCAAATAGACACCTACTCGTGCGCAGGGGATCTCGAACATCTCATCTGCCCCCCACTGCGCTAGTCTGATAAAGAAACTCAACATAAATGGCAGGTAAAAGAACCCCAGCAGTGTCACTCCCACATGCTCAACCGGTTTCTGGATGCGCGAGTCGAACAAAACACGCAAAAGCAAGGCAAACACCAATAAGACAAGAAGGAGCGTTTCAAACTGGTGCCCCATCGGAAGTTCGCGTGCCGCATAAGGAGGATACGCATAACACGCTGTCATCCACACCCCGCCCATGGCCATGCCACCATGACGGCTCACCGGGTGCCCGTTCCGCTTCATCATCTGGTAGAATTCGTTCTGACAAAAACCTGACATCAGCAGCAATACGCAGAATAACATCCAGCCAGGCATGTAGCATAATCCGAGAAGCCACGCCGTCCCAACCAGCACACCGGCAGTAATTCTTCGAACCATCACGAGAAAACCTCCTGCGTGTCAGTTGGGTTAACACCGCCATAACGGCGATCACGAATAGAATAGGCGGCCAAAGCCGTATTGAAAGCCTCTTCTCTGAAATCAGGCCACAGAACCGGAGTCACATAGAATTCGCTGTAGGCACACTGCCAAAGCAGGAAATTACTGATGCGCAATTCGCCGCTTGTGCGAATAATCAGATCCGGATCGGGCACATCAGGCGCATACAAATGCGCGGTAATAGCCGCTTCATCAATCTGTTCCGGCGTCAACGTTCCGGCTTTCACTTCTTCAGCGATCATTCGTGCGGCACGAGTCAATTCACTACGTCCGCTGTAACTCAATGCAATGATCAATTGACGATCGAAACGTTCCGTTTCACGTTCCAAACGCACCAGTGCCTGCCGTAAAGAATCTGACAAATCCTCCCTGCGTCCGATTACACGCAGCCGCACCTGCCGTTCGATCAGTTCCCGCTCGTACTTCTGGATAAACGCACCCAAGAGCGACATCAGACCGGACACCTCATCGTGAGGGCGCGACCAGTTCTCAGTGCTGAAGGCATATAGAGTGAGATAGCGCACACCCGCGTCGCGGCAATAGTTCAACACGCAGCGCACTGTTTCGGAGCCGGCTTCATGCCCGGCCAAGCGCGGCTTTCCTCGTTGCCTTGCCCAACGCCCATTGCCATCCATGATGATGGCGATATGCGTCGGAACTCTATTTATGTCACTACCCATGAGTCATCGCACGACAGTCCGCACCCCAACAACTACAACCCCATTCGCAACGTGGTTTCGCGTGCCGGTCCAACGGAAAGAATTCCCAATCGTCCGCCGACCAGAGCCACAAGACGCTCCACATAGGTACGCGCTTTGAGAGGCAAGTCCTCATACCGCGTGATATGGCTTGTCGGGGTCAGCCAACCAGGCAGTTCTTCGTAAACCGGCTTGCACCGATCCAATACACACAAGTCAGCAGGAAACGTCTCGTAACGGACGCCGTCATCGCGCAGATAAGCGGTACAAATCTTGATCACCGGCTGCTCATCCAGCACGTCCAACTTGGTCATCGCCCAGAAATCCACGCCATTTACCATTGCCGAATAACGCCCCACCACAGCATCAAACCAACCACAGCGCCGCGGACGCCCGGTAGTCGCGCCGAATTCGCCGCCTTTCTGTCGCAGATGCTCTCCGGTAGCGTCTGTCAATTCAGTCGGAAACGGTCCCGCGCCAACGCGGGTTGTATAACACTTGATCACGCCGATCACACGATCGATGCGTCGCGGCGAGAGCCCAGAACCGGTACAAGCTCCACCCGAAGTCGGATTTGATGAGGTCACAAAAGGATAGGTTCCGAAGTCGATATCCAACATTGTGCCCTGCGCGCCCTCCAAAAGAATACTTTTACCCGCGCGGTCTGCCTCGTTCACATACGCCACGGTGTCAGCAATGTAGGGAGCAAGGGTTTTTGAGGCCTGCGCGTATTTCGCAACAAGTTCTTCAACATCGAGAGTCTGTGCACCCCATGCGGCCAGCGTCGCATTGGCAGTTGCAGTGTCGACCCTCACCATGTCAAGAAACGCCGGGCTGAGAAGGTTGCCCACGCGAACTCCGGACCGACCCATCTTTGCGCCATAAGCCGGGCCTATCCCGCGCCCTGTCGTACCAATTTTCTTGTCCTGCGAGCGGCGCGCTTCATCAGCCGCATCAAGTGCACGGTGCCATTGCATCACCATGTGGGTTCGGTCGCTAATGAACAATCGACCGTCCGTCTCAATACCTTGCTCGCGCAGATCGTTGATTTCCTTGATTAGGTCAAACGGGTCCATGACCACACCATTACCGATCACACATTGCTTACCGGGGTGCAGAATGCCAGAGGGTATGAGGTGCAAAACGAACTTCTTTCCCCCCGTAATCACCGTATGTCCGGCATTGCTGCCGCCCTGAAACCGCACAATCACATCTGCTTGAGACGTAAGGACATCGATAACCTTCCCTTTACCCTCATCGCCCCACTGCGCACCCACCAAAATCGTATTCGGCATAAAAGCTCCCAATGAACAACTCGACCGCACCGGACATCCCAGTGCAATGGGGTATTAATATATCCTATTAACGACGGTTTGGGCAACTCTTGACTCGGTCAAACCACCAGTTGAAACGCTTGTCCTTGATTTGCTTCCAAATACGGTGTTTGTTACTCTAAGGCCACTGACGGACTATTAACACAAATCAACGCCGGTTTATAGCTAACCGTATTTTGAAGGAGAATTAATGATGAACGTTTCACTTCGCAAGACGGTTTCCGCTCTGAATACGCCCCTGGTTCTTGCCATCCTCTTACTCTTGACCCTTTCTGGCTTCACTACAGGCATGACCGGAAAACTGACAACGACCCTTGCGCGGCGTAATCAAATGTATCTTAACGATTCCATTTCCGATACGGCACATCTCATGCTTCCCGTTGGAATCGCTAAAGCAGCCGCCGACGCCGTCGAAGGTTCTACCATCAATATCGAAGCCGGAGCCGTTTTTACCAAAGCAGGCATGACCATCGAAGCTGGCGACATCCTCCAACCCATGCTCGATTACATCAACCTCGCGTGGAAACTACTTTTGCTCAGCATGGTCTATCTCGTCATTGCCAAAAGCATTCTCGTCGGAACAGAGGCGCTAGCAACCCCGCTTCTTGTCATCTCTCTTTTCGCCTTTTTTATAGACAGCCTGACCGCGATCATCCTTATAAAGCAACATGCCGTCCGACTGGCGTTGCAACGAGTCGGTTCACTTTTCCTCCTTTGTGCCCTGCTCTTCCTTTTGATCATCCCGTTAACCGTCACCGGAGCCGCTTACCTCTCCCGCTACACGACTGATCCTATGCGCGAAGATGTGCGAGCCTCTTTCAGTCAAATCGGCAACGTTTTTTCCATGGAGAAGTTCCATGCGACTGAGGAATTGAAGGATAAGGCCATTATTTTGAAAGACAAAATAGTGGAACTCGGCAAATACGCTAAAGAGTCTATGGTAGATGTGGCAGTCGCAGTCTGCAAACTAGTAGCAATCAAGCTGCTCAACGGCATTGTCTTTCCCCTTGTGTCCTTTGCCTTTTTGATTTGGCTGGTCAGGGGGTGCTTGTGCCCCGCACTAGGCTTGAGCGACCACCCACTTTCCGCAGATGATATCCGGCGATTCAGAGGATGGATTGATCGCCCGCCCGACCAACAACCGATTCACGCTCCCACCCACTTTTGCCCAAAAACATCCTCGTCTTCCGATTAGCACTCCGGTCCGATATGAATACTCTATCCGTCTATACAACAACCCTCACAAACGAGGCGCAACGTCGCGGTATCCGCGTTACGCTCATTAATCCTGATCCTGATCTACCGGTCTTCGACCTCAGCAAGGATGGCAAAACCGTCCGGTGTTTCAATGCGCTCACTGACCTCGTCGGCGCCGCCACGTACCATCTGGTCAACAGCAAACGTGCCTGCCACGACTGGCTGGCTCGCCGCAACATTGCTGTCCCCGCGCAAACCCCCTATGACGATGCGCACCACGCGGCGGCGCTTGTGTTCTTGCGCGAGCACGCACCTGTGGTCGTGAAGCCCTGCATGCAGTGGGGTGGACGCGGTGTATCGATGGGCATCCGCACACCTGAAGACTTACATTCTGCAGTGCGCTTCGCACGGCGTTACGAACAGGATGTTCTGCTTGAAGAGACTGTCCCCGGCGACGACCTGCGTGTGATCCTTGTGGATGGAGAGTTGGTCGCTGCTATCCGGCGCACCCCAGCGGGTGTCATCGGTGATGGCGTCCGGACCCTGCGACAACTCGTCTTCAGACAAAACGCGCAGCGGCGCAAAACGGATCCCAGCAACATAATCCCGTGGGACATGGAAACACGCCGTAATCTCGCCGAACTGGGGCGGAGTCCAGACGAGGTACCCGCCTTGGCAGAAAATGTGAGAGTACGCCTCACAAATAATTACCACACTGGCGGCACCGTCGAAGTGGTGACGGATGCTGTACCAGTGCGCGCACTGCGAATCGCAAAGCGCATCGTGCGTGACTTGAAACTGCCCTTGGCTGGCGTCGATTTCCTGATTGACCGTCAATCGGGCCGAACAACCGTAATCGAAGTCAGTCCCGACATGGCCATATCACCGCCCGAAGGCGAAACCGTAGCGAACCGCTTTCTCGATTTCCTCTTCCCTTCTTCGTGCCGCCATTGACATTGAAAGTCAGATCCGAGATACGGTACTATAAATAATGAAGTGTGGAGTATCGATCGGATACCCACTCGTAGAACCAAGGAGGATTTCTTCATGAGACGAGCGATTGTCGGAGCGTGTCTTCTGGGCGTTGCCCTTGCAGCCTGCGCGGAAGTGGCAATCGAGTACCGTTATCTGGACGGGGTGGCAAGCCCAGAACGTTGGTCGACGGCCGAGTGCCAGACGACGGTCTCAGCCCATAAAGTATGGGAACATCCCGCAATCCGTATGCATATCCCGGTCGATTTCAATGCCGGCGAAAAGCTTTACCCCATCGGTTGGCCACGCATGTACATGAATCTTCAACCTGATGAAGTGGACTGGCAAGGTTATGATCGCTTCGAATACCAGTTACTGACAGAAACAACTCGTACTAACCTTCCTACACGACCGTTAATCTTTCATCTTTATGATGCACAGGGCCAGAAGAAACTGTTTCCGCTAGACCTCACCACGATCGGCGTATGGAAGACCGTCAGTATCAACATCTCAGACCTCGGGTTTACCGGCGCGGTTACTCGCCTTGGATTCAATATCAACGAGGCGGACTACTACGACAAGGACTTGATCAATTTCCACCTCGGAGGCTTCAGGCTCGCACGCGTTACAAGCGCGCAGGTGACTGAGCTCAAGACCGTTACCCCTGTTCTCTTCTGCGACAGCCGCGTGCTGCCGGTCGAACTTGTCGTTGAAGGCCCTCCTGAAAAACTGGTGGCTGGCATATCCGTCCAGTTTCGTAGCGGCGATCATGTCGCATTCACAAATAACATTCCCGTAACCCGCGGACGCCAAACCGTCTATATCCCTCTTAAGAATGAGAAACTCGAACCCGGCATCTATGCGCTCATCGTCAATCCCGAGGCAACCGCTCTTCGCAAAGAGGTCACCGTTACCATCGTTTCCTCACCTTATTAGGAGCGCGGACCTTCCTGGCCGCGATTGCTTATGCGACACATCACGATCACACTGTCATTGCTATTCCCGCTCGTACTCACAGTTCACGCCGAGCTTTTCATCTTCGATTGCGGAACCAAGGACTCGCCGCTGCACAAAGATGCGATCCGGATCACGGAGTCTGGAGGAGACCGTGCGAAATGGGGCCAGTCTAGCCGGCGTCACTCCAGCGCAAACGCGATCCGCCGCGAATGGATCGAGGACAAATACTCTGGCAGGAAAACCCCGCCCGTTTCTTTTCAGACAGAACTCACCTGTGACCATGTATTTTCCGATCAACCCGACACTCTGACGCTCGCGCTCCCTCCGGGTGCCTACAAACTCCTTTTACTTTGTGGCCGTTCCGGGGGGCACGCCGCAGATGTCTGGGACATCTGCGCGACAACTGTGGACGGAGCCTCTGCAAAGGCCACATTCTCGGGCGGCAACGAACTTCGGGCCTTGAGTCTTGATGCCGTCACTGATACGCAAGGCCTTTCCATCTCCTTGACTACTCGCAGCCGTTGGCTGATCAACGCGTTGATAGCCGTGCCCGCCGCCGAGTGGGATGCCGCCCAAAAGGCTATCATCATACCCATACTATCCGAATCGTTTGTTCTGCCGCCCGAAGAGTTAGCCAAGTGGAAAGAGACGCCGCGACTTAACACCACGCCTGAACCGCAGTGGACCGCAAAGCAAAAACAGGATGGTTTAGCTGTTTACTCGCGACCTTGGGGCGAGCCGGTCTGGCCAGATCACTTCCCACGCCAACATGAAATTGACGCACCGGTCCGCGCTTTCGCCTCATGGAACGAGTATGAACCTCTCACCTTCACACTCTACGCGCTCAAGCCTTTCACCAACATTGCCGTGCAGATCGAATCGCTCACGTATACTGGTGGTCTCAAACGTGTCGCCATCGACCCTCGGAATATCGATGTGCGTTATGTCCGCTTCATGAATGTGCGCCCGAATTACAGCACGTTCAGCACCTACTATCGCGCGCCTGACGTGCTGATGCAGTGGCAACCGCAGCCGCTCATACGAGGTGAAAATCTGCGATTTTGGTTCACGGTTCACGTCGGGCTCGGACAGCCCGCCGGACTCTACACCGGTAACGCGGTGGTTACCGCCGACGGCGTCACGCTCAACGTGCCGCTCTCTCTCCGCGTCCTGCCGATCACGCTGCAGAAGGATCAGTCCCTCGTCTATGGCCAGTACTACCATCACCCGCTGCGCAACATTGACAATGCGCCAGACGATTTTTCCCGTACATGGTGGCAGCACAAAGCCGAGGCGGAGCATATAGATATGCGCGAACACGGCATGAATACCGTGGTATTGGGTTTGAGTGGGTGGCTGAAAGGAGGCCAATGGCATTTCATGTTCGATAAATTCCAACACGAGATCGATCTCACCCGAAGCGTCGGCTTCGATAAACCCATTGTCTGCTCATTTCCGTGCGGCGTGCTCTATGGCAAGTTCATGAAAGCCGGCATGGGCTCTCATCTCAGCCAAATCAAGATGCCGCCAGACGCGTTTTTCTCGGAACTGACAGCAATGGTGCAGACCATCGAAGACGAAGCCCGCCGCCGTCAGTGGCCCGAGTTGCTCTATTATCCCGTAGACGAACCCTCCACCAGTCCGGACTCTGTGGCCTTCATGAAGCGCGTCATGGCGGCCATCAAGCAGGTTCCGAAAATACGCACCTACATCACCGCAGATCCCGAACACGAGCAATTCGCGCCACTGCGTCCCTATGTCGACGTCTGGTGCTGCCAGCCTTTTTCGCTCGGACGCACAGCGATCATGGCGGACATGAAGGCTCGCAACGTGGAGTACTGGTGCTACCCCAACCATATCTCCGGGGAGAACGACCACACGCCCACAGTCGGCGCGCGAATGACCTATGGGTTCGGCTTCTGGCAGTCGGGGTACCGTTGCCTCATCCCATGGATATACCAAGCCGATTGCGGTGACCCTTGGAACTATCTGGATGCCTCCACGCAAGACTTCTTCAACCGTACCGAGGACGACGGCTCCCCCATTCCCGTCACTTTGTGGGAAGCCTACCGTGAAGGCATCGATGATCACCGTTACGTTTTCACGCTGGAGAACGCCATCGCTCGCGCCTCCAAAGCCGGGCACAAAGAAGCTGCCGCTAAAGGCCGCGCGACTTTGGAGCATATCCTAGCCGCGATGAACGTCCAAACCAAGTATAAGAACGAAGGGCTCTGGTCCGCAGAGACCTTCGATGCTTGGCGCTGGGCCATTGCCGAACAAATTCTAGCATTGCAAACAATGCTGGAATAGCTGTGTAAACTGACGCCTCGGACGGCCACCGAGTTGCAGACTTATCAGCGAAAGCCCGGTCCGGAACATCTGCGGATATTTCCACAAAAATCGCTCACTCCAGCGAGTCTTGTGCTTCGTTTTGCTCTCGTTGGAGGCGGTCGAGTTCAGTGGCGTCGCGTTCCCACTCTTCAGAGAACGCACTGAGCTGATCCTGCACGTATTTGAGCCGTTTGTTGGTTGCGGAGAAATCGGTCTCGGCTGTGGGGTTGAAGAGTACACCTGAGAGTCCTTCCAACTCCGCTTCAAGCTCAGCGATGCGCGCCTCAGCCTTGGCCACCTTATCCTTCAGAGATCTGATAACCGGCTGATGCTTGGCCCGCGCCTGGGCACGGGCGCGACGCATGTCTTTGGCGCTGACCGCCGCATTCGTGCAGTCAGGCCCCGGCGAAGCGTTGGCTGTCGCAGCGTAGGGTTCACGGCTCTCCCCCGCAACTTTCTCGCGGTAATAGTCGTATCCGCCGGGAAACCGTCGCACACCCATAGGCGAAATCTCAATGATGGACGTCACCGTATTACGCACGAACTCGATGTCATGGCTGACCAAACAGACGGTACCGTCGTAGGTATGAATGGCTTTCTCCAACGTGGCACGGCCTTCGAGATCCAAATGAGTGGTCGGTTCGTCGAGCAGCATGAAGTTTGGAGGTGCAAGGAAGAGCCTTAGAAAGGCTAGTCGGATCTTTTCTCCGCCGCTCAATACTCCAGCAGGCTTGCCGATATCGTCCGACGAAAAACCGAACGTGCCGAGCCGTGAACGCAAATCCTTCTCCGTAGCGTCGGGTTTGCAGCGCTTGGCACACTCGAAGACGGACACCTCCGGCGGGATTGTTTCCGAAAACTCCTGCGAGAGATAGCCGGGAATGACCTTGTATCCCAAGACACATTGGCCCGACGTGGGCTGGCGCGTACCGGCCATGATGCGCAGGATCGTGGTTTTACCCATACCGTTGAAGCCTACGATCGCGACCTTGTCGCCACGCGCGATGGTGAGGTTCACATCATGCAAAACGTTTCGTACGCCGTCATACGAGAAGGTCACGCCTTCTAACCGCACAATCTCTGCGCCCGCGTGCGGCGCAGGCGCGAGTCTCAGAAAACCGGCAGACAAGCTGCGCTTGGGCAGCTTGACCGCATCCTCCTCGATTTTTTCGATCATCTTCATGCGACTCTGAGCCTGCGTGGCTTTTGACGCTGTGGCCTTGAAGCGATCGACAAAACGTTCGAGCTGTTCAATCCTGCGGTCTTGATTGGCTTTGGCCGCAAGCAGATTGGCATGACGGATTTCGCGTTCGCGCAAATAGAAATCCAGGTCGCCGTTGTAGCGCGTAGCCGTGTTTGCATCCACCTCCACCGTTATCGTCGTGAGGGTGCGCAGCAGGTAGCGGTCGTGTGAAATGAGGATCAGCGTGCCGTCGTAGACCCTTAGAAAGCGCTGCAGCCACTCGATCGCGGGCAAGTCAAGGTAGTTCGAGGGTTCGTCAAGCAACAGCAGATCCGGATGCGAAGCTAGCACGCGCGAGAGTTCGGCACGCATCTGCCAACCGCCACTGAAACTCTTGAAAGGTTTGTCGAATTCCTCGACACTAAATCCAAGCCCGCCGAGCGAGACTTTGACGCGCGACTCGATCTCGTACCCGCCCAAGTGCTCAAACTCAGTCTGGACATCACCGATGCGCCGCAACAACCGGTTACGTTCGCATTCATCCTTCGCGTCGGATAAAGCAAGCCCAAGCGCGTGGATCTCGTGGTCCATCTCTGCCAGTCCGGGAATGCCGCGCAGCGCATATTCTAGCAGAGTCTCCTCATCCGACTCAGACTTGAGGTGCTGGCGGATATGTCCGATGCGGGGAGACTCTTCGATGATGACGTCGCCCGTGTCGGCGTAGGCCTCCCCTAGTATCAGGCGGAAGAGCGTGGACTTGCCAGAGCCGTTCGGTCCGACAATGCCGACACGCTCGCCTTTGTTGACGCGGAAGTTGACATCGCCTATAACTTCTTGCGTGCCGTAACGCACGCCTATGTTGCGGAATTCAATCACGGCGGCGTATCATGCTAAAAATGGCGGGGGATGACAATCAAGAACATTAGACAAAGCGGGAAGAGCATCTCGCAATACTAAGGAACAAACGTGAAGTCTGAGTATAAATCGCAGTTAAACCTGGAGTATAATAGAAAGGTTCCGTGACGGAAATAGGTGCAACGTGAAGCTGCCTTGACTTACCTCGTCAGAATCGTCAAGCTTGCACCGAATTATTGAACACTGGGAAGGACACCTCCCTACTGCTTTTTGCACCAATGAAAGTTTGAATTAGGCATGACAAAAGAAGACATCCATCGTCGCTTTATCGACCAGTTGATCAAAGAATGGGAATCTATCACCGCTGCGGCAAAAAATTCCATCACCACTGCGACAAGCGAGGCGCATCGGGCGGAAAGCAAATATGACACCTTCAGTCTCGAGTCATCCTACCTTGCAAGAGGCCAAGCCAAGCGGGTCGAGGAGCTTAAATACGCGATTGAGCGACTCCAGATGCTTCAGTTGAGACAGTTGTACGACACTTCCCCTATTCAGCTCGGTGCCCTTGTCAGGCTCGTATCGAGCGATGACAAAAAGCGGACCCTGTTCTTTGGACCTGCTGCCGGCGGAGAACAAATCAGCGCAGATGGAGAAGAGATCGTCATCATAACAGCCGTCTCGCCTCTTGGGCGGGCCCTGCTAGGGAAAATCGAGGGGGATACCTTAAACATCAAGATAGGAAATTCCAACCAAACCTTTAGAGTAATCTCGGTTGAATAAAACTCAGTCAAATAAGCTTGCCTGTGCCAGGAATCAAAGATCGGCCTCAGGGAGTGGCGAGTTGCTCTGCGACAAGCGTGCGCGTAGAGGGATGCGTAAAGCGGCGGTTGTATTCCAATAATGCCGGATAAAGCTCCGGGGATGCTTCGCCACTGCGCCGTTCAATCCGCCGCGTGATAGTGACCACGATACGGCCATCAGAACGAGTGGCCGTATTGACAACGTAGTCCAAGGTGCCTAAGCCGTTCGGCAACGTCCAGTGCCGGGACGCAGGCACAAGCTGGAGGCGCTTGTAGCCTGGGGGTAAAGTCATTTGGCACGTCAGCTCCGACGAGTCGTTGATACCCAAGAACAGCGGGTTCTCTCGCGTATCGGCACGCAGCGGGAAAATCGCACCCGCAACCTCCGGGATCAGCAGCGTGAGCGTGTTGTTGTCCACGACCGCATAATTTTTGACCATAACCGTGAACGTACGGAAGCCGGGAAAGACTGTCGTCTCTGTCACCAGTTCCGAGGCGGACTCAGCAGATTTGGCGATGGTACCCACAAGTTCGAGATGATGACGGCGCAGGTCTTCAGGTAACATCTCCAAGTACTGTTTTCGGAAGGGGCCGGCCTGCGTCCCAAAGAACCAGTTGGTGACGGTGATCCGAGCAGTGCCCGAAACATCGAGATCTATGGACCATGCATTTTTCGTCCTGTTTCTGAATGGTTCTGAAAGCGTAAGTGTCTGAGTCTTCCCTCTTAGCGTCAGAGCGGGGGCGGCTTCGAGCGCCGAACTGCCCAGCTCATCGTACTGGTCTCCCTCATTGATGTAATACGTGACGCCTTTGTGTTTCACTGCCACAAGCGGGTTACAGAAGAAGCCCAACTGAGGCACGTCGCGCTGGGGTTGCGAAAAGGCTGGATAGCGCGAAGTGTCGTTGCCAGCGAAAAGGATCTCGGCATTGAACCCCGCGGCATCGAGCATTGTGGCCAGCAGGATGGCGCGGTCGGCGGGATGGCCGTACTGATCAGCGAGCGTGCGGTCTGGCGACGAGAGCGCGTCGGGGGGAAGGTCCAGAAACGATGGCCCGGCCGGTCGAATGGTTCGCAATACCTCATCACGGACGGCAAGCATACGGGCACGGGGTTCGCGGAGGCCGCCGACCAGCTCTTTTGCCCGACGGCGCGCGGTCTTGTCGCCTTCAGAAATGGCCTCAATGGCGCGGCGCAGACAGACTGCATGCGATGTCCAGTCGCCGAAAGAGACGTACAGAGTCGGCTTGAAGAAGTGCCACGGCGGCAACAGCTCTTCAGTACGCACGACTGGCTGCTCGGGCGCATGCCAGGTGAGGACGATTGAGTCGTCATTAGTCTTAGCCACACACGTAACCGTCCCCGGGTGGAATATCTGAACTTTGGGTGAGAGTTCCCTCGGAAAAGTCAACCGGTAAGTCTCATCCCTCACCGGCTCGGTACCGCCGAAGGTGTGGGTATGGCTGTAGAAATAAGCGTTGGTCTGGGAGAAACGCGTAGTAACGGTAATTACGCTACCGGTCTCCACCCCCGGTAGGTTCACCACAAGTGTCTTGGCGGCGGGATAGCGCGGTGCGGCACCGGCCCAAGCCGCGTCCATGACATTTATTTCTTTGGGTGTGACGGTGTGAACCGTGCCGTTGGCGTTGGAGACCATGCCACCGAGCAGCTCGATGCTCTGCCACGCGGGGTTGTAGTTGAACTTTAACTCGGAGTTGTTCTTTTTGCCAGCGTAGGTCAGGATGCGTTTCGACCACGTGCGCGTGGTGACCCACTCCTGCAGCGAGAGCAGACGCGTGTCGGTCTCGTCGCGCAGGATTTCCTGATCCGGCGCAAGGGTATCCGTTGCGATAAAGAGCGGACGGCGACGGCTGGAAGTCTCAATCGCTTCAAGGATCTTTTTGAGCTCCAGATAGTTGGCGGGCGAAAATTCCGGCGTTTTAAGCAGATAACATAGGCTACCAGACAAAATGCCGTTCGTGACGGCTTGGACCATCTCGAAGCGAACGCCCGCCCGGTCGATAAGCACATCTGCAGGTAACGTGTGGACAGCTCCCAAACTGTTGACGATGCCGAGCGAGATATGTTCTTCGATGCCGCAGGTGATGCCGGTCTCCATGGGGTAACGGCGCTCTTTCAGGCCGGTCTGACCGATGACGAAATTCGCGTACCCCAAAGCGGTGCCAAGCCACGGCAGCGTCACAAGATCGAGTCCATCGCCACGTACCGGGAAGTCAGTCACTCGACTGGTAAGCGCGACGGACAGCGGTGTCTCGGTGTCCTGCAGATCATCAGGTGTGATCACGCACTCGATGACCTCTGCTCCGGATAGGCGGCTCTTGAGCACACTCTCGAAGAACTTGCGGCGTTGCTCGGCTTTCTGACGCACGAGATGGCCGCGGTAGGCGTTATCGTTGATACCCTCGAAAACGATCCGAGTCTTAAGCAACAATGAGCCTGTCTCGTCCATTGTTCCGTCTGTGACGATATGAGCCAGATTTTTTTCAGCGGGATAGACGTCCGAGACGAGCAGAGTCTCGCCTTCGGGACGCGCAACCAGATAACTGCGGTTGCAGAGGTAGGCGGGGAAAAGTTCACGCGTGTTTTCGTCGGTGGGGTCCATCAGCATGTATCCGCCGCCTGGCTTGTCGACAGCAGTGATGGCGTGGTTGAAATACGGGATCGGCACATCCGGATCCATCTTGGCACCCGCATGGATCAGGACTGGATAGGCAGGTATTCCTGCCATTTTAAGCAGGGCTGCGAGAAGGACAGCCTTGTCGCGGCAAACTCCGTAGCGGTTATTGAAAGTGAGGCTGACCTCGTGAGGCTCGTAACCGGGAGCGACATCCTCGGTCGTGATGCCCATGTAGCGGATCTCCTGCGAGACAAACTTAAAGACGCGGCGGATCTTTTCGTCGCGCGTGGACGTTCCCGCAATCAAGGTGTTCACAAGGGTCTGCATCTCTGGCGTGGTTTTGGCAAGCGCGGGCTGACAGAGATCCCAATACCAGCGCGAGACTGAGCGCCAATCCTCGATGGTGCTCAGGATGAGGCGCTGGACCTGTGTGTGGAGCGGCGGCATATCCGGTTCTGGGAACATTTGCGGCACATCGGTCACTTTCCACGTGTGAAGTGTACGGCCGTCGGATTGACGACTCTCCGTGTAGGTCACACTGTTAGTCACGGGAGATCGCAGGACTTTGTGGCGGAGAGGACGCTCTGGAGGAGCGGAGATCGCATAGTCCAGTTTGACTATCGGCGAATCGTACTCGAATACAGCATAATCGCTCCACGTGTCGGGCACTCGCGCCTTGGTTGTAACGCGGCAGGTGATCAAATGACAGAGGTCACCGATCTCAAGCCCGGGTATTGAAAAACTCAACGTTTTGTTGCTCGGGTCATAGATGTTAGAACCCATCTGGCCGGGTTCGGTCATCAAGCGCGAATATTTTTCGGTATCGATGGGGAAGATTCGACCGTCGGGTTTGATGATTTCCGCGCGATATACAAAAGACGTGCCGTAATTGAGATCGAACATCAGTTCGTGCGAAGAACCGCCACGGCGTCCTTTCTCCGTCATGATTTTAGAGTATTCGTCATCCCACAGAACGGAAGTGCCATCCTTTTCGTAAATTTCCAACACGTGGTCATCGACCAGTACGCTGTCCGCATCAGGGAAACGCGAGGCATTCACCGATTTCGCTGTTATCATTACCGCTTCTTGGCTCAAAAGAAAATCGTCAGGTGGCTGAAAGGCGCCAAGCACAGCATGGGTACACCCGGACATGACCAGTAGTGTGAAAAAAGACTTCATGGTTTTCGCCTCGCTGAATAAAGATACCAAGGTGCTGTATTTAACCAGAAAGCCGGACTATACTCCAGTCTATTGACATGTTACGTCTTGCATCGGCAGAACAAATGAATTGGGTACCGCAATGCGCAAGACATATAAGTCGTCCAAAAATGTCACTTGCAACATTTTTGATCTTTTTTAGCGTCTTTGACTCGACTGGCCGCTCGGAAACTGGCAATCTACTAGCCCGATTGCGTGCATCGCCCGTCAACGAGTTGGCTCGGCCCGACGCGGTGTGTGCATAGGTCCGAAAGGTCAGGTTCTCTCTTATGCGGCGTAACGACATCGAGAAAGTGCTTATCATCGGTTCTGGCCCGATTGTCATCGGTCAGGCATGTGAATTCGATTATTCAGGAACCCAAGCGTGCAAAGCTCTGCGCGAGTGCGGTTACAAGATTGTTCTTGTGAACTCCAACCCCGCTACGATCATGACCGACCCGGTCATGGCGGATGCGACCTACATCGAACCGCTCAACGTCGACCGTATCGAGCAAATCATCGCCAAAGAGCGTCCTGACGCCCTGCTGCCCAACCTCGGAGGTCAGACAGGCCTCAACCTCGCCATGGAACTTTCCAAAAAAGGGATACTCGATAAATACGGCGTCAAGGTCATCGGTGTTAACCTCGACGCCATCGAACGCGGCGAGGACCGCCAAGTTTTCAAGGACACGATGACCAGTCTCGGCATCGAAATGCCCAAGAGCGAAATCACCTACACGTGTGAGCACGCAGAAGTGATCGCGTCCCAACTCGGCTATCCCGTGGTTGTGCGCCCGGCCTACACCATGGGCGGTACGGGTGGCGGCCTCGTCTACAATGTCGAAGAGCTGCGTACCATCGTAAACCGAGGCCTCGAGGCTTCGCTCACCCATCAGTGCCTGATCGAAGAGTCGGTGCTGGGCTGGGAGGAGTTGGAGGTTGAGGTCGTCCGCGACTCCAAGAACCAGATGATCGCAGTCTGCTTTATCGAGAATATCGACCCCATGGGCGTACACACGGGCGACTCATTCTGTTCCGCGCCGATGCTGACAATCGACCAATCGGTTCGGGAGCGCCTGAAGAATTACGCTTTCCGCATCGTGGAATCCATCGGCGTGATCGGCGGCACGAACGTGCAGTTCGCGCACGACCCGCAGACTGGACGCATCGTGATCATCGAGATCAACCCTCGCACTTCTCGTTCTTCCGCACTGGCTTCCAAAGCCACCGGGTTCCCGATCGCCCTCATCTCCGCCAAGTTAGCTAGCGGAATGTCGATGGACGAAATTCCCTACTGGCGCGATGGCACCCTCGAAAAGTACACGCCCTCGGGCGATTATATTGTGATCAAGTTCTCGCGATGGGCCTTCGAGAAGTTCCGTGGTGTTGAGGATAAGCTTGGCACACAGATGAAAGCCGTAGGAGAAGTCATGTCCATCGGCAAGACCTACAAGGAAACCTTCCAAAAAGCTATCCGTGCTCTTGAAAACGGTCGTCATGGACTCGGTTTCGCCAAAGACTTCAACAAAAGATCTCTGCCGGAGCTAATGGAGTTGCTGCGCTTCCCAACCAGTGAACGCCAGTTTATCCTTTACGAGGCGATCCGAAAAGGCGCCACCAATGACCAACTCTTTAATCTCACCAAGATCAAGCACTACTTCCTCCAACAGATGCGCGAACTGGTCGAGCTTGAAGAGCGCGTTTTACAGTACAAAGGGGCCATGCCACCGGACGAGTTGCTTATCCAGGCCAAAAAGGACGGGTTCTCCGATAAGTACCTGGCCAAAATTCTCGGCATCAAGGAAAAAAATATCCGCCTGCGCCGCACAGACCTCGGCGTAACTGAGACTTGGCACCCCGTGCCGGTTAGCGGTGTTGAAAATTCATACTACTACTATTCGTCCTATAACGGGAAGCAGAACGAGGTTGCCGTCTCCAAGAACGCGAAAAAAGTCATGATCCTCGGCGGTGGACCGAATCGCATCGGCCAAGGCATTGAGTTTGACTATTGCTGTGTGCACGCCGCCTTCGCGATGCGCGACGCCGGTTACGAGACTATCATGGTTAACTGTAACCCTGAGACCGTCTCGACCGACTATGACACCTCTGACAAGCTCTACTTCGAACCTGTCACACTTGAAGACGTGCTCCAGATTTACGCCAAAGAGCAACCTGAAGGTGTAATCGTGCAGTTTGGCGGCCAAACCCCTCTCAACATTGCCCGCGAACTAGCAGATGCGGGCGTCAAGATTCTTGGCACCAGTATCGACTCCATCGACATAGCCGAAGACCGTGACCTCTTCCGTCACATGATGGAACGACTCGACATCCCCATGCCTGAATCCGGCATGGCGTCGAACATCGCGGAGGCAATCAAAATCGCAAACGGCATCGGTTACCCGATTATGATCCGGCCCTCCTTCGTACTTGGCGGACGCGGGATGGAGGTGATCTATGATGAACAGATGCTGAATGAGTATGTGGCCAAAGCCGTCGGCGTAACCCCCGACCGTCCATTGCTGCTTGACCGCTTCCTACAGGAGGCGCTTGAGTGTGAGGCAGATGCCCTCTCCGACGGCAAGAACGTCTACATTCCCGCAGTCATGGAGCATATTGAACTCGCAGGTGTCCATTCTGGCGACTCAGCCTGTGTCATCCCACCTGTCTCGATCCCAGAAAAGCACCTCGATACGATCCTCGCCTACACGAGAAAGATCGCTCAGGAGCTACACGTGGTCGGACTGATGAACATGCAGTATGCGATCGAGAAGGATAAGGTCTACGTTTTGGAAGCAAACCCACGAGCTTCACGCACCGTGCCACTCGTTTCAAAGGTTTGTAACACTCAGATGGCCCGCATCGCCACTCGTCTTATGCTTGGCGAGAAGATCGGCGACCTCGGGCTCAAACAGAAGACGATCCCTCATTTCGGTGCCAAAGAGGCAGTCTTTCCCTTCGACAAATTTCCGGAGGTGGATCCCGTGCTCGGGCCCGAAATGCGCTCGACCGGCGAAGTACTCGGTCTAGCCTCAACCTTTGGTTTGGCTTACTACAAGTCACAAGAGGGGGCCAACGCCAAACTACCCACAGAGGAGGGCTCTATTCTTATCAGCCTCTCAGAAAAAACCCCTGCCGCTGTGAAAGCGGCCAAGGAGTTTGCAAAACTTGGCTTCAAACTCTTAGGAACTTCGGGGACGATACAATGGTTGGCTCAAAACGGCGTCAGTGGCGAAGTGGTCCACAAGATCAATGAAGGTCGTCCAAACGTGTTGGATGTGATTCTCAACCGCCAAGTGTGCCTCGTGATCAACACGCCCTCTGGACGGCGCGACGCCCGTGCGGATGATGCTTCGATCCGCAAGGCAGCGCTCAAGTATAAAGTGCCCTACTTGACGACACTGGCCGCCGCCGCGGCCAGTGCACAAGGCATCCGTGCGGCTCGAGACAGCGCGGGCGGAGTCAAGTCAATTCAGTCTTACCACGCCGATATCCGCTGAAAAAGATGATTTTTCGGCTTTCTTGGAGGCGCAGGGAACTTATTCCTTGCGCCCTTTTTCTTTATCAACCATCAAAGTTCTCGGCAAATTCGTCGGACGGTACTTGACTTACCCCCAACCCTTAATGGATAATAACAAATTGTATTCTTGTGGTTAAATCTGATGCAAGGGGTTGCTATGAAAAAACAAAAGACAGGTTATGCTTCACTGACACTAGCCTCGGTACTTGCGTTGACGACCGCGTTGACGGTTTGTGGTGCCCATATTTTCGATGGTGATGGCTCTGACGAATCCGGTTTCGTATCGCCACCACCCCGCAAAGAAATCCCGCCGCCTCCAGCCAACATGGCGGGCGGTGAAACGCTGATTCCCTATCCCCCGCCGCCGGCCACACCGGCCGCACGCTCGGAAAAGAAGAATCCGCCCAAACCGCCGACCATGTTCACCAAGCTCACATCGCAATATGGCGAACAGGACTGGAACGCGCGCCCGAATGACCTGAACAATTTGCTCAAATCCCTGAAAGGGATGGCTGAGGTCGATTACGATTACGAAGCAAAATCTTTTGCTGAAATCGATCCGGACCCCGACCGGAATCCGATTCTTTACCGCTCTGGCCACTACCACTGGAGCCTGGACGATGCGGAAAAGAAGAAGCTGCGCGAATATCTGTTGCGAGGCGGCACCATCATTCTAAACGCGGGCATGGGCTCGAAACCGTTCTATGATTCGGCAATCAAAGTACTCAACGAGGTTTTCCCCGAGGCCCCTGTGCGCCGTCTCAGTGCCGATCACCCGATTTTTCATGCCTACTACAGCCTTGACAAGGTCAATTACCGTGCAGGCGTACGTTCGCTTTACAGCGGCAATGAGCCATGGCTAGATGGTGTGACCATCGACTGCCGTACGGTGGCGATTGTCTCACGTTTCGGCATGGAGGTCGGATGGGATCCGCTGGAGGACGACAACATCATCGCTTACGAGCCGGAATCAGCCCAACAGCTCGGCATGAACATCCTTAGCTACGCCAGCGCCATGCGTAACTGGACCTTGGAGAACATGAAGAAAACGAAGTTCGAGGACGCCAAGCAGGTTTCATCAGCCGGTTCAATGAATATCGCACAAGTCAAATACGATGGCGAGTGGAAAACCCGCCATGTCGGTCTGTCCGTTCTGCTTTCCCAGTACAACGTTAAGACCGGTGTGCCCGTGAAGTTCACGACTAAAGAGATCGGCCTGACCGATCCGAAGCTGTTTGACGCGCCGGTGCTTTACATGACTGGCCACGAATCCTTCACGCTCAAAGCGGATGAGGTTACAGCTCTGCGCAACTACCTGAACCACGGTGGACTGCTCATCGCTGAGGCCTGCTGCGGACGCAAAGCATTCGACGTGTCTTTTCGTGAGAACATGGCGCGCGTGATGCCTGGCGTGACATTTAACGCGTTGCGCACCGGTCACCCGCTCTTCCGGTTGCCCAATGACATCTCGAGCATGAAGGTGACGCCGGCCTTGGCTAAGGCCTATAACAACTCGCCCGCTATCGCGCCGCAGATCCTCACGATTGAAGTCGAAGGCAATCCGGCCGTCATTTACAGTCCGATCGGCATGGCCGGTGCATGGGAACTTTCGCCTAACAAGTATTGCAACAGCTATCTTGAAGACGACGCCCTCAAGCTCGGGGTCAATATCCTGATGTATTCCAGTACGCGTTAAAGTGACGAATTATAAGTTGCTGGTTACACGTTACCTTCTGATCTCTCATCCATATGTAACGTGTAATCAGTAGTTTTTATGTGTAACTTGTAATCAGCAATCTGTACGTTTCATGCTAGACTCTTCTGCCAAACACTATTTAACTGCGCTGTGTGTCGGCCTACTCACGGCAGCTTCTTTTGCAGCCAGCCCGCAGGAGGACGCCTTCTTGAAAGTGTGGGGCATGCATGTTCGCAACCCGCAAGACCACAAGGTCGTGATTGAAGCCTGTCAGAGTGTCATGGATAAAGCGTCCACACTCGGCGATTTCCTCCCTGCTGTAAAAACCCTCGCCGCTTGGCATCTTCTCGCCGGTGGAAAACAATCTGATGCGATCCGTATTTTCGAAAGCGCCCTGACCACCGAAAAAGCCGCAAAACCGATTGCACGTTATGCCGACACCATGGCCCGCCGTTGGCTCACCCGGCTCGACCACGCGCAAGTTGAGAAAGCACTAAAAAACTACTACGCGGACAACGTCGAATACCCTTCAAGCCTTGCGCCCCTCTTAAATCTTCCGCCCGAAAAGGCACCTCCCAAGGTCGACCGCTTCGGAGACCCTTGGGTTTACAAAACCGATGAATTCAGTAAACTCACGAAACTCAAAAACCAGCGCTTCTCCCTCTCAAGCAAAAATCTCGGCAACAAACTGACCAAACTGAGTGCGTTCCCGCTTGATACGTATGGGGGAAAGAAGAGTGCGACCATGATCGGACGTAAAACAACGACGAATCCGGTCAGCGTGGAATTTGAAACGGTCAGTGAATCCGGTACCCAGCCGCAGCGCGGTGTGGCTACTGAAAGTGGTTTAATTAATGGCATTCGGTTTCTGAGATTGGACTCAGACAACCGTTTTGCCCTCATGATCGACAGTGAGTGTGATTTCTGGGTTGTCGCGCCGCCCGCAAGGAGCCGCTGATGAGTTCTGAAGGAATAGGGGCTTATCTCAACCCCGCTCAAATGTCAAAGTTGAACCGGTTGGCACTCAATTCGCGCTACGTGGTGGAAGGCACCCTAGCGGGTCGGCATCGGAGTGCCCAGAAAGGCGCCAGCACCGAGTTCGCTGATCACCGTGCCTACATGCCCGGCGACGACCTTAAGCGCATCGACTGGAAGGTGCTTGGACGCACCGACAAATACTTCATCCGCCGCTATCAAGACGAGACAAATCTGCGCGTCTACCTGCTTGTCGATCGCAGCGGTTCGATGAATTACACCTCGGGTGAACACAAAACCAAGTTTAATTACGCCTGTACGCTCGCAGCCGCCCTTGGCTATGTGGTGCTCAAGGCGCGTGACGCGGTCGGCATGTATATCTACGGCGAAAAAATGGATGCCGCTCTCCCCTGTAAAAACTCCTTCAACGAACTCAACAACGCACTCAAGATCCTTCAAGGCTACAAGCCTGCAAAAGGTACAGCCGGCGCGGATGTGATGCACCAGATCGCTGAATCAATTAACCGCCGCGCCATGGTCATTATCATCTCAGACCTGCTGGACGACCAGCCGGAAATCATCAAGGCCATCGCTCATTTCCGCAAGAACCTGCACGACGTTATCGTCTTCCACACCCTTGATCCGGTTGAACTCAACCTCGATCTTCGGCGCGGCGCTGAGTTCGAAGACCTTGAGACCGGCGAACGTATGATCGCCGACCCGCGTACCATGGCCAAAGAGTACAAGGACCTGATGGGCGCATTCATCGAAACCTACCGTAAGTCCTGTTCCGAAATGAAAGTGGACTACCGCCTCGTGAAGACAGATGAACCCGTGGACACTTTTGTTCGCGCCTACCTCGAGGAGCGTAAACGCCTGTCACGTTAAACCCTGTTCGGGCAGACTGTATGCCTGTCCTTCCCGAAACTAAAAAAATCCCCCCATGTTAGTCTTTGCTAATCCAATGTTTTTGTGGGCCTTGACTGCGGCTGCGATCCCGCTGATGCTGCACATGTTCCAGCGTCGCAGAACCGTAGTCACCCCCTTTCCTACCTTGCGTTTCCTCAAAGCCGCCCAAAAGCGCTCGTCCAGCCGCGTGCGTTTCGAAAATTTCTTGCTTTGGCTGCTTCGGACTTTGTTGCTCCTTGCGCTTGGATTCGCCTTCGCCCTGCCGGTGTTGCGTACCACCACCACGGGTGCTTCTTGGCTTAGCCGCACGCGACGAGATGTCGCCATCGTGCTTGACGCCTCTTACAGCATGAATTATGAACTGGACAGGGGCAAGGTTTTCGCAATTTGCAAAGACGCCGCTGTCGGCGTAATTGAAGGCCTTTTTTCGGGTGACCGCGTCTGCGTATACATGGCTGCTGACACACCGATTCCAGTGATCGAAAAACCAACCACCGAGCACGCCACTGTCGTTCAGGCGATCCGCGCTTTGACCTGCCTGCCGGGCTCCTCCAAGCTGGATGAAACGGTCGCGATTGCCTTGCACGCGCTCGAACAACAAGACGGACATCGAGAACGCGAAGTATATATCCTGACAGACGGCCAAGCCTTGCCCTGGCAAGGCTTTCGCGATGCAGCCAAAAACGAACAGCAGACAGATGACGCCAAGGTCAAAATTTCACGTGAACAACGCGACAAGGTTTCGTTCTTCGCTCTTTTGGCTGGTGCGCAACAGCCTGATAACGCTTGCCCCTCCGACGTGAAAGTCTCGCCGTCCCTTATGCTAGCCGGCCAGACTGCACGACTCAACGTGCGCGTGGGTCGCACCGGCACAGCCAAACAAATTACCGTCGCAGTCGATATAGGGGGGCAAGAACGCGGTCGCCGCAGCGTAGCCACTGATGCAGACACCGAAGCATCCCTCGAATTCGCCATCGGCGGGTTAGAGCCAGGCATCCACATCGCAAAGGTCAGCACGCCACAAGACGCCTTGCCCGAGGATGACGAATTTCAGTTCCTGCTCCGCGTCCGCAAGCAATTGCCCGTGCTTATCGCCGGTCCGCAGGATGCCACGCGCTATCTCAAAGCCGCGCTCGCGCCCGGCGCGGCCGATGACAGTGTGAAGCAGGTCGATACGTCGGAACTCGAGTCAATCGACCTGCGAGACTATCAAGCCGTTTTTCTGTGTGACGTCTTCCCGCTCACGGGGCAGTCAATCATGCGCATCGAAGAATACGCTAAAACAGGTGGTGTTATTGTTGTTTTTCCGGGTGACCGTGCCGACATAAATGCCTACGCAGACATGAAGATCCTTCCCGCTCAACCGAAAGGTACGGAAAACATTTCCGTCGAACTGGCCGCCCGTCCCCTTAAACGTATTCCGAACCAGAAGGATCAAGTCGTCAATTTTAACCTCTCGTTGCCGCCCGGTGCCGTACCGAACGTAGCTCTCAAACGCATCATGTCCTTCGGCGAGCTTCAGGAGAACGCGGCGGTGCTGATCACAGCGGGCGAAGGAGTTCCTTTCATGATCGGACGTGCAGTCGGCCGTGGGCGTGTTTTCATGTTTGGAACCAGCGCAAACAGAGAGTGGAGCACATTCCCCCTCACCGCCTTCTTCCTTCCTGTTGTTCATCAACTCATCCGCCAAGGAGCAGGCGCTTCGGTGCAGCCGTCGCATCTGGTCTTGGGCTCAAATATTCCTGTAAATGAAGCAATCCCCAATTACCGCGATGATGATGTCATCACAACACCCTCAGGTTCACAGCTTTCAGTTAAAGACAGCGGCAACCGGACCTTCGTCATCGAAAACCTGAATGAGCCCGGCATCTACACGCGTGCGAAAGCTGGAGCTCCTCAACCCGAACCCGTGCTCGCAGTCAATATGGACCGTTTCGAGTCTCACTTGACGCCGACAACAGCAGAAGAGTTGACTGAATGGACCGGGTTCAAGAAGTTCCTGACGGCAAAAGACCCAGAAGAGTTGACCCGGCTGATCGATGAGTACCGTAATGGTCGTTCACTTGCTGAAGTTTTCCTTTGGATCGCTCTGCTCCTCGCCCTGCTCGAATGGTGGTTTGCCAATCGGGCTCTCCGCACGCAGACCGGTGCAACCGAACAAATGAAAGTCGACCTTGCAGGAAAGGTGGTCGCCTCCTGAAAGCCGAACGACGGACTGGACGTGCGTTTTGTTGCCACACACCATCAACCAATAACCTCTAACCTCTCTCCGTTATGCCAACCGCCGAATGGATTTTTGAAAACAGTGTCCCGGGAGCCCTGCTGGTGCTCGCGTTGGTGGTGTCATTGACCGCTGTCGCGTATGCAATGTGGCGATATCTGCCTCGTAATGCGACAGGACTAGCACTCGCGGGTCTTCGAGTGCTTTTTCTGCTGGGGCTCTTCTGGGTTCTCTTGTTGCCGGGAATGAAAAGTGCTCTCACCGAAGTGATCAAGCCACGCTTCATCGTCCTGCTCGATGTTTCAGGCTCTATGAGCCAGAGCGCCGATCCGACGGCGGGACGCACGCGCTGGGAAGCTGCCTTGGCCATGCTCGACAAATCTTGGGCAAAAGCGCTCAAAGCAAAGTGTTTGATGGAAGTTTATCCCTTTCATACGGATCTGGACACACCGGTTGCTTTGGAGCAGGTGAAAGCGCTCAAACCCGAAGGTAAATCCTCTCACCTAAATCTGAGCCTGAACCGCCTGTTCGACCGCTTGAGAGGTCAAGAACTTACCGGCGTGCTGGTGCTTACAGATGCGATCGATACGCGCGAGAAGAAAGACCTCTGGGCTGAGATGAACTGGCCCACGCCCCTTTTTGTTGCCGAGTTGGAAAAGCCTGGCCTCCCAGACGACAAGCCCGACATGCGCGTGGAAAATGTGGACACCCCGCGCCGCGCCATTGTAGGGTGGGACACTTCCATGTCTGTGACCATTGCCGGGCAAGGCGGCAAGGGAGAGCCTTTTCCCGTGGTGTTGCTTAAAGCCGGAAAAGAGTTGGAGAAGATCGCTGTCCAGTTACCCCCCGAAGGCGGCAGCCGTGACGTCCAGTTCAAACTTGCACACCCCGAGGTCGCAACCGAGACCTACACCGTCAGAATTCCGCTGCTAGCCGGCGAGGTCCAGACCAATGATAACGAGATGGTCGTGGCAGTGGATGTGCTCGACGCCAAGAACCGCGTGCTCTTTCTTGAAGACGTGCCTCGCTTCGAAAGCAAGCACCTTTCCCGTGCTCTCTTCGCCAACAAGGATATCACCCCTCTCGCCTTCTTCCAGATGCCAAACCGCAAGACGCCAGGCACCAAGGAGTGGATCGCTTACGGCGATCGCCAAGGGCTTTCGTTCGACTTGACACTCGACCAACTCCGCCTTAACAAGATCATTATCCTCGGCGATTTCGATTTCGAAGCGCTCTCGCCTGAGCACTGCCGCACCATCCTCGAATTTGTTGAAAAAGGTGGCAGCCTTATTCTTCTCGGCGGGCAAAAACTTTGGGGCGAAAACGGCATCAGCAAGACAGAACTCGGCAAACTCCTCCCCTTCACCCGTGCCGGCGCACCCGCCATTGAAGGCAAATTCAATGTTGCCTGGACTGCGGAAGGACGCGCCCATCCGGCGCTTGCTAATAACCCGGATATGCCCGCCGTATTGCCGCCAGTCCTTTCCGTCTTCACCGGCGTAAAACTCTCAGGCGGCGCGTTTTCCTTGGCCGAGGCTCAAACCGATTCCGGTAGTCAACCCATTCTTGTCTCACGTGTCTACGGTCAGGGCAAGGTGCTTGCTGTGCTGACAGACTCACTTTGGCGCTGGGTCATGCAACCAGGCGATGAGAAGCCCTACCCGAAGTTCTGGCGTCAGATTGTCCAATGGATGTCACCCTCCGAGAGTGATCTCGACAAATACCACCTCGAACTCTTTACGGATGCCGGTACGATTGCAGTCGGTGATCCTGCCATCCTACAGAGCCGTTTGGTAATTCCACCCAGCGAAACGAGAAAGACTTGGAAGGTCACCTGCGAGATCACCACACCCTCAGACCGTGTGCTCCCCCTCTCCATGACCGGTCGCAACATCCAGGCCTCGGGAGGTGCTGAAATCCCCGGATATGTGTCAGAATTTGTGCCGAATGAACCCGGTAATTACAAGGCTGTGGCCAAGGTTGAGGTCGACGGTAAAAAGATCGAATCTTCGCCTTGCCTGTTTACGGTACGCGCGACATCGCAAGAGATGGTGCTTAAACCGATCAACGAGAAAGTCCTTAAGGCGCTAGCCCGTTCAAGCGGCGGACGCTACGGTACGATCGACGAACTCGACACCGCACTCCAAGACGTACGTGTCAACGAACGCCGCGAACGGAAACTCGAATATCGTTCTCTGTGGCAAACGCCTTTTGTCCTTGCTTGCCTGATATTCCTGTTATCGATCGAATGGATTACTAGGAAATTGAAGAACATGTCGTAATCAACGTGTAATGGAGAAAACATGAACACCCTAAAAACACTTTCCATAACCTTTGCTCTGTTCGGCACCTTCTGCGTGACTGCAACAGCCTTTGCACAGAAGAAGCCAGAAGAGGCGCTCAACCTCATTAAAAACGGCCATTTCGATGACGCCACAGATCCGCTGAACCACTGGATATACGTGTTTGACAATAACAAACACTATATGAAAAACCACACCTATGTCTCGGTGGTTGAAGACAAAGCGTCGATGCGCCCGCATGTCCTACGCCTCGACGCCACGATCCACGAGGTGTGCATCAATCAGGGTGTACAGGTCTACACGGCCCCTATCCGTTATGACCCGAAGAAAAAATACAAGATCTCGCTTTCAGCCCGTTCAATTGGCACAAAAGGGGGTCCAGGTCCCAAATGCCGCATCTATCCCATTGGCTACCGTTGGCACCCGAAGGCTGTCAAGAGTAACGATCCCGCTTTTGCCGACCTACGCGAAGAGTTCCGTTTTCAAGTTATTTTCTTCAACAATGCCGAAACCGGCGAGTTCTCGCATGTCCCGACACAGTGGAAACGGGTTGAGCGTGTTATCCCCCCCCCAGACCGCTCCGAACTTGCCGAGAGTCACCTCGAGAACTGCGAATGGCTGATGCTCAAGATCCTCGCTCTTGATGCCACCGGAATTGATAAATGCAACACGGGTTATCTGTACGTCGATGATGTGAAAATCGAAGAGCTCGGTCCGGCCGATGTCGTTAAAATCACCTCTGGTGCGGCGACCAAGGGTTTTGATGGCAAGTCCTGGTCCGGTAATTCCAGCGGCGAAAAGAAATTCGTCCCGATTGGCGGACCCAAGCCGTCCAAACAGACCAACAAGGACAAGTGACCGGCACTTGAAGACATGCTGACAAGCCTCGTCAGGTCTTCAGGGTTGATCGCCCGCCTCTAGGGCGGGCGACACATCAAGACGCATTGCCGCTTCGCCGCACACGCCGCCGCCCAGACCAGCAAGCCCCGCGATCATCGCAGCGTTGTCACCACAGAAGCGAGGCTCGGCCAACAGAAGCCGCACACCCGCACTCGACGCCACCTGCTCTAGCCGCTCGCGCAACCGGCGATTGAGCGACACGCCGCCACCTACCGCCAGTGTACGGTACCGAGTGTCCCGTAACGCCTGCTCACACCGTTCCGACAAAGCGTCTACAATCGCTTCCTGGTAAGCTGCCGCAATCTCCGAAACCTGCACATCGTTTCGTGGCGGTTGATCACGCAGATGGTACATCAGCGCGGTCTTCAATCCGCTAAAACTCACGCATAACTCTGCTTGCATCTGGCCCAGTGCCGGATTGCCTGGCCTCGGACGTCCTTTCGGAAACGCCACCGTATCACGCCGCTCTGCGAGACGGGCCATCCGGTCTATAGCGGGACCTCCCGGATATCCAAGCCCCAGCAGTTTCGCGGCCTTATCAAAGGCTTCGCCTGCGGCGTCATCCAGAGTCTGTCCGATAATCCTGTAAACGTTAGGTTGTGGCATGTCGATCCAGCAGGAATGACCCCCAGAAACCACCAGCGCCAGCAAGGGGCCGGCGTCCTTTGGCTCAGGCGCTGCCGGGCTCAAAAAAACCGAATGGATGTGCGCCTCAATATGATTGATGCCGATCAACGGTTTGTTCAACATCAATGCTAGGCCTTTGGCTGTCGAAAGACCTACGATCAGCGAACTTGCCAAACCCGGCCCATAGGTCACGGCCACAGCATCAATACGATTCCACCATACGGGATCAATCGCTTGCTGACCACTCCCCGGTGCAAATGCCGCGCTCATCGCCTCGCGGATGACACCGGAAATCTTCTCCACGTGACTGCGCGAGGCGATCTCCGGCACCACGCCGCCATATGGCTGGTGCAAAGGCACTTGGCTGAATACCACACTCGACAACACCGTGCGCCCATTCTCCACAACCGCAGCAGCCGACTCGTCGCACGACGTCTCTATCCCCAAAATAACCATGGAAAATATCGTCCCCGTTCAGTCGTTATTCAATATGCGGGCACCCTTGAGCACTTCTTTCGCCCTCTCAAGCTGCACATCCTTGATGTCCTTAACAAGATTCGGCATGCCGCCCGTGGCGGCTCCAGGTGTTTCCTCGTACAATCGCTTCATTTGAGCCTGACGCCACTCGGTCTTCGGTACCACCACCTCCACATCCGGTGCAATCCCCGTGCCGTGAATCATCTTCCCGTCTGGAGTATAGTAGTATCCGGTTGTCAGCCGAACAGCACAATCAGGACGCAAGGCCAACTTGATCACGCTCTGTACCGACGCCTTGCCGTATGTCCGCTCGCCAATCAACACAGCCCGTTTATGCGCCTGCAGCGCACCCGCCACAATCTCCGATGCGCTCGCGCTCCCGCCGTTCACAAGCACCGCAATAGCCAGCTCCGTATATCTCCGCTCGCACGGCCCCGCATCAAACCTTTGTTGCGGCTTCTCCCCGACGCGTCCGCGCACCGTCACAATCTCCTTTCCTCGCGGCAGCACCTGTTCTGCCACCCCCACGGCAGACTCCAGCAGCCCCCCAGGATTATCGCGCAGATCAAGGACCAAATCTGTGATGTGATTCGTTTCAAGTCCGGCCAGCGCATGGGCGAAGTCATCAGCAACAGGTTCGCTGAACTGCGTGATGCGAAGATATCCGATACCGTCACCCAAGTCACGCACGCCCTTCACGCTCGACACCTTGATGTCATCACGCACCAGTGCAACATCGACCTTCTCTCCATTCATCCGTTCAACGGTTACCTTAACACGTGAGCCTTTCTCTCCGCGCATGGCTTTGACCGCCTCATCCATTGACGAGCCATCTAGTTTTTTTCCATCCACAGCCGTGATGGTGTCGCCAGCATGGATACCCGCCTTGAAGGCAGGGGAATCCTCGATCGGAGCGATCACTTTGACGCCCGCTTTATCCACCCCCACGCTTACGCCGATACCGCCGAAACTGCCACGGGTTTCTTCTTCGAGATGTGACAGCGGCTGCGGCGGCAAAAATGAGCTGTTGGGATCCAACTCCGTTAACATGCCGTTGATTGCGCCATACACCACATCCTTAAAAGGTTTTTCTTCGACATAGTTCCGCCGCACAAGCAATATCGCTTCCGTCAACAACGCAATTTCATCAAAGTTCTCTTCCTTGCTGTCCTTCACCGTCTCTGGCAGACACACAGATTCTTTTTTCTGAAGCGAGGCGCACCCGCCAGACAGCAGCACGCTCAGAACTGCCGCCATGCCGCACTTCAAGCAGCTTCTGTTTTTTCTTGAATACGACTGCATGACACTCTCCTTCCAAACGCCCTTACCAGAACTTCCACCACGACTTCTTTTCAGTCTTCTCTTCTTCCGACATCTCCCCGTAAAGCGACTTGACCCTTTGTGAAGCGGAAATATCCGGATCCAAGATTGAATTTCGCTCAACCACCTCGACGCTGTTCGGTAAAGACCACAGCACGGTTCGGATAAACGCGTCCTGCGTGGAACGGTGAACCACGGTCACCTCACCCTCCGGAGAAATGTCTAATTTCGGCGGCGACACACGCATCACCGTGCCAAGGTCTATCGTATCCCATATCCGTGATCCGGGTTCATCTTGGATTTGCAAAAATAGACGATCAGCCTCGTTGCGATACCAGTAAACAAGTTTGAACAAACGCTTGAGTTCCTGCGCTTTGACAAACATCTGCACACCATTCCCGACCGGAATGCCAGGGACCACGTCAAAACTCTTCTTGCTTGACTCGTATCTCATTCCTCCATGAACAATCACTAGCCGAACCACGTACTTGCCCTCTTGTATGAGAGAGAACCACTTATCCAACTCCACTTTGTGCTGAAAAGACTGTCCAGGATCCAACTGAAAAACACCCGCAATCGGCGCAGAATTGAAAGGCTTTATATCGTTGTATTGTCCGCCCTTTGTGATCTCCACCAACAGCGCATCCTTTGAATCCGTTCCGCCAATCTTAATGGGGTCGCGAGTGGCATTCAACACTTCAAACTGAACCAACACCGGCTCCCCAACGAGAAAGTTGTTGTATGCGAGTGTTATGCTGACGTCCATCTGCTGTGCTGCTGCCATGCCAGCGGACAGGACTGCGCAGACCAACACCCAAAAACCGCTTCTTTTTGCTACACTCATACCGTTCTCTCTTCCCTTCGCACAAATCCTTCTTTACCACACATTAACTGAATCTTTAATCCGTCGTAACTCACATGCACAGTGGGAGGCAGCTTTGCTTCAAGCTCCGCATGATCCACATCGTGGCACAAATGGATCAAGTATGACATATTTGCGCCGATTGCTGAGAGCAGCGTCAAACTCTCCTCAACACATATGTGTGACGGATGCGGCCGATAGCGCAACGCGTCCAGAATCATCACATCGACTCCAGACAATTTTGCCACCGTCGCTGCTGGCATTGAGTGGCAATCCGGCACGTATCCGATTTTAATGCCGTCGTGCTCCATCAGATACCCCGTCATCTTGCGGCCGTGTTGTACATCAAGCGGCGTCAGGCACACATCGCCGATTTCGAACTTGCTCTTGATTTCGATGAAATCGACCAACGGACGGTAAAGTCCGTGCTGTAATGGTTTGTTACCGATGTAGTTAAACACACGTTGCACGTCTCCGAGCGTTTCCGCATCGCCGTACGCAGGGATCACGCCACCCTTGAGCGTGTTGAACCTGCGAATGTCATCAAATCCAAAGATGTGATCCGCATGGGCATGCGTGAAAACCACCGCGTCGACCCGCTCTATCCCAAAATCCAAAACCTGTTGCCTAAAATCAGGCGGCGTATCAATCACAAACGCCGTCATCTCTGTACGCACATATAAACTCGTTCTCCGACGCGTGTTACGGGGATCAACAGACAAACAAACGTCACAGTGACAACCGATCATCGGAATCCCGACCGAAGTCCCTGTTCCCAAAAAAGTCAATTCGATGGGCATTTATTATTATTATATCATAAGTATCTGTGTCCGCCATCCTCAATACGCCCTCAATCGGGACGCTGCCTCACCTGCTTCAAACGAACTAACGTTCGAACGGACAAAAACAGCAGAACCTCGATGCCGGACTAGTTATGAAGGTTCATAATACTGTGCCGAGAAAAGGAAACACACGCTTATGAGCCTGGATGCATAAACGGACGTTTTTCCGCGCAAAGCGGACAGCCAACGGGCTCCCAAACCTCAGGTGCCATCTGCAGCAATGAAAACGTCGGATAGTCGAATTTCGCTTGTCCCGAACTGCGGTCCACCAGCACCAGCACCGCTACAACTTCTGCACCGGCGGCCTTGACAAGGTCGATCGTCTCCTGCACGCGCCCGCCGCGTGTGATCACATCCTCAGCCACCACGTAGCGCTCGCCCTGTTTCATAGCGAACCGGCGCATAACCAGTTTGCCCTCTTGCTTCTCCGCAAAAATACACTTAACATCCATCGCGCGAGCCACCTCATGTCCCACCAGGATGCCTCCTAGGGCGGGCGAGATAACCCCGTCCACCGCGCCAACATCCATAGCGGCGTTCAAGTGTCGCACCAACTCCTCACAAAGGCGTCCCGCAATGCGCGGAAAGCGCAACACGTTAGCACATTGGAAAAAGCGGTTACTGTGCAAACCGGAACGCAGTTCAAAATGGCCACTCAGCAATGCGCCTGTCTCTTCAAGCAACTGAAGAATATCCTTCTCGTTCATTGTCGTTTCCTTATTGAGTATGGGAATACTGGAATGTCGGAGGTCCAGTTCGGACACCCTGTCATCATTCTGTTATTCCACCCTTCCGTCCTTTAGAAATATCTGTCGTGCCATACGTTGCGAGCACGCCTCGGCATGCGTAACCACAATCAACGTTGTACGCTCCTCTCGATTCAACTCCAACAAGAGATCGATTAACTCATGCGCGGCCTTTTGGTCCAACGCGCCGGTCGGCTCATCAGCGAGAACCAGGCTGGGGGACATCACCAACGCACGCGCGACTGCCACGCGTTGCCGCTCACCACCGGATAGCTGGCCCGGGAAATGAAAAAGTCGTTCGCCGATCCCCACGCGTTTTAGCAGCCTTGTGGCCCGTTCAGCGACTTCCGCAATGGAAGCGATTCCCCACGCCGGAACCAACACATTTTCAAAGGCGGTCAACTGCGGCAGCAGATGGTGCGCCTGAAATACAAAGCCTAACTCTCGGTTGCGGAAAATTGAGCGCGCCCCCTCATTCAGCCCTCCCAATTCGCGACCGTTCACCCGCACCTCGCCGCTGTCTGGACGGTCCATCGCACCGATGATCTGGAGCAGCGTCGTTTTACCCGATCCCGAGGGACCCGTCACCGCCACGCTCTCGCCTGCGGCCACCTTAAACGATACACCTCGCAAAACCTCAACCGGCACTCCGCCGGGTATTGTAAACGTACGGATCACACTCATAACCTGCACGTCGGCCCCACCGCTCATCGGGAACCTCCCTTTATACACACCACCGCTTGGTCGGCCACACAGGCGAATGTTCCGTCTGGACCCGCTGAAAGCCCGCGTACATCATCACCGAGAACCAGTTGTGCCCCCAGCCGATCAGGAGCGATCAGCATGCATAGCTTGCCACCTGCCAACACGGCGAGTCTTTCGCCGCTGAACATCAGACGGTCTACGGCAGCCCCAACAGCAAAACGGCTGGCGATTTGCAGACCTTGTTTGACCATACGGCAGAAAACGACGTCACCTTCAGCCGTTCCCATGGCAATCAGATTATCGAAAGAAATAACCGGAGTGACGAACGCCTCACTTTGAGAAACACTGGCCAAACCTTTCAGGCTAAATTCTCCGGCATTGACTACCGCCAGATTTCCCTGACGCGTGCCCGCCACAAGCAACTCGCCGTCCATGGCCAACAATCCGCCGGCCATTTGATCTTCCGCACCTACCGTCACAGACCCTTTCAAACCGCCGGTCTCCGAGTCGAACACATAAATCGCTCCATCGCAATTTCCGTATGCGATCCGGTTCTTCCAAACAACCGGTTCGCCATCACAACGGTTGGTGGCATCGCCTTGCCAAACAGGAAATCCGTCTCTGACACGCAGACAGCAAAGTTGTCCGTCCGACTGCGACACCAGCCATATGACAGGCTCTTTCGATATCATCCCAGACAACGGAGCCTGTTGATAGCGCCCCTCTGTATCGCGTGCCCAAACCATGGTACCCGTGTCCGTCCGCAATGCGAATACCCGTCCCTGTTGAGAGGCAACAATGGCAAAATCCTCAACGATCACAGCGCCTGCCTCGAACACGTGATTGGAAAACGCAGTCTGCCAAACCTTTTTGCCGTCCTTTGAAAACGCAGTCACCGTCCCCGAGGCATCGCTCACGACCCAGCCTCGGGCAAATGCACTCGGCACATTGGCCCTTGCCAACATCGGGGCCCTCCACTGCACAATAAGCGCGCAGGTATCCTTTGTTCCCCGTGCCTCTGTCCGGGGTGCCCTATGGTTGACAATAACGATTCCAACTGTCACTGCACAGGCACCGGCAAATGCAACAGGCAAGAGCGATCTGAACAAACGTTTTCCGGTCATTTCGAAAAACTCCATGAGATATTCACGAATCCGCGCGCGGCACCTCGAGCCCGGCCGCGCGAGAGCGCCTGTTCAAAAAGGAGTGCTGCTCCGGTCCTTTGCGAGAGCAGCAGCAAATGCGCCACCGAACCGTCCGTATCGGTCTCAAGATAAAAACGGAAAGAGCCGGTGCGCTCAGGCAGCGGCTGAGTCGGCAGCGGGAATGTGAACGCCGCGGAGACCAACGATTTGTCGATTTCCGGATGAACCCCTTGTGGCGGTTCAGGCAAACGTGCTTCTTCAAGAGCATCGGATAACGACGCGACGCTGATGGCCGGCAACCTTTGCGGCAAAGGATCAACAATAGCCGCCTGCCAAACGCCTGGGTAGCGGCTGCCCTGCTCAAGAAACGAGGGGGGCTGTAAAACTTCAGTCAGGTCAACTGCGCCAAGTTCCATATCGGAAGCGTTCTTTCCCACAGCACCGGCCACACCCCACGACGTTTGCATGCTCTTGAGCGCCTGCGCAGCATAAATCGGATCCAAAATCACATAAAAAGCGCGTGCCTCTTGCAATGGCGATAATGTGCGCGTTTCAAATAAGACCGCCTCTACAGGCAACTGCGCCCAGAGAAGGAGCAATACTCCCAGCAGAAAAAAAGCCTGCCACCAGAACAAGACAGGACGGCGTGCCGCCTTTGCCCGATACGGCCGCTTGCTTTTTTTGCTTGTTTCCATGCTCTCAATCCTGCACAAAAGCGACAGGACTCACTCCGGTTTTTCAGCCACATTTATCCGTTGCACGCCGGCTTCACGAGCGAGATTCACGAACCGCATCACCTCGCCATGCGGAACCCGCTTGTCGGCCATCAGCAGCAGTTCGCGCCGCTTGCCGACGGTCACTCGGCTCCTCAGCCGTTCCGCAAGTATCGACATTTGATCTTTGTCTTGCGCCGAATATCGGTCGTCATCGAAAAAGATCAGCGTTTCATCTCCCCCCGGCGCATCACGCGCAACCGGAATCATTAGCGCCGTGAGACCCAAGTGCAAGCCTTCACGCAAAGGAGCTCTGGGCAAATCGAACACCATCCCGGGACTAATGACCAGACGCCCATGAACAGCCAACAGCAGTACGATAAGAATCAGCGCATTGATCCACGGAACGGATGACAGCAGTGACCTCGCCCACGGACCACCGAAACGATAAACATTGCGGTGTTGACGAATCTGTTTGCTCCAACCTTCTCTCTTTTCAGACAGCATGCGCCATTCCTTACAACATTGATGTGTCGTGTTTGGTGAGATAGGCGACAATTTCGGAAGCGGAGGCCTCCATGTCAAGTACAATCCTCTCGACACGCACCATCAACATCGAATACATGGCATGACAAGGAACAGCCACCAAGAGTCCCGCCACGGTAGCGACCAAAGCCTGCATCAACCCCGTCGTTAAATCGGTGCTTTGAACAACCGGCGCTTGCGCGTTCATCGTCTGCACGATTTGTATCACACCCAAGAGTGTTCCCAACAGGCCCATCAACGGCGCGATCTGACACGTGATCGCAATTGAAGCCAAGCGGCGTTCCAGCCGCGAGATCTCGGCCCTGCCAGTATTTTCAACAGCCTCGCGGATCGCTTCACGTGTGCCTTTACGATGTCGAATGGCTGTCAGAACAACCGCCGCGACAGGGCCGGGTGTCTCTTCACAAATCATCATGGCCTCATCGATGTTATCGTTTTCAAGCACGTTGCAGACGCCTTTCAGAAAATCGCCATAATCGATCTGTGCGCGCCTCAGGTGCAGCAGCCGCTCAAAAAACACAATGACCGCCGCAATTCCCAAGAGCACGATCAACCAAAACACCGGTCCGCCTTGTAATGCCATGATCATCAAACACCTGCCTTTTTCGCACGCAACCGTTCGATCCGCTGGCGGGCTTCTTCCGCACCGGGCTCTCCCGTTTTGATACGCAACAACACCTGAATAGCTTGCTGGGGTTGACCCTTTTGCTCATATAACTCCGCCACGTTGAAAGTCGCGCGAACGAAAAGACTCGTACTCGTTTCGTCATACCAAGTCCCGCGTGTACGCTCCTCCAGATAGCGGATGATCACCTCGGAATAGTACTCGTCTATAGCGTCGTCGATCCGCTTCATCTTTTCCAGGCAGCGGCCAGCCTTGAAGTGGAGTTGCAGCGTATCGGCCGGGTTCAGATTACCCTGATCCAGCATCAGCCGATAGGCAGTTAGAGCCTCTTGGTAGCGCAGACCGTTGTCCGCGCCCATCGCGAACAGACAGTCGCCCTTGCGTAGCAATGCCGTCCGGCCCCATTCGCTTTCGGGTGCCTGCGAAACAATCTGATCCAACAATAGCGCGGCCTCATCGAAACGCGCTAATTCCATCAGAGCGTCAGTCTGCACAAGCAGCGCCTCAGAGATCCGTGGGCTTTGCGGATACGAGCGGACCAGGCGCGTAACCAATTCAATTGTCCCTGTAAAATCATTATTGCTGAAAGCCGAACGCGCCGCCCAAACCAACGCGGCATCCGACCATCGGTTGTTTGGCCAACGCGCCACATACTCAATAAAGAAACGTCGCGCATCATCGTATTTGCCGCGGTTAAAATCGAATTTACCTAGCCATAACATCATGTCGGAGAGTTTCGGCGATTCAGGAAAATCGAGCAGGAAAGAGGCCGCAGCTGCCCGCGCTTCTTTGTCCCTGCCTAGACCATACAGGCACAGCGTCAACATGAAACGGGCCTCATCCCGACGTGTCGGCTCGTTCTCTGCAACCCATGCGAAGTCTTGCATCGCCGCATCGAACCGGTAGGTCCTATAGTGAATTTTACCACGCCCCATAAACGCGTCAACACGCACGGCCCTCTGATTGAAGGTGCCAAGTATGGACGTGTACGTGTTTGTGGCCGCATCAAAATCGGCTGCCTCGGTTTGGAGAGCCGCTAAGCGCAACAAGGCCTTTGGAGCAACCTCGCGGTCGGAATAGGTCTCCGCGACCCTTTTGTACTGGGCACCCGCCTCCTTGCCAAGTCCCGCACGCTCCAGACAATCCGCGCTCTGAAATAGCGCGCGGTCCGCATAAACCGAGTGCGGATACGTCGCGCTCAGTTTCGCATAGATTTGCGAGGCCTCGGCAAACCGAGTATCCGCCAATAGCGCGTCGCCCTGTTTAAACAGGCACTCCGCCTTCTCCGTTTCGTTGGTCGCCGCTTGCGAGGCCCGTTGAAACACGACGCCAGCCTCAGCGAAGCGCCCCAATTGCATCAGCGCCCACCCCCGGCCCTGCAACACCTCCGCATCAAGCGACGACGGATATGTTTCAAGAAAGATCCGGTACTCAGCCGCAGCCCTCTCCGGGCGCTTGGCTTGCAGCAGCGAGTCGGCCAACTTCAACTGGGCCTGCATCGTACCTGGATGCTCGGGATATTCGCGAACCAAGGCTTTGATCAACCGCTCGCCCTCGTCGATGGTTGACGGATCGGCAGACAAAAGATCCCCCAAGCGAAATCCTGCCAGCCGGCGTGTGTCAGGCTGTGTCGCACGTTCATAGGCAGAGCGCGCATAGGCCACAGCCTCGTTCGTCTTTCCGCTGTTCAGGGTGAAAACGCTCATTTCCACTAACGCCTGAACCCGTGCCAGCTCGGGGACACGCTCGTTCATGGCAAGCTGGTTGAAGAGCATCGTCGCGTCAGCGTTTTTGCCCTGCCGCATCAGGATGCGCGCCCTCAGCAAAGCCCCGTCATTCACGGCATTTCCCGACGCGTTTAACTCCGACTGCAGTTTCAGCACCTCTAGGGCCGCGTCGGCACGTCCAAACTGATTCAGTGCTAAGGCCCATTCCAAAGCGTTCGCGGCACGGGTCAGAACGTTAGTCGATATCCGGTCAACGTCTGCGAACACGGCGAACGCGCCAGGCAGATCTCCGGAAGCCTGTTTCGCACGCGCCTCGATCCGCAGCAAGGTTTCGGCATACGGTGAAGCCGCTCCCTTTGCCGCCTCGGCAACCTTCACAGCTTCCAGTGGCCTGCCGGTATTCAACAAAGCCACGGCGCGCCAGTAAGCGAACGATCCGGTCTGCGGATTCTGGCGCACGACATCATCATACAGGTCCAACCGTCTTAAAAGTTCAGCGTAAAGTCCCTGTTCGGACAACGCCTCCAAAAGCACAAGGAGATCCTGCGAACGGTCGCCGCTTCCGGCCTTTAACGCCTTCTCGGCGTGTGTCTGCGCAATTGGATAAAGACGGTCCCGCAGCGCGGCACGAGCCGTCTCCAAGTCACCCGCCCAGACGGTGAACAACACCCCTACCAACTGCACAAGCGCGAATTGTCTGATCATCCTCTGCAACTGACTGCCCTCAACTCGTACGATTTTTCAGGGTACCGGACATACGGCATAGGCATGGGACACCGGCCTGCGCGCGGCAAACACCTTTTGCTCCAGCATCGCTACCTGGGCGAGCACCTCGCCGCGTTTCCCCCAATTCTTCAAATAATCTGGGACCTTGCTCTCATAATACCCGGATTTGGCCATTTTCGTATCGGCAAAAACCTGTACGGCGGACAGATCGTCCGGATTCACCTGCCTGTGCTTGAGAAACCAGCGGGTTGCCGCATAATTGCGAAGCGTCGTCTCGGTCGCACGTCGTGACTCATTCAGTTTTGCAACTTCTTGAGCCTGCTTCACTTGCGGAGCCTCAACCGTGCAGGCAAGGTTGACCCCCATTGCCAAAGCTTCCGCTGTATACCGTCCGACAGCCACACCGTCGATCCGTAGCTCGTACTTCCCGCGCGCAAGCCCTTTTATAGCCATTATCTCTTGGTTGAGGTCCTTTTCAATGGGTAGCCGTTCGAGAATTGGTTGAGCAGCTGAATCAATTGGAAACGGCAACGCCTGTTCCAACACGGTGAATTGACAGGCACCGTCTTTTTTCGCCAACCCAGTTACCGTCGCGTTGGAGATCTCCGCCACCTGTCCTGCCTCCGCATCAATCACCACCTTTGAGACCAGCGAGGGCGCCCCCTGCGATTTAAGAAAAAGCCAAGCCATCATCAAGTGTCCCTGCGCTCCCGGATGCACACGGTCCGGCCCGACGATGGTATACGTCGGATCACGCTTCTGCTGTTCCTCGTTGAATGCGGTCATCGGCGCGTGGAAGTCAACCAACGTACCCTTATTCTTAACGGCCATCTCTCGCACCAGCGCCGCGCAACGGCCCAACCCGTCGTTACACCCCGGCTGGTTATTGTTGCGGTCGTTCATGCCGGTCTGGTCGAAAGGTGAGGGTGTGATGAACAACAAATGCGGTTCACCCGCCTCGCGGCGGAGGCGTCCCACTAGCTTTTCCATGTTCTCCCGATATCCGTCCAGAGCGCGCTTCTGAGCTCCTTTTTGATTTTCGTCGGGGTTAGCCACATAGTTACCGCGCCCCACGTCATTCATGCCAAACATGAGGGCCACTGACGTCGGCTTATTGACGGTGACGTCCTCGTCCAGCCGTCCCAAGGCTCCGCCCGCGGAGTCGCCGGACACACCGGCGTTGACAAACCGGATCGTACGCTCAGGAAAACGGGTCAGATAATAGTCATAAATGATGCTGTGGAACCGTCCACCATGTGTGATGCTGTCCCCAAAGAAGCAGACGGTCTCCCCATCCTTGAAAACCTCACCGCTCGCGGCGAACGAAATTAAAAAGGCCGCATATAGAAAATACACCCGTTTCATAAACTTTCTCCGCACGTGGAGTAAAAGCTCCTGTACCGCTAATATGTCTCCAACGTGTATTTATTTTGCCACGTTATACGTTCCCGGTCGATACCAAAGGCAGTTCGTTTGTAACGGGCTGGGAGCACCTGACACATCAGGCGTGACCATGTGCCGAACACCGTGCGGGATCTTCCTAACGTCATCCGGTCTTCTATTCCGGTACCGAACGATTATTGCGGATACAGGCGGACTAACACAACACCGTGACGCGGAATCTCTTTTGCCTCAAAGCGGCCTTCAAAAACACCGAGATCCTTCTGCCGCCACAAATCGCGCACGAGCTGGCGGCCCTGGATGCCGGCCTGCGCCCAAGCGATCGCCACATTCGAGATCTGCTCGCCTGTATTGAAGAGGCCGACCGCCACAGTTCCATCCTCCAGTTTCTTGATGAGCACCTCGCCGCCCGCCACATCGATATTCCGCGCCTGAATTCCTAGCGGATCTTGATCGATATCAAGAACTTCATCATTGGTTAACAAGCTCAGAGTAAAGGGGTCGAGCGTATCAAGCGGTGCACCAATGATGATGGGCGCTGACCACAGGCACCACAGGCTGATGTGGCTGAATTGCTCGTCGACCGTCAGGCGGCTCGGGCGGAGAGGCTTACTATCCCATCCTCCCAACAACCCCACCCGTAGCGGGCAAGGCATATTCCAGTGACCAGGGCGGTTCATTTGCTCCCATTTTTTGTGCGCGATCCACAAATCTCGTACACCTAAGGCCCACTTCTGCTTATTCGCATCGAGCTGAGTTTTGACCCACACATCCACCAAGTCACCGTCCGTTCGCGTCATGGTCCCGATGTCCGTATAGGCCACGCCATCTTTGAACGGCGCCGTGTTGGAAAGTTCCAGCACGATGTCGCGCGGTTGCGCACGTAACGCATCTCTCATGAGCTTTGCCAATTCGACACTGTCGATACCCCAATCGTACTTGAAGTAGTCGATTCCCCACTCGGCAGCCTGCCTTGCGTCGTTGATCTCAAACCGGTATGTGCCGTGCGTCCAGCCTTTGTTGCCACCCGGCGGCAATTTTGCCCACGTCCCGTCCGCACTGTCGCTCGAACCTCCGATAAAACCAGCATAGCTGGTCCGCCAAGGCGTCGAGTAGTTGCCGATTTTGAGGCCCATGGCGTGGAGATCATCGCACAACTTTTTCATGTCCCCGAATTTTTGGTTCGGCTGTATGCCGTTGTGAGGTCCGCCACGCACACCCTGCCAACCATCATCGATATTAACGTAGCAATATCCGTGATCGACCAGCCCTTTCTTCACCATGGCTTCGGCTGAGGCCCGCACCCCTTTCTCGCTCACAAAGGGACCTAGCCCACCCCATGTGTTACACCCCATGGGCGGCGTCAGGGAGAACGTGTCGCCCACAATAATTTTCAGACTGCGTTCGACCTTGCCCGCAGAGTTTTCCGCACGCAGTTTGACGTTGTAAGTACCGGGCGTCTTCACCGCGCCACGGAGCAATCCCTTCTGCGCATCGAACACCACGCCAACGGGCAAGCCTTGGGCTGAAAACGTCATCGGCCGCTGTCCGGATACAGCCAGTGTATACTGAAGTGGGCTGCCGGGCCGCACACCGAACACAGCGGCTCCATTAAAGCGCGGCTGAGGCTTGGCAGGAGGTGTCAGAATATGAGCCGCCAAATCCGTCACTGGCGCAGTAACCTCCTGAGCACCGACCAGTAGCGACAGACCTGAAATCAAAGCCACAACCATTGTCTTCATCTCACCACCCCTTTCACTTATTAAAACCCTTAGCCATGGGATAAGGTAAATCCTTCTGTCGCCAAACACGCAGGTAATCAATCCTGAAGGTGCTGGGTAAATCCGTCGGATCAGGCAACCCGACCCAACTCTCCATGATTTCGCAGTCGAACATGATATAAAGCGCAGTGGTGTAATAGTCGTTTTCTCGTGCAAAAATTTCCTTGCCGTCCACGAACCAGCGCATCTCAGTTGGCGTCCACAGGAAACCGTAAACGTGGAAGTCTGCCCAGAAATCGAAAGGCACCTTCTGCTTTGCGGCCTTCTTGGGCAGCGGTGTCTGCTTGTCATTTGCGATCGACTCGACATAGGGCGTGTTGAATCGGTGGACCGTTGTACAGTAAACGCGGTCATACTCCGGCTTGGTCGGCTTTCCGAAGACCTCGAAGATGTCGATCTCCTCAGAAAAGCTGCCCTCACGGTACTTGGCGGGTGGATTGAGCGGATCATATAGCCAGAAAGCGTTACAGACGCTGGCTTTCATCGCTTTGCAACGCGCCTCGAAATAGCCATACGCAATCCTTTTCTTGCTCTTCACCGTCGACGTCGTGAACTTGTCATAGCCGCGCACTTTGTTCTCGATCGTCACTTCTTCCGGCTTTTGGGCTCGGGTTGTAAGCTGTAGGCAGCCGTCTTGAACAGCCACATTCTCCCGCGAGAAAAAGCCAGGCTTACGGCCGTGCCACTCGGGATTAAAATCCCACCATTTCGCGCCATCCAATTTCATCCCATTAAATTCATCACTGAACTCCGGAGCAAACACCCATCCTTCACCCAGCGGACAAACCGGCGCTTCTGCACTGAACGTTACGTTTGTCCAAAAAAGAATTGCCATTACCATTAACGCCCTCATGCCTGTATCCTCTTTAAAAAAGTGCTTTTCGCACTCACGTATTCGACTTGAGCATTCATCTTTGGAACAGTGGTGCGAACGCCACCTCGCCCCTTAGCAACTGAGGACGCCTACTTGCTCTGGAGCAAGGCCTTCGCCCAGATCATAGATGGCCTTTCCTTCAGCACCTCCTCAAACAGGTTAAGGCCTTCAGCGGTCTTACCCTCAGCCAAGGCGGCCAAACCACGGAGATAACGGGACTCGGTCGTTCGGTGTCCAACGCGTTCGGCGGGCGTATTTTCTCCGCCGAATTTGGCGTAGGCATCCACCCCTTCGGGATATTCCAGCACCGCACTCGCGGCCTGGAGCCGATGTTTTTGATCTTCCTCACCTTTTGAGTCGCCCAACTCACGGCAGGCGAGCAATCGGTAATAATTCATCTCGCCATCAGCCACGCGGCCGTCCAACGCTTTGCGCAATTCAGATTGTGCCTGCGCCGCATCACCCAATGCACGACAGGCCAGAGCCGTGTAGTAGTGAATCTTTGGGGCTTGCCCCGCATCGCCGGGACGCCCGGCCTGAAGGTTTTCGGGATATGTGTTTGCGACTTTGAAGTCGGCTAAGGCAGCAGCGCTTTGCCCCGCATTAAGTTTAGCAAGGCCTCGCAACAGACAGGCGTCAACAAACGGCTGGTGCAGGGCCGACGCCCCCTCCCATACATGAAACCGCCGCGTAGTCAGGATTGCCAGCGACTTGTCAAACTGTCCCAGTTCGTTGTACAGATACGCCAACCTAAGCACAGTTGGATCGCTTTTCTGTACCGTCGCCATGTGGCTCTCAAGAAAAACCAGGCGGGATGCGCTGTCACGGCCCAATTTCTCGGCCAGCTTATCCAACTCCAACAGCGGTGCCACATTCTGTGGATCCGCCTTGATCGCCGACTCGTAACACTTCACGGCCAATTCGCGCCGCTCGGGTATCCGTCCGTAGGCGAAACCGAGATTGCGCAAAGACAAAGCATGCGAAGAATTTAGCTCCACGGCCTTTTCCCACGCCGCAATGCCCTTTTCGCGTTGCTCGTAATAATAACACAAGTCGCCCAAGTAATACCAGGTGTTGGCGTCAGACGGACAAAGCTCCGTTGCGGCGGAAAGCATTTTCAGTTCTTCGTGTCGGAATGGGAAACAATAGTCCGTGACCATTGCCGCAGCCTGATTGAAGAGCACCCGCGCCGCATCGGTGTTGCCGAGTTTAAGGGTATAATAACCCTCATAGTATTTCACGAGCGGACTCGAGAAGTCCGCGCCTGTCTTCTCTGCCTGAGACAGCAAGGCGAGCGCTTCTTCGATTGCCCCGATATTACCATAATCAGTCACCGTCTCCAGCATCTGCTGCAGTTTGTTGCCGCGGCCGGTTACCAATACTGCAAGCGCCTTGTCGGCTTTACCGCTGAGGAAACATTGTTCAGCCAAAGACCAGACGTCCAAAGGATCGAGTTCCGCAGCTCTGTCCAGTTCGGCCTTCGCCGCCTTCTTTTGCCCAAGTTTGCGTAAAATAAACGCTTTCAGAGCGTGCGCCTTACTGGAACGCGCAGCCACGTCCAAGGCATCATCGATCATTTCCAATGCGTGAGGATAATCTTTCTTTAGGCAATCGATTCCTGCCAACTCCATGTAGGCCGCCCGTTGGAAAGAATCCCGCCAAACCGCCTTCCACAGTTCATCCGCAGCCTCTTTCAGCTTACCCTGACTTTTCAGGACAACGCCCAAATAATAGTGCGGCTCGGCATCCTTGGCGCGGGTATAGTTGCGGGTCGTACGGTCTACAGCCCGGCGCAGATACTCCTCCGCCTCAACAAACTTCGCCTGCTTGGCCAGACGGATGCCCAGCACAGTGTTGATTCGCAAATCAGTCGGATCGCGGCGCAATGCTTCTTCGTAATACGGCAGAGGGTCAACATTGCCATTGTGGAACTGCTCCAGCCGCAAGCCGACCATGTACAGTTCCTCCAAAGTCTTATAGTCGGCCGGCGGCCTCGGGTTTTCTACCGGAGGCGGCAGAGGTTGGTTCACAACAGCCACCGGCGTGTAGCAAACCAGCTCACGACCGTCGGGGGCGATGAGGCTCCCCGTGATCTCCTGATCTTTGATTGCGGCATCTACCTGAAACTCTTTCAAGTACGGCGTATCCGGATCGATATCAATGATCTCGGAAAAGGAATTTTTTCCAACCGCCAATATTACTTTTGCGCGCTGAAATCTAGCCGTCGCATTGAAGCCAAGGAAAATTTTGTCGGCTGCGCGACGCTCGAGGTTGATCGCCGCATCGACATTCGCACATTTCACGCCCCCTATTTTCTTGATTGGATACCAGAACTGTTTACAGGTACGGGTTTCATACGGCGAAATCCAGCTGTAATCAGGCTGGTTGTCGGAGTAGGCTCCAACCATCAGCTCCAAATAAGGTCCGTCGTTGTCGGTCAGGACCTTGTCCCACACAAACCCGCCAGGATTGTTACCCCACAAAAAAAACTTCTTACCGCAAACGATCTGACGGTTGGCCACATGCGCCGTGCCCATCTGCGTTCCGTAATCATAGCCAGCTAGAAAATCATTGTCCGGATCGACAGCGAAGATCGAACGGTGATCCGTGGTGAAGTTCTTCCACCAGCTCAGATCAGCGATCGCGTCGACCGCCATGCAGGGACGACCCATGGGAAACGGCGTGAAGTAGTTCTTGTGGTGATCCATACCCACACGGCAAGAGGGGGGAAAGATGACCTGATAGTTGGTACCGCAATGAACCGAAACATTCGCCCAGTAGAGCATCGATTCAATATACGGCTGACGATTCATAAACCGGCAGTCAGCCTCCAGATAGGAGCGCCCCGGCTTCATCGAAAGACCGATCGACCACTTCATGCGATGCCGAAGTTCTATCTCGCCGATCCAGACCGTCTTGCTGCCGTCCGCATTCTTCATGCTCTTGTAGTCCACCGGCATGAACGTCGAGGCGCGATGATGGTGAGGAAAGTTCCACTCTACGCCACCGGACGTCCACGCCCCCAACATGCCAATCAATGCTGGCTTGATCACATGCTGCCGATAGAATACTTCGAAGCCTGTTGCCTTGTCTGTCAGGTTGAAAAGCCGTCCTCCGATTTCAGGCAACACCGACATTTGCAGATACTCGTTTTCAAGTTGGAGGGAGGTATATTCTTTGTCAACCTTCTCGTCGTGCAACACGTCTTGCAGCGGATACGGATAAACCCGTCCCTGCGCGCCTTGGTAGACGCGCCCCGTGTAAAAGACCGGATTCTTGTCGCACGGACCCGGCGGATAGGTCGGCAGCGTCACCGTCGCCGATTTGACCTTTACGCCTGCTTGACACAAGGACACGCTCAAGCCTAATCCGACACTCAATAGCAGTCTCACGGCATATCGCATAAAAGCCTCGCAGTGGTTTTCAATTCCAATAGGCACCAGCATAAAGCGAAGGACACAAAGGAATCAATATCCATTTGCGCAAACATTACCGAACCTTCACGGCTTCTTCTTTTGAACAGTGCGTGCTTCGGCCCTGATTGATAAAACCTG